>CERC01064642.1_pt1 | contig 389883 bp, 393 predicted proteins | sample 530921 | NCBI WGS metagenome assembly CERC01 (sample SAMEA2621099, study PRJEB7988) | marine metagenome | isolation source: saline water (ENVO:00002010), including
AATCTTAAATAATAGAATCTGCACAACATTTGGGGCGCTTACTTTTACCCTGTCAGCTTTTTAACAGTAACGGTAATTTTAACAATCTCCATTCGGTTAGATCGGTATGTTTGCAACAATATAAAGATAAAGTTGATAACTACACAATGGAGAATCCCATGAAAAAATTGTTTATTGCTATCGCAATTCTATCGAGTGTTTGTGTTAACGCTCAATTAATTGGAGGCATGCAAGGCAAGGACTCTCGCATCTTTATAGATATTTTCGACTACCAAAGCACAGGTACAGTAAGTTTTGAGGTTAGAGTCAACGAGGGCCAGGAAGATCTTAACGATAGGCAGTTGTTTTCTTTAATTCCCGTTGATGGCTATATAGATATGTTCCTTTCAGATAAAGTCGTTGAAGTTTCAGGACAAGAGCTTAGCTATAAAGCATCAGGCACAGTGAACAATAGGAACATAGAGATAACCCAGGTTTCCTTGGACGACAATGGCGAAATTGCCGCTAAAAAAGTGGCTAAAATCAAGATCAAAGGTGACACGGGCTCAGTTGAAGTAAAGGCCTTTGGTCGCACACAGTTTCTATTTTGGGTTGGAGACCTTAAAGAGAAATCCAGCGCTAAGGCAACAGGACTATCAATTCAAAGAGATGGAGTGGTGCTTTATGGTGACAATAGAGGCTGGCCTCTAGGCAAGGTAACTACATTAGGAGGTCTTCTTAGAGCCTCTGCGGATACCAGCACTCGTGGTCTTAAAAACGCTTGTGAAGCGGAATGCAATCAATAAGTAAATTATGAAAAAAACATACAAAGCTTTATTAGTTCTATTATTTTCCTCAAATGCCCTAGCGTTTGATCTGGATGGTTTCTGTGAACAGGCCAATGCCCAAAGGCTGAAATCAATTGCGGCATCAAAATCAAACGGCAGGTATCGCCAAAAAGTTTTAGGACCTGGGGAAGACTTTAGTAAATACGTCTCAAGAAACTATAGGGGATGCCCACATGATATTGGTTGGATGAGTGAAACATTTCAAGAAATTTGTAACGGAGAAAACTCAAAAGACTCTATATCTCCAATGCAACTCCGGAGGATTACACTTCCAAAACTATTAGTATTTGCTTTTGCTGGGGCCGGAGACTTTAATGCAGAAAAGGCTAAAAATGCCATAGCCCCTGTCAACATAAGAGGATACGAAGGCAATGACCTAACAGGGCATACAATGAGTCTAGGCTTTTACTATAAAGTTTTCGGGCGTAGAACGTCTGATATTCAGCTCGCATACTACTCTAGTTCAGGTTTTCATCAAAAAGAAAACTACACATCAGCACTTGCCTGCATGCAACAGAGTGTAAATCACCTAAATGCGATAGAATACATCACAGGAGAAGAACCTGAAGTTAAATGGGTCTTAATGGGTTATAGCAATGGCGGTGCCCACTCTATTGACCTTCAAGAAGAACTCGCAGGGATGAACAAGGATGTTGACTTGGTTTTTACCGTCGACCCAATAGTTCAAACCGTCTTTTTTCCCCTGCATACTTTAAAAAGTGAAATTGGGGAGAGACACCCAAACACAAAGATGTTTGTTAACTATTACCAAAGAGACGACTTTTGGAGTCTTCCTCCCCTTCTACTTAGAGGAAAGCCAGTTCCAGGGGCGGACTTTAATTACAATGTTACAGGCCATAAAGACCTTCACCCTAAAGGTTATAAAAATCATAACAACATAGTTAAATTAAATATGATTGCAAATAGAGCAAGATGCGAAATTTCAAAACTTTTGAATGAAGAATGTAAAACAGTAAAAGAAAAATTAGAAGAGATAAAATAATTATGAAACCTTTATTAATGATACTTCCCTTTTTAATGAATATCGCTGCGGCACAAACTTTAAAACACGCACCTCTTGATAGTGACTATGCTGTTGAAACTCAGAACGCGAGAGAAAAGAACATGCACGTCTGGATGCCTGTGCTTGATAGCAGGATAGAGTTAGTTAAAAACAATAAAGTTGAAGAAGAATTCCAGAGTTACACGAATGAAATCCAAGACGCCATAAACTTGGAAAGCTTAAAAACGCTTCAAATTCGTGACGTTTATGTGGACCAAAGCAGGGTCTCCATTACTGAAAGTGTAATCAAAATTCCATTTGTCGCAAGTGTGAGATACGAAGAAAGCCTTTTAAAGCAAGGAACTCTCAATACTTCAGGCGTGATTACGTTAAAGAATGAATCAGATGTAATTACTGTGGTAGACTTAGTCTACTTTTCAGATTCCCAGATTCTAGAGGAGTATGGCAGAAACCTTGGAATCCTAGATGCTTATGGGGCGGAATTTCTAGTAAATGTATCGTCATCTATTCTACTAGATCACTTTAGCAATCAAAAGCTTCTGAACAAGATTCTAGCTGTTTCAAGCATCTACAAGAAAGAGAACGCCACCCAAATACTTTTCTAATAAAAGTTTATAAGGTCGAATTGCATGGACCATGGATAGGTCCAGAGCATAATTTTACTTTCTAAATGTCTAAATTTTAAACACCCTTTTGTAATCATTTCCTAAGGCCTTAACTCGCCGTTATTATATGAAATAATAGTTCTAAAAAAAGGGCTAAATGAAGACTTTTCTCCTACTATTGACTACATCTTTGAGTGTTTTTGCCGTTAATACCTACCTAGACGACAGCAAGTTTGTCTACTGGAATGACTCGGCCAATTACGGAAAGACTAGTGATAGTTTTCGTTACTTAATTCATGAGGACAGTTCAAAGATTTTAGATGCAAAAGGATATACGCTAAAGCAGTCCCCAGAGGCCATACGCATAAAGATTCACACCAAAGCACAATGTTTGCACGACACAGCAAAAGGTAAAAATTCTTTCGAACAATGCACTTATCAATTGGTATTGGAGAAAGCAGGAGAATTTGTTTACACAACTCGCTCGGTTTACTTTCAAAATCTAAAAAACCTAGAAGAGATTAAGGAGCAAGTGCTTCCCCTTTTTGAGGAGCTACCAGAGGCGAATCGTCTCTAGTCGTTATACTAAGAGTTATCCAGCTCTCAGGCTCTCCCCTAAAAGGCAGTGGGTAGAGTTTTGTGCTTTGATCTGACTTCCAGAGGTTCAAAGCGTTGGCCGAAAACTTCATTTAAAAATCTTCCCCAAGTCTCTCAACCAGTTAAGAGTGCTCCGTTTAACGAACTCATTATTTAATGTATAATGAAGAGATGAGAGAGGACAGACTTAAACTTAAATTTGAATTAGGTGAACTTGAATCTGGAAAGATATTTGTTCCCGTTGACCTAAATAGTAAAAAGTTGGACTTCTTTCTTGACACAGGAGCCACGTTTACTGGTTTGAAAGATATTACTCTTCTGAGAAATCCAAAGGTTATTGGCGATCACTCATTTCAAAGTGCTTCAGGTCTAAAATTAAAGGCAAAACAGGTTATTTGTGAAAGATTCTCATTGGGAGGCATAGAGCAAGAAAGTAAAAAGATAAGTATTTTCCCTGACGATTTTGAGCATGCCACAACTCTTGGCATTGATGTTTTTCAGAAAGCACATTTCTCCCTCTCCCCTGATAAAAAAGAACTAACATGCAACCTCAAGAGTATCCCATTGGTTAACACTTTCACATTAACAACAAAAGGCCATATAGGTGTGGAATGTAAGGTAAGAGATCAAAGTTTTTTAGGTCTCTGGGACACTGGAGCAGAGCTTACGGTGATAAGTAAAGAGCTTAGAAGAAAATGCAAAAATTCATTTAGCAATCCTCGGGGGATAAGCAGTGGCACTGACAGTACAGGAGCAAAGGTAAGTTTCACTCTTTGGGATATGGAGTGTATAGAAATCACGGGGAAAGTTTTTGAAAATATAAAAGCGCTTGAAATGGACTTTAAACCACTGAAAGAATATTTTCCTGACGAAACAGAGATGATTATTGGCTTTAATCTAATTGTTAAAGCAAACTGGAGGTTTGATATGCCCTCTAAAACATTTGATATTGAATTAGCACATACCCCAAAGACAAAGTCTGACTTAATTTAGTAGGCTCCGAAATGCCAGATCTCATTTTTGAAAGACTAAACTAGATTTTTCTATTCTTAATCATGTACAAATAATTTATTAAAGGATTTGTTTTTCCGATGGAGATTTTGGGAGGTAAGAAAAGGAAGCACCAAACGGTGCTCCCTGTAAGTCATTTAGTTCAAGCAGTAGTTTTCTTGGGCCCTAAGCACAATCTTTTTTCTTGTTAATTTTGCCTCATCAGTGGCTGCGTTTAAGAAGTTATTCTCCACTGAAACTAGGTCTGTTGATCCATCAAACCTATAAGCATTGACCTTTACGCCTCTTACACTTAGCTCTGCAAGGCCTCCTTTATCATCGGTATAAATCTTTACCTTGCAGCCATTGTTTCTTGTTCTCATTAGTCTGAAGAGAGCTCTACTCTCGTCTGCCATATTCTTTTTGTATGCTGCCGCGTAGGTTGATGAATATACATAGTTGTCATCATCCAGAATGTTCTGGGATCTTAACGCTTCATGAAGAAAGAAGATATCATCCACATAGCTTATTGAATTCAGTTTTTCGTTCCATTCGTTCTTCTTTTCGACAGAACAGTCTACTCTTATTTCTCTAGAGTTCTCTTTAAAGACCCATGCCAGTTTATTGTGATACTTCAGAGTTTTCATTTGCTCATCGGAAGCGCATAAAACATTCATATCAAGTTCAACGACCATCGCTAAAGATAGATAGTTGAAGTTTAAAAGTTCTTTGGCGTCTTCTGACATGTATTCGATCTCAGTAACAACATCCTTAATTCTTTCTTTAACCGCGGTCTCAAGTGGATGCCCACCACCCTCACCGACTCCAGCGAACACTTTTGCACCCAAAAGAGCTGCGATTACAATTGATTTCATTCTTTTCATACTTAACTCCTATTTTTGCAGTGGAAATAATCCTACTTCCAATGCATATACTTTATCTTTATTACCTGACTCCAAAAGCTTTGACATGGCCTCGTTAAACTCAGAGATTAGCTTACGTGCCTCTGGCATTAGTTCCTCGTCTATACACATGGTCATGCTTGTCATGCTTCTTTTTTCAATCGGAAACTCTTCGATGGCCTCGATGGCCTTTTCTCTAATTTGAATTTGCTTATTTCTTCTCGCAACAGATGTTGCGGTGTACATTTCAGTAAGTCTTAACTGGTCCTGACTTGCCTTGTAATTTCCATTAACTTCTTCAAGAAAGCCCAGGTTAAGAAGTCTTTTAATGGCAACCTTCACTTTTAGTTCGTCTACACCAAGCTGCTCTGATATCCACTTAGTGCAGGACTTAAAGTCCTTAAGCTTAGTCATCTCAAATATAGTAAAACAGTACCACTCGCTGACACTGTGATAGTAGTCGTTTTGAAGCTCTCTAAATTTTAATTTCCCCAGGGTGTTACTGTCGACTTTGTACTTTTTGATTGCTGGAGGCACACGCTGCAGGCTTCTTTTCTTTTGAGCAAGAACAATCGAGTCAATAAATCTTTGTCTTTGCTCCATATCAACTGAGAGTTTATCAATTATTTTTTCACCAAACTTTAACGAAGGCGTTCTTTTTGCATTTAGGACAAGTGAAAGCACTCCAGAGTTGACCCCCAGAGCTTTTGAAAAGGCCCTCATAGAGTAACTTGGATTTTTCTTCTTTCTAAGAAGAAGCTCATTCTCAAGCACTTTAATGTAGTATTTTTCTACTTGTTCCATAACCAACTATTTAGTAAGCATACAAAGCGAATTGACCGTCTTCTTCAATTACTCCACAGCCATTTAAAAATTCCTTAGTTTTTAGATTCACGCATTCTCTATCTAGAAGCTTTAAAACTTCTCCACTTTTAGTCATTGGGATTTTAACTTTATAGCTTTGGGCCCCACCCGATCCTCGTCTATTCACTTTTACAATATTAATTGCCATTAATTGCTCATCTAAATCATATTGTCCAAGTGTGAACTTAATCACATCACCTCGTTTCTTTTTGATCCCATTCAATCTCATTTTTTGGGCCAATGGCCTCGCTGTTTCCGCGACAATTTTATTATGAAGAGTGTAAGGATTTTCTTCCTTTTGTTTTTGGCTTTTCAGATGGCGACTGAAAGCATTTGCGCTAAATATTTCCTTTGGTAAGTTGCTTCTTTCGTAGTCAATCAGTTTTTGGGCACACACCTCATCTTCACAAAGATTATATTGAGCGGGATTGGCCTCAAAGCTTGCGGACATTGCCTCCGACTCATACTCTGACTTAAACTTCTCAATCATGACTTTTGTGTATTTAAAATGAAGATAGCGATCAAATGAAAGAAACTTAACCACAGAACCAATTCCATACTTGTAGGCGAATTTTGTTAATAATTCTTCGTTAATTTGTTCATATGTTAGGATGTTTTTTTCTTTTAGCTCCTCCAAAATTTTTGGAGTATTTTTAGTTGAAGAGGTTACCTTCTCAGATGCCGTGACCGAAACTCCGGCCTTCTTATAATATTTCTTGCTGTTTATTGGAACGAAGGGCACATTATTTAGCGGAATCCCCGCCGACTTCAATAACTTTGAAACGGCAACGATACAGTTGTTGTTTATGAACTTATACGTTCCTAGAACGGAAGTATCAGCGTATGCGTTTTTTAATTTATCAAATAAAGAGTTTTTAAGTTCTTCATTTAATGGAATGGTTATTCTTTCAAGAGGTCTTGATTCATTAATAATGTATTTGTCCCAAAAGTAATAAAAATAGTCTGTGTCAAACTTTAATGGGAAGCTGCCATAGAGACCTTTTGCGTAAAGGGAAAGAATAGACTCTTCAGCATCAAGCGGAACGTCCGCAACCAAGCTAAGTGCCACATTGTTATAATAGTGTTTTTCGTTTTTATTTATGAAAACCATGAAGGCATGTCCCCAACGACTGAAGATAGGACCACCTTCATATGAACCAGCAACATGAATATCCACTCCAATAATGTCTTCCTGGCTAGCAAACAATTCATCCATTACGATTTCGGTTGGTGTATCAAGCCCTGAAGCTTCCACTACAGTGGAAGCACTAAGCATTATAACCAGGGCCAGAGAATATAAGTTCAACAAATTTTTCATTTTAAAATCCCTTGTGTTTAAGGCCTTCCAAAGTGATCTTGGTAGCAGTATTTGAAAGTTCATAAACATGAATGATTTCTCCCGTTAACTCATGGCCTAATAGTTTTTTGGTCTTGTTAACAGGTTTATACACAAACACGACACTCAGCACAAATCTAAACGAAACATAACGCTTCAGATAAAACCATCTTTTTGAAGCATGGAATTATTTCATGCGTGAGCACCTAAGTATTTAAATTATAGAGGAATTTGATAGCTGTTAGACTGGCAACAGCGAAATTTTCATAGGCCGTATAAAGTTTGAGCAGTTTTAAAAGTGATGAAGGCTTCAATAGAATTAAAACTGTAGGTAAAAGCACATGGACATGCCAACCTGTTCAGCACAGAAATCCTGTAGCTGCCAAAATTTTTGTGCAAAATGGTGAGACATAATTGTTATAAAGAAAAGTGACAAGTTTTATTGCATTTACTGAATTAAGTTTGCAAATAAGGGCCTGAGAATATGGGCAAGAATTTGTTTATACTTCTTGCCCATTAGAGGGGCTTAGTAATTTAGGTTTTTAACTTATTGGGAAGTTAGACTTTCCTTGGTAGGTCTAACGAAGTCACCATTCTTATTAGTACAAGCAAGTCGATCATAGTTAATCTGCTAACTTAGTAAGTTAGGTTCTCTACGACAAGGGACTTAAGACTCTCCTTAGTTGGTCTAAAAAAATCTCCATCATCTGTACAAGCAGACACGTCATGATTAACCTGCTTCACCTCTTGGATCACTTCATAATCTGTGGGGATTACAGCATTTGGATCCTGCCCAATTTCTCTTTTTACATTCTTGATAAAGCTTGCAAGAATTGGTGATTGACCCGGTTCTATTTCATAAATAGCACCATAAATAACCTTGGCCGCATACTCTTCACTTTCATTTAAGTCAGTAAAGTAATCATAGGCATGAACTGAGGTTGTCATTGCGCCAAGGCCTAGGTTTAAAGATCCAGCGGCCAGTCCTGAGCCTGCAGCAACAAACGCACCACTCATCACACTTATTCCACCAGCAACCGTCATATCGTGCTTATTCATCACATCAAAGTCACTATCTATCACTTCTTGGTAGCAATCTGCATGGGCCGTGCCTAAACCAAGAGTTAAAACAGACATTGTCGTAAAAAGTATATTCTTAGATTTTGTAAACATAATATTCTCCATCAATTTTTTAAAAATTTAGTAACTAAGCTTCTCTACAACAAGAGAATTAAGACTTTCTTTTGTTGTCCTAAAAAATTCTCCGTTTTCATTGGTACATGCAGAAAGGTCATTATTAGCCTGTTTTACTTCTTGGATAACTTCATACTCCGTAGGGATTACAGCACTAGAGTCTTGTCCAATTTCTCTTTGGACACCCTTTATAAAGCTTGCCATGGTAGCTGACATATGACTTTCATCTACGCTTGATTGATCTAGTACCTCATAGGCGTAAGCTTCACTTTGGCTCAAATCATCCATGTTGCTGTAGACTAAGACTCCTGTTGAAGAAAGAGCACCGGCTCCTAAGGAAATTGGCCCACTTGCTAATGCCCCAACCCCAGTAGTTGAAATAGCCGATGCAATTCCAGTTATGGCGGCAGAGCTAAAAAGTCCATCTTTGTCGTAACTAGATATCTTGTAATCACTGTTGTAAATCTCTGAAACACAACTTGCTTGGGCCGTATTAACTAGATTTACACTTAATACAGTAATAGCTACTAGACACAGTTTGCTTGAATTCTTAAACATAATATTCTCCATTATTTTTTTAAATTAGTAAGTTAGGTTCTCTACGACAAGTGAGTTAAGACTTTCTTGAGTAGGTCTAAAAAATTCTCCGTTTTCATCGGTACACGCAGTAAGGTCATTGTCAATCTGCTTCAGCTCTTCCACAACTTCAAACTCTGTAGGGATTACAGCACTAGAGTTCTGCCCTATTTGTCTTTGGACACCTTTTATAAAGCTTGCCATAGTCGGAGACATATAGCTTTCATCTATGCTTGAGTAATCTAATACTTTATAAGCGTAAGCTTCACTTTGGTCTAAATCATCCATTACTGATGCTGCCACAGTAGAACTTGTAATAGCGGCTGCACCTAATGGGAATGCTGCTGCTGCCAAACCTTCACCTGCCAAGGTAAAGGTACCCGCAATTCCTAAGACTGCAGCTTGTCCATTTAAATGCTGCATACCGTATTGGTCAATTTCAAAGTCGCTGTCCGCGATTGCTTCTGTACAAGATGCGTTCGCAAGTTGGCCTAAGTTAATTGTCGATACAGCTAAACCTACAAGAGCTAAATTTTTAAATTTCTTAATCATAATATTCTCCTATTCATTTTGACTTTCTAAGTCGTTGTTCGTTTCGTTGAGAGGTTTATACAAAACAACGACGCCAGGCACAACACTAAGTGAAACATAGTGCTTCAAATAAACATAGAAACTTTGAAGCATGGAGTTATTTCACAGCTGTGTGCGTAAGTCCTTAAATTGTAATGGAGATAGGTGCTATATTAGAGATGATAGGTGAAGATTTCACAGGCCGTATAAAATTTAAACAGCACTAAGTGACTGAAATTTCATAAAAAAAGGGAAGGCCTTCGCCTTCCCTCTCATAAAAAATAAATTTGAATTTTATTTTTAGCCGCCGAAATCATCAAGCATGATGTCTTCGCGTTCAACTCCAAGTTCAATAAGCATGTCAATTACACACTTGTTCATGATTGGAGGTCCACATAGGTAGTACTCACAATCTTCTGGAGCTGGGTGCTTGCTAAGATATTCATCGTGAAGAACTTGGTGAATAAAACCAGTGTAGCCTTCCCACTTATCTTCTGGCAGAGCATCAGAAAGAGCAACATGCCAAGTGAAGTTATCATTTTCTCTTTGGATCATGTCAAAGTCTTCTTCGTAGAACATTTCTCTTTTAGATCTTGCTCCATACCAGAAAGTAACTTTTCTATCTGTCTTGATTCTTCTGAACTGGTCAAAGATGTGAGATCTCATTGGTGCCATTCCTGCTCCACCACCAACAAATACCATTTCCTTCTTAGTGTCTCTTGCGAAGAATTCACCAAATGGTCCAGAAATAATACACTCATCTCCTGGCTTCAGGTCAAAGATGTAAGAAGACATCTTCCCTGGAGGAACACTTGGATTATTCGGTGGAGGTGTTGCAATCCTAACATTTAGCATAATGATCCCCTTCTCTTCAGGGTAGTTTGCCATTGAGTATGCTCTGATCGTTTCATCATCAACTTTTGAACGGTATTGCCAAAGGTTGAATTTATCCCAGTCTTCTCTGTACTCTTCTTCAACATCAAAGTTCTTGAAGTCGATATCAAGTCCAGCAGGTCTTTCAATTTGAATAAATCCACCAGCTCTAAAAGGAACTTCCTCACCTTCAGGTAGCTCTAGAACAAGCTCTTTAATGAAGGTTGCAACGTTGTGGTTAGACTTAACTTTACAAGTCCACTTTCTAACCCCAAAAACTTCTTCAGGAACTTCAATTTTCATGTCTTGCTTACAGTTAACCTGACACGTAAGTCTCCAACCTTCTCTTGCTTCACCTTTTGTGATGTGAGTTTTTTCCGTTGGAAGAATCTCTCCTCCACCTTCAAAAACCTTTGCGACACACTGTCCACAAGTACCACCTCCACCACAAGCAGAGGATAAGAAGATTTTTTCAGCGGCTAAAGCATTCAAAAGTTTGTCACCAGGTGCGACTGTAATGTCTTTTTCGCCATTTACGTTTATCGTAAGATTACCAGTTGCAACTAGTTTAGATCTAGCAACAAGGATCAGGCCGGTTAGGACCAAGATCACTCCGGTAAACATCGCAACGCCTAATACTATTTCATTCATAATATTTTACCTTTATCTGTTACCTATTATTAAAGTTGAATTCCGCCAAAAGACATGAAGCAAATCGCCAAAAGTCCGGAAGTAACAAAAGTTATACCTAAACCTCTAAGCCCTGCAGGCACGTCTGAGTAATCCATTTTTTCTCTGATACCAGCAAGCAGTGCGATTGCGAAGGCCCAACCAATACCAGAACCAAGTCCATAAGCGACAGATTCGCCAAATGTGTAGTCTCTCTCAACCATAAATAGTGAACCACCCAAGATTGCGCAGTTAACAGTAATAAGTGGCAAGAAGATACCAAGAGTGTTGTAAAGAGCTGGAAAGAACTTGTCCAAAGTCATCTCTAGGATCTGAACCATGGCGGCGATAACACCGATATAGGAGATCAAACCAAGAAAAGAAAGGTCAGTTCCAGGATATCCTGCCCATGCAAGTGCGCCCTCTTTAAGAAAGTAGTTATAAAGAAGGTTGTTCACAGGGATTGTAATCGTCTGTACAACGATAACCGCAACACCCAAACCAAGAGAAGTGGCAACTTTCTTGGAAACGGCCAAGTAAGTACACATACCCAAGAAGTAGGCCAATGCAAGGTTTTCAATAAAAACAGCTTTAATTATTAAATTCGTGTAATGTTCTAACATTTTCTACTCCTCCTAGGCCTGTGGCTCTACCTGGCTAGGATCTTTGGTTCTAAGAATCCAGATGATTAATCCAATAAGAAAAAACGCACTGGGTGGCAACAACGCTAAACCGTTTGCCTCATACCATCCGCCATCTTTAGACAGTTCAAATACTGTGTATCCGAAAACCTTTCCTGAGCCAAAAAGCTCACGGAAAAAGCCAACAAATAGCAAGATGAAAGAGTAACCTAGACCGTTTCCAATACCATCAAAGAATGATGCTACCGGTCCGTTCTTAAGAGCGAAGGCCTCTGTACGTCCCATAACAATACAGTTTGTGATGATCAAACCAACATAAACCGCCATTGTTTTCCACTGGTCAAAAAGGAATGCTTTAAGAAACTGCTCAGCAATAATAACCAAAGAAGCAATAATGGTCATCTGAACGATAATTCTAATACTTCCAGGGATATGATTTCTAATGATAGAAACACTCATGTTTGCAAGTGCAATAACGAGAGTAACCGCCGCACACATTACAACTACGTTTTTCAGCTGAACCGTTACAGCAAGTGCAGAACAAACACCCAAGATTTGCAAAGCAATTGGGTTGTTCTTTAAAATAGGGTCAAATACCAATTCTTTTATTTTCATATTGTCACCTCGCCGCTTTCAACCATGTCGATGAATTTCCCATATCCATGATCGCTAAACCAGTATTTAATAGAAGAGCTAACTCCGTTTGCAGTGATGGTGGCACCACTTAGACCGTCAACTCTGTACTCAGCAACCTTGCCTTCAGTAGGCGCCGTTCCTTTTGCAAGCTTAAGGGCAACAACTTCATCTTCGTTGAAAACACTTTTGCCAACCCATTGACCTTTCCACTTAGGGTTGTCAACTTCACCACCAAGACCTGGAGTCTCGCCTTGAGCGTAGTAGCCAAAGCCCTTAACAGTGTTCAGGTCAGCTCCTAAGGCCATGAAGCCATACATTGTGGACCAAAGACCTTTAGAAGTTATGTGAAAGATATAAATTTGTGGCTGACCAGCCTCGTCCTTGTAAACAAAGACTTTTCCAAACTTAGCTCTTCTGCTTAGGCCGGCCAAATCAGCGTCAGCTGGAATGGCAACACTAAGATTTGGCTTCTTTTGAGCTTCTCTTTGGTTATAAGTTTGAGCATCCATATCATCCACGATTTCGCCTGTTTCAAGATTTACAAGAACAGTTGTGAACTTTGAAAATACCTCGTTTACATCCGTGTCGGCGTTCAAAAGACCGGCCGCGCTTAGGACGTTTTTCTTCATATCAAGTACCGCGTTTTGAGCTTGCTTATCTTTTAGGCTAACAGCAGTGCTGGAAACCAGAACAGAACAAACCAAGCATAGAGCAAAAGCGACAAATAACGTTTTTCCTACATTACTACCCATTTCTGGCCATCCTTCTTTTGATATTGCTGTTAATTACAAAGTAGTCAATTAGTGGACCCATGGCATTCATAAATAGAATCGCCAACATCCAGCCTTCAGGGAATGCAGGGTTGATACATCTTACGACGATCCCCATTACACCAATCCCAAATCCATAAAACCACTTACCTTTTGTTGTCATACTTGCAGATACAGGATCAGTTGCCATAAATACAAACGCGAATGCGAATCCACCCATAACAAAGTGATAGTACCAAGGAATATTGAACATAAAGTTCGTTTCACTTCCAATTAGATTTAGACCCATGGAGGTCACGATCATTCCGATTACAACTGAAAGCATAATTGTCCAAGAACCAATCCCTGTGGCAATCAAGTAAACAGCTCCAAGTAGACAAGCAAGAGTTGAAGTCTCACCCATTGAACCTGGAACAAGTCCAAAGAAAAGCTCGCTCCAAGAATAAGTTACTGCGTCCAGTCCACCAGCTGCTGCCTGCCCAAGAGCAGTTGCGCCAGTGTAGCCGTCAACCGCAGTCCAAACAGCGTCACCACTGATTTGTGCTGGGTATGCGAAGAACAAGAAAGCTCTAGCAGTAAGAGCAGGGTTGAAGATGTTTTTACCAGTTCCACCGTAGATTTCCTTTCCTACTAGAACACCAAAGATGATACCTAGGGCAACTTGCCATAAAGGAATTGTCGGAGGAAGAATCAACGGATAAAGGATACCTGTTACCAAAAAGCCTTCGTTGATTTCGTGCTTTCTAATTACAGAGAAAATTAATTCAACAGTACCGCCAGCAATTTGGGTTACCAAAAATACTGGGAAGAACCAAAGAAATCCATAAACCATGTTCGAAGCGATGTTTGCTGGATCATGAGCTAGGTTTAGCATGGCCATAACAGATGCTCTCCAGCCTTCAGCCTCAGCTCCAGTCGAAGCTAAAACCGCATTTGCCTGGTAACCTGTATTATAAAGTGTCCAGATAATAACTGGAAACAATGCCATAGCAACAGTAATCATCGTTCTCTTAAGATCGATGCCGTCTCTAACGTGTGTTTGACCGGCTGTTACGTCGGCCGGGGTATAAGCAAAAGTGTCAATCGCTTCATAAAGAGGATACATTTTTTCAAGTTTCCCGCCTTTATGAAAGAGATGCTCTTTGCTATCTAGAAAATCTCTTAAAAACTTCATTATCCTTCCTTCTCAATGGTCTCTAGGTTTTCTCTAAGAACCGGGCCAAAATCGTTTTTGCCTGGATCAACAAAAGTACAAAGTGCCACATCTTCTTCATCCAATTCCAAAGCACCAAGCTTAACGGCCATGTCAGTGTTTCTCGCCATGATCGTTCTGATGAAATAAGTTGGAAGGATATCAAGTGGCATAACTTTCTCGTATGAGCCAATTGGTACGATAGCTCTAAGGCTTCCGTTCTTATTGGTATTCATTGCAAACTTTTTATTGCTGAAAGCTGAAAGATAGATCGACTTCGCAGAGAATTTGTTAAAACCAGGGCTGTGCCAGCCAAGGAATTCTCTCTCTCTTCCTTCTTTAAGAAGAGAAATTTGATTATGGAATCTTCCAAGGTACGCGAAAGGACCGCGAGCTTCTCTACCGGCCAAAACAGAACCAGAAACAGGTCTAATTTCGTCAGCTTCAAAAGTTTCGCCTTTGATAAGCTCATCAATTGATGCTCCAACTCTAGTCTTAACAAGTCTAGGGTTTCTAGCAACAGGACCTGCAAGTGCAACGATTCTGTCAGTGAAAAGCTTGCCTGTCTCAAAAAGTTTACCGATAGCGATTACTTCTTGATAGCTGATGTACCAAACAAAGTTTTTCTCACCAACTGGATCTAGGTGGTGAATATGAGTTCCAGCAAGACCAGCAGGGTGCGGTCCGCTAAATTTCGTTTCAGAAACATTTTCAACATCAGCCCCAACGACACTTGAGCCTTCTCCAGTACAAAGGTGAACCTTTGCCATTTTGCCTAGAACTTTTAGTCCATGCTTAAATGCTGTTTCTTGCTCTTTAATTATAATTGCAGGATCTGCGGCAAGAGGATGAGTGTCTATTGCAGTAACAAAAATACTGCTTGGAGTTTCGTCCGGTCTAGCAGCCTTGGAAAAAGGACGCCTTCTAAGACTTGGCCACATTCCCGACTCTAATAGAAGGGCTCTCACATCAGCGTCTTTATAGCCAGAAAGCTCAGAACCCTTGTAAGATTCGAAATCCTGATGGTCATCGCCCTCAACCTTGATAACTACAGATTGAAAAGCTCGCATAGCGCCTCTGTTTATCTCTACAACCTCACCGCTGGCAGGAGACGTGTATCTCACACCTTCGGTTTTTTTGTCAGTGTAAAGAAGCTGGCCGACTTTAACTTTATCTCCGATTTGGACTTGCATTGTTGGCTTCATACCAACTACGTCATCCCCTATCAGAGCGACTTTAGATACTTTTGGCCCCTGGTGAACTTTTTGTTCAGGAGTGCCCTCAATAGGCAAATTAAGGCCCTTTTTGATTTTAATCATCTCTCGCGCACCTTTTAAGTAAAATTAATTGTCTTGATAAACATTCACTAAATATCATAATTCAAGCTATAATGACAATGAGGCAAAACAAAGTCTGCAAAAGAAAGTTCCACAACATTGACCGGGGTCAAACAATTTTATGAGTTTTCAGGAAAAGATCATTGAGGGCAAATACAACTACTACCAAGGCGATCAAGTTTATTGCGAAGAGAATTTTTCTGTCTATAAAGAGGATGGATCCCAAGGCCGTTTGATATTCAATGCAGAGCTCACCTCAAGAGTGGAAACTGGTGAGTTTCTAAAGGTCATTGTCGACTACAAGCTTTCAAAAAAGTTTGAGCCTCTTAATCTTAAAGTAAAAAGGCTTCTTGGTGGTAATAAAAGCGTTGAGCGCTATGTTGTGGACCTGAAAGATAAGAATGTTCGCTACACTTTCAGAGGAACAGACGGTATCCACGAGACTGAGAAAATCATCACAGGAAAATTTCATATAGCAGCTCCGGCCTTCTCCACTTCAATGCTTGCAACTGCGGCTAAGAAGCTAGACCCAGTTCACAGAACTTCATACAATATCATTTCTTCCAATAACGTCTGGGAGTACGAGGGACCCTTCAAGGAGTCGGAAATCTTCATAGAACTCAGCAGCCTAGAGCCTGTTCCTGTTCACGTGGGAGACACAGAGCTTAATGCCACCCACTGCAAGATATTTGAGGATGACAAGGCAAAAAATCCAAACATTACTGGTTATTCCGTCTATCTAAGCAAGCATTACCAAATTCCGTACAAAGCAAGCTTTGCGGATGATATTCAAATTGAAGTTCAAAACCTTAAAAACTTTGAGGCCGAGTACAAAGACCTTTTTTAGAGCTTTGACTCAATAAATTCCTGCGCTTTGTCACAAGCATCCTCAAGGTCTAAGAACTCAAGCTCATAAGGATTCATCATCTCTCTAAATGTTTTGAGAGTTTGCCCCTTCCACCTTTTAATCCTTGGATCAGTTAGGATTATAGCACCAGAGTCATTTTCCCTTCTAATAAGCCTTCCAAGTTTTTGGTGCAGCGATCGACATCTATGGGCTAAGAAGTAGTCCACAAACTCGTTTCCGAAGCTTCTTGCATAAAAATCCCTGCGAGAGTCAATCACCATATCTCTTCTGAGGTCAGGAATTTTATCAATATAGATTAATTTTAGAGCGTCTCCAGGGACATCAATCCCCTCTCCAAATGATTCCATCCCCACAAGAACCCCTCCAGAGGTGTTTTTAAAGTCTTCAACAACTTGGTTGCCCATCCCCTGAATGAAAAGAGGCATTTCATTTTCAAGTTTGCTCAAAAGAATCTCTATAGCTCTTTCAAACCGTGTCTTGGCAGAGAACAATAGAAGCGTTTTGCCACCGATGCTCTTTATGACAGGAACAATCTTTTCAAGAACCTCATCAACATAGGTTTGGTCATAAATTTGAGGAGAATCACTTGAAACAAAAACTTTGGCGTTATTTTTGTAGTCGAACTTGTTGTTTAAAAATAGCCCAGTCTTAAACCTTCTCTCCGGCTCAAGATACTTATACCCAGTCATCCATTCAACACTGGCCATGCCTTTGGATCCTTCCTGGTTTGCGAGAGTTGCAGAAGTAAAAACCACAGAGCTGGAGTCTTTAAGAACGCTCTCATGCAAAAGTTCCCCTGTATCAATTGGAGCGCATGTAAAAACATAGCCATACTCTTCATGATATTTGATGGAATTAACCATCTTGCTATTTGGACTAATCATGGCATTTAGCACCGCACTGGACTCTTCTACCTGTGAGAAGGCGCTTTCAAAAGCGGACCAAGCAGTAAGCTTGTTTTCATCCTCACCAAATGAGTTGATGTCCCATCGATCAGAATAAGGAAATAAAAGGTCGTAAACAGATTTAAATATAAATGCGAGGCTTGCCACGTGATTATAAATGGCACTCTGAAGATTATTGTTTAAGGCCTCTTCTTTTACCATTGGGGCTTCGTTCCAGTATATATCGGTGAATCTAGGCAACTGTCTTGCCATTCTTTCAATACTTTCTTGCAAAGGAGTCACATGGTCGCTCATCATCTGGGCGAATTCCACAGATTGCGCCCTGATTTCTTTAATGAGGTTCTCCTTACCTTGTTCCACGTTACCAAGGAGGTAAAACAATGGCCCCATCATCTGAGGAAGGTTTTTAGCAAGCTTTTCAAGGTCCTTTTGGGCAAGCTCTATTGTAAACGCGCTGGTAACTTCCCCCTCCATTTTATGGGCCTCATCAACCACCACGTACTTAGGACGGTCAAAGCCTCTTGGCCAATTCAAAAGAAGGGAGTGGTTGCCTATAATAAGGTTTGCCTCTTTCGCTCTTCTTAATCCCTGTAGATAGGTACATGAAGCTGAGAAAGGACACTTATTGCCAGTGCATGCTCTAAAGTCTACTGCAAGGTTCTCTTGCTGTTCAGATAGTGACTTGTTAAGCCTCTTTAAAACAAATGGAATGCTCTCTCTAGTCAATACATGGTTGTAGTCAGGACTTCTCTGGTTGTAGAATAGAATAGTTTCTATATAGGCGTTGGCAAATTTCTCTTCAAAGCCGTTCATTTGCCCTAAGAGATCGTCGTGCTCTTGGTTTCTAAATTTAAGCTCGCATAAATGGTTTTTCGAGCCAAAAAGTCTTATCACGCTAAGTTCAGACTTGTTCAACCCAAGTACTTTATAAATTTGGGGAATATCTTTTTGAACCGCCTGGTTTTGAAGAGTCTTTGTGCCAGTGCTTATGAGAACCTGCTCTCCTTTGCCTTTGGTCAAGAGAGTACTTGGTAGAAGGTAGCCCATGGTTTTACCGGTACCAGTCGGTGCCTGGATGAGAGCGTGAATATTATTATTGAATGCCTGTCCGACTTTTAAAGACATCTCTTCCTGGGCCTGACGATATTTGTAACCTGGAAAGTGTTCTGAGAGGCCTTCTTCATCTCTAAGAATTGTTTGAATGTTTTGACCAGAGAAGTTTAAATCTCTTTTATTTGAGCTTTCCTCAAAGACTTGTTCTTGTTCAGCATATTTTTTTTCAGAGTAGGCCATTGCGGTTACTTCAAGCTCAAACTCGATCTGATCAGCTATTTCAATTAGCTCTTCAATCTCGAGCTCTAAAAAGTCTTTGAACCAGAAGTCTTGCTTGCCAAACTCACTAAATATTCCCCTTAAAAACTGGTAAAACTCTTGATCTTGATGCACAAGCCAACAAGCAGTAAGCATGGCCTTAAGAAGGTCTTTTGAGTCTTCTAACCCACGATGGTCTTCTTTATCTTTTATTCCAAGCTCAATTAAAAAGCCCTCAAGGTTTAAAGAGTTTTTCTCTGGAAACATAAGGGCAAGAAAAAGCATTGAGTCATGAAACTTTTCTTCTTCATCACTATCAACGGCATCCAGGTATTTTTTTAGAAATTTTTCCTCAAATAAAGCGTTGTGGGCAATGAGAGCGTGCTCTTTTAAAGTCTGCAGCTCAAGCTCCACAGTCTTCCATGGAGGAGCATTTTTCAATTGAGATTCATTGATCCCAGTCAACTTTTGTATAAATTTCGAGACAGGCTGTTCAGTCCTAACAAGGGAGCTGTAGCTTCTTACAAGCTTAGTGCCTTCAAATTGCAAGAATCCCAGATCGATAATTTGATCGTAGGCTGGATCGATTCCAGTAGTTTCAATGTCTATTACGGCCCATTTCTTTAACTTGTTCATCTTGCCTATTCCAATCCTTAAGCGCAGAATATGTCTATTATTAAATAAAGGATATAAACATGTCTGCAGTGATATTCCAAACCCAATCGGTACTAATCGTGGCGTTAATGCTATACGGTGTTTCAAAGGTTTTAGGCAAGCGTAAAAACAGATTTCAGCATATAAGAACGATGAAACTCGCCATGATCTGGGATATTCTCCTTATCCTCCAAATTGAACTGACCCGTGGAGCTATCGCTAAAGCAAGCAAAGCGATGGAAAACACTGCAATTCTCAACATTCACGTATCACTAGCGGTTGCCACAGTGCTTCTGTACATTTTTATCTATTCCAGTGGAAAAAAGTTGGACTCTGGCGACGAAAGCAAAAGAGGCAAGCATAAAGTCTTAGGTCTTTGCGCGTTGACTACAAGGATAGCTACCCTTATAACAAGCTTTTTAGTACTATAGCCTCCCAAGGGGACGAATATGACACCGATGCAAGAAGTTGAACAACTTATCAAAAAAAATATCGAAGACGCTCACGTTGAGGTAAGCGATTTAACTGGGACGATGGACCACCTAAATATTTTTGTCGCAAGCGACATCTTTAAAGGTAAAATGCTAATCGACCAACACCAAATCATTATGGATATTCTTAAAGAAGATCTTAAAGATAAAATTCACGCGGTCAAAATTAAAACAATGACCAAAGAAAAATACGACAACCTATAAGGAGAAAACATGGATCAAAACAATCCTTTTAAAATATTGAACGAAGACGGTGCCTCAAAAGAAATTAAGGCAGCTGACGTAACTGGTGAACTTAAAGAAAGAATCGAAGCTGTTATTAAAAGCGACGAGCTAGTTCTTTTCATGAAAGGAAACGAACACTTTCCACAGTGTGGCTTTAGCGCGAACACAGTTGCAATTCTTAAGCACATCGGCGCAAAGTTTTCTACTTTCGATATTCTTCAAGACATGGACATTCGCCAAGGCCTTAAAGAATACTCAAATTGGCCAACCTACCCTCAGCTTTACTTCAAAGGTAAGCTTGTTGGTGGAAACGATATCATTACAGAAATGTACGAGTCTGGTGACCTTAAAGACTTGGTTAATTCTTAATGAAAGAAGAGTCCGGTCCTATAGGCCAGCTTGGGCTCTTTGATGAAACCCATATTATCGGGGCCGGAATCTCCGGCCTTCTTATGGGCTACTATCTCAAAAAGAATGGCCACTCCGTAAAAATTTTTGAAAAACAATCTCATATTGGTGGAAAAATTCGTACAATCAAGGGAGATCTTGGCTTTGCAGAGACTGCCGCAAATGCTGTGTTCACAAACGAAGACGCAATAGATTTATTTCAGGAATTAAAAATATCTCCAGTAAAGTCCACCGTAAAATTAAAAAGACTTCTTCAAAGAACCAGCACGCTGAAAAGTTTCCCATTTCTTGTTTGGGAAATTCCTTTCATCATCTTGAGCTTATTCAAAAGGCTTCCCAAAGATATGGATAAGATTTCTATCTACGAGTTCTTTAAACCCCTTCTTGGGAAGAGAGCTTCCTATGAAGTGCTAAGTTCAGTTTTTGGTGGAATTTATGCAACTGATGCAAAGACGCTTAGTTTTAGAAGTGTTTTCAAGCAGAAATTTAATTCAGTCACATACTTTGGCTTCATAAGGGAGTTAATTAAACAGAGAAAGGCAAGACGGCACAAACCTGAATCCGTTAGTTTCTCAGGAGGAATGAGTGATTTAATTCAAGCACTCAGAGAAAAGCTAAAGGACAATATAGTCTGCGACACAAACGCCTCGATCCAATCTAACGTTAACACGATAATATGCACTGATGCGCATGATGCTTCAAAAGTGGTGGGTGAGCTTCTACCTAAAATTAGCGAGGAGTTGTTAAAAATCAGCTACTCTCCAGTGATTAGCACCACTATGATCCTAAAAACACCTGTTTCAAAACTCGAAGGAGCCTTTGGGGCCCTCTTCTCACCAGTTTCGCCTGTTAAGTGTGCTGGCATTTTAAACAACAGCGCGATTTTTCCAGAAAGAACGGTGGATCCAAATAAAAGAAGCTACACTTTCATCCACCTTGGAGAATCATACTCAGAGCAAGACGCCTTTCAGGATCTTAAGAAAATTGAGCCCTCCACAGACTGGCAAAAAAGCCTGGAGGAGAAGTTTGTCACAAACTGGCAAAGAGGTATCCCACTCTATGACCAGCAGCGCTCTGAATCAATAAAGAAAATCAGAAGCCTTTTTCACGGAAGACCTAAAGGCATTGTTTTGTTTGGAAACTATGTTGACGGAATTTCAATAAGAGAGATGATATCTATGGCGAAAGAGTTTGCCTCAAAAAGTCCTAAAGTAATCTCTTCTTAGCCTTTGAGTGAGAAGCGGCTTCTTAAGCTTTGCCTCCACTTCAAGTTCCTTGAAGTAATCGATTGATCTCATAGCGTCGTCTTTTTTCCAAATTTTAGAGCAGCTCAAGATCTGTCGATCATATTTCGATAACTTCTTCTTTGAATCTAGGTAGCTTGAGTCACAAATTTTTCCCATGTGTTTTTGCATGAAAGCAAAGAACCTCTGAAGGGATTCATTGGCAGTGGAGACACTTAAAAGTTGCTTGTAAAAAACTGTGAACTTCTTGGTGGCAAAAAGTTCGGCCAACATAAATTGATCCAGTTTTTCTTTGGATAAGACTTCATCCAGTTTATCTACCGTAATTGACTCATTTTCAAAGTTGATTTTTAACTGCTCAAGAATATTTAGATAATTTGAACATGTTGCCTCAACTGATTCCTGAAGCTTTTGTGCGGCGGAGTAATCCAAATAAACTCCTGTGCGAGCTGAGAAAAACTCTAGAAGCTCTCTATTTTCCCAAAACATTGCTGCCTGAATATCAATTCCAAAGACCTCGTCCTTTTTTACAAGCTCTTTGTAGAAGTCTGTTTCGCGCTCAAAGGAGAGAATGACGTAGCGATCATCCAAAAGAAGATCCTCACTTAACAGCTTTTCTTGAGCATCTTTTGAAAGATCCTGCGCAAAGTGAACAAGGTATGATTCGCTGTTGCCAAACAACCCTAACGTCTGAAGGTTTTGTTCCATCCAATCTGAAGTCAGATCTTTTGCGGTTAGGATATTCAACTTTCCCCCTTCAAGGTCGCTTGAAGGTATTTGGTCTTTGAAAAGTTTCATAACAATAGGATCAAAGCAGTGAACAGCGTAGAGACCCTTCTTGTCTGGATCAATACTTCTTGGATTCGCTTTAAAAAAGTCCCAGAGTTTCCATTTAGAACGCATATAGAATCATATCCTTAAAATTTTGAGCGGCGTTTTTGGCCATATCATCAATAGTGCTTCTTAAAGCGCTTCGGTTTTGGGTATCAATCACATCAATGGCCGAACCTGAATAGAGCTCACGAGTAAAGCTTGCATTGAGCGCTATTGTTTCGTTCACAATGATCTTTGGGCCCACAGCAAACTTGCCAAGACTCGACTTCAAAAGCTCTATTTCTTTTTCACTAGGATTCTTTAGAAGAATAAGTCTTAGGTTGGCCCTAACATTTGTGGTGGCAGGAATATAAAAGTCTTCCCTATTCTCACCAAGGGCGTCTTCTGCGGCGTTTTTAGCGGATCTCAAATTAGATGCTTCCCTACTTTCTTTTACTTGGGAGGGGGAATCCACAATACCAATAAGAACCGCATCTGCGTTGTTTTTCCCAGACTTTAGCTCAAGACCACTGAAAGTGGACAGCATTTGATACATCTCTCGTGTCATTGGAGCAGATACATTGCTGAGATTGCTTTTATTATAAAACATTGGAATCGTTATAGATTTAACCCCATATTGGGCAAAGGGATTTTCTTTTTCTTGGAAGCGATAGCCAGCACAAGAACAAAGACCAAATACAGAGCAGAGCATTAAAAATTTTTGCATGATTTAAAATACCAGAGGTTCTTACGCATAGACAAGGGATTCTCTTGATCGCCTCGATGCTTAGTGGTAAAACTTCGCCATGAAGCATACCAAGTCCTTGGGAGAAGTCCTGGCGCATGCCGGAGACGAAGAAGAAGTTTACACCACAGACCAAAAGAGACGCCTTAAAAGGGCCGGAAGAGGTCGTTTTTCCAGAACCAAGGGGTGTTTCGACTTTATTTATTTAATAAGAAGTTGGGACAAAATTGTTGGGGAGTTAATGGCCAAAAACACCATTCCCCACAAAATAATGAGATCCACCCTCATTGTGATGACTAAACACAGTATATTTGCTCAAGAGCTCAGTTTCATGGGGCCTCAGATAATTCAGAAAATCGAAGAAAACATTCCCGAACTGAAAGGAAAAATTCAAAAGATAAAGTTTAGCCACGCCAACTTTTCTTGGGATGAGTTTAAGAACAGCCAGTTTCAAAAGGCTTCAAAGCGCCCTGCAAAACCAAAGCTTCACCCCCACTCTCCTCACTACAAGCTCAAGATGAAAAGAGCGCAGGAGACTTTTAGCGACATAGAAGATGAAGAGGTTAAAGAGCTTTTAACTTCTTTATTCATGGATAAAATTTAATAAAAGAACATCTTTAAACTGATCAAGGACTTTAAAACCATAGTTCTTTATGAGCTTGTCCACATCAGTGTTTTCCTTTCTTCCCAGTATGTACAACTCTCCGCCAGGACTCAGAAAACCTCTGGCCATTAAAGCGAAGTCCAACAACCCGTTGTCTTGAAAAGTTCTGCACCTAAGCCTATTAATATTTTTTGAAGGGCGTGAATCATTTGGGTTAAAGTAAGGAGGATTGCTTAGTATGAGGTCGAATCTTTGATCGCTTTTAAAGTTTTCCAATTTACTATTATAAACTTGAACCTTGATGTCTTTTTCGATTAGCTCAAGGTTGTTTTCAATAAATTCTAAAAATTCTGCCTGAGGTTCTATAAGAGAGAGGCTTTCAGGACTCTTAAGTCTGTTTACCGTTTCAATTCCCACGACTCCACTTCCGCATCCAATATCAAGAATGGAACCAGCGTCAGTTTTTCTATTGGCGGCAACCTTCGCAAGCCAAAGAGAGTCTTCACTAAAGCGGTAAAATTTGGGTTGAAGGTAGTCCATGACTTCTAATGGCCAGGAGTTTCAAAAAATACTCCCGCTGCAAGTCTCCCATTTGGTATAAGTTATAAATTGAAAATAGTATCCCTATGTTGTTTGCGGTATTTGTTTTATAAAACTCTCTTTTTTCTTTGAAAAAAGGTGTGAAGCCGTCCTTCTTTTTAGAAGAAAAATACCTCAACCAGTCTTTATTCCCAAGAATCTCAAAATACAAGGCCTTGTGCCAAGGTTCGCTGCTATTTTCCAACTCAATGAACTTCTTATAGAAATTGGACCTTCTCTCTTTTGATTCAGGCAAGTGAATTTGAAGAGAAGATAGCGTGTCTAGGTTCTTGTCTATTTCAATTGAATTAACGGCCTTATTGAAAGCTTTCGAATCCAAGTTAGAGAAGGCCTGTTCCATCCATGCTAAAGGGTATTTAGGACCGAAGTTCGGAGAATTGTAAATTGAAGCCAGCTCACTTGATCCGTTTGGAACATCCAATTCGTCTTCGAGCTCTTCTTTAAATTTTTCAGATGCCTCACTGTAAAGCTTAAGCAAAAATGACTTAAACAACTTACTCTCTTTAAACCTTTCTTCAAGTGCAAGTAGCATTTCAATTAAGTGTTTTCTTATCTTTTTAGCGTCTGCATATGGGTACTCTAAAAAGAAGAATTTGTGTATAGAGCTTCTGGATAGATAGGACTTCATCAACTTATCAGCTTGCCCAAGGTTTCCCAAGGAAGAATAAAGAAAGCTCTTTGCAATTAAAGTGTAAAGATCTTCACGGCCATCCAAGGCATTTAATAGCTCAGTAGTCTTGGATAGATTTAGCTTTTCAGTCCCCAAATTTAATGGCGTCTCTTTAAGCTTTGTCCAAACCTGATCAATAAGCAATTTGTCTTCTTTGCTTAGCGGAATTTGAATGGCGCCATAGTTCAAAACCCATTCCTTCTGGGTCATGTCCTTTCTCAGGCACTGATTCATTTTAAGATAAAAGTTTTCATCATTGATGTCGGCCAAAATAAAAGCACTCAAATACATCGGAGTTACAATGTCGGAGCATAACTCAGGAAGCTCGCCTAGTTTGCTTTGAAGCTCTAGGCCTAAAAGTCCTGGTATAGGTGTAATGGTCGCAAAATCAGATTCTATAGGTTGTAGTTGAAGAGGATTGTCTGCGCTTCTCCCAGTGGTCTGAGCATGGGCACTTGGCATAATCGCGCTCACGGACACTTCGATAAGTTCCTTAACTATTTTCTTTCTAAATACAAAGATTGAAAGCGCTAGGGACAAAAGTATAAGAGCGGAAACGATCAAGAACCTGTCGTTTCTAGTCTTTCGAGAAGTTTTTACTTTTTTTTTTCTGTTTGAGACTTTAGTTCTGGAGGGCCTTGCTTTTCGGCCTCATTGCTTTTTCTAAGATCATCGAGGCTTAGACCCACCTGGGTGATATCATCAACCTCATCATCGATGTCGTCATCAATGCTTAAATCCTCTTGAGTTTTGTCACCCAGCACGCTCTCCGCCTCTGAAACGGGGTTGAATGGTTGTGGCTCAGCTCCAAGAAGGTATTTATTTAAAAGTTCTTTTTCACGAACATAAAACCAAAAGCCGTTTCCGCTGCAGATCTCATCATCAGCTTTAATGGATCCATTCTCCACCAACTCTTTAACCTTACTCTTGGACACAGGTCCAAGTATGTGGTTGTTTTTAGTGCGAATGAGCCAGTTCTTTTCCATTAGTTAGCCAATACTCCAATCAAGGCCGCCAAGTCATCATCTGTGAACTTAAGGCCAGCGCTTATGACATAACTTTGATCACCAGATTTAGATGCAATGTCCTCTGCCATAAGTTTGGTGTGAAAAACATTCCAAATTCTAAATTCAGTACCAAATCTGATATTTGGTCCGGCGTCTTCTTGGTAGTCAAATATCTCAAGAAAGTTTGTGTTTCCGTATTCTGGAAGGTGGTAGTCAAACCCAACACCACCAGTGGTTTCGATAAGGCCTGCTCTCAGTCCCCAATTTCCAATTTTTCTACCAATTTGCACGTTAAACTTGAACTGAGACTCGTCTATTTCTCTCTCGTTTACAGTGGTCTCCGATCCTCCGTTGGTTGAAGTGAAAGTTGTAGTCTCCTCTTCATTTATAGGGCCGTAATCAGACAACACAACTCCGAGCTTAAAGAACCTTTCAGGTGATGGAACAATATCTATGTTCAAGTCAGTTCTTCCGCCAAACTCAGTGTTATATCCAGTGTAAATTGATAGGTCGGTTTTAAAGTTATTAATTCTATTAACAAGTCTATTTACGCCTGCAAGGGTTTCGTTAACTTGGTCAACAACTTCTTCGTCGCGCAAAAGCTTTCCAACAGTTCCCTTTCCGCTTTTAACATCAGACATAATGGATCTTAGATCATCTGTGGCCTCTCTAACATTTGCAAGAATTGGCTTAACACCTTCCATGTCGTTCATTAATGATCCATCAGCATATCTGTCAGTCTCATACGCAAGCTGTTCAGCAACTTTTTGAAGGTTTTGAATCGTATCGTTGAGTCTACCCTCGTTTCCGGAAATTATATTTTTAAGAGAAACTGAAACATCCTTTGCATTTTCAGCAAACGCCCTCGCGTCATCCATAATTCCCTTAATCATGTTTTTTCTATCTTTATCGTAAAGAGCTTCTTTTATTGCTTGAGAAATCTCTTTTACATCTGCAAGTACATCAGCTGCATTTTTACCAAGCTGTTCAAATCCTGCTCCACCTTCAACTTTAACGTACTGTCCCTCCTCTAAACGAGGAGCATTTGGATCACCTAAGTAAATATCCAAATACTTGTCTCCAAGGAAACCAATGGTTTTAATTCTAAGAATAGAAAATTGTGTAATTTTAATGGATTTCAATACTTCAAAGGTAACCACGGCCTGAGAGCCTGCAAGTTCAATGGCCTTAATTCGACCAGCAACAATACCCGCGACCTTGATTGTACTCTTTTCATAAATGCCAGTAGCGTCATTTAGGATCGCTCTATATGTGACATACTCTCCGAAACCAGCTTGATTGGATGTAATTTTCAAAGAAACTATAACCAAACTCGCAATGGCCAATAATGTAAGCAAACCTACTTTTAACTCGTTCAAGCCAACTCCAAACTAATAATTTTACTCTATTTTAACCGTTCAACCGGCAAAAATCTTATACACTAGAGATAGGAAAGGTTTTCCCCACTCTTTTTGTCCAGTTCTAAGTGGACAACTCTATAAACTTCTTAATCACCGGGTGATCTGACTTTCTAAACTCCTCCACAGGAGCGTGCACCACAGTTTTTCCTTTCTCTAAAAAGGCAACATAATCAGAAATGCGAAGCGTCGCGGCAATATCATGGGAGATAATCACTGACGTCATTGGCAAATGAGCGTTGTGATTATGAGTCGAGGTTATAAGATCATCAACCATGTGGGTGGTGATAGGATCCAAACCAGTGGTTGGCTCATCATAAAGCATGACTTTTGGCTGCAAGGCCAAAGCGCGCGCAAGACCAACTCTCTTTCTCATCCCGCCCGAAATCTCAGAGGGAAGCTTGTGGAAAGCAAATTCATCCAGTCCAACCTGCTTCATGAGCCCTATGGCCTTCTCTTCAATTTCTTCTTTTGTATAATTGGTGAACTCTTTCATAGGAAAGGCCACGTTTTCAAAGTTTGTCATGGAATCAAATAAAGCTGCGTATTGAAAAACCATGCCGAAGTTTGTTCTAAACTCCCTGATCTGTCCTTCATTCATCTTTTCCATATCCTGCCCGAGAACCTTCACCTGGCCCTCAGTTGGATGATAGATGCCCAATATATGTTTTAAAACAGTCGACTTCCCCGCTCCTGAGAATCCTAGGATTGTTGTGATCTTTCCTTCATGGATATTAAAATTTAGATCATCCAAGACGGTATGATTTCCGAATCTTTTTGTTAAATGATTGAATTCGATTGCGTAACTCATATTTATCCTAAAACCTTGGCAAGTATTGCAGTTAAGAAAAAGTCCATGATCAAAACAATAATCATGCCCCAAACAACGGCCATGTTGGTGCCTTTACCAACACCCTCAGCTCCGCCTTTAACCGCGAACCCTTGATATGTGCCAATGATAGATATTAAGTATCCAAATACCGCGGCTTTAATTAACCCCTCAACAAGCATGTTGAGATTCATGAAGTCACCTAATTTTGCAAAGTAGATTGCCTCGTCAATTCCCAAGAGCTTAACCCCAACTAACCATGATCCAGCATTTGCAACCAGCATGAAAACGCCAGTTAGCATCGGCATGGTGACAACAGTGGCAAAAACTCTTGGAACTCCCAAATATTGAATGGAGTTAACGCCCATAACTTCCAGAGCGTCGATTTGTTCAGTTACTTTCATCGATCCAATTTGCGCGGCCATGGCGGCTCCACAACGTCCGGCCACAACAAGGCCTGTAAACACGGGAGCAAGTTCTTTAACAACAGCAATCGCAACTATGGGACCCACAAATGAATCAACACTAAATGCGGTAAAGCCCAAGTAGATTTGATAAGCGAAAACTGCACCACTAAACGACGAGGTGAGAAAGACAATAAACAAGCTTTTGTTGCCCATAAACACCATCTGCTCAAAGAACAGACGCTTTCTTACAGGAGGTCTAAAAAACCACTGGAAATTAGAAATTGCATATAACGTAAATCTTCCCAAGGCCGGGGTAATAGACATTACCCACCTTCCCAACCATTCAATGGAAGATTTTAGTAGCTTGATCATCATCATCCTTAATTTGATCACTTAATAAAAGTGTATCGATTAAAGTGTAAACAAAATGAAAAGCAATGAAAACGACTTATTTAAACTATATAGCTTCTTGGGACCCTTGGATTAATGGCGGTGAACACTTGGTACGGCACTGTTTTGGCGGCCATGGCAAGACGAGTCACACTAAAACGATCATGATCCCATATTCTGACTATTTGCCCTCTTTTAAAACTTGTTTTAGCGTCTTTTGGAAACCAAATTGCGGCCATGTCCATATTTACGCGACCCATGACTTTTCCAACTTCCCCTTCAATCTCAATTTCTGACTTTGAATAGTAGCTAAGAAGTCCATCACCGTAGCCAATTGGAAGATAAACAATGAATCCATCGGCGTGGCACACATGGCCGCCATAGCCTATTGGAGTTCCTTTTTTTATGGAAACGCATTTGATTACATAGGTTTTTAATGAGGACACATTTTTTCCAGTCCAACCATTCTTATCCATACTAATTCCTGGGCCATAGAGCATAAGCCCAGGTCGGATGTGGGACTCACCTAGTCCAATTCCCTGTTCAATTGCGCCTGAGTTTGCGCAGCTTGTCTTATTTATCGAAATACTCTCATCCCGGATTTGTTTTTTTATCTTTTGGAAGAGCTTATTTTGTTTATCTGTCTTGTCCCCTTCTCTAAACTTCTTATAAGAACAGGCAAAGTGAGTCATAAGATGTTCAATTGAACGGCGTCCATGGGCCTTCATTAACGAACACGCCTTGTCGACTTCCGTGGGCAAAATTCCAAGCCGATTCATCCCAGTGTCCACTTTTAATAAGAGTGGGGCATGCTGAAACCTTTTATCCTCTAGAAAGTCTTTTAAGTCCTCAATTGATGAGAGCACTGGTGAGATATTGTAATCAAGATACAGCTCTCTGACATGATTAAACATCATGCCTGTGTCGCTTAAGACCAAAATATCTGTATTCATTGAAGGAAGTGACTTTCTTAAGTGAACCGCTTCCCCAAGACTTGCAACCCCGAGTGAGTCCACATCGAGCTCTTCAGAGGCAAACTTTGAGCATTCTAAAAGTCCATGGCCGTAAGCGTTTGCCTTGACCATGAACACAACTTTATTTGATGGAGTCAATTCTCTTAATAGGTCGAAGTTTTCTTTTAATACTCTAAAATCAACTTCAAGTTCAGAGCGATATCTCATGCATCCAGAGTTCTTTCTCTTCTTCCTCTTACAGCTCTGTTGAGTGAAATATCTTCAGGTTGAGAGAGAGTTTGAGTTTTAGTGTTTCTAAGATAATTAACCGAAGAAGGAGCTATCATCTTCACTTCCGGCCTCATGGAAGTAGTCATAACACTTGAGGTGTCTTGAAAGTATCTCCAGTACTGGAAGTCTCCAGTGATCGCTTTAAGTCTTTGGTAGTCTTCTTCGATGTATCTTTTGTCCAAAAAGACCATAAGTCTTTCCGTTCCGTACATTGAAAGTTTAAAATCACCAGACAGAGTGGATTCAATCTCATTGATAAAGTCGGCAAAGAAAGAATTCCAGAAAAAACGATTGCTGTTTTTCTCTTTTATCTTGTTTAAGAGATTTGAAAGATCCACGTCCACAAGCTTATGGCCTGTGCTTGCCTGATGAAAATGCATATCATCCAAGTAATTGAATGCTTCCCAAACACTAAGTTGCCTGCTTGTTGTGTCGGAGACGCTATTTGAAACATGCATAAGCTTTGAAAGTCTAAGAGATAGTCTTTCCTCAAACAGCTCCCACGCGAATCCTTCCATTTCTTTTTCATCAAATTTGGCAACTAGTATGATTTCAGGATTATTTCTTATCCCTTTAACAAATATTGCTCTGGCGTCATGATCGAAAAGATCAAACGCCACTTCACACGCCATATCGATGGCATACTCTTCAATGCCTTTGTTGCCTGGTCGTGTCAGCCAAAGCTCAGGAAGCTTTTCATAGTTTGGTTTAATAAATTTAGGAGACACAAGTTTTTGATCGCTTGAATTTAAAGTGTAAATTCCATAGCGTTTACACGCGTCCCACTCGCTCATAAGGGACATTAGGTTATTTACAAACTCTTCTTGAGTTTTAGGCTCTCCTAGACGTGAAGACACTTCCATCATTTTAGAAAAGTGACTTTGAAATTTGAAACTCTTCCCCGCGTCCTCCATTACTTTATTGGCGCGAGTTTGAAGTCTTTGTACTCTTTCCTGGAGTTTCTTTTTTTCTAAATCACTTTTGATTTCTCTATCAATCTTTTCCAGCACAGAGTTAAGCTGCCCAGTCAGGTCTAGCTCGGAGGTCACCAACCCATAGTGTCCCATCCCAAATGTGGAATTTACTAAGATCTTGGATGACTTAGTATAGAAAAAGCCAAACTTTAGGGCGCCGCTTTTAACTTTTGGATGGTTTTTAAACAGAAGATTGCCCTGAGACATTCTTTTAACATCCACCAGTAGAAAGTCTGGAGTTTCAGCATTCGCCGCCACCCAAAATTCATCTAGATTATTGTAGTAATGAGCATAGATGCCCATATTTCTTAGAGCGTCAGAAACTTCCTTGGCCTCTTGGATATCTTCTATAAGCAAGGCCACTTCGAATTTATTGAAATTTGTAGATGTATAATCTGCCTGCATATCCACTCCTTAGATGCCGAGGCGTTCCATTTTAGATATTATGTCACTGTGCCATACAATCTGACAAGGGCTGTCGGTATCAGGGAAGAACCTTCTCAAAATTCTTATAAAGGGGCTCTCGCTCTAAGTAAAGTTCTCTAAGTGCCTGTTTTCCCTTTTTAACAAGAGGTCTGTTAGTGTCCCCTTCTATTCTGCTCCAACAGGTCTCGAAGTCAGTGTTCAGCCAAAAACCTTTAATGTTCTCATAGCTCTTGAGTTTTTTGACTAAGTCTTGGGTTAAAGTCCCCCCACCCAAGGCCACCCAAACATTCTCTCTATTTAATAGTTCCATTAGTTTGCTCTGCTCAGTTGAGCGAAACCACTCCCAACCTTTATCTTCTATTGCCTCTCCAAGTCCTGAATATCCGGTTAGACTCGAGAATATATAGTCGTCCAAGTCATAAAACTGGTAATTCTTATACTGTTCAGAATTGCTAAGCTCTTTTAAATACTGGCTTTTACCTGCTCCAGAGAATCCACATAGAAAATAATTCATTTCAAACCTTTTCACTTTAATCACATTGCGTTATAAGTCGCTATCAGATTTTTAAGAGGTAATTATGCATCAGCATACAGAAAATAGTTTAGACGCAAAAGTTAATTTAACTCAACTAGCACCCGATAGGAGCTACACTTTCAACTTAAACCAGTCTGAAGAGTGGGTTCGTGAGCTATTGATGGAACTTAACGAAAAAGCGACTTCAAGAAATCCTGAGGATTACCTTGGAGAAACCAACTTAACAGTGACAATCGAACTAAAAAAGAAGAACAACGCTACTTTTGGCCCTATTCTTCTTGCGACTGGAAAAGTTGAGGCGGAATTCATGACTGAGTGCGTGAGAACTTTGCAAGAAATGAAAGATCAGGTTGAGGCGGAATTCAAATCTGTATTTATAGAGAATATTTTCGCTGAAGATGACGAATACGCCGACACTGTGGAGCTATTTGTAGAGAATGAGCTATATGATCTGCACTTTTATGAACTTAACCGCGCGAATATTAAAGAGATGGTTCATGAGACTATTTTCTTAAATATCAACGAGTATCCGGTAGCATGCCATGATACCCCGTTGGAATACGCGGATGACAGCAATAATACTAAACAATAAATTTAAGAAAACTATTGGCATTAGGCAGTATTTATATTACATAGTTAGTCTTAAATTTTTGATTAAAAAGATTCAATAAATATTTGGAGGATATCGTGGCAGTTCCTAAGAAGAAAACATCAGTATCAAGAAAAGGCCTTAGAAGAGCCGGTCAACATCATAAAGAGTACAGAAAGCATCCAATGTCTTGTCCTAACTGTGGTGACCTAACTATGCCTAATCACGCATGCCCAAGTTGTGGTACGTACAAAGGCAAGCAAGTATTCGAAATCAAAGTAAAAGCAGACGAAGAAGAAACTGCTGAGTAATTAGATTTTCGTTTGACGTTAAAAACGTCCTTTGGTTAAATTCAAAAATAAATTTTAGGCCATCAATTAATCTAATTAGTTGATGGCATTTTTTTTGGAAACAACGCCAAGGATTTCACAATGAAGCTTTACAAGACAAAGATCCAGGGAACTGGAAAATACCATCCCGAAAAAGTACTTACCAACGAAGAACTCTCTAAAACAGTAGACACTTCTGACGAGTGGATCACTCAAAGAACCGGAATTAAAGAAAGAAGAATCTCAGACCTCTCTAAAGACGAGCACCCTAGTGGTATGGCCGCAAGAGCTGCCAAAGAGGCCATGAAAAATGCAGGCTGGGAACCAAATGATGTTGATTGCATTCTTTTCGCAACAACCATTCCGGATATGATGCTGCCAAATACAGCAAGTATGCTTCAAGCTGCTCTTGGCATCACTAACAATTGTGCCTGTTTAGATGTAAACGCCGCTTGTACTGGATGGCTGTATGGCCTTCAAATGGCAAACTCTTTAATTCAAACAGGTGTTTATAAAAAAGTTCTTCTTGTAGGAACTGAAATGGCATCTGGATTCAACAACTGGGAAGATAGAAGCACTTGTGTTCTTTTTGGAGATGGCTCAGGTGTTACTGCCCTTGAAGCTCAAGAAGGCGATAGTGAATCATTTATTCTTGATAGTATCCTTGGAAGTGACTCTTCCAAGAGAATGGCCCTTGCCATGCCTAATGGCGCTGCAATGTCCCCTATCACTCATGAGATTTTAGATAATAAAGAACAATACATCACAATGGATGGCCAGGTAGTATTCAAAAATGCTGTTAAGACCATGGCAAGCCACTGCTCTACACTTTTAAGGAGAAATGGTCTTACTAATGACGACATTGATTGGTTCATTCCTCACCAAGCAAATTTAAGAATTATAGAAACAGTTGGAAAGCTTTTGGATTTCCCAGCTGAAAGAGTAATCACAAACGTACAAAAATATGCCAACACTTCTTCCGCAACAATTCCAACGGCCATGCATGAAGCTGTAATGGATGGAAGAATCAAAAGAGGTCAAAAGGTAATGCTTGCGGCATTTGGCGCAGGTCTCACTAGTGGCGCGGCGATTTTACAGTTCTAGGAGAAACGCATGAAAGTAACTCTTATTTTTCCAGGACAAGGTTCACAGTATGTGGGAATGGGTAAAAACCTCACAGAGCTTCCTGAGTGCAAGGAAGTCTTTGAGCAAGCTGATTCCGCATTTGATTTTTCATTGACTGACCTAATGTTTGAAGGGCCAGAGGACAAGTTAAAGCTCACAGAGTTTACACAACCAAGTATTGTTACTCACTCTTATGCCCTATTTAAAGGTCTTAAAACTTTCTTAGATAAAGAAGGAATTGAGATTGAAAGAGTATTAGGACACTCTGTTGGTGAATACTCAGCACTTGCAGCAGCTGGAGCAATTGACTTTAAAGACGCGGTGAAAGCTGTTCAACTTAGAGGCAAGTATATGCAGGAAGCTGTCGCGCCAGGCGATGGCAAAATGTATGCAATTCTTAGAGTGCCAAAAGAAGAAGTGCAAAAAGCCTGCGAAGCGGTATCCACAGATGCAGAGAAAGTGATGCCTGCAAACTTCAATGAGCCGGGACAAACTGTTATTTCAGGGCACTCTGAAGCTTGCGACAAAGCTGTAGCTTGGCTTAAGGAAAACTACGAAGGAAAGCAGATGGCAATTCCTTTAAAAGTGTCCGCTCCATTTCACAGCTCACTTATGAAGCCTGCGGAAGAAAAGCTTTCAGCCCACTTAGACTCAATTGAATTTAAATCAAGTGAAGTTCCTTATGTGGCCAATATTGATGGTAAAGAATATAGCAAAGGCACTGACGGACAAATTATTAAGAAGAATTTGGTCGATCAAGTTTGCGGGTCAGTTCTATGGGCGCAAAGTATTGAAAAGCTTCCAGAGGACACTGTCTTTATTGAGGTTGGCCCTGGCAAAGTTCTTACAGGACTTAATAAAAAGATAAATAAAAACTTCAAAACTTACACGCTTGATTCTGAAGCTGGGTTTGAAGGATTGAAGGAGTTTCTAGCATGACACCTACTTATTCAGACCTAGAAAACAAAATTGTATTGGTTACTGGCGCTTCAAGAGGCATTGGAAACACGATCGCTAAAGCGTTGGCATCTCAAAAAGCTCATGTGGTTTTCAACTACAGAGGTGATGAGACTAAGGCAGCCGCTCTTAAAGAAGAGCTAGAGGCATGTGGTGCAAGTAAAGTAAGCGCTCTTAACTTTGATATCACTGACTATGACAAGATGAAGGAGTCAATTGATGCCTTCATTAAAGAGAATGGAAACATCTCAGGCCTTGTTAACAATGCTGGTATTTCGAAAGATCAGCTTGTAATGAGAGTAAAGTCTGAGGATATTGATTCTATTTTAGACGTAAATCTTAAAGCGACCATGATGCTTACAAATCATTTGAGTAGAAACTTTCTAAGAGCAAAAGATGTTTCTGTGGTTAACATGAGCAGTATTGTTGGCCTTATGGGCAATGTATCTCAGTCAGTTTATGCGGCTTCAAAAGCAGGACTTATTGGGTATACGAAGTCATTTGCAAAAGAACTGGCTTCAAGAAAGATTCGCTGCAACGCAGTGTGTCCTGGATTTATTTCTACTCAGATGACTGACGAGCTTTCAGACAAAGCTCGCGAAGAATACCAAAAGTCAATCCCAATGGGCGATTTCGGCTCTTCAGAGGATGTGGCCAACCTTACTCTTTTCCTTTTGAGCCAGGCCTCAAGATATATTACAGGAGAGGTTATTAAGGTTGACGGTGGTCTATATATTTAATTAGAATAACGTTAAATTTTTGGAGGATATAATGGAAATGCAAGAAAAAGTTATCAAAATTGTAAGTGACGCAACAAAAGTAGAAGCTGGCAATATTAAAGGTGAAACTAACTTCGTTGACGACCTAAACCTAGACTCTCTAGATATGGTTGAAATGATGATGAAGATGGAAGAAGAATTTGGCGTAGAGATTCCGGAAGACAAAACGGAAGAGTTGAAGACAATCAACGACGTAACAAACTTCTTGAAAAGCAACGCAAACTAAAAATCCGACGGCCTCCTTTTCGGAGGCCTTTTTTTTATAAGCGGCTTCATTAAAAATCTTCGTCTTACGGCAAGGAGCAATTATGAATCGTGTAGCTGTAACAGGAATAAGCGCCATGTGTGGCGCGGGGAACAACCTAGAAGAGGTTTGGTCCAATTTAATCGCTGGTAAAAGCGGTATCTCAACACTTGAAGATGTTGATGAAAAAATGTGGCCTATTCGCATAGCAGGCCAAGTTAAAGACTTTGAGATCTCAGAAGATCTTTTGGCTGCAAAAGAACAATCAAGATACGATCTGTTTATACACTTTGGCCTTCACTGTACTGATGAAGCGCTTAAACAGTCTGGACTTCTTGAGGAAAAATTCGATCCATTAAAAGTTGGAGCAATCTTAGGAACCGGCCTTGGAGGCTTTCCTTTTATTGAGTCAAGCACACAAACATACTGGAACAGAGGTCCAAGAAGGGTATCTCCTTTCTTCATTCCTTCGTTCATTCCAAACATGGCAACTGGCAAGATCAGCATGAAGTATGACTTTAAAGGTGTTAACTACACTGTATCAAGTGCATGCGCTTCCGCAGCCCACGCCATTGGCGCAGGGGCCACAGAGATCATGCTAGGTCGTCACGACGCTATGGTTGTAGGTGGATCTGAGGCCGTCATTACAGGGCTTCCATTTGCTGGGTTTAACAACATGAAAGCTCTAAGCAAGAGAAACGATGATCCAACAAAAGCATCAAGACCTTTTGACAAAGACAGAGATGGATTTGTTATGGGAGAAGGTGCTGGGATTTTAATTCTTGAAAACCTTGAAAAAGCAAAAGCAAGGGGTGCCAAGATTCTAGCTGAAGTTGTGGGATTTGGAGCTACTGCAGATGCCTACCATATCACTGCACCTCACCCAGAGGGCGAAGGAACTATTCCTTGCATGCAGCAAGCTCTTGATATGGCCGGAGTTAAAAAAGAAGAAATAGACTATATCAACGCTCACGGGACAAGTACTCCAGTTGGAGATGTTGCCGAGACAAAAGCAATCAAGTCTGTGTTTGGTGATCACGCTAAAAACATTGATGTTAGTTCAACAAAGTCTATGACTGGACACCTTCTTGGAGCTGCAGGTGGATTAGAGTCTGTAGTCTGTGTTAAGAGTTTAGTTGATGGAGTTCTTGCTCCAACGATTAACCTTGATAATCAAGACGAAAACTGCGATCTAAACTACGTTCCAAATGAAGCAAAAAAGAGAGATATCCAATACGCTCTTAACAACTCATTTGGCTTTGGCGGAACCAACTCCACCACTCTATTCAAAAAATACGAAGCTTAATAACAATGCCCTTCACACTTGAAGGGCATTTATTAATATCCTTCTAAAATTCCACAGACCTAAATCAACCTTTCAGTTTATAGTCCCGAGAAAGGCCACGGACTCAATTAAATCAAACACTTAGATGACTTCTTTAAATTCATTTGGTAGTGTGATACACTACTAAACGGGAGATCGAATTTGGCTAAATTTAAATATATTGAGTGGTTATTAGAGTTCCTCCTCTCTAGCTCTGGTTTCTTATTTGAATGGGATGAGGGGAATATTGAAAAAAGTGAGAAAAAGCATGGCGTCTCGACGACGATGGTCGAAAGCGCTTTTGAGGATATTAATATTTTGGCATTAGGAGAGCAATACCAACCCAAGTGTGAAGAGGACAGATATGGAATTCTTGCTAAGACTTTTACAAGTGAAGTCCTATTTGTTTGCTTTACTATAAGAGAAGGTAAAATTAGACCCATAAGTGCCAGACTGGCCAATAAGAAAGAAAGGAGCATTTATGACGAGTAAACATGCAAAGTCTTTACCTGAATATGAAGAGGTTGAGTTTGATAAAAAGGCGGTAAAAAACTCTAGACGCGTAGGTCGTAAAATGCCGACCAGTGTATCTCTTCCACCAGAAGTGGTTGAGGAGCTCAAGGAAGTTGCAGCTAAAAAAGGCATTCCTTACCAAGTACTTATGAGAAGCTTCATAATCGAGGGTCTTGAAAGTTTGAAGAAGGCCTCTTAAGGTTGTTCTACCTCTAAAAGGTGCCTTCCATTGAGGAAGTCTAAATGGGGTAAATGAAGCAAGGAAGAGAGACATCCAATTCGCTCTTAACAACTCATTTGGCTTTGGCGGAACCAACTCCACCACCCTATTCAAAAAATACGAGCAATAATTCTTATCGTATCCCCCTGAACGTTTGTCGGGGGGACTTTTTCAAGCTACAAAATCAAATACTTAGAACCCCTCCTTAAAACCTTTGTCTTTAAAGTATTTCCCTAAATCTTCCGAATATTAATTTATGAATTTAGTTTCACTTACATTCATTTTAATATTAATGAGCACAACTATCCATGCCTGCATCAAAGCAGATATTCAATCTTACATGAAAGATATTGAGGTTGAAGAATACGAAGAGCAAAAATCTAAGCGTCACACACTCGTACATTCCAAAGATTCCTGTGGGGTATCCGGTTGTGAATATTTCATTTTTTCAGAAGTTTTTCCGGGATGTACGAAGGTCACTTTTAACGAAGTTGGCTTTTTGATTCCCAATTCTTTTAAGGAACGCTCTATTTCCTTAAGAAAAGCGGGAAATGTCGAAAGGTACAAATATAAATTCAAGTCTTCTAAGTTTAAAAGGGTTGGTCCGTGAAGTTTTATTTTTTCATTTTAACCCAAATCGCTTTGATAGGACACACTCGGGCCTATCCTATCTTTTATACATGCCAAGACGAGCAACTAAAAACAGCCGAGCGCCTAAATACTGAGGACTTATTTGAAAAGATTATTCGAATGAGTAAGGCAGACCAAATAGACCTTGCAAATCAATGGTGTAAGGGAAAAGAGGAATGTCTCAATAACTTAAAGCTTATCATGAGCTTTTCATCGAGCTCTTACGAAGTGGCAAAAGAGCTATTCCTACAAGAGTTGAACAAGATCAAAAAGGATATAAATGGAAGAGTAGAAGATGTAGGTCTTTTAAACTCCCTACAAAGCATAAAGTCATCCTTTGCATCTCTACAAGCATGTCAAATGGTCTCAGAGAAATTAAATCCAGAAGACTTCGTTAATAACGAAGACTTACTAATTTCTTATCCCTACCACAACAACTACATGTATGTGACAGGTTGTTACAGTGTAAATGGCAAAAGGTGCTCACCGATACAAAAAAGCAACATGGACAAAGTGATAGAAGAATCTATTTCAATGGGCACCGATCCCTACCTCACCATTGGGTTAACTTTAATGGAAGAAGGACCCAGAATGGGAGGTCTCTACCTTGACCCTATTGGTGTAATGGATGCAGTGGGATGCTCAGCTCGACAAGTTAAAAATAATAAGGCAGGTGCTTTAAATTCATACGGAACTAGCTATGTGGTAAATTCTTCAGTAATTGAAAATGACGAACTATCTGACAGCTTAAACTCCTTTATAAGTCTGCACTCTTCACAAGATATTCAAACAGGTGAAAGCTTTTACTGTTACGACACCTTAGGAGAAAAAAAACCCCAACTATATGATAGCCTTCAAAGCAACAGCTGCTGTTTAAAATTAAATTTCCAAAGTAAAAGCGATAATTCTTGGCCAATAACAGATAGGATTTCAGATGGTTTGACCTATGAGTTTATTAATAAGCGACTCAGTTCAAGCTTCAGAGGAAGAAGTGAACCTGAATGGAAGATTCAAAGATTCAATGGATACACAAACTTAATGGGTGCCGCTGAAGGTGTACCTTCCTGGAGAATGGGTGTTAATTACTATAAAAACCCAGGCTATGGTCAACAAGTTATGGACTATATTCTCAACTCACTCATGTTTAACCCTTATATTTCCCAAAAGATCAAAGAGGAAACTGCCAAGCAAAACAAGCAATGGAAAAGTATTATTTGCAAAGGAAGAGAAGACGGTACGTACTATTACGACTCAGAACATTACCACACTCTCGTAAAGAATTCTGCTCGACTTGAGGATATTAAAAATAAATATGATGAAGGAGCAACTCTTGAGGATTTCTCAGAGAGGGAGAAAAAGGTTCTTTTAAGAGAGTTGGAGGAAACGTCATCTAAAAATCCGCACATGAATAACCTTTTGAAGAAAGCAGTTTGGAATAAATATGAAAGAATTGTCTCTGACGCGATTGCAGTTGATGTAGAGGATTTATTCCTTAAAGAAAAAAGAAGCAATATTGAAGTCTATAATACCTTTAAGGGTAGAATGAAAATTAGCAAAGAGGAACTATTTTTTGTTCTGGACCTCTACAACACTCAAGATGAGCTAGAAGAGAAGGCGAAATTAATAGAAGATAAGAGATATAAAATCGAAAATAAGATTAATGATTTATGCAATCAGCTATATGATGAATATACAAAAATAAGCTCAGATAATTCTTACCAGGATGAGAAACAATCCAAATACGATACCTATTCCAGGTGTCAATCTCGCGAACTAGACAAAGACCCGATTCTCAAACCTTTTCACAAAAGCTGGATAGAGATTTCGGAGAAGTTAAAAACTACTGAGACAAAAATAGAAAACTTGTGGAAGGGGCAGAATTTAAGAAAAGCTGAGACAGTATATGAAAAAGACCCTTCGACCATAAGAAGTCTTTATGGAAGTAGATATCAGGTCTCAGAGAGCATTAACGAAGCTCTAAAAAGACTAAGTGTAAAAGAGGGTTACACAAGTGACCTTAGGAATAAAATCATTGCTCTATACAACCATGAAAAAAATCAAAGCAAGGGGTTAGGACTAAGCAATGAAGCTCTTAAGGAGTATTTCGAAAATATTTACCCGACACGCAAGACCCTCTATCAAACTTCAGACTACACTTGGGAACGACTAAACGAAGCTCAAGTGGAAAAGATTATAAAAAAGCTAAAGTCACCATAATTTAATCTATAGACCTTTCACTCTTTCACTTGTCACACACGACTACAAAAATTCCGCACAAGGTTTAATCCATAGATTTTCTTTTCATACAAGAGTGAACCACGCCATAGCATATGCTCTTACCAGAACCAATTGATTCTTTTTTAGCCTCGTAGCCTATACAATCGCATTCAGTAATGTAGCAGGATGGACATACCCCACCTTTCATACTTTCCTTGGGATAAAAAAAGAATACTAGGAAAGAAACAGTGATAATTAGTGTTATTAAAATATTCTTGCTCATTAAACACTCTCTCAAGTTTACTCTTAAGGCTTTTGCAAGCTTCTTAACAAAATTGTTTTCAGGTTAAGACTTCCTTGTAGCTAGATAAACATCATTTGAAGGTTGCTTACAGTAAGGACTTAGCAACTCTACAAGTTGGTACTTGCTTAAAAGGTTTTGGTTCTGGAGTTCAACAGTCAATTTTGGAGATTGAATTACCCCCACTCCACTTTTTGCCACTTCAAGCGCTGTTTCAAGCATTTCAAATTGGTCACCTGTGAGGTACTTAGTCAGCTTAGATGAAACTGTTCGTTGTGACTATTATAGAATTAGTGTTAGTGCCACAGTGGAGGTAAAATTAATGTGCCTAAAGGACCCTTGCTGTGACACTCCAAGTCGATATTGTGAGAATGGATGTTGTGATCAAAGCACGCTTTAAAATCAGCTTATACAAATAACCTGTTTTTAAGCTTTGATAAAAACAGGTTATAAGCAAACGCTTTAAGTGATTTCGGTAAGTTGTATATTTCTAAAGAGTTGGAGAATTCGCAACCAATATTCAGATCTTGCTCTATGAAAAGCATGCAAAATTCATTAGCATACTAAAAAAGCTAGTAAGAGGTGCATATGCTTAAAGATATTGATCCACAGATCCAAGAAATTATTAATAAAGAACAACAACGCCAAGAAGAAGGCCTTGAACTTATTGCTTCGGAGAACTACTGCTCTCAAGCTGTAATGGAAGCTCAAGGTTCTTGTCTGACTAACAAGTACGCTGAAGGATATCCTGGAAAGAGATATTACGGCGGATGCGAGTTCGTGGATCAATCTGAAGCTCTTGCAATTGAAAGGCTAAAAAAGCTATTTGGAGCTGAGTACGCTAATGTTCAGCCTCACTCAGGTTCACAAGCAAACATGGCCGTGTATTTTGCGGTTCTAAAGCCAGGTGACACTGTTCTTGGAATGGATTTAAGTGAAGGTGGACACCTTACTCACGGCTCCCCTGTTAACTTCTCTGGAAAGTTATTCAACTTTGTAAGCTATGGGCTAAATCATGAGACTGAACTCATTGACTATGACAAAATGGAAGAGCTTGCAAAAGAGCACAAACCAAAGCTAATCGTTGGTGGAGCAAGTGCATATTCTAGAACAATTGATTTTAAAAGAATGAAAGAGATTGCCGACAGTGTTGGCGCTCTTTTCATGGTGGATATGGCACATATTGCGGGACTCGTTGCTGCAGGCCTTCACCCAAGTCCAGTGGGGCTTGCTGACTTTGTAACATCCACTACTCACAAAACTCTTAGAGGGCCTCGTGGTGGTATAATATTGGCCATTGAAGAGTGGGGAAAAAAGATTAACTCAAACATTTTTCCGGGAATTCAAGGTGGCCCTCTTGAGCATGTAATTGCGGCAAAAGCTGTTGCTTTTCACGAAGCTCTTCACCCAGACTTTAAAGATTATCAAACTCAGGTTGTTAAAAATGCCCAAGCTCTTGCAGCTGAACTTGAGATTCAAGGGATTGAGATTGTTTCTGGCGGAACTGACAACCACCTAGTGATGCTTAAAACAGATAGTGTGAATATGAGCGGCAAAGACGCTGAAGCTCTTCTTGAGAAAGTTCACATTACAACTAACAAAAACATGATTCCTGGTGACAAGAGATCTCCGTTTGTTACCTCAGGGATTAGACTCGGAACTCCTGCTCTTACAACAAGAGGATTCAAAGAAGAGCATATGAAGCTTCTTGCAACTTGGATGGTAAAAACTTTGAAAAATCCAGAAGATGAGAGTCTTCACGCTCAAGTTAAAGAAGAAATAATAGCTCTTTGCAAAGAGTATCCAGTTTATAAATAAGGAATATATGAAGATACTAGTTATATTTGCGTTTCTATTAATGGTCTCATGCAATGAAAATGAGACCAAAACTTCAGAGGTTCAGAAAGCTCCAACAAATTCTATTGTTGAAGAGAACGACAGGTGCATCTGTACAAAAGAGTTTAATCCAGTTTGTGGATCTAATGGAATTACCTACCCTAACCCATGCCAAGCTGGCTGTGATGGGGTTACTGAATTTTCTCAGGGGTCTTGTCAGGGGAACTAGATGTTTTCTTTTCAGCAGAATTAGACTTCTTCCCGCATTCGCCATTGGCAAACTTGCAAAACTCTTTTGAGGTGTCTAAATCATCAATACAGACAATTGGGCCTAGGTCTTTGAGCTTTAGGCCCTTACTCTTACAGAGATCTTTTGCCGACTTTTCCAATAGCTCTCTTGAGCATCGATTCGACTTATCACTTACTTGGCATTTAAGCCTAAAGCTTCCCTCATTGTAAAAGAGAGTCCTAATCTGGACCCCAGAGGCAAATTGGACAAGGATAAATCCTAAAACTAGAGCCTTCATGTTAAAAAGTGAGTGTAAACGCCTGTCCAGCGATTAACAACATGGCAACCACTAGAATAAAATGCTTGATGATGTACATAAAGCCTCTCGTTTTTTTGTGTATGTGTGGGTTCAAACTAGCACTTGTAAAATATTCCAGTCAAGCCAACAATCAGTAGAAAATCCTTACAGGGTAACGCAAAGCAAAGGCTTCGAATACTCAATGTTTCTTGCCATATTCAAAGGGAGAAGCTATTTTGCCAACCATTAATTAAGAGGTTTAGATGAAGTGTCCCTTCTGTGAAAAAAATGAAACAAAAGTCGTTGATTCCAGACTTTTAAAAGAAGGTTTTTCTGTTCGTAGAAGAAGGAAGTGCGAAGGCTGCGCAAGAAGATTCACGACCTACGAGACTATTGAAATCCAGATGCCAGCAGTGGCAAAAATGGATGGCAGACGCGAATCATACCGAAGAGACAAAATGCGTTCAAGCCTTGATAAAGCTTGTCAAAAAAGACCAATTTCCACTGATCAAATAGAGCGGGTTGTGGAGAATCTTGAAAAGAATATCCTGGAAATATCCGATAAAGAAGTCACAACCAAAGAAATTGGAAACTTGGTAATGAAATATCTTAGAAATCTTGACCCTGTGGCATATGTGAGGTTTGCCTCGGTTTATAGAAAGTTTCAAGATGTTGACGAGTTTGTTAATGAGCTTAAGGGCGACGAAACCAATTACAATATAGATAAATAACAAGAGGTATAACAGTGAACAAGAAAAGTGCTGCAAGAGAGTTTTGCTTTCAATATTTTTTCCATATGCAACTTCCAATCTTTAAAGAGCTTAGGGAAGAAAGTGCTAAAAGCAATGAGGCAATCGTGTCTTCCATCAGTCAGTTTAAAGAAAGCACCGACACTCTTTTAGAGAAGAATTTGTATCAGTATGTAATCAATCAGGTTGAAAACACTCTAAAAAACTATTCCGAACTTGAAGCGAAGATTGAGCAATACCTGACCAATTGGAAAGTGAACAGACTCTCCAAAGTTGATCACACAGTGCTTCTTTTGGCATTTTCAGAATTGATGTATCATAAGGACACACCTCCTAAAGTGGTTATTAATGAATTTGTCGAACTTGCCAAAAAATATGGGGCCAAAGAGTCAGCATCTTTTGTAAATGGAGTGATCGACAAGTTCGCGAAAAGCGAGATTTTATAAAGTGAGCGACTCCGGAATTGAATATTTATCACAGCTGATTACTCCCAACACATGCGGAATAGTATGGTTGACGGACGATCTCCTTGATTATCAATCTCCCGGAGCTTACGAAGTAAATTATCTTTTAAATGGATCCCTTACACGATCTTTGGCAGAAAATGATCACGAGGACAAGTTCAGCACAAACTTCTTTCTAGGCGATAGCTTTGGCAAACCCTTCTTTGTCACCCACACAGTTATTAAAACAAAAGATGACTTTAAACTTGTGTTCGAGCCGTTGAATGTGGCAAAGCCTTTCATGCGTGAGGGCTCTCAGGTTTACATACTAAATAAAAGCAAAAACACTGCAAATATTAATGTGCTCAAAGAGCTTAAAAGCAAACATAAGAATGTAACTTTTGAGCACTTAACAATATAGGAGAACACTTATGCAAATTTTGATTGCTTTACTTCTGACAATGGCAAATGTTTATGCTGAAGATTGCTCTTTTACAACTGACTCCTCAAAGTTCAATGTTAGTTGGACAGCTTTTAAAACACCTGCGAAGATTGGTGTTGGCGGAAACTTCAAAAGCCTGGGAATTCAAAAAGCAAAGACCAGCTCTTCAAACCTACAAGATCTTTTTGAAGGGGTTGAGTTTGGGATTGAAACATCATCGGTAAACACAAATAACGCTCCAAGAGACAAAAAAATTCACAAGTTCTTCTTCCAAAACGTTGAGAAGCTTGAAGGTAAAGTTTTAGAGGCTGACGACTCGTCAATGTTGATTTCACTAAAGATGAATGGAGTCCAAAAGGAAATCCCTTTAACTGGCGGAATTGATCAGAATGGAACTTACTCTATGAGCGGAACAATCGATGTGTTTGACTTTAATATGATGACGCATCTAAAGGGCATTACAGAGGCCTGCAAGGCCCTTCACGCAGGAAAGACATGGAATGATGTAAACATTAGGTTCACTGTCCCTGTTACAAAAACATGTAAGTAGAATTTCAAACTTGCTCTGGCATAATCAAGCATGCCAGAGCTGTGGACTTGTTACAGGTCTACAAATCTATCCTCATTAAGATGCTCGGGATCTCTTGGTAGATTCAAAATCTTAGCTTCTTTTTGTTCTGAAGCTTCATCAGTGCTTACATGGGAGTTTCCAGTTATAACGCTCAACAACTCTTCTATGGCACTATTTAATTCCTCGGCCTGAGCATTTAATTTTTCAGCATTTTGAGAGGAAGATCTAGCTATGTCAGAATTTTGATGAGTGGTCGAATCAAGCTGCTGCATGGCCTTTGTAACCTCTTGCACACCTTGGGATTGTTCATGAGAAGCAGAAGCAATTTCAGTGACCATTTCATTAACAGAGTTAACATTTAAAAGGATTTCTTCCAGAACTTCATTACATTCATTCGCTGTCTTTGTTCCATTTTCAACTTTTACCTTACTTTCCTTAATTAAGTTCCCTACCTGCTTCTTAGCATTTTCGACTACTTCATTTACATCTTTAATTGAAGATTCAAGCATTTCTGTAATTTCCAAAGCGGCCTTTCCAGACATTGCAGCAAGATTTCCAACTTCTTCGGCCACCACAGCAAACCCTTTTCCATGCTCACCAGCTCTAGCAGCTTCAACAGAAGCGTTAAAGGACAATAGTTTAGTCTGGAAAACTATATCATTAATGACTTTAGTCTTCTCCCCAATCTCATTGATTACTTCTACAATTTTTGAGAAGTCTTTATTGTTCTTTTCCATTGCCACAACCACATCGTCATTCCCTTTAGAGATTTCTGTGATGGAATCGATCATGGCCTGAACTGCACTCTTTCCTCTCATTGCAACTTCAGTGGAGTTCGCTGAAACCTGTGTTGATCTTTCAGCGGACTCTGAGTTTCTCTGGATCATAGAGCTAATCTCATCAATAGATGAAACTGTCTCTTGAAGTGAGGCGGCTGAATCAGAGGCTGCAACACTCAGTTTCGAGCTACTCTCCAACAGAGACTGGCTGGTATCGGCAACTTCATCGGCTGTACCTGAAAGCTTCTGTGAGAGGCTTTGAATAGTTTTGGCCAATCGACTTGAAAAGAATAGGCCTTGAAGCAATGATACTAAGATTGTTAGAGCGACAACTCCTATCACAATATATCTTACAAGCTCGCCCTCTCTCTGGGCCTCTATCACGGCATTTGAAGTCTTCTTACTCTGAAGTGCTACAAATTTTTCAGCAACACTCATCCAAGCTTTTGCCTTAACAGGACAAATAGAGCGTATCATATGCGCCCCCTTAACAAGACTTTCCTCAGAAGGATTTAGATACTGTGATAAAAGGTCTTTACCAAACGTAAAAAAGTTCTCCCATTCCCTATCCAGATCTTTAACGAGAAGCTTTTCTTCCTCAGAAAACTCCAGTTTATTAAACTTACTCTTCTCTTCAAGAAAAGACTGTATTGCGGTTTTAGTCTCAATGATATATTTATCTTGAATTTCTTCACTGTTTCCGATCACGGCCAAACTTCTAACTTTGATTCTTATTAGCCTAAATTTTGCAACCATTCTTGAGGCAATTTCTACTTTTGGAAATTGCTCAGTCGAGACTTCTCTATACTTCGATGCGACACCTTCTAGACTCAGAACAGCGTATAAAAGAACACCTGAGAACAAAATACATGTCATTACGGTTTGATGAATTAGTTTTTTTTGTAACCCTAGTGCTTTGAACTTGAACATTAAAACCCCTCCGATTTGGTAGAACTATTTGATCGGTATTAATAATATATTCTAAATGCTACTTGTTAAGATTTATTTAACCTTCACACAAAGCAAACAAAATCTTCACAAATGAGCAAATTCAAGCACTTAAGTAGTCCAAATGGTGCAAAAATGATAATTATCAATAGTTTCTTCAAAAAAAACGCTGATTAGTCTGGAAAGTTGCTTTGATTTTTAGGGAAATATGCCCTCAAAAGAGGGCAGTTGAATAATGAATTGTTTAGTAATTAAGAAGGTCCCTTGCGGCGTCTTCAATCTTCTGAGCATTTGGTAGAATTGCCTTCTCAAGGATTCTATTAAATCCAACAGGAGTGAATGGAGATCCAATTCTTCTAACAGGAGCATCCAATTCTTCAAAAGCAATCTCATTGATTGTTGCAACAATTTCTCCACCAAAACCGGAGAACACTTTGTCCTCGTGAGCTACCAACACTCTATGAGTCTTTTTAACAGTCTCATAAATTGCGTCAGTATCAAGAGGGTTCAAACTTCTAAGGTCTAAAACTTCAACATCGTAGCCATCCTCAGCAAGCTTTTCAGCCGCTTCTAAAGAGTGGTGAACAGTATTTCCAAAAGTAATGATGGAAAGGTCCTTTCCTTCTCTTCTAAGTCTAGCTTTTCCAAATGGAACTTCAAATCCTTCAGGAACAACACTCATAGCGTACTTAGCGTTGTAACAAGTCTTTGGCTCTAGATATAGGATTGGCCCTCTACTTCTCATTGCAGTTCTAAGCATACCGGCAGCGTCGTCAGCAAATGCTGGATAAACCACTCTTAGTCCTGGGAATGTTGTAAGTACGGCCTCAATTGTTTGAGAGTGGTAAAGCCCACCACCGATGTAACCACCTGAAGCAAGTCTTATGACAACGTTTGGAGCGAAGGCCCCATTGGATCTCCAGTAGTCATGAGAACACTCTACTAATTGTTCCATTGCTGGCCAGAAGTAGTCAGCGAATTCAGCACCTTCAACAACGATTCTTATTTTTTCATCAAAACGGCTCATACCGTTTGCGGTACCAACAATAAAATCTTCAGCGATTGGAGCGTTGAATACTCTTTCTTTGCCAAACTCTTGTTGCATACCTTTAGAAACATTGAAGATACCGCCTTTGTCCCCATTGGCCATATCTTGTCCCCAAATATAAGTGTCTGGGTTATGTCTGAATTCTTCTTTTAAAGTTGTATTTAAAGCAGTGATAAACTTAATTGGCTCGCCCTCTTCATTGTGAGTTCCGTCGCCAAACTTGTCTCCAGGATAAGCTTCCGGAACAACGAAGTCATAGATTGATTCTGGATCCGGATTTGGAGCTTTAACACCAGCTTTGTGAGCTTCCATAAGAGTTTCTTTACATTCTTTTTCAATCTTTTCGATATCTTTCTCAGTAAAGATCCCCTCTTTAATTAGAGATTTTTTGAAAGCAGGAATAGGATCTTGCGCCTTTGCCTCCTCTCTCTCTTTTTCATCTCTATAGAGTTCGTGCTTGTCGGAGTTTGAGTGATTGCCGATTCTCACACACTGAGCGTGAACAATTACCGGCTCACTTTTCTCCATTGCGTGTTTTTTAGCAGCGAGCATTGCGTTCATTGAATCAAATGGATCTTTACCGTCACAGTGAATAATCTGGAGGTTTTTAAATCCTGAAAAGTTGTCTGCAACAAACTCGTTAGCTGTTTGATCACGCTTTGGAACAGAAATTCCATAACCATTGTCTTGGAATACAAAAATAACTGGAAGTTTTTCATTTGAAGCACCATTGATCGCTTCATAACAGTACCCTTCAGACACAGAGGACTCACCCTGAGAAGAGATAGAAACACCTTTGTGCTTGTAAGTCTTCATACCTCTACCAACACCCACTGCGTGAAGAGTGTGGTTACCTGTACATGAAGATACGTTGTGGATATTCCAATCTGGTTTTGCAAAGTGATTGGACATGTGACGTCCACCACTAGCTAGGTCGTCCTTTTTAGAAAGGCCGTTTAAAATAATCTCTTCAGCTGTAAGTCCAGCACTGAGTGCTGTCAGCATATCTCTATAATAAGGGAACAGGTGATCTGTTTCTTTATCAAATACCTGTCCTATAGCTAATTGAATACCGTCATGGCCTGCGTAAGGTGCGTGGTAAGACCATCCCAAGGCCTGCTTTAAATAATTGGGAGCTCTTTCATCCAACATTCTTCCCAGCGTTAACAGTTTCAACCACTTTTCCAACGTCTTCTTATCTGTTTTCTTAAGACTATGAGTTTTAGCCACTTTCATGCGCTTCCCCTAATGCTAATGATATTATGAACTTATAGGTCCACTTAATACCATAAATAATCGTTATTTCAAAAATCTATTAAGATATATTACTCGGAAACTTGAATATCAACCTTTAATTAATACAAATAATCAATCACTTAACTAAGGTTAATTACATCTCTGTAATGTGCGCCGAAGCAAAACAATTAAATCTTTTACTATTTTTATTCATACTGGCCGGCATTCACCTTGCAACCTTATCAGGCAAGGAGGAATCATGGAAAACATTGAACAGCCATTCGAGCAAGAGGACTTTCCCTATGAAGACCAAGACTACGAGAGGGTTGAAGACTTAATTATGTGGGAGCACCATCAGATTGAAGACAAGCTTGTTAAGGCCATCTCTGGCGAGGGCTTGTCAGTAAACGAAAGAAGAGACCTGTTCAATGATGTGAAAAAAGAGATTCTTCACCACATGAACGCTGAAGAATACACTTACTATCAAGAGATTCCAGGCGTTAATGACATATCAAAAGATCAAATTAGAGAAAGCAAGCAAGAGCATCATCAAATGAAACTTATAATGAGTGAAATTGATGATGTCGCGGTGGAGCATCCTGACTGGAAAGCAAAGCTCCAGGTTTTATGTGAGGATGTAAAACACCATCACCGCGAAGAAGAAGAGGAGTTTTTGCAGCACACCAAGGAAGAGTGGAGCGACGAAAAGTCCCAAAAAATTTGCCAAGATTTTCTAAAGGCAAAGAAGAAAGCGAATTTTTAGCTATTGGCCGGGACACCTCAAGGCAGAGAACTCCCGGCCTTTATTTCAACAAGATCCGACAAAACCCTAATCATAAACTTGCTTGCTTTAACTTCAACCGAATAAGCGTCTGGTCGCAGTTCTATTCTACGTTCAAGTATCTTGTACAACCCAGTCGGGTGATAGACTTCCAAATCAGATGAGTGCCCCACCCTTTTAAATCTCATCTCCAATATCTGAGACCTGATCGTATCTGCGTACCATTGCATAGATTTTTGAGGGTCACGGTTCTCAGAATTAACTACTAGTGTGGATGTTTTTAAAAACCTAGACATAAACCCTAAACAAAAAAGGCCGTATGCAACGCCTGCGACACCTCCCATAACGATGGCCTCATTTATAGGGAAGAAAATGACGAACCCCGCAAAAAAAATTGCAAAACCAATCGCAGTGCCTATTATAAAATACTTGAGAGCTCTAAACATACAACCACCTCATCTTAGAACCACTAATTATCAATTTTTTCAGAAAAAGTGTCGATAAAGTGCTTATATCTTGTTAATTTGCGCGTAAATTGAATATTCATAAAATGGAGAATGCCATGTCTAAGAAAACTATAGGTGAACAATATCTAGAGGACTCAAGAATTGAACAAGCTCAAAAGCTTATTCAAGAAGCACTTGCAGAGCACTCAAGTAAGATCACAGGTGTAAAAGGCAGTGATCCTGAGCTTGTGGAAGAATACGAAAAGACTCTTAAAGAATTTAGCGAATATAGAGGCGGAAAGCTTTTTTACGACTATGTGGGATCCGGAATTGGAAAAGGCGCTTTAGTTGAGCTGTGTGACGGTTCAGTTAAGTACGATTTTATTACTGGTATCGGTGTTCACTACTTTGGTCACTCTCACCCAGGCGTTGTGGCCGCTGAAATCAAAGGGAGTGCCACAAACACAACAATGAGTGGGAACCTTCAGCAAAACAGCGACTCCCCAAAGCTATTCAAGCTAATTTTAGACCAAGCAAATAAATATGATGCAGGCTTTGACCACATGTTCATGACTTCCTCCGGGGTTATGACGGCAGAAAACGCTCTTAAGATGGCCTTTCAAAAAAGAGCACCCGCTCATAGAGTTTTGGCCTTTGAGAAATGCTTCATGGGCAGAACTATGGCCGTGTCTCAAATCACAGACAAGGCGGCCTACAGAAAAGGTCTACCACCAACATTGGCGGTTGATTACATTCCTTTCTATGATGAGAATGACCATGAAGGCTCAATTGAGAGAGCTGTCTCAATGCTTGAAAAATACTTTAATAGACACCCTGGCGATTATGCGGCCATGTGTATGGAGCTAATTCAAGGCGAAGGCGGCTACTTTGTAGGAAATGAGGAGTTCTTCAAGGCAATTTGCGACACATGTAAAAAGCATGATGTTTCAATCATTGTTGATGAAGTTCAAACCTTCATGAGAACCAAAGAGATGTTTGCATTTCAATACTTCAACCTTGATAAGCATGTTGATTTCGTGAACATTGGAAAGAACTCTCAAGTTTGCGCAACTATTTATAGAAACGATCACAAACCTCAGCCTGGTCTTATCAGCCAGACTTTCACCTCATCGGGATCAGCTATTAATGCCGCTTATTACATGATTAATGAAGTGGCCAATGGTGGGTATCTTGGTGATGATGGAAAGATTGAGAAAATTCACGCAAGGTTCAAAGCAAACCTAATTAAGTTGAATAAAAAATACCCAGAACTAATTGAAGGCCCTTGGGGTATTGGCGCGATGGTGGGAATGACCATCTTTAAAGGCGACACTGCAAAGTCCAAAGACTTCACTTTAAGACTCTTTAAAAATGGAGTGCTTTCATTTATTGCAGGAGCATCACCCACTAGAGTTAGATTTTTGGTTCCAGCAGGCGCTGTCGAGTTAGAAGACATCGACAAAGTTTGTGAGATTATAGAAACAACTTTAAACGAGTGTAAGTAATAGATGTTTGTAATTAGACCAATTAAAAATAAAGACCTTGATGGCCTGATGGAGCTTTTAAAAGTCTCAGGCCATGGGCTAACTTCTCTTCCTAAAGACGAAGAGATTATTAAGCACAAAATTTTAATCTCAGAACGAAGCGTTGCACATCGCGGAGATCGTCCTGGCGGAGAGGCCTACCTTTTCGTAATGGAAGAGCTCTTTACTGGAAAGATCGTAGGTGTGAGCGGCATTATCTCAAAGATTGGCGGCTTCGAAGCATACTACTTTTACCACTTAAAGACTGAGATGATGCAATCTAGAAGTTTAAGTGTGGAGAAAGAAGTAAAAAGCCTTCATTTTGAAAAGACTCACTCTGGGCCTGCGGAAATATGTTCTCTTTTCCTATCCCCTGAGTTTAGAAGTTCTCAAAACGGAAGATTCTTATCTCTTTCCAGATTCCTATACATGGCGGAAAACAGAAAGCACTTTGAAGACAATGTAATTGCAGAGATGAGAGGCCGTGTGAATGACGAAGGCCATTCTCCTTTCTGGGACGCTGTAGGGCAGAAGTTTATGAACATAGACTTCGTTCAGGCAGACTATCTCCAAATGAAGAGTAGAAAGTTTATTGATGAACTTCTTCCAAAATACCCAATTCTTGTCGATCTTCTTCCTAAAGAGGCCCAAGATGTTGTGGCGCAAGTTCATCCAAACACTGAACCAGCAAAAAGAATTCTTGAGCAAGAGGGATTCCAGTTCAATGGACTGGTTGGCATATTTGAGCCTGGCCCTGTGCTTGAAGCGCCTCTTGATGAAGTAAGGGCCCTAAAGGAGTCTAAAGTTTTAGAAGTTGGAGAAATTGTTGACGCTGACTTTGATTCTGACGTCTTTATTATTTCAAACTCTGGAAAAATAGATTTCAAGGCATGTCTTGGAAAACTAAAGGTTCTGGACAATGGCAAAGCGCAAGTGAGTGCAGTCACTGCCACGGCCTTGAAGCTTCGCTTCGGCGACAAATTAAGATACGTATCTCTTAAGGCGAAGAAGTAGGGTCTTCGCCTTCCCCATCCTCTTCCTCATCAGAAACTTCCTTAGGCTCTTCTAAAGACTTGTTTACGAGCCTTCTAAGCTCATTTTCTTGAAGTTCTCCAATACCATTTATCAACGCTCTATAAACAGGGATACTTGAGCTAATATTCTCTTTTAAAGGAATAACTGTGATAAGGGCCTTTAACGGAGCCTCTAATATGAGTGTGGTCCACATAGGAATTTCAAGTCTTGATGCAAACAGCATTTCACTTTGGCTAAATTTTAGAATCTCACCTTCATGTAGAATAGTTGCAACTGATTTTGGATTGGTGGTTTTAAGAAACACTTTCCCCTTGGTATTTGCGATATTCAGCTTATTGCTTAAGGCCATGGCCATCTTGTTAACGAGTTCGATATGAACACTCTCGCTTGAGGTCATAATTTGATCGTAATCCACGATTTTTCTCAACTCTTCGCTCGTCTCTTTGCAGTTTAAGGCCAAAAGGCTTGGTGTATATTCTTCAAGATTTTGGATTTCAGTGACAACTTGCTTAAGAGTCTCAAGTCCGCCACTTCCCTCTTCCATGTGAATCAGTATCAGGTGCGGCCTAAATCTCTTAATCTGATAGAAGTCTTTTGAAAGCTTCGTTTGAAAATTAATAGAAAACGGAAAATTTTTAGGGTCTTTGGCGTATTCTTCAAAGATCTCCAAACTCTCATCTACAACTAGGACCTTGAGCTGTTTAGGAACAACAGTTGGAGCATTTTCTTGAAGCCAATCATTGACTTCGTCCTTTACTGGTTGATACAGACGAACTCTCTCCTCCACGTCTTCAAGAACATATGGCAGATCTTTTCTCTCTTGAAGGTTCAACTTCTTTCTAAGGTTGGTTTTCTTATAGTTTACCCATGATTGTTCACTTGCTCTAAAGAACTCATCATCAATGTAGGTAAATCGAAGATTATAGCTGAAACGCTGATTGTAATAGAGGTCACTATCGCTAAACTTCTCAACTAAAAATCTTTTTGAAGGCATCATAAAAGACAACGGGTGAGTGTCCAATTGAACAATACTTTCCTCTTTTAGCTTGCAGTTTGTTTCTATACGGTAGTGATCTTCAGCAACATAACCAATTCTAAGAATTTGTTTAAAGAATAAACCTTTTAGGTTTGTGCCTGCTGCGTACTCATCTCCAGAGTCGAAGCTCGCGTCAATTAACATTAAGGGATGTGCCACCACCTCTTCAGGCTCTGCACTTTTATAGAAGTTAAGTCTGGCACCGCTTAAAACACCTTTGATCAAGCTGTCCATTCCTTCATTTTGATCATGAATTAAAACGGTGCTTATTAGGCGAGTTTCGTTGTTTCTGCAAAGGAGTTTACAAAGACTAAGTCCCTTTGCCGGTTCGAAAAACAAATCAATATAGATGATGTCAGGCTTCTGATCGTAAAGGCTTTTAAAGGCTACTGCTGGAACAAAATCCTCATGAATATCAAGTTGAATATACTCGACATCATCGCCTACTTTTTCTTTAAATACCGATTTTAAATGATCAATAAATCTCTGGTCATTACCTACGTATCCAATTCTCATATGGATATTTTATCATATTTTGAAAAATATCAACATTTTAAGTTTAAATAGGCCCTCCGTCGGTGATTGCCCAGTTTAGAGTCTCTAACACAGATACTGCTGCGGCGGCATCTCCCCCAGATGTATATTGAGTTGTCCCCACCCCCAGCTCAACATCACTCGTTGTAACTGTCTCTTCAAGACGTACTAAAAGTTTGTCATAATTTGCTTTTGATAAATCTCCAGCCGTAAAGAAATCTCGCATATCGGTAACTGAAGAAAAGTTCCAACTCGAAAGATCGAGATCCAATGAAGTGTTGGAAAACATATGGACCATTGTAGAGACATTACTCACATCAAATGAACTAAGGTTTAGGTCGGTTGCAGGAGAATAGGAAAACATAAAGCTCATATCTTCAGCAGAGGACGTGTGCCATTGTGTAAAATCCCTATTACTCAAGTTTGAATAACTAAACATATGGCTAAAGGTGGTAACCTTTGATACATCCCAATTGCTAATATCAGGGTCAGCATTACTTGCATTAGTAAACATATAGCTCATATCGGTTACATTGGATGTGTTCCAGTTTGAAACATCTGGGTTTGCATTTGTTGCACCAAAAAACATTTCTTTCATATTGTTGGCACTGCTAGTATCCCACTTAGACACATCCGGATCCCCTGAAAAAAAACTTCCGAAAGTATACATAAACATCCCGGCAAAGTTCTTCACCTTAGATGTATTCCAATTACTTGTATCTGGGTCGGCACTCCTCGCTCCTTTAAACATCTCACTCATGTCAGTCACCTTTGATGTATCCCATGCTCCTGTTTCTGGCTCCACGTTGTAGGCCATTTTAAACATACTGGACATATTTGTTACATTTGAAGTGTTGAAATGTGCTGAATTTAGTAAAGTAGCCTTCTGAGAGGCATTAAAAAGACCTTCCATCGTTTCAACCCTAGAGGTATCCCATGTTCCAGCATCAACGACCATTGGAGTGGAAAACGATGTAAGGGCAAAGACGTTGCTCATATCCTTCACACTAGAAGTATCTCCCCCCGCAACACTCGTAAGTTTCATACACCCAGAAAACATAGAATTAAGGCTAGTCCACCCCACACGTCCGAGATCTACCACTTCCGTTATGTTTGAAGGTACATTAAGCTTTTCCACTAGGCCTGAGATGGTCACCGTCATAACTCCACTTGAACCGTAGGTGTAGCTTCTGTCATCGTCATCAAAAGATGTTACAGACACAATATCGCTCCCATCCCCCCAATCAATAGTGAAATCATATTTAAATCCGTCTGTTAAACCTAATGTATATTCAGTTCCAGATGCCACATTCATTTTAAAAACAAATGGTACTACTTTTTTCACTGGAGCCTCAACCACAGCTACATCGGCCGTGAGTCCTCCCCCTGTCACTATATAGGCCAAGCTTGCATCACCTGTAGAGTCTGGAGTAATGGCAACTGAACACTCACCCGAAACATCACAAATACAAGCACCAGTAGACGTTATGTTTTCAGTAGCAGTAACCTCGCAGGCCTCCCCCAGATTTCCATCAAGGTTATATGAAAGGTTAATAGTCTGTTCCTTACCTGGAATTAGGTTTCCTCTATTATTAGGAGCAAGCTTGGTGGTGGCCTTTAGTGAGTCAATATCACTCTTTGCAGCTCCACAACCAGATAGAATCAATCCACCCATAATAAGAATTATGTTTTTTATGTTTAAGTTCATGAATCTATTTTAGTACTAAGAACTTAGCGCAATAAACAAATGTTAAGTTTTTACATAATGACGGGTAGTTAGGAGATTATATAAATAGAGTTGAATATCAGGTCTTTGGGAATAAAGCTTTAAAATCGAAGTAATTTGCCTCTAAAGCTTGGCGTCTAGCATATTAGTTCACTTTCAATCGCCATCATGACTTTGTAAATAAGAGTCCCTAGACCCAGCACAAGGTACAATACGGCCATTACCTTTTGGCCATTCACACCAAACTTAGTTGTTTGCTTTCTAATAAAGGAGACTCCAAAAATCATAGCAGGCAGTGTACCCGCCCAAAAGAATACAATTAAGATTAACGCCTCATAGCTCTGAGTAAGAGAAAGCGCTGCAAGTATAAAACCATTGGAAATTGCACACGGCAAAAGGATTGAACCAGCACCTATGCCGAAACTTCTTCCAAACTTTGCATGATAGAAATTTTTAAATAAAGAATCATAGAGTTTTCTAAAGATAGGAACTGACAAGCTTAGCTCTCTCCCCTTTATGCTCACTAAACCATTAACTATTAAAAACGCTGCTATGAAGATGCCTCCAGCAAAACTCACTACTTCTTTAATCAAAGGGTCTGTGAAAAAACTTCCAAACACAGCAAAGAGCAGGCCAAGAACCAAGTAGCCACACAGCCGGCCTACATTATATAGCCAAAATTCATTTTGAGTTCTATTGATCGCTAAGGAAAGTCCACCGCACATACCAACGCAATGAATGGATCCCACAGCGCCAATTAAAAAGGCAAATAATGGGAGCAAGCTCTTTGAGACCTGAGAAAATGATTCATAGAGGTCCGACAATTCCCACCTCCGTCATTGTTTCCTCTACAGAATCTCCATCTCTAACAATTAACTTAAGAGGTAAAGAGAGCACACCATTTTTTAACAGCTGCTTCTTGAACTTTACAAAAATTACAAAGCTCTCCCGGTCTTTGCTAATCAAAAGGGGTAATTGTCCACTAACTATCTCAACATTACTATCCATAGATTCAACTGAAAGAGTTCTACCTTTTCTACCAATAACTTGAACTTTGGTCTCAAAACGATTGATATACAGTTCCTTCTCATCCTCCACAATCTTTGTAAAAGGAGGCCCAGGCATTCTTAAAAATTGTGCTTTAATTGAAGATCTCTTTGATAGGCCGACGACTGCGCCTGCCATGACAACCACAAGGAGTGAGAGATAAACAAAGCTGCGAATCCCGACTTTACGTTTTTGTCCAGTCAACTCCTTCTCACTAGTGTATTTAATAAGTCCTTCAGGCCTTTTCATTTTGCGCATAATTTCATCACAAGCATCTATGCACATAGTGCAAGCGATGCACTCCATTTGGGTGCCTCTTCTGATGTCTATTCCTGTGGGGCAAACCTTTACGCATTTGAAACAATCAATGCAGTCGCCTTCTTCCCCTGGCGCTTTCGCCACATTACGTCTGGGCTCCCCTCTCTTTTCATCGTATGCAACAACAAGAGAGTTCTCATCCATCAACACACTCTGAAATCTGCCATAAGGACAAGCTATTATACAAAACTGCTCCCTAAACCAGCCAAAATCGAAAAGTGTAATCCCGGTAAGAATCAACATAGTTACAAATAAGAACCAGTTTTCCGATGGGGCCTGGAAACTAATGTTCACAAGATTTCTAGTTCCAACGAAGTAACCTAGAAAGGAATGTACAATGTGCAAAGAGACAACCAAGTATAAAAACCACTTTGAGAATTTTTTAAATATTTTCTCAAAGGATATTGGAGAACGATTAAGCGCTTTACGCTTTCTCGCATTGCCTTCAACAAATCTTTCAATCTTTCGATAAATTTGATCTATAAACACAGTCTGAGGGCAGGCCCAACCACACCATGCTCTCCCCCAAACGCTCGTAATAAATGCAATTAAAAGCATAAAGCCAAGAAGAACAAATATTAGGTAGATGCTGTCATAGGCGTGAAAGATATGACCAAAAAGGGTAAACTCCCTTTTTGGGATATTCAAAAGAACCCATTGCTTTCCGTCAACATAAATCCAAGGAAGTATGAGATAGACAGCGATTAGGAAAGTATAAAATAGAGAGCGTCTATTCTTCCATTTGCCATTCACATCATCCGGTTGAGGCATAATTCTTCTGCCCTTTTCATCAGTAGTGCCAAGTCTGGTTGAATGTAGCTCTCTATTACTGGACATACTATTACTCTACCAATTCACCTTGGGGTTCTTTGCCTTTTACGAACTTATTTTTGAACTTTAAGACATAGTCAGTCACGGCCATCATTTCATCTTCGCTTAAAGATTGTTTCCAAGCTGGCATACCCTTTGATCCCACCCCATTTTTAATGACTTCATAAACCCCGGCAAGTTTACCTTCTCCATGAAGCCAATACTTATCAGTTAAGTTTGGCCCAATACCACCTTGCCCTTTTTGGCCGTGGCATGCGGCACAGGAGGCATTGAAAACTTTCTTGCCAAGCTTTTTGGCCTGCTCGGTAAGAATAAACTGGTTGTACTTGTCGATATTAAATCCACCTTGTTTTGCTTCGTATTCATCCTGAATTTTGTGAATCTTAGCGAGCTCTTCCTTCATCTCATCTCTAATGCTAGGCCCGCTAGCATGGGTGTAATAAAAGTAGTAAGGGATCGCAAAAACTATGGTGGCGATAAAGATAAACACCCACCAGGCCGGCAGCGGATGATCCAGCTCCTTGATGCCATCATAATTATGATCAAGAACCAACTCTTTTTCGTCTTCCAATACTTCAACTTCTTTTTTGTCGTTATCTATATTGCTCATAACTTCTCCGAATCTTCCAATGGCATCTTTGAAGCGTTGTCAAATGTGGACTTGTTTTTCCGTCTAAAAGCTTCAAAAAATATATATCCAAACATAAGAGCGAAAATCACAAGAACCGCCATTCCTATGATTGGACTCTCCTGAATACTACTCAACATTTGCCGCATCACGATCGGCCTCCTTTTCTTTGTCTTTTTCTAGTTCATCAGATTTTTCATCGCCAAGAATTTTTACTTTTGGGGCATCTTCAATTTTCTTCCCCAATCTCTGAAGATAGGCCACAAGCGCAACAATTTGCTTGTCTTTCATATCGATCTTGACACCGGCAGAGGCCATGTTTCTCGTAATTTGTTCTGCCTGGGCCTGCGCCATTGCCTTGGCATTTTTAATAACCTCTTCGTCATATGGAGCGCCAAGGGCCTTAAGAACACTCATCTTTTTAGGAAGAGCGTCCAGCTTCATCTTCTTTTTAAAGAGCCACTTGTATTCAGGCATAATAGATCCAGGCACAACTTCTCTTGGATCGTACATGTGTCTATAGTGCCAAGAGTCCGGATATTTTCCCCCAACCTTTTGAAGGTCTGGGCCAGTTCTCTTTGATCCCCATTGAAATGGACGATCATAGATAAACTCTGAAGCTTCTGACACTTCACCATAGCGAAGCTGGTCCTCAGGGAGCTGACGAATCATTTGAGAGTGACAGTTGTAACAGCCTTCTCTTACATAGATATCTCTACCCACGACCTCAAGCGGAGTGTAGGGTGCAACAACTACTTCTTTCTTAATATAAGAGTTGGAAAGAACCGCAGGAATAATCTCTATTGCCGAACCAACCAGTACGGCCACGAGCGCTAAGATGGAGAAAGTAAATCCAAGACCTTCAAGCTTTCTGTGTCCTTCCTCGCTCTCTTCGCTTTTTTCTCTCCAAAAAGCTTTTGGAACTTTGTAAACAGGCTCTTCCGCATTTTTAGGCGCCAGACGAACTGTTTTGTATAGGTTGTACATCATGATCAACATCGATCCGAAAACGAGAGCGCCACCAACAAGTCTGACCCAATACATAGGAACAATCTGAGCAACTGTTTCCATAAAGTTTGGATATGCTAGCTGACCTTTATCATTGATCTCTCTCCACATTAGACCTTGAGTAATACCGGCCACAGTCATAGAGATGTAGTAAAGTAGAAGACCAATGGTTGCTGTCCAAAACTGAGTGTTCGCAAGTTTTTCTGAATAAAGTTTTGTTTGCCATAGTCTTGGAGTTAGCCAAAGCGCAACCGCAGCTAAAAGCATATAGTTCCAACCAATACCGCCACCATGCACGTGACCGATGATCCAGTCGGTGTAGTGCGCTAAACTGTTAAACCATTTAATAGAAAGAAGTGGACCTTCAAATGTGCTCATGCCGTAAAAAGTTAGAGCTGTAACAAATAGTTTTAATATAGGATCTTTTCTGACTTTTCCCCAAGCACCCCTAAGAGTAAGAAGGCCGTTGATCATCCCTCCCCACGATGGTGCCCATAGCATTACAGAGAAAACAACACCAAGAGTCTGTGCCCAATCAGGAAGAGTGGTGTTTAGCAAATGGTGTGGTCCGGCCCATATATAGATAAAGATTAAAGACCAAAAGTGAATTATAGACAGTCTGTAAGAGTAGACTGGTCTGTTGGCTATTTTTGGAAGGTAGTAATACATCATACCCAATATTGGTGTCGTCAAAAAGAACGCAACTGCATTATGTCCATACCACCATTGAACAAGAGCATCTTGAACACCCGCAAAGATCGGATAAGACTCCATCAAGCTTACAGGAATTGCCAAGTTATTAACGATGTAGAGCATCGCCACGGTAAGAATTGTGGAAATATAAAACCAGATGGCAACATACAGGTGTTTTTCTCTTCTATTTGCCAGTGTCATAAAGAAGTTCACGGCAAATATGACCCAAACGGCCACAACAGCGATATCAATTGGCCATGAAAGCTCCGCATACTCCTTTGACTGACTCATACCTAAAGGCAAAGTCACAGCAGCGGCTACAATGATTAATTGCCATCCCCAGAAGTGAAGGTTCGACAACACATCACTAAACACACGCGTTTTACATAGTCTTTGAGTTGAATGGTAAACTCCTGCAAAAATACCATTGCCGACAAATGCAAAAATAATTGCGTTTGTGTGTAGAGGTCTAAGCCTTCCAAAGGTCAGCCACTCCAAGCCAAAGTTAAATCCCCAGTCGGCCAATTGCGCGGCCAAGAGAAGACCAACCAACATTCCCACTGCCCCCCAAATAACGGTGGCAACAAGAAACTTCTTAACAACACTGTCGTTGTAGACAACGGTGTCGTAACTCTTACTTTGTTCCATGTTCTTTTCCTTCACTGTTTTGTTTTTTATCTTCAAATATTGCTCTAGAACCAGAGCTTTCTACTTCTTCAAATTGACCTTTGCTTACAGAAAACACAAAAAGCCCCACAAACATGGAGGCAATTAGCAATGTTGCTGGCAATAAAATAAATAAGACTTCCATAAGCACCTCTATCCTTAAGCTAAACTAAAGTGGTGTTTAAAAACATGATGAATATCAGGTTAAAAGTTCTATTTCCTCAAAACTCGATCAAGTCTTGAGAGCATGAAAAAAGACACCCCTAGAAGGGTCAGTGAACTTAAAGGCATAAGAACCGCTGCGGAAAATGGTGATATGAACCCAATCATCGCTAAGAAAATGAAGATAATGTTGTAAAGAAGGGCAATAAAGACGTTTGTTTTAAGAATAGAGACTATCTGATCACAACCTTGATATAACCGTCTTAAGGACTCCAGTCCTCCTGAGCAAAAATAAATATCCGAAGAAGACAGCGCCAAGTCCACTCCTCCATTAGCGGCAATTCCAACACTTGCATTTTTTAAGGCCAAGGCATCATTTACCCCATCCCCGAGCATCACAGATTTAGAATAGTCATTCACAATCTTTTCTTTATCTTCAGGTGATACTTCATAAAATGATCTTTCTATTTTGCCCAATGCTGATTTTGAGGCCTTCAGCACCCTTTGTTTGGAGTCTCCAGACAAGAGAAAGACCTTCTTGCCTTTAGCAGTCAAATAATCCACCACGTTGGAGAAATTAACATCCAATTCATCCACGACATTGGCCTTTAGAATAAGCTTCTCATTTTTAAAAAGACCAAAGCTTGTGTTTTCACTTCTTAGAGGTCGTATACTAAACTCGTCTCCATTATATTTTGCCCTTGGCCCACTTCCAGGAACTTCATGAAAATCTTCTAATTCCACTTCTTGAACATCATAACCGGCCTTAATGGCGGCCACAACTTCCTTGCCTAGAGGATGAACAGAGCGCAATTCCAAGGAGTAAAGCACATTTGCCTCAGGTTCTTCTGTCCACTCTAGCTTTATATCTCTGGAGCCGGATGTAATTGTTCCTGTTTTATCCAAAAATACGTGCTTGCTTTCTTTTACATTTTCAACAACGCTGTCATCTTTAAGGATGATTCCAAATCTTGCAAGCTTCCTCATCCCTATCATAACCGCCAGTGGTATGTTGAAACCCAAAGCACACGGACAGGTTATTATAATCATGGCCAAGGCCCTCTGAAATCCAATCTCTGGCCTTCCTAGGAAGTGAAAATATATGTAGACTCCCAATGCAAGAAGAGTTACCACAATGACAATCTTCTTTGAGAAGCTATCAGATATCCTTGAAAGTTTGGTTTTTCTTCCCCAATTGCTTTGCAGCTTTTCCAAAATTCTTCCCATCTTGGATTCTGAAGAGCTAGCAATAACCTTAACCTGGATGCTCTCACTTTGATTTTCTGAGCCAGCGAAAACCATATCTCCGATGTTTTTTCGCACGGGAAAAGACTCTCCCGTCAAAGCTGATTCGTTAATGTATGACACTCCATCAATGATTTCTCCATCTGCAAGGATGGTGTCCCCTCGCTCGATAACCATCACGTCACCCGGGACAAGAAGACTCGAATGCACCTCTTTAACATCCCCATTTTTCAGAAGCTTCTTAGCGCTCGTATGTGAAAAAAAGCTTCTCGCCTCACTGGAATTCATTCCCTTATCTCTTGCAGAATCAAGCAAGAACCTTGAACCAAGAAGTAGAAAGACAAGCATTGAGATCGTATCAAAATAAACATCGCCCTTGCCTTGAATGACATGAATTGCACTGGCGACAAATCCCAAAACAATTCCAAATGCGACTGAAACATCGATGGAGAATTGTCGACTATTAATAAAGCCAATTGTGGACCTATAAAATGGAAGAGCGCCGTAAGATATAACAGGCAGACACAAAATAAGAGATGCGTAGTCAAACCACCTCCTTAGCTCGCCCTCAAGGCCAGCATAGGCGCTAAAGCTTAAAAGCATTATGTTTCCCGCGCATGCAAATGAAACACCCAAGCGAATTAACTCTGCTCTTTTTGCTTTTCTTTTAAGCTCAAGGGCCTTTGAGTCCTCAAGCACCAAGTGAGCCTTGTAGCCATAGGATTGAATAAGAGATGCTACTTCAGAAAGCTTTGACTTAAAAGGCATGCCAATCTCTAGAACCGACTTATCCAATGAGAATCGAGAGTAATCTACATAATCAAGTCTTTCAGGAATCTGTTCCAAGATCCACAAGCAGGCCTGACACCTGGCGCCCTCAATAAAGAATCGCACACTGAGACGGCCATCACTGCCCAAAAGTTTTTCGCTTTGAAACTGTTCATCATCCAGATATGAGAACTTTGACTCTTGCCCAAGAGAGTTTCCCACCCTCTCAAGTGGTGTATTTCGAAACTCGTAGAACTCACCCATTCCATTGTCTAGAAGGTTCTCTCTAACGATTCGACAACCTATACAACAATAGACTCCCGACTTCGCCTCAACAAGAGTTCCAGGTAGAATTTCATTCGCGCAGTGGTCGCATGTATCCCTGATCATTTGCTACCTACACAGATTGGCTAAACATATTTCCCTGCTTCACAGATGGAAAATACTCATCAAAGGCCAAGGCAATGCATCTTAAAAACTTCCGACCGGACTCAGTTGCAACCCATTTTCCAGGGCCTCTAGTCAAAAGTCCGTCTCTTTCAAATTCTCTAAGCTTGTTCTTAATTTCACCATGTTCCCCCAACTTTTCAATATCGGACTCAGATAGAATGAGGTTGCACATAAGATTTTGAATAAGATTATTTCTCATTGTGTCTTGAGTGCTGTTTGAATGACCTTTCTCCATAGGCAACAACCCGTTTTCAACCGCCTCCCTATAGGTGGTTAGCTCTTTATGATTTTGCATGAAACCATATTGGTTTGAGGAAATTGAACTTGCTCCTAAACCTATTAATGTTGGGGATTTCTTAGGAGTGTAACCCATGAAGTTTCTTTTCAATTTTCTTTCTTTAAGCGCCAAATGAAGGGGACTATTTAGTTTGGCGTAATGATCCATCCCAATTTCAACATAGCCACTGGCCTCCAAGTCAACCTTTCCTGTTTCATATAAGTCTCGCTTGCTCTTGCCTTTTAGTATGTCAGACTCTTTTATCAGCTTTTGATGTTTAAATTTTTGAGGCAGGTGGGCGTAACTATAGTAGGAAATTTGATCCGGACCTAATTCAGAAGTAAGCCTAATCGTCTCTTTGACAGTTTCATTTGTTTGTTTAGGCAATCCCCAAATAAGATCAAAATTTATTTGCTCAAAGCCCAATGCTCTTGAAGTTTGAACAACATTCTTTACCAAATCAAAAGGCTGCACCCTGTTAATTGCTTCTTGCACCTCAAGGTTAAAGTCCTGAATCCCAAGTGATAACTTTTTAAACCCATACTTGGCCAACACCGCTAAGTGATCAACTTTCACAGTCCTAGGGTCGATCTCTATAGCACCTTCAAAATGCTCTTTATGAAACCAAGGACTAATCTTTGACAGCAATAAGTCTAAAGTTTGTGGTTCTAAAAAGTTTGGAGTGCCTCCCCCAAAGTGCAGAGATCTAACCACTAAATCTGGGAGATTATTAATGTAGATTTGAAATTCCTTAATAATTAGATCAACATACTCGGCACCCTTATCCTTATTTTTAGAAATAACGCGATTGCACCCACAGTACCAACAAAGCTTTTGGCAGTATGGAATGTGAATGTAAAGGTCGACTTCGTTGTTTGATTCAAAACCTTTTTTCAAATATTTAAACCACCCTTTAGACTCCAGCTTGTTATTCCAGTAAGGCATTGCAGGGTAGCTTGTGTATCTTGGGGCCTTGATATCGTATTTTTGGTATATTTTGGTCATGTTATGTCTCCGTATTTTCACAATTTACATCTGAAATCGTTTCAAAAACGTGATAAATATCATATTATAATGAGAGTTTCGTCGATATAGTCTCTGTAGGAGAAAAACCATGGCAAAAGCAAACCAACTACCAAGACAATGTGAGTCCTGCCCTTCATTAAAAAAAGGCATCTTTTGTAGCTTAGAAACTGGAGAGCTTGGAGAACTAAGTGATAGAAAAGTAGTGAACTCCTATAAAAAAGGTCAGACGCTTTTTGTTCAAGGCAACCCTCCCTTTGGCATGTATTGCGTGAGTAAGGGAAATATTAAAATCACTCATGTTGGCGCCGACGGCAAAGAATCAATTGTCAGAATAGCCACCGCCGGAGACGTGCTAGGTCATCGCTCTTTATTCACTGAGCAATACTACAATGCAACCGCCACCGCTTTAGATGAATCTCAAGTTTGCTTCATCGATAAAAAATACATTCTTAAACTTGTACAAGAAAAGCCAAGCGTTGCTTCCAACCTACTTGGAAAAATTGGAAAAGACCTCGGAGCAGCTGAACAAAGAATCTCTTCTTTCTACCAAAAAAACGTAAGAGAAAGACTTGCAGAATTCCTCCTACTCCTTAAAGAGAGCCATGGCGTTGAAATGGAAGAAGGCATCTTCCTTGATATAAAACTTACAAGAGAAGAGATGGCATCCATAATTGGAACCGCAAGTGAGACGTTAATTAGATTTATGTCAGAGTTAAAGCAAGAAGGTCTTATTCAGCAACAGGGTAAAAAGATTTTCATCACAGACGAGCAAGGTTTGGTCGAATTCGCCAATATTGATTACTAAATTTTGTAAATTTCCTGATTTATATTAGGGACTGCTTTCGGATTTCTGAATAATATACAGATATGAGTCGAACAGTAGAAGCATTACCATTAAGCGCTGAAGAAATAAAAACTCTTCTAGAGCAGTCTCCAGCAAGGAAGTTCAACGTCTCCGAAACATTAGTTTATAAAGGGCAAGTTCCTATTGCCGGATATGTTTTACTTGAAGGACTAATGACAATTAGTTCAAGTCCAAAGAACTCCAGGGAAATTCCCACCAACAGTCTCATCTGTGCAAATGAGTTGTTAAACAACATTGCACTCAGAGAAACTGTTGAAGTTGCTCCAGGATCAAAGGCGATCATCCTGGATAAAAGCAGCGTTCTAGAAATGATAGAAAGCGGCAAGGCATTTTTTCTGACATCAGTAAAAGATGTTGTCTAATATGATAAGAAAAACTAAGTTCCCCCCACTATCATTAAACCTAATGCCTTTGCCAATTAAGTTAGATCTAGCAGCTTAAAATGTCCAACCACTCATTAGCGCGGTCGCATCTAACTGAATCAAGAATGAGTCATTGCTTCCACTAAACCTGAGATCGTTATGGTGTAAAGGTGTATGAACTATTGCCAGTACCTGTTGGAGTTAATCCAACGATGCAAACTCCTGACCTTATAACTGAAGCAGTGTTGTTCACAACAAGTCCGTCAATACGAGATTAGCCACAGCTAAGCAGACTAAACAGAAAAAGGTGTAAAGGATATAGTTTTAAGAACCAAAGCCTCCGTCATAAGCCTAAATGTTTTACTAAATTCCACCACCATCATCAAAACTCCAGCCTTTTACACCTAAACTCGCCCTAGCTGTTCCACCAGCACCTCCAGATGTATAGTTAGAACTTCCAACATTAAAGTTAGTAACAGGAGTTCCAACATAACTATTATCCAGTGCCACTAAAAGCCCATCATAGTTTTCGGTGGTCAGAGTTACACCTGTTACAAGGTCCCTTAACTCACCAATAGTTGTAAAGTCCCAATTTGAGAAGTCAGGGTTTGCAGCAGCTGCTCCCATGAACATCCAACGAACTGTAGTCAAACTTGAGGTATCCCAATTTGAAATATCAGGGTTTGCTACAACAGCACCTGCAAACATGTGAACAGCATAATTTAGTGAAGTGGTTTTCCAATTGCTTGTATCGGGGTTTGCTTTAACTGCATCTGCAAACATGTAAGGGGCACTAACAACACTACTCATATCCCAATTTGATGTATCAGGATTAGCTTCTCCAGTACCCTCAAACATATTACTCATATTAGTTACATTTGATGTGTCCCAACCAGAGGTATCTGGGGTTGCTGATAGTGCATCTTGGAACATGTAACTCATATCCTCGACGTTTGAGGTATCCCAGTTTGAAGTATCAGGATTTGCGATGTAGCTTGCTCCAAACATAGCGCTCATGGTAGTAACTTTGGAGGTATTCCAGCCAGATGTATCAACCTAAAGTGTGGTATTGAAATATGTCCCAAGAAGATATAAGCTTTTGAACATACCTTCCATGCTTATCACCTCAGAGGTGTCACCGCCCACAACTTGGCCTAAGTTGTAACAGTGTGAAAAAGCATTTTCAAAGCTCTTCCAACCTACTCGTCCTAATTCTTGAATAGAGATTATCTTGTCCTTATCTCCCGCATTATTAAAATACCATGCTTCCACTAAACCTGAGATTGTTATGGTGTAGTCGCCCCCTGAGTCATAAAGGTGGTCTATATCTGAATCATTGTGTGCCGTGACTTCATCAGTCTTTCCATCTCCCCAATCAACCGTAAAGTTGTAGTTAAAACCACTCCTCAAAGGAAGGGTAACTGTTAAGTCACCATCGCCATAGCCGGCATCCCCCACACGCCAAGTGGAAACAAAGGGAATTACTTCTTTTGTCTGTGTTATCACAACCTCATTCTCTGATGAGCTTGAGCCGTCGGAGACAGAAAAAGTATAACTTCCTCCTCCAGTTCCAGTCGGTGTCAGGCCTACAGTGCAAATACCAGCAGCACAGGAGCATGAGGTCGTCACATCAAGACCAATTAAATTTGATAGTGAGCATGATGTTGCGGTAAACGCTTCGTCATACTCCAACGTTACTATCTGTTCATGATTTTCAATAAGAATGTAATCAGGATCTTTTAATTTTGTTTTATCATTGGAGGCACCTCTAAGAGAATCAACTCCAGCTTTTCCACATCCCAAAAGGACTAAAGATATAAAAAAAATAAGCACTGTTTTTAACTTCATAGGTATACTCCCTTAAAAGATCGTATTGGATAATCCTACCATATATTTAATGCTGACTACTTAAGTGGTTAGAATCTAATTAAGTTGATCCATCCAGCATTATGCCTATGATAAGAAAGCAACAAAATTTTGGCAGTCTCCAAAAGAACAACGAACCATTATTAATTAAAAACTTTAACCTTAAACATTCTATGAATAAGCTTTATTTTAATTTTTTGGAGGGGGTTCTTGTTTCCGAAAGGCATCCAAGTTTTCTTAGTTTTATTCAAATAGAAATCAACATGAAAGGTGCTTGGAGCAAAACTAACCTTTCCCCTGTTAAGGACAATCTTTAGTACAACCGTCCCTAGTGCGGAAGAAGCTGCATAGCAACCAGGTTGAATTGAGGGTAAAGTGCCCCCAAAAAGCTGTACTTTTTCCGGATAAGCAACGTATTTTCGATGCATAAATGTTGGGGCCATCCCGACTAAGAATCTAATTATCTTCGCCTCAACCGTAAGATTCTCGTGTTTCAAATCAAAGTATTCATCAAAGCTCATTCCTTTGGGATCAAAGGCAATTACTGAGGTTCCCATACCAAAAGGCCCTGCACTAACAGTATAGACTCCCATTTTATGGGCAAGCTCGTATAAAGGAGATCTCAAATGGGAAGCATAGAGATCGAGCCCATCGCAAATTATATCAACATCCTTGAGAAAGTCTTCCATGTTTTCTTGATTGATCCCCTCTTCAAAACACTCTACTTTTGCTTCTGGATTTATATCTAGGATGGTGTCTTTTATAACGTCTGTTTTCTTTTTGCCGATCGTCGAGCTCAATGCTCCAAACTGACGATTAAAGTTTTGAATTTCAAAGGTGTCAAAGTCTGAGATTTTAAAGTTTGAAAACCCCATTCTTGCCAAACAGTGAGCATGGTGGCCTCCAACGCCCCCCATTCCTATGATAGCTATTTTCGTATTTTTTATTTTTTGCTGTTCTTCAGGGGTTACCCATCCAAGATTTCTTTCAAAGGCCTTAACATAATCGTACATAAAATTTTTCTCCAACAGAAATGGTAGCAACAACTTGAGAGTTAGATAAAGGTCTTATCGGTTTTTGGAGAAAAAAAATCAAATTTCAATACTTTGTAAGATTTAGGCCTAATACCATTGAGAGGCGGCATTCCCTTTTGTCGGCTGGATCGTTTAAAACTATTTGGTAAAGATCCCTTGTAAACTGATTCTTAAGCTTTTGAACCTGTTCAAACCCATTCTCAGACAAGGGTGCGGTGCGAAAAGATAATTGGGTATCCAAGTCACTTGAGGAAACGTACTTGTCACTGATGCGATCTGAAACCCTTCGAAATAAAGTTTGATGAAGTTCTTTATCGCTATTGACGTGGTTTTCAAACGCATTGAAGTCTAAGTTTCCATCCCCCTTGATGAAGACAATTTTATCTTTAACAAGATTATCAATCAAAAGCTTCAAATTTTCAGTGCTGCACCCCAAGATCTCTGACAAAATCTTGATTTTTGCTTCGAGGCCTTGGGCTTTTTGCACTCTTGATAAATAAATTGCGGAGGTAAAGTCTAGAAATATCTCTTCGCTGTTTAGGTATTTCAAAAAAAGGTCTTTTCTTGCAAAAGTCTCCTTTTTACCTTTAGAAAGGTCATAATCAAAACCTATGCCTCTTAACAGCCCTGCCAGATGTCCACGGCCTAAATGGATGAAGTTCAAAAAATCAATAAACTTAATTTCTCTAACCTCATTCATTAGTCGCCAATAGGTGCTTTTAGACATCTCAATCTCATCTAGAATGGATTCAATGATTTCAGTCTTTATTGAACTAACTTCAAGAACATCTCTGAGTATTCTGGAGTCAAAATGAATTTTTTTTGTGATGAAAAAGATTTTTCTAACCAGTTCGGCCAAGTCAATTGAGTTAAAGGAGCATATTTTCTCAAAGTCAGAAAGGAAGAGTTCTTTATAGCCTGCTTCCCATTTATGGTATGTTTGTTCCTTCAGTCCCATTTTTAGGGAAAGCTCTTTCTGGGAGTAACCTCCCCTCATGTGTTTTAATATTTCAAAGACAAGAGTTTTTTCAAGTCTTGCTAATTTTGTCACTTCTTAGCTCTTATTGAGTTTTGCTGGTTGATTCAAAAATTTTATCAGCGCTTTTGGCAACAAATCCTTGATATAGCTTTCCAGATTCATCCTCGTACCTTTTAGCAAACTCAAAATAACATGAAGGTATAGTCACCTTTTTGTCGCTAAACTCAATCTCAACACTGTCGGCAAGTGTAGAAGATTGCTCTAACAAAACCTCTTTGCTTCCCTTGATCTCACCTCCAGAGGAGTTGAGTTTAAAGCCCTTTTCTTTAAGGAACTGGTTCAGCTCTTCTAGAGTTTCAAAACTATCTAGTTTATTTACAAAAACTGTAAAGTGGTTAGGTCTATACCCTATGGCCGCAACCCATGCGGCGTAGTCGCTTTCCTTGCGAAGGGCCTCGTACTCCTCACTTGAGACGCTCCAAGGTCTTCCAAGGCTTGTAAAGTCAAAACGTGAGATAGTTTGTTCATCGACTTGTTTAACAAGCTCTTCCACCTTTTTATTAAGTTCATCGCTAAAATCTTCAAGTTTGAGCTCAGAGATGAATATTTTAGGCATATCCTCTTTAGGGTGTTCGAAGTGTTTGGCATAAAGCTTTTTTTCTTCAAAGGTATACTCTCCCTTGGCCTCATATCCGGCCTCTAAAAATGGCCTAGACACCACATCAATGCATAATTTTGGATGGTTAAAAGTTCTAAGAGCGATATGGTCGTTAACCACCGTCTCCCCTCTTTCTTTAAACAAGTTTACGATTTGTTGAGCCTGGGGGTTAAGCTCTATGTAGTCAGCCCACATTTTCTCCAAAAGACCGTCAATTGTTTTAACTTCAGACATATATGCTCCGTTTTTTTGAGAGCATAATAACCTAAGGACTATTTCCTGTCTTGGCGCGCCGTTTTTTATATTGGATCAATGGCAAAAACAGTCTCAAAGATGTACAATGCCCGCGATCAAAGAAACACAAAAGGATAAGTTATGGAATTTACACTTAAAGGCGACTATTTCAACGGTTCATTCGACCGCCCTGATGGCGTGAGTTCAAAAGATATTGAAAACACGTGCGAAAAAATAACTAAATTCTCCCCTGCCAACCTTGAGCACAAGCTTTGGGATGCATATATCAACTATGAAAACACATGCAGAGTCATTGCTTCAGCGCAAAAAGGCTTCGAGGTTTGGCGTAAAAAGTCTGTTGAAGAGAGAGCAAACTTCATGAAAAAGTTTCAGGAAGTTGCGGCCTCTAAGAAAGATGAAATCGCAAGAGCAATTGCCCTTGAAACAGGTAAGCCCCTTTGGGAGTCTCTCACCGAGGCAGGCGCAGTGACCGCAAAAGTAAACGTTACACTGGCCGACTCCCTAGAGAGAGTTAAAAATAAGAAAATAGATCAAGTCCTTCCAAATATTGACGGACACATTATAAAGAAGCCAATTGGACCCAGCGTAGTGATTGGCCCATTTAACTTCCCATGCCACTTGGCCAATGGTCAGATACTTGCGGCCCTATTGACTGGGAACAGTATCATTTTTAAGCCTAGTGAAAAAACAATGTACTCTGCGCAGCTTCTTATTGAGTGTTTTCATGAAGCAGGTTTTCCTGAGGGAGTAATCAACCTTGTAAATGGAACTGTAAAAACAACTCAAGAGTTAATAAGGGATCCTTCAATCAAGGGCATCTTTTTCACAGGAAGCCTTGGTGTAGGCAAGAAAATTCTTGAGGCCGTTGGCACAGACCTCACAAAGATGGTGGCCTTGGAACTTGGTGGCAAGAACGTTACGATTCTTCACAAAGACACCGACATTGACCATGCAATTCCTGAGTTGATGAGAAGTTGTTTTTTGAGCGCAGGTCAAAGATGTACTTCAACTAGTTTAATAGCAATTCATAAAGACATTAAAGACGAACTTATTGAAAAATTTAAGAAGGCCGCAGAAAGAATTATCATTGATCACCCAACAGAGTTTGAAGAAACGCCTTTCATGGGACCTATAATTGATCAAGCAGCTGTGGACGCCTATAACAGCTACCTTGAATTAGCCAAAGATAATGGAGCTGAAGAGATTTTGAATTTCAAAGCTCCAAAGACTAAGCATCAAGGCCACTATGTGGTTCCAACAATTCACTATCTTGAGAAAGCTGAAAAGAGCAATCCGTTCACTCAAGAAGAAGTATTTGGACCTAACTGTTGCTTTGTTCCATATGAGGATATTGAGGACGCAATTAGAATAGCTAATATTTCAGACTATGGTTTGGCCGCTTCTATCTTTACTCAAGACAAGGAAATATACGAATTGTGCCTCAGAGATATTCAATCAGGCCTGATAAATCTAAATCGTTCAACCGTTGGGGCCAGCTCGAGGCTGCCATTTGGCGGCGTCAAAAACTCTGGAAACTATCGTCCAGCGGCAGTAAGCATGGTGGATCATACTGTTTCCACCGTTTCAAGCCTTGAAACATTGGACAATAGCTCCAAGTTAGAGGATTTAAAAGGTCTTAAAGATTAGCACTCACTCTCCCGCCAAGGAAAAATTGTATGTTTTTCTCTTGGCGGCCATCCAATTCGCGCACATTGTAGACTTTGTGGTCATGATGCCCCTAGGCCCAGTGCTTATGAGGGTCTTTGGGATCTCTCCTATCGAGTTTGCATCGCTGGTTTCATCCTACAGTTTCAGTGCGGCAGTGGCCGGGGTTTTGTATGGCGTGATAGCGGACCGCTTTGCAAGAAAGACTCTGCTTCAGTTTTGTTTTATTGGATTCATGGCCGGAACGCTTTTATGCGCTTTATCTTCAAGCTTTGAAACACTTCTCGTAGGAAGAATAGTTGCAGGTTGCTTCGGTGGAGTTTTGAACGGAATCGTCTTCGCAATGGTTACAGACCTCATTCCTTTTCAGAGAAGAGGCGCGGCCATGGGTGTTGTGATGAGCGCATTTTCTGTGGCCAGTGTTATTGGTGTTCCTATTGGCCTAGCTCTTGCCAACCGGTTTGGGTGGGAGATTTCTTTTCTCTTTATTGTTTTAACTTCTTTTCCCATTTGGATCGCAAGCTTTATTATTTTTCCAAAGCTTGATGGACACATTCAAAAAAAGTCTGCATCTGAAGATTTAAAGAGGTTCGGGAAATTATTGTTAAATTGGGACTACGCCAGATCCTATGTTCTGGTTCTTCTTATTAGCACTTCAAGCTTTATGATTATTCCTTTTCTATCTCCATATGCTGTTAAGAACGTGGGAATCCTTGAAACGCAACTTAAGTATATATACTTAGTTGGGGGCTTTTTCACGGTCATTAGCTCAAGACTCATTGGAAAGCTGACGGACAGGTTTGGCGCCTACCGTGTATTTTTCATCACCGCTATTATCTCTTTTATACCTATAAAATTGTATACAAGTGCTCCTCCTCTTGAGCTCGCAGTTTTTCTCGCCCTTTCCGCTTTTTTCATGACTATGGTTTCGGGTCGCTTCATACCTGTGATGACACTTGTATCTGGAGTCGCCGATTTAGAAGACAGGGGCACATTTATGGGGCTTTTAAATTCCATTAGGGCCCTCGGTTCCGCTCTTGCCACCTTAATAGGTGGAGCAATAATAGTGGAAAACCTTGATGGAAAACTTGAAAGATTTGACGATGTTGGATATTTATCCATTTTTATAACGATACTGGCCATTACTTTTGGTCTGGTTATTAACAATATCTTAAAAAGAAAGCGGGCACATGAGCAGTAAATCTCTAATTAGTGTTAAAAATCTTGTTAACCTCTACGATCCAAGAACCACAGCTGGCCTAGGCGGCGCGAGCTTTGAACTTGTAAAAAAAGAATGCCTTGGAATCATAGGTCCTAGTGGCTCTGGCAAGTCTACTCTTTTAAAGTGCATTGCTGGGGAGATAAAAGATTACAAAGGTGAAATTTCCCAGTCAGAGGAAACTGTAATAGGCCATGTGGCGCAAAATGACAGCTTGGATGAAGAGCTTTCTGTTTACGAAAACCTTGCTAAAGAAATAGCAGAGCTCAATGATGAGGAGAAAATTGCCAACCAGGTAAGATCAACCCTATCGCTTTTAGATATCACTAACGAGATTGACAACTACCCCTCAAATATAAGCGGTGGACAGTATCAACGAGTGGTTATTGGCAAGGCCTTAGTTAGGAATCCTAATTTATTGTTGTTGGACGAACCCTTTGGCAACTTAGATGAAAGGCTTCGTTTTGAATTAATGATGGAGCTTTTTCCACTGTTTAAATCACAGGGAATTTCAATTATCTGGGTGACCCATCAAAACCATGAAGCGCTCGCCTTCTCTGATAGAGTTATGATTTTAAATTTCGGCAAGGTCCAGGCCGTCGATACTCCATACAACATTATGTACCGCCCTCAAAACTTGTTTAGTGCTCAGTTTTTAGGGCACACCAATACGATTGTCGCAAAGCTACTGGAGGACAAGGGTAAAGAGCTGAGTGTTGAGATATTTGGAAGGCCCCTTCTCATAAATCGCCCCGATGACTTTGACCCCCCAGAGTTCCCAGAGGTTTTATTGGTAATAAGATCCTCACAGATCTGGCCGAGTGAGAGTGGACAATTCCAGGGCACAATTATTCAAAATCTTTTCCTTGGCGAAACCACTCTATGTGAAGTCGAAATTTCTCAGCAACAAAGCATTTGGATGAATGTGCCAGGCCATCAACCAGTACAAAAAAACCAAAAAATAAAGTTTGATATCGATAAAGAGCGAGTGTTCTGTCTAAAGGAAATTTAGAATTCATATAAGTTTTACACCTCAGGCTCACCATTTCGCTTTCATTTTGGTACGAGTCTAATTGTGAAGAACTTCTTACTAACATTGGCCATTCCACTAATTAGCCACACGGCCATCATGAATTGCCCTCAAGATGCTGCCTATTTTTGCAGGCCTTCTGAAGTATCAATCAATCCGCATATCAAATCAGAGGATTTTCACAGGATACCAGCAACAATAGTGTCACTGTTTTCAAAGCAGCTGGAGTCTAAAAACCTTCAACTGGATCTTCGCTGGGAGAGCCCATATTTTGGCGCGGGAGTCAGCATTAAGGATCAACGGATAAATCTTTTGATCTTTGGAGGCACCACACGCATAGAGGGTATGACTAAAGGTGCTTACGCCGCATTAGTCTGTCATGAAATAGGCCATATCCTTGGCGGTTCTCCCTACCAAGACTTTTCAGGTGCGGAGATGTTTTCACGAGAGGGACAGGCCGATTTTTTTGCTGCATCAGTCTGCCTGCCGAAATTTTTTTCCCACCTTGGGGTCGCGGCCAACAAAATTAACGATCAAGTTGAATCCGCAGGTTGGCATATGTTTAAATCAATGATGCCTTTTTCAACAAGCACAAGCGAGCAGCCACTCATACGCGAAAGAATTAATTTAAGGCCAGTTTCAACCACTTTAAGAAGCTATCCCTCTCTTCAATGCAGATATGAAACGTTTAGGGACCCCTCTAAGAAATCAAGTTGTTGGTTTGCACATTAAACCTTGCTCTAGATAGATCTAACTCTACACACTTTAAATTTTTATCTGTAAAAAACATGTCAAACAGCAAAGTCATGAATATTTATTTTTTCGGGTTATGCTTTAACGAGTCTCAAGGAGGAACATATGAGCACCGTCGTTAAGAGCATTCTTTCATGCTTGGTTTTCTTTGGATTGTCAGCACATGCCAATATCACAACGAAGATTGCAAAAATCTATCCACCAGATGAGTATAATTCAAACTACGAGGTCCTGGCCTATTACGACGGAAGAGTTTTTGAAGTTTCTCCTGACACGCCAGATGTTTTGGAAACTTTAAAGTATGCAAAAAATTATGAAGCTTCAGTGGATATCGAGTTGGCAAAGGAATTTTTTATCGACAGGGACGCTCCCGAGCTTATAATCAAAGCAAGTGTAAACACGGCATCTAATCCTCAAGACTATTCCTTACATGTTTTAAATGAGACCTATGAGCCTGACCAAGTTGAGAGTATGGACCATGCCTCAGAAATGTTCAACCACCTATATGCAAGAACGAGAAGAAGAACCGAATGCTTTAATCGTGCACATATTTGGAACCGGCAATTAAACAAAGATTTTGGCATCAAGAATGAGAAAATCTTTATTTTCTACACTAGAAAATATCGTAGGGCATACCGACGCTGGAAATGGTGGTTCCATACGGCCCCGCTCATTCGAGTTGCCGGGGAGCCTATAGTCTTGGATAGAGAATTTACTACAGGACCCATATCCGAGCAGGCCTGGGAAGAGCAATTCAGCGCGGCCAATCGTGATATTGAGTCACACAGATGTAGCAAGATTAATGAAATGAGCGAATATTACGATCGCGACAACACTTATAATAAATTTTGTAACACCCTAATTGCTCCTATGTATTACTGGGAGCCTTCAGAACTTTCTAAGAGAGAAAATCAAAGTATTTACAAAACAAACTGGGTAAACTGGGAACTTCGCCTAGCGGCTAAAGATGTATATGGGCGCTGGCGGGATGTTTTCAATGAACTCATGGTAGATTAGCACCTAAATTTTGCCCTAAGGGTCGGTTTAAACAAAAGGCAATTCGGCCTAGTTGCAATGTAAATCAACATGAACTTTTCCTAAGGTTGGAGCAGTCTTTTTCACTAAGGTTTTAGCCAAAAATTGCGATAAGTTAGATGGTAATTCTTTTAATCCACTTAACAAAGGCTTCTCATGAGAGGAAATACTTTTGGCAAACTTTTTTCAATAACTACATTTGGTGAATCCCACGGAGTGGCGCTTGGAGTCGTCGTGGATGGAGTGCCAGCAGGACTTGAATTTAAACTTGAAGACCTCCAAGAACTTTTGGACAGAAGACGCCCTGGAAGACTGAATGTCACCACAGCTAGAAATGAGGCTGACCAGGCCGAGGTTTTAAGTGGAATCTTTGAAGGAAAGACCCTTGGCACCCCCATCGCTGTTATTGTTAGAAACACCAATCAAAGAAGCCAAGATTACGATAAGGAAATGGCAAGGCCAGGACATGGCGATATAACCTTTACTCAAAAGTTTGGACACAGAGATCATAGAGGTGGAGGACGCGCAAGCGGCAGGGAAACTTTAGCGAGAGTTGCTGGAGGCTACTTTGCTGGCCTCGTGTTGAAAGAAGTTCAATTTAAGGCCTTTATCTCAAAGATTGCAAAGTTTGAGTCGGGGGACATCGATCCATTTAGCACCCAATTTAAGAAATTGCATTTTGGCGATCCAGAAAAAGAAGAAGAGATAGAGAAATACCTCCTCGATCTTAAAAAGAATGGAGAGAGCGCCGGTGGAAAAGTTAGACTTCATATTAGAGGTCTATCTGCAGGACTTGGGGAGCCAGTCTTCGACAAACTTAAGGCGGACCTTGCCAAGGCAATGACCAGCATAGGATCATGTGTAGGCGTCACTTTTGGAATAGGCGAAGACTTTACCGACACCCCTGGCAGCGTGGCAACAAAGTCCAGAGAAAACTTTGGGGGAATTGAAGGTGGAATTTCCAATGGAGAGGAGCTTGTGATGACTCTTTTCTTCAGAGCGCCTTCGACAGTTGGACAAAAGGCCAAAGAAGGAAGACACGATCCTTGTATACTTCCAAGAGTGTTGCCCGTAGTGGAGGCAATGGCCAAACTTACGATTGCCGACCACCAAATGAGACAAAATGCATACCAAATTTAAAGAGGTTCAACATGAAGGCCCTTTTTTTAGTGTTTCTTTTCGCATCCTGCGCTGGTTTAAAAACTAACCATTGCTCAGATAAAGGGGCCAAAAACAAGGCCCAAACATTTGCTAAGAACCTTGAAGATCCGGGGCCTATAGATATTGAAGCCAACTCTTGCGACCACACGAGCTCCTATTCCTCTAAAGAATATATTACTACATTTAAAAAGAACTATGAGCTGGCATTAAGAAAATACTGCACACCCGAGCACATAAGCAAGCTCTCCAAAACAAAAGAAAATATCAACCTCGATGTTTGTGAAAACTATGGGGACCAAAGAGAGTTAAAAAACGCTCAAATGATGGCAACAAGCGCCTATCAGAGGTTAGATCGAACCAAGCGCCAAAGACAACGTGAAGGTTTAAGCGACATGTTGCTCTCCCAAAGGGCCTTTTCAGTAAAAAATAAAAACTATGAAACAACTTGCGAGTTGCAGGATGAGAATGCCATAGCCAATATATTGCCACTGTTGGAGGATGAGACCACAAACTTCAATGCATTTTTCGAATTTGAATACTATGACGATGAGAATCAGAAAATTGGCTCGGACAAGCAGCACGCAAGCATTACCAAGTTTGATTTCAACAGCAAGCTTGAGTCTGTGAATGTTCCAAGGAACGCTCAATCCTGCGTTCTTACCTACCTAGACTCTCATTGAATCTGTGCCTCAAATAAAAGTCTGAAATACTTAAAGATGAGCGATAAATCTTTTCTAGGCGCCCGATAGGCCTATCCCCCTTTGACTTAACCAGTGGAGCTTTAGACCAATTAAAAATCTGTCCTCCTAAAACCAGTCCCTTCTCCCCAGCGTAAACTGAAGTGCCGAGCGCGAAGCTTTCAGATGGAGACAATAAATCTTCCCCAAAGGCCAAGAAAGGTGTGTCTGACAAGGTTAGGTTGTAAAGAGTGGGAAATATATCTTCGTGTGAACCAAACTTGTTTGGTGTGTAGGTTTTGGGGGCAATGTCTTTGGGAACATAGATATAAAAAGGCACTTGATACTTTGCAAATGCGTCCTCCAGGCCATAATTAATAAAGCCCCAAAAGTTATGATCTCCAGTGAAGGACACAACGGTCTTGTCGGAAAGATCAGATCCTTTAACTTCGTCTAAAAAGTTTGAGAGGGACACATTGGCATACTGGAATGCTTGGAATCTCTTGAGAAACATATTCTCCTCCCTCGTTATTTTACTCTTTAACGAGGATGGAATCTTAAGAGTTGAAAGCGCATTGTAGGTCGAAGGCATCTCAAAAGGCGGATGGTTGCTTGTAGTTAGCACTAGCATGAACTGAGGCCTTTTTGCCTCAACAAGCTTCTTTTTAACATAGTTAAACAGGTGTTCATCATAGAGCCCCCACTCTGTCCCAGACCTGCCCTTAAGCTCAAGAGCGTCTTTGATATGGCTCTCTCCCTCCACATGGTGATAGTTTTGATGCTTAAAGAATTTACCAATCCCTCTCCAACCAAGCTTTCCTCCATATATGAAACTTGTTTCATAGCCGTTCTCTTTATAAGGAAGATGGGATGCTGAATCTAACTCCGTTTGAAGATAACGACTCTCTGAAAGGAACCTAGCGCCTGGCCTATTTGGGATGTTGGTGCCAATTGTCATCAAGGATCCAATAGTCCCATTATCGGAGGATATAAAGTTGTTAAAGAAAATATCTTCTTTGATGTGACTTTTTAAAGGTCCTAAAAAGTCAAAGCTCTCGCTGTTGTATTGAATCCAGTTCGCCCCAAAGCTTTCCATTATAAAAACAACTACGTGTGGTCTTTTCTGCTCAACCAAATCATTAACGGGGGTTCTTCTCTGAAGAAGTCTTACTAAATGCTGCTCTTTTGTTGGAGATGTGTCATAGCCTAAATAGTCGGAGAAGGCCTCATGAATCTTTTTATAGCCAAGTTCTCTCTCAAGAGAGTACTCGCTTGAGCTTCTCTTCTGCCTTAGTTTATACGCCTGCTGAAAAGTAATGAGACCATTCAATGCGGCCTGATTAAAAAATAAACTTTTTGAAAAGTCGGCGTACTTTGGAGAGAGCACCATATCTCCATAGCCTCCCCTTGCTCCTCCAAAAAGAAGAATCAATGAGCTGATAGAGATGAAAATGTATTTAACTGGCCCCGGCTGAAAGAAAGATCTACTTCTATGAAATGAGCTAAAGACTTTTTTGCAGACTATCCATGTGCCTAAAAGAAAGATTAAAAGACCACCTAAGTAATAATGAACAGGATAGTTCTTCCATAAGGTCGTCGCAAGGGCCTTGGTGTCATCCTCCAAGATTCCAAAGAAGAGTATGTTCAATCGATCTTGAAAGTAATTGTAAAAAGCTAGGTCTGAGCCCACAAATAAAATCACAATTAAGAAGGCCAAAAAATACACAAAAGAGCTTAATCCAAGGAGAGCATTGGCAACTTTTCTGGATTTAAACAATGAAACGATTATTGAAAGAAGCGCATAGGGCGCTAATAAGTAAGAACCCACCATTGTGTCGTATCTTAGTCCCATGTACAGGGCCTGCCACAGGTCATTCTGATTTGCTTCAATTAATCCTTGAGGCGCATAGTAAAAAATGAAAAAGACTCTAGCAGCTCCCATAACAAGAAGCAGCAACAGGTAGAAAAAGAACCCACGTTTTAATAATCCAAAAAGAAAGTCATTGCGATTAAGGTCGGCCAACATTGTCCCAGCTTTTAAAAGTTTATATAAGTCGCTATTTTAAAAGATGAAGGACTGATTGTCATTGAGGGAAAAAGAGACCTCGAAAAATCGAGGTCTCAGTCAAAGTCTACTCAATAGTATCTGTTACTAACTCTCCAGTTTTTCCTGGATCAAGCCAGTCAACAAGTCTCTTTTCTGGCACACCATCTCCTTCCCAGGAAGTGTGAATTCTTCCATACCAGTCAGGTGTTGCAGATCGACATGAGGCATATCCACCGTGAAGCTGGCCTATAACCCTCTTTTCAGCATTAAACAGCGGAGATCCAGACGAACCAGGCTCTGTGGTACCCACATCCCAATTCTCAACTCTAATATGAGTGCTGTCGCCTGGAACTTCATCTTTTAAATAAGAAGTGGTGGTGGTTGGATCGAATTCAAATGAGATTGATTTTTCATCTGTTGCAGGATGGTGGATAGCTGTGGCCTGAGGGCTGTCCAAGTCCCTAGCGTCGAAACCAGCATAGGTTACATTCCACTCAGGTTCTGGATTGTTCAAGAGTTTCACCAGCGCAAAGTCAGATTTTGAACTAGCTGCCAAGAACTCAGATCCTGTATTAAATTGATCAAGCTTGCCATTTCTTGCGCCACCGCACTGGTCGGCCTGATAGTTCCAGTAAACTACGAGGGATGCTGCATTGTAATCACGAATCCTACAGTGAGCCGCAGTCATAAAGAGTGGAGTTCGGTCATTGGAAGTGTTGTTAACCATGAAGCCAGTACAGAATGAACTTCCCCCAGTGGAAATAACTCCAACGGAGTTAATTTCTTTTCTCCACTCGTCTCCTTCTTCACATACAACATCAACATTACAGTCGCCTGACTTCAAAGTTTTTTGAGAAAACGTTCTAAAGCCTTGATTTACTCTTGTGAGCTCAAGCTTAAATTCGTTAAGTTCCGACTCTGGCAGAGTCAGCTCAATAATTACATCATCAGAGAAGATTACTGGCGTCCACAATTCTTCGTGGATGTTATTGTCGTCTGCTGTGAAGTCTCTAATTGTTTCAGTAAAGTCAGTTGAATAGATTGATAGTTTAGCATTTGAAGACAGCTTAAACTTTTGAAAGGCAAAGTTAAGTGACACTGCATTTGGAGCTTTTACTCTTTGCTTCCAAACTAGAAGTCCTTCTCTTTCCTCAAAATATTCCGGTCTAACGCTCACCTTTCTTACAACAGCAAAGCGTGGAGCCTCTCCAAGTTTTTCGTTGGCCAATTCTTGCTGATGTAATTTATGAATATCCAATGGTGGGAATATTATGGGCTCGGCAGCGAAAGCGGATAGCGCCACCATTCCCGTTAAAAGAGTTTTTAAAATCATTAGAACCTCCGTGTTCTTATTTAATTGATGGATCAATTATAAACCTAGAGGTCAGTATCACCTATAGCAAGACAGCAAATGTAAGATTGCCTTAAGAAACGTCATGGGATCTTATCGCCGATCTAATGAAGTAGAAGCCAACCACTCCTGCAACAAGGTTAGACACAGCTCCCGCGTAAAAGACACCCTTCATTCCGTAAAACTTGGAGCCAATAAAAACCAGCGGCAAATAAAGCACAACCATATTGAATATAACCAATAAAGTTGATGAAATTGGTTTGCCCATAGCATTGAATGATGAACACGCGATTAAGCGCATTCCTAAAAAGCCAAATGAAATCGGGACAATTTGAAAATATAGGCCGCCAAGTGATACCACTTCGGGATCTTCATTGAAAAATGGCATTAGGTAGCTTCCAAAATTGCTTAAAGCAAAGGCCATAAACGCACTCCATACCAATGCGATCATGATGCTTGAATTCAGCGCAGCCTTTATTCTATCTATCTTTTGAGCTCCGAAATTTTGTCCAACTATAGGGCCCATAGAGCTTGAAACTGCCAGAATAAAAATAAGGGCAAACGACTCAATTCTGCTGACCACTCCAAATGCAGCGATACTCTCCTGCCCCATTCTTGCAACGATCGCTGTGGACAAACTTAGGGCCAGCGGAGTTATCACATTCGCGCCTGCGGCCGGAACCCCAATAAATAAAATCTTCTTCCATGATTCAATGGCATCACCAATATTTGGAAAGCTGAAATCAAGCATCTTGTATTTAAAGTGAAGAACACTGATTGAGGCCGCCATAGTGAAGGCACGGGAAATTACAGTCGCCCAAGCGGCTCCTTTTATCCCCATCGCAGGAATTGGGCCTGCTCCAAATATGAGAAGAGGATCCAGAATGACGTTGGTAATTGCCGCAATCATCATAATCACTGAAGCGGTCTTAGTATCACCCTGCGCTCTGATTGCCCCATTTCCGGCCATGGGAAGAGCAACGAAAATCATTCCAGGATACCATATGCTCATATAGTCTTTAATAATTGGCATTAGCCGCTCGTCAGCCCCTAGCAACTTAAAAATGGGATCCATTGTGCAAAGGCCAACAAAAACAAAGGCCATTACGAGAATAAATGCAAATATTAAAGTATCCGAGGTAAGACGCTTAACTTGTTTAAGGTCATTTTTTCCAAGTGCTCTAGAAATAATAGAAGAGCCAGCTGTGGCAACACCTAAGGCCATACTGGCAAAGAAAGTTACAACAGGAAATGTTAGACTTATGGCCGCCAATTCTGTTTTCCCGATGTTGCCAATAAAGTATGTGTCCGCCAAATTAAACCCTATTACGGAAAAAATTCCCCAACTCATTGGAAGGGACATCATTAATAAGGTCTTGAAAATTGGTGACTGGGTAAGCTTCATCTGGGCTGATTGTATCCAAAATTTCAAAATATTAAAATCACTGGCACCAAATATATTTTTCGGTATCATTAAGAAACACTAACAAGACTTAAGGAATATGAAGATGCCTATTACTGTTAGACCAGGGGAAAGAGTAAGTGTTTTAATTGTCGATGATGAACCTGAAATTAGAGAAATGCTTAGGGAATTCCTGGAATCTATGGATTGTTTTAACTTCATTGTGGAAGCCGAGGATGGACATAGGGCCATTACCAAGGCGCAGAATCAGAGATTTGATTTGATAATTTCAGATTTTAAAATGCCAAAGATGGACGGCCTTAGTTTTATCAAGCACTTGAGGGCATCTAAAGACGATAAGAATATTAAGACCCCTTTTCTATTCCTTTCTGGGAACTTTACAAAGGACACCATTGCCTTGGCCTTAGAAAAAGAGGTTCGCTACTTTATTGCGAAGCCTTTTAATGGGGAGACCTTTGTTCAAAAGGTTGAAGAAATACTTCTCAAAGAAAAAAGAGATAAAATCAAACCAGTTGCTCTAAAGAGAGCTCAGTAATCAAACCTCATCATTAGCGGTAGATGGTCTGAATAACCCTGCTTATTCTTCCACGAGAAGGAATAAGGAACACTGTGATAAGTAACCTCTCCAGTGCCATAATCTGTCCATCTTTTTGTTTTAAACATCCACTCTTCTGAAAAGATCTGGAAAGATTTATAATCTGCCTTAATTGCACCTGATGATTTTTTAAAAATAAACATTTTATCCAAACTCCCCCAGTGCCCACGATACCAGTGAGTTCCAGGAAACACATCAGTGCCCTGTCCACGCGCTAAAAACTCAGAGTCATAAACGTGAGGTCTGACAACAAGATTTATTCCATGAGGGCTGTCTGAAGGAATTGTATTAAAATCCCCTGCTGCAACAATAAGATCTGAACTAGACGCATGGGCCTTCTCAACCAGAACCTCTGCAGCTTTGAACCTTGCCAATGAAGGGTTTGCCTGGCTAGGCCAGTGGTTGGAAAAAACGGTAAGAGATTTGTTTTCCAACTTTATTTTTACTTCTAGAATGCCTCTAGTGGGTTTAGCCACCCCATCTAAATCAATTTCGTGAAGTTTTTCAAAAACGATTGGAAATTTGGAGGCCACGGCCGTGTCAATTCCTCTTGAGTCTGGTCCCTCTATTAATGAAAGATATCTAAACTCTTCGCCACATGCTTCTGATGCGAACAGTTGGGACAATATTGATTTATTCTCCACTTCCTGAAGTAAAACGATGTCAGGTGACGAAGTCGCTATAACCCTGCAAAGATTTTCAATTTTATCTTCAACAACTTCCTCATTCCAATCTGTCATTAGGCAACTCTTACGCCAATAATCATTTTGGATAAGTGTGCACTGCCTGCGAATCTCATACGATTCATTTTTTAGCCACAGCGGAAGATAAGTGTAGTCGTCTTTTCCATAATCATGTTTCGAGTCAAAAAGATTTTGAACATTGTATGACATTATTGTGAAAGATTTTGCAAATAGAAATTCAGAAAGAAGCACCAAGGTTAAAAGAAAATATTTCATTTTGTTCTCCTGCTAAGATAAGAACAAAATGAACTTCAAAATTCAATTAAAATTTTAACCGAAAATTACAACCAGTGGCAAAGAAAGGGCTGGTGCAAATACGCACCAGCTATAAATTCAAACATTTGAGTTATTCATTTGAATCAAAGACCTTTATCTTACAAGTGAGATGTCAGTATTATTCATCATCTCCAAACATCAAGTTTCGCTCAAAATCCTCAGGAGAAGATGCATTGGCCCTCGCCTCCTCAATGCTTATCTTGCCGGCCTTGTAAAGCTCAGTGATATGTTGGTCGAAACTTTGGGTTCCCACACCTTGTTTTCCCTTGCGGATATAAGTGTAGATTTCCTCAATTTTATTTGGATCTTGAATTGCCTCTCTAATACCTGGCGAGGTAATCATAATTTCTTGAGCAGCAACTCTTCCTTTGCCATCTTTGGTTTTTAAAAGTCTCTGGCTTACAGTTGCGTAAAGGTTGTCTGCAATTCTCGCTCGAACAGCATCTTGTTCTTCAGGGGGGAACATACTTATCAACCTCCCCACCGTATTGAGGGCATCAGTTGTATGGACGGTTCCAAAAACCAAATGGCCTGTTTCAGCGGCTTTGATAGCAATAGAGATTGTTTCAGCATCCCTCATTTCACCAATCAATATGATATCTGGATCCTGCCTCAGGGCCGACCTTAGAGCGCTGGCAAAGTCCTCTGTGTCCTCTCCTATTTCTCTTTGAGTTATCCTTGCTTTTTTAACCGGATGGATAAATTCAACAGGGTCTTCTAGTGTGAGTATATGGACTGCTTCATTCTCATTTATATGATTAATCATGGCGGCCAGAGTGGAGGATTTCCCAGAGCCGGTGGCGCCAGTTACTAAAACGAGTCCTTTGTGAGCCAATGCAATTTTATTTATTACGGGAGGCAAATTTAGGTCTTTGGAAGAAGGTATGGTCGCGTCGATTATTCTTAGAATAAGACCTGCCTTGCCCTGGTAGCGTAAATAGTTATATCTCAATCTACATAGTTTAGGAATCGCATAGGACCCATCTAACTCTTTAAGCTCCTCAACCTTGGCACGCGTTTCCTCGTCCTTGATAACCAATCTGGCCACGTCTATAACATCATCGTAGCTGTAAGGGTTGATTTTTACCGGAACAAGGTCCCCTCTTAATCTAAAGCAAGGTCGCTCGTTTGTTCTAATATGAATATCGCTAACGCCATTGGCCACGGCCGATTTGATTAACTTGGCGAAGTCTTCTTTTGAGATAGCCATTCTAAATCCTTTAAATTAATTAATTTATCGGATAAAAAATGGCTACCTTTAGCTTTAGAATTGTTTAGGTGTTATTTCTCAGAGGGGACAAAAATAGTGTTGTGAGACTTTCCATTTAGCGTTCTCACATGGAGAAGCACCTTTGGATAATTCAACTCATTTGGGACTTTAAACTCATAAACAAATTGAGTCATTTTCATCGGACACACCTCTTTTACCTGCTTGAGCTTTGGCAATATTGAATACGTGTCTTCGCCATTTGTGAAATAATCAATTGAATCTAAAACAAAGCAATCACTCACATGATACCCTTTCAGTTTAACAATATTACTTCCGGCCTTCTTTTCGACATAGTCAACATATGCATAGTTATGTTCGTCCACAGCGGAGCTTGAGGCATGATCAATCCTTAAGACTGAAGAAGAGGCAAACTCACTGTTTTCGTTAACATTAACACTATAAACTCCCTCTTTCATAAGCCCCAACTGGATCGTTTCCGTGAAGGGCACAACCATTTCAGGACAAAACGGATTGCTCTCATGATAATATAAAGACGTCATTTTGATATCTACTTGCCCGTCGGCCACACGAACCTTTGCGGAAGGTGATTTGTGACATAGGTTTGGCAAGAAGCCAGTAATTACAATTTCGACATTGTCATTGTCGTCAAATCCGCTAGGAATGTATACGTGTTCAATAGGAATAACTTTTTCTTCTGGTATTCCAGAGAGGGCCAGTAAAGGCAAAGTGAACAATAATAAAAAGAGCTTCATATATCCTCCAGTAAGTTTATGTTGGAGTTATATCAAGCTAATAAAATTATAAAAAATGGTCCGATAAAAATAGAAGGTTTATCAAGCTATACAAAGCTTTTACAAAACAATTTTCTCTCCATTAAAGAAACAGTAGCATTTGCCAACGAAAGTTTTCATACCGTCGTTTAGCAAGATTCCAGCGCCATCTGGACATGCATAGATTTTATTTCGTGATTTTTTGGAATACTTCAAGAGCTCCTTATCATAGCGAGCAGAGTTTTTATAATGTGGAAAGAATTCAAAGTTAACAAGCCCCATACCATTGAGGTTTTTCACATTATCCTCATTTTCATCCCGGTCAAAGGAAGGAAAGCCGGCCGTGTTTATATTCTTAGTCATTATGATGGCACCGGCCGAGAGCCCAGTCAAAACGCCACCACGTTTAACAAATTCTTTAAGCGCCCCAAGCATCTTGGCCTTTCTAAGGTGCTTTAAAAAATAATAAGTGTTCCCACCAGACAAGTGAATAATGTCCCCATTAAAGACCTCCTCTTTTACAACATTGCTAAAGGAAGTATCGATGGGAAAATGTATAAATCGCTTGATTCTATGTTTGCGATATTGGGAGACGTATTCACGAAAATCGACATGACTTAAGTAAGAACATGATGGAATAAAACTGACTTTAGGATTTTTATTTCCGACCATACTCAGTAAGGCCTCATCCATTCTAATATTTTCGAAATCGTGTCCGCCACTATAAAGGGCTAGTTTCATATTCCCTCTCTGCGCTCCTTTACGATTTCATAGAACTGCCTCATGAGATTACTGCTCCAAAATTTCTTATTTGGCAAGCTTTGTCCTGAAGGGTCCATAGTTTGAAAAGAAGAAAATTTCTTGAAGAGCTTGTATATTTCGTCACTGCCAATTTTCTTTCTTTGCTTCATCACCAAATCGACAATAAGTGAAATTGCGTCCCCAGTGACTCTTTCCATTTTATTTATAACCGCGGACCTCATAGTCATTTCCAACAGTCGTTTTTCTTTGGAAGTTCCATCCTCCATACAAGAAAGCTCTATCAAGCTAGAGTAAAGTTCTTGAAACTCTTTGATTTTCTTTTTCCTATAGGAATTCACTTCAAGATCTTCCTGAGTGGCATAATTAGAGCGTATAATCTCAATAAACTCCGCCTCATTTAGGTGCTCTTCCCTGGAAAGGTAAATCTGAGGCAATTCTCTTAAAAGATCTCTCATACAAAAGATGGCATCCCAAGAGACACCATCACTCACTCTACCTAGGCCCTTAGAGCTTTTAGCGCGTTCGAAATATGAGAAAACTTTTCTAAAATCTTCAACAACTGATATGTGCTTATCCAAAAGAGCTTCAACAGCAGACTCGCCTAAGCCAAGTTTTTTAAGCAAATTATAATTCTTTCTTTCATTAAATAAACTCTCAAACTCAGTGAGCACTTTATGTTTTTTAAACTGTCCCAAGGGCCTCTTTTCTTTGGTCTTTAAAAAATCGACAAGCTGGATGAAGGTTTGAACAATCTTCTTAGCCTTCTCTTTCTGTTCTAAAATATTTGTTGAAAATCGTTCAACATCATCATACCGGTACTCATGGTGAAAGAGGCCAAATTGGCGAACAGAGCCATAGTCAATAATTCCACCGTCCATTAGAATATTATCACCATCCCAGTCTAGCCAACAAAAGATATACTCGTCTTCAAAGATGGCCGTAGTATTGGCAAACGTTCTACAAACATAGTTTAAGAGATAATCATATTTTTTTGGCCCTTTGGGGCAGTTTTCAAATTCTTTATCAGCTCTTCTACTATCAATGTAATAATCAATACTATTTTTTAAATTGGTATAGTTCCCTTGTTTAAGGTATCCAAAAAAGTGAGAGGGCCTAAAGAGCGACTGGTGGGCCCTTACATTTATTGAGTAGTTCTTTTCATACTCTATCACGCAAAGAGTTTGCTCTGTATTTATATTGTTCCTATGGAAGATATCGCTAAAAAGCGCAGTAGAAAGACCTTCATCAAGCTCTGCGTATCCACACCCGTAGCTTATTGAGGGATCACCAGTTTCAAAAAATCTATTATACTTTGATGTGGCAGGACTAAGGGCCGTTGCTCCGGTTCCACAACTGCTAATATCCCAAGTTGATCCTTTGTGCTTAACTTGTCCATTCCAAATAGAGCGCCCATCTCCGCTGGTTCTGCCTGTTTTATCTTCATGTTGAAGCTGCAGGTACCTTGTTGCCATATAAGTTCCAGACTTAATGTCCTTCTTATCAAAGCTTCTACCATTCATTTGGTCGAATTCATTAATAATAACGATACCAAAAGTTTCAAGCACCTTCTTTTCTAGCTCTTTGTCCATTTTCTCTGGGTGAGATACAGGTATAAGGCCCATTTCCTTAGCAAGCGCATAATTAAAAAATGCAAGCTTGCCGCCTTTTCTTATACGGGCAGGATAATCAATAAAGCCTTCAGGTACAGCTTTCTTAAAGGGGTGAGATCCATCTATGGAGTCAAACTTGGAGTAGCTTTTTAAGCTTAATTTTGATTTCTTTTGTGACTGTCCCATAGTTTGCTTGTTTCCCCATTAGTTATTAAACACAATTTAATTATACATAAAGTTATAATTAACGTTGGGACTAGGCAGTTATTTTTGCAAGGCCTTTAAGTGCCCTATAACTTTGGCCCTAGCGGCGAGGAAATGTTGATCAGAAAGCTCAAGTCCTCTTGTGATGAGCCTAATCTCTTCTGATTCAATGTTTTCAACGACTTCATCAGACGCCGCCAAAGCGAACAAGGCTTCAACTATACTAAATTTCTCATTGGTGTTTAAGATCTCCCTCAATGGATAAACATAAAGATGATTCTCAAGACCTGCTAACTCCTTAATATGGTGAATTGCCACATCGGAAATTTTTTGAACCACCTCATCTTCAAGATTTGTCCACTCTTTGAGAGATGTCTTTATATGTATTAATTCTTTCTCTTCCAATTTAAAGTCCACATACGCAACTCTTGCCATTAATCCTGCAATACAAGCAACTTCAGTTGCCTTAACGTCAGATAGTTCTGGCAATTCTCTTCTTAATTCTTCTCGAAGCTTACTATGGCCGGAATCTTCGGCTTCCTTTTTAAATATTTCCCAAAACGCCATTAACCTCTCCTATTTTTTAGTTATAATTATACAAAAAGGGGAAATAAATGAAAGCGATGGTCTTTGTAATTCTTTTTATAGGGTTAACTTCCTGTAATAGTAGAGATCTTAAAATTGGAGAATGTGTTCAAAAGCCGGATTCCGCAGTAGTTTGGAAAATTGTTCAAAAAGATGAAACTCAAATTATTCTTTATCAAAATCAGTCTCAGCAAATGGAAAAAGAAATTGTGGTTGACCCATCTGCGGACGGGTATATAAAGACAGAGTGTCTCTAGTGATCCTGAAAATATTTACTGGTAAGGTAGCTTAGTCTCGTTCTTTTTTCTATAGACTCTGGCCTTTCTTCTAGGAAGGCCGCTAATTGATCCATATGTCCCAACTCAATCGCAAATCTGTCTGCCTCTATTTGGGCCTGTAAAGGATCTATCCATTTTTTTCCATGTTCATGGTAAAGGTGCCCAAACTCATGAGCTAGCACAGCATGTGCCCACCCTGGAAAAGGAGCGCCTAAAAGTTTTTTCAACTCAGGGAACACCATTATCAAGCTCTTTGCTGAGTTCTGCACGCTACAAGCGAACATACCACTAGATGGATGCAGAGTTGCCTCTTGAGTTTCATAGATTTTATTAATCATCCTTAATGGAAAAGAATCAAAGAAGTCCATGATGTTGGCCTGGATGTATCTATCCGCCATAATCCATCTATGATCTGGATGTGAGAAAAACCACTGCAAGAAATGGTCTTTCGACGAAAAATAATTTAGTTTTTTCTTAAAGCCTAACATCCATTTTTGAATCGGTTTTTATTGGTTTTAGTTAATCTTAGTTATATTGAAGGCCTTAAAAACCGGAAAAAAATGCCAGCTAATTTACTGTATTCACAAATATTTTGAGTTTTTAAGCTAAACCCCTGTTGTAATCACCGACCTTTTTAGTGCATAATTAAGCTACCTAAAAGAACTTCCGATAAATTCATTTGTTTTCAAGCTGTACGTAAGTTGAACCGGAACGTCACTCGAGAAGAAAGCAAATGTCGACCAAATCGATTCCATCAAAAAAACTCTGAAACACCTGAATTAATGCGTCTTGAGCACATTTTTCCTGTGGTTTCTTTTTCTAAAAAAGAGCTAAATGATGGTCCTATAACTTTCGATAGGAATGGTTATGAAAACAAGAAAACTAAAAACATTTTTTCTACTTAGTGCCTCCATGGTTCTTCTCTCCTCTTGTCAGGAAGAGGAATTCTACGAGAAAGAAATCTTTGACACATACATGGATCAGTACCAAGACCAACTTCCACCTGTTCCTCAAGGGCCATCAGACCTAATCACCCCACCTACTGGTGATGGAACAAACCCTGGCGATGGTTCAAATCCTGGTGATGGAACAAACCCTGGCGACGGTTCAAATCCTGGTGATGGTACTAACCCTGGCGGTGGTACAAATCCTGGCGATGGAACGAACCCTGGTGACGGAACGAATCCTGGCGACGGAACGAATCCTGGTGATGGTACTAACCCTGGCGGTGGTACAAATCCTGACAATGGAACAGGTCCTGGCGATGGAACGAACCCTGGTGACGGAACGAACCCTGGTGACGGAACGAATCCTGGTGAAGAACCAGAAGAACCAGGTGTTGTTCTTCAGAATGTTTCTGATTCGCACACTCAAAAAGATGGAAAGACAAAAATTGATATCTTATGGGTAGTTGATGACTCAGGTTCAATGAGAGATGAGCAGAATGACTTAGCATACAACTTTAATGTGTTCATTAATGACTTTGTTGAGAAGCAAATCGACTTCAAGATGGGTATTGTTACAACTGACACTCACAGAGATACAATCACTCGTACAACTGAGGAGTCTCTAGAGAAGCTAACTTCAGAAAAGATGGCTGCTGACAAAGCTACATTCATGAAAGACTTCGAGAGATTAATTAGAGTTGGAACTCGCGGATACCCTAGAGAAAAAGGGATTAAGGCTTCAGAAAGATTCACCAACGTTATTTTTAACAACGGTGTTGCTGATCAGAAGTTCCGTGATGATGCATATTACATAGTTGTTTATGTTTCTGATGAACCAGACCAGTCAAACAAGGAGCTTGAGGAGCACTTAAATCAACTTACTAAGTGGAAATCCAACGCTGGACTCGTTAAGGCCTACTCCATAGTAAACACTAGACATGGACGAAGCGGTGGCAGCTATGAAAGATATCAAGAGATGTCGAGAATGACAGGTGGCCAGATTGCGGATATCAACGATGACTTCCACGAGACTCTAAAAGGTCTAGGAACTCAGATCGCTGAACTTGCTGACAAGTTCCCTCTATCTCAAATGCCTTATGATGAAACAAAGATTGAAGTTCTAGTTAACGGTGTGAAGTGGGAATCAGGTTGGACCTACAACAAAGAGAACAACACAATCCATTTCACCACTCTCCCAGAAGCTGGAGCTGAGATAACAGTGAACTATCAAGTTGAGGAGCAATAAGCAGGAATGACTAAATCAATAAATAAACTACTACTAGCAATGGCACTATCCTTCGGGATAGTGCCATTTGCTTACGGTGAAGAGACAGATCTATACGACTTTTTATGGCTTGACCCAGATAAAAAAGTTTATGTTCTTCAAAACAAGATCTTTCCTAAGACTAAAACAATTTACTTTGACATTGGGTATGTGACCAATGACTCAAGTGAATTTCAAGACACAAATGGTGGCCAAGTTCGTATAGGTTACTTTTTTAACGAAGTCCTAGGTATTGAACTAAACCATGCACAATATGGAAGTTCCAACAACAGCGCTTATGAAAGCGTAAAAGCGGTAAACGGCCTGGAGCCATTTATTAGACGCCCTTTAACATCCACTTCCCTATTTGCTATTTGGTCCCCTTTTTATGGAAAAATAAACACATTTAACAAAATATTTTATTTTGACTGGTATTTTGGCCTGGGAACAGGTGCTTACAAAATGGAAACAAACCTTGAAAAAGTTGTTGATCCAAGCACTCCCAGTCAGTTTGAAACTGAATCTTTTGTGCCAATCCAACTTAAGTCAGGTTTAAAATTTCATATTAACAGAAGGCTTCACCTAGGGGTGGAGTTCATCAACACCAACTTTCAGGCAGGTTCAGCCGAGAACCCAAATGCCGACGACTGGAAGCAAAGCAATGACTTGATATTCAGTATGGGGGTATCTTTTTAATGAAGTGTTTTCTACTAATTCTACTCACGATTCAATTAATGCCTCTACAGGCAAAAACGGTGAAGAAGACACAAAGAAATCCTATTATTTACAAGGCAATAAAAAACTATAACAACCAAAACTACTTCACGGCCCTTGATGAATTGGCAAGGCATTACAAATATAAAACACCCCCTAAAAAAGTCCAAAAACTTTTAAGGATGTTGGTGCTTAAAACAGGCACATACTACTTTAACACCTACAATGACCTTGAGCTTCGTAAGTTGAAGATCCCAACCACCGATCTCATCATGGCCAAAAGAAACCTGTACTTAAAGAAGTTCAAGTATGTGCACAAAAGGTTAAACACAATCCCTGTGAGCAACAGACTTTTCCCTGAGGCCCTTCTGGTTAAAGCAACTGCCTATCACTTTGACAAAAAATACAAAAAGGCAGTCAAAGTTTTTAACATGTGTGCAACTGAGGCCGAAAAAAGAAAAGATGTTGAAGATAAAAAACTAAAAAACTACTTCTCCGTGATTCAAGAATCCTGTATAATCAACATTGCCAGACTTTACTTCAAGCAAGGTGAATTTGAGAAGGCCATACGTCACTATGAGGACGTTCCTAAAACTTCAATCCAATGGCCTTACATCCTGCTAGAAAAAGCTTGGTCTTACTATTACCTAGGAAACTACAATAGATCACTAGGCCTTTTAATCACTTACAGATCTCCCCTTCTCGAAAGTTACTTCATGCCGGAAGCCGAGGTTTTAAAGGCCCTAAACTATTATCAACTTTGCTTATACCCAGACGCCCTAAATATCATAGACCGTTTTTACAAAGAGTATAAGCCTAAGAGTGAAGCATTGAAGAAGGTATTAACCTCTCAAGGTGAAGACCTCTACTTCTACAAATTAATGTTTAGACCAATTGTTGAAACTGAAAAAGAGCATCGTTTTCTGAGGAACTTGATTACCCAAGTAAATAGAAGGGTAAAATACAGTCTTGATCTTAAATCACTTTATTCGATCAACACCGAGATTTTCCATGACCACAAGGATGCGAACATGGAAAAGCTTTTGAGTTCTCAAAGAGACATTAAAGAGCAAATCAACCATTACGTGAAGGTGTCTATGTACAAGTTCATAAATCAAACGCATAAACTTTCAAAGGACATGTTCAACTTGAAGCTGGAGGTTCTGGCAAAACAAAGGGACCTTGTTTACAAGAGAGAAACTTTAGACACGAAAAGGGCACGGGGAAGCAGTAAAAACGTTCAGAGAAAATCCTACCAAGAACAGTGGGATTTCAACAACGCCTTCTGGGCCGATGAACTGGGCGATTATTCCTTTGCTTTAGAATCTGCCTGTAATGTCGACAAGAAAAGGAGGAGACGATGAGAATAGTATTAATCGCTTTATTCCTATTTTCTCCTACGGTCTTCGCTAAGAAGAAAGTTATTTACAAATATAAAGAGTATGAAAAGTTCGATTTGGGAGACTTGGAGATCAAAGGGTCTATTGTTGCCCCAGGGGACTTATCAGTAAAAGAGCGTAGAAGGAAAACCTTTGAAAGAAACCTTCTTCAAAGAAGAAGTTTCGACAAAGAAATGATTCAAGACATAAAGTTTTTAAGATAACGGCAAGGCCTATTAGGAGAGAACCATGGAAAACAAAGAAATACCTGCAGACCAGCTACAAAACACAGTTAAACAAACAACTCCGCAAGACTTAAACTTTGTTCAAGAATTTGCAAAATTCATGGATGATGGTGGCGTTTTCATGTGGATAATTCTTGGTATTTGGGTCTTTGGCGTGGCGGTTGCGATCGAAAGGTTCAAATCCCTTGTGAAATATGATGTCGATGGCACAAGTCTTATGAACGACATCAAAAAGAGCGTGCTTACAAACCAGGTTCAGAGTGCAATACAAAGCTGTGCTGGATCAAAGGCGCTTTTGGCCAGTGTTATGAAAAACGGATTAAAGAGAGCTAATCAATCAAAAGAACAAATTCAGGATGCCCTTGAGGTGTCTATGCTAGAGGCAATGCCACACGTTGAAAAGCGCTTGAACTACTTGGCGTTGGTGGCCAACGTTTCCACACTTATTGGCCTTCTTGGTACGATTTACGGTCTTATTCAGTCATTTGCAGCTGTTGCCTCAGCTGATGCGGCCTCCAAAGCAGAGCTTCTTGCTCTAGGTATCTCAAAAGCAATGAATACAACAGCATTTGGCCTCATCAGTGCGATTACAATAATGGTGGCCCATTCAATTTTAAGTTCAAAAGCCGAAAAGATTATTGGGGAGATGGAAAAAGGTTCTGTGAAGCTTGTTGATCTGCTTTCTAGCAAGAAAAACGGGACTGCCCAACCCCAGCAAAACGAAGCCGCATAGGAGCTGCAATGTTTAAGCGCAAAAAATTAAACAAGATGCCCAAGTTGAACCTGATTCCGATACTTGACGCCATCTTTATTTTTATCTTTTTCTTGTTGATGTCGGCACAATTTTTAGACATCTATGAGATCGGAAGTGATGCGCCTATTACAACAACAGTGTCTCAGCCAAAACCTGATAAAGAACCACTTAATTTAACCTTGGAAATAAGCAAGCAAAATGTGGTGGTGAAGACAGGGCTAGATGGCAAGGTGTTTAAAAGAGTAAAAACAGACAACCTTCAAGCGCTTAATGATGCCTTGATTGAACTTAAAAATAAACACCCTGAAGAAAATTCGGCGATCTTGAAGCCAAACAGCAATTATGAGTACCACAAAATTGTGAAGGTTATTGACCACACTCGTGAAGTTTTAAAAGCCGATGTCTTCGTTACGGCAGTGGATGAGAAGAAAAGACGCTACCCTTCAAAGGTGCTTTTCGACAAGATTATTTTTGAAACCCAAAACTAAGAGAAGCTTATGAGAAGAACGTTTACACGAAAAAGAGAGAAGGCTGAACCAATGGAATTGGACATTACCTCTCTGCTGGATATTCTGGTTATCCTTCTGGTCTTCTTGCTTAAGAGCTACAACGCTTCAAACCTTAAACTCGACCTTGTGAAGTCGCTTGCCATTCCAGATTCAAAAGCAAGGGACTTAGGCGCCCACGCAATTATCCTGCAAGTGGACAAGTACAACAACATTTGGGTCGACAACAAGAAAATTGGAGTGGTCTCCAATGGAGCCAAAATTGACTCTCTTTACGATTTTTTAAAAAACAAACGCGAAGTAGCCTCTACGGATGGAAAAAAGAAGGCGAAGTCTATAAATCTTGTTTTGCATAAAACCCTACCCTACAAGGCCATGCAGGGAGTTATGCACACTTCAGCATTAGCAGGATACACAGACTTCAAGTTTATTGTGAAAGGAAACTATTAATGGCAAAGATTCTAGTTCTTTTGGCCTTAAATTTATTCCTAGCTCCAGTCGGTTATGGAAAGACTAAAGGACCTGAAAAGGTTACTCGGTGGGAATACCTTTTAAAGCTAATCGAGGAAGAAGAAAAAACCATAAATATGGTCAAGAGGAAAACCGACCACCTGTTGTATAGACAATTTGAACTGCTGACTGAAAAGATAAAGCTCTATAAAGAAAAGGACAATCAACGCTTCCTGGATCTAAGCACCAAAGGTCAGAAGATTTCCAGAAAGAAGGCTTTTAAAAGAACGCTAAAAAGGTATGAAAAGGCAAGAAAGTTTGGACTTAACATCTTGAAGAGATATCCGCGAACACGTTACAAAGCCGCGATCTACCACACTCTTGCTCTTAACTCCAGAGACTACGCATATGACAAAAGAGAGCTTGGCTATTTAAGAAACGCTATAAAGTTATCCAGAAAAAAGAGTGAAGTCTGGTACCTTTCAATGACTTCCCTAGCTGAGTATTATTACAACAACAAGAAGTACAAGAAGGCCGTGTCAATTTACTCTAGAGTAATTCACAACAAGAGCGACGAATGGCACACAAAAAATCTTTATAACTATGGATGGTGTTTGCTTAAAACTCACAAGTTTGAACAAGCAATCTCTCGCCTAGAAGAAGGCTACAAACTTAGTCTAGACAAAAAATACATCGACTTCAGAGAACAAATAATGCAGTCCTTGGTCTCATTCTATGTTATTGGCAAACAAATCGATAGAGGTATCGCGTTTGTTATGAAGCATGACAAGTCTCCTTACGAGGCCTTAACAAGATTCGCCCGCAAGACCTCAGAAAAAGGCTTCTACAAAGAAACAGAACAACTTATTAAGTTGGCCGAAGACAACTTTGACAGTAAGAAGAAAGATGAGCAGTTAGCCGACCTTAGGCTGTTCCAATTCGATTTTTACAACCAATACAAAAGAGACACTCCACTATTTAAAATTGCAAAAGATCTTACTCAAATCAAGCTAAATGACTATCAAAGAGATGAGGCCGTTAGAAAGATATCTGACAAGAGTCGTGTTGAGCAGATGATTTTAAAAAAGGATTTCGACAAGGTTGCCTCTTCATACAATGTGAAGCGTCTTTCAAAGCTCGAGTCCTACTTCGACTTTTTGGCGATTCTCGACAAAAAGAACGATGCGATGTATCGGTTTTTCACGGCCGAAACATTGTACTCTGTTCATGAATTTAAGAGAGCGCTTAAGTCTTACAAAAGAGCGCTGGAGACCCAGCTCAAAACACCTTCTAAAATGGATCTGAATAGAAAGGCCGTTGATGGAATCTTTTCATCAATTGACTTCGCAAAATTTCCTAAAGAAAGAGAGAAAGATGAGCTAATTTATGCTTACTCAAATTTCCTTCAGCTATGGCCAAAAGATCCAAAGTCACCAAAAGTGCATCAAAAACTTTTTGCTATCTACCTTTCAAGATCGGATCACAAGAACATTGAGCTCAGCCTTAACAACTACATAAAAGGCTTCCCTAAAGAAAAAGAAATGCATCGAAAACTATTCAAACAGTGGATGGATCTCTCGATAGCCCTAAAAAAGCCATACCTATTGGCCAGGCTTGTAAATGAGATGCAGAAAGGAAAGCTCGGTTTTCCTAAGGAAGAAATCAAGAAAGCTGAAGTAATTCTGGCGACCTTGCTTTTTGGAAAGTTCCAGAAGATGAATGAAAAAGGTGATACAGAAGATGCGATCGCCGGATATAAAAAGATTTTTTACGACATTCACTTTCCTCAAAGCGTTAAGGCCGAGTCAGGTTTCAACATTGGGATTCTTTACATTGACCTGAGCGAATCTGCTAAAAGTGTGAAGTGGTTTAAAAAGGCCTTCCCCCTATTTACAGAAAAAGAACAGGACAAAAAAAGAGTATTTCTTGAAAAGATGTCAAAAAGAAGCGCTCTGCTTCAAGACTTTTTAAATGCTGCTCATATTCAACGTCTTGTGCTTGACAACTTCTGCCACACAAAGAAAAAGAATATCTCAAACCTACAACAATCAATAAGCTTTGACTTGGCCAATGATTACGTTCTGAGGGCCTTGCACACTTTTAAGACTTATAGAAAATGTGTAAGTGATACTTCCTCAATAGAAACGGCAATCATCACCCACTTGTTTAGGAATTCTCATGTTGATGAACTATTCTCCTTTGTGAACAGTTACAAACTTGCTCCTAAACATAAAACTCTTCTTTCAGGTTATTATGAAAGGATTTTTTGGAAACGCTTCGAAAGTCGTGCGGATCGCAAGTCAATTGCCAGACAAATGGCAAGATTAAAAGACAAAGAACTTATTGATATCGTCATCGGGGTGAGCAAGTACCTTACCCTGTCAAACCAAATGGATGACCTTCTTGAATCCCCAATTGAGATTGGAGAAGTTTTCGAGCCTCAAAAATTTAATGAGCAGCTAAGTTCAAGAATAGCCTCCTTCGTGAAGATTGTAGAGGGGCAAACCAAGCTTTTAGAAATAGGAAACCCACAGCTTTCATTATTTGTGTATGACGAACTTGCAGAGTCTCTTTTCACTCTCTCCAATGAAATCTCAAACTACAGTCCAACCAGTGCTCCAAAAGAGCTAAAAACCGAATTTAGCAAGCAAATGAAAATAGTTGCAAAAACCTTTCTAGACCAAGCTCATGCAAACATAGATGCCAGCGAATCGTTTATGTACAAATACGAACTGCTTTCGCCAAACGCGCGAGACATCGTGAGCGGAAACGAGGCCTTGGATTCAGTGAACCTAAGAATGCCCGCAAAAATAATGGCTAACACCTTTGATTTGGAGGAGAAGCGATGAAGAATATCTTAGCAATTCTTAACCTATTCCTTCTATTCTCCTGTGCCCATAAAAGCATTGATAGGAGCCTTAAATCCCCTAGTCTGGACGGCCTCAGACACGAATCTTTAAATCGCTATACAAATCAAGACCTTGCAGGCCTTAAAGGAGCCAACAAAACCATTGCACTGTGTCACAGCGAGCGTTATAATGAAGCATTCGAACAGTTCAAAAGCGACCTCGACAAAAATCTTAATAACCCTGTTTACTGGAACCACTTAGGCACTTGCTATTACCTCAAAGGGGAGTATCCAAAGGCCTTAATTTACTTGGAGATATCAATGAAAACCGCCAAGTCAAAAAAAATCAAAGCAGCAGTATTCAATAATATAGGGCTAGTTCACCTTAAACAGGGCAACATGGCCGAGGCTAAACTGAGCTTTCAGACCTCAATTCAAGAGAATAAAAGACCTTTGACCCCACAGTATAATTTGGCTCAACTCTACCTATCGCAAACAAACTATAAAAGAGCTGAGGAAATACTGCTAAAACTCGCTTCAAAAAGACCTAAGGATGTGGACTTCAACTACAGCTTAGGACACCTATACTTAATGAAGAAGCAGTTCGGCAAGGCACTCTCCTACTTGGAAAAAGTGCCTGAGGCCTACAGAACTAGAGAAGATGTTTCAATCAATTTGGCAACTACCTATCACTTGATGGGACAACATAAAAAAGCTTTAAAGACTCTTGAAGCGACACCGGATGTCAGCTCTCAGTTTGCGTTTCAACAAACAGAGCTAAAGAGACAAATAGAGGATCAACTTAAGGAATAGGATCAAACATGGCCAAGACCACACTTTGCTCATATGAACTTTGCCTCCCCGACGGGAGCCTGGTCGCCTTAAATAAGGAAAAGCTTCTAGTGGGAAGCTCATCAAAGTGCGACATTGTTCTTGAACAGGAAAGTATATCCACTTACCACGCATTGATTTTTGTTTCAGATTGTGGGGCGGTCACGGTTATGGACCTGGGAAGCCTTAACGGAGTATTCGTTGGAGGCGAAAAAATTCATGGCCAAAGGTTTGTTGGAGAGGACGACACAGTCACATTTGGTGACTATCATGTAATTCTTCAAACGGCCCAAAACGAAACTCCGTTCGAAATAGAAGACAACGCCCTACCTCTTGTAAGAGAGGAAAAAATCTATGTTCCAGAAAAAACGAACGTAAACCAAGTTCTTATTGATGATGAGTACTGTGACATCGTTTTTGAAGAGGACAATTTCATTCCTTCGTTCAAGTCCCCTATACATGGCCTTGCTTTTGAAGATTACATTGAGGGCGATCCACTTGAGCGTCCCTATGAGATAACCAAAGAAAACGATGAAAACTGCATAATGGTCACAACTTTGGTTTCAGGCGTTATTCTGGAGCAAAGCTTTCTCCCTCTTAAAGATGGTGAATACTTCGCTAGCGGATCCAAGCAAGGAGGGAAGTTTCTTTTAATTGATGTTCTGGACTCAAAAGAAAAACTGCCTTTCATTTCAGTGACCAATGGGAAGATTAGCATAAATTCCCTTGAAGGATTTTCTGTCAGCACACAAGAACTGGACTTCACATCAAAAGAAGTTGCAATACTCACAAATGGAACATTTCAAATTTTCATTGAACTCTCAAAGGCCCCAAAAGAGTTGATAAGACTTCCTTTATTGGCCAGAGAGAAAGACTTCTGGAGCCAGGCGGGAAAGACATTCGCATCAGTTATGCTTCCAATGCTGCTATTGCTTCTTGTTGACTTCTCAATTGATAAAGAAAAGGAGCCAAAAAAGCTCTCAATTATTTACAAGCGTCCAACCAAAACTCAATTGGACAATAAAACTCACGCATCTCAAGACGCCACTAAAACAGATAAAAACGACGGGCATAAGAAAACGGAGCAAAAGCCCAAGAAGGTTGCCCGCTCAAAGTCTGGAAAAAAGTCGAAGCAAAAGCCTAAGAAGGTGAAAAAAGTTGCAAAAACAGCACCTAAGAAGGCCCCTAAAAAGGCCACGAAGACAAAGAAGGCCAAGGCCCCAGTCAAAGCGTATGAGTTTAAAATGGCCGCAAATATCAATAACATGATGAATAGCGGCAAGAGTGCAGCAGTGGCAAAAACTAGGTCCGCAGCATCTCTAACTTCAACAAACGCAATATCAGGATCTTTAAACACTAAGGTGACTGGAACCAATAGCGCTAAGCTTGGCAATATGGGCAGCGACCTTCGAGGCGCGGCCAGCAGCTTTGGATCGAAAGGTCTTTCAGGGAAGAAAGGGATGGATACATCTTATATTCAAACTGAAACAGTCGTTTTAGGCAGCATGGACCCAGAACTTCTAAGAAAAATACTACAGCAGTACTTGCCTCAGTTTAGACATTGCTATCAACAAGAGCTTTCTTACAACAGTGAAGATATTCAAGGTATCGTTGATCTGAATTTTGAAATCAATGGTGTGGGCAAGGTTGGCAAAATTAACATCAAGGCCAAAGATTCTCGCTTCTCCAAACGAGGAATCAATTGTATGACAAAAGTTCTCTCTATCATCGACTTCCCTAGACCTAAAGGTGGTGGACGTGTTGCTGTAAGGCAACCTCTAAACTTCTTCTCGGAGAAAGAAAGAAGTTAGTCGCTTGATTCATCAATGCGGGCCTTGTCATGAAGCTTTTGGACATTGTCCAAATGGTCATTGTAAGCGCTCGCAAGATCATGAAAAAAGTCATCTTTTCTAAAGCAAGTTTTGCAGTTCTTCGGAGCATTCGCTTTTAGCTGCTTGAATCTGATTTTTAAATTTTCCAAAGGCCCAGCAATTCGATGAGACAAAAAGACAGCATACACAGCTAAGACCAAAGAAGATGACAGCGCCGCTCCAAGAAAGAGAGCGCTTATTATAACAAACTGTTCCCTAACAAACTCGTAAAAACGATGATCAGCTTCGAAGCCCAACTCGTTGCCTAAAAAGTTAAAGCGGTAGAAAATCAGATAAAGCCCTATAAACAGAATCGCCATTGTAAGCAAGTTAACTACAACCATTCTTGCTATAAAAGGGAATTGAAAATCGGTGTTGATGAGGAATTTTCTTCTGTGGAAAGGAATCTTCATCAGGCCCCCAGATTTAATCCACAACTTGGGCACTCTGCGCTTTGAGTGGAGAATGTTTCGCCACAAGCGGGGCAGACAGCAGTCTCCTTTGATGGATCATAAACCTGGTTCAGTCGATCCCAGTCAACCTCATGTCCGTCCAGTGCCTGGGTGAAATCATCTTGAAAGGCCTTCTTGATATGTTCCAGGTCCTGTGGTTTAGCCCACATTTCAACAGTAACGGAGCAACCTCGACGACAAGTAGTCTCATTGTGGTCTAGTCGAATATCCACTCCATCGCCAGCTAGCCTAGTTTGCATTTCTTTGGCTTCATTCAATGGTAATATTGCGATTTTCAAGTAGTCCATATTTTAATCTTCTCCTGTTAATATTATACTTGCCATTAAAATTAATGCTGTCAGGAAAAATATGCGTAAAATCAAAGATAAAGTCGTCTACTCAGGTAGATTCGTTCAAGTAAAAGAGTCCACTATTGATAAATATGTTTGGGAAAAAGTGTTTCTTCCAGACAGCCTGGTTGTATTTCCTTTAGACTCGGAAAATAAAATTGTAATGGTCGAAGAAAACCGTCCCCACGAAAGCGCACCGAGCAGGCTCAAGTTTGTCACAGGGCATCTAGACCCTGATGAAGATGTTCTAAAGGCAGCGAATAGAGAAATGATGGAAGAGATTGGGCTTGAGGCAAAAGAGCTAAGAGAGTTTTACAGACATGAATCTAGTGGAACACTAAATAGCAAATTTCACTTTGTGATAGCTAAAAACTTGCGTCCTAACAAGATTCCCAATCCCGACGGTGAAGAAACCATTTCCAAAGTTCTTCACCTTTCGATTTCGGAAATTGAGAAAATGCTTTATGAGGATAAACTCAGTTGGACTCTATCAACATTGGGCTTCTTTAAAATCTTAAGGCAATTTAAAGAAGCCAACATTGATGAAATGTTTAAGGCATAGTGTAGGTTGCCGGCATTTTTTCATAAGTTGTGGCAAGCTCTCCAAACATGTGGTCAAATTGTTTTTTGAAGGCCTCCACTACTTCAGGTATTGTAATGAAGTAATAGTTTTCCATGTTCTTTATAAAGGCCGCTTTGGTAAAGTTTCCGGCCCCAGTGTGAACAGCTCCCTCTCCATCCTCCATAGTGTAAACAATAAATTTGTTGTGATGAAGAAGTCTGTGGTTTTGATTTGACTGCATATATCTAGTCTCAACTCCGGCCCTAATCACTTTCATCGTGTTGATGAATTCCATATACATATTGGAACCTGTTCTTTTCTTTCTTACCCCTGTCCAGTAGATGTCATCGTCTGCTACAAACTGCACTCGAGTTCCCCTCTTTTGTGCCTCAACCATTGCCTCTACAAGTTCAGGGTGGGTGAAACGGTGAGCAGCAACTCGAACTTGCTTGGCGCCCAAAAAGTTTCCAGTAAGGTTGTGCATGGCCACTTCTCCATCGGTAGGAACAACCATCATTTTGATGTCATCTTCTTCAGGAGTTGAGATATTCTCCCTACAGCTTGAAAAGTTCTTTTTATATTTTCTTCTGCTGTTTCCCGCTTCAATAATTGCCTTCTCCAAGCATGCGTGTGATTGAGAAAGGAACGTTTTAGTTGAGGTCGTTACAAAGTGCCAGTTCTCGTGGTGAAGAATAGTGCCGGAGCTCATATTGCCCGAGCCGTAAACAAGTTTAACTTTATTCGGGTCGTCGTATTTAGCAATGATAACTTTATTGTGAGCGTACCCAATGCCATCCTTATTGCCTCTAAACAAGGTTACAGGCTTATTGTACGACTCTCCTGCTCCCAATTTTTGGGGTCTACATTCAGATATAAAATCGAGCCACTTTCTAGAGCTTGGTCGCTTCTCACTCTTTGAGTCAATGACAAAAGTAACGGCCACATTTCTTTGAATTGCTCCACATATTTCATGGGCGACTTCTTCATTTGAGAAAGAGAGAAAAGCTAGAAATAAAGACTTTACCTCTGGATCAGCAATCAGTTTCTTAATCTGAAAGTGAGGTGATTTTTCCTTATTTGAGTTAAGTTCAAAGTCTGATTTTTTGCAGTAAACATTTTTAGGCTTTGCCCTTAATAGCGTGCCATCATTTGAGTAAACCGGAGCTTCATACTCGTAGAGCTTGCACTCTGGATTAGTGAAGAGAACCTTATACTCATATGGCACATAGTCAGAAAGATTGGCCGTAAAAGCTTGAAATGTAACACTTAGCAACAAAAAGAATATTTTGATTTTCATAATTTCCCCCATCTCTTTGGTCTGGGTTATCCCAATCTAGGGCATATATGTAAAATTTAAAGATCAGATGACATCTGCATAAAATTTATATAGTTTAAGCGCCATAAGTGATGGTTAATTATGATTGAGCAAGAAACTATTAGGCTAGGCCCAAAATCTAGAGGTTTCCACCTCGTGACAGATGAAATAATCAGGGAGCTTCCCCCTTTGCCTAGCAAAGGGATATTGCATTTATTTGTAAAACACACCTCGGCTGGAATCACCATCAACGAAAATGCAGACCCAAGCGTTCGTGATGACTTTTCAGCAAGTTTTAACCACCTAGTTAAAGAAAACGAGCCATATTACACACATACTATGGAAGGGCCTGATGATATGCCGGCCCACATAAAAACGGCCTTGGTTGGTATGGACGTTTCCATTCCCATAACGGGCTCAAGATTAAACCTGGGAACTTGGCAGGGTGTTTATCTCTGCGAGTTTAGGAATCATGCAAGTTCAAGAACAATTGTCGCCACAATATACAGCTAGGACTCCTTTGCCATTCAAGGAGGGATCTTTAATTTTCGCTCCAATGGAGGGAATTACAGATGTGCACTACCGTGAAACGATCCTTGAAAACTACCCAGAGTGGGACTTTGTTGCGACAGACTTTTTACGAGCTCCATCTGTCGGTCCCTATCCTGTAAAGCACGTTTTGAAGCACTACGGCAAGACCTCATATGAAGACCCAAACAAGCAAAGTAAAACTATTTATCAAATGCTTACAACCGAAGACGCTCTTACTGAAGACACCGTTTCTAAAATAAAGGGGTTAGGTTTTAAGTGGCTGGATCTAAACCTAGGCTGTCCATCAAAAACAGTGTGCAAGCATAGAGGTGGCTCCTTTCTTTTGAGCGACCTCGTGGCATTAAGAAAAGTAATTAAGATTATAAGAGCATCCTTTCCCCACACCTTCACCGCCAAAATTAGAGTCGGATATAAAGATGACACTCTTTTTAAAGACATCCTTAGACTCTTGGAGGAGGAAGGTGTCGATGCAATAACAATTCATGCCAGAACTAGGGATGAAATGTATAAGGGTGTGGCGAAGTGGGAATATGTTAAAACTGCTGTTGAGACAGTGAACACGCCAATTGTGGGAAACGGCGATATTTGGACTGTAGAAGACATTGAAAGGTATTTTGAATATACAAAATGTCACTCAGTTATGATCGCCAGAGGAGCGCTAAAGACTCCGTGGCTGGCAAGACTTTACAAAAATGGTCTCGTTGACAGTCAAGAGATTCGCGCTCAGGAAATCAAGCGATATTATCGAAGCTATTTTGAAAGAGTGGACAAACTCGATATGGAAGAGCTTAAAAAGATAAGGAGACTCAAGGCCATTTCACGCTACATATTTGACGACCTTGAAGATGGCGAACAAAAGAAGCGATCTTTTCTACTTTCCAAGACTAGAGAGGATATGTTCTCGCTGCTCGAATCTTTATAATCTCTATTGATCGTTAAAAACTTTTCCCATCTTGTTCTAGGCTGTACCACAACATCATATTTTTCAGATCCGACAGCACCTAAAGAAACAATCATACAGTAAGGTCTAATTGCTTGCGTGCACATAACATCAACCTGAACATTGGAGAGGATCTTGACTACAATCCTATTTTCTTCGCTGTTTCTTTCAACCTTGGCGTACGGTTTAGAGTAGCAACCGTTAGGTAGATAGCCTGCAACGCTAAGTTTGACCTCGCTTGTTTTACCGAATATATGAGCGGCTTCAACGGGCACAAATTTAATCTTCTCTTCAGCGAAAGCGAAACCGATCGAAATAAAGGCGGTCATTAAAAGTTTTAGCATTTGTTTCTCCTTTTAAATTCAAACAGATGCTATCAATAAACCCTTATGGACTCACATAGGTTAAAGGAATGTTTAAGATTGAATTATTCTTTCTTAAGATATTTCAAATGATTCCTTATAAAGTAGGATCTTCTGAAGTTCTTAACGTTTGAGTGGTGCAAGATATATGAACTTTCAAACATAAGCATAATCCAAGGCAAGTCTTTATCGACTTGCCTTTCCACTTGTTCCATCAACTCTACTCGCTTCTGTTTAATAGAAGTTTTTGCAAGCTTCGAATAAAGTGAGTCCACAAATGGATGTTTGTAAGCGCTTTTATTTACACCCGGGGAATTTGAGCCAATCAAAAGCTGGATAATATTCTCGGCGTCAGGGTAGTCGTAAATCCAATTGTCAGTGAAGAATTGAAGTTTGCCGGCCCGCCCTCTTTTTAGAAACTCAGAAAACGAAACCGTCTCAACCTTCACATTGATTCCTAGTTTTTCGAGCTGGGATTTAATGAACTCGGCCTCTATAAAGTGAATATCTTGCTTGCCACGAGTTGTGTATGTGATAGTTAGCTCCCCAGGTTCAAAACCTGCAAGCTTTAAAAACTCCTTGGCTTTTTCCAAGTCATACTTATAGCTAAGTTGATTGCTTGGGTTGTAGCCGGGAATGCTTGGATTGTATATCGAGTTTGCTTTCAAATTTGTATTGTTGGACATCACATATAAGTAGCGGTCGAAATCAATACTGTGTGCTATCGCTTTTCTTAGATTTAGGTTTTTGCCTATCACAGGATCCTGCATGTTAAAGCCAAGCCAGCGAGATGAAATGCTAGAGAAATGCTTAATTTTAATGCCCTTTCTGTCCATTTCCTCTTTAAGTGACGATCGGGGCTCAGTAATTGTGGCCAAGAACTTTTTTGGAACGCTAAGGATGTCCAGTTCCTTATTTAGAAATCTTTCCCACTTTTTTCCTTCGTCGTTAATGACATGAAATATAACTCTGTCTAAAAAAGGAAGTCTTTCTAGAGAGGAGTTTAAAAGAGATTGAGTATTAGCGTATCTGTCCCCTGCAGATGGGTAGTGTTCTTTTCGAAAGCTTTCATTTTTTTCAAAGACTAGCTTTTCTTCGGATGAGGTTTTTAAGTAAAAGGCGCCTGTTCCAACTAAAACACCGGAAAGGTCGTTGTTAAATTTCTTTATCAACTCTTCTGGAACTGGAGTGGTGAATATCATGCTCAAGAAATAGAGCATATTGGGCTCGGCCCTGTTTAATTCAATTTTCAAAGTATGATCATCCAGAGCTTTTAGGCCTTCCATTGGCGTAGTAAGCATTTTCTTATAGTCAGTGCCAACAATTTTTGAAAACTCGTCAAACCCTTTGATTTTTCCTTTAAATAGCCAGGCCCCTGTGCTGTTAAGAGGTGTGAATGCAAGACGTTTTATTTGATTGATAAAATCCTGTGCCTTCACCTCCCTGTTCTTTAGCTCTTTCAAAGAGCTTTTATATTTGATGTGTTTCTTTAATTTAATTGTGTAGGTCTTTCCATCCTTTGAAACTCTAGGCATCCCATCAGCAAGGGCCGGGATCACCTCATAGGGTCTTTTTAGATAGTGGTATTGATAAAGGGTCTCCAGAGATTGACCAATAACTCGCAAGGAATCGTCATTAAAGGCCACTGCTGGATCAAATGACTTGATATGATTGTTTATTGAAAGGTTGAGTGTTTTTGAGTCGCTCGTTCCAGTATCAAGATCCATGGACTTCCAAACCCCTAATACTCCCAGAAACCCAATAAATAGAAAAACAAGTAATTTCATACACCTCTCTTATAAACTATTATATGGGGCCATAAAAAATTCGCAAAAATTCATAAGAAGGTTTGTTTTTACCCCCTTTAAGAATAAGATTAACTTATGTGTAGATTGTTTGGTTTTCGATCAGTCATTAATAGTCAAGTTCACTCAAGTTTGTTGCATGCTGAAAATGCTTTGCATGACCAAAGTCAAAGGCATCCAGATGGATGGGGCATAGCTTATTATCTAGAAAGAGTGCCTCACTTGGTGAAGTCTTCTGACACTGCTTTGAATGACCAGCTTTTTAAGCGAGTGTCTGGAGTGGTCTCTTCTCACACCGTAATGGCACATATAAGAAAGGCCACCCAAGGTGAGCACACCATACTTAACTCACACCCCTTTCAATACGGGAACTGGATCTTCGCTCACAATGGAAACATCAACAATCTAGAGCGCCATAGAAGCGACCTGTTGGATTTGATTTCCCCAAACCTTAGAAAATTTATTTTAGGAAATACCGATAGCGAGCTCATTTTCTATATTCTTTTAACAGAAATTCAGAAAAATCACTCTCTAGACACCGTTGAAATCCCTATAGACCTTTTGAAGATCAATATAGAAAATGCCTTAAGAAAAATAGTTTTTATCACTGGTCCTCTAATTAACCGAGAAAAACCTAGACCGCAAGAGAACTATATTAGCTTTCTTCTAACCAATGGCCGAGTGTTTTTAGGCTTCCAGGGGGGACAGCCGTTAAAGTACTGCACTCACAAAACAAAATGCCCAGAGAGGGACGACTGTCCCCACTTCTCAAGCATATGCGAGTCACCAACGACTTCAGGAAAGAAAATAAATCACCTAATCTTCACTTCCGAGAAGATTGAAGGGGTAAATGTCTGGAACACATTGGGGCCCGGCGATTTAGTGGGAGTGGACCATACAATGAATTTCTTCAAAGAAAAGTTAAAAGTCCCATTTGAGGACTAGGCCGCTTTGTAAAGCTCTTCCACAAGGCCATACTTTTGCTCAAACTCTCTTTTTTTGAACTCTTCAAAAAGCTGATAATTGTAGTGCTCAACTTCTGACATGAGCCCCATTTTCTCATCTATGCTTTGTTTGAAACACATTTCAATAAATTGTATTTGAAAGGCATCCATCTCATCGTAAAATTCGACACTTAACTGGTGTGTTCGCAATAAATCTCTCATTCCTCTGGCGTAATACATCTTGTCACCTCGCTTGTTGGCGTCATTAATCCTTTATCGGTTGTTTTTAGTCGAATTTTAAAGAAGAGTTGAACTTTTAAAACCTTTGAAAATACTGCTAGAATAACCCTGATTAACAATAAAGAGTGTTTATGAGTTATCAACTGACTGCCATTATTGTGTTCTTCTCAACATTCTTCTCAATGAAGGGCATTGCTTTATTAGTGGAGGGAAGAAAGGATTGGAAATTTATCTATCAATCCCCTCAATTTTCTCCAAGGTCAGAAAGAAGAAATTTAAAAAAGAACAAGTCTGGAATACAAAGGGTTTGGAAACGATTTCTTTTTCTTTCCGCATGTGCTGTTTTAGGAATTGAGTTCTATCAATATCTTTTCACCCAATTTAGCTTTGGACCCTTTGTTAAGGCATGGCTCTTTTGTCCTTACATCTACATTTTTACAAATCTTTTGGGAGTCAGCGCTCAATGCCTTTACCTATTAACCAGTGACATACCTTCAGATATCCATAACCATCCCTACCTATCCAAAAACATCAGCGAGTTTTGGGGAAGAAGGTGGAATATATGGGTAAGTGACTGGCTGGCCACTTTAGGTAAAAAGCTGTCTCCTAAGAAAGTTCAAAGGCGGGTGTTTTGGGCATTTCTGCTTTCAGGCCTGTTTCATGAAATTATAGCTGCGATCCCCTACTATCTAAGTACGGGTGAAAACTACTTTGGACTTATGACTAGTTTTTTTATAATCCAATTTACAGCAGTTGCGATTGATAAAAGCTTCTTAAGATCTCGTTCGCCTATACTTAGACTCACTTTTATGTGGCTTGCTTTAATCATACCCATGCCTTTATTTATCAATCCGTCGGTAACGACATTCTTTGGGGTTTAACATTGGATAATTTCTACTCGATCCTTATTGATATTGTTGTTTTAGGTTTTTTTGGCCTTCTTTACTATACATGGCAAAAAGGCAGAATAATTAAGGCCTCCAAGGCGCAAATCAAGGCCGAAATCAGTGATCTGATCTACGAGCTGCATGAGTACCTTGATGGGAAAGAACAGACTTCTGAGTATCAAGAATTGAACTCATTTGCACTGGCCTTGGAGAAATGCACAGAACAAGAGGAGTTTGGCCCAATGGAAAGGTGTCTGAGTTCCTCACCAAATCAGCTACCTGCCCGGTTCAGAGCAGACATATCTAAGATAAAGGCCTTATTTTAGCTGTAATCTTTTCATATTTATTAAGTTTTTAAGAAACTCAGTGCTTTAGTGTGTATTGTGCTCCGCATGCTGACACAAAAACGCCTCTACACAACTCTAATCCTTCTAAGTGCTTGCTTTGGGCAGGCCATGGCCCAAGACCTTATAATTGGAAGGTACAAAAAAACGGTATGGAACGAATCTATTACAGACGCTCTTAATGGAGAGCTAGTAAAAGTTTTGTATAGGAAAGACGATCTTTTCGAAAAGCTCAGCCCTGAAATTGAACTCGAATTAAGTCCATTCTTCGATCTAAACTCAAGATTCTCTCGGTCGGTTAGAGAACATCTGCCACGGCCAGTTGGAGACAAGCTTTCTCCTTATGATTTTGCTTCATATAAAGTTGCCAATGAGTTCCAAATTGATATTGAAGCTAAAGCTAACGCTGGTCCTGTTTTTACTTATGGACAGACCGGTACCCGCCTAGTTCACATGAGCAACCACGTGCCATCTTTAAAGAATGACAAGTGCGATTTCATGCACCAAATAATCGACAGCACTGTTGAGGAAGGTCGCTCTTACATAAACGCCCACTGCTCTGGAAGCAAGGATGAAATCTCAACTTTTTATTTGAAGGCCGTTCATAAACTTTCTGGCTACTTATCTTCCTTCATGAATCTCTTCACAGACAGCGAAAGAAACCAGCTGTACGCCAAAGACCCACTGTCTCCATTAAAGATTCACAGCCTTCTTGGCATTCCGCTTAACCCTGATATCTTTAAAAGCGACAACAACTCTATCCAACAAGGAGATGTAGTTGAACATGTCACCTTCTATGGTTGGAGACCTCTGGGAATAGAATTCAATATTTTTGAGTTTTTAAAACCAAACAGTTTTATTTATAGAAGAGTTTTTAGAAGCGTACGTTATCAAAAACTGCCAAACAATCTCGTCTCTGTGGAAGTTGAGGACACCCAAATTTCAGGCGATTCAACTGAGATTTTTAGACTTCGCCCCAAGCTTGGCATTATCAAACTTAATTTTGGAAGATTCGCCACTAAGAACTTTTCTCAAGAGAGTTTAATTCAAAAATTCGAAGTGGATATATCCCAAGAGACAGGAATAGATTTTTTCAAACACCTGGTTAAGGCCATGTATAAACCAAGCGTTAAAGACTTGGAAGACGTTATAATCACCCCACCTGTGGATGATGCAATCAGTGCCGAATTGCCTGTATTCAGAAGTGGCAATGGCGAAGAAACAAGACTGCAATTAAAGTTTCCAGGTGTTTTTAAATACGAAAAAAGAAACTACAAAGATGTTGAAGACCGAATCTCACATGCCGACTTCTACTTAAAGGCCGAGAGACTTCAAAGTGAGTATGTTAATTCAAAACTCAATTTCAGCCTTGGACCTATCTCTATGTCCAAGAAAAAAAGAAACCAAGAGTGCTCAATTAATTTCAATATTAACAGAAGAGAAACAGGTTTAAATGGATCAACTCTTAACTTTGGCTGCAAATACTCCAACTCCTACACAACCAATGAGGACAAGGATAAGGCCTTGGAGTCTCTATTAATTGCTATGAACGGCAATGTTAAGGATGAAGATATAGACAAAATTTCCAACCTAAATCTCAACAGGGAGCCTTTTACCCTATACAGTCAAATTTTCTTCTCGCAAGACCAGATAGAAAGAATATTTAACGCCACCGAAGAGCAAGTAACATCAGAAATTTCTAAAATGATGTTTGGGGAGGACGCCATCAATATTTTTTCCCCTAAGTATGGGGACATTTGGAGAAAGTATAGAAGGTATCGTCATTCAACAGTAAATAAGAATTCAAAGTTTTTCAGAAAATGTTCCAGTATGCTTCACCATTATGGAATAACGGACTCCATCCAAGAAAAGTATGATAACTTTTATGGCCTGGCAGGCCATGACAAAGGGCTTTACCCATTTAAGAAGTTCACATGTGAGTCCTACTATAGAAGTGCGATAGAGCTCACAACTTTAATCACTTCTTTGCAAGAAGAAGGCGACAGAGTCGATAACGCTAACAACGTCCTAGAGCTTTTTGATAGTGTTAAGCATATAGGTTTGGCACAAAACTTATTGGTAAGACTCGCGGGCGGGCTTAAGTCTGAAGGTGTTAAGCACACCTATTTGGTAAACTCACCGAAGCTTGATCGTCCAATCTTTCATTCAGAAGGCAAGGCGCAGAAGTTTGCAGTGCACCCCTCTCAAGACCTATCTAATGAGCTAATTGCCCAAAACTTTCATAGAGTCTCAAAGATCACCTATTTTGTGGACAATGATGATAGGTCCAAAATTAAAGTAAACCTCCTTCTTCAGTACGCTCTGGAAGATCCTTCAAACACCGCAGTTAGTTTAGTCATTTCAGACTATAAATACAGCAGCGGGGAGAATGAAAGAGAGCACCTTGTCAGGTTTGATGAAATGAATCAGGTTGGAGAAAAGGAATTTGAGTTCTACATTCCCATTGATGATGAATTCAACTTCGACACTGGCCACAACGCTTTCTTAAGGTTGATTGGTGATAAACAACAAGCAATTGGTAGAGAGACAAGAACCTATATAAATTCAATAAAAGATTCAACCGCAGCAAGGTAATAAAAGCTGCCGACTAAATCGAGCGTCGGAGTGAAATTTAACTCCGACCCCAACAAGTCTTAAAGGAAGCGGGTTTTCACTAAACCTCTTCCTAAATAGCGTTTTAAACTTTTCTACGCTTAACTCTTCAAAAGACTCCTCTATGGTTGTTTGATTAAAATTTGTATACTTCAACTTCACATGAATAGTCTTTATCGCCCTGTCTGAATGCCTTTCAAGCCTGCCTACCATTTCTTCATAAATAGTATCGAGATGTGCCTCGATACGCTCGGGCTCTTCTATGTTTTCTCTAAAAGTGCTTTCAACGCTTAAGCTTTTCCGTTCTCTTTCTTTTTTTACTTTTCGAAAATCTATGCCTCTAGCATAAAGATAAAGAGAGGGACCAAAGCTACCAAAATGTTCTTCCAATTCAAGTTTGCTAAATCCTTGAAGATCTCCAAATGTATGAATATTTAGATTCTTCATTTTTTCAGATGTCTTTGCTCCAACGCCCCAGATTTTATTAACCGAGAGACCCTTTATGACCTCCTCACAACCGTGTGGTGAAAGAGTAAATAGTCCATTGGGTTTATTTAAGTCCGAAGCGATTTTTGCCAGTAGCTTATTATAGGAAACTCCAGCGCTGGCGGTAAGTCCAGTTCTTCTGTATATCCTGTCTTTAATGTCTTTTGCGATAAGTGTGGCACTATTGTTGTGAAGCTTGCATTCGGTTACATCCAAGTAGGCCTCATCCAGAGAAAGACCTTCCACCTTTTCTGTAAACTCTGTGAATATTTTAAATATTTCCTGGGAGGCCTCTTTGTATTTTTTAAAGTTTGGACGCACTAAAACTAAATCGGGACATTTGTTCAATGCCATAAAGGTTGGCATAGCACTTTTAACCCCATACTTTCTAGCGACATAATTAGAGGTGCATAAAACCCCTCTCTTTCCACCACCAATACCTACTGGCACGTCTTTAAGCTTTGGATTATCTCTTTCCTCTACTTGTGCATAAAAGTAGTCCATATCTATGTGAATTATTTTTCTTTTAAGATCCATTTCACTCCTAAGAAAATAAAGCCGAGTTTTTTTTGTTGACCTACGGATTTATTACGGATAAATTAATTACACACTACTACGGAAATGATACGGAAATCAACCGGTAATATTTCCATCCTCAAGGAGCTGAGTTTGAGTCTTACAAAAAAGCAAAAGCAAGTTTTTGACTACATTAAGGAGTACATTGAAGAGAACGAGTTCTCCCCTACTCAAGTAGAAATTAAAGACCACTTTGGATTCAAATCACTCGGGTCAGTTCAGGACTATATCCGCTATTTAAAAAATGCTGGTTATCTAGAAAATGATCCTAACTCCGTAAGAGGTCTTCGACCTGTAGAGCCTAAAACTGAGTCCTCTAACGATAGCATTGTTGAGATTCCTCTTCACGGTAAAGTCGCCGCCGGCAACCCAATAGAAGCTATGGAAGGCAATGAGTTTATTGAAGTTCCTTCTCACATGATAAGGAAAGGGAATCACTATGCACTTACAATCTCTGGTGAATCAATGATTGAAGACGGCATTTTAGATGGTGATTTAATCGTCGTTAAAGAACAAAATACAGCTAACAATGGGGACACGGTTGTTGCCGTCATGGATAATGAGGCCACAGTAAAGCGTTATTACAAGAAGTCAAAAAACATAGAGTTACATCCTGCAAATAGCTCTATGAAACCAATAATCGTCAAAGGCGGAAATTTTCAAATTAAAGGGATTTTAGTTGGCTTAATACGGGCATATTAAACCAATCTTAAATTCAAAACGTTATTAACAGGACTTTTAGTCATGGAGGACACACCTATGCTTGAAATCAACGAAGGAATTTTTGAAGAAGACTTACTTTTTAAAATGCAATCCAACTTCATGGACAGGTTTTGTTTAGATCAAAGCCGAGCAAGTGAACTTGCTTTGGAGATTTTGGAAATGCTTTCCTTAGGTGACACTAATTTAAAAAGACTTTGCCACTATTATCTTTCTTAGGGAGTGGTCATGTTTTACACATTTTTTATAGCCTTTGCCCTTTTGTTTTGCCTATCTCAATTACTTCCCTACGAGTAGGAGCTGCCATAAATTTGGCGTCCCTAACCTTAGGAAGTGATTTTAAAAGATAACCCCCATACACACCTCCCCCCCCCTCTATTCATGGCAATGTTAGCCTGAATAGTGGGGTCTTTTTATCTTAAAGAGACAAATTGCACTTTTATTTTAGTGTCATTTTGATCCTGGCCAAGCATGAAGAAATTGATAAACACCTGATTTCATACACGAGTTCTTTTGTTGGTTTTTTGGCGCAAGGCCTGCTTTATATATTGGTGAGCTGGATGAGAGGTTCCCAAAGCCCGTCATAAGTCCCATCTACTGCTAGCTTTTAAATAGGGCTAGCATCCCAAAAATTTATCTAAAAATTCTTACCTCACATTCAGCTCCACACTCCACCATTCCATAAACTATAAAAACATAAATACTTTAAAGCCCTTCTGTCAGTGACTATTTGTCCTCAGCACTTTTTGCCCACTGCACAATCTTCCATGCCAGGGATACTTTCACCTTTCAAGAATGAAAATTTCATCAACCAAGGAAGGTAATTTTATGAAAAAAGTTTTCGGCATCCTAACAATTCTGCTTACAGTTTCTGCATGTAAAGAACCACCTGTTACAAACGCTCCAGACCCAAGTGATCCTAAAGATCCTGTAGCTTGTGTAGCGGACATCCAAAAAGCAATGGATGATTACTATGCACTAATTCAAGACAATGATCCTGACAACGATCCAGCTGAAATGCCAGTGGAGTGCGATCTCCCACAAGTGAACCCTGGGGAGGAGTTGACTTACACAGCTGTTCTAAGAGACTTTAGCTCTACTCAAGAGGCGAAAATGAGAGCGGCCTTAGAGAAAGCAAAAATTGTTCTTAACTCACAAGAATTTAAGGATCGCGTAATCAACCACACATACAATGGTCGAAGAACATTTGTTGCCAATAATGGTCAAACCAATGAAGAGATCTACGAGACAATCATGAAAGGTGCTGAGAAGCTTCAGCCAGAAATTGATCACGAGATGGACCTTGATATCACACTTTATTATCAAGCAACTTCAACTGTTGGATACACTTACCCGAATACAAATAGAATTTGGGTAAACAGCAAGTTTTTCAATGGCTACACTCACGGCCAGGTTGCTGCCAATGCAGTTCACGAGTGGACTCACAAGCTTGGCTACGGACACACGTCTTACTACACCTCTGCTAGACCATACTCTGTTCCATATGGAGTAGGCACAATTATCAGAAAGCTTGTAGATCAACTAAACTAATATCCTACAAGGCAGGCCTTTTGGGCCTGCCTATTTGGCGGAATATTTTTCCATATTCGCTTTCTCCCCTCTAGTAAAGCGCTTAGAACCCCGAAAAGCTCTACACAAGCATCAACGCTATCGGAGGGCGCCTTATGACAAACAAGTTCTTACTATCTCTACTAATCTCTATAACTCTAGCAGGTTGTCAGGACCCAGTGCCTTCCGATCAAGTAGCTGCATGCTCCTTAGACTTTGAACAGGCAATGAGAGATTATGAGGACTTAATAACCGACAATGATCCAGACAACGACCCGCCTGCGCCTCCAAGAGAGTGTAAGATTCCGGAGGTGGAACCGGGTGCAAACCTAGCATTCTCAGTTGTCTTAAAAGATTTCAACTTTAAGCAAGAAGATAAAATGAGGGATGCCTTAGAGAGAGCAAAGCTTGTTCTAAACTCTAAAAAGTTTAGAGAGAGAGTTTTGAACCACACATTTGATGGGAAGAAAACTTTTGTGGACAACAATGGCATGACCAATGAACAAATCTATAAATCAATCATGGATGGCGCTGAAACGCTTTTCCCTGAAGTTGACGAAGAAATGGATTTAGATATCACTCTTTACTATAAGAACAACTCAACTGTTGGCTACACATATCCCGACACCACGCGAATCTGGGTGAACTCGAAGTTCTTTAACACCTACTCTCTGGGGCAGGTAGCCGCTAATGTTGTTCATGAATGGACTCATAAATTAGGATATGATCACTCAAGACGAAACAACCCCGAAAGACCTTTCTCAGTGCCTTATGGAGTTGGAACGATTATTAAAGAACTTGTTGATGGAATGTAATCAGAAATTTTAAAAAATTCCATACTCTTTTAGGGTCTCCACGGAGACTCTTTCTTCTTTCTGATCCAATTCAATTACATATAATAGACCTTTAATCTTTGGCTCATTCATAAAAACCGGACCTAGGCCCATGGCCTTCATCAAAGAATCAAGGATCACTCTCTGGTCTTTATATGTTACTCCAGGATAACTCCCTTCCCTAACTGACACGCAACCGGCCGTAGGCATATGGGGATAGTATTTACTGGATGGTCTTTTATTAATTCTTCCGGTTCCATGAATCCTTAGCCACTTCCTACCATTATTTCTTGCAATGCTTGCCGCCCTCCACCACTTGCTTGAGTGATTAGAACGTGGAAGGAGTTTTCTGGTGTCGGCATCGGTGGGTACCCAGTTAAGAATTACTCTTCTAAATTTTCCAAATGATAAAACTCTATTAGCTTCAGGCATCACTGAATCTATAGTATGCACACCCTCAGGGGTGTATCCATTGGTTTTGTAAAAAGGAAGATTCCCAGCGGACTTGGCCAGGGCCGGTAAACTCCAAAGCTCTCCATAAGAGTTTCTAACAAGCCGATCATGCATATCTTTTAATACAAACCTACAAGGGTAAGATCTATCATGACGACAGAATAGAAACAGTTTAACTCCATTGTGGTATTGACCATTCTTGTAGTCAGCAACATCAGGAGTATTAAATACAATGTCTTCAATTTGCTGTTTTGATTTAGGTTGAAATTTCGCTAGGTCACTGAGTTGGGCTTGTGCCTTCTCTATGGATTTGGCCACATCTTCTCCTAGCCTCATGCTAACTTTGGTGAACTCATCTAGTTCACTCGCAATCTTCATTGCTTGAGCTTCATTCAACTTATAGATGGAAAAAGAAGACTTTTCTCCTTTAAAAGAGTTTTTAATTTGAGCAATTCTTAATTGATCCCTTACCTCAAGGTTGTTGAGATTGATTTCAGAAATTGCTGAATAGAAACCTAGTGCCTCCAACTCTCCGCTCTGATAGCCACTCCATAAAACCTCAACTTTCTCAGAGTCTTTAAGCAAAGAAGGATAGTCGATATCAATATTCGCAGATAATTGAGAGATAGTGAAAAGGGTCAGCGATATTAGAAATTTCAAAAAGGTCTCCTATATAGTTTATTTCTACTTTGGTTCATAAATGCACAGTTGAAGGGTATGAGTACCCTACTCTTAAGCTTTCTGCTTTAAATAAAGCTACATCTAGCTGTATCATTTCATTTTTGTGGTAGTTGAGAACTTCAGCAGGAGCTTCAAGGTTAGACAGAACTGTTTTTGCATATTTTAGTGATCTGATTAAATTTTCTGCAAGACCTACTAACACTAAATAAAACTCTAAACTTGCTTTATTCTCACTAGTGGACAGCACGAACTCTGGAAAACTCGAATAATGATAATCTCTAAATTCATGAATGATTCTAGCGTCTTGTACGATAGCTTGTAGGCCAGTGACATGACTTAATATACCAAGAATAATAAATTTCACTGTCTCTCTCTCCGACGAAATACCCTAGCAATAAAGTCACACATTTTCCAATTCCTCTAAATAGCTGAAAATTGGAAATATATTTTTTACACCTTGCACAAAAAAGACTTGAAAACATTGAAATCTTAAGTAATTATGAAGCAAACCAAGGATTAGTTGATGAGAAAAAACACCTATATTTTGGGAGTTGCTGGCGGCTCAGGCTCGGGCAAAACATTCTTCGCACAGGCCCTCGCCAAAAAGCTTGGAGAACAAGCTTTTGTTCTTTACCAAGACAACTACTATATAGATCAAAGTCATAAGTTTGATTTCGATGGTGGATCTGTCAACTTTGATCATCCTGAAGCTTTAGACTTCGACCTTATGGCCGAACACTTAAAGGCCTTAAAAGATGGCGAAGATATTCGCATTCCAAAATATGACTTCGCAACCCACTCTCGACTTGAAGAAACTATCTTTCAACCTTGGAAAAGAGTTGTCATCGTTGACGGAATTCTTATTTTAACTCAACCAAAACTTTTGGAAATTTTTGACGACGCTATTTTTGTTGAAACTCCAGAAGATATTCGTTTTGCCAGAAGACTAAATAGAGATGTTGTCGAAAGAGGCAGAACCCCAGAGGGTGTTAAGGCACAGTTTGAAAGACAAGTGAAGCCTATGCACGACCTGTTTGTAGAACCATCTAAAAAGCAGGCCACACACGTTAGCAGCGGTGTGGATATGGAGGCCTTCTATAATCTTTTAAGAGATATTCAGAAAAGAGTAAGCGACTCCGATTTGTCCGCAGCAAAAATGGACTTTTTGAAAGAACCTAGAACCCAGATTATTTACTAGTTAGTTTTTTTCTTTCTAGTCTTCTTTGAAGTTTTCCTAGGGGCGTTGTAGGTAAAGACATCTTCAGGCGTGATCGCATGAAAGTACTCCGCTTCTTCCTGCAAAATCTTAGCTGTTGTTTCAACCACAGCGGCAATCTCAACCCTAACACCTTCACTTTTTAAATGCCTAACAAGCTCAATATAATCAGCATCGCCAGATAGAATAATAATACAATCCACTTTGGCAGCTAGTTGGGTGGCCTTGATTGAAAGAGGAATGTCCGCACTTTTATGGCAAGGAGCTACAGAGCCGTGATATTGTTGATGCAGTCTTTCGGCCAACTTGGAGGAGATGTTCTTGCCCTCTCTAAAGTAGATGAGCCTGTTTAAGGCACGATCACCGATGAGTCTTGGTATGAGGGTGTCGAAATTAATCATTCCTCCACTCATATTAAAGGCCCCATCTATGGATCTTTCTATGTTATTGCCATCCACAAGAATAGCTACGTTTTGACTTATATATATTTCATAATCACTCATGGAATAATACTAACCCTAATTATGTAACAAGTACAACTTAGCCCGGGTAATCCAGTCGGTTAATGATTAAATTTTAGTCTGGAATTCAATTCAGTTTTCCGGGATAATGAATTGGCATTAACCATTTCTTATACAAAGGAGAAGATATGAAATTATTTTGTTCAGCAATGCTTTTACTAGGGGCTCTTTCTTTAACAAGTTGCGCTCACCATGGTCAACACAGGGACAAAGCAAGCTGCTGTAAAGAAAAAAAAGACTGTAAAGGCGACTCTTGCAAGCTTAAAAAAGGCGAAAAGAAAGAAAGCTGTTGCAGCAAAAAGTAATTTAAATGAAAACTCATTAGTAACATGCTAATGAGTTTTCCCCACTCTCTAAATCCCAAATCACTATTTTATCTTGTTCAAAGCTATCCCTACAAACGAGCTTAAGTGGGTTAGTCTTTATCCTGCATGAAGATATAATCAAATTTCTTGGCGTTTCAGAAAAGTACAATTCATTTCCATTTTTGAGATCTACTATTGAGAATTCCGTCCAGCTTTTTGCGAATAACCCCACCTTTTTTGAGGAGTCCATTTGATATAGATACTTTAAATTTCTATCAAACACCTCAGATCCATCCTCAGTGGAATAGAAAGAAAAGTTGTTTCCAGAATCCACAATCACCATAGATGAAGAAAGGTCCATAGAATCAAATGAGGTATAATAAGGCAGCTCAATAGTGAACACTTTTTCTTGGGAGATTAGTTCAAATTTTGAAATGCTTTTATTCCAACTCTTCTCTTGTCCAAAGTAAATGTGGCCATCGTGTATTTTTACAAACTTCACATTGGCCCTATTAAATGTGCTTAAAAAGGCATTGGCTTCAATATCTAAAACATCTATGTTGAAAGAACCCCTTGGCCAAAAGGCCTTGCTCTTAATGATCAAATACTTTGAGTCCTCGCTAAATTCAACATCAAGCGTGTTTTTACTTGTGAGGCCAAGCCTTCTATGCAGTTTATAAACCCCATTGGAAAGTTTAAGAAGATAATTTCCTTTTGAACTTTTAGTAACAGCATACTCGCCGCCAGGACCCATCTTTAGTGTGTCCAAAGCAAAACCTCTGGCCTGAACCTCTCCACTGTCAATATGCCAAGAGACCCAGGAGTTTTCACTTGTTTGCGAGATGGCGACATCGCCACCATCAAAAACATAAACGGCCTTTAGAGAGTTACAAGATTTATCACCTTGAGTTACGGCGTTATAACCATTATTTGGAATGCCGGAATCATGCTCTTCTTTTTTATTGCATGACAAAAGACTAAATGAGAGCCCTATGATAAGGGCCGGGATAATTTTTGACTTCATTCATTTTATTATTTCAAGCTTGATGCTGAAAGCCAATGAACAATAGTTAAGAAAAGGTTAATTCTTGGGAGAAAACCCTTGCAGATTGGCCTGAATGGACTGAGATTTAATATTTGCATCTCTTAAAGATTGATGGATTCTTTTTCGCATGTCACATCTCAACTCCCATGCATCGGTTGGATTTTCGGCCCAGGCAGCGATCCAACACTGAACAGCATCCTTATCAAGCTTGGTAACCCAAAAAACAGGATCCTCATTTTTTAAACTAAACTCGGAGTCTTTCGCCGCGTTTAAAGAGATTTGTTCGACTTGGTCGAGATCAGTGTGAGGTTCCACCCAAAAATCAATATGTGCCCTAATGAGGCTGTCGTGCATGGTAAGATTTTGAATTTCTTTTGTAAGCATCTTTGAGTTAGGAACAACAAAGCGCTCCCAATCCCATACTCTAAGAACACATTGAGTTAAGTCGATTCTTTCGATCACTCCGTATTGACCTTCTATTCTAACAGTGTCACCCACACGAAATGGTTGAAAGAAAGAAACAATAATTCCGGCTATAATGTTCTCTAAAAATGGCCTGAGGGATATACCCGCAACAACAGAAACGATCGTAAGAACAACCGAAATGTAAATAGCAGGAAGTGCGGATAGATAAGGCACTGACATGATAACAACCCACAGTAGGGCAAAAAATATGGGAAGCAGCCTTTGAATAAACAGAAATCGTGATTGAATACTGTCCACTCCAAGTTGAAGAATTTTTTTATCATCAATTTCATCAGGAGTGTCCCCAAGCATAGGGTCATACACTTCTCTCTTCTTTGCCTTTTTGAGCATTCTTCTTTTCTTGTTAAGAAGAGAGAGATTGCCAGCAGAGTAAAGGGCCAAAGTTACAAGAGTCACGGAAGCCGGATAACCGTATGTTGAAATAAGATCATTCATGGGCTGATAATGACATTTCCGCGTTATAATGTCATACAAGAAATTTTTTCTATGTCCGACAATAACTCTAAGAATCACGTTATTTGACAATCGCCCGCAGCTTGCTCGAAAATTAATCTATGACTACCTTGGCCTTTCTTGACATTGAGGCAACTAGTGCTGACCCAAAGACTGCTCAAATTATTGAGATAGGCCTGGTTATTAAGAATGAAGAAGGTAAAATTGTTGATCACTTTAATAGTTTGATAAACCCTGCGGGAAAAATTCCTCCGGATATTGTCGAACTGACAGGTATTACCGATAAAATGACCTTGAACTCTCCGGAGTTTCACGAAGTGGCCGAAAAGGTATATCAAAAGCTAGTTGGCACTAAAATTGTGGCCCACAAAGTTGAATTCGACTTCGAAATTCTAAAAAATAGCTTCAATCGCTTAGGCAAAGAGTTTTCCAATAAAACCATCTGTACCTTAAAGTTGGCCAAAAATTTGGCCCCAGAAATGAGCTCCTACTCACTTGCTTCCCTCTGCGCATTTTTCGGGATACCACTCAAAAAGAATCATAGAGCAATGGAAGATGCTGAGGCCGTAGCGCACCTCTTTGAGAACCTCTCCCTCCTCTCTCACCACGTGGAAAAGAGCTCTCCCAAGTTCCTGGCAAAACACAGAAAGATGATAGAAGAGGCCAGGGCAATACCTGGGTTTGTTACTTACAAAGACTCAAAAAATAAAACTCTAATAGAGCGTCCTGTAGAAAATATTCAAAAAGACCTCTCTTACAGTTTAAGGCTTTCACCAAAGAACCGTAGATTGGTAACCCACTGTGAAGTGGTAAAGGTAATCGAATGCGCTTCTTTTGCCAAAGCTATGCTTTTATCTGCTAATAAAGGAAAGGACCCTAAATGGTCTATCTACTCATATAAGAATCCCCATGGAGAAATAATCATCAAGTGCGGAAAAGTTTTGAAAAACAAAAAAGCTCTTTTCTATTTTGATGAAAAAAAACAGGCTCTAAGAGTCCTCAAAAAATTAAAGTCTACCAGTGAAAAAAACAAATACGTTTACCAGGAAGGGCCTCGCCATGATAAGGATGAGATAGTTAAAAGAAATAGACAGCTTCAAGATGAGATAAGAAAGTTGAAGCCCTCTATAGAAAACACTCTGTTTAAATCTAAATCAAAAATTGATGGAAAGTTTCAGTATGTGGTAGTCAAAGGCGCTGACAGGTATGCGACCTTTAAATCGAACAACGATGAAGATCAGCTTGAGTTTGATGGACTTCGCTATAAAAAGTTGAGCCCTTCATCGAGAAGGGCCCTGGAGTTGTCTATGCAATATATTAAGAATCAAAAAAATAAAACAGACATTGTGATGAAGATTAAGCAACCTTTCTAAAGTAGCTATCCATAAATTCATCATCGTGGAATAAGCAGATTAAAGAGTTTATTACTCCTTTGCAGCCCACCCCCAAAATAATATTTCTTACCATCATGGCCTCTTTCTGATTAATGGGGCCACTGCTATCGAACTTGTTTTGAGTAAGCTCTAGAAGTTCTGTTCTACAAAATTTAAAGAATGCAGCTTTCCTTTGAAAAGCTAAATCCAAGTTGCAGCTTTTTACCTTTTCAGGTGACTCCAATAGTCCATAAATTTCATTCAACGAGAGATTGCCTTCATAGTTCTTTAAAGGCCTTGCGCCAAACTTGGCCTCACTCACAATCTTTCCTTGAGCGTCCACATAAATATCCTCGCTCACTTCTTCTTTTAAATATTTTACAAATGTGGTGTTAAGAACACTTTCCAAAATTTCTTCATAGTTTCCGACTATTTTCTCATGCAAGTCGTGCTTGGAGTTGTCGTTCTTATAAATCTCCATTTCAATTGAAATCAGCTTTTTCTTAAGACGCTCCGAAAGCTTTCCATAGATTGCAGGTGGCAACACATAAGTCTGAACGTTGCTTGCAACTCTTCCAGACTCTTTTGGAGATTCAATTAATGGGTTGCCCCCCAGGGCCCTTGGTCTTTGGTCGACCTCCGAGTGGGTAAAATACTGCTCGTTCAAACGATCTTGAACTATTAGTGGATATCTTAAACCACTTAAGTAAGGATTGATGGAGTCGATATCAAGATTCATAAATTCATTCTTAGCGTATAGCTGCTCAAGGTAATACCCCGTTTCAACATACTCTGAAGAGACCAGGTCCATATCCGTGATTTTAAACCAAATCTCCACTTCCTTGCCGTCATAAAAAGGAAGAGTGTTTTCTTTGTCATATACCTCTTGGTGAACTGACTCAACCTTAGCAACCCAAAAGTGATGAAAGTCGCTAATAAATAAGTGTGTGTGGTAGCCTAAGGACTGGTTAAACTCTTGCGCTTTTTTAAATTTCTCAAACTCCAAGTCAGATTCGTGCTTGGACATTTTTAGCTTTCCCCAATAGAAGTGAGATCTCCCTGGATCGCCAGTTTTTAGGTTATGCTTAAGTTTATGGAAAAACTCATGGGCCTGGGTTTTATAATTTTGGTTCTCTCCGTTTAGCAGCGGATTAAAAACGACATAAAAACTAAATGGGTTCTGCATACTTTCTCCTTAAACTTCCCTATTTATCGGTCATTGAAACTAAAATCTGAGCAAAATAGTAAAGCTTCGCCTCTTTTCAAGAACTTAGAACGATAAATATAACTAAAAAACCCGCTAAATCCCTTAGTAAAGCCACGTTACGCATGTGAGGGCATTTGACCCTTTGAACCTATATAAATTACATACTTAACAGACAACGATGGATCACTGCAGAGCGTTAAGTTATTATAATCGCCATATGGAAGCACAACTATATCTACAGAAATCAATCAGAGAGAGATTGGACGAATTAAGGTCCAAGAATAGTCAGTTCTCTCTTAGGGCCTTCGCAAGGCTCTTGGGGGTATCTCCGGCCTCTCTGTCTGAATTTTTGAATGGTAAGAGAACGCTTTCGGCTAAAATGCTTAAAAAACTTGGGGAAAAACTTTGTTTGGCCCCTGAAGAGCTGGATGTTCTAAATGAGAAAATTGTAAGGGAGAAGAAAGGCTTAACCCATACCCCTTCAAACAAGAAGAATGTTCAACTTCAAAACGATCAATACTATCTCGTGGCCGACTGGAGATATTACGCCATCATGTGCTTGGCGGAAACTCCTGACTTCAAAGAAGATTATCAGTGGATAGCAAAAAGAATTAAAACTTCCGAATCCAAAGTTAAAGAGGCCATGGAGAGACTCATTCGACTTGGATTCCTAACATATGATGACAACGGAAAGTTGATTTACCAGGATGTTGAAATAACAACTGGAGAAGATGTTCCAAGCACTTCTTTGAAAAAAAGACATATGGAAAATCTTGAAGCTGCAAGAGACTCTCTTTATACAGATGATGTCCTTCTTAGAGACATGAGTTTTATGACGATGGCCCTTGATCCAGAACAACTTCCTGAGATTAAGAAGAAGATCAGGAACTTCCAGGATGAGTTGGCCGAATTAATAGATAAAGGTAACAAGAAAGAAGTTTACGAAATATGTATGCAGGTTTTTCCTCGTACGAGCATCAAAAAGGATAAAGTTTATGAAAAGTTTCAGTAAGGCAATTCTAATGGTGGCATTGCTTTCAGTTGGTCCAGCAGCGGCGGAATTAGTAGAAGAAACCGAGTCCATTTCTGGTAAATATGAAATCCCTTTGGAGAGACCAGTCTTAGAAGGTCACAGGGGTGGAAATGGTGGAAACAGCATCGGATCTCAATTCAATTTGATTGCAAAAAATTCGGCAAAAGCTTGGAGGGCAATGTGTGGAGAAGAACCAGTCCCGATGTGTCAGCACCTAGAACAATTTGAATCTTTGCTTGATAGAGAAAGCCCAAATTTCGTAACAGTTTTGGCATCCCCCACTGTTTACGCAGATGATGGACAAGAAAGAGAAGCTGTGAACTTTTTCGGCAATCAAGGTAGAGGCACAATTGTAGTAAGTCAAAAAGCTTGGAGTGAAATGGATTCACATATTTACAAGGCCCCAGAAAGAAAAATAAACTTGGTTCTTCATGAGTACTTTTCCATCATGGGCATCGAAAGCAGCGACTTCTACGATTTTTCAAGAGACCTATACACATTCTTTGTTCACACAGGATACGATACTGAAAAAATCGCTAGCAACGAGGCAATGCCTAGTGCTTGCTCAATCAACTTTAAAGGAAGTGAAGACATCGCTCCAGGTTTAAACGGAAGTATAAAGTCTCACCTTTCACAACTTGGATATGAAAGTGTGGACAATTCAAAGTCTGCAAGATTTTCAATGAAGATCCGTTTAAGTTGTAGCACAAACGCCTTATTTAACCATTCATGCTCTGTGTATACTGAGGTGGTAGACACTTTCAAAGGTGACTTTATCCATTTTGACGAACATGTTACGGGTCAAAGGTTTATTCGTAAGAAGAACTTAATAAATGACCTACATCAAGAGGCATTGAGCCAACTTAAACCATGCAATTAAAAAAAGCTAAAAGCTGAAACACCTAAAGGGCCTATCAAGGCCCTTTTTCTTTGGAAACCATGTAGAATCTAGCCGTTCCAAAATTTTAATCTCTTGTCGAAACACTTTCCACCTCTTGCTATAGCTGCTTAACCAAAGCTTTGTTAAAACAACATTACTGAAGAGATTGAGCTTGGGGAAGCTTGATCGAGTTTGTAAAAACACATTCAGTATTAGGGAAAGGGTATTGCCATTTGGGAGAACTTTTTTTCATCGTTAGGGGTTAAAGGGCGTTTGCATAAACGCCCTTTTTTTTTGCCTAATTTTCGGATTGTAATTTTTAAATGTTCCAAAATTCTCTTCCCTTTTTGAAACGCATTTTGAAACACTGTGTTCATTTTCATGGAACACGACCCCGCAGTGCGCTAAAACGTGTTCAGGGAAAAACAGGGAAACACGAGAGAGAGAGAACAAGGGAAAAAGGGAGAGCTAAAGATCGTTGTAAATTCAGGGATTTAAAGTTCAAAGGCCAAACGCAAGTTTGGCCTTTCCTATTTTGGGGTATCAGCTTTATATATATGAATTGGTTTATTTTTTATTTCATGGCTGAGAGTATTAAATAGTCCAAGGAGATAAAATGAAACAGCACGCTATTGGAATAGACATTGGAGGAACCAACACAAAGATCGCCATTGTCAATTCTTCAGGCAAAGTGGAAGCATTCAATGCTTTCTCAACCAAAGGGCCCTCAAATTTTGAGCTATTTTCAGACAAGGTGTTTGAAGTTTCAAAGAATCTCCTAGCCGAACTTAACTTAGGTATTAAGGACGTTAAAGGCGTTGGTGTGGGTGCCCCTAACGGTAACTATATTAGCGGTAAAATTGTTAATCCCCCAAACTTAAAACAATGGGGAACGGTGGATCTTACAGGCCCGTTTAAAGAAAGATTTGGCACTGAGGTTTATCTAGACAATGATGCAAATGTTGCGGCCTTGGGCGAAGGTAAATGGGGCAAAGGGAAAGATAAAAAGGACTTTGTAGTGGTTACCCTAGGCACAGGCATTGGTACCGGAGTGATTGTCAACAACCAGCTAGTTAGGGGTGGAAATGGACTTGCTGGAGAGGGAGGTCATATATCTATAGACTTCCAAGGTCGCAGGTGTGGATGTGGAGGACTAGGCCACCTAGAGATGTATGGCTCAGTTCAAGGAATTAAAACAACCGTGTTGGAACATTTGGGAAAAGAATTAAGCTTTAAGGAGATCTCCGAAGGATATAAGGCCCAAGACAATGAGATGGTTGAAGTTATTACTATTACGGCCGATTACCTTGGAAGAGGTCTTTCCACTATGGCCGCTCTATTAAGTCCACAGGCCTTCATACTTGCTGGCGGTGTCTCGACTCTTGGCCAAAGTTTTACAGTGCTAGTGAAAGAGTCACTGGACAAGTACGTCTTCCCTACCTTCAAAGGTGACATCGCCGTTGAACTATCAGAAATTTCTCAAGGTGAAGGGGCCGTGCTTGGCGCCGCCGCTTTGGTTCTTTAGCTTTACTTGGCCACAAGGATCGAACACGGTGATTTTTTGATTAACGCAGAAGCCACACTTCCTAGGAACAACTCTTTAATTTTTCCTCTCATGTGAGAACCCATTAAAACAAGGTCTATATTCTCTTGTTGAATGTATTCCACTAATTTATCACTGACGCTTCCCTTCTTATCCAGAATTGTGGAAGCGGCCACATCAACGCCCGCGCTCTTCAGCTCATCTGCTCGTCTGGCAAGCTTCTTTTCAAAGTCATGAATGTTTTCAGTGATAAGCTCTTCTATTTTTTGTGTCAGTTCTCCTGTGGGAGTTTCAGGACTTTGATAGCCTTGATAGTAGCAAGGCACAATGTTCACGATATGAGTTTTACATTTAAATTTTTTGTGAAGGATTTTAGCCCAGTCCAAGGCCTGGTCACAGTGATGAGAAAAGTCATAGGCAACCATTATGTTTTTAGGCCGAGTGGCCTGTTCATTTTTAACGATCATCAAAGAGCAGGGTGATTTATGAATAAGCTCCTCTGTCACAGTCCCAAGAAACAGTTCTCTAAGGGTTCTTTTAGGGTTGTAACCCAGTAACAACAAATCTGCTTGATTCTCCTTAACTTCTTCCAAAAGGACGTCAGCTCCGTCACCTGGCCTTGACTCATAAGCAACTTCGACACCTTCGAGATCTCCAAATTGCTCAAGCTCTTCTTTAATTGTTTTATCATTGGCGGCAAGTATATTTTTAGAATAGGACTCAAAGGCTTCAGGATCAAAGTGAACTAAGGCTCCATCTAAGGCGGTGGCGTCGGCAAGTTTTTCAGCATGTAGGGTCAGCACCTTTTTGCCAAATGCTTTGGCCCAAGCAAGAGAAGTTTTAAGAAGGTTAAAACTGTTCCCTCGTAAATCTTCTCCCACAACAAATTGTCCCATTTGAACCTCCTACTCTGTGGTTAAAATTTTTATACATCCTATTAGTAATGACAATTAGCGACATCTTATACGGCCGTTTACGTTCACGCTTTAGGACCTTAAAATTAGAACACAAAGAAGTTTAAAACTTGAATGCACAAGGAGGTTTTATGGACTTCACACCAAATAGAAGAAGAGGTGACTACCCTTCAAGAGGTAAGATTCCTGCCAAGAGCGGAGATGTATGGTCTGCTTTTGATGACTTTTTCAACTCTCGTTTTTCTGACTTGCCATCCACCAATGAATTAAACAACTTCAATCCAGAGGTGAATATCAAAGAGACTGACGACGCCTATATTGTGGAAGCTGAATTGGCAGGTCTTAAAAGGGATGAGATAGACATCGAACTTAGAGACGATCAATTGATCTTAAAGGGAGAGAAAAAAAGCTTCAAAGAAGATGATAAAGATAATTACTATCATATGGAAAGACGCTACGGAAGCTTTTACCGTTCAATTCCTATGGACGCTGACATTGATGAAAACAAGTGTGACGCCAATTACAATGATGGACTTTTAACGATTAAGGTCAAAAAGAAAGAGGGAAAGAAAAGTAAAAGCAAAAAAATAAATATCCAATAACAACAAGGCCGCGAAAGCGGCTTTGTTAAAATGTTCCAGTGTTTAGCATAACAAGAACACATCCACTCACGACCCTAATGCCAGAGTCCTTGAGCTCTTGGTAGATCTCAGGGTTTTCCGCACCTGGGTTAAAGATGACTCTTTTTGGGCCAAGAGACTTTATATCATCCACCAATTTACTTGATATTCCTGAGTTCACATACATTGCCAAAGTGTCGACTTTTTCACCTATCTCGTTGAGGGAACTAAAAACTTTTTGACCATCGATTTCCTTTAACCTCGGGTGAACCAACTTAGTGGAATGTCCATGTTCCTCCAAAAGCTTCATGGCCTTATAGGAATATCTTGATGCAACATCAGATGCGCCGAGGATTGCAACGTTCATTACTTTTCTCCTGCTTTGTTAGGATGCGTTTCTTACTGGCCGACTTTTTATATTTGAATTGAAAAATGTTCTCCCCTATTGGACTTAGTTTGCCCTGAGAGTTGACTGTAAAGGCCGTTTTTAGTCTTTTACCGACGATCATAATCTCCTCCTTACAGCTAATATGGTAAAGAGTTTTCAAATGGCAAGAGGTAGGCCTTAAATAACAGCTACTTGTCTTACAAAAATTTAGAAGCTCATTAAAAATTCAACGAGCAGTCCGACAGCCAAGAACAGACCGACAGAAAAGGAAATTCCTTTCATTAGACCTCCTCCTTCAGTTTAAACAATTCCGGTAGGATTAAAAACTAAAATTACGCTTTGCAAGGAATTATCTAAAAAACATTCATAGATTATTGATTTTAGTCAATTTTTAAGGCAATTTAATGCCCATGACTCACAGCACACTAAGCTCTTATTCAGATGACGAAATCTTGTCCATGAGGATCAAGGACTTGCCACTGGACAGCAGACCACTATTTGATGGTCAATTGTCAAAATTGCGAAGCGAGCTCAAGCGAAGAGGAATAGAATGGATGCCACATGTCTGGCCTTCCGAAGAGTGGTTCTCACCTGATGGAGTCGGTGGATTTGCCTTTCCATTCACTCTTCTAGACTCAAAACTAATCAAACTTGAAAAAAAGCATGTTGGCCTTTCAGAAGGATCTAATGAAAAAGAATTCTTGAAGCTTATCAGACACGAATGTGCCCATGCGCTCGACAACGCGTTTCATCTTAGAAAAATTAAAAGCCGCCAGAGAGTTTTTGGATTAAGTTCCACTCCTTATCCGAGTTACTATATTCCCAAACAAAATTCTAGAGAATATGTAAAACACCTTCCACAAGGCTACGCTCAGGCGCACCCAGAAGAAGATTGGGCCGAAACATTTGCGGTTTGGCTCACTCCCAAAAATCAATGGAAAAAGAAATATGCCAATTGGCCAGCACTTGAAAAACTTATGCTGGTAGACAATGTTATGGACAATCTAAGAGGACTCTCTCCCAAGATTAATCGCAAGGACACTCCTCTACACTTCAAAGACGACGAAAGAACTGTAAGGGAGTACTTTTCTTGGAGAAAGAAATCCTTAGGTCTTCGTCAGAGAAACTTTTATGAAAATAAGGTTAATGAACTTTTCTCAATTCAAGGAAGAAAACACGCCAATGAGGTTTTCAAAAGGTATGAATCCATCATCTGCTCCAAGCTTGTAAAAAGAAGCGGTATTGATAGAAATGTGGCCAAGCTCATGATTAAAGAACTGAAACAAGAGTGCAAATCCAAAAACTATCATTTAAAATATTCTTCAATTAAAACAAAAAGAGCTGTTGAGGATGTGCTTGCCGCGCATTCAGCTGACTTTCTTAAAAAGAAAAGACATCGAGTTTTCATGTGAAAAATGTTTTAGCGATTATGCATAAAAGCCTCATACCTCCCGAAGGCTTTAAGAAAGAAGAGATTGATAGGTTTAAAACACCTTGGGTCACCGAGGCCGATGTGATCATGGCGTTGAAAGAGCTCGGTCATACAGTTACAACATTGGGCATTGATGAGGAGATCACTCCATTAGTGGCGTCAATAAAAAACCAAAAACCAGATTTAGTCTTCAACATGCTTGAACAATTTAACAATGACCCTGCAATGGACTATCACATTGTGACCTTGCTTGAACTCCATCAGGCCACCTACACAGGTTGCAATCCAAAAGGTCTGTTAATTGCAAGAGATAAAGCGCTCGCAAAAAAGATATTAAAGTTTCACAAGATAGCCACCCCCAACTTTTTCACGATCAAAAAAGGTAAAAAGCTTCGCAGTCACAAAGGACTTAGATTCCCTCTTATTGTAAAGTGCGCATCTGAAGAAGCAAGCTATGGCATAGCTCAGGCCAGTGTGGTTCACAATCTTCAAAAGCTTCAAGAGCGTGTTGACTACATCCAGAATGAATTGGCCCAGGATGTGCTGGTTGAAGAGTTCATTGAGGGTAAAGAGATCTACGTGGGAGTCATCGGAAATAAAAGACTTAAAGTCCTACCTGCTTGGGAACTCGTTTACAAGAATGTGGAAAAACCCGAGAAGGAAATTTACACGGAAAGGGCCAAGTGGAATGAAAAATATAGAAACAGAAAAGGCATAGACCACGCAAAAGCGGACATATCACAAGAGTTAGAAAAGAAAATTCAAAAAGTCGCCAAGAAGGTCTACAAGGTTCTAAACCTTAGTGGTTATGCCAGAATAGACTTTAGGATTGGAAACGATGAAAAAATTCATGTTCTGGAGGCAAATCCCAATCCAAACATATCCAGTGATGATGAGTTTGCCGAAAGCGCTAAGTACAGTGGAATAACCTACCCAGAACTTATAAAAAGTTTAATAGGCGCAGGTCAAAAACCTAATAGCTAGCTACCATTGTATTTCTTCTTTATTTCTAAAAAATTTCCCACTCGGCGGCTCATTCATGGTCGCGAGCCAAACAGGAGTTCTTGCCCCTTCCTCAGGGCTTAGTGGAGCCTTCTCTCCTCCTAGATCAGTTCGAACCCAGCCAGGACAGACAGAGTTCACAGAGATCCCGCTACTATTCAATTCCGCATGGAGAATTTTAGTCAATGCATTAAGAGCACTCTTGCTCATTCTGTATGCGGCCCATCCTCCTTCCATTTCACTCAAGGAACCCATGCCGGATGAAATGTTAATAATTCGACCTTTTCCATTTTCTTTCATTAATGGTGCGATGGCCTGTGACATAATCAAAGCGCCAACAGTATTCACTTCGAAGGTCTTTGAAACGATTACTGGATCAACATTCAAAACACTATTTTGACCTTCCCCACTGTCTAGCATGACACCGGCATTGTTAATTAGGACATCCAAGTAGTCGTGTTCATCTTTTATCCTCGCCACAGCATCTTTGATAGTTGCGCTTTTTGTCACATCAATTTCAATAGGTTTTACGTTTAATCCTTCTTGCACAAGGCCTTCACAAACCTTTGAACCCTTTTCGAGATCACGCACCCCCATATAAACAATATGGCCTTTCGCCGCAAGCGTTTTAACGATTGCAAGACCTAATCCCCTATTGCCTCCTGTGACCAATGATACTGTCATGACTTCCCCCGCGTTTGTGTAAACCTTATGTATAATCCATCACACTGACAATTGAAGTCAATATGATAGCTTAATAAAGGATTACATTAAGCACAAGGAAGTCAATGAAACCGCGTTTTAATATCTGGCCTTTAATAATTACTTTCTTTTTAGTCGTGACCTTTCAAAACCTCGTCACCACAAACGCAACAATGAAGCGTGTAAGCTATGATGAGTTTATGGGACTTCTCGACAACAAAGAGATCACCGAAGTTGTTCTCGGCGAGACCACAATGAAGGGCATTACGAGTGTGCCTGAAGGAGAGACTCCCCAGATTTATGTGACCAACAGGGTTGAGGAAGACGCAGTAAAACTATTAAAACCGTATAATGTAAAATTTAGAAAGGAAGTCGAAAACACCTTTTTTAGGGACATACTCTCATGGGTAATCCCACCACTCATTTTTGTATTCATCTGGATATATTTCCTAAAAAAGATGGCACAAAAAGGAGGGGGTGGCCCCGGCGGAAGTTTAATGAGTGTGGGCAAGAGCAAGGCCAAGGTTTATGTTGAGAAAAACACTGGCAAAACCTTTAAAGACGTTGCTGGTGTTGACGAGGCAAAAAGAGAACTTGAAGAGATTGTGGACTTCCTAAAAGATAAAGAGAAGTACGGAAGATTAGGCGGTAGAATGCCTAAAGGAATTCTGCTAGTTGGCCCTCCCGGAACAGGCAAAACTCTTTTGGCCAAGGCCGTGGCGGGGGAAGCTGGTGTGCCTTTTTTTAGTATAAGTGGCTCTGAATTTGTTGAAATGTTTGTGGGCGTCGGCGCTGCAAGGGTAAGAGACCTATTTAACCAGGCCAGAAAAAGCTCACCATGTATCATCTTTATCGATGAACTTGATGCCTTGGGGAAGTCTAGGGGGTCAAGCAACATGTATGGGGGCAATGACGAAAAAGAGCAAACACTAAATCAGCTTCTTACCGAAATGGACGGCTTTGAGACTAAAGAAGGCATCATTCTTCTAGGTGCTACAAATCGGCCAGAGATACTTGACCCTGCCCTCCTTAGGGCCGGAAGGTTTGATAGACAAGTGCTGGTGGATAGGCCAGATAAAAGTGGAAGACTTGAAATTCTCAAGGTTCACATTCAGCGAGTGAAATATAAAAAAGATTTAGACTTGAAACAAATAGCATCACTCACCACAGGCTTTACTGGAGCTGATCTTGAAAACTTGGTCAATGAAGCTGCATTGGTGGCCACCAGAAAAGACAAAGAATATGTTGAAGTTGAGGATTTCACCCAGGCAACGGAAAGGATTGTTGCTGGGCTTGAGAAAACAAACAGACTTTTGAATGATTTTGAAAGGAAGGTGGTGGCACACCATGAAATGGGACACGCCATAATGGGTATGGCCTTAAAGTCAGTTGATGAAGTTCACAAGATCTCAATCATCCCTAGGGGAATGGGTGCTTTAGGCTACACAATTCAAAGACCTTCTGAAGATAGATTTCTTATGAGAAAAGAAGAGCTAGAGGCGAAGATCTGCGTTTTAATGGGAGGACGTGTTGCTGAAAAAATAATATTCAACCATCTCTCAACTGGAGCTTCCGACGACCTTGCCAAAGCAACCGATATCGCAAGGAGTATGGTCACAAAATACGGGATGGTAAAACAGCTTGGACATGTAAGCCTTGAAAGAACGCAACAACAATTTCTAGGCCCTGACGGTATGAAAACCCATGAGTACTCTGAGGCAACCGCAAAGGAAATAGACGAGGCGGTGAAGCTTATTGTTGAAAACGCATACCAAAGAACCTTATCCATTTTAACAAACAACAAAAAGCTTCTAGAGAACTCTGCTGCTGATCTCCTCAAGAGAGAAACCCTCGAAGGCGATGACCTAAACGCGATTAGAGAGTCTATAATTTTATAAGCTGCAATTTAGTTATATTTCATAAGCGTCCTTTTACTATTTTGAAAAAAATGCGGTAAATTTCGATGGTTATACTTTTCAATTACTAAGGAGTGGCAAATGTCCAAAATCGCATCAATGTTAGGTTTAAATCAAGACAAGACTATTCACAAAGACCTGCCTAGAAGCTTCTATATTCAGGAGGCAGTAAAAAGAGGAGACGGTGATCTTTCAAAAGACGGTGCATTGATCGTTAAAACGGGAAAGCACACTGGACGCTCGGCAAATGACCGATACATTGTGAAAAGTGAAAGAACTAGAGATACCATTTGGTGGGAGAACAATCTAAATCCTATGGCGCCTGAAAAGTTTCAGGCATTGAAAGAACAGGCCATCCAACACCTAAATCAAAGAGATGAGCTTTACTGCACGGAAAGAAGTGTAGGGGCAAATGAAAAGCATAATATTTCAGCACTTTTAATCACCACTCATCCTCAGCACGCCTTATTCTCACAGCATCTTTTTAGGGACAAAATGAGAGATTTTAAAGAGGATGATTTTACAATATATCATGTCCCGGAAATGGCGGTTGATCCAAATGTGTATGGAACCAAGTCCAACACGATCGTGGCAACTTGCTTCGACACCAACACCACAATTATCGTTGGTACCCTATACGCAGGCGAAATAAAAAAATCAATGTTTTCAGTCATGAATTATCGTTTGCCTGAAAAAGAAATCCTACCTATGCACGCTGGTGCCAGCAGATTGGAAAATAAACAAACTTCAGTCTTTTTTGGCCTGTCAGGAACAGGAAAAACAACTCTTTCAACAGATACAGGCGTCTACTTAATTGGTGACGATGAGCATGGATTAAGTGATGAAGGCATTTTTAATTTCGAGGGCGGCTGCTACGCAAAAACATATAAATTAAGCCCAGAAACTGAGCCAGAGATTTGGGAGGCAACAAATCACTTTGGCTCCATGATTGAAAATGTAACTTACGATGAAAAGACACGTGAGATTGACTTTAGCGACAAGTCCATTACCGAAAATGGAAGATCCTCCTACCCTCTTTCATTTATTAGAGATCTTGAGCAAAGTAGCCAAGGCCAAGTTCCAAACCATATTTTCTTCTTGACCGCTGACGCTTTTGGAGTTCTGCCACCGGTAGCAAAACTTACCAACACTCAGGCAATGTTCTATTTTGTCTTGGGCTACACTGCCAAACTAGCAGGAACAGAAGTTGGAGTTCGTTCACCCCAAGCGACATTCTCTCCATGTTTTGGCGCTCCATTTATGCTTCGCCACCCTTCTGAGTATGCAAAACTTTTAGGTGAGTACCTTGAAAGGCATGACACGAATGTATGGCTAATCAATACAGGCTGGACAGGTGGTCCTTATGGAGAGGGAGAAAGATTCCCACTAAAGGTCACCAGACAAATTATTAGATCTATCCAGGCCAACAACTTAAATGACGTGAAAGTTGAAAAAGATCCTATTTTCGGACTTCAAATACCTTTGGAAATTGAGGGAGTTTCATCCGAAATGCTTCAACCGCAAAAGACTTGGAAAGATGAAAGCAACTACGCTCCAAAGGCTAAGGAATTAGCAGAATCTTTCCACGAGCAAATGAAGAAATTTGGCGACTTTTACGAGAAAAATATTGAAGGCGCCCCCAGCATCAAGCTATAACTAGTGAATGCAAAATATTAAATCTATAATGGTCCCGCTTGCGGGGCCTTTTATTTTTCTCACAGTCTATTTTTCCAACCTTGATCTTACACAAAAACAACAATGTTTTTTGGCCATATTCAGTTTTGTTGTTTACAACTGGTTGATTGCAAAAATTCCACTTTTTGCCACTGGCCTTATGGGCGTTAGTCTTTCGGTTGTTTTAGGTGTAAAAGATGCAACAACCGCCCTCTCTTCTTTTGCCCACCCGATAATCTTTATATTTTTGGCAGGTTTTCTTTTTGCGAAAGCTCTTCGAAACATTGGACTGGACAAGAGGATTTCACTTTTCATAATTTCTAGGAAACAGGTATCCAAAAGCTTTGACCGCCTACTATTTTGCTTATTGGCCTTGTGCGCATTTTTCTCTATGTGGGTGTCCAATACTGCAACCACAGCGATGATGCTTCCAATTATGCTGGGTGTGCTCAATAGTGTGGGAGTTAAAGATAAAATTACTCAAAGTTACATGCTTTTGGGCCTGGCCTATAGCGCAAGTGTTGGCGGTCTCGCCACACCCGTTGGGTCTCCACCAAATATTATTGCCATTGGCATGCTGGAGCAACTGGCCGGCATTAAAATCACCTTTCTTGAGTGGACACTGTTTGGAATGCCTTTAAGCCTATTTTTTCTTTTAATCATATACTTCTTTATAAAAAGAAAGGTTCCTAAAGAAGTTAGATCCATCGATTTGACCAAACTTTTCAGTGAAACGAAGGAGAAGAAAGGTCTAAACTCAAATGAGCTATGGCTTATGGCAATGTTCAGCGCTCTTCTAATCGCATGGTTTACGCCTGGGCTTTTAAAATCCGCATTTGGCGATGTTATGCCAATTTTTCATACAATACAGAAGAGAATGAACCCAGGAGCTGTGGGTGTGCTATTGGCGTCCCTCTTATTTGTATTTCCTCTAAAATCAAAAACAAAGCTTTTGGAAACAGACGACTTAAGAGATATCGACTGGGGGTCCCTAATCCTATTTGGTTCAGGTTTGTCTCTAGGAAAAATGCTGTTTGACACAGGACTTGCCAACATTGCCGGCAACTTTCTAGTAGCTCAAATAGCTGGAACAGGGGTTTTCTTGTTTTTACTGCTCCTTTGCCTTTTTACTGTTTTTTCAACCGAGCTTGCCTCCAATACGGCCAGCGCCAACATCTTAATACCAATAGTGATTGCCTCTTCCACATCTTTAGGTCTAGGACCTGCAGCTGCGGCGATTGCAGTTGCCCTATCTTGTTCGCTTGCCTTTATGCTGCCAGTCGCGACACCTCCCAATGCGATAGTATATGGCTCGGGAAAGGTCGAAATTTCCACAATGATGCGCTTTGGCCTTGTTCTAAACTTTGTGTGTGGAACATCTTTGGCCTTGGTTTTTTATTTTATAAAATATGCACTATAATGACCCTCTAAGGAGTTTCAATGGCCAGGCACATTACTAGTTTTGATTTCCCTGAGTTAAAGGTCATCAATGGCAAATATAGGATAATTTCCAAACTCGGCGGAGGATGGGAAGGAGAAGTCTATAAGGTTGAGGAGATATCCACCGGGATTATTAGGGCCGCAAAGTTCTTTTTGCCAATTAGAAATAAAAACAATGTGAACGCCAGAAGGTATGCCAAAAAACTTCATAAGCTTAGAAGTTGCTCAATCCTAATTCAGTACTTTACTCAAGAGACAATGATGTTTAAGGACGAGAAGGTAACTTACCTTATTTCAGACTATGTTGAAGGTGAAACCTTAACCGTATTCTTGAAAAACTTCAGAGGAAGCAAACTTCCTCCATATCAGGCGCTTCATCTTTTGCACGCTTTAGTTAGAGGTCTTGAAAAAATTCATGCCTTTCGCGAGTACCATGGCGATTTGCACTCGGACAATGTTATCATTCAAAGATATGGACTTGGATTCAAGGTCAAGATATTGGATTTATTTCACTGGGGCACGCCTAAAAGCCAAGACTTTAAAGATGATTTAGTCGACGTGATCAGACTATTCTACGATGTTCTTGGTGGACCTAAAACTTACAAGGACATGCCCCCAGAGGTAAAAGAAATTGTTTGTGGCCTAAAGAAGGGAATCATAACTTCCAGGTTTAAAAACATGTCTCAGCTAAGGATACACCTAGAGAACATGGCATGGAGTGTTTATAAATGAGTATAAATATAGACTTCCACAATTCTGCGATGGAGAAACCTATTCCCTATAGCTTCAAAAATGGAAGCTTATGGCTCTATACCCATCCTAGCGAATGGGACAAGCCTATGGAGGATGCCATTGTAACAGTCTCTAGAGATGAGGAGCTAGTTGCAATTTTTCTTAGCGATGGAATGGGCGGCCACGCTGGAGGCGATAAGGCCGTAAAGGCCATGCATGAAAGCGTAAAGAAAGTATTTGAAAGCAAGAGTGCTTCCAAGAATGACAGAGAAAACGTTTTAGATGCGATTGAGCTTGCAGATAAAAAGGTAAAAGAATTAAAAACTGGCGCAGGAGCAACAATTGTCGCCTTTGAAATTGGTAAAGAATTTACTAGAAGCTATCATGCTGGAGACAGCGTAAGCTATGTTCTAGGTTCACGAGGTAAGATAAAATACCTTTCTATGGAGCACTCTCCGAGAGGCCATGCTCTGGAGTCCGGACTGGTGCATGAAGACAATGTCCACATCTACATTAAAGACGATCATGAAGTCTCCAATGGACTTGGATTTGAGCCCATGAGCTTAGAGGTAAGTCAAAAGATTGAACTTAACAACCAAGACCTCCTCTTTTTGTCCTCAGACAATATGCCTAAAAACTTCACAGAAGAAGAAATTGTATCCCTTATCTCCACAGGGGAATTTGAGAAAAGGATGGATACATTTCACGAACAAATGAATGAGAAGATTAAGGACATAAAAAAGGACGACACAAGTGTCGCCCTATTTAAATATAATCTTGAAAAGTAATTAGTAACAAGGCTGGTAGCAAGAACGAGCGGCGTCTAAAAGCTGCTCTTTTCTGTCACAATTGAATTCATCCTTGCATGCAGTTTCAAGACAAACAATATCAGATCTGTCGCAGGCCATCGCCACTTCTCTTGTGTCTTCCAAACTTCTTAAGTTTCGTTTTCCCACCTTTTTGGCAACAAAGTTTAAACAATCCATATCTGTAAGCGCGCAAGACAGAGCAACTTTATTTAAATCGTCCCTGTTGTTTGTGTTATACCAAGGAAGGGTCTTAGCTAGTTTTTTAACACATGCTCCACCGGGGTTTCCCGCACAGTGATATTTTATTTGTCTATTATGCTCGTCACTGCTGTATTGATATTTTGGAATTCTACTTTTAATTTCTTGCTCACACTCAAGATTTGGTTTTACTCTACAGTGCCCTGGGTGAAACTGAGCGGTTGCAAGTAGCGACCAGCTAAAAAGCATCACAAAAAAATATTTCATATGTCCTCCTAAAATCAGGTACAACTTACTGTTTTACGTTACCAAAGTCCATATACTCGGTAAAATCCATAAGGCCTAGGCTAAACCTATGTCCCTAAGAGACGATGCAACTCGGTGCTTCGAGTCTCTTATGGGTTTTGAGAAGAGCCTTACAGTCTTAAGCCCTGCTCTCTGCGCGGCATCAAGAGAGTCTTCAGACGAAGAAACGTACATAATTTCAGAGGGTTGAAGCTCTAAGCTCTTAGAGATACGCTCAAAAGCTTTAGGGTCATCTTCACTTCCCACAGAAGCGTCAAACTTGTTTTCAATTTGTTTATTGAATTCATCTGCTGAGTCAGTGGGAAAAGTTGCGACACCTAACCCGCTTTCTTTCCAATTTGCCAAGATTTCTTCAATTTCTGCACTTTTATCAAACCAATTATCTAAAATATCACTCAGCTCGTTTGGAGTTGCAACGTCAAAGCCCTCTTGTGTGTCAGCGATTTGAGCGAAATTTCCAGCCAAAAATTTATTCATTTCCGTTAAAATTGAAGGAAGATCATTAGAGTCCGTTTGGTCTTTTAAATTGAGCAATACATACTTAATCACCGGATCCCCTATTTCTATTAACGCTCGTTTCCAACAGCTCACATTCAAGAAGAAACTCAAAGGCCTCAACCTGTCTTTTGGCGCCATCAATTGAGTTAGACCAGGTATAAAGTCCATGCCCTTCAACTAAGATTCCATGAATAAACCCATTCTTAGAGAAATAGTCTCCAAGCCACGAGCAAAATTCAGACATATCATCACTATTTGGAAATATGGGAAGAATCACTTCCTCATCATGTCGCCTGATACCATCAAACGCTTTGAGTATCTCGTAGTTGGAGAAAGAAATCTCTCCTTTATTTTTACATAGCCTGGAAACTGTAGTGGAGGTAGGTGAATGCGTGTGCAAAACACAATTCACATCAGAAAACTGATTGTAAACACATGTGTGAATTAGGGTTTCAGGAGAGGACTTTTCACCTTGTGATTTAATAAGTCCCCCACTATTGTTAACTTGAACTAGGTCATTAACAGCGAACTTCGACTTATCCACGCCATTTCTTGATATAACAATATTTTTTGAAGTTTCTCTAAAGGAAAAATTTGAGCTGGTAGCTGGCGTCCAACCTTTGGAGCTAAAAAACTTTACGGCCTCTACCAAATGTTCTCGTTTCGTCTTGCCAAGCATTGTGCCCCTTTCTGTTATAAAGGTCTTTATAACGTTCCAGGGTTAGACAAGCAACTCAACGAGGCCTGTCACAAAGTTAAAGAATTAAGATCTAATGAACGTCTAACTAAGAAGCTATAGCTACAAAGATAGGACAATACGGTATTAAGCAAGAAAAACCAGAGCGTTAAAATAGTTTTAGAAGAACTAGAATCCCAGGGCATCAATTAGCAGGACTTTTCTCTGCTCTGGGTCCCAATGAAGATTTGCCGAAATTGGTTTTTTATTTAAAGCGTTCATTATTTTTTGATTTATGATGTCGGGTGACTTAGAGAGCTCTCTTTTAAGGGCCTTTATCACTTTCTTGATTGCAGGTTTATTGGCCACTTCTTTTAGCTCTTTAGAATGAGGCGCAAAATCACGAACGATATAGTTTCTCCCTATTTCTTTGATTTTTGTAACCGAGAGGTAGTTCTTCAACCTGTTATTGTGCAAGACCTTATCCTCAAATACCATAAGTGCCTTAGTGCTTAATTCAAATTGATCCGCACGGGAGTCAGTCCACACCTTTAGGGCCAGCCTTTGATTTGTGGGATGTAAAAAGATAGCCCCCTCACCACCCTTGTAATCAGCTTCCAAGAGCTTGTTCTCCAGTTGATAGTCAATATCGGCTGGGGTGGAGTTCTTATACATCTTAGCAAGTCTTTCCTTAACAGACTCTCCATCTTGAACTATCGGACGCTTTACATGCAGTTCATGTTCCTTTACGGCCTCATAATAACGCTTTAGTTGGCCTCCCGTTTTAAAATATAAAACGGAGTCGTGAGCGGCCGTATCCTCGATGGCCTTCTCAAGCCTCTTTTTACAAGCGCGCGTGAAGGCGTGAGACGATAAAATACATAGAATAACAAAAAGCTTAAAACTCACAGCCAGTCGCCTCCATGTTTTGCATTAAAAGTTTTTCTTGCCCGGCCTCAATAATGCTTTCAACCTTAGCAATCATCCGAGAACTCATATTGGCCAGTAGACCAAATGACAGAAGCTTCGACTTCGCGATGATGTTTCCAACCTTTTTCATTTTAAAGACTAATCTTCCCATAGTTAGTGCAACCTTTGGACTCGCAGCACCTGCTGTAAGAGCTGCTATGAGAACATCAACACCAATACTTCCCACCATTAAGCATGTGGCCTCAAGTTTTTGGTTAGCCGTCATGTTGGAGAGGCTTGAATAGAATTCGCTGATTTGTTTACCGAACTCTCCATACTTTCTAATAAGCAGTGCTTTTGTTTTTTCAAAGTCGGTGATTGCGCTGCCAATATTTTTTGAGAAGTCCCACAAGACCTCAAGTCCATCCCCTAGAAAACTAAGATACTCTCCAATTCTTTTCTTGGGGTCGCTAAAAAGTCTGTCCCTCTCTTTAGATAGGGAACTAGTTACACTTTTATAAGTACCTATTGTTGAGTCGTATGCACCTTGCTTACCCGCCCGAGCACACTGAGCAATAGAGCTAACTAGACTGGCCTGAGAGAGCTTCTCAACACCACGTAGTTCAGGCAAACTTGATGCCTCTACAGGGCAAGCTTGAGCATGGGCACTTTTTATAGGAGACCAATAGATTCCGGCCTTTTTTTTGGAGTTAATTGCCTTTGCAAGTGAATAGATTAGAGGGGGTGAAATCCCACTGAAATATATGGCCAATATGTTATCGCCCAAAGAAAAGTGCAAAGCATTAAACTTTGGGAAACTGAGGACTTTGTTGATTGGAAAGCTTCCTTTAACATCATACTTGAAAATGACCTTGGAATTTAAAAAGGCATCACTCAACACTAAGTTTATTCCTAAAAACGGGCTTCCACTATTTTTTACAAAAACAGGTGTAAGTCCTAGGCCTTCTCCAGCGTGAATGATTTTATTGAGCTGTTGTTCCGGTATTTTTTTAAAATCAAATGACTTATATGAATAAGGATCAAGACAAATCCCTGATTTTACGTACAAAAATAAAAAGCCGATAACCCACTTGGCAATACCCATGTTAGATTATCGGACTTTCAATTAGTTTTCTTTAAAGTTTATTTTATCTTATTCCGCAATCTCCTCTTCAAAAAGATCCTTATCCTCCTGTGGTTCACTACCACTGGAATCAGGCTCAACAGCTACGCTCTCTTCCACTTCCATGCCACTGTCAAAATCGTCCATCTCAAGAGACTGAGCAAACGCAGTTGAAAATAAGGTTGATAATAGAACAAACAAGATACAGGTATTTCTAAGTTTCATAGGGCCCTCCCATATAACGGCCATGACTAAGCTCCCTGCTAGTCTAGAAAAGTATGCATCAACTTGTATTTTTCACCTACGAAAAAGTGATGGGAAGGATCATTATTTTTTGAGTATTTTGGCCCCCAGAATGGAGGCCAGATTGAACTATAAGATCTCTACAACTTCGTCTTTTTTAAACCTAACTTTAAGTTTTTCTGTGTAAACATCATCGTCGGCCCTAAAACCTACAGGACAAAGAAGCACTGAGCGCAAATCTTTCTCATGAAGTCCCAAAATTTTGTCTACTTCATTAGGCTTGAAGCCTTCCATTGGACAAGAGTCGATCTTTAAGTTGGCACAAACTGTAAGCAGTGTTCCCAATGCGATATAGATTTGATTCTTTGCCCAAACAAGTCTTTTCTCTGCAGGCTGCTGAACGATCATTTTTATAAGCATCTTCTTGAAACCTGCCAATGAGTCAGCTTCAACTCCTCTAGTTTCGCAGATATCTTTCATGTAAGCGTCAACGTGAGCCTCGTCGATCTCTTCTTTTTCACACATAACAATTAAATGAGAAGCATCCTTAACCTGTTGCTGTCCATATGAAGCGGCAACCAGCTCCTCTCTTAACTTTTCATTCTTAACCAAAATAAACTTCCAAGGTTGAAGTCCATAGGAAGAAGCAGTCAGCCTTAAGGATTCAAGAAGAGCATCAACTTGCTCTTCACTAAGCTTTTTCTCTGGGTCAAATTTCTTACATGCATATCGCCACTTTAGGTCTTCAATAATATCAAAAGACATTCACTCTCCTATATCAAAGGTTTACTCTTTATAAATTCCAACAGATTTTTATCATTCACAATTTTCTCTACGATGATGTTCATACAGGAGGCAATGGTCGGAGCAAGTTTCTCTGTTGCGTCTCCCATGTCTCCAGGGGACTTAACTTCCGTCCAAAAACTGCCACTATAAGAGTCATCTTCTTTAACGACTTTAACGTCTATCGCTATCTTACAACTGGCCCTTTCAGGCTTAAATCGCTCCAATACTTCCTTGGTCCAAAACTCTTTCACCACAATGCTCATAACGGCTTTTTCATCAGTCATAACCATAAGAACATTTCTTCTGCTCAGTGAGTTTCTCAGGTAGTCTTTGAAATACTCGGAAAAATTATATTTAAACTCGACAGGTGTCTTTTTAAACTGAGCACCCGTTCTTGCCTGGCCAACTTCAGCTACATTCCTTTGATCGACAAGAGCTGAGAGCTTTATTGGCATGGTTGCTTCATTCAATATGGTAACTTTTGAAAAATCCTCATAAGGTATAAGGTTTTGCTCTTTTAACACAACCTTTTGCTGAGCGCATGATATGGTCAAAAGAGTGATAGCAAAAAGTAGTTCTTTCATTCTGGCCCTCATTTAAGTTTCTATATTAAATGAATACGTTAGTTAGAACCTTTTGTCGATGCGGTGTCGGATTCCCACTTTTTAAACCTTTCAATATCAAGCTTGATTTTCTCCATAACCCAACGCAATACGGCGATGTCATCTAGAAGGCCAAGTCCTAGAATAAAATCTGGCATAAAGTCTGTTGGAGTTACAAAGTATATGATTGCCGCGACAATATAAACAATTGTGCTTGTTGGAACCTCTCGGTAATCTCTGGCAAGCCAAGCCTTTACCATGCGTACCAAAGTCTTCAGATCATCGACGTTTTTACCCAAGGCATCTTTAACTTTGCTTTTGTTCAACTTCTCCATTGCCCCATCTAGCTTAAACTTTAAAGCTTGAGGGTTTCGAATTAAGTCTTGAGCAAGAACTAAAAACTTGGTTTGGACATATTTCAAAAGTCGCTTGTTCATTGTTTGTCTCACCTTAAGAATTCTTTTTCTTTCACACGCTGTGCTAGAAAATTAGATGGTTTCGGAATTATATAACAGGGAGACAAACATGTTATCAAGATTGTTGGCCTTATTTTTGATCACCGCAGGAATTAATGCATCAGAGCTATCTAACTATGAGCGGATTGAATCCATTGAACGACTGGAAAGATTTGCCTTTGGCTCCTGCAACAGTCCATACAATGAGCAGCCATTGTGGGAATGGATCATAAAAGAAGACCCCCAGCTTTGGCTTTGGGGAGGAGATAACATCTATGCTGAGACTGAAGACCCTGAACTGGTAAAACAAACTTACGAGATGCAAAACAATGTGCCAGGCTATAAAGAGTTAAAGGCACAGGCCCCCATCATTGGAGTCTGGGATGACCATGACTACGGCTATGACAATGCGGATTTTACCAATCCAATGAAAGTAGAGAGTCAAAAGCATTTTTTAGACTTTATGGAAGAGCCAAAGGACTCACCAAGAAGGAAGCAAGAGGGAATTTACACCTCCTATGATATCGGCGCAGGTGATACCAAGGTGAAGTTCATTCTATTGGACAATAGATATTTCTTAAACAACCCCGATGAAGAGGACAATATACTTGGAGAGAAACAATGGCGATGGTTTGAAAGGCAGATTCAAGAAAGCGATGCAAAAATCAACTTCATCGTTTCAGGCCTTTCGGTGCTCTCCTATGTTATCCGAAGAACCGAAGAATGGATTGACCATCGACCTGCATTTGATCGAATGAGAAGTTTATTGGATAAGCACAATCCAAGTGGTGTGATTTTTTTAACTGGAGATAAGCACTTCTCCTCCATTTTCAATAGGTTTGGACATTTAGAGTTTATGAGTTCAGGACTTTCCCACACAGTTGAAGGCAAATTAGTAAGAACATACGTTTCGAGGTTTTATCCTAATTCCTTTTTTGGGAAGAACTACGGCATGGTAAAAATTGACTGGAATTCAAAACCCTTAGCGGTTGAACTTTCTATTAAGAGCTTCTACCCTCGCCCAGCGTTCAAATTTAGATATGTTTTGAATCCACTTAATAAATGGGAGCTAGAAGAACCTCAATAAATTCGAACACTTGTAAAAATTACAAAAGTATTCCAAATTATTTGACGCATGGTTATATTGCACAACGAAAGAGGAGTCTACTTCCTTTTTTCTCTCTCTCTTAATGTGTGAAGAAGGGCCTCTAACCAAGGCCCTTTTTTTCTAACTCTAATAAAAATATCTTCTTTTCAATTCCACAAGAATACCCACCAAGTTTTCCATCTGTGCGAACAACTCTGTGGCAAGGCACAATAATTGGCAGAGGATTCTTTCCATTGGCAAGACCTATGGCCCTTGCTTTTTTAATGTCTCCCAGCATAGCTGCCTGAGCTTTATAGCTCACAGTTTTCCCATATGGAATCTCGATTAAGGCCTTCCACGCCGATTGCTGAAACTGTGTCCCGCTTAAATCCAGTGGCAGCTTAAAAGTTTTCCGTTCGCCCTTAAAGTATTCTAGCAATTGGGCATGCGCGGCATCTAAAACATCACAGGATTCAGTGCATTTGTGTTTATCAAAGCTTAGAAACTTCAGACGCTCATCTTGTGCGCCTAGGTATATAGCTCCAAGTGGTGTATTTATTTTTTTTACTTTTAACATCTATCTAACCTCGAGATAAGTAGTATCAAACTTATATAATTGAAACAAAGTTCATTCTGCTTTAAAAACATTCAAATTTTAATAAAAGGACGCCTGATGAACTTTAATTTCTCTGCTATTTTGATCACTTGCTTTTCCATAAATATCGCTCTCGCTACAGGCGTATCCATCAATCAAACAAACAGTTCATACTCAGAAATTTTAATTCAAACATCTATCACTAAAGGCCTTGAGGACTTGCAGGCCAAAACCCTTGTTGATAGTGCCGACTTTGATCATTTTATAGAGCAAGCACTTAAAACACCATACCTGGTACCCAATTTTTGTGAAGAATTTGAAAGCTTTAAAAACGGTCTCATTTGGTCAAAGCCGAACCATGTCATAATCGAAAGCTGCCGCAAGCAACTTGTTGAAATGATTTCTCCTTTTATGAACGGCGACTTCACTGTAAGAACGATCTTTTACTCCGGTGTGGACGAGTATGACCAGGATTATGAAAAGTTTCTTTTCATGGCAGAGAACTCTATGAGCTCTTATGTAATGGAATTTCAAATTATACAAGACTAGCTTAATAGCCTTCGTAATTGATTTAAAGAGTCGTTTATCATAACGTAGCATAAATCAAAAAGCGGAGAAATAATGAATCAAGGACAACCGGATCTCAATTACGAACTCTACAAGCTAAAGCAATCATTTAATAAAAACAAAAAGGCGTTCATACCCCTAATTATTGCATTGCTTTTGGCGGTAGGCTTTTTTACTTCTTACTACACAGTGGAACCCGATGAGGAAGCAGTTGTTATAAGACTGGGAAGATACTTGGAGACCACTCAACCGGGACTTCACTTTAAAATTCCTTTTGGTGTGGATAGAGTAATAAAAGTAAAAACAAAAATTGTTCATCAAGAAGAGTTTGGCTTTAGAACTCAATCGTTGGACACAAGAAGAACGACCTACTCTTCAAGAAATCTCGACGAAGAATCGCTAATGCTAACAGGCGACTTGAACGTTGCTGAGGTACAATGGGTTGTTCAGTATCAAATTTCAAATCCTTTCAAGTTTCTTTTCAAAACAAGTGAACCAGTAAGAAACATTCGTGATGTAAGTGAATCCATAATGAGAAGAGTTGTTGGTGACATTATGGTTACAGAAGTTTTGACAACAGGAAGAGTTGGAATCGCAGGAGACGCCAAGCAGTTAATGCAAGAGGTACTAGATAAGTACAACATGGGAGTTTTAATTAGATCAATTAAACTTCAAGACGTGAACCCTCCTAAAAAAGTTCAGGCATCTTTTAATGATGTAAACGCGGCCAAACAGGAACAAGAAAAGATGATTAACCAGGCCGAACAGGCCTATAACAAAGTAATCCCAGAGGCCAAGGGTAAAGCTAAAAAACTAGTAAGCGAGGCCCAGGGCTACGCTCAAGCAGTTGTAAACAGAGCAGAGGGTGACGCGGATAGATTTAGCGAAATCTATAGAGAATATATCAAGGCACCAGAAATTACTCAAAAAAGATTGTACCTAGAAACAATGGAAGAGCTCTTCTCCAGAATGGAAGATGTTGTAATTATCGACTCAAAAGTTAAAGGTCTTCTACCTGTGTTTGGAAAAGGAATAACAAGTGAAAAATAGTTCAAAGTTTATATTGTTTATAGTCGCTGCGCTTTTAGTAATTGGCAGCAATTCATTTTACATCCTAACTGAAGGTCAACAGGCCATAGTCACACAATTTGGTAAGCCAATTGGCAAAGGAACAACTGAGGCAGGACTTCACTTTAAGTTGCCTTTCATCCACAAGGTAAGATACGTGGATAAAAGAATCTTAAGCTGGGATGGCTCTCCAAATCAAATTCCAACAAGAGATAAAAAATACATTAGAGTGGACACCACAGCTCGTTGGAAGATTGTTGATGCCCTTAGGTTCATTCAAACTGTTCAAAACGAGCGCGGGGCCAAAGCAAGAATTGACACAATTCTTGACGGACACACAAGAGATGTCATTTCTAGCCATAACCTTGTGGAAGCGGTGAGAAACTCAAACCAAATCCTTGATAACCTTGAAGCAAAGAAAGAGCTGGTTGAAGAAAAGAAACAGAAGGGCGAAGTTGCAGACGCTGCAGTGATAGAAGTTGAAGAGGAAGTCAGCGGCGAGATCGAAAAGATTAGACTTGGCCGTGAACAGTTGAGCGAGCTTATTGTTGAAAAAGCGGACGAAGAGTTAAAAGCACTTGGCATTGACCTTATTGATCTCCAGCTAAGACGAATTTCATATGAAAAATCGGTTGAGGAAAAAGTTTACGATAGAATGATTAGTGAGAGACAAAGAGTCGCGCAAAAGATCCGTTCTATTGGTAAAGGTGAAAAGGCCGAGATTGAAGGTCGACTCTCTAAAGACTTAAATAAAATTGAATCCGAAGCTTACAAAAAGGCCCAACTGATTAGAGGTAAGGCCCAGGCAAAAGCTACAGCGATTTATGCTAAGGCACTAACTAAGGCCCCAAAGTTTTATGAGTTTATGAGATCTCTTGAGGCCTATAAAAAATCGATTAAAAAAGATTCAAAGCTCATTCTCTCTTCAGAGTCTGAATTTATGAAGTACTTTCAATAATCATGGATATGTGGAATATCTTCACCAACATCGCCTCGAAGGACCTCAATTAGAGCGTTAATTGCGTCGGTGCTGGTGAATATTCCATATATGTTCCCCTCGTCATTATTTACAATGAGTGATCCAATTTTGTTCTCGGCCATAAGAAATGCTGAATCAAGAAGACTTGCGTGATAGTTCACAGTTATGGGGTCGGGCGTCATTACATCCTCGGCCTTCAAGTCTGCTTTAAATGCAAATGTGCTCACGGAAGCAAGATCTCTTTCACTTATAACACCTATTGCCATCCCCTCGCCGTTTACCACTGGCAAATGTCTTATCTCTCTTTTTTGCATTTCTTTCATCACTGTGGTGATTGAAGCGTCAGCTTTCACAAATATTGGAGAAGGTGTAGTGTACTCCTCGACAGTTAAGTTCTCAAAATCAGTGTTTTTCTTCACAATTTTCTCCTTGATAAACCTTGCATACAGTTTAAACAACTACCATATTCATGGTATAACTTTTACGACGTCTAAAGATGATATTGCTCATGTTTAGGGTTTTAAAGATGTGTACAATAAAAGCTTAACAAGGAGTTTTAAATGAACGTCACTATGAATTTTCATCAGATTGAATCCACACCAGCTATCAAAGAAATGGTTGAAAAGAAATCTTCAAAGCTTAAAAAGTTTTTTAACGCTGGATTTGACCTGAAATGGACACTAAGTGTCGATAAAGGTGGCCATCACTCTCACGCAATTCTTGCTGCTGATGGATTTACCTTGAACGCAGACTCTGTCAAAGATGATTTATACAAAACTTTTGATGATGTCGTGGCAAAATTGGAAAAGCAACTGGTCAAAAAGAAGTCTCAGGCCAAAGACCATATTCACCGTCAGAGACCTGAAATTCAACCAGAGACAGAAACAGAATAACCCAAAAGGGGAAGGCCATGAAAAATATAATTGTTTGCATGCCCATGGATGAAAAAGCCCAAAGCTCAATCATCAAGAAGCTTAAAACTATTAATTGGATCAAGGACTGCAATCTTGAATTCGTACATGTGTTCAAGGAAGAGAGCTATCCATATATGGCCCCCCCAACGATTTATCCCAATCAAGAGCAAAAGATTGAAATCAGAAAGACTATCAAAGAGATCTTTGATGGCATCACAAAAGACTTTTCCCACTCTAAGAGCGAATGTCTGTTTCACTCAAATCCTAAAGAGGGAATGATCGATTACTTAAAAGAGAACAACTCTGAGCTTGTCGTTACCTACACCAAAGAAAAGCACGGCTTTAGGGACTATTTCCACAGCTCCTTCACTGAGCATCTTATAAAGCATGCTCCATGCGATGTTTTAACTATACGATAAAATGACAAGAAGAAGAGCTACGAATGTCCATAGGTGCCCAAACTGCCGCATCAATAGGCGCTGGTGTTTTTGCGACCATATTCAAAAATTTAATACAAGAACCTTCCTCACAGTAGTCATGCACTGTAAGGAGCTAGGTCTGACATCCAACACGTCTTCTCTGGCCCTCAAAAGCTTGGAGTCTTCTGAACTTGCACTTAGAGGGAAAAATGGTGTGGAGTTTGATTTTTCAATTAAGGAAGGCTATCAGCCGCTCTTTCTCTACCCTTCAGATGACGCTCAGGAGTTAAACGAGGAGTTTGTTTCCTCTTTGGACAAACCTGTTCAATTGGTGGTGCCAGACGCAACTTGGAGACAAGCGAGAAAGTTTCACAAGCGTGAAAAGGTTCTCTCCAGTATTCCTGCGGTTAAGTTAAAAGGTCCTTTTGAGAGTATCTACACTTTAAGAAAGGCCCCTGATGAAAACTCAGTTTGCACTTTAGAGGCCATTGCATATGCATTTGGAATTCTTGAAGGAGAAGAGTCTAAAAATAAACTTCTCGCACTTCTAAAAGTTATGAACGAGAGGGTTGAGATTTCAAGAAATCCCTCTCTCTGGTGATTCGCTTTCCTCTTTTATCTTGGCAATCGCTTCATTTACACAATCAGCAAGTTCAGGGTCCAAATCCCCTTCTCTAAACGTCAGATCATATGAGTGCCCATTTTCTTTAACATCGTTAAAATACTGCTTTAGTCGATGAGTTGCCCCAACAACCTTGTGGGAGAAAACTACTGTAAATCCAAAACAAAGAGTGAATGTTGCTAAGAAAACAAACCAAACAGTCATAATAAAGTCGGCCTTAAGCTCCTGCATCATCTCCAAAAATATCTGGTTGCTGGCCAGACCAAACCTTGAAGCCACTGAATCAACGACTTCCAAATTCTTGTCAAATTGATAGCCGACGATCAAAACCGCGGATACAACAATAAGAATGTTAAAGATTAATAGACTGACTTGGAATCGCGGAAAGATTAAGTAATTTTTCCATTTTCTCTGGTACTTTTTAGGCTCGGACATGTGCCCTCCATCTTCACTTGTTTTAATAAGCTATTCGGCATTCTCCGGCGTTTTGTGAATATTAATTATTGATAACACCAGATGTTTTTTTGGATTGTAACTTGGCCCCTCTTCGATTGCTTGGAAGTTTCTCTATTAGAGTTCTTGAACCGTCATACTCATCTTCTTCTTTGGAGAAAACTCTTTGATACTTGGAAAGGGTAGATTTTGTATGGAAAAATTCACAGTCGTCCTCCTGTGGTTCTCCATAGTACCAACTCCCATCAATTTTAAAGTAGTTATATGCATGCCCAGGACCAATCATCCCAAAGATTGGAATATCCAACTCCTTGCCCAGGTGTTTAGCAATACTACTATACTCCGTACACTCACCGACTCTTTTATCGTATATGTCAGCAATTCCTCCAAACTTCGTTTCGTTTCCAAGACTGTATTTCAAAACATTTGAGGCGGCACATTTTAAAAGGCACGCCTTTTGGCAGGAGTTTAAGTTATTAGTAGATACGAAATTTCTGAGAGTGCTTACTAAAAGCTTCCTCTCCATCTCACCTTTGTAGTTATAATTGATTTGGTTATACTTTCTAATTGACTCCGAAACTATTTGTTGGAGTATGGTACCAGCATGATTGGATTTGTTGGTAAAGTCGTATCCAATACTCATATCGTCGGTGGCAGAGACAGTGCACTTGGCATTTAAGATCTTTTTGGTCCTTAGGCATGAGCGTTTAACATCTTCATGCACCTTGTACTTTCTTACTTGAAAAGAAGGAAATCTTTTTAACCCCTGTTTTGAGTCGGTCCCCCTGCACCTCACTACTCTTCTTGTTTTTACAAAACTGCCCCCTCTGGTTTCACACCATTGTTTAGCGTCATTAGAAATGGGTTCTTGCTGATACTCAAGCCTGTCGACACACTTCTTAGTGTTCTCATTCCATTGTCCATGAAAGGCCTCACAATGCTCCTCAACTTTACTAGGAGTAACTTCAAACCTTGAAGTTTGGGCATAACCAATGCCAGGGATTAAAGAATAGCTTAGAATTATTAATAAAGTTTTCACTATAAGCTAATCGGCTTGCTAACTTTATTTTAAAGATACTTTGTTTAACAACGACATAAATAATGATTAGTTAGGCGATTTACCAGGCGAATTTGGGCAAAAAAAAAGCCCAGTGGGTTAAACTGGGCTTTTTTATTTCTTTAAATTTATGGTGCCTCAGGAGGGACTCGAACCCCCACGCGTTAGCACTAGATCCTAAGTCTAGCGTGTCTACCAATTCCACCACTGAGGCATAAATTTGAAAGAGCCATCAAATAAATTTGAAGGTGAATGTATATATAAGAGGTTCAGGAGGAAAAGACAAGTGTTTTCTTAACTTTTGCGATGCAAAATTCAATATTTTATGCCGCTTTTTTAGACCTTCCCTTTTTGGAAGCGACTTCTTTCTCAAGCGCCTTTATCTTATTCTTAAGGCCTGTAATCTCACTTTTATATTTAACAACCTGCTTCTTTTGCTCTCCAAGCTCTTTTTGGGCCTTCGCAAACTCAGAATTGAGCTTTTTAACCGATTGCTCGAGGCGGTTCTCATTGGCACTCTTCTCATCCTTAGAGCCGGACTTCTTCGCACCTTGGGAGGCCATCTTTTTGGTTAGCTCTTTAACAGACTTTTCAAGCTGAGCATTTTTGGATTTGAGGGTCTCCACCTCATTATTCGGCTTAGGCTCAGTGCCCTTCCCTTTTTCTGCCATAGCAACAAGACGGGCCTCATTTTCTTTTAACTTTCTGATTTCTTCGTTGGCCTCTTTTGTTTTCTTTTCAGCAGCGCTTGCCCTTTCACGAAGCTTCTTTTCCTGGTCTTTTAGTTTTCCAAATTGAGCTTCAACGGCATTTTTGTGTTTTTCAGCTGAAGTTAGTTTATTTTCTAGTTGGTTTTTGAGTCTTGATAAGTTTCTATTTTCGGCCATAAGTTCGGCTGAATTGTCTTTGGCCTTTGTTTTCTCTTTTGATTTGACCAGGTTATTGAGCTTGCCCTTATAAACACTTACTGTCTTTTTAGCGGATTCAAACTCTTTCTTTATTTTTTTCAGCTCACCTTGCAATTTGGCCGTTTGGTCCCCTGCAAGTCTATGGTTTAGAGTTTCAACTTGAGCTTTAAAAGCGTTGATTTCGGCCTGTTTCTTTTCAACCAAACTTTTCACACTCTCTTTAATTCTTACAATTGCAACGTCTTTGGCCTTGGATTCCTTATTTGCTTCGTGTATAGCTGACTTGTATTTGCTCTCTCTTTTACCATGTTCAATTTCAGCTTTCTTAAAGTTTTCCTCTGCAAGCTTTGCGTTGTTTAAAACTTCCTGCTCTCTCTGAACCATTCTGGCAATGGATTGAATTGACTCAGGTGAGAGAGTTCTTCCATTTTTTAGATCCTCTATGGCCTGTAGATCGACATTTTCGGCTTTTATTTCAACTCCAAAAACTTTTTCATCGTCTGTTTCAGCCTGAACTTCGATAGCGGCTTCCTCTTTGGCCTCTGCCTCAATTGCTGATGTAATTTTGTCACCGGACTCTAAAGCTTTAACCTTAACTGCCAAACTCTTGTTACTGGCCATAAGCTTTTTATTTTCGTCTTCAACGCTTTTAAGACGATCCATAAGCTTAGTGTCTTCAAATGAGGTGTTTTTACTCTCACCTGGAGCTTCAGAGAATAGGTTTTCAACAACTTTTTTTGTTTCTTTTTCTTTAACCTTCTCGGTGGCACCCTTTACGAGTACTTTAACTTCACCTTCGTCTTTGGATAGAGTTTTTGACAAGGCCTCAATGATTTCTTTTTCCTTATTTTCGATTTCATCTCGATTTGCCTTTTCAAACCTGAACTGTTCGTTCAGAGTTTCTCTCATTGATTCTTTTACAATTTCTTGAAATCCATCCTGTGCGACATCATCAGGGCTAAACAATAAAGCATCAGGAGATAGGTTAAGTTCTTTTGAGTCTTTTATTTTCTGCTCAAACTTTGTTTTAAATTTTTCTCTAAACTCTGGAGAGGCGTTTTGTAGAACGCTCTTTTTCCTTTCCACTATAAGTGGGTCCCGTGCCTCCTCTATAAACTCATCAATTTCATTTTTATCTGATAGAAGCCCCTCCACAGCGGCTTTTACATTATTGTTAAAAAAGTCGCTTAGATGTTCGGATTCAAGCTCTGAAAGCTTCAATCCAAGGCCTGTGGCATAATCTTTCAACTCCATTCCAATTTTCTTTGGAGCCTTTGATCTTAAAAACTTTTTCGCTTTCGGATCAATATCTAATGAATCAAGACCATTCAATGCAAGACTTACAAACTTAAACGCTCCTTTCTCCTCATCTTCAGAGGAACCAGACTTAACATTAAATTGGCCTAGTTTTTTCTGCGCTTCCCCTGAAATTCTTTGGGCTAAGTTCTCAGTGCCGGTTTCTTTAAGTCCTACGATGCTTGCTTTAAATTGATCTTCTTCCTCTTTGCCGCTGATTGTTTGGGAAAACCTGTCAGTTCCCTCTCCCCCAGGAATGATTTGAGAATTTTGATTCTCTTCTTCAGCGTTTCCTAAAACTCGATTGATCACATCAGCATCTATCTGAGAACTAACACGATTTACTACTTCTTCACTTAGGGTGTCGCTTAGATCTTTTTTAAATTCTTCCTCATCCTCAAGATTTCCTCGCACTCTTTCCAGTTCTTCCTCATAAGCGTCCGTAATGTTTTTCTTTTGAATTTTTTCGAGTAGAGCTTCCTTATCCCCATCGCTCAGTCGCTGTACAAACTCCTCTCCAGGGTAATCAGAAAGAACTTTTCCAAGATCCTCTTCCGTCATCTCGGACAATATGCTATCAGGATAAACTTCTTCAAAATGCCCTATAGCAAAAGCTATGAGCTTAGAGGTGTCTTCGGGTTGCTTCGCTAGAGCGGATTCAGGGTCAACCCCGTCAACCACCATCTCCAGAATTCCACCTGGAAGATATTGGTTTGCAAGTTTTTCACTTTTGGAAACAGCGGCATGCTCCGCTTTATCAGCACTCTCATATTCACCAACCTTACGATCAAGGCTGGCCATGATTGAGGATGCTGTTTTTATATTATTAAAAGATATACCATTGAACTTTCCATTTAACTTTGAACTCCAAAAGCCATTGATGACAACTTTTCCAGGATTTTCCAAGAAAGTTACATCCATAAAGTCGGCGCTTCTGGATGATACGGCCAGTAGGTACCTTAAGGGATCTGATGAGTTAACTGCTCCGAAGGAATCCACCATGTAATCCGCTACAAAGTTCTTAACCGAAGCGTGAACATTTACTGCAAAGTAGTCACCATTATGAGCATACTCAACTTCATATGGAACCCCTGCAAGCCCGGCCTGTTTTAGGTAAGTAAAATACATTAAGATATGATCTAGGAAGCTTCTAAGCGAGACGATATTAAAACCGCTCTCAAAAGCTTTCAAGCTTAGTTCATCAACGGATGAGCCAATAGCAAGATGATTTGTAACTTTAAAGTTCTCTGTCTGTTTAAAGATACCCGAATACGCCTCGTCCAAATGGATATTGCACTCATTGGTAAAGAACTTAGTTAAAGCCGCTTTTCCCAGATCTGTGGAGGCGAAGAGAGGATCAAAAGCAAAACGCCCATTTCCAAGCATAAATGTCTTCATCTCTTTTACTTGTCCAAGACACACTATCGTGATTTCATTATTAATCACATCATAGTCTTTCTCCGCCAGCAAGGCCTCTTCCTCAGAGTCCACAACAATAAAGTCTAGCTGATCATAGTCAACCGCTTCGCTTCGCAAAGAAGTCTCTGCGCCAATTTTAGCGAAGATTTCAGACAAGCTTTCTGGAAGCTCTTGGCATAAATTGAGAATTTTAATTTTCCCACTCACCTCAAGCTACCTCACCCTGCTTTCTCTCTTCCACTGCGACTCCCCACTTCATTGCCTCTTCCCATAAAGAGAGAGTTGTATTAAGCGGAAGTTTATTTTGTATTGTTAATTTTTTAAGCTTGCTTAGACCTTCCTTTACCAAAAGAGCACCATCATAGTTTTGAAAGATATGCTCCTCAAAAGGAGTAATATTGTCCCCAAACATTAGAATCGTTTCGGTTTCGGATATGGCGCCATATGTATGTCCGCCTGGGAATCCACTTCCATCCGCTTTTTCATGATGATACCTAATGAAGTCCACGGTCTCTGGATTATAAAAACAATTTGAATGCTCTAGGGCCAGCTCTGCGCTAAGATTAGGATGTTCTGTGAACTCAAGCAGCTCTTTACTGGCATCATTTCTCGCCTTTAAAAACTCAATACCACTCCCAGGAGCATTTCTCTCTTTTTCACATGCAATAGAAAGAAGAAAGTTAAACTCTTTTCTCCCCCCAAGTGAGTAATCCATCATAAATGAGGCGTTGTATAAATCTGAAATAAAATTAGTGTCCAATATTGAGTGCATCACGCAGTTCATGACAGAGAATGAACTGGTTAACAAGGCCCTAGAATACAAAACTAGACTCGACTCTTGCAATGATACAACAACATCTTCTGGAAGGTTGTAGAACTGGTCAAAGCAAGCGCTTACAAAACTTAAAAAGCTTTTGTCACTTTGCTTCCAATAATCGTCAGCAAAAATCTTAACAAGCTCATCTTTGACTCTTCGCCTTTGAATTTCATTTTTTGCGTTGTTAAACTTGGAAAAAATAGTTTTGTACTTTTGAGACTCTTTCTCACTGGCAATGTTTAAACAGTAAAAAGACTGAATGCCCTTTCTTTTATACTTCACCAAAAATTCTTCTTCCACAAAGTCCCCAGCTCGAAGCAATAAAAAAGGACGCTCTTGGATAAAGGTAAAAATATGGCAGGGGGAAACGCTATTCGCATCGATATCACTTAGCTTTACAAGCTCAAGTTCATCTTTAGTAAATGTAATTCCCTTCACTGAATATTCCATACGTATTTTTAGTCCTCTCATATTTATCGGAAGTTTGACCGCTCAAGTTTATGAAATCATTAAGTCTGAAGGTTTTTTATGGAGGCACATTAAGATTGCCGATTGATGACTAAACTAGTATGAATTAGGCCGTTTAAATTCTTATATATTACAAGGGCTTAGAATAATGGACGCCAATATTTCTTACATCGACCTAATGGTAGTTTCTCTATACCTGAGCGGAATATTTTTCCTGGCCTTCAAGTCGGGAAAGTTCAAGTCCGCACATGGAAGTGGAAGTTTAATAAACGATCAATATTTGGCCGGCAAATCTCTTACTTTTTCAGAGTCCTTATTTTCAATTATTGCAACAGAGGTGAGCGCTCTCACTTTTTTAGGCATCCCCGCCTTTGCCTATGGGGGGGATTTTTCCTTTATTCAAATTTATATGGGAGCTCTTTTTGGAAGGCTTGTCATCGCTTTTGTTTTCTTGCCTAAAATTTACGACAAAGGGCTAACTGTATACTCTGTTATGGGGATCAATGGAACCAGAATGGGCCAAAGGTTTGCGGCCTTGTTCTTTTTTATCAATAAACTTCTGGCAGTGGGAGTAAGATTGTTTGCAGGATCCATTATGGTAGCGCAGTTCTTTTCTCTTGATATCATCTGGGCCATCCTAGTTATCTGTGTCCTTACATTTTTCTACACCTTGATCGGCGGCCTCAAGGCAGTTGTAAGAACAGACATGATACAGATGGGACTTTTTGTTGTGGGAGGAATGATAGCTCACATCATCATTCCAGAGGTTGCAAACACAGATTGGTCCACACTAATGCTACAGGCGCACGAGGCCGGCAAAACGAGTTTCTTTAGCTTTAGCGACCCCTCTCCCTTTTTGGTTGGAGTTTTAGGAGGCGTGCTATTTGACATGGCCACTCATGGTGTTGATCAAGATTTCGCCCAAAGACTCACCGGAAACAAGTCCATGAAGGGTGCGCAGAAAGCGATTGTCATATCCACTTTTCTCTCAATCTCGGTTGGATTTTTATTTTTATCCATAGGAGTGCTGCTATGGTCTCATTATCAGACTGTTGCTCCACCAGATATATCAAATGACAAACTGTTCGCTTACTTTATCACCACCCATTTTCCAGAGGGACTTAGAGGCCTTATGGTTGCAGGAGTCTTAGCTGCGACAATGAGTACTCTTGACTCAACAATTAACGCCTTGAGTGCTAGCTTTTATAGTGACATCGCTCACCACGAGACAACCAACAAGAAAGAAGTTTCTAAATTCTACACTAGAGACACTCTTGTCATTACAATTCTTCTAACTGCAGTGGCCTTAATATCTTCTAAGTCAGATGGACTTCTTATACTAGGACTTGAGATAACTTCCTGGACCGCTGGCTCGCTTTTGGCGCTGTTTATTTGCTCAGTAATCCTTCACAGGCATACAGGCCTAAAGCTTGATTTTTATGCGGTTGTGGGTGCCTATGCTGTTGGGGTAGCTGCGGTGTACTTTAATAGGTTTGTTATTGGAGGAGTGTGGCAGTGGAATGTTTACTATGGGTTTGCGCTATCAATGGCCTTCCTTCTTATCAAAGGAAGGCTTTATGACAGTAAGAACTAACGGGTACCTTCTTCAAGCAATTCCTTAGGCACACCTTTTGGTATCGCCGAAAGCAATGATTTTGTGTAGTCGTTCTCAGGGTTGTGATAAACCTTGAAGGCCTTATCAAGCTCAACAATCTTCCCTCTATTCATTACGGCCACTTCATCGGAGATAAAGTTCACAACAGATAGGTCGTGGCTGATAAAGATGTAAGTTAAACCAAACTCATCTTGAAGGTCTAATAAAAGGTTTAAAACTTGGGCCTGTACAGAAACATCCAAGGCGGAAACTGATTCGTCACATATGATAAAGTCAGGGTTAACCGCCAATGCTCTTGCAATACAGATCCTCTGTCTCTGGCCACCTGAAAACTCATGTGGATAACGACTTAATTGTGAAGCACTCAGACCCACTTTCTCCATAAGCCACTTAGCGCGGTCGATTTTTTCTTTTTTATTGGCGCCAATATTGTGAAGATCCATAGGCTCAAGCAAAGTCTCACCAATAGTCATTCTAGGGTTTAATGAAGAATACGGATCTTGAAAAATAATCTGCATTCTCGAGCGCATTTCTCTTAATTGCTTTTTATCGAGCTTAGTTAGATCTACACCATCGTATATAACCTGTCCGGCAGTTGGCTCTATTAGTCTTAAAATGGTTCTTCCTAGGGTGGTTTTTCCACAACCCGACTCCCCAACAAGCCCTAGTGTCTTTCCTCTTTGAACTTTAAAGGAAACGCCATTCACGGCCTTAAAGTGATCAACAGTCTTGCCGAACAATCCTCCCTTGATTGGGAAGTGAGTGTGAAGATTATTTACTTCAAGCAACACATCATCGTCTTTATGCTCTTGTTTTGGTTTTGAAGCAAGTTTGGTTTTTTCAGGGTCAACCTCAATCTCGTTTCCTTGCTCATCCATAAAGTCTGCAACAGTCAAAAGTCTTGAAGGGTTTTTATCCAAGCTTGGACGACATGCTAAAAGACCTTTGGTGTATGGATGCTGGGCGGAAGTGAAAATCTTTTTGGTATCACTCTTCTCAACAAGATTGCTTCTATACATAACTACAACATCATCAGCGATATCTGCAATTACACTTAGATCATGGGTAATGAAGAGCATTCCCATTTTATACTTTTCTTGAAGATCAAACATCAACTCAAGAACTTGTTTTTGAATTGTCACATCCAAAGCTGTCGTTGGCTCGTCGGCAATGAGAAGCTTTGGCTCACAGGCAATCGCAATAGCAATACATACTCTTTGCTTTTGTCCCCCACTCATTTCATGAGGATATTTTTGAACACTGGATTTTGGATCAGGGATTCCAACTTGATGAAGAAGCTCTTCAGCTTTTTGCCATGCCTCTTTCTTATTCATCCCTTTGTGGAGCATTAGGACTTCAGCGATTTGATCACCAACCTTAAATACTGGATTTAGGGCACTCATAGGCTCTTGGAAGATCATAGAGATTTCGTTTCCTCTTATTTTTCTCATCTCCTCATCGCTTGCGCCTACTAGATCTTTTCCTTCAAATAATATTTGTCCGCCGGTGATCTTTCCCGGAGGATTGGGAATAAGTCCCATTGCCGCTAGAGAGGTTACAGACTTCCCGGAGCCAGACTCCCCTACAAGTCCAACAGTTTTTCCTTTTGGCACATCAAAGGAAATTCCATTAACAGCTCTAACTATCCCTTCGGGAGTGTTAAAGTCTACAGTAAGGTCTCTAATGCTTAATAAATCCATATATTAATCCTTGCCTTTTAGTTTTGGATCGAGGGCGTCTCTAAGAGAGTCACCTAAAATATTAAAGGCCAACACCACAACAAACATGGCAATGGTGGCTCCGGCCAATTGCCACCATACGTCTCTGGCCAGTTCAAGTTTTGCGTCATCTATCATTGTACCCCAACTAGGCTGTCCTGAAACTCCAAGGCCTAGATAAGACAAAATTACCTCCGACTTGATTGCAACTTGAAACTGCAAAGAGGTAAAGATAATAACGATATGCGAAACATTTGGAAGAATATGCTTGAAAAGCTTTCTTCCATGTCCAGCACCTAATGAACCTGCGGCCTGTACATAGTCTCTATCTTTATGCTTCATCACTTCGCCTCTAATCAGTCTTGCGAGTCCAACCCAAGAAGTTAGCCCCAAAGCGATGTATACAGTGGTGATCCCCTTTCCAAGAATGAATGCAATGGACATTAAAAGCATAATTTGTGGCACGGAAGAAAAAGTTGTGTAAAACCACACAACTAGCTCGTCAATCCATCCACCAAAATACCCAGCAACAGCTCCAAAGAAAACACCTATGGGAATGGCGATCGCTGATGAAATTAGTCCCACACTCATGGCTATTTGGGTACCATGTATAACTTTTTGTAAAACGCTTCTGCCAAAAATGTCTGTTCCCAGCCAATGCTCTGAACTTGGAGGCGAGTATGAAGCTCCAACCTCTTTGCCCCAATCAGCTGCGATTACACCCCACCAAGAAAGAAGGGCAATCAATGCGTAAAACAAGACGATCCCTAAACAGAGAACGGCCTTTTTTTCCTTTTTTAACCTCTGCCAAGCGTCACCTAACAATGATCTTCCCTTAATGGATTCGATCTCAATTTTTTCATCACTAGTCATAATAGCGTCTGCAGTATCCATAATTTCCTTATTTTAACTTAACTCTTGGATCAACCACTGTGTACAAAATGTCCTGCACCAAAGTGAATACAATATAGGCCACGGCCGAGAGAACTGTTATTGCCTTTAGGACCGGGAAGTCTGAAGCGTTCAATGCATTAATAACCATATTCCCCAGTCCTGGTATTGAGAAAAAGCTCTCTAAAAGGATAGATCCCAAAAGCAAAAACGGCAGCTGCACCACTGTGTAGGTAATGATTGGAATCATTGCGTTTCTAAGTACATGCTTTAAAAGAATCTTCTTTTCAGATACACCTTTAGCTCTGGCGGTTCGCACATAGTCTTGATACATCTCATCCAAAATCAATGTTCTATAAAATCTAGTGTCTGGCCCAAGACTCAAAACAATCCAGATAATAATTGGCAACGTGATATATGGCATGACCTCAGGGAAGCTGTACTCAAAACCGGAGATTTCGAACCAGCCCAGCTCAAAAGCGAATAGCCATTGAAAGACCATGATGTATACAAGCGAGGAAATGGACATCATCGCAATCGTTAAGATACGAATGAAAAGATCTATCCCCTTTCCTCTAAAATAGGCCACAATCGTCGCTAGCAAGATACTCACAACAGTTGCAAGGAAGAATCCCGGAAGAGTTACAGACAGAGATGGTATCGCCCCCTGAGCGATCATCTGGGAAATCTGCTGCTTTGTTGCCCACGATCTTCCAAAGTCAAAAGTGAAAGCGGATTTAACAACGTCAAAGTATTGCGCAATCAACGGCTTGTTTAAACCAAGCTGCTCACGAAGTTCGGCCATCTGAGAAGCAGTGGCATGTTTGCCTAAAAGAATCCCTGTGGGGTCCCCAGCAACAACGTTAAATAAAAAGAAGATTAAAAAGCACACACCCAACAATACGGGGATTAGATACAAAACTCTTCTAAAAATATAATTCCAAGTTGAACTCATTTATCTTCCTAAAGTTTTTCCAGTAGCTTCTTTTTCTTTTTAAGGTCAACATCCCAGTACTTAACGTTTCCATAGTTGAAAGTTGAAAACTTGTAGTTTTCAAGCCACCCATGTTTTACAACAAAGCTTGTTCTGTGAACTCCAAGTATCCAAGGCACCTTTTCAGAGTATTTCTGCGCAAGCTCCTCGTAAAGCTTCGCTCTCAGAGGACTTGGCTGCATTTTAGTTGCCTTGTCAAATAGCTTGTTAAACCCTGGGTCGTTGAAGTTTGATCCGTTAGGACCTGGAGAGGAGTTTGGTCCATACAGTAGCTGAAGAAAGTTTTCAGCATCAGGATAGTCACCAACCCACGCCATTCCATAAGTTTGAGTTTGACGCTTATGGACTTTCTCCGTTAACTGAGGCCATGTGTTAGTCACAACCTGTACGTTTACGCCAATTTTCGCCATCTGCTTTTTGAAGAACTCCCCCATTTGTCTTGAAACGGTTTTCGCTAAAGTGTCATACTTAATAACTGGAAGTCCTTTCCCTCTTGGGTAGCCAGCTTCTGTAAGAAGCTTTTTGGCCTTTTCCAAGTTGTATTGCATGTAAGGGTTTTTATAATCTTTATCGTAGCCAGCAATCCCTGGTGGAATTGGGGTCTGAGCTAAAATTCCATTGCCGTTATAAAATAATTCATTGGATTTCTCTCTATCGTAGGCCAATGACAAGGCCTGCTTTAGTTTAACGTTATCTTTAAATAGAGGATCTTCATGATTGAAGGCAATATAAGTAACGTCGAGATCAGGTGAGATCTGAAGCACAATCCCCTTTTTAGCGTATTCTTCAGTAACTCCTTTATTAGGCGCTACAACAGTTTCAAAGTTGTCCTTCGGAATTGAGATGTAATCAAGCTTCCCTTTTTCAAATGAGAGCCATCTTGGTTGGGATTCAGGTTGAATTACAACAACTAGTTTCTCAACTAGTGGAAGTGTTTTTCCAGCATCCTCCAAAAGACCTGCAGCCTTGTCCTCTGGAGTTCCCTCGCTTGGGTAGGTTTCTTTTCTGTAGTTTGGATTCTTATGATAAACAATTTTGTTAGATTGAGTGTAGGTATCCGTCATAAAAGGCCCAGTTCCAACCGGGTTGTTTAAAAACTCTTTTCCATAGTGCTCAACGGCCTCTCTAGGAACGACCATTGTGTAAGTCATAGGAAGAGCATACAAAAACTGCGGAGACTTTTCTTTTAATTTAAATTGAACAGTGTATTTATCCAAGGCCTTAAGCCCTGAAACTTCCTCGTCATAATTTGTTTTTTCAAGTCTCTTTTGCTTTTCTCTCCACTCGTTTAGACCTTCAAGTTTACCATCTAAAATCCACCAACCAATGGCATTGTTTCTTGGATCAGCAAGTCTTTTGAAGGAGTAAACAACATCCTCGGCAACCATTTCTCTGCCTTTTCCATCTTTGAAACATTTGTTGTCGTGAAAAAGCACTCCCTCTTTCAACTTAAAAGTATATGTTAGTTCGTCTTTGGAAACTTTTGGCATTTCTTTAGCCAAGTTGGGAATCAACTCGTATGGTCTTTTAAGATAATGATACTGAAGAAGTCCCTCATACACTCTCGCCACTTCAGTACTTGAATAAGTGTCTCCAGTGTTAATAGGATCCAGACCTTTAACCTTGCTTTCAACAGTCAGGTTTAAGACTTTTTCATTTAGGTCTCTTTTTTTGGTACAGCTGGCGAAGGTCAAAACCAACAGTAATAGTGAAAGAAGCTTTTTAATCATAGGATCCCCTTGTAAACTCTACTCATTAAATCAATATGTTATATAACTTTAACTTAAAGTCTTAAAAGGTTCTATAAAAACAAATAATGACTGACAAGAAGTGCAATTTGACGCCATCTAGAGGGGTCTTTCCGACACTAGAACTCAGTTTTTTCCAAACAATCTCTTACAATCAGCTCCATTCCAAATAGAGGCTCACCCTTCTTGTCCTTTAATTTAAAATCAAACCTTCCAAAGTGACCTTGAGAGACAACGTTTAAAAACTTTAACCGAGCTTTATAGTTTCTTATTCTAAAATTGCCATAGATTTCTTTGTCTTTTACTTCCCAAACAATGGGGCTCTTTTGATTGGCAACAAGCCCCTTTTGTATCAGGAAGTCTTTAAAAAATGTCTCCCACATAACATTTGCGGAATCTAATAAACTAGGATCAAGTCCTTTTGCGTTTTTCAACAGGGCCTGCTCGTAGCTTGCATTGGTGACTGGTTTATCGTGAGCTGTGTCCCATTCAACTACGATGCTTTCTCTGCCATACACAGGGAAGTCTATGATAGACGCCCACTTAAGTTCATCCTCTACAAAGGAGCTTTGAAAAGAAAAGACATGCTTTTGGCCAGCAAATATAAATCTGCCCTTGCCTTCTGAATTTAGACAAATTCTACGCTTGGCCTGCTCTGGTGAATTGGAAACCTTTACTTCTTTAAACAAAGCACAGCTTCCCAACAATAAAAATAAAGAGATTTTAATAAATGAATACATAGAGAAAAGATTAGACCTCAAAACTTGAGAAATCAATTCAGCAGATCATTCTTCTAAGAAAGAGGCCGGTATACGATCCGAGTCCAAGCTTTTTAGAACTTCTATCAACTCTTCTCTTTCAGAAGCAAATTTAGCAAGTCCTATTGCGTTCTCGATGTAACGCTTGGCATTCTTAAAGTCGCGAAGCTTTCCATACACAATCGCCAGGTGTTTTTGAATTGAGATATCGTCCGGCACAAGCTTTGCCGCTTTTTGCAACTCCACAAGAGCTCTTTCAACATCTCCAACCTTATAGAAGTACCAGCCAAGCGAGTCTCTTATGAATCCATCATTAGGGTTTAATGCAATGGCCTTCTTTATTAATTCATACGCCTCATCCAACCTCTCACCTTTCTCAAGAAGAGAGTATCCAAGAAAGTTGTAGGCATATGCATCTTTTGGATTATCTTTGATGATACCTTCAATTAAAGGAAAGACCTTTTCATACATCTTCTCTTTTTCATATAAAGATGCCAGATAGTAAGTATGGTTATGACTAAAGTTCTCTTTTTGAGAAATAGTTTCCAATGCCTTAATCGCAAGTTCATTCTCTTGAATGTTTTCATAAAAGTTGGCCAGGATCACCTGAAGCTCCACCTCTATCTCTGGCAGCTCTTTAGTTTTCTTCTCTACAAGTGCTGTGAACTTTTTGGACAACTCTCCCTGCTTCCCTGTTTTAGAAGTTTCTTCCAGGGCAAGCGCAGACAACATTTGAGCTGCTTGAAAAGAGCTGTCTTGATAAAGGCCACTGCTAGATGGAACTCTTGAGAAGTACTCAATTGAGTTTTCAAACTCTTTCATCTCTTGGTAGATGGCCCCTAAATAGTAAAGGATTTTGTCATTTTCTGGGGCTGCAACAAGCAGCTCTTTAAAGGTAACAATTGCCTTATGATACTCTTTAGAGTCAGTATAAAGGATTCCAAGCTTTACTTTTAAATTAAGGTTTTCAGGATCGTGATCGCTCAATCTTTCAGCAAATGGAATGGCCTCATTAAACTTCTTGGTCGCAAACATCAGTTGAACCAAACGAGAAAGTATCATGACATCATTTGGTTTTTGCTTTAAATATTTTTTATAGATTGAGATTGCCTTTTTATTCTTCCCTTGCTCTTCATGTGCCAATCCAAGCGCCATTGTTGCCTGGCTAAAATCAGGCTCAAGTTTCGAAGCTTTTTTGAAGTAATACTTTGCCTTCTCAATCTCACCTCTATCCACGTGCATTTTGCCTATGTAGTATGAGAAAAGACCTCTTCCAGGAACATTTTTTTCACATTTCTTTAACGAGGACACCGCCTTTTTGAAGTTCCCCTCGCTGACATGAGACTTAGAGAGGAAAATACAGGCATCTTCATTTTTTGGATTCTTTTTAAGTATTTTTGCGTAAACCTTTTGAGCTGGTTTATGTTTACCCAAACTAGAGTAAACACCCGCCAAAACGAGAGCGATATTTTCATTAAAATCTTTTCTTTTATATAAATTTTCAAGAATCTCTTGAGACTCTTTAAGTTTGCCTACTCTAATTAGGCCAACCGCTCGCTTTTTTAAAATAAACGGGTCATTGGGCACCAGACCTACGAGATGCTTCAATATAAGGTTTGAAGTGACATAATCACCTTCCATCTGCGCAGCACTTGCTTTTAGATACATATCACTTGCAAGGAAGTTGATCTTGTCCTCACCACTGGCCTTGGCGGCTATGGCAAGCTCTTTAAGTTGGTTAGAAACCCTCTTTAAACTCTGTTTGTTTAATTTTTCAATCTCTTTAGGACTTAGATGCTTGTTGGCCTTTGGGGCCTGTTTCTTAACGGTTTGAACCTGCGCGCAGCCGGTCAAAAGCAATATAGCAGCTATAATAAGAGATCTGAGCATTACTTGTCCTTGTAGTTTCTCAAAAGGCCTTAAAGGCTTTTTAAATAATCGGATTTTCTTGCAGAATTCTTAAAACAAAGTGGCAAGGATCAGATATTAGGTCATTTATTCCGAAAAAGTACCAACTAAGTACTTTATTACGCTCTCTGACTAACAAAATGCGTAAAAATTACTCAATTTATTCTAAATTTCCTATTTTAGTTCTTTTTTTGACTAACCGGGTTGACTTTTTTTCGGCCTTTCTTGTATGAAGTGACCACTCAAGCAATTGAGCACCAGCGTTAAATTAACGCAACGGGCTTTGGGTAAATTTATTTATCACTTTGCAGAGTAAGTACTAGGGAAACTTTTAAAAACAAATACTTAATGTTGAACGTCACCTCACAAGTATTAGGGGTAAACAAAACAGGGGAAAGCCGAATGAAAGATGTAAGAACTATTAAAAGGTACCAAAACAGAAAACTTTATGACACTTTTCAATCTTGCTATGTAACGCTTGAAGAAATTGCTCAAATCATCAGAGAAGGCAACGAGATCCAAGTTATCGACAACAAGACTAAAAATGACATCACATACATGACTCAAATCCAACTTCTTTTTGATCAAGAAAGAAAGTCTCTTAAGCCAGGTGACACTGAGCTACTTAAGAGAGTTATCAGATCTGAAGAAGGAACTCTTACTGGCTACATCAAAGGCCTAGAGAAAGAAATGGGACTAGACTTCCCTACTTCTATCGTGAACAACGAAGTTGCTGCTTCTGAAGAGAAAAAAGAAGAAGTTCCAGCTGCTGCATTCTTGAACTCTAACAGCGTTAACCTTAACACTGTTGAGACATCAACGACTCTAAACTAAAAAAGAGACGCATATATGACATTTAATTCAATGTCGAAGCTCATGGCCTTTGTGGCCATGAGTTTTCTTATTTCGACAAATTCTCTTGCTCAAAACAAAAACGAAGACAAAGAACTAGAAAAAGAAACATCCGCAACAGTTTCTGCCGCAAGACGCGAAGTAGGCAAACACGGCTTTGGCGTGGGCCTTGGACAGACTTTTCTTCTAGGTAGTCTTCAAAGCAAAGGTGACAGCCAAATTACTGGCGAGCTCTTTTATAGCTACACCGCAAGTTACTCATTTGACCTGCTAGTGAACCTTCACTCTTCTCATCACTCCTACCAAGGTAAGGATGTGTGGCTTAGAGGGTTGGCATTCAGCATCAAAGCTCGCTCTTATGAGTTTGACGCATTCTCACCATATGTCATTGGCGGACTTGGCTTTTACGAGCCTAGAATTGCCAAAGACGGAGTTCAATCTGAAAGAAAAACAACTTTTGGATTCAACGCCGGTGGTGGTGTGGACCTGAGATTGAATCGCCGCGTTGTGATTGGCATACTTGGTCAATATCATAATCCATTTGATATCAAACAAGATGAGACCGAAGATGTAAAAGGATCTTACTTTAAGCTTTTACTTACGAGCATGTATTTGTTTTAATACGCGGACATGTTGTCCGATCATAAAAGACTATACATAATTACAGGCAAGGGCGGCGTTGGTAAAACCGCCCTTTCTTTGGCCTTTACTAAATACCTGAGAACTCAGGGGGTAAAGGCAAACTATCTAAATTTCACAACAGCAAACTTAGACAAACCCAAACACGATATCCAAGAAATCATTCAAGCAAAAAAGATGGATGTTCCTCTTACTGCATTAAACCTTTATGATTGCGCTTCTGGATACGTTGCAAAAAAATTAAAATCCCAAACCATTGCCAAGTTTGTGGTCAAGACTCCATTTTTTAAAGCGCTAATTAGCATGATTCCGGGTTTTAACTACACAATATACTTAGGCCAGGCATTGGAGCTTCTAAAACAAGACCCTGATCAGGTATTTGTTCTAGACTCCCCTTCTTCAGGCCATGCCATCACAATGCTTGAGGCAACCAAGAACTTTGGAGAAATTTTCCAATCAGGATCTTTATTTGATGACACTCAAAAGATGTTGTCTCACATATACGCTCCAGGGTTTGCTCAAATAAATATTCTTACACTTCCAATTCTTATGGCAGTTAACGAGGCGATGGAGCTGAAAGAACAACTCAAAAGCATTGCCCCAATAGACAGCAAGGTTGTATGCAACAATAGCTTTGCAAGACTGGAAGGCGCGACCGAAATGGACTTGCCAAACTTTCTGCAAAAGAAGCTTGATACTGAGAGACTTATTGAGAAAGAATACGGGGAGCAAATACAGTCATTCATCCCCCACTCTTTAAGGAACATAGACGAGGAAATAGTAAACGATTTGGTGCCCCACATGGGCCAATTGGTATAGGTGAGCTGTGAACTTAAAACCAAAACCTTTTGAAATTTTTAGTGGAACAGGCGGCGTGGGAAAAACAACTCTTGCAGCCTCAAGGGCCATTTATCTTGCTCAACAAGGTTGTTCAGTTCTTCTTATTACCATTGACCCGGCCAAGCGTCTGAAGGAAGTTCTTAGCATTAAAGATGAGGATGCTGGAAAGGTCGTTTCGATCTCAGATCCTCTTGGAGATGGAGCCAAGCTTGATCTAGACGTTGAGCTTATGAATCCTGAAGAGACAATAAAAAGAATAGCTCAAAAAACTGATTCAGATGACATTGTTAAAAACAGAATCCTAAAAATTTTGGCCCGTCCCTATGGCGGTCTAAATGAGATTTTGGCAATCATTGAGCTCCAACTCAATATGGATAAAAACAAATACGACGTGATCGTATTAGACACACCTCCAGGCAGCCATTTTTTAGACTTCCTAGAAAGTGTTGAAAAAATAAGAACATTTTTCGACCAAAACTTTGTGGATATATTCACCTACCTCGGGAAAAAGTCTGAGCCTACAAAAGCAGGCCGTGGCAAGCGTTTCATGACTAAAATGGTCTCCTCTGGGGTTAAGAAGCTTTTAGACTACTTATCAAAGGTTACTGGAGCATCATTCGTTGAAGAATTTTTAGAGGCCGTATACACTCTCTACCAGTCAAGAAATGTCTTTCTTGACGCTCTAGATTTGCAAAAGGGCCTCCAAGATGAGAATAAATCTACATGGTTTTTAGTTACAAGCGTCGAGCAAAACAAGCTTAAGGAAGCAATGGATTTAAGCGAAGGTGCAAAGGCCCTCTTAACCGATAAGAGCTGGGTTATTTTAAACAAATGCCTGCTCTCTCAAGTTGAGCAATGGGACCCGAAAACTGAAAAAGAGAAGCTTGTTAAAAACAGCTTTGTGAACCGAGAGAAAAAACATGAGGACCTTTTATCCTCAAAATTTAATAATATTTTAAGATTTTCGGAAGTTTTAAGGCCTGAACCACTGGAACATGTGAGAGAGCTGGTAAACCAATGGAGAGAACATAAATTAATTGGAGCAAAGAATGGATAAGTTTAAGAACAACAACATTATCAACGCAATAGGAAACACTCCTATCATAAGACTTCAAAATGTTGCCAAACATATTGATAGTGAAATCTATGTAAAACTTGAATATCTGAACCCAGGTGGATCTATTAAAGATAGAATGGGTGTTTACATGTGTCAGAAGGCCGTTGAAAAAGGCGACCTAAAACCAGGTGGAACAATTATCGAATGTACTTCAGGCAATACTGGTATTGGCATCGCTCTATACGCAAACACTCACGGATACAAAACAGTATTTGTTATGGCGGATAAACAGTCTCAAGAAAAGATCGACAACTTAAAAGCATTCGGCGGCAAAGTAATTGTTTGTCCTACAAACGTTGCTCCGGAAGATCCAAGATCTTATTACTCAGTTGCGGCAAGCTTAAAGTCTATGCCCAACTCATTTCACATCAACCAATATGAAAACATCTACAATGGTGAATGCCACTACAACCAAACCGGACCAGAAATCTATGAGCAGACAGAAGGCAAGTTTGACACATTCATGGCATCGGTTGGAACTGGTGGAACGATTTCAGGTGTGGGCAAATATCTGAAAGAGAAGATGGACAATGTAAAAGTGGTAGGTGTTGACTGTGAAGGAAGTATCCTTGCCCACTACAAAAGCACTGGAGAAATGATCGAAGGCACTTCTTACGCTCTTGAAGGTATTGGTGAAGACTTCCTTCCAGGAAATGTTAACTTTGATGTAATTGACGACTTTGTTGTTGTTGCCGATGAAGAGTCATTTCAAATGACAAGAAGACTTGTTAAGGAAGAAGGTGTCTATTCTGGAGGTTCAGCAGGAGCCGCAATTGTTGGCGCGATTAGATACGCTGAAAAACTTGAAAAGCCAGAGAAGATTTTGGTTGTTCTTCACGACTCTGGAAATAACTACTCCTCAAAAATTTACAATGACGCTTGGATGAAAGAGATGGGCTACAAAGTAGACATGTCTCACGACGAAGTTGATGAAATGATTCTAAAGACCATCGGAGAAAACGGAAAGCTTGTATAATGAAAAAGCTGAAGTTTGGAACCAAGGTTATTCACGTTGGTGGAGAACCTGATAAGGAGACGGGGGCGGTTATGCCCCCAATATACCAAACTTCAACTTACGCCCAAAAAAGCCCTGGCAAACACCAGGGTTACGAATACACCAGATCTCACAATCCCACTAGGACTCGCCTCGAACAAAACTTAGCATCACTAGAGAACGCCAAATATGCACTAACTACCGCCTCAGGTGTTGCAATGACTTCACTAATTATGCAGATGCTCAAAAAAGGCTCAACAGTGCTTTGTGGCGATGATGTTTATGGTGGAACATATAGGCAGTTTACTACCGTTTATAATGACAGACACAACTTTGAATTTGTAGACACCACAGATTATAAGCTACTTGAAGAAAAGCTTGCCGAAAGGCCAGCAATGATTTGGATTGAAACTCCCACCAATCCACTTCTAAAAATCACTGATATAAAAAAAGTCTGTGATATAGCAAAAAAGCATGAAGTACTCGTGTGCGTGGACAACACTTTCATGTCTCCCTACTTTCAAAATCCTCTTGATCTAGGTGCGGACATTGTCACTCACTCTCTTACAAAATACATCAATGGCCACTCCGACGTTGTGGGTGGTGCGATGATGACAAATCATCAACATATTCATAAAGAGCTTTTTAGACTTCAAAATAGCATGGGTCCAAGCAGCTCTCCATTTGACTCTTGGCTGGTGCTTAGGGGAATTAAGACTCTTGCCATTAGAATGCAAAGACATGAAGAGAATGCGCTAAAGATTGCAAAGTTTCTTGAGTCTCATGAACAAATTGAAAAAGTTGTTTACCCTGGACTTGAATCACACCCTCAGCACGAGCTTGCAAAGGAGCAAATGTCTGGCTTTGGTGGAATGATTACCTTTTTTATTAAAGGGGGTCTTGAAGCTTCTAGGAACTTTCTAGAAAAGGTTCAAATATTTTCTTTGGCAGAAAGCCTTGGTGGTGTTGAATCTCTGATCGAGCATCCCGCAATAATGACTCACGCCAGTGTCCCTAAGGAAGTAAGAGAGTCAATTGGAATATCTGACAACCTAATAAGAGTCAGTGTTGGGATTGAAGACGTGAACGATCTTCTACTGGACTTAGAGGTTGCATTGGAATCGCAGAAATAATAGTCAAAAAATTCCGCCATCCAATGCATTCTATCACATCAAAGAGTTTACAATTGACCATCCCACACATCAAGCATCAAAGTAAATGAATCAGACTCTCCGCCATTGCTGTTGTTTCCATCCAGTGAGCTTTCAGTGTGCCCTCCAACAAATATATTCCCTGCTCCATCAAGGGCAATTGAAGTGACATTTTCGTAACCGCTTGCATCTAAAGTATTGCTTGCATTAATTTGGAGGATTCCATCATCGTCCAAACCATCTCCGTCACCAAAGCTTGAATCAAACGTGCCATTGGTAGCTTCCATTTTAATTATAAAGCCATCGTTATCACCAGCGTTTGCTCCAGATAAAGAGCTGGAGGTACGGCCTGCAATAAATAGATTTCCTGCGCCATCAAGCACAATGTCTCTCACCCACTCATTTAGACTTGCATCTGTAACATTACTCGCATTAATTTGGAGTATTCCATCATCGTTAGCACCATCTCCGTCCCCAAAGGTCGCATCAAAAAGACCACTTGCTGCACTCATTTTGATGATAAAAGCGTCGAAATAGCCACCATTTGCTCCTGATAAGGTTCCATCGGTATAACCAGCCACAAAGAGGTTGCCCGACCCATCAAGAGCAACAGATGCGATACCATCACGACTACCTGTGCTTGAGGTGTTACTAGCATTAATCGTCTTTCTTTCTAAGACCTTTGATAAAAGCTTTAGAAGAGAATTACTTTATTCTCCAAATGACAGCGTCATGGTCTGTGCCGTTGGAACTTTTACCTGTAACTAATATGTGCCCAGTCTTGTCCAAGCTAATTCCCATAGCTTCATCGTCACCACCACCAGCGGTTCCATCTATAGACATATAGCCTGCTCCACCTGCAAAGCTTGTATCCAACACTCCATTAGAGGTGTACTTCCATAAGACCATGTCATCATCAACACCGTTGTTGCTTTTGCCGGCAACTAAAATATTTCCTTCGTGGTCTAATGTAATTGCATTTCCAATATCAGCATTTCCCCCACTAAGGTCATGAGTTACTAAACCGCTTGTTCCAAAGCTTGTATCTAAAACTCCAGAAGAACTATATTTTACAATAGACATGTCATCATCGAAACTTCCGGTGGCTAATATGTTTTGATCTTTATCAACTGTGACAGAGAAAACACCGTCGTCTGAACTCATTCCAGGACTTGTATATTTAACGAATCCATTTCCACCCCCAAAGGCTGAATCCTCGGCACCCGCAGATGTAAGCTTATATATATGCATTTCTCGCTTCAAAGAAGGGTCGTTATAGCCACCAAGGATAACGTTGTCATCAGAGTCAAGGACCATGGATTCGGCCTTAAAGTCATCAGGGATTACTCTTCGCCCGAGGCTAAAATCTCCAAACGTTGTATCTAAGGTTCCAGATAAGGTCAGTCTCCAAACAACGGTTCGTGTATTACTAGAACTCTTACTAGTTCCTCCCAGAATAATTTTACCGTTAGAGTCTAAGATTAGGTTAGAGACCTTATCGTCTCCATTTCCACCAGCGGTATCATTTTCAGTGAATACACCGTCTCCATTAAAGCTATTATCAAGAACTCCAGAAGGATCTAACTTCCACACAGCGATATCCAGATTTTTATCCGCCCTCTCGCTGTATCCACCAACAAAAATATTACCTTCTGAATCAATGTCCAAAGAGGTTGCAACGTCTACCACTCCAGTTCCCCCAGCGGCATTATGATGGGTGAACACACCTGAGTTTCCAAATGAAGTGTCTGGAGTACCATCTGAATTAAATCTCCATACGGCCATATCTAATCCAGTGGCCACCTTTTTAATAGCTCCCACAACAACAATCCTTCCTTCACTATCCACAGAGGAGGCTCGCATGTAATCGTCGCCATCTGCTGAGCCTGTTACAGAGAACCCATTCCCTTGACCGAAAGCCGAATCCAAAGCTCCAACAGTGCTGATTTTCACAATCTCTTCTTCGACTTGATCAGCTTGATCTGTTGCAGACTTTGCCTCCAAGGCCAACTCTTCAATCTTTGCTCCACATGAAACAATTAAAGGCAACAATAACAAGCTTCTAAATAAACGAGACATATCGAACTCCTTTTTTACTTGCGTAATACTCGGAGAATCATTGGGTTCCTTAAATCGAGTTGTAAAAAGCTAACCAAAAAACATTTACCGTAAACACTTTATTTTTCAGGCATAAACATTTGAAATAATTGTGCTTTTAGAACTGAAAAATTTTGTTTTTTTCGATACCGGAATTAAAAACCCGCCAATAATGGCGGGTAAAAGTATGGATTATTAAATCGAATATGTGGAGTTTAAGAGATTATTTAATCTTCCATATGACAGCATCATTATCTGAACCGTTATGCATTAGCCCTGTTACGATTATATGTCCTGTCTCGTCCAAATTTATACTTAATGCCTCATCATGGGCGGACGGCCCTCCAGCAGCGTCAATAGTCATATAGCCGACACTATTAAAGGAAGTATCGAGAGTGCCATCAGAGTTGTATTTCCAAATTGCAAGATCTCCATTGGAGCCATTCCCACTTTGACCTGCCACCAAAATTTTGCCTTCATGATCTACAACTAGATCATTGCCAAGATCACCACCATTCCCACCGGCCGCATTATTATGAGTCACCACTCCTCCGGATCCAAAGGTTGAATCTAAGTTACCTGTGGTAGAGAATCGAAGCAGAGCCAAATCTAAATTGCCCTCACCAGCGATTAAAACTTTTTCGTTAGCGTCAAGAGTGATTGAATAGGAGGCCTCTATATTCATGAAACCATATCCATCGTAAGAGGCGACCCCACTAGTACCGTATGCAGGATCTAAGCTTCCTGTCGAAAGAAACTTCCATACTCTCATTTCTTCCCTCAAGGCACCGGAATAACCACTTAAGTAAATATTGTTACTTGAATCAATAACAAGAGAGTTTGCAACGGTATTATCGGACCCAGTAGCATAGCCTACGCTGTTAAAAGTTGTATCTAAGCTTCCATTAGAGTTTAGTCTCCAAACAGCAGCCTTAGTAGTGATACCACCTCCGCTTTCAGAGTCAGAGTGCCCTCCAACTACAATCTTTTGATTTGAATCGATGGCTATAGCAAATCCCTCATCCCCCTCATTAGGCACACCGGCAGCACCATCGTGAGTAAAGACACCATCTCCACCACCAAAACTTGTGTCCAAGCTTCCATCTGAGTTTAACCTCAATACGATCATGTCTATGCTAGAACTAGTTTCAACTGCACCGGTAACTAAAATTTTTCCATTAGAATCTACAGCCACACCTCTAGCATAATCATCGTAAGCACCACCGCTATGATATGTAACTTGACCCGTTCCACCAAAACTTGTGTCTAAGCTTCCATCAGGGTTAAACATCCATATAGCAATATCAACCCCATTAGCTCCCTGGTCAACATCGCCTACAACAACTATTTTGCCATCTGAATACATTGCTGAGGCCTTCATATCATCATCGCCCGCACCACTGCCTGATACAACAACGTATCCATCGCCTCCTCCGAAGCTTTCATCAATAGAGCCCACAGTGATTATTTTTGAAGGGATTTCTTCATCATTGGACTTATTCCCCAACTGAAGATCCAAATCATCAACCTTGGCTCCACAGGAAACAAGTACAAATAGTGCAATAAACCGAACTAAAATAGCTTTCATAGAACTCCTCTCAATGAAGAGTACTCGGTCTTTTCAGACCTAAAGTTAATATCTCAAGGAATAAAGTTTTCTTAAGTGTTGGTAATTTTCTTAATGATAACAAGATGTTGCGGAGAAGTTTAAATATCCTCCGCATTCAATTAGTAACTAAAAGCGTCCTTGAGGTGTTTGAGCTGGAGCTTCTCTTTTCTCGGACACAGGAGCTTTTTCAGTCAAAGGTGTGGGTTTTTTAGATGAAGGCCTAGGCTCCCCTTTAAAAACGTCATCTACATAGATGTTTTCAGGCTCATCGTACTTGGAAAAAAGAACACCCTCACCAAGATATTTGTTTAAAACAAGGTATGTGCAATAAACTTTTCCGTGTGGAGTTGAAAGTTTTTCTCTCTCACCCTTAGCAAAGATTAACCCTTGGTCTTCCAATTCACTTTTAAGTTGGTGCCAAAAGTCACAGTATTCGCTTTGTGTTTTGCTTTCGCACTTGCCGCTTCTTTTATAAACATCAAGAGCTCCTCTAACGGTAACCTTCATATGAATCGGCTCTCTGCAGATATCCACTTTATAACTTGTCTCAAAGAACTTCTTTTTATTTAAAACGGAAATTTGGCAGACGTCCTTTTTTATCGTGAGAACTCTCTTCATAAGTCCCCAGAGCTCTTCTCTTTCCACAGTTGTATCAAAATTAGATTTAAGGCACTCTTTGGAGGTGAACTTTTCAACTTTCTCTTCGGAGAAAGCTAGGCCAGCTGAGAGTATAAAATAAGCAACTAGACTAAACTTTAAGCATGACATTTTTTTGAACCTCCAACATTATAGCCGACGCATCGTGTGGCAAGAAACCAGTTTGAACATCCTTTTTCAACTGAAAAAAGATCTCATCAAGGATATCTAACATTTTTATTTTTGAATTATTCATTAAGGTCTCAATAATGAACTCTGGAGCCACATCCTCCCAGCACTTTAGAAACCCAGGTGATAAGAACAGCACTCGCTCACCTCTTTCAAAAGAGCGCTCATATTTTGCTTCGGAGAATTGGTCTTTCAACAAGTCCAACTTGTTTCCATTAAAGCTTCTCTTTTGGTCAGAGCTTAAGAGTTGAAACTTTCCAAACATGTGACCGCTAAATTTATGAGTGGTGAGATCTAAAACTCCAGTGAATACAGAAATCTTTAAAGGCTTTTTCTTATTGCTATTGATCTCCATAACTTCTTTTTGAATTTCTTTTAATAGTTTAATTTCACTCTCTTCAGAGATGTCACATTCATCTTTAAACTCTTGGAAGATTTGCAAAATTGAGCTGGAGGCTAAGTATGAGGAGGTCTCACTCATTAGAAAGAACACCTTGTTGCTGCTCTTTAAAATGTCAAAGAACTCTCCCCCAACACTTTCTCCAGCAGCGTACTTGGATAATAGCTTTATGTTTTTCAAATCCTGAAAGCGTTTAGGAGCATTTATTTCATAAGCTCTTTTAACTCTGAGAAGTTCAGTTTCCACATTGCCTAATACTTCAGACAACTCTTTGTTCATTGTTAAAAGCTGAGACTTTAAAACCATGCTCTCTTTAAGGCAGCCCTCAAGTCTTTCCAGATTGATACAAACCTTTTGAGTGTCATCTTCAGAAGTGAAATCCAAAACAGTGTTTGGTAGATAAGCATTAGGACCTAGGTGTGCGCCATTGAAAATAACAAGCATCTTGTGTGAGCTTAATTTTTTTCTAAACAGATCACTCATTGAGTTTAGATGGTCCGAGTGAACAATTACCAAATCACCCTCAAGGCCATTTGCCATTTCATAGGTATCGCAGTCTAGGCGAACTATTGGCAGTTCACATTCCTTTCCCTTATTAAGAAAGCTTGATATTTCTTCGCTCTTATCAATAATTATCATTTAACCCCATTTAAAGATATGGCCGATTTTTCCTATTAGAATCGTTTAATTTTCATAACTTGGATGTCCGAGTCACGTGGTTCTGATTTTACTGTTTATTTTTATTTTTAACAACCGATTAGAAAAGGAGCTTTTGAAATTATGAGCAATTTTTAAATAGGTATTGTAATGGCGAAGAAAAAGAGCAACGTAGTAAATTTAGACGAAAGAAAAGAAGCTAAGGCCAAGTCTTCTAAGTCCTCAAGCAACAACATGATGGTTTCCATCATGAACATGACCAAGAGGATCGAGGAGCTAAAGACTGAAAAACAAAAGATTTGCGAGATGGCCGCCCGCACAATTCTCAAAGCTCTAGACGCCAAAGACAAATATACCTATGGTCACAGCATGCGTGTTACATATTTCTCAATGGTTTTGGGCAAAGAACTTGGACTGAACGACCAAGAAATGTACGACCTTCAACTATCCGCTCTTTTCCATGATATTGGAAAAATTGGAACACCTGACGCTGTTTTAAACAAGCCAACAAGACTTAATGACGAAGAATTTAAGATAATGAAAAAACACCCTACGGAATCATATGAAATCCTTAAGGGTTTTTCTGTTTTTGAAAAAGTGGCAAGATTTGCTAAGCACCACCATGAAAGATATGACGGAAGAGGTTATCCGGACGGGCTTAAGGGAGAGCAAATACCACTATACTCTAGAATTATTCTTATCGCAGACACCTTTGACGCTATGACTTCAACAAGAGTCTATAGAAAAGGCCTTTCTTATCAAACCGCATACGAAGAATTGAACGAGTTCTCTGGTTCTCAATTTGATCCAGAATTAGTTGTTATGTTCATACGCGGCATGAAAAAAGAACAGGCGAAGAAAGAGGACAAGTTCTACATTCCGTTAATGGACGAAATGTACGAAAAAGACGCTGCTTAATTTATTTGCAAAAATCTGTATCAACGGTCATGTCAATTTTATATTGCTGCATGCTCGCACAGTCCATATCTGAATCATAAAATTCATTTGGATAACACTGAACGGCCTCTGAGTTTTTAAGCCTCCATGCATAATTGTCTCCACACTGCTTAAAAGAAGCGGTGTCAACACATGCCCAGTGCTTGTCAACACAGTTATAAACAAGTCCTCTACCAACAGTTAGGTAGGACGGGGCCTCAGTTGGTTCGACCCTCTTGTTGTTAATAATTAAATCTTTCTTTTTCTTGGCCTCTTTTTCAAGTTCTCTTAGGATTGAGGTCGTGATCTGATCCTCATTCTCCCCTTCACCTTCCATGACTTTATTTACGATCTCGTCATCAAAAGTAAGAAGTTCTTCTCCACTTGAATCAACCTCAGGTTGGTCAGGAAGAGAAACTTCGTAAGGAACCTCATCGGTAGAGTCATTGCTCCCCTCGTCATTGTCCTGAGTTGTTTCACTTGGTTGATTTACAATATTGTCTTCTTCAAAAAGATTATCGAGCTGACCTTCAACGTCTTCCACGGTCTCATTGTCAGAGCTACTGTCATCACTTGGAGAGAAGTCATCAACGGTATTGTCAATTTCAGAATCTGAAGGCTCAGGCTCAACTGGTTCAGGTTGAACAGGTTCAGGTTCAATTGGTTCAGGTTCAACCGGTTCAGGTTCAACCGGTTCAGGTTCAACCGGCTCAGGTTCAGGTTCAGGTTCAGGTTCAGTAGGTCTTGGTTCCTCCACAGGAGCCGCCACTTTTTTCTTTTTCTTATACTTTGGAACAACTTTAGGGGCTGTTTTTGTACCCGTTTTTGTTTCAGGTTTTTCTTCATCCTCATGAAGAACAAGCAGAGCAAGCCCAATGATGATTACGATATGAATGACTTTTAGTTTCTTTTTTGGTTTTTCTTCCTCTTCCTCTTCATCCAAGTCATCTGTTTCTTCTTCACCTGCATCGCCTTTGGTCTTTTGTGGAAGGATTTTAGAAAGGAATGGCAATTGAGACAAAAGCTCTTGAAACTTAGAAGATGCCTTATCCCCCTGCTCGAGAGCTTCATCTTCCAACTCATCCAGTTCTTCCTCTTTGGATAGGTTGGTCACTGAGATTTCGCCAGTGGCGTCATCAGGATCCAATGAACCTGTAACTTCATCTTCAATATATTCATCTTGAACTTCGTCTAAGTCGTCATCACTCTTCTTTTTTGACAACTTTCCAGCGAGTTCTTTTAACCTATCTAAAATAGAAACACTCCATTGCTACACTTTTAGGTATCTAAATATAATAGTATTACAAACTTGTATGATTTTTAAGGAAAAACAGCAGTTCACAACCTACAGAGCAAATCACTCCAGTATAGTTGTAACTAAACTATTTAACTGAGACTCGCTGTCCGCACTCACAAAACATAGTTGAAAAAGGTTTTCCTCCGGTGACAACCACGTATAGTGCCTTCCTTCAGCTTTTCTATCGCTCAATATCAGTAACGCCCCATAAGGAGATTTAAAAAATGATTTGAGCCTATAAGCAATAAACCCCATGGTTTTTCTCACATTAACTTCACAAACAGGAGCAAGTTTAAGTTCATCCCCATCCCTATACTGGTAAGAATCAATGGAGAAAGGATAATTTGCACCCAGTCCTAGGTAAAAGTCGATAGTCATACTTATGATCTTTTCGTAACCTTCGGGCACTTTAAATGGCGCAAGTTTAGTCCCTTTGTACTGAAATTTCTCATCAACAAGATTCTCGTAGGTAATGACTTCCTTTTCAGAAAGAACTAGGCTGCTAAAATCAACGGTCCTATTTCTCAAAGGCTCTTCAATTAGTTTTAAACCGCTAGATAGGATCCTTTTTATTTTTTTGCCATCCTTTGGATACTTTAAATGACCTCTTCCGCTAAATTCTCCGGGTAATTTATAAATTTTACCTTCTTCAAATCTTGTGTTTGGATCATCCAAGATTTTTGCTTCAGTTTCAAGGCCATTTTCAATAGAAAATTTTGTACTCGTTATCTTCGATTGCAAAGCTTGATCTCTTTCAAGATCACCTACTTCGCACCACCAATTATGAACATTCTTGTTAAAGGAGGTTGTTTTAAACTCTCTGCCTGTAAGGCCTTGAATGTGGTCAATAAATGCTTTGGAGTATTTCTTATTTGTGAAGATGGGTTCATCCTCGAAGAAATGAATTAGATATTCAAACTCTTGATTAATCTTATTTGAGCTTTGCTTATAGTGCTCTTTGCCGCTAAACAGAAAACTTTCATAGTCCGCGTTAAATAGCCAACTCACTTCCAATCTCTTCTGTTCGTTACTTTAAATTCGTCCTTATAGCCCTTAACTTTTTGAATAAACTCTTCATCAAGTTTTGCTTTTCGCCTTGCTTCTTCAAGAAACAACTTTCCTTTCGCTCTTGCTGGAGTCAATGGCCATGGCAGACTCTCGTTATAATAAGTCCATAAGTCTTTATCTTGCTTCCACCTATCCATGTATCTAGCCCCAAGCTGGACATGGCTAATCTCATCCTCATAAACAACTTTTAGAATATTCGCGGTTTTTTCATCTCCAAGCTGTCTGAAGACCTTTTCATAAAAGTGGGCAAAGTCCAGGTTTGCGGCCTCGAAAGTCAGAGACATCACAGCACAAAACTGTTCTGGTGTTTTAAGTTTTGGCATTTGCTTCCAAAAGAAATCATTTAGTGGAAAATCTCCAAATTCATAACCAATATCATTCATTCTTTTTGAATAAAGATTGAAGTGTTTTTGTTCGTCTTTAAGGGCCTTGAAGATTCCTTGCTTGAAACGTCTTTGCTCCTCAGTTTCATGAGGATAGATAATTAAGGCCATCGCCATCATTTCAACCGCGAGTAGCTCATGGTTGGCAAAACTGTTGAGCGCTTGTGCCTTCTTTTCTTCAATGTGAAAATGCCCCTTGGGGAATTTCATCTGTTTATCTGAAAGTTTAATCTTCTTATCTCTTTCTGGATATTCGAGACTAAAGTCAGGCAAACAGGCCTGATTGAACTCAATCTTTTCACAATCGAACAATTTTGATTTTAAATTGCTGCCAAGAAGAATTTCCTTAGCAAAATCAACTACTTCCATACATCTCCAAAAAGCATTTTAAACCAATTTTTCTAAAGGAAAGACCATAACTATCCGATAAATGATAAAATAGGAGTATAAATGCCCAAGCTATTTCTTATACTTGCGTTACTTTTTACATTTAACAGCTATTCGCAAGCAAAACAATATCTTAATCCACAGGCCTACTTTGATGTCGCTGAAAAGCTAGAGGGTGGACCTGATGGCATATCTTACTATCAAGTGATGCCTGAATATGAAAAGAATGCGGACCCTGAACGTCAAGTTGCTTTGGAGTTTTACTTTGGTGAGTATGACGGATCGGAAAAATCCAAAAGACAGCTTGAATGGATCAAAGAACTTATTGAACAAGATAAGGCCACGGCCCCAAGTTTCACAATGGAAACCTTGGTTACTGGCAGACACGCTGAAGGTCTTGAGAAAAGCGATGAAATAGATGAAATGATCAAGGCATTGAATGCGAAGAATATCGCGTTCGATGAGATGCCTGAATACCTTTTTGAAGAGGGTAAATCCAGAAATCCCTCCTCTACCAAAGACATGTTAAATAAAGTAAAAGGCTTTGCTCTAGACCAAAGAAACTTTTGGACGTTTGTCCGTGGCGCATCTGGAGCTGCTGGGGTTTATGCTGGACTGGTGCTCACAAGTGGAGTTAGTCCAGGTGTTGCTGCAATTGCAGCCTTGGTGCCTGGACTTGCATCAGGAGCAATAACTTATCACCTAGGCAAATTTGGTAGATGGATCACTAATGGGAAGTGGATCGATCACATGCTTCGTTCAGACGGGATTGTGGCCAGAAATCTTAGAAAGGCTTTTAGGGTATCGCCACAGCGGTATGCTGCAAACTTAAAGAAAAACCATGGCAAACTCGTAAGAAGTTACCCACTCATGAACTACGACTCACCTGAGTATGTAAAAATGATGGCCGATCTAGAGACAAGCAAAAATTTTAATAAAGTGGTAACTAGACTTAAGGTCTTTGAAGAAAACATTAAATGGTACCTCACCGAAGTCGCTTTTACAGGAATTGCTTTCAAGGCGCCTCAAGTGACACTTGGTATCGCAGCATACACTTCTGCCATAACTACCATTAATGACACATTGATTGGAGCTACCCTAGGTTTTGCAGCACAAGGTCCAGGGGATATTGCTATACAGTTGCACAAGTTCAAAAAGCTTGGGGCCTTGAAAGAAAAAATTCAACAGGGGGAGCACCCTAATCCCACAAAAGAGATACAATTTAAGGGGCAAACAGTTAGTAAAACATTGCTGGAAGAAATAGATATGGTTCTATCCACAAATAAAGATTACGGTAACTACACAGTTGGCAAGCACTCCCACAAAGTTCTTAGAGGTATTGAGAACTGGTCTAGAGCTGCTGCCACTGGACTTTCATTTTTCTCTGTGGCGGGTGTCGCACTTGAGATTGCAGGCGTGCCTGCAGCTAGGCCACTACTTATTGGAGTGGGAATCGGTGGAGCAGCGTACCTGGCCCAAGTAAAGGGCTGGATTAACTTGAGTGCGCCAAAAGCTGTGACAAAAAAATATCAATCGATGCTGAATAAATCTAAAGACTTCGTGCATGGAATAACTACCAGATACTGTCAGCAAAAGTTTTTACCTAGAATCAATTAGCCTTTAGTGAATGGGGAGCTTTTTTTAGCTCCTCTTTTTTTGGCCCCTGGCCTTTTTCCACGCTTTTTACTCGGTTTGCCTTTAGGGGGTCTGGAATCCTTTCCATATTTTGGTTTGCCAGGACCGCGTCCTTTATTGCCTCCAGATCTATTCGCATCCCCTCTTCTTCTAGGTCTGCTAAATCTTCTGGCACCAAAACACGCTTCACAGATATTAAAGTCAAAACTCTCCGGCAGCTTCACACCACAAGATGAGCAGCGCTGAGAGACCTTTTCTGAAAGAAGCTGATTAAGCTTTTCAATGGCCGCCATCTTATTGGCCAACAAGTCTTTTTCAGAGAAACTAAAATTATTATTATCAAAGTGTCTTGCAAGCCACTGATAGAGCTCAACACATTTAATTGCGCGCTCTAGGTAGTCAATGTCATCACTCTCCTCATCAACTTCTTCATTGATGATTGGGTTCTCTTTCACATAATGGCTGGCAATCCACACAAAATACTGAACATGCTCCAAAAGTCCTAAATTAACAGGAGCGCATGAGAAACCAAAGACCTCGCTGTCGCTAAGTTTATTTTGTTCATCAACACCCTCGACCATCTCAGTGACTTCAATCATTTCTTTAAGATCAACGCAGTAGAAAGGCTTCTCAAAAGTCATGGTGTTGAAAAGCCTTAAAAACTCTGAAAGGTGCAGGGTTTTTAAGCTATTCTCTTCAAGAGCTTTATTAACTGATCTAAATATCTCCAAGTCCGGCCCAACCATCGCAAGCTCTTTTTGATCGAGATCGGTGTTGAGGGCCGTGCGAATTATATCTAATCCATCATCCACTTTTTTAAGGGCTGTAACCTTTCCTTCTGGGAATCTGCCAAATCTTCCGGCACGTCCAGCGATCTGTTTAATCTCGCTTTCCGTGATTGGATGTTCTTTGCTGTTATAAAATTTGCTAGTTGCAGAGAACACAATTCTCTTAATAGGAAGATTCATACCCATGGCAATGGCATCAGTGGAAACCATGATATCGGTCTCTCCCTGATCAAACTTTCTCGCCTGCTCTCTTCTAACTTCAGGAGAGAGTCTTCCATAAACAATGGAGACCTTGAATCCAAGTTTTTCAAGGTCCATCTTGTATTTAAGGGCGTTTCTTCTAGAAAAGACAATTAGAGCATCATGCTTCTCAAGCTCTGTGAGCTTAATCTGTTTGTTCATGACATCTAATTTGGTCATTCTTGTATATTCTTTAATCTCTAGTTCATCTCCAGTTAAAGAGAGAATTTGCTTAACCAGATCTAAAACAGAATGATCACCACAAAGGTGAATTTCATCAGCATTGATATTCACCAGCGCTCGAGTCCATGCCCATCCACGCTGGATATCTGTAATCATTTGAATTTCATCAATAACCACAACATCAAAAGCTTCACTCATTCTTGCCATCTCTATTGTGGATGAATAGTGAGTGGCCCCCGGTTGCTCTATGACTTCTTCGCCAGTTAAGAGGTTTGTGACAACGCCTTTATCGTTCAAGGTATCGTACAACTCACTTGCTAGAAGTCTAAGAGGTGCGAGGTAGCAGCCATGTTCGGCCTTTGCAAGAGCTTCGATTGCATTGTAGGTTTTTCCAGAGTTTGTAGGACCCATGTGATAAACGATCTTTCTCGTTTTTCTGCGAGCCTCGCTATGCACCCAGAATTGTCCTAAGTATTCACGAAGAATCGTTGCAGAAATGTCCTTTCTCTTGAAGGCCATTACTGAGCGGGTTAGCTTTAAAAACTCTCTTTTAAGAATTCCCGGACTTTTCCACATTCCTAGTCCAAGCTGAGTGAAGAATCTATCATACTCTTCGCTTGTGATGAGATCTGGAGATATGTCTTCTTCATCCAGTATGGAATTAAAGAATGTTATTAGTCTTTCTCTATAGACTCGGCCTAGCTCAGTGTTTGGACCGAGCTTGCTTTTAAGCTCCATCTTAATGTCTGAATCAAGCTTGTTAAGAGAGCCTCTTTTAAGTTTATACCTTATTCTTTGAAGGTTTTTTTCAATTCGTTTTTTGAGTTTGCTGTAATAGTCGCTTATAAAACTGATCTTTTTATCAAGCACCAGCTCATGCAAAGCATCCTCCGCCTGCGCGATAATTTCAACGTGGTCTTTAAACACCTGGTCGCGAAGCTTTGCTCTAAAATCAGCAATACACTTCTGGCAAGGACATTCCAGCGCATTTGGTTTTAATTCCGTGGAAAACCTTTCTTTTATAAGCTCTTGGGCCTCAAGGTGATTGTTTCTAACCACCACTTCCCAATCCTTAAAGGACAGAACGTAATTATCCACAAGTTCGTTGGATATCTCTTGTCCAGGAATAAGAGGAAGGCTTTCTTTATCTGGAAGAATGAAGTCATCGAGAAAACATGTTTCAACAATAGACTCTCTGTCAGTTAGCTGTTTTATGGATCCATACTCTTTTTCGAATACGGCCTCAAGACTAGGATAGTCTTCAAAAAGAGAAAAGGCGCTCTCAGCAATTTGCTTTAGCGCCTGAAGTATTAAGTTGGCCTGATCAAGAGATCGAAGTTCCTCATCGTTTTCAGGGTCTTCATTGTAAGCAAGAATCGCCTGTCTTGAGTTTTCTAAGTTGTCTTCGATCTCTTTATATATGTCCAAATTCTTCAAATAGTTTTACTTCCCTAATTCTACCATGAACGCAACTGCTAACTTGGCGAATTTCTCAGCATGGTCGGCGTTTCCACCTGACTGCTCAATCGTGTCGTGTTTAGTGTGAATTTTACCGTTTATATCACGCATTGTCGACTCGAACGGAATACTTGCTGGGTAGCCTGCATTGTGCCATGAAGCGTGGTCTGAACACCCGTACCCACATTGAGACCATCCCCAAGGAACTTTAACGTATGTATCAATTAGCTTCGCTAAAAATTTATTTTGAGACTCATTCGTGAAGTCGCTCATAAAAACGATATCAAGGTCTTCTGTTCCCTTATGGTTAGTCATATCCAATTGAAGAACACCAACTACGTTCTTGCCCGCTTTCTTGTAAGTGTTGGCGATTTCTTTTGATCCAAGAAGTCCAACTTCCTCTGCAGCGTATGCCATAAACTTGATGGTTCTTTCTGGAGTGTATCCATTTTCCATTGCAAGTCTGATAACTTCTGTAACAGTAGCGATACCACTGGCGTTGTCATCAGCGCCTGGAGCGTGAGCTCTTTCTCTACCCCAAAATCCCGCAATCGAGTCAGCGTGGCCGCCAATTACAACGATTTCATCTTTTAGGCTATTCCCTTCAATAGTCATAACAACTGAAGGCTGTGGCCATCTAGAGTGGTTGAAATACTCCACTTTAACATCGCTTCTTCCCTCGCCTAACTCAGTCCACTTACCTTTAAGCCATGCTTGAGAGTCAACGCCTGTTTGCGCTTTATAGTATCTGTTTCTGTAGCTTGAAAGTTTTTCAATAACCGTTCTAATGGAAAACTCAGAGGTCTGAGCAACAAGAGATTCAACAGTTTCTTGCTGATCAATTGTGTATGTAAGAAATGGCATTGATTTACTAAACTTTCTAGTTAGTCCATTTGAAAGAACTTTTTGAGCTTCTTCCAAAGACTCATGAGCAACAAATCCACCACAACGGTTAAACTTGTCATGCATCATTGTGGATAGTTTAAGAACTTCGTTCTTATGGATTCTCATTACAGAGATTCCGCCTGCTGTCGCAATTTCCTTTCCAGTAGATAAAGACTTGTCCGCTCCACTCACAGCGTCAGATCCAATAGTTACATATAGATAATCTTTGGGTGCGGCGAAAACTGAGGTCGCCAAAATAGTAGATAATCCAATAATCAGTTTAAACATATAACAATCCTTTGTTTCGTTTTCCTAATAGTTAAGCGCAATAAAATCAATTGTTAAACAAACTTCGTCTGACATTAAATTTGTCTCTTGCCTTGCAGACCTTAAACGTTAGAATTCTAATATGAATCAAAAAGCTCTAAAACTTATGTCCCATCTAATGGCACGCTCCGAAACCACCCTAGGCCTAAAGGCAATCGAGCGCTTGTTTAAATTTGGAATTCCCTTCAATGCCCCACATAAGATAAAAATGCGCGGCATTTCAAAGAACATGGTTAACATGGAGATCCCTCTAATAAGGGCCAATAAGAATCATTTAGGAACAATGCATGCCTGCGCTATTGCAACAGTGGGAGAATTTTGTGCGGGAGTTCTTCTTATTAAAAACTTGGATCCTTCCCTATATAGAGTTGTAATGACCAACTTGAATGTAACCTACACTAAACACGGGGCAACACATCTTGTTGGTAAATGTGAAGATTCATCCAATCTTTTAACTCAAGCAGCCGAGCAGCTTGAAAACTCTGACAAAACTGAGATCCAACTTGTTACCAACATTTTCAATAATAAAAATGAGGTGTGTGCGAAGGTTCAAACCACATGGCAGCTAAAAAGCTGGAAAAAAGTTAAAAAGCATCGGTAAAACCTATCTTATACAATTCTTAATCTCATTTTACGGGCCCTCAGCTGGCAGGTAAGATTGAAATCAGGAGGTATAAATGGAAAAGAATCCCCAGCTCAGCGTACCAGGTTTACTGTTTAAACGGTTTGCCTCCAAAAAGTTAGAAGCCAAAATTCTCAAAGACAGGATTAAAAATAGAAACCCCCAAGCATCCAAAGAACTGGATTCGTTAATAAACGATCTCCAACGTTTAAAGAACTCATACTCATTTGGCAAAAATCAAGATGCAGGAGTCACTGCGGACGAGTTCGCTTCCAAATTAAGAACTTTGGAAGCGAGATTGGGAGCGCTAAGCGGAAAGAGCCCCGACTTAAGCGCTTAAGAATGCTGTCAATTGATATGTAAGAAGGGACATAATGTAAGCAAGGGCAAGAGTGTACGCCCCGTACATAAGTGGAGTTTTGTAACCATCTGTCTCATTTCTCAAAACAGCAAAAGTTGATATACATTGTGGAGAAAAAACAAACCAAACCATCAGTGCGAACATGGTTGCCAAAGAGAACTCAGTGGCAACAACATCTTTAAGCGTTTGAACAAGTCCTTCCTCACCTTCTTCCTCTGATGCCTCAACACTCATTACTGTTGAAAGGGAGCTCACCAAAACCTCTCTTGCACCAAAACTTGGAATTAAAGCTGTAGTAAGTCTCCAATCAAAGCCCATAGGTCTAAAAATCGGTTCAAAGGTTTTTCCTATTTTAGCAGCATAAGAATGATTAATAGGATGTCCTTCGGCTCCAGCTGGAGGATTGGGAAAGCTAACCAGTGCCCATATTATAATTGATAGAACAACAATTACTGTTCCGGCCTTCTTAACAAACATCATGGCCTTCTGGAAGGTGGATCTTAGCACGTTTGTAAGCCTAGGCATTCTATATCCAGGAAGCTCCATCATTAGATGACTTGGAGCTCTTTTAACCATGGTTCTTTTCATGACATAGGCCACAACAAAGGATGAAATAATTCCCAAGGCATATAGAGCAAATAAAACTAAACCTGGAAGACCTAAAAAACCAAATACTGTTTGATTAGGAATAGCTGCGGCAATTAAGAGAGTGTATACAGGAAGCCTAGCACTACATGTTGTCAAAGGAGACACCATCATTGTCACCCATCTTTCAGTTGGGTTTTCCATGATCCTTGCTGACATAATGCCAGGAATCGCACATGCGTGTGAAGAAAGAAGAGGAACCACGGCCTTGCCAGGAAGACCAAGCTTTCTCATAACATAATCGAGCAAGAACGCTGCCCTTCCCAAATATCCAAAATCTTCCAAGAGATTAATAAGAATGAAAAGAAAACAAATGTGTGGCAAAAACACCATGACTCCGCCAACACCGGCAATAATACCGTCAATAACAAGGTTTTTTAGATAGCCATCGGGAAGCAAACCATCCACACCAGATGCCACAAGTTCAAAGCCTCCTTCGATCCAGCCCACAAAAGGATCTGCCCAAGCGAAGAGCAGTTGGAAAGTTAGAAGAAGAATTGCGAATAATATGACTAAACCAAATACAGGATGTAGAAGAATACTGTCCAATTTCTCTGTAAAGTTATCTCTAGAAATTGGAGTTTTTACAGAATGCTTTATAATGTTTTCCACTTCGCTGAGTTTATTTTGGATATACTCAGGATCTTTAATATCTGATTCAAAACTCTTTTTATAATTCAAAGTTTTGGAAGGAGCCTTTTGCTCTTCCAAACATGCTTGCATTAATTCATTCAGTCCTTGATTGTCCACGGCAACAGTTGGCACTACTTTTGCCCCGAGAGATTCGGAAAGAAGATCAAGATCAAGCTTAAGCCCTCTTTTCTGCGCCACATCCATCATGTTCATTGCGACCACAAATTTTTGCCCTAACTCTTTAATCTGTAGAGCAAGGTAGAGACTCTTTCTTAAATTGGTTGAGTCGACCACGATCACAAACACGTCGGCCTTTTCTTCTTTTTTCTTGTTTAGAACATAGTCTCTTGTGACCTTCTCATCTAAACTTGCGGCATCCAAAGTGTAAACACCTGGCAAATCAACAACTTCAAAAGGCTGCTCGTTATAAACAGTTTTCCCCTTTTTCTTTTCAACAGTGATGCCAGGAAAGTTTGCCACTCTCTGTCTATTCTTAGTTAACGCGTTAAAAAGTGCTGACTTACCGCTATTAGGCAGTCCTACAAGTGCTAATAAGGACATATGTTTACTCCGTCTCTACTTTTGAAACTTCTACAACGGCTGCCTCACCCTTTGTGAGGGCGTATTGAGAGTTCTCAACTTCAACTAGAAGTGGATCTCCGAAAAGAGGTGCTTTTCTTTTAAGTGTGATGAATGTTCCAGGGAAAAAGCCGTACTTATTGAACTTGTCCAAGAGGTCATTGTCATCATGAACGGCGGTGATTTTATACTTAGTATTTTTTTGAGCGTCATTTAATCGCATGGTTTCGCCTAGTTTGATATATTAAACACATATCTGAACTAACAAACCCCTAGGCAAATGTCTAGCGCAATGAGTAATTTTCTTACTACATTGTAGTTTCACCATTAGGTGTTAACTTACTGAATTCCTTGAACTTTGTGCTATCCGCCACCTCAAGTTGTTTAGCAATCATTGACTGTCTCTTAAGATTCTCTTTGTAGCCCTTATAGAGAACCTGAAGGCTTTCAACTATAAGCTCCTCGGACTCTTGCAATACAGTGTCTTTATTTTCAAAAGAGTCGCTTAGCTCCTCACCTTTCATTCTAAAGTGCTTAAAGCTTGCTGGAGAATTCCCAGACTTTAAAGACTCTGTTTGTTTTCTTGCGCTATTTATAATCATCTGTGTCTTCGATAGACTCACTTCCAATTGAACAAGCTTCTTTTCTAGCCCAAGGTAATGGGAACTCATTGATTCGAAGTATCCATAAAGCTTGTCGTAGGCGGCCTGAAACTTTTTAACAACTTCAGGGTGACTAATTCCTTTTTTAATATGGATAAAACTCGCCAAGGCCTGCCCAAGTTTGTCTTTAGCCTGAGAAGCGTCACTTCTGTTGGCCTTAATTGCATCTTTTAGTCCATCCAAGTTTGGAATGGAAACGGCCATGTCCTCAATTGAATTTTTAAGCGTTCCAAAGTCGCTTTGAGCACTTTCCAACTCTCCTACAGCATTATAAAAATTTAGACTGAAGTCTGAGCATATTCTTTCAAGGCTCTTTGAAGTTTGAGAAAGAGAACTCACTCCCTCTTTAAACTTTTTAAGACACTCAACCCCTTCTTTAGAGGTTGTGAACACCTCGGTATTAATTTGATACACTTCTTCATTAATTGAATGAGTGTTTTCTAGAAAGCTTCTCAAACCATCGATTTGATTTAAGAGAGAGCGTTTCTCTTGAGAGTGTTTCTTTGAGAAGTTTTCAAACATATCAAGCATGTTCTCAATGCCACCAACCTCATACTCTTTTCTCAATTGTTCTTTGTCAGCATTGTCAAATCCATCTTCCATAAACAATCTAAGAGTTTTATCAATTGGATTAACAATGGATACTGCCTGGTCTTTAATAGTTTCTCTCATAGAAAGAAGTGGGTAAAAGAAAAGCATTATTTTTTTAGAATTGTTGTACCTCACAGGGGAGACAAACATTTCATATGGTTTGGTCTCTGAAGCTGCATTGGCCTTGAGTTGTATTTGATATATTCCAGCAACATTGTTTTTCAGCGCTTCCAAGACAGGGTCGTCATGCCCCAGGTTGGTAAGCTTAGATAGATAGTCCCAACTCAAATAGTCTTTGGCAGCTTCTTCTTCGCTGATTTCCCAGTCTCTACAAAACTGCTTGTTTGTCCACTCAACTTTAAGATTTTTATCCAGCATTATCGCTGAAAAAGGCAAAGCTTCTTGAAAAATAGTTCCAAAGCTCATTCTTTTGTTCACGTAATCGGACATTCTTCCCACAAACTCCTGGAAGTCCTTACTGTAAAGTTCTTCGTTTATGGCGTCTCTAGCAATTACAGAGTCGGCCACGAGGGATTTGATCTCCTCTTCCATTTCCTCTTGGGATTTTTTAAATGACCATCTATTTATTAGAAAACCTGCAAAGAAAAGAAGTGATGTTAAGGCCAAAAGTCCAAGCATTGCAAAAGCGTAATAGCGACCCATCTGTTCGACCTGTATCTTCTGGAAAGATAGCTCTGGGCTTATCCCGCTAAGCCATAAGTTAAACTTTTCTTTGAAGTCTCTAAACATTTTGAGGGAAAAGTCTCTTTCAGTAATAAATTTCTTAAGCATTGAAGTTTCAACTCTCATGCTTGCGATTCGTTCTTTTATATCAGACTTATCTTTATCACTTAAAATTGAATTTTCAGTGATCTTAACCATGGAGTCGAAGTCTTTCTCCACTCTCTTGACCATCTTTGAAAGTTTGCTTCCCACAAGCGTGCCATCAGAGGCCCTAGAAACTCTTTCGCTCATACGAGTCAAAGTTCTCCAACGATTCTGTTTGGCAAATTCATGAAAGGCATCAATCTTATTTTTAAAAACAGAAATTACTTTTGAGCTCTTTTGAAAGGATATTAGGTTTCCCGCAGACTTTTTTAAACGATCGAGTTCAGTGCTGGCCTTCTCATAAGCTTCACTATCAACAAGATTGTCGATGGACTTCATATCCTTTTCCACCGCGGCCATCTTTTCCAAGGCCTCTTTGGGGCTTTCTTTAACAATTAGATTTTCTATTTCCTTGAATTGCGCGCCCTTTTGGAGATTCTCCAAAACAAAGCCGGCCTTATGAAGGCTCTTGCTCCGACTTCCATCGATAAAGCCCAAGTGCCAGAAATAAGTCACAGAGCCAAGGACCGCAATCATAATTGCGATTAAAGAGATCTGGTAATATTGAGTTAATTGTTTAGACAATTTATCGATCATCCTAATTTATCCTTTGATTCATCACTTCCTGGTGATCAGGTTAAAGGCATTATCCCTTAGGAATTACGAAATTTGAAGAGCTTAGGGTCGAATATTTAAAACAAAAAAAAGCCCGACTTTATCAATCGGGCGATATGAAAAATAATTTCATTTTGTTAATTAGCTGGCCAAGTCCTCATGCGAGTCAAAGTCATTCTTAAGTTTGGCCTTCAACTTCAATATGGCCTGAGTGTGAAGCTGAGAAACTCTTGACTCTGTTACATCAAGAACCTGTCCTATTTCTTTTAAGTTCAGATCTTCAAAGTAGTAAAGAGACAATACTAATCTTTGCTTTTCAGGAAGTGCCTTAATGCCTTCTTTGATTATATTTTGAGCACTCTTGTAGTTTACAGCAGAGAAAGGATTTGAGCTTCTTCTATGCTCAAGAAGTCCCATCATTAGTTTTTTATCGCCTCTATTGAAACTAGCCGAATCATCAATATTTAGGAGTGACACAGACTTGGATTTGTTAACCATGTCATGGAAGTCCTCAAGACTACACTCTAGTTCTTTACACATTTCATCGTCTGTAGCAGGACGACCAAATTCTCTTTCGAGCTTAGCGTAGGCCTTTTCAAGCTGCTTAGACTTCTCTCTCACTGACCTTGGAACCCAGTCCTGAGAACGAAGCTCGTCAAGAATAGCTCCTCTGATTCTAAATTCAGCGTATGTTTTAAATTTATTGTCTCTAGTTGGATCGAACTTTTGAATTGCATCCATAAGCCCTATAACTCCACAAGAGATCAAGTCGTCCAACTCAATATTAGAAGGAAGTCTTGAAGCTATTTTTTGAGCAATGAATTTAACTAGAGGCGCATACTCAACTATAATTTGGTCTTTCACCTCTGGTTCCATTACGCATCTGTAGTCTTTTAAGTTTTTCAATTTAGTAGACAGTGACGACATGAGCTCTCCTTAGCTAATTGTTTGAACGTCTTGTTCCAATCTGTTTCTTGAAGATGAGTTGAACTCACCCAAGGACCTGCTCAGATCATCGGAATACTTATGAACAACTTGAAGAAATTTTTTATGGAAGCCAGATTCGGTGTTAGCTAGGAAAAAATTATCAAATCTTGAGTGTTCCACATCAATTCTTTTAAGCCCGCCAAGAATATTTGTTCTACAGCCAAGAAAGTTTTCAACTGTTTCACTAATGGTTACGGCCACTCTTTGAAATTGTTTTGAAGTTAAGTACATATTTACTAAAAGGTGGTTCTCTTTAACGCCAAACTTAGTGCTCAAGACCTTCATTAAAGAGTAGGAATCTGTGATAGATGCCTTGTCAGGAGTCACAACAAAGATTCTTTGATCGCAGTAAGCGTTAAGAATTAAGGCCTCTTTAGAAAGGCCAGCTGGACAATCAAGAAGAATAAAATCAAAATCATCCTCATGTCCTGCAATGATATCCAGTATCAGCTCCTCAAGCTTTAATTTTGAATCAAAAAGATCCAAATCCCCGTTGCAAGCTGATAGCAAATGGAAGTTTCCTTCTTTATGCAAACAGTCCTCAAACGATTTCTGCGCCGTTAAAAGGGAGTAAAAATTGGAATTGTTAAGCGGAAGTCCCAGTCTAATAGCTGTATTCGACAGGTTGTAGTCGCAGTCAATAAGAAGAGTCTTATGACCTTGTTTGGCCAGTTCCTTGGCAAATTTTAACGCGATGGAGGTTTTTCCAACTCCCCCTTTGCCACCTGTAAAGGAAACTGTGACAGACTTGTTGAAAGATTTTTTTCTTTCATGAATTAGAGCTTGTACTTGTTGACGCTGAGACGAATTGAATGACATCAGCCATTCGCTGGTTTTCTGCATAACTTCCTGTCCTCTTAAACCCAAAATCCTTTCGGGCGCAAAAAATTAAATGTATCTTACAAGTTAAACATGCCGGCCAAAATCCTTTCGGCCGTAGCTCCTTCTATGTCGTCAGGAACGGTTGGACCTGTTCCGAAAAACTTCAAAGGAAGGTTGTTGTACTTGTAGTGTGTATTAACCAAGGCTCCATAATTCAAACATTGATCAACATTTGAAATTATAACGCCATTTAACTTTTCTTTGTACTTGGAAAGAATTTTTCTGTTGTACAATTCAGAATGTATTGCTGATATATTTGCCAAAACTTCAAGCTTCTTAAAGGAGCGCTTGAGAGTGTCCAAAATCTTCTTGGACTCATCCTCTTTTCCAGCATTTACTTTGACATCAAGCAATATTTGTTTTTTATCTTCAATAGCTTTTCTTGCCTCAGACATTAGATGTGAAAGAGTTTCCACATTTGAAATATCGAGATTAAAAACTTTTTGAGCAAATTCATTTTCCACAGGAGCTCTATCTGGGCGAAGTCTTATAACCTTCACATCATCCATTAACACAGCTAGCTTCATGGCCATGCTTGTCTGTCCTGATGAAGCCTCAGAAATCAAGGCGGTGACAACTGGCACATCATCATCTTGTGTTGATGAAAATAGAGGCAATTCGGTATTTATCATTGAAGCAAGCTCTCTTAGCGCCAGATCAAAAAGTTGATCTTCATCTCTTTGCTCAGATTCACCAAGCTCAAATCTTGCTTTTTTAAGTATTCTCCCAACAATGGATTCGTTTAGATCAAGAGTTCTTAGCGACTCCTTCAACTCGACCATCGCAGGATTCTCATCATCTTTGGCACCGTTGCCACCAAGAGAATTTTTTGAAAGTTCAAAAAGCTTCTGCTCAAGAATTTCAATTTGTTTTTTCTGAGAATCAAGCTGGGCCTTCAGTCTTCTTTCATATTCATTTGGTCCAGACTCTTCAACTCTTACTTCAGTTGGAGCAACACGTTCAGGAGCTTGTTGCGCCTCCACCCGTCTTTGAGGAGTAACTTCTTCCTCTTCTTCATCTAGATAGTCTTGCATACTCATAGATTGTGTTTGAGGCTCTTCTTCAGTAGTTAAAAAATCATCTAGAGAGCTCTTAAACTTATGAGAAGCTTTTGAAACGGTATTTACAACTTTATTCAATCCCATGTTTCCATATCCGCCTGTCGACTTGGCAGACGCTGCACCCGGAGTATGTTCGTTGTATTCGTTAATCATATGATTAATTGAACTTGAAGGCGCTTGATAAAAGTTTTCTTTTTGATCGCCAAGAGCGCGGTCCACATTAGATTTTTTACTATAGCTTTCTTCCGAAATCGCAGCAGTTATTTCGACTCTGCCCTTCTTGAAAGCGCCCTTAAGGCCCTTATTTGTGATTGTTTTCAGAATAATGGCATCGGGACCCAGTTCACCTTTAACTGATCTCAACGCCTCATCCAAAGTTTCCGCTTCAAATTTCTTTACATACATTTCTTACACCCTCACGGTCCCAAGAGACCTGATGTTAATTTCCGGACTCAATTCATTGTGGCTTATCACAATCAGGTTTGGAATGAATTTTTCTGTTAATTTCTTAAAGTGCCTACGCACCACTGGAGAACACAGAATAACCATTTTTTCACCCATATTGGTGGCTTCCTCAATACGTTCGTTCAAACTGGCAAGAATCGTTTGTGTCAGTTTGGGATCCAGTGACAGTTGCTGTCCTTGCTCTGTTTGGATCAAATTCTGCGCTATGGATTCCTCAATACCTCGGTCTAAAGTAAAGAGAGGCACGTCGCCAGAGTCGCTTTTTACCCTTTCCGTAATAGTCCGGTACAGGGACTCTCTGGCCATTTCAGTCAGAGCGTCAGCGTCTTTAATTATTGTACCATTTTCGGCAAGAGATTCAAGAATTGTGCGCAAATCTCTGACAGGAACACCCTCCCTTAGTAAATTTTGCAATACTTTCAATACAGCGCCAAGATTTAGGATTTCAGGCACTAAATCATCCACCAATTTAGGGTAATCTTGCTTAAAATTATCCAAAATTTTCACTAGTTCTTGCCTTCCAAGAAGCTCGTGCATGTTGGTTTTTAATACCTCAGTAATATGGGTGGCCACAACAGTCGACAGATCTACAACAGTATAGCCGTTGTACTGAGCGTCTTCTTTAAGTTCTTCATTAATCCACACAGCATCAAGTCCAAACACCGGCTCAGTTGTCTCAATTCCATCAATTTTTTCAATAACTGTTCCCGGGTCCATCGCAAGGAAGTGGTCTGGCATTAACTCGGCCTTGGCCACAACTATGCCTTTGATTTTGAGGTTGTACTCACCAGGCTTTAATTCAAGGTTGTCACGAATTCTAACTGAAGGGATTATAATCCCCCAATCGGTAACAAACTGCTTTCTGATGTGACTAATTCTTTCAAGAAGATCTCCACTCTGATCGGAGTCAACTATATTAACAAGTCCATAGCCAACCTCAAGCTCAACCATCTCAAGAGAAAGAAGGTCCTCCAACTCTTCAGGACTGCTTTTCTTCTCAGTGATCGCCTCCATTTTGCTCGCCTGCTCTGCTTGCACTCTTTTTTGCTCAATTCTAAAAGCGGTAAAGCCCACAACAGATGCGATGACCAAAAATGGAAACATTGGAAAGTCTGGCACTAAAGAGAAAAGCACTAAAACACCAGCTGTAATATAAAGCGCCTTTGGTTGAACACTGAACTGTTTGCTTAACTGCTCACTCAGGCCTGTTTCGTCGGTGTTTCTAGTGGCAATAATACCTGCGGCCGTTGAAATGATTAGTGCTGGGATTTGAGCAATAAGGCCATCACCAACTGTTAAAAGAGTGAATACTTCCGTTGCCTCGGCAAAACTCATTCCATTTTGAGCAACACCAATAATAATACCGCCCATGATGTTAACCGCAGTAATCAAAATACCTGCAATAGCATCACCTCTAACGAACTTGGAAGCACCATCCATCGAACCGTAGAAGTCTGCTTCCGATGCAACTTCCTTTCTTCTCTCTTTCGCTTGTTGGTCGTTGATAAGTCCAGCATTTAAATCGGCGTCAATTGCCATTTGCTTACCTGGCATAGCGTCCAAAGTAAATCTTGCAGCGACCTCTGCAACCCTTCCGGCACCCTTGGTAATAACAATAAAGTTGATAATAACAAAAATGATGAAAACAATAATACCAACAGCGTAATTACCGCCGACAACATAGTTTCCAAAGGCGTTGATAATTTCACCTGCAGCGCTCGAGCCTTCAGTCCCACCTCTAATCAAGATATTTCTGGTGGAAGCAACGTTTAGGGATAGTCTAAACAAAGTAACAACAAGCAAAACTGCTGGAAAAGTTGAAAAATCCAGAGGTTTTTTCATGTAGACGGAAACAAGCAAGATTATTAATGCGCCTGCTAGAGTCAGGGCAATAAATAAATCCATCATCAAAGGAGAGATTGGAACAATCATTACACCCAGAACAAAGATCAGTCCCAGCGCAACCGCCAAATCCCCTTGTTTTCCAAACTCTCTAAGTTTCTCTAACATAAACTACCTTTTATTAACCTAAAGCTTTCTTCTTCTTTTTAACCTTGTAAACAAAGGCTAAAATTTCAGCTACTGCTTTGTATAGTGACCTTGGAACACCCTGTCCCACGTCAACGGTCTTGTATAACGCTCTTGCCAGTGGAACATTTTCCACAATCGGCACATCATTCTCTTTTGCGATTTCTCTAATTCTCAAGGCAAGATGATCTTGGCCTTTGCCAATAATTTCAGGAGCAACCATAGTCTCGCCATCATACTTAACGACAATGGAGATATGAGTTGGGTTGGTGATAACCACATCGGCCTGAGGAATATCGGACATCATTCTCTTAGTGGCCATATCTCTTTGAATAGCTCTAATCTTTTGCTTAATCTCTGGAGAACCTTCTCTTTCCTTATGCTCTTCTTTTACTTGTTGCTTGGTCATTCTATGCTTTTCTTTGTATGCGTACTTCTCCCAAGCGAAGTCTCCAATCGCGACAACTACCAGTCCTCCAAGAATCGAAAGCGCCAACTTAAAAGCAAAGGTTTTTCCATAGCTGAAAGACTCTGCAGCTTCTGTGTGAAGAAAACCTGTAAAGCTTGTAAGGTTGTCTGAGATAACAACATATGTAATGCCCAATACGATTGAAAATTTAAAAAGACCTTTTAAAACCTCCACGAGAGCTTTCTTGGAAAAGATTCTTTTAAAACCTTGAAGAGGGTTAATACGATCGGGTTTTAGTTGAAGAACATCAGGAGCGTAAAGAATTCCAACTTGCATTACCTGGGCAAGAAAGCCAAGCGCGGCTGAAGTGATGAAAACTGGGGCCAAACACTTGCCGGCCATTACCATTGTTTCCTTAAAGATTCTTCTACCAAGCTCTTCTGTATAAGCTCTTTTTATCTCCAGGCCATATAGCCACTCTATATATTCAGAGATAATTTCAAACATGTATAAACTGGACATAACAAGGACCGACAATACCCCTGTCAAAATAAAGATGCTGTTGAATTCCTTCGAGGAGGCGACATCCCCTTTTTTCCTGGCCTCATCCAGCTTATGCTGGGAGGGTTCCTCGGTTTTTTCGCCTTGATCGTCACTCATTCACTGTCCCTTAGATTACAAACTGGAACCACTGCCCCAGTCTCTCGACGTACATTTTGTAGGCAACGTGAAAGTACTCTTCAGATATTGCGAAGAAGACCATCAAACCGATGCCGATGTTAACGACAAAACTAACCATTAAGATATTCATTTGAGGAATCGTTCTGGCAACAATCCCCATAACCAAGTTTAAAAGAAGGTTGGTGAAAAGAATTGGTGTGGACAACAAAAATGCTGCCTGAAAAACACCTTTAAAAAAGTCATTGTAAAAGATATGGATATTGGTGAAGTTTCCAAGGTTTTGCATTGAAACGCTAAAAAAGGAATTTAGCACTCCTTTAAACATTGGAATCAAGGCCCCGGTTGTCAGGATCATGATAATGATCGTCCATTGAATAATTTTTTCAAACGGACCTACTTGCTGCTTGTGAGTGGGATCGAAATAAGTGACAGAAGCAAATCCAATTTGTTGAGTCATGATTGAACCTGACGCCACAAAAAGATTCATTATACTCTTCACAAGAAAGCCAATAAGCAGTCCGGTAATCGTATGAAAAATAGTTAGGAACCAGAAGTTGTCCAATCCAACCGCCAACACTTCTTGAACCATAGTAGCTTTAACAACCGGAAAGAACGCGTATGAGATCACCACGGACATCAATATTTTCACAACATTTGGAACGCTCGTGTTGTCGAAAAGCGGAAGTTGAACCAATATAGTGGACCACCTTACAAATGTAAGCCAAAAGGCAATAAGAACGGTGTAGTCTACTACGGTTACATTAATCATCTATGCATTACCACCGATGGAATGTTCACATAAAGGTCGTGGGTGAATGAAGTAATGGTCTCCATCATCCAAGGACTTAAAATAACCAAAGCGAGAACAATAACCACAATCTTTGGAATAAAAGAAAGTGTTTGCTCGTTGATCTGAGTTACTGCTTGAAACAAAGAAACCAAAATACCAACGATCAAGGCCCCTAAAAGCATAGGAGCGGCCAACATCAAAGTAACCTTCACGGCCTGGTTTGTAATTTCAATAACAAATCCGTTATCCATTGTTTCTCCTAATTAAATGATCTCAAGATTGAACCGGTTACCAACTGCCACCCATCAACTAAAACAAACAATAAAAGCTTGAATGGCATTGAGATTATTACTGGAGGCAACATCATCATTCCCATTGCCATCAATACAGAGGCAACAACCATGTCCAAAATTAAAAATGGAATATAAAGAAGAAAGCCAATTTGAAAGGCCGTCTTTAATTCAGATATGATGAAAGCGGGAATAAGAAAGTGAAGTGGAACTTCATCGATTGTCTGTGGAGCAGTCTCCCCTGTCACTTCGTAAAACAGTCCGATGTCCGCCTTTCTTACTTGAGAGCTCATAAAGTTTCTAAGCTCTCCCTCAATGCCTGATATTGCTTGAGTCGTTGTAATTTGTTTATTCATGTAAGGCTCAACAGAGTCTGTGTAGATTGCTTTCCCAGTAGGCATCATTACAAAAGCCGAAAGAAACAAAGCAAACCCAATCAATAGCTGATTCGGTGGCATACTCTGAGTACCGATGGCCTGTCTCATAAAAGAAAGAACAACAATAATTCTAGTGAATGAAGTAGTAAGAATAATAAAGGCCGGGGCCAAACTCAACAAAGTGAAAAGCACAATAACTTGCATTGTGTCCACTAGATCCGTCCCCTGTCCAAAGTTCACACTTAACCCTGGCAAATTAACATTGCTTTGGGCAAAAGCGCTTGGAGCGGCCAGCACAAGCAAGGCCGGCAACGCTTTGGTCAGAAAATGAATTGTTCTTCCTAAACAATTCCTCATGATGAGATCCTTTTACTTAATGAAGGGGTTTAAGGTTTTTAACCTTTTTCTTAATTTGATCAGAAAATTTCACTTTATCTTTAACGTCTATGTAGTCAGACAAAGAGCTTTGCTTGTTGGACTTTGTAATGTCTTCCTTAAGCTTGATCTTTGATTCTATAGATTCTACCTGGTCGGCCTGGCCTAAATTGTCATCAAAGTTAGTACCGGCGATCTTTCTCTCACCGTCCTTTAAAAGACCCGCAACATCATTAATTTCTGAAATTGGGTGAATCCCAGCATCGGTGTTGCTAACAAGAAAGACTTGGTTGTGGGCCTTAATCATCATTAAACTCTTTTTTGGAGCGATGTATGTTTGAGACAAAACTTGAACCTGGTCTGTTTTGTTAAGAAAGCCAAGTTTGCCCTTTTTAATAAATCCCTTTTTCATAAGGGTAACGATTCCGTAGAACAACAGAAGCGTCACTGCCAAAAATGCAACAAACTTGCCACCGTACTCAACTAATGAAAACGAAGACTTGGATGATGTGGCAGGTTTTTTTTGGATTCCCGCCAGAGTCGTTTTGACCTCATCATTGTCCATTTTGGGCCTAATAATTTTCCCAGCAACGACCTTTTTCTTTTCTTTTGTCTTATCCACTTTCAAGAGAGAATTTAAATAATCTTCATTTAAATAATCTTTCTTTGGCGCTTTCTTTTTAACCTTCTTCTTTGCAGCTTTGGCGACAACTTTTTTCGGAGCGACCTTTACACGTGGAAAGTTCAACTCGATCTTATTGTCTTTAATCATAAGAGAAACTTTGTCCTTATATTTCGCCATGGAAAAAGGAAAAACTGCCTTTAACTTGGATGAGTTGTGAGAGCTTGCAGAGACATTTAAAGATGTGTCTTTTGTCTTGCTCGAAAAGGCGACTTTCTTATTGATTTCTCTTTTGATTTTACTATCAGGGATCACGACATGAATAAGAGAGTTTGAAACTCTTAGTTCAGGATACTCTTTTAGAGCTCCATCAAACTTTATAACCAGTCGCCCTTGATCCTTGGTGGATTTAAAATCCATAGATTTTATTTCCACTTCTCCAAAAGCAAAACTGCAGCTCAATGCCAATAAAACAATAGTTTGCAAAACTCTCATTAGTGATTCCTTATTATTTCAAAGTTTCAATTCTTTCCAGCGGACTTATGATGTCAGTCAGACGGATTCCAAACTTCTCATTTACAACGACGACCTCGCCTCTTGCGACAAGCTTTCCATTTACGAGAACCTCAAGCGGCTCACCTGCCAGCTTATCTAATTCCAGAACAGAACCTTGTCCCAATTGTAAAAGGTCTTTAATAACAACTGAGGCCCTTCCAAGCTCAACACTCACCTTAAGCGGGATATCCAGGATAAAGTCCAGGTTTTGAACTTTAAGCTTGTTTAGAGCGTCGTCACCAGTCTTGATCTGATCGGCCAGTTGTGCGATCGCATCCTTCTGGTCCTGATTCATATCATTTTGATTTTCAGCGTTGTTCTCTTCCATTTTCCTATTCCTTTAATCTTTTTGTTATTTGAACCGCTCTGTTGCCTTTATACTCTCCTGCCAAGCAAAAGAGTTTCTTAACACCTTCAACTTCAACAGCTAATTCACCCGAGACTTCTTGATGAAGTGGGATGATATCTCCCTCCTGAAGTCCAACTAAATCTCCCACAGTCATTTCTGTGTCTCCAAGTTTAACCACCGCTTGCGCCATAGCTCCTTGAACGTGGTCATGCATTGACTGAGTCCAAAGGGAGTCCACAACATCGTTTTCAGACTGGTAGCTGGAGCTTAGTTTTTGCTTGATTGGCTCGATCGTGGAGTATGGAATAACAACCATGATCGTTCCTGAAGCCGACTCAAACTCAACTTCAAACGTAGTCGTGATAATTACGTCCGATGGAGGAACGACGCCGACAAACTGAGGATTAATTTCTGTTCTCATATATTGAGCATCTATCTTATGAACTGGCGCCCAGGCCTCTTCCAAGTCTGTAATCGCCATGTCCATTACTCTTTTCATGAAAGAAAGCTCAATTGATGTAAATTCTTTACCCTCAATCTTTGTAAAAGGACGATCTGTGCCGCCGAAATACGAGTCGATGATCGCGTAAGCAAGCTTGGACTCGAATACCAACAGTGCAGGACCTCTAAGCTCATTGAATCTCATAATGGCCATGCAACTTGGAATCGGCAGAGTGTTTACAAACTCTCCAAACTTCAACAAGTCAGTGGAGATCATTGAGATAGTAGAAATTTTTCTCAAAGAGTTTGAAAGAGAAACCCTGAAAGACCTAATAAATCTTTCATAGATAATCTCAAGGATAGGCATCCTGCCACGGATAACTCTATCTTGATTTGTTAGATCATAGGGCTGGATATTCTCCGAGTCATCATCATCATCGTATTCGCTATCAAAACCAGCTTCGACCTCATCATCACCATCTTCGTTGACAGCGCTTAGTAAAGCATCGACTTCGTCTTGACTTAATACTTGAGCCATTTTTCCCCTCCTGGGCCTTTGGGCGGGAACATCCTATTCCCGCAGGTTAACTCGCCAAATCTAGTTGATTTGGAATCCAACATAAAACAAGTCTTCAACTTTTCCATCAATTAGGAATGAGTTGATAGCAGACTTTATTTGCTCTTTTAAATAGAGCTTTCCATCCCTTTTTAGGATGTCTTCTGGTCTCTTAGAGTTCAGGATTCCGATAATAGTGTCGCGGATTTGAGGCTTTCTCGCCTCAACTTCAGCGACTTCAGAGTCCTGGCTTAGCTTCAAAACAGCGTTTAGCCTTACATATCTTCTTGGACCGTCCCCTTGCGCCAGGTTAACTGTGAAAGTCTCAAGGTTAACTAAAGATTCACGGGAGATCGTTTCAACAGGCCTGTCTTCCGGAAGTCCGTCTTCAGGTGTTGATGAAACATTCGCCTGCTTTAAAAGCTCGTTAAGATCAGGTCTTGCAGCTTCCATCTGCATAAATTGATATTGAAAGAAGGCCACAGTGGCCAGGCCAACGGTATTTATGATTAACAACAATGCAACAAGTGGGCTTTTTTGGCTGGATGCCTTTTCAGATGCTTCTTCCTGAGCGCCGACTTCCTTGTCTTCTTCTGCCATGAGTTCCAACTCCTTTAAGTTGATCGGGTAGACTTCCTGTCTCCCATGTCAAAATTATAGCCCTCAAAATTTTTGTTATCAAGTAGATCCTGCCGGTTGGGAAAATTTATCCGCAAAAAGTGCCTAATTTCAGTCACCATTTTGACACCAGGGCATTTTTTTCAAGATTTTGACGGTAATTTTTAGAGTTGAAGGAAATATTTGCCTAGTGAGTAGATCCACATGACATGAACAGAGAAGATACCAATCGCAAAAAAATACATTCTATGCACGACATTATTAGTTCCGAGATGGATATAAGAGTGGACATATCTCGACACAGCAAAAGTCACGGCCAACACACTTGTGAACAAATCACCCAAACCGATCACTATAATAAGAAGGGAGACTGCATAGAATAGACAAGGAGCTTCAAAAAGATTTTTATAATTACGAGAGGCCTGAAGAAGCTTGGGAGATAGTTCATGCTCTTTTTCATAAGTTCTAAAAATGCTTAGCCTAACCTCTCCACGCTTTATGGCGCTTGACCTGGCAAGGAACATCTTCATCATTACAATAACCTTTAAAAGCCAAATAGAGGCCATAGAGACTATTATTATCTGTTCATGCATGAATTCATCCTTTTACAAAAAAAAGGGGAAGCAATAGCTTCCCCACATATCTAAAACCTTAAAAAAGGTGATTAGAACATGTCTTTCCAAGCTTTTCCTGGACGGAACTTAGGAAGAGTCTTAGCTTTGATTTTGATTTTTTCACCAGTAGCTGGGTTAACACCAGTTCTAGCTGATCTTTTCACTTTAGTGAAAGTTCCAAATCCAACCAAAGAAACATCGTTACCTTTCTTAACAGACTTCTTGATTGTATCAAGCATGTTGTTTACGAAAGCGTCAGCGTCTTTCTTAGTAAGGTGGTTAAGTTCTTTAGACTTCAAGATTGCTTCTACTAACTCTTTTCTGTTCATACGAATCTCCAAATGCAGTGTTAATAATACTATAGGAAAATGTTTGCTTATAATTTTTGTAATGGCAAACCTTTTTTCACCATTTTTTTATTTTTTTATTAAAAATTCACTTTTTTAACAAATGCTGTAAATAAGCTCTCTAAGGGCTTGCCAGAGTCCTGCTCTTGTATTAGCTGCAATTTTTCTTAATATTCATGGCCTTCACAAAGAAAAGACAAGAAATTAGGAGAAAACAAAAAGACCCGCTGGGAGCGGGTCTTGAGATGTTTTGACTATTTAAAAAGATTAAATATCCAGTTTACCTTTCTCTTTCAACTGGTCAATGATTCCAACAAAGTGATCAGTTGGGTAAGCGCCTTTAACAGGGATGCCATTTAAAAGAAATCCTGGAGTTCCTTGGAAACCAAACTTAGCCGCTTCCTTTTGGTCCTGCTCAATTCTTTTAGCCACTTCTTCGCTTTTCACATCTTTTGCAAGTTTTTTCATATCCACACCAAGTTCTTTAGCGACAGACTTGAAGTACTTTTCACCTTTCTTAACCTTTGCAAGATTTTCGAAAAGATTGTCGTGAAACTTAATGGCCTTGTCTTCACTTTGCATTCTAATTGCTTCGTAATACTTTGCAGCTGGAAGCGCGTTAGGGTGAAAGCTTAGAGGTAGATGCTTATAAACAAACTGAATTTTTCCTTCATACTTCTCTAGAAGTTCAAGAACTGTTTCATACCCTTTTGAGCAGTAAGGACACTCAAAGTCAGAGTACTCAACCAAAGTGATAGGCGCGCCCTTAGTTCCTCTAATTAGTTCTTCGTCTCTAATCTCTGGCTTAAGCGGCTCATCAAAGTAAGCTTCAAACTTCTTCTTCTCTTCGGCTTCTTTCTTCTTTTGCATATCGGCTCTGGCCACTTGAACTGCCTCATTAAGAGCTTCAATAAACTCTGAAGGGTTAGCCTTAATAGCTTCAGTAAGAATTGAAGGATCCTTCTTAAGAGCTTCTTTTAATTGATCTTCATTCATAGTGCATGAGCTAAAAAACAAAGCCGCAGCAATTCCTAATAAACTTAACTTCATAACTTTTCCTTTTTTGTGTTAGTAAAACTATTCTAAACTACTATCTATTTATTTCTATTTATTTTTTTCCTTAAAGTTGTTTTCCACCCATTTCAGATATTGGTTAAAAGCTCTACCAAAAGGCCTAATGTGGTTGTAGCCAAGCAAATGCACTCGGGCCTTGTGATCACCCTTCATAAATGCACGCATGGTTGAAAAGAAACCAAAAACCGCACCATTTACTTTGCCGTACAAATGAGTTGATAGAAACATGTAACAAATGAAAAGAATTCCTGCTGCAAAGTAGCTGATTGTATCGAACAGATAACCTTGCTCCTGTAGAAAGTGTCCTGTCCCGGCCCCATGAGCTTGTAGAAGACTTACTGCCAAGTCAATAATGTCTTCGCGTATGCCTGAGAGTGCCAATAGCAATATTAAGACTGCGATGATTGCAATAATAAGAGTTACAAGAAAAAAGTGAAAGAAAAACACCTGCTCAAACACAGGTCGCCTGACCCCTTGAAAGTTTGAAGGTATGGCATTGTCAGTAAGCTCCCCTTTTTTGAAACAGTTCTCAATGTAAGTGAAAAAGAAATCAGAAAACCTGGTCAGCAATCTATAGTCTGAAAAAGTATCTGGATTGTAGATCACAGTCTCCCCATTCATTCGCTTTTCACAATATTGAGCCAACAGCTTGAATGGCCTCATCAACATCTTTGCCAAAAGGACTCCCCCAAAAAACAAAGCAATGGTGAAACCAAATAAATAAGGAAGCCAATACTCCGCGCTTTTTAACACGAGATCGAAATAGGCATCACTCAATGCACTCTCATTAAGATATCCATGGGCCTCAAAAAACAACTTATTAACAGAGATTAACAACCACACAATATAGCTGGTGACCATGTATACCAGAATAAATATCCCCGACACTTTCAATCCTGTATATAATGTGAATTGTGAAGCTTCGGACTTAAACAATTTGCGCACTAAGGCTTTCCTTATCCTTGATTTAACAAAATTTTAATTGGTTAGAGTACCCATTTAAAGCGGGCATATATTGCTCGACACGACTTTATGAGTTTAAAAAAGTGGAAGATCTTTTTGAGACTTAGTTTTGAAATAATCCTTAACTCCTTCGGCGATTGACTTGGCGTAACGATTGAGGAAGTCTTTTCTTCTCAGTTTCCAAATTTCTTTATGGTGAGACATGAATCCCGCCTCAACTAAGATTCCAGGTCGTTTAGACAATGCCAATACGTAAAACAATCCTGGCTTAATCCCTCGGTCTTTCATATTGAATTTTTTCTGAACTGAACCTTTGATTCTCTTATGTACCTTCCCGGCCAATTTCTTTGAAGCACTTACGGTTTTCTGAATAACCAAATCAATCAGGATATGGTTCACGACTTTGTCCGCTCCCTCCAAGTATTTATTTTCGACAGTTTCAACTTTCTTAATGGCCGCGTCGGCGTGGTTGTCCAAATAATAGGTTTCAAATCCATGTGAGGATTTATTCGTGGCAGAGTTGAAATGTATGGAGATGAACAAGTCGGCCTTAACAGCATCGGCCATTTCCGCTCTCTCATTCAGGCCAACAGAGCGGTCAAAGCTTCTCGTTAGGTATGTTGTATAATAAGGATCCAGGTAATTTTTGACTTTTTTTGCAAGGCTTAAAGCAAGATCTTTTTCATACACCTTCTCTTTTACCACCTTTTTACCTTTTTTAACTCTAACCGTTTTCACAGCACCATACTCTTCACCGCCATGCCCAGGGTCTATAAGAACCACAAACCCCATTGCAGGCGCACTAAAACAAAGAATAAAAAGAGTTAAAATTTTTCCAAGCATTAATAAATCTTTTTAAGTTCCAAAGATGGAAAGTAGTGTTTTAAAATTTGTCTATAAGTATAACCTCTTTTGGCCATTTCCAAAGCACCAAATTGACAGAGTCCCACACCATGGCCAAAGCCGCGTCCCTGAACAGTAAACGAACTTGCATCGTCAGTTACTGAAAAAGTGTTGCTTAGAGTATACCTTCTTCCCAGAGTTGAACGCACACGGGACTTTTTTAAAGATAGCAACCGGTCGTTGTCATACACTCTGATGTGGGTATCATCCTGTGTTCCGGGAGCCACTTTAAACTTTGCCACCCCACTGTCAAGCCTTAGGCCTCTGTGATACTTCAATGCCCTGTCCACAGCGGAGTATAGTTTTTTCTTTGGCAGTACTTTTTTCCAATCTTTTACGCCGTTGTTATGGCAAAACTTGCATTCAACGCTTTCGTAGCCTTCAACTTTATTGGACCAAACCTGATCAGGAGTTCTAGTCTTACCTCCACACTTGGAGTGAAAAAAAACTGGAACCAATTTTTGATTCTTAAAAGACAGAACCTCACCTTTGGTCATTCTTTGAGCTTTAGACGCATTAAAGGTCACATCAAAAAAGTCGCCGTTCACTTGATGTTTTTCAGAGTTTTCCAAATCGTAATAGTTAGATGTGACAGGCCTGCTTCTTCTTTTCTTTCTAATTTTAAAAAATGCATAGGATCTTGCGGCTACGGCCTGAGCTTTAAGTGCTTCAATTGGCCAGTTGGGATTCATCTCTTTGGCCAAAACTGATCCGATGTAGGTTTCAAGAGATAATTCATTTACAACATCACATCCCTTTGGAGACTTTGGCGCCACTAATTGTATTGAGCCTCTATACTTCGAGTTCTCTAGTGATACCAAACCAGTTCTGGAAGTAATCTTAGTCAATAGAAGAGGATTCTTTAAACTCTTATGTTTTTTTAGAGGAGCACAGTTGAATGTAAAGGACTTCTGCCCAGGGTATACTTTTTCTTTGCCTGAGGCCTTTTTCACAAGGTCAAGGCCTGATACAGACACTTGTTTGAGGTTAGAACCTATTAATACGCGGATCGTTGGCGAGGCGTAGAGCTCTCCCATCGCAAACTGAAATATAGCCAATCCTAGACTTATTAGTTTCAAATTCCTCTCCTTGGAACCTTTTCTAATAATTCTAAATGTTTAAGTATATAAATTCAACTAGTCAGGATTAAAGATTTAACTTTTTCATAACCTTCTGCATGTCTTCCCATGCGGCCCTTTTTGTATTGGGCGCTTCAACCAAAAAGGCGGGTGAAAATAAAGGCATCACTTCAAACTTGTGAGAGCTTCCATCTTCGCTTTTAACTTCTCTCTCAAAGAATTGACCGTGCGTGGTCTGTAAACGCAAATTAGGTCCCAAAAATTTTGATGTTGCCACCCCACCTAGAGGTATCACAACTTGAGGTTTAAGGTTAAAAATTTCATTGGCGAGCTCTTGCTCAAAGCTATCCTCAGAAGAGTTTAACTTGGTATGGAATGAGGAAACAAAACTATCACCATCCTTTAACTTCATGGCCAGTATCATTCTCTCAAAGAGCGCTGAGGCCTTAGGTTCAAAGAATGCTTCAAGTCCTGAGGAGCCTTCGCTTAGTGTGGAGAGCTCAACTGTTTCTTGAGCAACAAATAGAACTTTTAACGATTGCGGCCTATTGGCAAACTTTAGTCTTCCAAGTTCTGAGTTTATTGAGGAGCTTTGGTTTTTTAACTCTTCAACATTCAACACCTTTGCGCTCATGCCTTCAAACGCGCCAAATGATTTCTTTTTAGCTTCGCCCCCAGGAAACTTCAAAGTGTCGCTATTCAACTTTTCCAACTCTTTATTCGCGAACTCATGAAATGAGTCTAAAACCTTTGTTTTTTCAGTTACAGTTTTAGGAGCCTCTTTCTTGATATCAGGAGTTGAGGCCACCTTACTTTCCGGAGTATTCTGCTCAGGGACCTCATATTCGCAAAACATCCAATCTGTTGGATAAAGTTCGGCAATATAGCCTTTTTGGGTATTGGAGGAGGACTTGCGAAATCGACGCAAAGCGTTCTGGTAAGGGTTATTCATAGGTTCTTTTATCAAATTGGACACTATTTTCCTAGTCCACAATGGAATCTTAATTTTTATAAAGAGTCGTTTTTAGATGTCGATGAGTAGGTATATCCAGGTTCGGGAGGAAATATGGCCAAGGAAGTTGATTTTAAATTTGAGCGTTTTGAAGAATATTGGGGTGGAGCTGAAGATGTTAAGCGCACAATTGGCGAATGCAAAGTGTGTAAGTCCAAGCTTTTACTTAGTCACATGCCTGATTATAAAAACCTTTTGGTGCAGGAAACAGCTCGTTGCATAGAGTGTGGCGCAGGGAATAGAAAAACAATTCATGTCCTAAATTAATCAATATTGGCACGCAAATATTCATACATTGCCTTTGCGTGCCTTTCTTGAATTCCTAGTAAATCCATTAACTCTTTAACATTCATTTTTGCCAAATCTTCTTTAGGAGAGGTGATCTTTTTTAGAATTTCCTTTTTAGTGGACTCACCAATACCAGGAACGTCATCTATCCAAGATTTAAATATTCTCTTCTTTTCTGCTTTGTGATGAAGTCTTCTACTAAATCTATGGGCCTCGTCTCTCATTTGGACAATAATTCTAAACAATGATGGACACTTATTTAGGATATAGGGGTTTGATCGATTTGGTATGATCAGTCTCTCTTCAGATTTTGATATGCTTGAGCTTCTAAAATTCTTTTTTAGATCGCGCGCTTTTGCAATTCCAACAACAGGAACATCGACTCCAACTTCTTCAAGAACCTTTAAGGCAACGTTGACTTGAGCGACTCCTCCATCCACAACGAACACATCAGGCAAAGGTCTTTTTTTGATTCTTCGCTCAAAGACTTCTTTCATCATCGCAAAATCATTGTTCCCTTCAGGAAGCTCTTGCAAGTGATAATGTCTGTATGATTTTTTATCAGGCTTTCCATCGTGAAATACAACCTTTGAGGCCGTAGGCGATTTGCCTTGCCAGATGGCGATGTCATAACACTCAAGTACTCGAGGTCTTTCTGTCATTCCCAGCAAGTCTTTAAGTTTATGAAGGCCAGTATACTCGCTTTCCTGATTCTCCATTCTTACTCTTTGAGACTCTTGGGCGTGTTGTTTTGCCGCCTCTACAAGAGGCCTGTACTTCCCTTCTCCCGAGACCACCGAGAACTTAATGCTCTCACCAATTGTTTTCCTAAGAGCATCCTCAAAGTTTTTAGATTGATCCCTGTCCAAGTCGGCGACAATAGTTTCAGGTAGAGGTTCTGAGCTTTGACCGTAATACTGAAGCATAAAAAGGATGACCTCCTCGGAGATTTCATCAAATAAATCTTCAATATAAAAATTAAAGCTTTTATGACCTAACAAGCTTCCCTGTCTTATCATGTACAGGCTTATATCCAGTTCTTTTTCACCTTTATAGCAAGAAAAGACATCAACATTTTTCTCATTTAGGAATTCAACTTTCTGATCAAATGAGTTTTCCAAGAAAGGCTTCAACTCCTCTATATAGTCTCTAAGCATTGCGGCCTGTTCAAATTTTTCCTCTTCAGCAAACTGTCCCATTCTCTGTTCAAGTAGTTTTATGGCCTTCTTTGCGTTTCTGTTTCCTTTTAAAACCTTTAGAGCATTCTCCAAGTCTTTAGCGTAATCCTCTTTGGAAATGTACTCAACACAAGGAGCGCTACACTGGTTCATTTGGTGGAGAATGCAAGGTGTCTTTCTAGAGCTGAAATCCCAATCAGAGCAATCTCTTAAACTGAACGCCTTTGTGATTGTTCTCATTACAGATGAAATATTAGAGCCAGAGGGATACGGACCAAACAGCTCCACTCCCCTTTTTCTTTTAGGACGTCTTACATACTCCAATTTAGGATAAGCATGAGACTTGTTGACCTGAACGTATGGATAGCTTTTGTCGTCTTTAAGACGAATATTGTATTTCGGTCGATTGTCTTTAATTAAATTATTCTCCAATACATAGGACTCAGCCTCTGAATTGGTGATAATAAAGTCAAAATTAAAGATTTTAGAGACTAATATCTGTGTTTTTGCCGACTTCGCCGACTTATTGAAGTAGCTTGCAACTCTACTTTTAAGGTTTTTGGCCTTCCCTACATAAAGGATGGTTTCATCCTTATCTTTCATAAGGTAGCAACCTGGCGATTTTGGTAGTGAATTTGCCTTAGCAAGAAGCTCGGCCATTATTTGTTCATTCAAGCTCATCTTTACGGTTACTTATTTTTTAGTTACTATAATAAAAGTTTTTTTTATTTGGCCTGGACAATAAATCACCCTGTTTTGAGTATTGTCTTTCCACTTCATCAATTTATAACCAAAAAGGAAATCTATGTCCAAGTATGCGGCTGGAAAAGAAGTGTTATCTTACTGTGGCAAATGTAAACTTACATTGTCCCATATTATCGTATCCATGAAAGATGTTAACACAATCGGAAAAGTTGAGTGTAGAACCTGCAAAGGCACTCACGCTTATAAAGACCCTTCTTCCAAAACTAAAAAAGTAAGAAAGAAATCTTCTATTCCAGGTGGCAAATCAAAGTCCATGTCTGTTAACGATCTTTGGACTGAAGAATTAAGTAAGGCAAAAGGCAAGCCTAAGGCCTACACTATTAGAGAGAGCTTTGAAGTTGGTGATCTTGTAGATCACAAAAAGTTTGGTCCAGGAATTGTTCAAGACTTAGTTGACGGAAAGATTGAAGTTCTTTTCCAACATGAAATCAAAACACTAGTTCACAATAAATAAAAAAGGGAGCTTAAGCTCCCTTTTTTTTATATCTAATTTTTTTAAGTCAATTTACCAACCAAAGCCCCAACCAGCATTAAGAGAGAATCCCACGTTACCTGGCGAGTATGGTGCGTAACCATAGGTACTCATTCCAGCTTGTCCCCCATAGCCATTAGACCATAGGTTTCTAGCAGATTGCTGATATGAATTTCCAAGAGCCGCTTGTTGTAAGTATTGATCTTGCATGAACGCCTGGTTGCTTCCAGCATAGCTTTGCTGAACATTTCCCCATCCAGCTGAGCCACCTCCCCAGCCTCCGGAACCATTCCAATATGAACCAGCACCGTTCCCCCAAGGAGCTACACCTGCCCCAGCGTGTCCGCCAAAGTAAGGGTTGCCATACATACCACCGCCAAATCCACCTGCAGCTCCGGGAAATCCTCCCATGCCGCCTGGCATAGTTCCACCGAAACCGCCTCCAGGGAATCCACCGCCGAAGCCGCCGCCAATTCCGAGTTGAAATCCACCTCCCATTCCAGGAAATGAAACCTGTCCAGGACATGGCTGAGTAATACACATCATACCGCCACCAGCATAGCCTCCAGGGAATCCACCGCCGAAGCCTCCACCGCCGAAGCCGCCGCCTCCAGGGAATCCGCCGCCGAAGCCACCTGGGTATCCACCTCCAAGACCAATCTGCAGTCCAAATCCAGGTCTTGAGAATGGATTACCATAGGGGTTTTGCATTCCATAAGGTCCATACATTCCACCCATGAAGCCAGGAGTGTATCCTGCGGAAAACCATGGGTTTCCATATCCGCCCATGCCGTTGCCCATAAAACCACCTGCACCTCCAAAGGCACTTAACTGGTAGCCATTACAGCCTGGGATATTCATGTTGCCACCAAACTCTTGGTCAGGAAGGCCCTGATTAACAACATAATTACGTTGTGCCTGAACGTCAGCATAGTAGCCGTCGATATAGTTTGTTTGCATCATTCTACAGTTTTCAAATCCAGCCGTCGCGGCTCCGGCCCAAGCTTGGTTAGACCTTAAAAAAGCTTTTGATTGGGCTTTTACCCCCATGTATCCCATAACAGGAGGAAGAATCGCACCGGCAACTTCAGCGATCCCGCTAAGAGTGCCATATACACCGCCTCTATAAGATCCGCTTGAACAATCAACACAGTTCATGCCATCGCTATAGCTTGCCCTGATAATATTTGCATCATTTCCAATACACGCTTCTAAAGACTCGCCATAGCTGCATCTAAAAGAAATTCCACCTTCTCTGTGTATATATGTTCCAGTTCCATCTCTACGACCGCTGCTTCCATCGCTACTCCCATCGGAGTCAAAACCAGGTAGACGAACCCAAACTCCGCCATCAAGCTTACACTTACTTCTATCTTCGCCACATAGCTTGTTGAACATATCAAGGTCAACCCAACCGAAGCCCTTTACTTCGAATTCACCACCGGTTGCATCTTTCAAAACCTGATCAGAATCTCTTCTTTCATAACACTGAGTTTTCCAACCACCGATGAATGCCCCACTTCCTTCCGGAAACGCCGCCTCAACTTGAGCAACAGTAGCATCATCAGCGTTCTCACTTAGGGAACACTTAACAGCGTGACACTCTCTTCGTTTGCCGTCCGGATCATCCACGGCCTCAACATCGTAGTCTCCACCCAGTGACTTACATCGTCCGATCAATTTATCGACGACTTCCTCACCAGCGAATGCGGAATGAGACATAAATAATAACAACAGTAGTTGAATTCCCTTAAACATAATTACTCACCTATAGAGTTAAATTTCTATTTCTTGCTTAATAATCCCTATTAAACAAAACTCTTTGAGCTGGGAAAAATTTCCCTTTCAATATCTTGTCGGAAAGTTGGCCAAATTACTTAATGAAACTAAACCTTTGTAATTACTGAAAAATAGTACAAAGTTTGATTGGAATAGACGGAGAAGAGAGTGTTTGAAATAAAAAAGGCCTCTTATTCTGAGGCCTTATATTCTAATTTTTATAGTTGCGGCTGGTGTGCTGACTTAGGGTTAAACCTTCTAATTGCAGCTACAAGAAATTCGATTAACTCATCATCAGAGCTGTAAACTTCCTCAACAGTGTCGCTTGTAAGCAAAAAGTCTTTAACTCTTTTAGCAATGTTGTGAAGAGACTCAACCATGTAGAGCCCGCCGATATTTTCACCCTGGAAAGATTTAATGATTTCTTTTCTAGCGTGGTTAAACATTTCAGTTTCAGTAATGTCTTCAGGTACTTCCTCTAAACCAAATTTTTCTTCAACTTCTTCAATTGCTTGGTCGCGGATATCTTCATCAGTAGAAAAGCTTACACCTAATTCAGTTGCCAAAGCGTCAATGAGATCACTTCTCTTGTCCGCTTCATACTCTATTAAATCATCTTGCTTCAAGTGATTGATAGTGTGAGTGGCCAAAGCGGTAAGCGTGGTAAAATCAGTTCGCATAAAAAGTGTCCTTTTTAAATTTTATTACACCCCAGTCTACATCAATAGAAAGCAATACTACAACAATAATTGACTTTTTCTTTATTAATTTAGCTATTTGCCTAGCCGCTTTTTAATTCGATTCAATGCTTTCAACACAACGCTTCTTTCTCCAAGAAGAAAAAGCAAGAGTCCATAAACTAAAAACACACATGTAAAAGAAAAGGCGAGGTATGCGCACTTGCCATAAAAATTTAATTCGAAGTATGGAATCTTATTGTTAACAAACCACGTCATGCCGGCCGTGACAAATGCTGCCAAAAAGACCTTTAGAAGCCTTAAGTTCAAAAATTCAAACAAGCTAACCTTTAAATCCTTGCTCATGATGAATGTCTGCGCGGAGGAGTTCAAAAACATGGATACTGTCGTACCTAAGGCCAACACCTCAAATCCGTAAACAGGAACCAAGCTTACGCAAAAGACAATGTTAAAGATAATTGAAAAAATAGAGCAATAAACCGGCACCTTTTGACGGTCAATGGTGTAAAAGGCCGGAACAAGAATTTTATAAATGCCATAAAAAGGCAGTCCCAGCGCATACCACATCAACGCCTTGGAAGTCATAAGAGTTGATGTTTGATCAAACTCCCCCCTTTCAAATATTAGATGAACTATTTCCTGCGCAAATATTATTGAGATCACCATGGCCGGAAGAATGATCATCCAACCCGTAAGGTAGCTCCCTTTTAAAATATCCTTTGCTTCTTCGTCATTGTTTGCTTTCCAAGCGTTGGAAAAATGCACAAGGTTGGCGTTGCCAATAGATACGCTTAAAATACCTACCGGTAATTGAAACAGTCTAAATGCATAGCTTAACCAACTTACCGCCCCAACGACTGTGCCGGTGGCAAGTATCGTATTAACAATCAAGTTGACCTGTGTCGCGGCAAACCCGATAAGGCCTGGCCCTAAAAGTTTAATTACCTTTTTAGTCTTTGGATGAAGCCCACCTCCCAGTGCAGGCCCAAAACCATGCTTGATAATTAAAGGCACTTGGACAAGTCCTTGAACAAGGCCGCCTATAAAGACTCCAGCGCCTAATGCGTAAATTGCGGGATATCCATGGGAAGTCATCCATGCAGGAAGAGCGATCATTGAGATGATCATCGTTACATTAAAAAACGCTGGTGCCAAAGCTGGGACAAAAAATACTTTTAAAGAATTAAGAGCTCCCATGAACAACGCAGCAACAGAAACAAAGCACAGAAACGGCGCCATAATCCTTGTAAGGCCCACAGTGACCTCAAACTTCTCAGCGTCGCCCACAAATCCAGGGGCGAATACAGACACAATTTCTGGCGCAAAATAAATGATCAACCCAGATATCGTTAAAGTCGTTCCTGTCAAAACCACTAACAACGACCAAAGAAGCTTTCTTGCGCTTTCAGCACTCTGTTCTTTAGCTTCGATAAACGTTGGAACAAACGCCGCGGAAAATGCTCCCTCTGCAAAAAGATCCCTTAAAAGATTTGGAATTCTAAAAGCAACGTAAAAAGCGTCAGTCATGGAACTTGCTCCAAACATAAATGCAAGGACCTGTTCTCTCACAAGTCCAAATATTCTGCTGCAAAATGTGGCAAGCGCCATCTTTATTGATGAAAGTAATACTGCTTTGGATTTAGCCAATGATCTGCCTTTTTAAAAAAATGTTAAAGCAAAGCCTAGGCCATGTAAATAATATTAAAAACTTATGGATACCTTATGGCGCGCGCATTTCGCAGTTTCAAATCAAGGGGAAAGTTTTCATCACGCAAAGCGAATTAAAAAACGCTCAAGACCACGTCACAGAGCGTACTTTAAGAATTACACGCGCTTAGAAATTAACGCGCGCACGCCAAGTGCGCTTTGGCTCTGCCTTTCTAACATTTCCTCTTTCCCGCGCAAGAAATTGTTAACCTAAAACACGTGATACAGGGCTTCTACAAAGATATGCTTTACTTGGGCAGGATGCTGACAGTTGGGGCCCGCTAATCCATGGATGGAGTTTTGGCCCAACAACACACACCTAGCAGGATGCTAATTAACTTTTGGGATAGGAGATGCCCAAGACCAGAGACCAAGGAGGTTCGCCATGTTTTTAGCCGTAGCTGTGGAGACACACAAACATCCTTCCAAAAAAACAGATTACAAAGTTTGGTACCTAGAAATAGGGCCTGACGGAAAGGTGCGAGGAGTCGGAGTCAAGACTAGAGAAGAGCTTGTTAAGAGCGTCTTTGAGAATTACAGAATTACAGGCAAGACACATTGGAGATGCTTTCAAAAGGACAGAGAGTCCTCTACTCCAATTGAAGTTTTTGACTTCATTGCCATGAACTCTTTTGAAAACACCCATTTTGGCAATTTGCCAACTCTCTGCGAGTTCCAAACAACTTTGGACTCGCTAAAGGCGAACCTTGAGCTACGTTCTATAGCTTAAAACCCTCCCCTCTTTTTTCCCACCTGGAATGAAGATCAGGACAAGGCCCGTGAATTCGGGCCTGCCTTTAATTTTGATGATTTCTACCAGTCTAACACTCTTCAGAGCTTTTTGGCCAAGTTTATCAACCCCTTAAAAATAAAGGTTTTTTCAACCATTTCTTGGTTGCTTTCTCCTTGGATGGATATATCATTTTAGATGTTTGCAATTTGATTCATTTAAAACACAACAGGAGATATTTATGTCAAAACCATTCATCGTAGTTTGCGACGGCATGGACAAGAGCGTTTTTGAAGAGCTAAAAAACAATGACAACTTGGAAGTTCATCCCAGCCCTAAACTTACACAAGAAGAAATTAGAGAGCTTCTGCCGAAGGCCAACGGACTTGTTATAAGATCCGCCACAAAGCCCAACAAAGAATTTATAGACCAGGCCCCAAATCTAAAATACATAATCAGGGCAGGTGAAGGCACTGACAATATTGACAAGGCTTACTGTCAAGAGAAGGGAATAAAAGTTTCCAACACACCAGGTGCCAACAACAACTCAGCAGCTGAGCACGCATTGGCACTAATGATGACAGTGCTAAGAAAAACAGCAACGGCCAACGCTTCAATGAAAGAGGGAAAGTGGGAAAAATCTCAGTTCACAGGAAATGAGCTTTGGAAGAAAACAGTTGGGATTATGGGCTTTGGCAGAATTGGTCAAATCCTTTGCAAAAGACTTCAAGGTTTCGAACCAAATGTTCTTTTCTTTGACCCGGGAGTGAAAGAATCTGAATTCTCATATGCTAAAAAGGTCGACACCTTGGAAGAGCTTTTCACAAAATCGGACATTGTGTCTATTCACACTCCACTTCTTGACGCAACCAAGGGAGTGGTTAATTCAGAGCTTCTAGGAAAAATGAAATCTGACGCAATCCTTGTAAATGCGGCCAGAGGCAAAATTGTTAATGAGGACGATCTATACTCGGCCCTAAAAGAGGGTAAAATTAAAGCCGCAGGCTTTGATGTTTTTGCAAACGAGCCCCTTGAGAGTGAGAGCAAGCTTAAAGAGCTGGACAACATTGTACTTACACCACACTTGGGTGGAAGTACTGAAGAGGCCCAATTTCGCGTCGGAGAGATGGCAGCAAATCAAATGATTGAATTTTTCACAAACGACAACCTTTTAAATGAAGTAAAGGCGTAACAAATGAACTCTTTGGCAATAATTGGAGCACAGTGGGGAGACGAAGGTAAGGGCAAAATCACTGACCTCCTTGGAGAGAAGACGGACTTGGTTGTTCGCTTTCAAGGTGGGAACAATGCAGGCCATACAATTATCGTTGATGAAGAAAAAATAGTTCTCCATCAACTCCCCTCCGGAATTTTGAGAGAGAATTGTGTTTCAGTTATTGCGCACGGAGTGGTCTTTGAACCGGAAGCATTTCTTGAAGAGCTCGCCAAGGTTGAGTCTAAGATTAAAGTTTCTCCAGAAAGATTAAAAATTTCTTTAAACGCCACAGTCATCACGACCTATCACAAAATTCTAGACGCTGCTCGAGAGGGCAAGAGCTCTAACAAGATTGGCACAACAGGGAAAGGTATCGGTCCAGCTTATGAGGACAAAGCCGCTAGAAGAGCTTTAAAAGTTAAAGACCTGTTAAACAAAGAAGCTTTGCTAAAAAAGCTTAAAATTTCCATGGAAGAAAAAGGACACTTATTCAAAGAGGTCTATTCCGTCGAAGTGCCTTCTATTGAAGAGGAGGCCTTAAGACTTTTGGCCCTAGGTGATAAACTGGCTCCTTATATTACTGACACCTTTAGCTACTTAGATAAAGAAGCGCGCAGCGGGAAGAAAGTACTTTTCGAAGGCGCCCAAGGAGTGCTTTTAGATATTGATTATGGCTCCTACCCCTATGTCACTTCTTCCAGCACAAGTGCTGCGGGAGTTTTCACAGGAGCGGGAACGACCAATGGCCAAGTTGATGAGCGCCTTGGAATTGTGAAGGCTTACACCACCAGGGTTGGGGAAGGCCCGATGCCTACAGAGATTACTGATGCTATCGGAGTGGAGATTCAAAAGATAGGAAATGAATTTGGCGCAACCACCGGAAGAAAGAGAAGATGTGGGTGGCTAGACCTGCCCGCTTTAAAATACGCTGTCAAGGCCAGCTCACTAACCTCCTTGGCGCTAACCAAAGTTGATGTTCTTAGCGGGCTTAAAACCCTAAAGGTTTGCGAGGCCTATGAAATAAATGGCAAAACATATGACTGCGCTTTTCCAGGACTGGACCTTGAAGAGGCCACTCCGGTGTTAAAAGAGGTAAAGCCGTTTAATGATAAATTTGAAAGCGAGAGCTACACCTCTGAACTTCAAGAATACATTAAGTTAATAGAAGACGCTGTTGGCATTCCTGTTGGGATTGTTGCCTTCGGTCCAGAGAGAAAGCAGATTCACTTTAGAAAGTCTTACTTATAAAATAAGCTTGGCCTACCTGCTTGTCAGCTGGCAGGTCACGACTTTCATTTGATCTTCAATACTAAGATATCCAAATTCAGGTCCAATGACTGTGTTCTTCTTACTCTGACAAAGGAAGGAAATTTCTTGATTTAAAGAAAGCAACTTTGAGTTAAGGTCATAGTACTTGGATAGTAAAATTGCTGAATTAAGTTCTAAATTTATATTGCCCGGAATGCCCGCTCTTGCAATGATTGACTCAAAGTTTAGCCTTGATGAATAAAGACTGAAGAACACACTCATTCGCTCAGTAAGAAGCTGCTCATGTACTTGTTTAGATAGGACTTCGGCAACTCTCTGTGCTATGAGCGCTCGGAGGCTGTTTTGGTTTAGAAAGATACTTCCACCTGGTACCAGGACAATCTTCTTGGACTCTTTATAAAGTTCGCAAAGGTTTTCGTGTGGATACTCCTCACAAATCTCAGAGGCCAAGTAAAACCTTGGCTGAGTTTGGCCTAATCTTGCAGACTTTATGAGTTTTGGAAGAATAGAATCAAGAAAATGCTTAGCTTTATCACTGGCCCCAATATCTTGAAGAATCCTAATGTAGTCGTTTTTTACCTCTACTAAAACTTCCTCAAACCTTTCTTCATACGTAGATGACACAAAGCTGGCCATTTTTGCAGCAACCAAACTTTCGCAACTATCTACAAAATGTGGAGATGCCTCTAGTTTAAAAAAGTCACCACAGCTCTTAACACTATAGAGCCCTGCTAATACTTTAATCCAAGAACTGGAACAATCTCTTTTCCAAGAGAAGTTAGCGCGCACAGTGCCGTCTGAGAGCTTTTCAAAGTTCTGGCAAACCATCTCCATAAAGTCTCGGTCCTCCATTACAGCTTCAAACGCACGCTCTTTCACAATGCTAAACCCTTCGTAGATGTCCAAGGAGGGGACCTCACAAAGTGTGTCCACTTTTTCACTACAAATATCTTGTGCCTGAGCCGCAACTGAAATAAGAAAAATGATGCTAATTATCTTCATGGCCCTATATTTTGCAATGAACGGGCCAGCTAAGGTTTATGAATTCAAGGATTTAGGGGGGCTGTAATGTTTAAACTTTCATCACTGTTTAAATTCTTTACAGCAGTGCCGACCTTTACCAGATCGGCAAGTAGGATTGATTACTAATAGGGCTTCATAGCTGGTGCACCGGGAAGCTTACCGCCACCACCACCAGTGCCGCCACCAGAGCCTCCTCCGGAGCCTCCACCAGATCCTCCGCCGCCAGCAGGCGGATCATCAAAGCAAACCCAACGACATTGAACATAGTTGTCATTTGAACAGGCCATGACCCAACCGGTGCTTTTCTCATAGGAACAGCCCATTCCGTTATACCTATAAGTTGATCTAGTGCTATTAACAATAGCAAAGCAATCTCGATCAGCACCGATATTTAATGCTTTCTTCCATGTAGTTGGAACAGAAGAGCTACACTTGTTCCCTGTATGCTTAGGAAAGTTAGAAGTCACTCCAGTAGAAAAGTTAACACCTGTGCCTCCACTTGCCTGAGAAGAGCAACCTAATATTGTGCTTTTTTGAGCACTGTCAGTCTCAACCCTCACATTCAAAGGAAATTTATAATTTTTGTTCCTTGTATTATCCTTTCCACTAGGTTTACTTATCGTTATCAAAAGCTCTGCATAGTAATTATCTGTGGTATTGGCCGGGAAATCTCCTGATCCATTGGGAAAGATAAGCTTGATGGAATCAATGGTGATATCGCCTATTTTTTTTGCAAGTCTTTTATTTGGAGCATCTGAGGCAGTGTATTTTACTTTAGTTCTTGCTGTGCCATCAAAATTTGCAAGCCATAACTCTGTAGCTAACCCCTCATCTACTTCATCAACATCGGTTTTTTTAAATTTTAAAGGATTTGTAGCCGAGTAAGGCGGCCAATACCCTGCCAAAGAGGCCTCACAAAACTTGGGATTTCCTAAAAGAATCTCCACACCGCTTCGAAGGGTCATTTCATCGGCAAACGACATAACCTCTTTTTGACCTTGAGTTAGATTTGAAATAATTCGCGTTCCAACGAGAGCAAGGCCACCGGCCAGTCCTGCGGCAACCATGACACTAACGAGGGAAAATCCCTTTTGATTCATAAAAATACCCCTTGATAGAGATATTTTAATGTCAAACCTAATTTTAAACAATCAGGGAAGTCTAAGTCTTTGGAATAAGGAGGTGAATTTAAGCTAAATGTCCTATGATCTTGTCGCCCACACGCTTATCAAACTGCACTTTTCGAATTTGGTTCTCTAGGTTTGAATCACTCTGAACTACAACTTTGATATAGCTAGAACAGTAACCTTCGAAATTGCCATCTTTCTCTCTCTCAAAGAGAACTTCGCCTTCACTTCCTACAAGCTCTTTGGCAAATTCAACTTTCTTTTCTTCTCCAAGGTTAATAAGTGTCTTCACACGTTCTTTTTTAACTGGAGCCTGAACATGCTCTGTCATTTTAGCTGCCACAGTGTTCTTTCTTTTGGAATAAGGAAAGACGTGAAAGTGAGTTATTGGAAGCTCTTTAAGAAGGTTATAGGTCTTCATAAATTCCTGCTCTGTTTCCCCAGGGTATCCAACGATAACGTCAGCTCCTATTGAGCAGTTAGGAAAGTATTCTTTCACCATAGAGATTGTGCTCTTATAAAAAGCTACATCATACTTTCTCTTCATAGAGGTAAGGATTTCATCAGAGCCACTCTGCAGTGGGATATGAAAATGATCCTGATACTTGCCACTTTGTTTTAGAACCTCAAGAAGCTCTCTAGTTATTGTATTGGGTTCAACAGAAGACATTCGAAGTCTTTCCAACCCCTCAACTTGCACGACACCCTTAACAAGGTCTTCAAGTCTTTCACCTGAGGTCGATTCATATTCCCCTATGTTTACACCGGTTAGAACAATCTCTTTAAAGCCCTCAGCTACAAGTTTTTTTGCTTCTTCAACGGCCTTTGAAACAGTTATCGTTCTTGATCTTCCCCTTGCAAAAGGAATTATGCAGTATGAGCAAACATAATTACAGCCATCTTGAATTTTCAAGAAAGCGCGGGTGTGGGAGTCCGCCTTTGTAGTTGTGGCACCCCAGAACTCATTTGTTTTATCTATTCTAACGACGCTATCTTCTTCCTCTTGAAGGTAGTCAAAGACTTTGTACTTCTCATTAGTGCCAAGGATTAGGTCCACGCCTTGCATTTTCTTTATTTTTTCAGCTTCCATCTGTGCATAGCATCCAGCTACAACAACCTTGCCTTCAGGACTGTTCTTTTGGGCCTTGCGGATTAAATTTCTACAACTTGAATCAGCCCCATCAGTGACAGTGCATGTATTAAGGAAAGTTACATCGCTGTTTTCACCAAATGGCACAACTTTATAGCCTTTATCAACAAAGGACTGAGCTATTTGACCAGTTTCAGACATATTTAGTCTGCAACCTAGGGTATGGAAAGATACTGTTTTTTTCATATTAAAGACTCTTAACTAGACGCGCACTGTAAATGATTTCTAGTTAAAAGACAATCCAGTACGGCCGTTCCTAAAAAAATTATAATTATGTAAGTTTTTTATTTTTTATTATTGACTTTTTCCTTAAGGAACTTTAAATTCAGTACACGTTTTTAAGAGGTTTGGTCTCGTAGCTCAGTTGGTTAGAGCATCTCCCTTTTAAGGAGAGGGTCCTGTGTTCGAGTCACAGCGAGATCACCATCTTAAAACATAAGACGATAAGTAAATGCTCCCATCGTCTAGCCCGGTCTAGGACATCGCCTTTTCACGGCGGTAACAGGGGTTCGAATCCCCTTGGGAGTGCCAAAATAAATTAAAGCCTGTCTTCGGACAGGCTTTTTTTTTACCCAAAACCCAATCTGTTCCGGTTAAGCACAACAAACTTATGAATCTAGGGATCTATAAACTTAGTCATGACCTAATCTTGAAGAAGCTTAATGAAAAAAGCTTGTTTATCAACGAATTTAGAAATGAAATATAAAACTCTAACCACCTCATATTTAGGGTTTCAGTAAGAATTATTTATTCACCTAAATTAGTTACAAGGTATAGTTGTGGTGTAAGCTAGTTTCCTGTAGTGAAATTAGGGTCTTTCAACTTTTTAGAATCCGTGCTTTCTTTTAAGTTTTTCTCGATTCTGTCACCAAGATCACCATTTCCTACCCTCTCATACCTTACACCTTGATCACTGATACAAAACTTAAAATTGTTGGATGGATGACAATTTATTCCTACATTTAATCCGTATGCATTAAAGGAAGCGTTTAGCGGATTAAGAGGGTGAACTTGTGGTGTATTTGAAGGTGATCCCAATCCAAAATTTGATCTGCTTCTTGATTGTAATTCAATAGCAGTTAATTTTACTGAATATTTGTTTAATAGCGCTTGTCTTTCTTCCAACTTTATATCTTTAGGAAGATTAGATTTTTCTGCTATATATTTATCTCTTAATTCGTAAATTTTTTGTAATTCTAATGGAGTTGGTACACCACCGATAGGTTTTTGGAGGAAGGCTATTTCTGAAGCATAATGTCTCAAGTAAGGATCACTACTCATTCCTTTTTGCATGAAGTCTGGAGAAGTTTGGCTTAACTTTTGATACTCGATTATTTCTTCTTGAGTAGGTAGAGAGCTTTCTTCTGCAAGTATTGAATGACTACAAAGAATTAAAAGTAGAAATAGTTTTTTCATGATTCTCCTAAGGTTTCTAAGATCAATATCGGCACCATGAGCGAAAAAGCTTAAAGTAAATTTTATTTAATTTAATTTGAGGAGGTTGCACAAGCAGATTCCAGTCTTAATGGTCTCTTGCCCGAGGCCCTACTATAGAGGCTCAAATCTTTAATTTATTAAGGCACGGAGACTGTAAGATTGCTCTTTGAATTTACACCTTCGGTTAAATTCCCCTACCCTAGCATTGGCAGATGCCATTTTGAAAAATAGCGTCTGTGAGAAGTCTTGAGGTCTGATTAAAACCTTTTAGAATTAGCTAAGTTTTAGGGCAGGCTTTTCTTTGCCAATTTTTCAAGTGTGAATGAGAGCAACTCTACTTAAAGAAAACTAATGACTTAACTTTTTTACCAGAATACCGACAAGAAACTGTCAGGTACTAAAGTCTAGGAGAACTTTAAATTGTCATTAATTAAAGTCTTTATTTTATTTATTCTGGCCTCTTGCAGCTCTGTAGAGAAATCACGCTATCCAAGCCAGTATATTGAAACCCAAGAATCTATTTTTAAGGCACAGGTACCTTTAAGCACTTTTAAAGAGGCCTTTGCTGAAATCTCTCATAGAAGCGATTTCATTCAAAAGGTCTACCACCTAAACATGGATCCTGTGACTCGAATTCTATCAGTTGGACTCACTATAAACTCTCCACTCAAAAACCTTTTAAGGTTTCAGGAGCAAACCGGCACCCGCACCGCAGAAAGCCACAATTTGGATATTGAGGTGGCCTTCCCTTCAGTAAACGCACTAACGGCCCAAGGCTATTTAAGACTTCAATTTAAAAAGTTCACCATAGATGGAAAGAGTTATTTAAATCATTTTCAAATTGTCTCAGATGTTACAAAGACAATTCTCGCAAACACCTCCCTAGTAGAGTTTCTTTATCACAAGGTCGCAGGCGATGATAATAAGCTCAGCTATAAATCGATGCTTACAGATGTAATAGAAAATAATGGAATAATAATCTTTCCGGCCACTAGAACATTGGCATTCAGACTGAACGCAAAAAGATTCGAACAACTAAAATACCTCTCCCATTTAAAAGAACTTAGGCTTTGGATTCTTTCTCCGTTTCTTCTCAAGGGAACCAATGAAGTCTTCTTCAGACTAGAGGCTGGACTAGGCAGGCCTGCTTCGGTTTGGTTAAGCGAAATGCAAGCGAGAGTGGAAGACGATAAAGAAAAGCTTCTAAATCAAAGAAGCACCCTCTATAAGCAATATTCAAATTTAGAAGACTTGGATCAGATGCTTAAAAATTACTTAGAAACATTGATAAGCAGGGAAGGCCTTGATGAGAATAAGCTCTCCAATATCCATAGAAACAATCTTTTACATTTCAGATCCACCTTTACATCAGAAGCAAGAGAGATTCTTTCACTATCAAATGAAAGCTTTAAGGCCAATCCAGAAAATGAATATCTCCAATATTTGGAAGCAAAGAAGAATGAGATTCGAAATTTTGTTGTTGATCTAAATAGAAAAACGGCGATCGAGTACAACACACTTATGGCCGGGAACCAAAACGATGAGACCCGACCTTTTCTTGTTAAAAAGGTTTCTCAAGACATGCTTACAGCAGGCATGAACTTTCTTAAAGATGGGACATCCTGGGTTAAAGAATCAAACTTAGTTGTAGCTCCGCAATTGCCAGGGGTTATTTTTAAAGGAGTTATCGGAGTACCACTTAAAGATCTATTATCAGAAAAAGAGGAGGGTTTAATTCTCCATGATGGGTTAAAGAATTTAACTCCCATAGAAGAAGGAATTCCTTTTGAACTCGTAGTGGAAACCCAAACCGAAGACAATGGCTGGCTAAGCTTGGATGCAAAAAGCATTACACTATTTGAGGGTGCGAAAGCGCTTCACTTCGCCAGAAACGATAACAATGACAAATTCTTTCTGGATCTTCTTAAGCTTACCGTGGTCCAATCTCTCGCTGGCCTAAGTTTTGAACTGGAAAAAGATGAGGACACAGAAGAGAAAAAAGAGCGAGAGCTAAAAAAACTCAAAAGTTACGTTGAAAGTCTAAGGGCCAGCTATGATTCCTCAATTCAAGAGAGCTTTATTGACAGCATTAAGCAAACTATATCAACAGATATAATTAAGAACCCATTTACTGCCGCAGGCCAGGATTACGTTAATGCTAAAAAAGAAATACTATTTGGGCGCATCTTCAAATACGACCCAAAAGATAAACTTTTTAAAATTCAACTTGATCCAAAGCTTGTTGCCGAAAACATAAGTGGAGCGAAAAACGACATTCAAGTTTGGAACGTTTCCCCTGTATTCTTAGAGTCTCAAAACAACACCTACCTCGAGTTGTCAGCTGGTAAAGGAAGAAGAAGCACGAACTACATAAGACAAGTTCACAATAGACAAAACTCTCAGATTAATGCCGGTTTCTCAGGTTTACAAGATGATCATCAAAGAAGCTCCGCTGATCTAATTACAACTTTCAACTTCGACTATTTAGAATCAGCCGCCAACAGAATATTAAAAGAAATAGCTGAGAACTCCAACGGAGAATATAAACAAGAGCTTAAAAAAGACGAGGAGCAGACGCACTATATAATTAACAGTCTTGCGATAGACATCCTCTCCTCAGAATCCATCAATCTTGAATTGAACGCCACAAAACTTTCTAAATCCCAAAAAGGTTTTTGGATGTGGAAAGAGTGGAAAGTGGAAAAAGAAAGCTACGGAGTTAGTGCTCAAATCTCACTTGAATCTAGAGAGTTTGAGCAAGTAAAAGGGAACCTTAGGGAACACAAGGATGAACTTTATTTTTCGGATAAGGTTATAGCTCTCAAAATTCACAATGCAAGAGTAAAGTTTGGAAAGAAGTCGCTCATAAATTCTGCTTTGAACGCTATGGCCAACGTTAATTTAGAGGGAGCGATTGGCTCAAGAGTTAGAAGTTTTGTTCTCAAACTACTAAATGATCACTTCGTAAAAAGCTATACTGAAAGCAAAGAAGAAATACTAGGTCAAAAGCATGAGAAATTTATCAGAGTTTTTACCACCTCTGAGGATATTATATTAATGCTTAACCCACGAATGTCTGGTTCAGCTTTTGAGTTGGAGCTTGCTGGAGACAGAGATTTTATAGAACAGGCCTTGAGTTTCAATTCTGAAACTCAAGAAATGACGGCATATCTTACAGGTTCTCCAGCAATGGCGAAAACAGACAAAAGGGACCTTCTAGATATAATAAAAGAAACCGAACAAATTTTTTCCCCGATGCTAGCTAAGACAAAATGGCCTCTCTACCACGCACTTAAAAAACCAGGTTTTGTTGAAAAAGTTATATATGACAATGATTCGTCCAAGTTGAGTGTATACAACAAGCTTCTAGAGGAAATAAAAACATACGATCAAGTACTTAACACAATTAACATCCCCATTAAGGCACCGAATTCAATGAGAAGGATAAGTGCTTGTGGGTCGGAGTTGATGTACTTTGCAGGAGCTAGCTTCACACTCTTCCATGCTTTAGATCAACTAGTTAAAAAAATTGACGATAACGGTCTTGAGAATCATGTGCATATGTATGACACGATGGTGGAAGCAAGGCATAAGCTGTTCAACAATATTATCACACCCTTACTAAGGACTTATAAAGAAAGATTTCACCCACAAAATAGGCAACTGAAGAAGAGCAAGGAATCCCATTGGAATGTGAACTTCTATCCAGATGCAATTTTTTCGGAAACGATTTACAACTTTTTGGATAAAGCCATTAACCCTTGATACATTAATCGAACAAACTAAAGGCTGAAGAGGAATTTTCCTCGAAAAAATCAAGATCAATGCTCAGGCCTGCAAAAAAGATGATTGCCTTCTGTTCGTTGGTCCAGTCCCCTTTTGAGAGATCCAGTCCAAACCTATCGCTATCGGTGAAGACTTCTTTTAAGAGCCCTCCCCACTTCTTTCCAATTTTTCCGGCATCATTTCCCAACTTGTCTAAGATATTAAAAGACCATATTCTCCATCTGTAAGACTCGATTGTGGCAAAAGTCTTCCCATAAGAGTCAATAAGATCATACTTTCTCTTTAAGATACCAAACCTAGTCTTAACATCGCCTATCTTTTTCTCATGAGGATCAAGAATCTCAATATCAGAAAAGAAAAAATAGAAAGGACGTTTGCCACTTAACAGCAAGGTTCTGTTGTTGTCCCAAAGATCGAGATGCATTGGTCTATGGCTTTTAAGAAAGTTCCTTACAAGGTGTCCAAAAATACCTGTCTTTCTTTCGGCAGCAAAACCAATCTTGTTTCCACCTTCATCCACAAGCTCGTACTTGTTACCAGTTTCCCAGTCAATTGCGATCTCAACCCATTCTTTTAATTGATTTATGCCAATAAACTTTAGGCCACTGAAAAAGGATTCCATTCTATTCCTTGCTAGTCAGGCCAAGCTCTTCAGGAGTCCAGGCCTTATTTCTTTCAACGCTTTTTAACTGCACTTCTAAAACATTCTTATGAGTGACAACAGCTTTGTTTTGACTAAACTTATTTCTTATATAGTTGGCCACATGCGCTAAATCATTGGCAGGAATCATCTTGAAGCCTGGCATAACCATGTCGTAAGTTCTGCCCCCGCGTTCAATTTTGCCCCTCATTCCATGCAACAATACCTTTATCAAAACTTCATTTTTAGCCGCCAATGCGGGGGAACCTACAAGTGGTGGAGCAGACGCGCTTCCCTTTCCCTCAGCTCCATGACATCGCATACAAAACTGCGTGTAGGCCCGCTGTCCTCGATTAACATCCGGAGTAAACTGGCCCTCATCAATACTCTTAATTAATTCGGCGATTCGCTTCCTCTCTTTGGAGCTATCTTTAAGATAATTCCTACTCATAACCCAAGCTAGGACCAAGCTGATGGCCACCAGCGCCGCCATAAAAGACACAATAAATTTGGTGGATGTTTTTTTGTCCATAATATATTCCTTTTATGAGCATTATGAAGGATTGAGCGCGATAAGTGAATTGTCCTTGATCATATTATCAAAAGAAGGAAAGTGGAAACAGAGCCGTGTGAAGACTTGCAAAAAAAGGCCTCACTTTGGAGTGAGGCCTAGGTGTTATGATTAATTTAATTAACTTTAAGCTACGTTAGATAGATTTTGGACGATAGTAGTATTAACTTCGGTTTCCGACAGTTCAAGAACATGGGAGAACTCATTGGAGATATCTTCAAGCATTTTTTGAAAAATCTCTTTTTCAACTTTGCCTTTGTCTTTAATACTGTGGAGCTGTGCAAGGGCAGAAACTCTTTCTTTTAAAATTACATTCTTCTGCTGTGTTTTAAAAAACTTTACTCGATCTTTTTTACTTTCAAAACTTTGCTCTTCAACAGGTCGAGAAAAAAGTCCTAACATTTTGCTTACTTCTTCTTTGGTGGCAACCCATCTAAGCTGCTTCTTAGATGCCTGAACTGGCACCATTAATTTAGTGTGATTAACAAAGCTTTCAATAACGTAAAAGTGGGTATCAGCACTTTCCATAAAGTCCACTTTTAAAACTTTTCCCAAACCAAATTTCGGGGAGTATACCGAGTCTCCGATATTAAACTTAAACTCATTAGACATAAATTAGTTCCTTTAGCTGTAATCAATAAAGAAAAAAACCGAATTTATAGGTGATCAACTATAAAAAGGGGGGCACGAGGCCATACAAACTTTATTGTACCACAAGGTTGCGTCTAAGCCTAATTCTCAGCAATTTCGAAGGCCTATCGTCCCATTAAATCAGGCCTTTTTTACTCTGTTAAATAATCAAGAGAAGGACCCAAAGGCACTAGACCAAAAGGATTCAGAGTCCTATGGGAATAATAGTAGTGGTGTTTTATGTGTTCGAAGTTTGTAGTGTGTCTAAATGCGTCAATAGAATAAAGGTTTTTAAGATACCTTTTCAAATTCGGATAGTCTTTAATCATTTTTTGATTACATTTAAAATGGGTAAAGTAAACTGCATCAAACCTAATCAACGTAGTGAACAGACGAATATCAGCCTCTGTCAGCGTGTCCCCGACTAAGTACTTTTTACCTTCAAGCCTTTGCTCTTGACGTTCAAGAGATTCGAAAAGGTTTTTAAAATTTTTCTCATAGGCCTTTTGATTTCTAGCAAAGCCTGTTTTATAAACGCCATTGTTGATGTTGTTATAAACGTCATCATTCACTTCATCTATCTCGGATCTAAGCTCCTCAGGATAATAATCTTCTTTATTTGTGGAAAACTCGTTTAAAGAGTTAAAGATCCTTATGATTTCAGATGACTCATTATTAACTATCGAGTTCGTTCCTTTATCCCAAATAACTGGAACAGTTACTCTCCCAGTAAACTTGGAGTCGGCCTTAACGTACAGATCCTTTAAAAATTCAAGGTCATTGATCTTGTCTCCAGTGGATTTAGGAAACTCAGTTTCAAAAGACCAGCCTTGATCCATCATTTCGGGAGATACAACAGAGTAATCAATAAAACTTTCAAGGCCCTTTAACTCTCTCATGATTAACGTTCTGTGGGCCCAAGGACAGGCATAAGAAACATAAAGGTGATATCGCTCTTTTTCAGCAGGATATTCATCTCCAAACCCGGAGTGATACTTTTGTTTTTGCCTGTGAAACTCACCGTCCTCAGTCTTAGGGTTAACCTCTTGAACTTTCCACTCGCCCTCTATTAACATTCCCATTCATAAACCTTTTCTATTCTGCAAAAACGTCCTCTCCCGGAGCGAATTCGCCGACACTTAAATTGTCATTAACCCCACGCACACCCAACACATTGTTGGCGTTCTCTATTGCGGCCTCACGCGCTTTTTCGTTGTGAGCAACACCGTCCAATTGAATAATACCATTTTTTGCACTCACATCAATGTCATAAGAGAATACTCTTGTGTCGTAATAATTTGCCTTGTCCACGATTGAGGCAAGCTCCTCATCACTTATATTTGTTTCTCTTGGGCTCAATTTAAAAACCAAAGTTCTGTCAAAACTTGGGACAACAGTTAGGTCTGTAATTCTTGTTTCTTTAATCCCCCGAACAGAATTGGCAGCCTCTTTTGCTTTTTGCGCTTCCATTTCACTGCCAACATTCCCTTTAAGAATTGCCACATCCTTTTTAACAGAGGGCTCTATTAGTCTTTCATCAATCAATACAGTATTAGTTAGGGTGTATTCAATGTCTTTGGCCTTGTCTTCATTTGATCTATTTTTATTGGAAACAACTTCCACACTATTTTGGACCGATTTGATTCCAGGAATCCTCTTTATAACATCCTCAGCAGCGTTTTTTTCCTGCTGAGAGTCGACTTCTCCTCGCAGCAAAACTCTGCCGAAGTCATCGCTTGATATTTTTAGCTCCTCAATCTCAGAGACCTCATCTTCATACAAGGCCTGAGCAATGCTTTTTGAAATCTCCTTAGATCCAACACTGAAGCCAACAACCTCGAGTTTATCGATGACACCCTTGGCCCCATTGATTGATTGACCGATTTCAATCAGTCGCTCTTTTTGCCATAAGTTTTCCACGTGACCATCTAAAGTGACATAGCCATCCAAAAAGCTTGGCCGTACTTTGACTGATTCTAGATTTTGATTATTGGATATTTCTTTTTTGTAGATGCTTTCAATATCAAACTGCGCCCCAAACTCGGTGGCCCATGCCACACAAATCAAAGAGGCAAAAATTAAAGTTATTTTCGTCATAGCTCTCTCCTTTGAGCTTGGGGCGCGATATTTGTGCTGCTTATTGAAGAATCTTCTTAATTGAATTAAAAGTTTCCTTCAAATCTTCAGTGGCCATTTCCATACCACCTTTTGCCTCTTCAACAGCAAGGTCTTTTTTAAGTCCGTACTCCTGAATTTTCCCTTTCGCAGCGGCGACTTTGCTTTCGGCCTGTCTAATTAAGTCTTTCGCTTTTCCCTCCACTCCAGTTGACTGTTTGTTTACCGTCTCGTTTAGCTTGGCAGAAATTTCTCTCAAGTCCTTTGCCATAAGATCAATTCTGTTTTCAACTGAACGTAAGTATTCTTCTGTTTGCATCGATCCTCCTTTCTTCCTATTATGAGGCCTTGAAGTATTAGGGTAAAATAGACATATCCTATACGGCCTTAAGGTATAGCATTCAAAACTTCCTCCAGTTTTTTTACTTTAAGTTCAAATTTCAAATCACATTTGATATATAGCGGGGAAAAGAGAACGGAGGAAAACAAATGAAGTCAGTAGTTTTTTTAGCAGTATTATTATCGTCTTTTTGCACCTTTGCAGAAGATTTCACACCGTATTATGAGGATTACGCACTTAACAAGGAAGCGCCATACCACGCCTACAATACACGTGTTCCTCACAGAATGGGGCCTAGAACAAAATGGAGAAGGGCCGTTAGATTTTCATTAGACGGATCTCGCGCAATTTGCTCAGGTGACACCTTTAGAGAAAGATTTCCACTGTTCGTAGTTTCAGTAAAGAGCTGTAGTCGTGATGAGTTGAAAGTGAGTGTGAAATACAAAAAAACAGTTGATTGCGATCCAGTTGATGAGACAGGAAGAACTTTCACTGTAAAGATGCCAATAGGTTGTTTTTTTAACGCAGATTTTGGAACTGTAGTCCTAGAATAGTACTTCAATATTTTGGGGCATTTAGGTGCCCCAACTTTCATTTCCCTGTAAATCCTTCACAGTCCATATGCCGCACAGCCCCATTTATAGTATATAAGAATTACTTTTAAAAAAAATGGAGCCTACGATGAGAAAATTAATCCTTGGAATTACCGCATCTCTTATAAGCTTAACAGCTTCTGCCAATGTTGTAGACGTCACAAAATGCGTATCTACAATGAATTCAACTAGATCTGAGTTGAATATCGTCATTCCACTTACTCCTTTCAAGTTGAATGGAACATATACTTCAAGCTCAAGCAGCAGCTACGGCGAAAGCTTCTCTACTAGCGTTGAAGTAAAAGACGGAAATATTACGAAAATTATGATCGGCTACTCTGATGGAGAAGGCGGACAAAATAAGCAAATCGATCTAAACGACAAGGTTGGAGAGCTAAGGTTTTATGACGGACTTGGAATTCGTTGCGAAGTTCACTAGGCCTTTAAACTTTTTTGGGCAAAATCATAAGGCCTAATTGGCTGTCGGAAGTCAGCTCGCCTTTGGAGTTGTAAGTTTTAATGTTCCAAAGCTGGGTTGTCTTCCCCATGTGAATAGGTTTTGCCTCCCCCCTAACCCTTCCATTGCGAACAGCTTTGACATGGTTGGTGTTAATGTTCAGTCCCACAGCGTGAAACTTCTCAGGGTCTAGAGTTAAATTTGCGCCAAGACTGCCAAGACTTTCAGCAAGCACACAGTTTGCACCCCCATGAAGAATGCCAAAGGGCTGATGAGTCCTGTGATCAACTGGCATTGTTCCAATGAGTGTATCCCCGTCAATCTCCTCAATCTTTATATCTAGATGCTCCAACATTGTTTTTTTGCACATGTTGTTCATTTGCTCTATTGAATATTCCTTATACCAAATCATTACTTTCCTTTTTGTACAGTTTTAACAACTTCTATTGTTTCACCATATACTTTCCAATGAACATCCAGTCTTCTTAGGTGGTTTACATATATCCGGCCAGGATCATCGTGATAGGCTGGTCTTGGATCAAGCCTCAAAACCTCCTCAATAAGTTCCTTATAATCTTCTGGAACTTCACATGAAAATTCAACATGTTTTGTTTCTAGAGGCTCCTTAACGAACCAAGGTGCTGGGTACTCAGTCCATGGACTGTCAGCAATAGGATGGTATGGCTTAATATCCAGCACAGGTGTCCCTGTGACCATGTCGGCTCCCTCTAAGAACAGCTTTACCTTTGAATCTTGAGACTCAATCCTTATAAGTCGAACAAGCGACATCGCTATATTATTTGGCCTAAAAGGTGATCGGGCTGCGAAAACCCCCATTTTCTCGTTTCCACCTAGCTTTGGAGGTCGAATAAGCTCTTTTTCTTTTCCTTCGCACTGGTGAAACTCCCAAAGGATCCAGATAAATTGCCCAATATCCAGCCCTCTGACCGAATCTAAAGAGTATTTTGGGGACAATTCAATATAACTTTCATCAGACAGCACCATCCCGCCTTGCTTGGGGACCCCAAACTTCGTCTGATAAGGAGTAAATATCCTTCCAACTTCAGTCATCTTTAGCCTTATTCTTTAAGTAATTTTTTCAATGAACCATGACTTCCATCAAATTACTAGTTAAAGAGTCTTTTGTTAACACCAAGGAGTTTTTATGACTAAATTTCTGTTTCTTTTTATGGCCTTTATATCAACGGCATCTTTTGCAAGAACTTGCTACGTAGACCTAGTGGATGAATACTCAAACTATAGATATGACACTTTTACAGAGTACTACGGTGGATGTAGAGACGCCCTAAGAAGCTGTAACCGCGCAAAGCGCGACAGAGGTCTTTTCAGCGCTGATTGCCGCATAAGAAGAGGATCCACTCCAGGGCATGGAAGAGGTGGAAGTTACAACAGATTCACGCATCTGCTAAGTATGACAGATCTTCAAATTTCAAGGCTGGCACAAAACGGCGGAGTAGGCTCTTGTACTGTTGAAAGATCTTGGTTTAGCACTTGCAACTATTATGTAAAAGTAAATAGAAGAGGTTTTCCACATCCAACGGGTTGTGCGAGCAGTAGAGTTGTCAACCATAGAAAATGCAACTACTACGACGACGAAAGAAACGCTGGATGCTTTGTTAGACAGGCAATTGTTCAAGGAAAATGTAGATAAGATTAAAAAATAAATTGGCCGGAGAACCTCCGGCCTTTTTATTATAAAGGATAAATTTCTATTTCCGGAGCTTCCTCTTCCACCTTCTCTCTAAGGTCTCTCAAAGCGGTTCTTAACCCCTCTTCAATAACCGGATGGTAAAAAGGCATAGATAAAGCTTCATTTACAGTCATCTCATTTCCAATGGCCCATGCCATCAAGTGAGCGATGTGTTCTATATCAGGGCCAAACATTTCAGCACCTAAGAGCTTGCCAGACTTAGTGTCACCGTAAACTTTTAAAAGACCAATCTCTTTAAGTTTAACAATGCTTCTTCCCTGACCTTCAAAAGACACCCGTCCTATTTGATAGTCTGCTCCCTCTTCGTCTAGCACAGCACTTGTTTTTCCAGCGTAGCCGATATTTGGATCACTAAAAGTTATGGCAAGAGGCACTCTGCTTTTAAATGGTGTAATTTTATCTCTAACTGCGTTGTATCCGCAAACTTTGCCTTCATCGCTTGCCTCGTGAAGAATTGGTTTATCGCCGTTTACATCGCCAGCGAAGAAAATGTGGGGATGCTCTTTAAGTTGGAAAGTATTTTTATCATAGATAGGAAGTCTTTTAGCACTCACCTCTTTGCAGATATTTAAAAGCCCACATTTTTCAACATTCGGACTTCTACCTGCGCTCATAAAGACTTTGCCAACTTCATAGCGGTGTCCGTCAAATGTGTCGATAATAAGAGTATTGTCTCTTTTAGCGAGCTCTTTTACACCGGTGAAGTTTATATTCAGCTCTTCGCACATCTTGTCGCAAATATATTGATTCATCTCCTCATCAGTCACTGCGGAAATACATTGTCTTCTGTTGATTCCAACAATATCGATGCCGAGCCTGGACAATGCCTGGCCAAGCTCTATCCCAATCACCCCAAGACCTACCACTGCCATCTTTTCAGGAAGATCTTCTTGTTCAAAAATGTCATCGCTTGTAAGGATAAATTCAGAAAACTCCTGAAAGTTTGGAGGAATCACAGGAGTGGACCCAGTGGCCACAATTGCCTTCTTAAATTTGACCTTTTCACCCTCCACATCCAAAGTGTTTGCATCAATAAATGTGGCGAACTTTCTTTCCAAATGGGTTTCCATCCAGCTTTCCATGCCACCCATTACGGCCCTTACAAATCTGTCTCTTAGAGAACGAACATGTTTCAAGGTCTCTGGCATATTAACAGAAAGAGAGTCTGCTCCATTGATTCCTTCTTGAGCAAACGCTTTTCTTCTGTGAAAGTCGTTCGCTGCCTGAATTAGAACCTTTGAAGGCATACATCCAACTCGAGCACAGGTAGTCCCTAGCTTGCCAGCATCGAACACTCTATAGTTGTCCGTTTTTTTAGCGACTTCTCTTCTAGCGGACATTCCAGCCGACCCGGCCCCAAGAATTACTACATCATATTCTCTCATAGCTCATCAATCGCTTTTGCAAGATCAATATCTTTATCTGTTAGAGTATTGCCCGCATCGTGAGTGGTGATGTTAATTACACACTTGTTAAATGACACTTCCATATCAGGGTGGTGCATAAGCTTATTTGCCTGCCAAGCAACGGCGTTAACAAATGACATAGTTTTTAAAAAGCCTTTAAATTGAAAAACTTTTCTAAGCTTTTGTCCTTCTACTATTTCCCATCCTTCTAATTCTGACTTTGCTCTCTCTAACATGGCATTGCTCCATCTGTTTCCTGGTTTTTTACATTTTTCTTTTTAGGCGGAAACCTTGGTTCAAAGTCTCCAAGCTTTTTAGCTTCTTCCAACTTGCCCAGCACATCTTGGTCCAAGATTGTGAATAGGTCTTGAAAATCTTCCAACACAAAATAGTGAGGCTGCATGATATCTATTCTATAAGGAGTTCTTAAAGCGTTAAGAACATCAAAAGGCTCTTTTGTGGATTCTTCTGTCAGACAATACTCTGTTTCACCTGGAGAGGATAAAATCCCTCCTCCATAGGCCCTAAGTCCCTCATTAGTTTTTGTTAGTCCAAACTCGATCGTGAACCAAAACAGTCTAAAGAGTTTTCTTCTATCTTTTGGTTGAGCTTTAAGAGCAATCTTTCCAAACTCCTCCATAAAGTCTCCATAGGCCTTATTTGTAAGCAATGGAGTGTGGCCAAAGATTTCATGGAAGATATCAGGCTCCTGAAGATAATCCATATGCTCAGGTCTTCTTATGAATGTGGCAGCTGGAAATCTTTTGTTAGCAAGCAGCGTGAAAAACTCTTGAGGTTGAATAATCGCTGGCACTGGCTCAACACCCCATCCATTGCAAGCGTCTAGTTTTTTATTTAACTCGGGAAGCTGAGGTACCTCATTGGTAAAGTCTAAATATTCTAGACCTTCCATAAATTGATCGCATGCTCTGCCTGGCAACAATTCTTTTTGTCTTGCAACCAAAGTGCTCCAGGTCTTGTTCTCTTCACTTTCCCAATTAACATACCCTAGTTCATCAGGATTTTTAGATTCATAAGCTTCAACTGCCATTGGCGTGTCCTTTCTATTTGTTAATTCAGCAAGTTAGTTTACAATTTAGTTATGTCTTTCTTAAAACTTAATTCAAAATATTGCAAGCTCACCCCCGAGCAACGCCTATACAATCTGGATCGCCCGGTTATTGGCCTGACAGGGGGCATTGCGACAGGAAAGTCCACTGCAAGCTCTATTCTAGCCTCACACGGCGCATGCATCATAGATGCTGACGCGCTGGTTAAAGAGATTTACAAAAAAAACGAGACTAAAATCATGGTTTCTCAAATAGTTCCAGAAGCAATCTGTGACGATCAAATTGATTTTAAAAAGCTAAGAGAAGCCTTTTTTAATGATGGTAAAGTCAAATCTAAAATAGAAACTTTCATCTATTCAAGGCTTCCAAATCAGTTTCTTGAAACGGTGAACACACTTCCATCCAACGCTTTAATTATATATGACGTTCCCCTCTTATTTGAGAAAGGATTGGATAAACTGGTTGATCTTACAGTAGTTGTATACGCTCCAAAAGAAATACAAGTTCAAAGGCTTATCAAGCGAGATAGAGTCGATGAAAAGCTCGCAAAAAAAATAATCTCAAACCAGATGGATATCGATGAAAAGAGAGGATTGGCAGATTTTGTGATCAAAAACATAAGTGATATCAACGACTTGAATGTCAACATAGAAAAGTTTCTCAAGACCACAACGACCCAAGTATAAATTTTTCAATCAACTAGGTTAATGGTTTCTTAAGTTGTATGATGCGCCCCATCTAAGGGGGATCGAAATGACAAAAATCGCAAAGCCACTCGTCTTAATAGGACTTACCGCCAGCATGGCAGGCCATACAGCTTATCCAGGCCATCTAACTAAAAGATTTAACTTTAGCCAAGAAAAGCTAAGCAAGGCTAAGTTTCTAAAGTCCAACTTGCTGAACAAGAACATTAAAGGCGATATCATTAGCGACTCTGCATCAGGAGATGAGCCTAAAAATTGGTTCAACCTCTCCCCCGATGAGGACTCCATCCAAGGAGTCTCGACGGAAAAACTTTATAAAAACTTTGGCCAGCCTTTTGAGGAAGTAATAGTCGCCGTCATAGACTCTGGTGTCGATGTCAATCATGAAGACCTTCAAGGAAAGGTTTGGATCAATGAAGATGAAATCCCAAACAACAATATCGATGACGACAATAACGGCTACATTGACGATGTGTATGGTTGGAACTTTATTGGTGGAAAGAAAGGAATGGCCACCTTTAAAAGAGACAATTCTATTAATGGCATTAAGCTAATTAAAGGAGACCCGGCCTATCAAGTGAACTCTGACACCCTTGAGATGACCAGAGAAGTAAAAAGACTAAGAGAACTTAAAGAAGACTTAGCAAAAGATGGTTACTACCTATTGCCTGAAGAGGTAAAAAAACTAAAAGAGCTTAGCGAGATCGTAGAATCAAAAAGCAAAAGCGCTTCAAGATATTTCAAGACTCTTTCACAAGAAAAGAAAAGTTACGAGGAAGGGCTGGAAGTTTTAAAGGCCGCTGGACTTAAGACCTACACAATGGAAGCAGTCTCAAACTTTGAGCCACAAAACAGTGAACAAGAACAGGCAAAGCAGAAAATGATGAGCATCTATGCTCAAGGCTACTCTCATGATGAAATCTATGAGTACTACGACTACTTTAAGGCCCAGGCGCTGTTTCACTACAATCTTGAAAGCGACACGCGCTCCACAATTGTTGGAGACAATATTAAAGACAAATACGAAAGAGACTACGGAAACAATGATGTGATTGGCCCAGACTCAAGTCATGGCACTCACGTAGCGGGCATTATAGCTGCTGCCAGAAACAACGGAATAGGAATGAACGGTGTTGCCAGCAACGTAAAGATCATGGCGATTAGGGCCGTGCCTAATGGGGATGAAAGAGACAAAGATGTTGCAAACTCAATATATTACGCTGTGGACAACGGTGCCAAAGTAATAAACATGAGCTTTGGAAAGTCCTACTCTCCATATAAAGATATTGTGGACGAGGCAGTTGAATATGCGAGATCAAAAGGTGTTCTTTTAGTTCACGCAGCTGGCAACGACTCAAAGGACCTAGATGAAAATGACAACTTTCCTAATAAAATAGTTAACGGTGAGCCGGTTGAAAACTGGCTAGAAGTTGGAGCTTCGGCCTTTATGAACGGACCTTTGCTTCCGGCCTCATTTTCTAACTACGGCAAGACAACTGTGGACATCTTTGCGCCAGGAAAGAACATTTATGCCACATTTCCGGACAATGAGTATAAGACTATTTCAGGAACCAGCATGGCATCCCCTGTGGTTGCAGGTGTGGCCGCCTTGATTCTTGGCTATTTGCCTGAGCTTACAGCGGCAGAGCTTAAGGAGGCAATCATGTCCTCTTCAGATCGCCAAGCAAATCTAAAAGTTGTTTCGCCGGGATCGGAAATGGTATTTTTCTCTGAGTTAAGCGTTTCAGGTGGTGTGGCAAACGCATTTGAGGCCCTAAACACTTTAACTCGAGACACCCAAGTTCCATATAGAGTTAAACTGGCCGGAATTTAATTTCTTCACATAAGTTAAACATATCCAAAGCCTGGTTTCATACCAGGCCTTTTTCTATTTTTAATCCCAGACTTTTTTGATTTTTTTGGCAATTCTTCCGATAAAAGGGAGAAATGACACCTCGCAATCTGTTACAATATCCGCAAATTTTAAATAGTTAGGATATAAAAACAAAAAAGGAATCCACAGTGGAAGACAAAAAGAAACAACAAGCGTTGGACTATCACGCTCAGGGAAGACCGGGAAAAATTGAAGTTATCTCTACAAAGCCATGTGTAACTTCAAGAGAACTATCATTGGCCTACTCTCCAGGAGTGGCCCAACCATGTTTAAAAATCGCCGAAAATCCTGAAGATGTTTACAAATACACCGCCAAAGGAAACTTGGTTGCCGTTATTTCAAACGGAAGCGCAGTTTTGGGACTTGGAAACATTGGACCTCTTGCTGGAAAACCAGTTATGGAGGGCAAAGGGGTTCTATTTAAGAAATTCGCCGATGTTGATGTGTTTGATATTGAACTTAACGCCAAAACAGTTGAAGAAATGGTGTCCACAGTAAAGACTCTTGAGCCAACTTTTGGCGGAGTTAACCTGGAAGATATCAAAGCGCCAGAGTGTTTTGAAGTTGAAGAGCAGCTTCAAGAAATTATGGACATACCTGTATTTCATGATGATCAGCACGGGACTGCAATCATCGCATCAGCAGGCTTCATTAACGCTTTAGAGCTTTCAAACAAAAAGATTGAAGATGTAAGAATCGTGTTCAGTGGCGCTGGCGCCGCCTCGATTGCAATTGGGAAGCTATTCCTAGAGCTTGGAGCAAAGCCTGAAAACATGCTTATGTGTGACTCCAAGGGAGTAATATACAAAGGCAGAAAAGAAGGCATGAATAAATACAAAGATCTTTTTGCTGTTGATACAGACAAAAGGACTTTGGAAGACGCTATGAAAGGTGCTGACGCCTTTATGGGTCTTTCCGCTAAAGGTGTTGTCTCTAAAAAAATGGTAAAAGAGATGGCCGACAGACCAATCATTTTTGCAATGGCAAACCCTGATCCAGAGATCACACCGGAAGAAGTTGCAGAAGTTAGAGACGACGCCATTATGGCTACAGGACGAAGCGACTACCCTAACCAAGTTAACAACGTATTAGGCTTCCCATTTATCTTTAGAGGAGCTCTTGATGTAAGAGCGAGAAAGATAAATGAAGAAATGAAAATCGCTGCAGTTAAAGCTCTAGCTGCCTTAACTAAGGAAGAAGTGCCTGATCAAGTTAAGATGTCCTACTCGGGAGAAGACTTTAGGTTTGGCCCAGATTACATTATTCCAAAGCCATTTGATAAAAGGGTTCTTACCCGTGTGGCCCCTGCCGTGGCAAGGGCAGCAATGAAATCGGGTGTTGCAAGAAAAGAAATCAATGACTTTCACGCATACGCCTTAGAGCTTGAAGCAAGAATGGGTCAGTCTGCTGAATTCATGAGAGAAGTCAGATCAAGACTTACTAAGGACTCCAAGAAAAGAATCGTTTTTGCTGAAGGCGCAAACACGAGAATCCTTCAGGCAGTTTCAATCCTCGCAGAAGAAGGAAAAATCGAACCTCTTCTACTTGGTGACAAAACAGTTATCCATCAAAAAATGGATAGCCTTGGACTTTCTCACCTTAAAGAACTTGAAATCATTAAGCCTAGCCAATCTGACAAACTTGAGGACTACTACACCAGTTACCACAATCTGAGACAGAGACAGGGTGCCACTTTATCTCTATCAGAAGACCTTATGAAGCGTGGAAACTACTTCGGCTCCATGATGGTTATGAAAAAGCATGCTGACGGCATGATCACAGGTACGACTCAAAACTACCCTGATTGCTTTAAGCCAATCATGAGGGTTGCCGGAAAGGGCAATCGAAAAGTTGCTGGTGTCATGATTATGGTTCTAAGAAACAGAATTTTGTTCTTGGCCGACTGTACGGTTCAAAAAGATCCAAACAGCGAAGAGCTTGCAGACATTGCGCTTTCCACAACAAACCTTTACAGAACTTTCATGAGAAAAGAGCCAAAGGTTGCATTCCTTAGTTACTCTAACTTTGGTTCAAACCTAAACGACGACACAATGAAAGTTAAAAAAGCGGTTGAACTTACAAAACAGAGAGAGCCATCTCTAGTTGTTGACGGTGAGATGCAAGCGGACGTTGCTGTGAACGAAAAGATCTTGAAAAACCTATTCAACTTTTCAAGCCTTGACGGTGAAGCCGATGTTCTAATCTTCCCAGACCTTCAGTCTGCAAATATTAGTTACAAGCTTCTTTCACAGCTTGCAGAGTGTACTCCAATTGGGCCAATACTTGCTCCAATGACTCATCCAATTAATATTGTTCAAAGAACCTCAACAGTTGAGGAAATTGTTAACATGACTCACCTAACAGCACTAATAACTGACAGGGAGGGAAAATAACAATGGGATTTAAAAAGAATATTATTAGCACAGACCTAGCTCCAGCAGCAGTTGGTACTTACTCTCAAGGTGTGGAGTACAATGGAACTTATCTTTTCTCTGGTCAAATTGGACTGCACCCAAAGACAGGTGAAATGCCATCTGACTTTGAAGGACAAGTTAAACAAATTATGAGCAATATAGATGGATTGTTGGAAGCTTGCTCAATCACGAGAGAGCACATCATCAAGACGTCTATCTTTGTTACAGATCTTGGAAACTTCTCAAAGGTCAATGAGGCCTATGTGGAGTATTTTAGCGAGCCTTATCCGGCCAGAAGCTGTATTGAAGTGCCAGCACTTCCAAAAGGTGCTCTGGTTGAGATAGAGGTTATCGCAGCTAAAGGATAAAGAACAACGATGTTTGCCAAGAAGTACGTTTTCGAAACTAGATACACTCGCTCAAAGCGGCTCGTGCGAAACGTTTTCTTGGCAATCATAGCAACAGGGCTGGCCAGCACACTTTTAACAATCTATCTTCCCATTTACGCTCAAAAGCAGAAAGAGGCGAGCTCCAAGGCCTTCTTTCAAAAGGCTCCGGATGTTATCGCTGTATTTACTGGCGATGGTGGAAGAATAGAGCATGCTTTAAAGCTAGCAGAGAAACACCCCAGTGCTAAAGTCTTTATCACAGGCGTATATGTTAAAAACAATCTCAAGACACTTCTAGAAAGTCAGGGAACAAACCTATCGGTGGAAGAATACCTTGAACAAGAAAGCCATCATATCGAAATAGACTATCTTGCCAGAAACACAGTTGAGAACGGCCTGGCAACTCTTCACTACGCTCAAAGACTTCCGGCCGTAAAAGATATTCTGGTAATTTCGAGTGATTACCACATATTTAGAGTGAATCTGATTATGGATACTTTAAGATCAAGTGGACAAAACTATTCTTTCCATTATGACGCCATTGAAAGTGACTACACTCAATGGCGCAATATTAAGATTTTAATGAAGGAAGTCTATAAGCTTTTAAAGACTTCAACCTTCCTTCTATTTTGGGACAAAGAATCCCCTATTCCTCACTAGAGTCAAAGTCCTCAATATTAAATATTCTAGACTCTAAGCTATTGCTGCTGAAAGCGTTCGTATCCACAGTGACATTCACTCTTTTGAAATCCCAAGTAGACCTGGAACAAACCACATTTGAGTCACACTGATCTTTGGTGATTGTCTTAACAGAGTAGGTGTTGTTCTTAGGAGAGGAAGCTGCGTTATTTAAAGTTTTATACTGAGTGGATATTTTTCTATTCCATTCCATAAAAACAAGAGGCTGTGACAATCTAGTAGTGTAAGACTCCACAATTTTTTCGTATGCGTCCTGATTGCCTTTTATTCGTGAGTCTGTGAAAGAGAAGACTGTTTTATTATTCAAAGCATTTGAACTATGGCCGTATCTCAATTCTTTATTTGGCGTACATACACCGTTGGCTATTGCAGAAATAAGATCATTATTGTTTTGAGAAGTGTATATAATTGTTCTCGAATCTTCCTCTTCAGAATAATAATGAATAGCAAGGCTGTCCTTGCTCACTTCATTAATTAAAATGAAGTCGCTGTACTTTGCGCCATTGTCTTTGGCAATATCCACCTGAAAGTAAGAACCATTTTTAAATGCCTTGCTGAAGTCGTTTTGCTTTTGCATTTCCTGAAAGATTCTTGATTCGTTGATACACTTGTCTGCGCCCATTTGCTGCACAAGACGATAGTCCTTGTGCTTTTTGTCGTAAAGATACTCTTCAGTCTGCTTTCCGCAGGAGCTGAGTAAAACCGTAACAAAAGTCAGTGTGAAAAGTCTCATATATTGCTCCTTAAAAGAAAAATCCCATGCCAATAGTTCCAGAGTAAATGTCAGTCGCTTCATCAAATTCGTCTTGAACGGAGTCTAATGAGCTGCCATTTACTTCTCCGGCCACTTCACGCTCATTGTAGCTAGCGCTCATTTTTGTGGCCTTTATAAAAGATATAATCCCAGTTCTGGAAATGAAGTTTACCCCCACACTTGTCTTCACAAAGTCAAAGTCTTCTTCCATTTCCGCCAAGTAACTTTCGGCGTCGCTATTGTCGGGTTGGACCCCGTCAAAGTTGTATTCTTTTTCAATCTCGGTTTTACCCTGTCCCATGCCAAACTCTAAAAATGGCTGAATGTTAAAATACTTCGTTTCAAAAAGGTAGTTTAGTGAAGCAGAGGCCTGAGCTCCATAGATTAGGTGATCCGTCCTGACATTTGCAAGATCAACATCCACGTCTTCAGAAGCTTTTCCATTGTTGTTTTCATTTCCCTTGTTATAAAAGGCTCCAATTCGGATGGAGGTTGATAGAGCGCCTATAAGAGAAAACTCTCTTCCAACTCCCAAGTCAGCTCCATAAACACCAACCTTTTCCTCTTCAGGCACTGTAGTGTGGGCACCTTTAAACTCAGGCAGAGATGTCGGATAGTCGATATAACCAACGCCAAGGTTGAAAAGCCACTTTTTATTCTTCAAGTCTTCAGGCCTGAAGCTCTCATCTCGGTATTCAAGGAAGCTAGCACTTGCACTTAGGCTAAATAGAATTGTTAGAAAGAAAAGGCCAAGTTTCATAAATTCCCCACAAAGTTGTCGACTGTCGAATCTTTTGACAATTATTTCATCAAAAGTTCAACTTTTTAACTGTTTTTGTAGGTTTTATTGCATGGATTGCGCCAATTAGGCACGAGTTACAGAGATAACCTCTTCCATTGCCTCAATGATGCTCACAACCTTTAAGAATTCTGAATAATCCCCAACCTCAATCTCGAAAACAAAGCTCCCTTTTAGATCCGGAAGCGATTTTGCCACAGCACTCTTAATGTTCACGCCAAGACTGTTGATATTGTTGGATATTCTGGAAAGGATTCCCGGCCTGTCATGAGTAATAACTCTAAGACTTACCGGGTGCTTGAAAGTGTAAGTTTGGTTCCACTCAACATGTATTTTTCTAGAGTCTTCAAACTCCTGAATTCTAGTACAACTCTTTGTGTGAATGGTTATACCTCTGCCTCTGGTAATAAAGCCAACGATTGGATCTCCTGGGATAGGATTACAGCACTTGCCCATCCTAACCATGATATCGTCCAGTCCATCCACAATGACAGCGTTGTCTTTATGAGAGGTCTTTTTAGCAGTATTCGAGATTTTATTATAAAGACTCTCCACCGTTTTCTTCTTCTCAGGCTCAGCGCCTTCTTCTTTGTAGTCAATGCTTGGAATCAGCTCGAGAATGTTCTTTAGGTGAAGTCTGCCGGAGCCCAATGACTGGTAAAGCTCTTCAGCATTCTTTAAATGAAATTGATCGTAAGTTTTACTTAGCTCGTTCTTTTTATCAAGTGCTTTAACACTTGTTCCAAAGTCCTTTAAGGCCTTATCAAACATCTCTTGGCCAAGCTCTTTATTTCTTTCTCTCTCCACCTTTAAAAGGTGTTGCTTAATCTTGGTTCTCGCTCTTGATGTTTTAACAATCTTTAGCCAGTCTTTCCCTGGTGTTTGCGTCTTGCTTGTTAAAACTTCAACAGTGTCACCTGACTTTAGGCGGTACTTTAGTGGTACCATCTTGCCGTTAACCTTAGCTCCCACACATTTGTTTCCGACATCAGTGTGAACTGCGTAAGCGAAGTCCAGTGGACTTGCTCCATGTCGAAGCTCTTTAACATCACCAGTTGGAGTGAATACAAAGATTCCGCCGATATCAAGGTCGTTTTTAACAACGTCCATAAATTCGCTTGAAGTAGGAATGTCACGGTTGTACTCCATGAGCTCTTCAACCCACTTAAGCTTATTGAGGTTTTTAGCGCCCTCTCCTGTTTTATATTTCCAGTGTGCGGCAACACCAGTCTCTGCAACTTCATGCATTTCATGAGTTCTAATCTGAATCTCAATTCTTTCGGCCTTAGGCCCTATCACTGTAGTGTGAAGAGATTGGTAGTTGTTCACTTTTGGAATGGCAATATAGTCCTTGAATCTTCCAGGTACCGGCGTGAATGATGAGTGAATAATACCCAGACACTTATAACATTCGGTTATATTTCCAACCATTATCCTAAACGCCAAAAGATCTTGGATTTGTTCGAAATCCACATCTCTATTTTGCATTTTTTTATAAATTGAATAGAAGTGTTTTGGGCGTCCGTAGATTTCTGCCTTAACCCCATACTCCGAAAGTTTGTCGTGAACCAAAGAGACAGTCTCGCGAATATAAGATTCCCTTTCAGACTTTTTCATCGCCACTTTTTCAGCAAGACGGTAGTACATATCAGGATGCAAGAACCTTAAACACAAGTCTTCCAACTCACTCTTCACAGAGTTAATACCCAAGCGACTTGCAAGCGGCACGTAGATATCCAGTGTCTCCTGTGCTTTCTTTACTTGTTTCTCTTTCGAGACATATTGAAGGGTAAGCATGTTGTGCATGCGATCAGCAAGTTTAACGATGATTACTCTTATATCTTTGGCCATAGCGACAACCATCTTTCGAAAGTTTTCGGCCTGTGACTCTTCTTTAGTTTTGAATTTAATTTTTGAGATTTTGGTACAACCAATAACAATATTGCCAATCCCTTCACCAAACTCTTCGATGATCTCTTCCTCAGAAACGTCACAATCTTCAACTACATCGTGAAGAAGCCCGCCACACAGAGAGTCCAGATCCATTTTAAGCTTGATTAAGGTTGCGGCCACATTCAATGGGTGAATGATGTAAGGCTCGCCAGAGCTTCTTTTTTGAGGGCGGTGGTGTCTTTCAGCGAATTCAAACGCTTTTTTTAGAGGAGTTAGATCTGTATCTTCTGGAAGATTCGCTTTTGCCCTTCTGAGAAGCTCGTCAATAGTGAGGTCTCCCTCATGTGAAAAATCCAGTCTGTGATACATTTATTTCCTCAAAATTTCGCCTACGACCTTTTTCAAAGCCCCAACCGCCTTCTCTATGTCATCGTTTGTAACTAAATAATCAAAATCGTCTTTTCGAGACAATTCGCTTTTAGCATTAGAAAGTCTTTCTTGTATTACTTCTTCGGAATCAGTTCCCCTAAGCTTAAGCCTTCTGCAAAGTTCTTCATAACTTGGGGGTTCGATAAAGATAACATTGGCCTCGTCGCCGTAGATCTTCTTCATCTGATCGCAGCCTTGAACATCCAGGTCAAACAATAAGTTCTTCCCCTCTTCAAGGCCTTGGTCTACAAACTTCTTCAAAGTTCCATAGTAATTTGAATGAACCTTGGCCCACTCAATGAACTCATTATTGTCCTTTCTCTCAAGAAATTCTTCCTCACCAAGGAAGTGGTAATCAACTCCATTAACCTCGCCCCTTCTTATCGGGCGTGTTGTGCATGAAACGGACCACTCGAGTTCTTTAACTTCATGCATGAGCTTGGATATTAATGTGCTTTTGCCGGTGCCGCTTGGAGCGACAATGACAATCAACTTTCCTCTTTGCAAAACTTTTACTCCAAATTAAGCGCCTGCTCTCTAATTTTTTCCAGTTGGGCCTTCATCTGAACCACTGACTCGGAAATATCTGTTGAAGCCGACTTTGAACCAATAGTGTTGGTTTCCCTATTGAGCTCCTGAACCATGAAATCAATTTGTCTTCCGATCTCGCGAGGACTCTCCAAAGTTTTATCAAGCTTTTGAAGATGAATGGCAATACGGTTTATCTCTTCGTCAATATCCAGTTTTTCAAGATAATAAATTACTTCCTGCTGGAATCTTTGATCTTCGATCTGCAAGTTTTCCTGAGAAAACTTTGCGTGAAGCTTCTCTTTAACTTTGTCTTGGTATGAATCTTTTAGAGACTCAACAACCTTATAGTGTTCGCTGTATTGCTTTTTATGCTCCTGAAGAGTTTCCACAAGCTTCTGACCTTCCTCTGAACGGCTTTCAGTCAGACTTTCCATCGCCAAGTCAAAGGCCTTGAGAGTTAACTCTTGTAGCTCACTCTCTTTGTCGTCCTCTTCGATATAAAATTCATTTTTCAAAAAGCCTGTTGGGTTAACATTTATGGCCACGCCAGTTTCGTCTGAGCATTCTTTTAAGTCCTTAAGAAAAGCTTTTATCTTTTCTTTATCCAACTCAAACGAGGCTTTGGCCTGCTCTTTTCTTTTATAGTTAACAAAAACGTCAAAAGAGCCTCTTTTAAAATTTTGATCAATCTTCTTCTTCATTGGAAGCTCTATTGAATTTAAAAGAGAACCCATTTTAAAGCGAATGTCCTTGAAGCGATGATTTACTGATTTCATCTCCACCGAAACTTTATACTTTTCGCCTTCTGCTTCGCCTTTGCCAAAACCGGTCATTGATTGCAATGCCATTAATTACTTCCTTTTTCAGATAGGATGGTTTGATTGCCCATTCTTCTGAATTTTTCAAATCTGTTTTCTAAGAGCTTTGCATCATCAAGTTTAGAAAGTGCATTTAGCTCTTTTTTCAAAGTGGAGCTTAGACTCTTGCAGGCCTCCTCAATATCTCTATGCGCGCCACCAGCTGGTTCAGGAATAATTCCGTCGATGATTCCCAGCTCAAGTGCTTTTTGAGGTCCTAGTTGAAGTGAGTTCGCTGCTGTTTCCGCTTTCTTTGGATCTGCCCAAAGAATGGATGCGCAAGACTCCGGAGAGATTACTGAATAAACAGAGTACTCCATCATGAAGGCCTTGTCGGCGATGGCAATGCCCAAAGCTCCGCCAGATCCACCTTCACCAATAACAACGGCCAATATAGGAGTTTTAATCCCAAACATTTCTTCCAAGTTTTCTGCAATGGCCTGTGCCTGTCCTCTTTCTTCTGCTCCAATTCCTGGATATGCGCCAGGAGTGTCCACAAAAGTTATAATAGGGATTTCAAACTGCGCGGCCATTTTCATAACTCTTAGGGCCTTTCTGTATCCCTCAGGTCTGGCCATGCCAAAGTTTCTAAGAATTTTATCTTGAGTTTTTCTGCCCTTTTCAATTCCAATGACTGCAACTTTTTGTCCATCTAGATATCCAAAGCCAGTCACCATAGATGGATCATCAGAGAATCTTCTATCCCCATGAACCTCGTGAAAGTCAGTGATCATTTTGTCTATGTAGTCCATTGTGTGTGGACGCTGAGGATGCCTGGAAAGTTGCACTCGCTCCCATGGAGAAAGGTTGTCATAAATGTCTTTTATAAGACCATCCACCTTGTCCTGAAGGGCATTAATTTCTTTGGAGATATCAATTCCAGGTTTGGCGTTCGCTTCCTGAAGCTCTTTAATTTGATTTTCCAATTCATGGACAGGTTTTTCAAAATCGAGAGTGTAATCCATAGTTACCAACCTATTTTTAAATTTTCTATGTATTAGGCCAGTCTACTTACTTTTACTCGTTTTGATAACCATTTAGAGCGTATTTTATTGCTCACTCCAGCCCTCAACCAGGCCATCTTCAAAATAGATAAATTTCACCTTTCCACCTCTGTGGTAGGCCCATCTCTCATTTCCAGAACTTGGGTCGTTTCCGGCCTTATCCAGGCGGTCAGGCTCTCCCCAGCTGTTAAGAACCTGCTGTTTACTCATTCTTAGGGATAAATTGTTGCTAAAAAACACCTGTGCCACTTCACGAGTGTTATAGGATTTAGATGGAGCAATACCTCTTACTCCTAGATACTCGGCCTGTTGTGCCGGTGCTAATCTAAGATAATATATTCGCTCATAATCAGAGCCCAATTGTTCTCTAACCCTTAAATAGTCATTGTAATTTTGGTCACTTAGACGGGATTCTAACCAAGAAAGCTCACGCTTTATAGAATTGTCATATCTACTTCTTTCTTGCTGCGCTGCTGTGGCAGGCGCTCTTCCCATTATTTCTTCATGCGCCCTATAGGCCCTTCCCGTATCCCCAGGCACGACAGCAAAGTCCTGCTCAGGCATAAACATCGGCTGATCAAACCTGGTATCCATCTGCTCATAGAAATCGCGACGATCAAGCATCGCACAAGAAGTACTGATTAGAGCGAGGGTAAATGTTAAAAATGTGGTCTTAAAACCCATAACTTTCTCCTGGTTCCTATCTTTTTTTCGGAATTTCAACCCGGTGAGATGAAGTTTTTTAAAGGATTTCGATCACTTGGGAAATATTTGCCCAAAAAACCGGCCAAAAAGGTTAACTAGTAAACGCAACGCGCCGATAAATGGTTGAGAGAGGAACATGCTAGATAAATTTGAAAAACTGGAAAATTCACTTAACAAGATTTTGTCAGCTCTTGGCGGCCAGCTAAAGAAGCTGTGGTTTTTTATTGTTCCCTCAATAATTTTCGTAAAGCTTAAAGCTTTAAAACTATCTGTAAAAAACGGAATTCAAAAGTTTAAAGAAAGAACCCGTGCAAAAACTCAGAAGGGCGCAAGTGTTGGAGGAAAAGGCATCGCCAAGATCAATGAGTTTCTGGATAAGTGCAAAAATTATCCCGCAAAAGAAAAGTCCATTGAAAACGCTTTAAAGCTTAAAGACTTCCTTTTAAAAACACCTTTTAAAAACCATGCTGACGCAATCTCAAAATTTGTGGCCAAACAAGTTGAGAAAGTAGCAGTCGTTCTTAAAAAATTGACATCCACTCAAGCTCTTATAGCTGAGGCGGCATTAATGATGATTATGCTGGGAACTTATGGGGTTTATGTTTCCAGTGAAAAAATTTATAAAAAAGAATACGCAACAAGAGCTCCGGCCAGCCAAGAAGAGTACCTCTACAGGCCAGACTACCTTAAATATGAAAAAAGAACTCTTAAGGTTTTCAATGTGAAGGTTCCTATTTTTGTGGAAAGTCTCAAAGCGGTTTCCAGTGTAACCGTGGACTTCACCGTAAGAACAGACACAAGGTTTGCGAAAACTTATCTTCAAGAATACGAATACAAACTTATAGACCACTTCTTTATGACCACCCAGCCTGTAATTTCATCCTTTCCTCTTCAACATGAAGGAAAGTCCATCCTTAAGCAAAAGATTAAGGATGAACTCAACATTTTCCTGGATAAAAACAATGTAGAGGGTGATGTTAAAGAGGTTGAAATCATCTTTATAGTGGGCTCCTAAGAGCAGCGATCCAAAATATTCTTTACAGATCTAGGTGTTATAGCAAGCTTTCTTGCGGTCATGGCCGCATTTTGTCCGCACTTGAAGTACATGCTTTTCACATATTCATACTTCATGTCTTCAAGCGTTTTCGCTTTTTCGTCCGGAGAAAACGATAGTTCTGACAGATCACTACTTTCCACAGCGAGAAGCTCGTCCAAAGAATCAAATTCAAGTCTCTGCCCTTTGGCGTACAACATCTTCTTTTTTAGATGCCCTAGAAGCTGCCTAATATTTCCTGGCCATGGGAGCGTTTTGTAAAATTCCACGAGGTGATTCGAAATCAATACTTGATTATCTGCTCCAAATCGAGAACAAAGCTCTTCGACTAAATTTTCATTATATCTCATGGATGGCAAAGAAACTGAAAGGCCGGATGCAATTCTATAGTAGAAATCCTTTCTCATCTTTCCTCTCTTTACCAAAGACTTCAGGTCTGTTCCACTTGCGCATACAAGCCTGCACTCTGTCTTATAATCACGCGAGCCGCCAACAGGACGAACTTTAAACTCATCAAGAAAAATCAAAAGCTTTGTCTGAATCTCAATTGGTAGTGAGTCTATTTCGTCTAAAAAAAGAGTCCCTCCTCTAGCATCTCTAAAAGCTCCGGCCTTGTCGTTGTGTGCCCCCGTAAATGCTCCCTTAACATGTCCAAAAAGTTCTGATTCAAGAATTGTTTGTGAAAAGGAAGACAGATTCAAATGAACAAAGTTGGATTCCGGTCTGGAAAGTTTATGAATGCTTTTTGCCAGGGTGGTTTTTCCGGTTCCAGTTTCACCACAAATTAGCACTGGAAGATCTGATTCGATTATTTTAAGTCCTGACTCATCTATAGGAAGGGTGTGCTCCACTTTTGCGGGTGCCTCCACTTCAAGTTCATTGTGACCCATCTCAACTCGATCTCCTCTCTCCAGGAACGCCTCGTTTGTGAAATTTCCATTGTGACGAAACGGTGCACCTTCAACAGTGGTCAGTAGATAGCGTTGTTTAAACTCTCTATTTCTTCCCATGGTTTTGACGGCCCTTAACTGGTAGTGGAGTTTTTCCTTATCCAAGCAATCCAAAGTCTTTGAGCATCCTAGCTCAGAACCAATATGTTTTGTGGCAAAGTCAATCTTGGTTCTCATAAGCTTAAACTTGCTCCTTCTGCCATACAAAGGCCTAAACGTTAAAGCATCCCCCTCTCTAAGCCCCCTTGAGTCCAATAAATCTGAAACGTGACAAAGTTCTTTCTGCATAGCTTTTTCCCCTTTTTGTCTTTGGGCTTTTCAAGCTCCATGCCATGCGCTAATACCTTTTAAATCAGAAACTTAGGCCACGAGATGGTTCAGGAAATATACTTATGCAAAACGAATTGCTTACCAGAGGCAGCGCTAAATTTTTAAGAGCTTACGACAAGCCGGAAGACATCATTAAGTGGTTTGAAGCAAACCCCGCCCCAGGGCTGGCAATGGCGGGTAGATCAAATGTGGGGAAATCATCCTTAATCAATGCTCTGTTTGGCCCCAAAACGGCGAGAACATCCAAAACTCCAGGTAGAACGCAAAAAATCAACATTTTCAGTTTTGAAGTAAAAGGCGAAGACGAAGAAGTTCAGAAGTTCTACCTTTACGATTTGCCAGGTTATGGATTTGCCCAGGTTTCAAAGTCCATGCTAAGAAATTGGCAGGAACTAATGACATCCTTCTTTTTAAATTTAAACGACCAAACACTTGTATTAAATATTCAAGATGCAAGACATCCAAATCAAAAAAGCGATTTGTCGTTTTATGAATTTATTGATCCCAAATATGTGGATATCTTTTTAGCGTTTAATAAAATTGATAAATTGAAAAAGCAAAAAGAAAAAGCCGCTCTTAAAAATTTAAAAGCAAAAATTTACGAGCAATACAAAGCTGTGAAGCAGATACATTTTATATCCGCCGAAAAAAGAACAGGATGCCCAGAGCTTGAGTACGCCATAGGCTCCTATCTTTTATCTAAAGTTTAACTTTTTTTGATATTTTGAACATCCTCTTCAAGGTCTTCCAACTCGCTTTGAAGAGTGTGAATTTTTTCAAGCATTTGCTTGGCCTGAGGGTTGTCCCACTCTAGTTCATTTGAGTCGATACAGTCCTTAACAAGTCTGCCAAGACTTTCGTAGGTCTCTTTAAGCTGCACATTGGACTGAGAGGCCGTCAGCATCTTCATTCCAATTTGTGTCGTTCGCTTAAGTTCAGTCTGGCACGATTGAACCAAGTCGTTGAACTTTGCCTTCCAGTCTTGGTCATTCATTTCAGATGTCTTTTTATTATCTTCACTCATTGTGCAATCCTTGATCAATTTTCCCGCTTACAGTATATCGCTAAATCCCTTATATATAAAGATAGGTAATCTACAATAGGATTTTATGCTTGATCAATTAGGTCTGGGGCTCAATGAGCAGGAGAAGGCCAAGAAACAACTTATTTTTACAAGGCTAAAAGAGCGCTATCGCAATTATAGCGACCCTTGGGGCTTTAATCTTGGCACTGTGGAGAAAGCGCTCAGTGTCCTTCTGCCTATCTACTCCCGATACTTCAAGGTGAGAGTCTTTGGAGCGGAAAACATCAAAGATGAGCCTTATATTTTTGTTTCAAATCACACGGGACAGATTCCAATTGACGGCGCATTAATAACTCTTGCCACAGCTTTGGAGACAAATCCCCCAAGAATCCTTCACTCTATGGTTGAAAGGTTTATGGCAAAGTTTCCATTTCTTGGAGATTTCTCAGCTCAAACCGGCTCAATTCTTGGCGACCGAGAGAATTGTAAATGGCTTCTAAAAAAGAAAGAATCAATATTGGTGTTCCCTGAAGGTGTGCGGGGAATATCAAAAAGCACATCACACTTTTATGAACTTCAGCAGTTCACAAATGGTTTTTATAGGATAGCTCTTTCAACTAAAACAAAGATTCTTCCTGTAACTGTCGTTGGAGCAGAAGAAATGTTTCCTTTGGTTGTTCACGCGAGAAAGGCCGGAAAAGCATTAGGACTTCCCACACTTCCCATATCTGCAAATCTATTTCCGCTCCCCTCTCCGATTGATATCTACTTCGGAGAGCCAATAGATCTGCCTGAAAACCTCGATGCGGAGGCACAGGACAAAGATATACGTCCGCATGTTTATGAAATAGAAAATGTCATAAAAAAACAGCTTGAGCACGGGCTCGAAAATAAAAGAGAGTTCTTAGAACCTTTAAAACGCCCAGTAGAGATGATCTCAAAGCTTAAGGATTTGCTGTGAGCGAAGAGAAAACCAAGAGAGTATTAATCATTGGAATTGTAGGTGGGCTAGCCCAAATTACAGCAAGACTTCTTTTGCAGAACCATCCTGAATGGGAAGTCGTTGGAATTGACTCTAGGGACACAAAAAAGATCCAGGCCATTAAAGGCCTTAAAACGATAACTATGAAGTACTCTCGTGGAAACTTTGAGAAGCTTTTTAGAGAGCAAAGTTTTGATGTTATCTATCACTTAGCAAGATTCAGCCACGCTTCTCTTGGAGCGGAGAATCTTACTAAACGTTTAGAATTGAGTGTGATGGGCACCAATAGAATTCTTGATATGGGACTTAGGTTTGGTGTTAAAAAAATTATAGTTTTAAGCACCTACCATGTTTATGGAGCTCTTCCAGACAACTCAATATTTCTTCCAGAAGACTCCCCTCTTAAGGCCTCTATTCAATATCCTGAACTATTAGATGTTGTGGAGATGGATCAGATAGCCACAAACTTTATGTGGAAATATCAAAAAAAGATTGAAGTGGTTGTTCTTAGGCCAAGTAATATTATTGGAAACCAAATCAAAAACACCATGAGCCGTTATTTGAAAAATCACCTGGCGCTCAGGCCTATAGATTACAATCCAATGTTTCAATTCATACATGAGTTTGACATGGCCAGTGTTTTGATGCGCTCTGCAGAAGAATTGCCTATAGGTATTTACAATGTTGCAACAGATGATTTTGTTTCTTTAAGAAAAGCGTTGGAAGTGGTTGGTGTTAAAGGTATTCCCTTTGCTATGGCCGCCGCAGGACCCCTCAACAAAGTGCTCAATAAAATGAATATTAAGATTCCTGACTATCTAATCGACTACTTGAAATATTCATGCCTTATAAGCAATAAAGAGCTAAAAAAACACTTGGGTGAGAACTTTTACAGATTCAATATGGAGGAATCTTTAAAGCTTCTTAGGGCCTAAAGATTTATTGACCTTTACACCCAATTCTAATAGTATAAATCTCACTAAAGTGCCCGGGTGGCGGAATGGTAGACGCAGCGGATTCAAAATCCGCCGCCAGCAATGGCGTGGGGGTTCAAGTCCCTTTCCGGGCACCATTCGAAATTATTCAATTTTAAAAGCCTTCTTCTTTGGAAGGCTTTTTTATTTCTAAAAACACTCAATTCTTAATCACAACCTTTAACTTCGTTTAGAAATTCATATTTCACTCATAAATTGCCCAGACTTTACATCACTTTATATAGTTGGTAATTCTGCTTAACTAAAATCTTGGAGTCTATATGGAAAAGTTCTTAGTTCTAATATCTTTAATATTCGCCTCCCAGGCCTACTCTTTTAGTGGTCAACCTAAAGAATTACTAGTTATGGAGTCCATGAGCCAAAAGACCACTCTTGAATTAAACCAAATCAAAACCGTGAACCTAAATGATTGTTCAAAATTAGCTCACTTTAATCCGGAAGCAACCATTACAGCAGGAAGGGTCACATACAAACTGGCAGAATCATACGGAAGTGTAAAAAGCGGAAATTGCGTACAGGTTTTAACTGGGCAACCAAATCAAACAGGTTTTCTCTACCTTATATATAAAGAACCTCAAACAGGAACAAGATTGACAATTACCTTTAACTCCAACCAAGGGCCAAAGGTCATTTTTGGGTATGGGAAAAACAAGCAATCTTCAAAAGTTCTTTCAACTTTTTAATTCTTTGTTTTTTTATCATTTTTTCTGCCATAAAAAAGCAAGGTTCCACTATCAATGAGAGAGCCGCTTCTAAGCTTGCAAAATGAGTTTTCACTCTTTGAACTCTCCCTAACTCCAACCAAGACCTTCCCCTTGAGCTGTTGTTTACAGATTAGAGCTCCAAGGTTTGCTCCACCATATTGAACATTAACCAATGATTCATATGAAATTGAATCCAAGGCTTTTAAACCATCGCATGAGGCCAACTTCTTGTTTTCCACACAGTTCTCTGAAATTAGAATTCTTTTTTGAGCAAAGCTATAGAACTTAACCCTTTTACTACCAAACTTGTAGAACCTAATCTCTTGCCCGTATAAACTGGGCACTAAAATGAAAAAGAAAGTTAAAGTTTTTAGCATCTATTCCAACCAAGTTGTGTAATAAATATTCCTTCCAAGCGCCTCTTGATCAACCCAGACTTGTCCGTTTTCGCATTCCCAATCATAGCTATTACAGCTATCACCTTTAGAGTTCCTAACTAAAAACTGACAAGTTTTACCATCTTTTGAGGGCCTTCTTCCAACCACGATTGATGCATGATGCGTACGGCATCTAGAGCTAACCTTTCCTTGCTTATCAACCCCAACATGACCCTTCCTATACAAAAAGTCCTCACAGAAGCTTATTGCTACAGGTTGTGGATTGCTTGTTTCCCAAGCGTCGTGAATGGAGTTAAACACACCCTCGGTGCGGTCTTTAGGACTGAAGTCTCGTGCATATTTAGTGTGCTGCTTAGGTTTAAATCTAAGTTCTTTTTTGTTTTTTTTGCATAAAGCATTAAAGAGCTCTTTTAAATATTCTAGCTTTGTTGAACTCTTTAAAGCATTCAACACCTCTTCTAGTCCAGGCACAACTTCCCTAGCAGCTCCTTGTTCATATATAAAACATTGCAAATCGCTTCCTAGTTCATTTGGAGTTTTGGGTTTAAAAAAGCCAAAAAAGGATCCTCTACTGCCAAGATTTTTAAAGTCATCAAAGTAATCCTCAAGTTCTTCAAAATATTCTTTGAAGTCCACTTGTCCAACCTCTCTATAGATAGTGCTATGTTTACAAGAACCACTTTCTAAAACAGATAAAATTGCATCCTCGGTTTTTCCATACTCAATACTATCCTTCTCCTTTTCAGCGGAATAATATACTGAGACGGCCACCGGTGAAGTTAAATGATCAAAGTCTTTATCGCCATGGGAGAACCTATAGGCGTCAATCACCTGAGATACAGCGTAACCATAACAAATATTCAAGTTGCCTTGGTCTAGAACTGGCATCCGTTCCAGTGGTCCACCTTCTCTATCCAGCCTCATTGGACTACAGGAGCCGTAGAGAGATGTAGATACAGAGAAGAAAGCAAGGCTAAATAAGAAAAATTTACCAAATAGAATACTTACCTCCTCCTCGAGTTTATCTATGTAACTCATCGATAATTTTAAGAGTTTTCTTTAAAAACAGGGGGAAATCATGTTACTCAAGGAAATTATTTATTTAGAACAGCCCTTATAGGCGACTTACACAGTCAAATACTACATTTTTGAGCATATTTATGAGTTTAATTCTTAGTCTCCTTATCATTTTAACCCTAGCGACTACGAGTGTGTATTCTTCAAATTCAAAAACCTTATCGGTTTGCACATTAAAACTTGCTGGAAACATGGTTATAGATGCAGAGAAAGGATTTTTAATTGATGTGTTAAATAACACCTTAGGTAAGTATCGACCATTAAAGGTGCAACTCTTCCCTCCTGTGAGGGCATTTCACTCATTTGCTAAAAAAGACTGTGACGTTTTAGTTTCAGCATCTGAAAGATTCATAACTAAATACACTTCAGAAGAAACAGTTGAGTTGCCTATAGGACTCAGAGACTACCACACTGTTTTTTCTCATAGTGACCAAGCGTTAAAAAGACTTGATTTAGCCAAACCTCAAAACTTTGTGAGTTTGCACAAGTGGTTTATCCCCCAAGATTTTGCAAAAAAGCATCACGTCTATTTTGCACATTCTCTAGAGAATGCTTTAAAGATGTTAAAAGCAAAAAGAGTCGACTACTTTATAGGTTTTAACTTCCTGAGCTTAGAGTACATTAAAGAAAAAGAAATAAAGGGGCTAGTAAGCCTAAAAGATATTCGTTTGGACCCCAGAAAAGTTGTTTTTTTAATACATAAACGTAAAAATTCCAATCACTTAAAAACAGCTTTTAAAAAGAACCTTTTAAAGTATGTTGAAAGTGGCGATTACGATCGCGATATAAACAAACACAATGTGCCAAATTATGTATTGATGAGTAGAAAGGATTTCTTAGAAAGCCTCCAAGAGATCTAGGCGCCACCTTCCAGACACCAGAAGAAGCATATTAAAACCTTCTCACATAGCTTAGGCCTGCTACATAATCTCCCTGTTTAGTTTTAAAAACAGAGGGCGCCAACGCTTGTGAGTAATAGTAATCTTCATACTTGTCTTTATAAAAGGCAGCATAGCCTACAACGATTAAGTTTACTCCACCTAGGAAGGTATACACATCCTTAAGGCTGTCATCTGTATCCCCTAGGAAGGCATTGGCAAAGTATTGGGTTGCGAGAAGAGAAGACTTGTACAATAAGGAAAGCCTTTTAGCTCTTTCCTCATGCGCAAAAACTTTTACTATTCTTTTTGGGGCCGTCTTTGGTCTTCTTAAAGCAAGGTAGAGTTCTTTGTCAAAAACAGGCCTGTAGTAATCATAAATCCCCTGTCCAACGTTTAAGATGCCAATTGTTTGGATCCCACTGTAGGCCACTTGTAATGAGGAGCTCTCTGTTTGGTAATAGCCAATATTTCCCACTGTGAAAGCAAGGCCTCCACTAATAATACTTTCGTACTTGTTGTATTTGTATTTTTTCTTGTTTTGCAATGCCTGCTCTCTTAGAAACTTCATAGGTGATTCTTTAGAGTTGGCAATGGATGTGAATACTAAAATGAGTAAAACTAATCTCATAAATAGATCTCCAAGTTTACAATTGCGAAATCCTCGTGGTCATCTAAAAAGTCCCCCAACGCCTTGGTTCTGCCGTAAACAATTCCAACTGAATTTGAATCTGAAGAAAATTTGATACCAGCAGTTTGGGTGTATAGAGAGTACGAACCAAGTAATTCAAAGTTCCATAAAGAGTAGCCTAGTGACAAGGTTGTATAGTCGGAATAATAAGTGCCGATGCCTTTGTCAGTGTACATTCCTATTGCTGCAGCAAGGGAGCCATAGTCCATATTAAAGTCGTATCCAAATTCAGCTTTTAGATATGTTTCATAGAGTAATATTGGCTCCAATGCCTTTTCATCATCCAAACGAGCAGAGTCTACCTCATGTTTAGAACCGATGTTTTTATACACAAAAGAGAAGCTGGGGATCCATCTCACTCCATTATTTCTATAAATAACTCCAAGATCAGCGTTAATTGCTGAGCTGGCCTTTAAGTCAATAAGCTCGTCAACGGAAGCTCCAGAGAGTTCGAACAATGAAAAGCTCCCAGAAAAATAGTCACGTTCATAGTAAAAAGTGTTCAGCCCAAAGTGGAAATTATGATCGCCATATTTTAAATCTTCCGAGAGTGTTAGGTTTATTCTTCTTTGCTTGCTGGTTGTAAGTGAAATTTCAGGAGATGCAGGATTAAAAATGAAGAATGCGGCCTGCGCGTAAACTGGCTCGTAGCTAAGATAAAAGAAAGGTGTTTGAAACTCAAGCATGCTGCCCGCTTCCCAACTGTTGAAAGAATTTAGTTCAAATAATTCTTCAAGAAACTCCTTGTCAATTGGACTAAATAAAACATCCTGTCCGGCCTCAACAGAGTCGCCATCAGTTTTAGTGACTAGAGAAAATACAAGTCCCTCCTCAGAGTTCATTGAAAGGTTTGCGGGGTTGCACAGAACTGAGTCGCGACGGCCAAAGAAAATACCACAGACCCCTTGTGTAGCAACCTGATTGATGCCATAGCGTGGCTTAATAATTGTAGAAAGCGGATGACATAAGGCAACTTGGGTCAATGCCCAAGTGAAAATTGCTACTAAAACTTTTATCATCCATCAATTGTGAACAAATATTACGAATTAAGCAAGAATATTGAAGGTCCGCAGTTTTTAATTTTGTAATCCCTAATAGATCTAAAAAGCTTTTCTTTATCAGTTTCACTGATAGAGTCTTCGGAAGTATCAAGATAATTTCTTATGCTTTCAAAATTGTCCTGAGACACATGCTCATCCAATAGGCCCATTTCCCCTAATTCTCTTACATACTTCACCCGATCTCGCAAAATCTTCAAATGCCCTAGAAGGGTCTTCTCCTTAATATTGCAACCAAGACTTATGGGAGAATCCACGGCCTGTAGATCAAATGAATCAGCGAATATACTGGATACAGAGAAGAAAAGAGTCATAACAATCATCTTTGAGCTTTTCTCATGGGTGGGATCTTCACTCATATTATCTTTTAATATTTCAAGCACAGTGTTTAGTGTACTTTGGCCATTGTCATCAATTTTAGGAAGACGCTGGATCAAAGGAATACTTTCGTAAACACTCCAGAGAAACTTCATCAATTGTTGGTGGATTTCAGACTTTTCGTCTTTTAACTCTCCGGAAATAAAAAGATCCTTTTTGTAATCCAAAGTAACCATTTGTCTGTAGTGATCCTCTAGGTCGTTAAATATGATTTGTTCTGAATATACAAAGTCATCATCATCGTTAGAATCGCTGAGGTGTTGGGTGAAGGCCACAACCTCATCCACTTTAACTTTCACCTTGTTTAGCTGGTAAGGATCCAATTCGGAATAATAATAATTTTCCGCTTTAATATCTTCTCTAAGCTGCTCATATCGATCACGTGTGTCTTCGCACAGCTCTTCATTCTCATACTCTGTGCAGTCGAATTCAAGCGCTTCAATAACTCCGGCGGACAAACTTGCCTCGATATATTTCTGCCATGCCTCCTTGCGCTCCTCCACACTGGCGCTACTTGTTGTCTTATTGATCAAAAACTTTCCATAGGGGTTTCTTTGTTCTTCCAGCTCACTCCAATCAATTGCTCTTTTGTGAAAGAGCTCGACTTCCATTAATGGAAATAGGGAGTACACATCCATCCCGCCCTTAATAGCAAATGCGGATGCCATAAGGTACCTATCTTCTATGGACAAGTTTCCGCTTTCTTTCTTGTTTTCCAGCGTCGATATGACGGAGGTATAGTCACTTTTATTCAATTTTTTTAAAATTATTGAGGACTCTGAATCTTTTGATGAAAAGCTCTGCTCCTTACACCCCGTGATTAAAGTGGAAATGAATAGGGCAAATGTCAAAGTTTTGAACACAGATAGCTCCTCTAAGTGCTTAAATTATTGTAAGTCTTCTACTTATTAATAATTAATGGAGCAAAAAGGATGCCAGATAATTTAAGTTTTTCATCAGCCGGTGATTAAAAAAATCATCCAGGTATATGAAAATAGAGTTTTCCGATAATTATTTAAGTTCCTTGCCAAGAACTCTTTTTAGATCGCCGACCTTTAGAGGTTTTGGAATAAAGTCATCCATTCCAGCATCAAAACACTTTCGCCTGTCTTCTTCATAAACATTTGCAGTCATCGCTACTATTTTAGGTCTTGTATCTCCATAAATTTCAGCTATCTTTTTCGTGGCGCTTATTCCATCCATTTCTGGCATTTGCATGTCCATAAAAATAAGGGTGTAAGAATGGCCTTTTTCCTCAACAACCTTTAAAGCTTTTAATGCTTCTAGTCCGTTTGCGGCTATGTCGCATCCGTAGCCAAGCTTTTCCAACATCAACTTTGCAAGCTTTTGATTTATTGAGTTGTCTTCCACAACTAAAATTTTATGTTCAGTGAACTTAATTTCCTTTTCATTGATTAACGTTTCCGGTTCATCAGCGACTCTTCCCTCTTCTAAAGGCAAGACTAAGGTAAAAGTTGATCCTTTATCTAATTCACTTTCTAATTTAACCACTCCCCCCATAACATGAGCGAGGCTTGAGCAAATTGAAAGACCAAGGCCTGTGCCTCCAAATTTTCTTGTGATGGAGGCGTCTGCTTGTGAGAATACACTGAAAAGGTTTTCTTGATCTTCTTTTTTTATTCCTATTCCCGTGTCTATAACCCTAAAGTAAATTTCAAACCTTCGCTTCCCAATGCTTTTGCTATCTACACTGACTTGTACAGAACCGGACTCTGTAAACTTAACCGCATTGGACAAAAGGTTAACTAGAATCTGTCTAATCCTGGTTACATCTCCTTTCAAATTTAAGGGTGTGTCTTCACTGATCTTTGAAATGAGGTCTAAACCTTTTTGACTTGCTGTGTATGAGGACAGATACAGTACTTCTTCGACACATTTTTTCAAATTAAAGTCCATAATTTCGAGCTGAATGTTGCCAGACTCAACTTTACTGAAGTCCAAAATGTCATTAAGGATAGTCATCAGTCCATCACCACAAGACCTAATTGTTTCAAGCATCTCCCTTTGTTCTTTTGAGAGTTTAGTGTCTTTTAAAAGGGTGATCATCCCCAAAATGCCATTCATAGGTGTTCGAATCTCATGAGACATGTTAGCGAGAAAAAGACCCTTTGACCGGGCCAACTCTTGAGATTTTCTCATTGCTTCAATAGTTTTACTTTCCGCCAATTTCTTGTCAGTTATGTCGTATTTAATAACCACAAACTTTTCAATATTACCCTCACTATCAAGAATTGGGGAAATCGTAGCTTCAAACCAAAGAGCTTCTCCGTCACGGTCTAAAAATTTGAATTCACCTTTTACGATTCCTCTAGTTACATTAATTGCTTTTTGAAGCGCATTATCTAATTCCGAAGAAAAACGTTTGTAGCTGTCGCCTAATAATTCGTATTGTTTAAATTTCGTTGTTTTTAAAAAGTTGCTATTTACATATGTTATTTTACCACTTGCGTTCGCCTCGCTAACCATAGATGAACGATCCAAACTACTCGTAATGGCACGCATTTTACTGTTAAGATTCTCTTTTTCTTTATTAGTGGAAACATAGCCCCAACATAGCCCTACAAACGGAAGTCCATAAGATAAGATTTTAGTAAAATGTCCAATATTGAAAAAACTATCGAACAGAACTTCAGAGCCAAAGGCCATATAAGCTTGTGTCGCAATATTTGGTAACGTACTTAAAAGAAGAGCATGGGAAAAAGGTCCAGGTCTTCTTTTAAAAAATTGATAAAAAACAAAGCCTGAGAAAACGTAGATTAAAATAGGTCCAAGGTCGAACGGTCTGGAGATTAACGCTCCAGGAAATTGAGTATTTGGGAGCTGCTCGCTTGAAGCGGCGAGGTCAATAATCAAGTATGAAATCGATCCAAATAATATACTTGCGATGGATATAATGGATATAGCACTTTTTCTAGGAAGTCTTTTTCCCAATAAAAACAGTGAAACTCCAATAAGACAAATGAAGGCGTTAAACATTCGGCACAGTGCCCAGGTAAACGGGATAAAGTCAGAGTTGTCCGCTAAAGAGTTAACAAATCGAATTGCGGCAAGCGTGTGAAAAGCGTCCATGATTCCTGCACAAAGCAAGGCGACACCAATGACAGGGGTTGCTGGGTCACGCTTAATGGCGAAGTCAGTAAAGGCTAAAAAGCAAGTTATCAGTGCCAAGGAGAAGGCGGACCATTCAAGAATGGTATGCGAAAATGCTCCTTTTAATGTGTAAAAGGCACGATCAAGATCGTCACCGTGTGATGTCACTGCAACGCTAGCTGTTGAAAAGTCTAGTCCTGCAAAGTGGAGGATTAATGGGAATATTGATAAAACAATTGTAAGGATGACCACTATTTTCGGTAGTTGGTTTAGATCCTCAATTTTCTTCACTCTAAGTACCTACATACATTATTAATGAAACAAATGCTAACAACCCATGTCATTAGAAACAATGAGGGTCAAAAATTTTCCCTTTTATCTCCGACTTACTCAGTCGGCAAGGCCTGATATAGATGATATGGTTAATAAAATTTGCCTAGAAGATTTTCTCCTTAAAGGACGTTAAGTTGTAAATGAAAGGGATAGTCCTTCATCTATAACAAAAATAAATGAGCCACTATGCTAAAAATTTTTACAGAACCCTATATAGCCCTTTTTGTAATTATGATGGTCGGTGTTGCCCTTTCAAAGCTCTCATATAAAAGAATAGGTCTTGGATCATCGGCAATAGTAATTGTGGCCATCATTTTTGGCCATTTTGGAATACAGACCCCACAGTCTATAGAAAAAATAGGCCTAATTCTTTTTATCTTTTCCGTGGGTATCGAAGCAGGCCCAGGCTTTTTTCAAAGCTTTAAGACCGGGGAAGTAAAACAGTACATTCTCCCCATACTAGTGACGATGCTTTCAACCTTTACACTATCATTGCTTGCCTCCAAGATATTCGGGCTTGACTCTTCTTGGGCCGTTGGTCTTTTTGCGGGAATCAACACTTCAACCCCCACACTTGCAGCAGCAATTGACAATGGGGCCAATTCAACAGCTCTACTCTCCTACACCATCGCCTATCCACTGGCGTTGATCTCATCAATTGTAATCTTTAGAGCGCTTCCATCATTCATAAAAATCAACGTTGATGACGAAGAAAAGGACTATCGAGAAAAAACGCTCAAACACTTTCCAGTGGTAAAGGCAAAAAGCTTTTTAGTGGAGAATCCCAATATCGCAAACAGACAGCTAAATGAAATAAACCTGCCTCAAATGACTGGAGCATTCCCCTCTAGAATACAAGGGAATGAAGAAGAGTCCCAGGTTCCTGGAAGCAACACTGTTATAAACCTTGGCGACAAGTTGAAAATAATAGGAGATGAAGCTTCTCTTTCAAAAGCCGAATTGGTGATAGGAAGACCAGTTCTAAGTGAGATGCCACTTGCAGCGAAAGAGACGGTAATCAGCATATTGGTTACCTCGCCTGTGGCAATTGGAAAGTCTCTTGCCCAGTTAAATTTGAACGAAGTGTGGAATGCCGAGGTCACTAAAATCAGAAGAGCTGGAATTAATCTTGCGCCAAATGGGAAAACAAGACTTCGATATGGTGACAAGCTCCAAATAACATTAAGAGAAAGTAGTGTTGATGGCATTACTAAAATGCTAGGTGGAAAAGAGTCAACAAAGATCGACTTTCTCCCGATCGCGGCTAGCATCTCACTGGGAGTGGCCATTGGGCAAATCACGATTCAAATAGGCGATGGACAGATTGGTCCCGGAATAACTGGGGGCATTCTTTTTGCGACTCTGCTTTTAGGCCAAATTGGTAAAACCGGCTCTCTCCTTTGGAGCATTGCTGGTCCTACAAACCAGTTCCTTAGACAACTTGGGATGATGCTTTTTCTTTGTGGTATTGGAACCAACGCAGGTCAAAGCATCGCAAGCGCTTTCGAAAGCAATGGACCAATTGCTCTTGGAAGCGCGTTTGCTATCATTTTAATCTCAATTCTCTTTAGCTCTATTGTTTGTCTAAAGGTTTTTAAAATGAACAAGCTTCAATTCTTGGGTGCGATGGCGGGTGCTTTAACATGTTCAGCAGCTCTCCCTGATTCTGAAGACATCAAAAGCTCGACTGTTCCGGCCACAAGCTACTCTATTGCTTATCCATTCTCTTTATTGCTCACAATTTTTCTAGGTCAGGTCTTTCTGATTTTTTAATCCCGACAAAATAGAATAAGGGAACATTCAGGCGAGCACCTAGCTTTCCTGAATGTTTTAAAAGTCCATCGTCAGTTGTTTATATACAGAAAGGGTCTTTTTGAATTTGCTTAGCCGTTGAAAAAACTTCGCTTTGGCATCCGCAGCGTCTTGCTCACGAAGGTTCACCACAAAGAAGTCACTTCCACCCTCTTTAAATTTGATTCTTTCCGCATTTTGAAGCTTTTGAGCAAGCTCTGCTTCCTGCTTTATATTTTTGAGCTCCATCGTTAAGGACTTGAGTTGTACGGACATCGCTCTGGCGCTTGTTCCGATTTTTTCTCTATATAATTTAATTTGGTATTCTAAAGCTCTTTTCTTTGCAGCGGTGGCCTCAGACTTTCCTTTTGCAAGCCTTCGCTCTATAGGGATCTCAAGCATAAGCGCCAATCTTTGCTCATCTTCACGAAGGGTTTCACTTCCCTGCCCGTAGTCTTTGGAAACTTCAATTCTAAGGTCAAGCTTTGGATTTAATTTGTTTCTCTCAAAAGCAAATTGATTTTCAAGTATTTTGCTTTTAAGACCTAATTGTTTAAGTTTTGGATTTTGCTGAAGAGCTTTTTCAACTTTATCTACGTTTTCTCCCTTAAAACCTTCACCCACCTCAAGATTATCCATTGCAGGAAGCCTTTCGGGTTTAACGAATACTGGTCTTCCAGCTTTATCTCTTAAAAACAAGGCGAGCTTTAGGCCGGCCTGTATGAACTCCCGCTCGGCCTTAATCGCCTTACTCTTCCTACGAGCGATGTATTGTTGATTTTCCAGACCATAAATTTGAGCAAGATCTCCTTTCTGAATCCTTTTCTTAAGCCCAACCGCTCTTTTCTTGGCTATTTCCAAAAGTTGCTCGTAGATTTTATAAATTTGGCCCTTGGCAACCCAGCTCCAATAGGCCGAGTAGGCCATAGCTTTTGACTTTAATAACACTTGCTGGGTATTGGCCTCGCTTCCTTCAAGTCCTAAGACTTCATTCGCTAGACTTGTCCGCCGTTTGTCTATCAAGCTGTCTCGCCAAAGTGAGAGTTTAAGTCCAAGCCTTGCTTCTCCTTCGTCCAATGTTTCTTTTTTGCCCTCATAAACTGGCCAATCACCGTCAGAACTTCTAAAGCCTGCATAAACTTCACCATTTAAGGGACCAAAAGGTTTTATAGCAACTGCGTCCACAGAATCTGCTTCATAAAAGCCTTCAAGCCGTTGGTCTTTTTTGACAGACAGCTTGGAGTCGAAAAGCCCTTTAGCCGCCAGTACTTTACTTTTGGAAGATTCAAGCTCTTGTAAACTTTCCAGCACTAAAGGATAGTGAAGCTTCACTGAGTTTAAGACTTCATCGATCTTAAGTGGCTCCTTGGCCACAATGTGGGTGCTTAAAAGCGTCAGAACGAATAGAGTTTTAGAAAAAGGTCTAGGCATCACTTAACTTTCCCGCTTTTCTTTATTGGAAACTCATTTGATTCAGGTCTCCCTTCCATTGATGGTGGGAAGCCATTAAACGTACGCCATAGCTCATATCCTATACTAACCGTATTTAGAAGGATCCAACCATAGACTCTTGTTCCTTGTCTAAGATAAACATTGTCAGGCCAATCCTGTCCTTTACCAGGGATAACAATCACTCGAAACTTCCCATCTTTAGTGGCAGAGGGATCGATGCTCAACACCCTCCCCTTAAAAGTGCCGATTGCCACAGACGGCCAACCAGAAAATTGAACCGCAGGCCATCCTTCAAATTGAAGTCGCACCTGCCTCCCTGGAAATACCAAAGGCAGATCGTTTCCACTAATATAGATCTCTGCAGCGAGCTTCACTTCATTTGGCACAAACACCGCAAGCTTTTCACCTTTTTTAATAAAAACAGATCCTGACCCATGTAGAGTTCTTAAAATTATTCCATCCTGAGGAGCCTTAACAGTTTGAGTCTGTTGCCTAGCAAGCTTGACTTCTTTTTGCGCCAAGGCCGCGGCTGCTTCGGCCTCTTGAGACTGCAGCTTTTTATAATTGATCCTGGCCTTCTCAACTTCAAGTTTTGAGCTTAGCCCTTGTGAGAAAAGACTTTTTTGCCTCTGGTAGTTATTGAGGGATGTGGCCCTTGCGTCTTCGGCCGCATCCAACTTCTTTTGAGCAGCATCCCTTTCAAGCTTTAGCCGCCTGATATAATCAGGGTCGATGTCAACAATGCTTACAATCGGTTCACCCTTTTTGACTTCCATTCCATCACGCACAAACCATTTGTCGAGACGGCCATCAACGGTGGCGTTTATATTCTGCACTCGGTTATTTGGGTCAAGGGCGATCACCTCTCCCCTGCCTTTTGAGGTCTGTTGCCAAGGAACAAAAAACATAACGATCATGATGAGACAAAAGAAAGCAAGAAGGATTAGAGCGAACAAGCGCGCCCAATTCGGAATCCTCACCTTCTCCATGCAACTGAAAAGTTCTTCTCCTGCTCTCAACTTGTTTTTTCCTTTTGGAGTAAATAGTCTTTAAACTCTTCCATACTTTCAGAGATTGTTACCTTTTCATGACCAAACCATAAATAATCATCAAAATCTTTTGGGGCCTTATGCTTGTCGCTAAAGACTAATAAGGTCATGGGCAACTCTAACAGCCTGGAAAGAATTCTATTTCTAAGCCTGACTTCAATTTGGTCAAAAATATCCGTTAAAATTAAAACCTTAGGTTTTTTCATTAGATGTTTAGCAAGCTCTAAAAGTATTAACTGAGAACTCCATAGAGGCGAGCCAGATGCTGTGAGATGTGTGTCCAGACCTTTGGGAAGTTCTTCCTCCAAAAAATTTAGCTCAACAATGTCTATTATGTTTTTCATTTCTGATATAGAACTCGAGTCCTGTCCAAATGCGATGTTGTCCCAGATAGAACCTTCGATAATTCTGATTCTATCCAACACACCCACGTAGTCATTAATCTCTTCTTGTCCCAAATCATCGGTTGGGGTACTGCCTAAATAAATTCTGCCCTTATAAGGTTCTAAGTTTTTTCTAACAAGCTCTACAAACAAGGCCTGAAGAAAAAAGCTGTCTTTGCCAGCAAAGTACTTCCTGCCGCACTCCAATTGAAAGTCGAAAGAGTAATCAACACCCCAGTGACTGCCCTCCACCTTTCTAAAGTCCAAACCACATGCTTCATCATGCAACCCCACTCTTGTAACCTCCTCACTTGGAAGCTTTTTAAAAACAGTGAGCTTTTCTACGGCAGCATAAAGGTCATAAAAATCTTCCAAGTGCTTGCCGGACTTTGCGAGAGCACCCAGTATCATTGTTGCCACAAGTTCTGCGGCAACAAGCTGTCCTAAACTTAGCTGTTCTAAGATTACGAGATAGCCACCCAATCCCAACACAGCGGAGCTCATCAATGCATAAATGCTAAATAGAAATATGATCTGGTAGAGAAGAAATTTAAAGTGTTGTTGTCTATTGTCTAGGTACCCCTTGATCTTTTCATCAGCGACTTGGAGCGCTTTTTTTCTTCTAAGAGTAGTCTTAAAAAAAGAGTGGGATTTTGCAATCTGCTCAAGCCACTCGGCCACTTCGTATTTTGAAGTGGACTCATAAGTGGCACTTTTAAGACCATTTTTACCAAAAAGCCCCCAAACCAAAACAAGCAAAACCAAAAGCAGAATATCAAATGCTAAAAAATAAGGATGATAAAATGCCAATAGTAGAAGCCCTGCAAAAGTTTGAAGAGCTATTGCAACACCACCCACAATCAAGCTTGTGACTTTCTTCTGAACAGTCATGATGTCAAAGTATTTATTTACCAAAGATAGCCCGTCTCTTTGATCAACGACATGAGAATTTGCGTCTAGGAGCGCCAAAGCGGCATCGGAGGCGGATCGCGCAAAGAAGTGTCTTTGGAAAAGCTCGGTGACATAGAATTGAACCACATTGAGAATTCCGGAAAACACCAATAGTGAAAAAAGAACAAACGAGAGAACTAACAATGGCTGTAAAAGCCCAGTGAAGGCCACGGAGTTCACTAGGGACTGTACTGAAATGGGAACGGCCAAGCTTAAAACACTTGCCCCAATACCATAGACGATAGCTGCAAAGTATAGGGATTTTTCCGGAGCTAAAATAGTATTAAGGTTTTTCCACATTTCCTCGTAAGAAAGCACCCTGTTCTTAACACCGCTCTTTTTCAAAACAATTTCCTTAGACTAGAAAGTCATTAATTAAGAATTCCGTTATGGGATTCGGCAAGGTTCTCTGCACAGAGTAAAGAAAATATTCTTCTTTAAGCTCTCCCAACCTTCCTATCTCATGCAGCTTTCCTTCTTCAACCAGTGGCATTGCAGCAAAGTCGGACAGAAATATCAAGCCCTTGCCATTCTCAGCTAGCATTTTTTTAAGACTTGAATCTTGAACCTCGGCCAAAAGCTTATATTTTATTTTATTTTGCTGGAATGAGTGTTCAATGTCATACCTTAGTTTGCTATGGGTGGTGGGGAGAATGAAGCCCATTTCATTTAAGGAGTTTGGAAAGTCAGACTTAAGGTCTTTATATTCCTCAGATCCATAGATCGAAACCTTGAACTCTCCAACTCGTTTTTCAAAGATGCCCTGCTGTCTGGCGTTTACACCTCCATTGGAAAGTACAAGTTCTAATTTGTGGGACATTAGCTTCTCTATTAAATTTTCCGGCTCCCCTTCTACAACGGATAGAAAAGTGTCTTCCCCAGCGTTCTGAGCTGCTTCTATTAGCTTACAAGACAAAGTCTTTGGGGCGGTGTCACATATGCCGATTCGGTACTTGGACTGAAAAGACAAACTTTTATTATTGAAGATCTGAACAAACTCTTCACCTTTTTGAAAGATTTCCTCAGCATACTGCAGAGCAACTTTGCCAGCTTCTGTAAGCTCCATTTTTCTGCCTTTTCTTAAAAAAAGTTGTTGGCCAACACTTTCCTCAAGTTGTTTCAATTGAGAGCTTAATGCTGATTGTCCGACAGACAGTTTTTCTGAAGCACGAGATATACTTCCCTCGGTGGCTATTGTTCGAAAATAAAGAAGATGGTGATAGTTTAGCCACTTGATCATGTTTAACCCTACACTTTTGATTGGGGATAATTAGGCCTCGCAAGAGGCCTAAGGTTTAAAAAAGTCTTCCTGAGAGCCACATGGTGAAGTTTGCATCAGACAAATCAAAGTTTGTATTTCTGAAGGTGGTGAGCATTGGCTCCACACGCAGCAAATCACTTACCCTATATGACAACAAGAGGGTAAGGGACTCATCTTGTAAAAAGCTTATATCACTGTTGTTGTCTGCACTTCCATTGAGCCTATAAAAAACAGTGCTGCCTATATTGTCATTAAAAGCATAGTTCACTAATGGGGACATCCAAAAGGTTGCTCGGTCCTCTTGGTCCGCATTGCTTCCTTCAAACACGAGCAATCTACCGACAATCCAGCTGCCAACAGAAAGAGCTGGGTTTATTTGATAGTTGACGCTGTTAAAGCCACCTGGGTTGAACAAAAGTCCATCTTCTCGCGTATCACTAGTTCTAGCGAAGGGCATTATGGAGTTGATTCCACCGCCAAAGCTGAAGTCTCCGCGTCTATACCACTCCCCTGCAACACCAATCACTGGATCATCAAGCTGGAAATTGTTTGGCCGCTCATCAGGAGCATTGTGGTTAATAACAAATCTTGGATTGGCGACAAATCTTAAATTTTTATTAATCTCCCATCCAAAGCTTAACTGGTTCCACGTTGAGACTCCGCCTTCCTCTATTTCACCAAATTCATTCACGGGGTCTTTGCCATTCCCAATTGAAGGTCCAGTAAAGATAGAGAAATAACTCAACTGATCAGGCTTAATAGCTTCAAGTCCCCTCACATTCAAAGGGACTTTAGCTTTCATAAGATTAGTATTAGTGGCGGCAAAGGACATACCAGTTGCCATAACTAGTCCGAAGCTTATTAAAAATTTCATAGCTTCCCCCTACCTTCTATCGCCTCTGAAGTCCATATAAGGAGGAATGTCGTAAATTCTTTCGTGATAAGCTTTCTTACCTTCAGAATCTGTGCTGACTTTCTTGCCCGAAGTGGCACAAGAAATAAATAGGATTGGTAACATAAATACAACTAAAGCTCTTAATTTCATTTTTTTTGCTCCTTGAGAATTATCTCAAATTAGGTTCATTCAACTTTTTAAAATAACGAATTTTTGAAAGTGGGGATTAAACCTGTTCGGGAGGTGGCAAGGCCACAGAATAGTTGCTTGTGAGCATATTGATTCGTAAATGAAATGTGGGATTACCTAAATTAAAAGACTTAAGCACAAAAGCGTGATCAATCACAAGCTCTGTGTTTTCTTCACTAAGGTCAGAGTTTTTCTCTGTATCGCTGAAAGGTGAAGAACCAGTATTGGTTTCTCCCTGGTTCAATGCTTCAGCTAGCATTTCTGTGCTGTTAACATTAAGTTTTTCTACATCCGCAAAGCTGGTCGCCGGGAACAATGAAATTCCTAAAGTGAAAATAAATGTTAAAAGCATTAGGTTTCTCATGTGTACAAAGTAACATAGTAAAACCATTGAGAAAACACCATAAAAACAAACGAATCATACGAAAAAATCGATATAAAAATGCAAAAATGACCATAAACCACTAAAATTACTAAGAGCCAAGAAGCTTAACAATAAAAAAATCTTAAGCACTTGAGAATTCTTAAATTCCCCCGATAATGTAGGGAGCAAAGGATTATTTATGGAAAGACTCATCGACCAAGATCAATTTAATGAGGCCGTAGATGGCGACCAAGACGTTATTGAAGTTATTGCTCAAACATATATTGATACCTATGAGGACCTGTACGAATCTTTTAAAAGTTCATATGACTCAAATGACCCTGAAAAACTTGCACAGACCTCTCATACGTTAAAGGGCGCTGTCAGCATGTTCTTTGCAGAATCCTTAACCGGTCCTCTAGAGCAAATTGAGCTGAATGCGAAAGCAGGAAAAATTTCAATTGATGAAAGCGAAGTTATTAAAATCAAGGAGGACCTCAACAAGCTCTCCCTGGAACTTAAAGAGCTAATCAAAAACTAGACACTGCCAAAACTTTCGACACCTAGACCTTACAAATTCAGCATCTTAGAGCATATCTCTTGGCATAAATCTTGGATATTATTTTCCATACACATATTTGGGAGAACAATATGAAAGTTACCTTTTCCGTGCTCTTAATTGGCACAATTATTTCAAGCTGTGTAAGAATTGAGAAAAAGAAGTACACAGTTCCCACTATCAATCCAAAGGTCAAAAGTGCTGAAGAAATTCTTGAAAGTCTTTACAAAACAAAGAATGGAATTGAATGTGAGTTGGAAAATCAGGACTCCCTAGAAACAAACCCAGTATTTATTGTTGGTAAAACAAAAATAGATGAGCAAACTCAAGAAGAAAAATTTCAACACAGCTTTTATACTATTAACGACGAACTAAGACCCTCTTTGGGAATTAACCTTAATGGCCACAACATCGACTTTCTCACATACGAAGAAAGTAAAGACCAAATCTACACAGTACAATCATATGCAGTATCAAGGCTCAAAAAAGATGATGACGATAAATCAATCATTAGCGCCAAACTAACCTATGATAAGAAGATAGAAGAGATAGGCATCAAAATTATTGAACAAAAATTTGATGGTACTCAAATGGTTGAAGAAGAGATCGGTCACTTTAAAATCAATGGGTGCCAAGAAGCGGAGAAAAAGATTCTTGATATTTAAAGCTGGCTTTTAGCCAGCTTTTTTAGTTAGCAAAGATAATCTTGTGAGGAACACCTCTTCTGCCTTCGATGATTGCATCGAGAAGCTTTTTAAAAGACTTCTTAACTTGCGCAGTGGTTACGTCCTCAACAGTTACTTCTCTATCAACCTGAGTTTCTCTTGCTTCGATATCATCAAGGTCTCCGTAGTCAGCTTCATCTATAATTGCGCTTAACGATAGGGAAAGGTCTCTGTGAACAAATGGGTCTAAAACATCAAAGCTTATCATCGAAGCAGGAGCCCCCACAGCGCTCGTGCCAGCACCTGCAATCGCAGAAGCTGCTCCAAGACCTTCAGTACTATAACCTAGAACCCCAGCGTAATATGCAATTTCCAATTTTGCTGCAATAAAAGGAAAGACAATTGCTGCAGCCGCAATACCCACATCAGCAACTAAAGCAAGGTAAGCGTCCACTTTCTTGTCTGACGCCATCATTCGAATTTCATCTTTTGTAAACGTGACTGGCACCTGAAAAAACGAATCGCATAAATAGTCTTCATAGCTACCTTCACACTCTAGAAAGTGAATCTCTTCACCGACCTCTTCAGCAATTAGAAAGTGTTCATAAGAATCCTCGCCTCTAATAATTAAAGCCGAAGCGTTGAATGAGATCGCAAATAAAAGTATTGTGCCAATTAACTTAGTCATGTTTTCCACCTTATTGCGGCACAATACCGCAACGCAACAACACAATAAAGCTCTCCCTAAGAAACACTGTAATAGTTTCACTATTTTTGGCTAAGAATTGCTTAATAAAACTGGCCAACAAGCGTGCAATAAACAACTTGTGGCAGTTCTCTTGCTTAATATTCCTCAACGTTAAAAACTTTTAATCTCAGGAGAAACGATATGGATGTTATTAAAAAACTGCTCAACTCTCTCTTATGTTTGGGAGTCATCTTCCTCTTCGCGTCATGCGATCAGAATGATGACACTTCAGATGGAGGCAATACAAATGCTGTGGTGGAAGCGGAAGGTGAAAGCGGCGAAGACGGAAACACTAACGGAGAAGAGACTAACGAAGATGGGACCAATGGCGAATCAAATGGTGAAGACAACAATGGAGAAGACAACGGTGTTGAAACCCAAACATTTAAAGCGACCCTAACTCCCCTTAACTCAGATGTTGCCGGAGAGGTAGAGGGCGAAGCAACATTTATTATAGATGAATCAGATTTCACAGCAGAGATCCAAGTGGACAATGCTCCAGCGGACATAGTTCACGTGCAACACATTCACACAGGAGAAAGCTGTCCAACCGAAGCCGATGACACTAATGGGGACGGATTTATAGATGTTGTCGAGGGTGTACCTCAATATGGTCCTATTCTAGTTCCTCTAGATGGAGACCTCTCTTCCCAAGAAGCTGGTTCTGATGGCTTTCCCACTGCAGATCAGGCCGGAAGCTATTTCTATAGTCAAACAGCAAATCTGGAAGAAATGTTAAATGATCTTCGCGCAGAAGACACAAACCCAGATGACCCAATAGTTAAGCTGGGAGAAGATGAAGATCTCAACCTTGAAGGTAAACACGTGATTATTCATGGTGTGCCTGAAAGCACAGAACTTCCAGACTCAGTTGCATCTGTTCTCGATTTGCCTGCAACAACCACACTTCCAATTGCCTGTGGAATTATAGAACGAGAAACTGGCGACAACGGTGACAACGGTGACAACGGTGACAACGGCGATAATGGCGACAACGGCGATAATGGCGACAATGGCGACAACGGCGATAATGGCGACAATGGCGACAACGGCGATGATGAATCTGGCGATGACGAGTCTGGAGATGACGAGTCAGGCGATGATCAACAACAGCAAGATCAAAGGCAAAATCAGCAACAGTCCCAAGATCAGTAATATTCTCAACGAACGGAGGCCTTAGGCCTCCGTTTATTCGGAAAATGATTCAGCCTTCCTCATGAATTTTACTATGAGATAATGTCACCATGAAAAAACTAATTTTTATATTATTGTGCTCATATTCTTTAACCTCTATTGCTGCAGAACTTAAAATTCAACCAGTCTACAGTATAGAAACCACACGAAGGGAATACCCAGAGCCTGCAAATCAAATAACAAAGACATATGTGGGAGTTAGCGCCCTCTATGGAGAGCCTATATTTTCAGGTGAGTTTGAAATAGCGCAATCAACCTATACGGACACATTTCCATCATCAGATTCAGAGGTTACAAGTTTAACACGAAGAGCGATGTTGGGCATTCGCTCTTACCCGATTACTAGTAAGTACCTTGGCGGATTTCTAAGGGCCGGAGTAAGAGCTAAGCAAGAAACATTGGATATTAAAGAGTCTGGTGAAACAAGAGAGGAAGTACTCCCTGTATATATTGACCCCTACGCTGGTGCGGGCCTGACACTAGCTCTTGGGAGCATTGCCGCAGTGAATGCCAGTGCAACTATGGTTTACAATAGAAGCGCTGATGTGGATGAATCTGAACGCTATGACGTTCAGTATACACTCTCGGCTACATTTAAAATTGGCAATCGTTAGATTTTCGCTGATCACTTAACAGTCCTATGGACTCAGTTCAATTAGCATGTCAATTTCTTTCTTAAAGGAGTTTGTATGCGTTTAATTCTGATTTTTTTAAGTGCATTTTTTGTGGCACAGGCCAAGGATGTAAAGAATGTTAAAGTTCTTAAGTCCAAGGCAAAAGAGAGTCTTAAAAAGCGAATTCAGGCAAGAAAACAAATACCTCTTGTTCCCCAAAAGGCTAAAATTCAGACAACGGACATTAAAATTCCATCCAAGGTATTAGTAAAACACGCAGAAAAAGCTAGAGAAATAAAAAAAAGAAAATTAAAGCATCAAGAAGGTATAGAAGAATTGATCACCTCCACCATGGATAAGGGTCTTTTTGCAAAGATGCTGGCATCTAGAAATAGCGAGCTTAAAAAATTTAAAAAGGCGGAAGTATCTAAGTTTAAGAAATTGAAAGATGCAATAAAAACCAAAAAAACATCATTCAACCAAGAAATTTCCAGATACCTATATCAAGATAAAGAGATGCCTTTGATTAAATTCAAGCAAATAAGCAAGATTCTCTTGATGAACCCTAAATTTAAAGAGCGCTATCAAAGAGTCACAAAACAGACCGAGTAGAATGATTTTTCCGCCCCGCCCAAACAATTCCAATGATTGTTATAATTATTAAAAAGGGGTTTATGTGAAGTTAAAGCAAGAGATTCAAGCTCTATATGAAAAATATAAAAACGATCGCTCCGGCGAGGTTAACAAGTCCATACCGGCCTTATCTCAAGTAAATGCCGACTCTTTTGCGATTAGTGTTGCCATGGCTAATGGCAAAGTCATTGAAGTTGGAGATATAAACACCACCTTTACGATTCAATCAATATCAAAACCCTTTATATATGGCCTTGCCTTGGAGCAATACGGAAGTGATTTTGTGGAAAGCAAGGTAGGTATTGAGCCAACTGGAGAAGACTTTGACACAGTCATCAAACTGGATGATCAAGGCCGTCCTTACAACCCGATGGTAAATTCTGGCGCAATAGCAGTTACAAGCCTGGTAAATGCTGACACTAAAAAAAGCAGAGACGAGGAAGTTTTGGGTTGTCTGTCCAACTACGCGGGGAGAAAACTTAGATTGCACTCTCCCACTTTTAAATCAGAAAAAGAGTCTGGCGATAAAAACTATGCAATAGCACACCTATTGAAGCACTTTCAAATTTTAGGAAAAAACCTAAAACAAGACCTAGAGCTCTATTTTAAACAATGCTCTGCAAGTGTAACCAGCACTGATCTTGCAATGATGGGAGCAACCTTGGCAAATAATGGCGTAAACCCTGTGACTAAAAAAGAATGTGTCTCACCTGAAAATTTAAGACATATTTTAAGCATTATCCTAACCTGTGGAATGTACAACTACAGCGGTGAATGGGTTTTTGATATTGGCCTTCCAGCAAAGAGTGGTGTTTCCGGCGGAATCCTAATGGTGGTTCCAGGCCTCATGGCAATCTCAGTTTACTCTCCTCGACTTGATAAGCGAGGAAACTCGATTAGAGGCATCAAAGTCTGCGAGGAGCTTTCGAAAATTTACAATCTCCATATTCTTGATACATCCAGCCCTAAGAAGGCATCTGAAATACTTTAAGACAAGGCCTTGTCCAAGCTTAAACTGGCCTGGACAGGGTTCATATTCCTTTTAAGACTTATTAAGCTGTCCTCCTGTTAAATTAAACAAAGGAAGGACTTATGAAAAACTTTTTAGGCTTCGCTATTATCGTTGCTCTTTCTGGTTGTGCGAGTACCGGGGAGCAAAAAGATGAAAACATTAATACCAAAAAAGGCGCGGGCATTGGCGCGGCCGTTGGAGCTGTAGCAGGCTCAATAGTATCGGGTGACAAGAAAAAGGGTGCCGTTATCGGTGGAGTCCTAGGAGGCATTGCGGGAGGCGCCTATGGAAAGAAACTCGACGAGCAAGCAAAGGAACTTGAAGAGGTTGCTGAAACAAAAAGAACTGACCAAGGGATTATCACAAAACTTAAGGGCGATATCACTTTTAAAACTGGCAAAAGTGAAGTTCGACCAGAGGCCAAACAGCGACTTCAGAGAATGGCCGATATCTTAAAAAAGTATCCTGAAAATCAAATTACCGTCATAGGTCACACAGATTCCACAGGGCCAGAGCCGGTGAATGAAGAGCTTTCAAAGGAGCGTGCCCAAGAAGTGAAACAAATTCTGGTTTCAAATGGAGTGCCAATCGAAAGCGTCAACACCATGGGTGTGGCTTCTTCCGACCCCATTGCATCTAATCAAACTAAGCAAGGTAGGGCCGCAAATCGCCGTGTAGAGCTTGCTATCACAATGGATGAAACAGAATCATCTCGCCAGGCCGAATAAAACTTAATATTTCTTAACCACCTTGCCGCTTCGCACGGCAAGGTTTTTCCACCATTATTTCCATCGAGTTTTCTGCGACAATGAATTGATATGTCAAAAAGGAAGACTCATGAAATTAATTCTTATCGCTTTGCTTGTTTCATCATTTTCATTCGCCAAAAAGATTCAAATCATTCACACGAATGACCTTCACTCGTTTTACTTTGGACCAACTAAAGAAGGCGATGGTGGCTATGCAAGAGTAAAGACATTAATCGACAAGCTAAAGGCAGACGCAAACAGAAAGGGCATACCTTCCCTAGTCTTAGACGCAGGTGATTTTGGCGAAGGCTCTTACCAATTTCTATTTGATAATGGAATCGGCTCCTTTAAGGCCTTAGACATGCTGGGAATTGATGCGGCAGTGGTTGGAAACCATGACCATATGTTTGGAGGCAAAATGCTTTCAGATCAAATAAAAGAGTCTGGAGTAAAAACACAGCTTCTAGGTGCAAATATCGCCACAACGGCCGATATGAAGCTCAAAGGCCTTCTTAAACCAAATGCTGTTTTCGATTTAGATGGAGTTAGAGTTGATGTTATTGGCCTAACCACCGACAGCCTTCACTTCATGCACCAAATAAGACCAGGATTTATTTTTCCACCCGCCCCTGTAAGCAGGGCCTATTCAAAAATTGCTAGAGAGGACAATTCAGATCTAATTATAGCTCTAACTCATATCGGCCTTGAAAAAGATAAAAAACTAGCAAAGGACGATCCTGAGCTTGACCTGATCATTGGTGGACACAGTCATACAAGACTTGAAAAAGTGGTTCACCAAACAAATCAAGAAAACAGAAACATCCCCATAGTTCAAACAGGGGCGCATGCCATGGCCGTGGGTAGTCTTATCCTAGACCTTAAAGGCCCAAAAGATGTTGAAGTGGTCTCTTACAACCTTCATGACGCTTTGGCAGATGTGGCCGAAGATGAAGAGGTTAAGAGCTTTGTAGATGATGTTGACTATAGGGCCAGAAGGGCCTTGGCAGGGAATCGTTGGAACGAAGTCATCGGAAAAAGTGAAGTGGACCTAGCAGGTTATGTTAATGGAAAACAAGAAAGGTTTGATGGTTGTTGGCTTGAACATCTTCCGAAAATAATTCAAGAAGAGTCAGACAGCAATGTGGGTCTCTATTTGCCAAACTTCACTGGCAAGGCAATTTCAAAAGGGAACATTACTTATGGAAATATTGTGGAGAACTTTCCACATATCAATGAGTACGGAAGGCCTGGTTGGGAGATCATGAAATTTAAAGTTAACGGTTGGAAACTTTACACTCTCCTACTAGCATTGGTATCAGCAGATGTTGGTGACAGCGCCCCACTCATTGGTGGTGTTGAGTATTCTTTATTCACCTTTCCAGACAGCATACCATGGATAGGTGGAGTGAGTTTTTTCACTAGGTTAAAAATAAATGGCAAGACAGTCGACTTCTCAGACATGTATGAAGTTGCTCTTCCATTTGAGTTCTCTCGAATGCTTGAAGGACTGTTGCCTAAAAAATTTAGTAAACTATTTACCAAAGACTTTGTTCGCGGGGACTGGTATTTGTGGAACATGGCTGAGAATTATATTAAAAAGCACGAAGTTATTAGCTGTCGCTAACTTTCCAGTGGAAGCTCAACCTTAAAGGTTGAGCCCTTCCCAACCTCACTTTCAACACTAATATTCCCTCCATGGGCCTCTATAATTTTCTTTGTGATATAGAGTCCAAGCCCCAATCCTCTTCCCTTAACGTTTTCAATTCGAGTATATTTTTTGTACAGGAGCTTTATTTGCTCGCTGCTTAGTCCTTCACCAAAGTCTCTTATTTCTACCATAACTCTTTCAGCGGATGGTTTAAAAAGGGTCACCTTTGGTGATTTGCTCTTAGCTCCGTACTTAATCGCGTTGCTTAAAAGATTTACAAATACTTGCTCCAATCGAAAAGCGTCCCAAGTGCCGACGACATCTTTATCCTCTTCCAGAAACTCAATTTGAACTCCATCCGACATTCTAAAGTTGCTAATGATTCTTGTCATAAGATCATTTAAGTTCGCTTTTACTTTGTGTAACTCAAGATTGCCGCTTTGTATCCTTGTCACGTCTCTCATATCGTCAATAAGTCTTGAGATATTATCGAGATTCGTGTTCATATTTTTTAAAAGACTGAGTTTATCTTCATCACTAAGTCTCATTGACTCATCCTCACAGCCCATTTTAATCAGTTCAGCCTGTGTTTTTAAGACCGCAATCGGTGTCTTAAGTTCATGTGAAGCTATAGAGATAAACTCATCTCTTAAACTCAACGCTTTTTCGATAGCGGCGCGCTGTTCGGCATTCTCTGCCACCAACTCCTCCAGAGACTCCTTCCTACTCTTCATTTGATTTTTCAAAATGTCTTTAATCTTGTTTGATTCGTAAAGATTAAAGAATAATCTCTCCCTCGAGGCATGGACATAGTGAGCTCCGATTGAGCCTAAAGCAGCAATTAGCAGCATAACCGCCAAGTTGAACAGTAAAACGGAATTAGTAATAAATTCTGATCCGAGGGCAACAAAGGCCCCAAAGGTGTAGGTAAACAAGACCATAGCATTTAGTTGGAATACATGAAACCCATCCTTTGGAGTTAAAACAGAAGCGGCTAGCATTACCAGAATAATCCCAATATATTTCGGACTTTGTTCAAAACCGATAATATAATTCATTAGAGTAATTCCAACCCCTCCAACCAGAATTAAAAAACCAAATGTCATCATCGGTTGGTCAAAGGAATGAATTTTTCGAATATATAAAAAGCTGCCTAAATAAAAAAGAAATAGCGCTCCTCGAATTGAAACAAGTTCCGTCAAGACTTCAGGATGAACTTTAGCATCAATAACACCAAACAATGGAAAAAAGATCATTGCAAAAAGGCATAAAACTTTTGAGCTTTTAACAGCTTGTTTCTTTACCTCTTCCTCATATGCCTCTAAAACTTGTTGAACTTCCATTAGACAGCAATTCCAAATAAAAAGACCAGTGATTCCTCACTGGTCTTTCGAGTAATAATTAATGTCTATGGTAATTTTAAATGCCGTGAATTGTCTTAGGTCTAGAGTTGACTTTATATTCGTCCAAGGAATCATCAAGTTTGTCATAATCCCAATCTGTTTGAACGTAGTTTCTACCTGCAGAGAAATAGTCCTCAGTATGATACTGTAAATCTGTCACAGGGCGTCTTTGATCCCAAGAAGAAATGCTGCCATAGTTTAGAAATCTTAGCTCCAACGGGCCATGGTAGTACATAGACGTTTCTTGATAAAAGCACCAAGCGTCTTGTTGAGCTCTATCGAATTCCATGATGTGTGTGATCTTCTGACATTTAATGTCTACTTTCTGATTTGGATCTTCTGTAAGACCAAGTCTCTTCAATGTATTCTGTGCTTCTACAATTTTTGCCTGGTATCTGCTAGCTCTTGAACGAGAGGCTCTTCTTAACTGACTTCTATATTTTTTAAGATCATCTAAGAGATCATACTGACGCTTCTTTAAAAGCCTCTCACCTCTTTCAGTTAGATACTCAACCCATGATTCAGTAGTTCTTGGAGAACTTACCAAGTGTGGATCTATAACATAATCAACGCCATTCACTTCAACAGCAGGAGCAACATGAAAGTCCCATCCATCATTGCTGGAGAAGATTCTTCCAAAGAAAGCGCCCACACCGCTTCTTCCTTGGTCATCAAGCTCATGATTAAACTTGTCAGTGTAGTGCATGAAAACTTTTTTAGACTTTACGCCATACTTTCTATCTAATTTGTATGACCAAATTGAAGCTCTTTTAAAGCAATCATCGCCTTCCATTTTTCTGTTGATCGACGAAATTTCGTCCCAGAACTGCTCAAGCTCATACTCTGTGTGATTTGTTGTGTAAAAACCTTCTATCGGACTCACTGGAGCTGCCAGTATTGATGTGCTTAAAAACACTGATGCGAAAGTAAATAATTTCTTCATAATTTCCCCTATTGAAATAACCCTTTCCTTTATCTAAGGGGTTTTATAAATCGAAGCTTTTACTGGCAACAAGTTGTCGCTAGACGTGTAAAAATGACAATGTGGGAGCTACCTAGGGTTGGCCATCTTCTCGAAGTTCACTATTGCCTCATACTCCTCCAAGCTCATAAGTCCCTCTTTTTTGACCTCATCCCAGATGGAGGTTTCATTCTCATAGGCATTATGGGCTATTTTTGAGGCCTTTTCATAGCCAATCTTTGGAGCAATTGCCGTGACCACCATAAGAGAATTTTCTCTATACTGCTGTAGTCTTAATTTATTAAGTCTTATTCCCTTCAAACATCTTCTTTCAAAACTTGAAACCGCATCATTTAAAAGATCAGCACTCTTGAGCACATTATGAATAATAAGAGGCTTGTATGCATTTAGCTGAAGCTGTCCATGCATTCCACCAAAGGACACGGCCACGTCATTTCCAATCACCTGGGCACATGCCATTGTCATCGCTTCGCACTGGGTAGGGTTTACTTTACCAGGCATTATAGAGCTTCCAGGCTCATTTTCTGGCAGCAATAACTCAGCTAGCCCACAACGAGGACCACTACCTAGCAGTCGAATATCATTGGCTATCTTCATCAACGTTGATGCACACACTTTCAAAGCTCCACTAAGACCTAGGAGATCGTCGTGGGATGCAATTTTGCTAAACTTATTTGGACAAGACCTAAAATCCGCTCCAAGATACTCATTTAGCTCCTCAACCACCAATTCGGAAAAGCTTTTTGAAGTGTTAAGTCCAGTTCCAATAGCAGTCCCCCCAATAGGCAGCTCCTCACACCAAGGCACAAGTTTCTCAAGCCCCTCTCTGGCCTGATCAACTTGAGAGGCCCATGCTGAGAACTCTTGCCCAACAGTCATTGGGACAGCGTCCATTAAATGGGTTCTTCCAATCTTATGCTCTTTGCTAAACTCCTCAGCTTTAAGAGAAAGAGACCTCTCAAAAGACTTCAAGCTTGGAATTAAACTCAAGCGGCACTTTAGCGCCGCACTTATTTGCATCACAGTTGGAAAGGTATCGTTGGAAGATTGTCCCATGTTAACATCGTCATTCGGATGTACCAGTTTCTGCCCTAATTTCCCTCCAAGAAGTTCAGTTGCCCTGTTGGCAACGACCTCGTTCACATTCATATTTGTTTGGGTTCCAGAGCCTGTTTGCCAAACTTTTAATGGAAAATGTTCATCAAACTTTCCATCAATAATCTCATCACATGCATCACCTATGGCCTGTGACTTTTTAGAATCCAGCCTACCAAGGCTTTCGTTGGCCTTTGCGCACGCTTTTTTTAGGTGAGCATAGTTGTGAATGAATTCACTCGGAAAGGTTTCGTTGCTTATGGGGAAGTTTTCAAGGGATCTTTGGGTTTGAGCACCCCAGTATTTTTCTTGGGAGATTTTGAGCTCTCCCATGGAGTCTTTTTCAATTCTATGCATCCTGACCTCTTTTTACCTTAGGATAAAGAGGCCAGGGCCTTTGAACAACTTAGATATTTATTCGATAGTGCAGCCTGCGTCTGAATCTCCACCTAGGTTTATTTCAACCGGTTCTTCTTCAAGTTTTTTAATTTTATCATCGCAATCTTCAGGATCTTGCAACTCTTCAGGCAAGGCATTAGAAGCTGACTTTTCGGCTTTGATCACCGCTTTTGATTCAACAGTTTTCTCTTCACAAGAAGCAAACAAGGCAAGAATAGCCGCTATAAACAAAAACTTCATGAGATATCTCCTTAATCTTCTACTGAGTAGTTAAATCGTTTCATTGACATAATTTTTAAGTATACCCTTCTTGGCAAAACAGACAAGAGCCTAACCATCAGTGTGAATTTAAATGGAAAAAAGACTCTGAGCTTTTTTTTCTTCACACCTTCGTAAACTTTTTTAGCGGCTTCTTCCACACTTATCATAGATGGCATTGGGTGTGGGTTCTTTTGTGTCAAAGGAGTGTCTATGAACCCCGGATACACGCATGTTACATTTATATTTTCATTTTTAAGATCTAGACTAAATGATTCACAAATCTTTCCAACGGCGGCCTTGGTGGCACTGTACGCCGAAACACCTGGCAGTCCGTTCAGTGCGGCGATGGATGATATGGCCACAAGATGCCCACTTTTTTGCTGAAGCATCCTTTCAAGGGCAGCTTCAAAAGTGTTTAAGACTCCAAGTAAGTTGATATCTATAAGCTCTCTAGCTGTTTGAAAGTTAGGAAGCCTTGTTTTATTTTCATAACTCTTACCCGCATTGGCGATTACAATATCCAGGCCCTTTTCTGAAAATTTTGCAATTGCACTCAAAACTTCTGCACGCTTTGAGACGTCCACAACAAAAGTTTCAAAACTGTAGTCTTGGGCCAACTTTTGTAAAACATCCTCACGTCTAGCACAAATGCCAACTCTATAACCTTTGGCTTTATACAACTTGGCAAGCTCAAGTCCCAGGCCAGAACTTCCTCCGGTAATAAAGACACTTAGCTGCAACAAGACTCTTTTCCTTTGTTCTCAAACCAAGGCTGGACTTTTTCTTTAAATACACCCTTTATGATCAGAGCACTTAAAATAACTCCACTGGCCTTTTCCCACCAACTGATCATTTCGTGGTCATGAAGCTCACCCACGGCCCAGTTTGTTTCAAAAAAGTTTAGGTACATATAGTCAGTTATAAAGCTAAACGCGAGTGCCACCACAATCACGGCCAGAACATTTAGAAACACACCTTTTTTACCAATGTATTTTTGAAGCACCATTATATTAGATGCGTTTGTAGCTGGACCCACGAGTAGAAGCAACAAGGCCGTGCCTGGACTCATTCCTTTTAAGATTAAAGAGGCTGCAATGGGAGTTGTTGCAGAAGCACATATGTATACAGGAACTCCAACCGCCAAAATAAGCAAACGACTTTGATTCAAGCTTAAATGTTGAAAGAAGTTTTCAGGTACCAAAACCTGAATTATAGCTCCAAGCACAAGTCCAATTAGAAGCCAAAATGCAATGTCGTCTATCAGGTCTTTAAACCCATATCTAAAAGCATTTTTAACCTGGTCTGCCATTGGTTCCTTTATGGCATTTTTTTTCATTCCTGACCCGCAACAGCTCTTCTGAGCCGCTTCACTCTCCTCCATGGCCTCATTCTCATCTTTATTAAAAAACATCTGAAGGGCTCCAGCCACAAAAGCGGAGAAAAAAGCCGCGATGGGTCTAAGAATCGTCATTGGCAGATCCATCATGGCATAGGTAACAGCAATAGAATCCACTCCTGACTCCGGTGTGGATATAAGAAATGAGCTAGTGCTAGCTTTGCTCGCGCCAGACTTTCGAAGAGTAACCGCCGTTGGAATTACCGAGCATGAGCAAAGAGGAAGAGGGACTCCCACTAGAGAGGCCTTAAAAACCGAGCTAAAGTTATCTTTCCCAAGCCATTTTTTGACTTTTTCCATTGGGATGAATTGCTTGATAAAGCCAGACAATATCAATCCAAGAAGAAGGTAAGGAGCTGAAATGGCTATATATCCCCAAAGGGCCTCAAGAAATTGCATATAAGTCCTTTTTTTAAATCTTAGCGCTTTTGGACTGAATATGAAATTTGTTTAATCCCAAAGAAATTCAAAAAATTTAATAATTATTTCTTGACTGATTAACAAGAGAACAATATATTCTTTCTTACTGAAATGCGGGGGCGTAGTTAAGTTGGTTATAACGTCTGCCTGTCACGCAGAAGGCCGAGGGTTCGAGTCCCTTCGCTCCCGCCATTTTTTTCAGTAAAACAGAGGATCGCATAAGCGGTCTTTTTTTTTGCCTTTTTTTCCTACAGAAGCCTTAGGATCCGATTCTTTACACTTCATATACCCTGATCAATAAATCATTGTATTAATTACATCTTTTGTATTCACACTTTAAGGCTCCTGCTAACTTCTGGAGAATTAGGGAGGGTATTAATGAAGTCTATATTTTCAATGTTATTAATTTTTGTATCGAGCACAACTTTTGCCTATCAAGAAAAAATAGAGAAATGGAATAAAAACAGCTTAATCTCAGAAGAATTAGCGATCGACTATATCTACGAGTTTGCATATGACCGTTTTATTGGTGATGACGGTGAAAGCTGTGAGCCTCAAATGGATTACGCGGAATTAGTTAAGTTAAAAAATGAAAAATCATTCATAATTGATGTTGAGTTATATGTTGCCAACATAGGTTATTGGGCCTGCAGCTATCTTGATTCTGAACAAGGTCTCTTTAGACTTAAATTTAGCTATAATGATAAGTATAAAAGATTTAAAGTTTCAGAATTACCTATAACTGAAGAACTATAGTAATCCATTCCGATTAGAGCAGGTAAAATTGACTTCATTAAGAATCCTATTTCTAATTTGCTCATCCCTAACGATTTTGTCCTGTAGCACCATTCAGGAAGCTATGGATCCTAAGGATACAACTTTTGGCTATGTTGAGATTAAAAATAAAGATGGGGAAACTGTTCATCAAAGAAAGCGAGTCATAGAAAGTGAGCTCACTCCTATAGAAAATGAAGTGGTCAATTCCAATACCAAGGCTCAAGCACTTCAAAAAGAAAAGAAGGCTCCCTCTAATAATCAAGAAGCAATTAGTCCGAATGGAGAACAAAAAACTTTTATGGTCTTTGACTTAAGCGGTGGTGATGGACATATCCACACAGGAATAGGTATCGCTCATAACGCACTAGAAGCTCTCGAGATTCGTGGTGGAGCATCCCTGTTTAACTCGAAAGAGCTTTATGCTGGCCTCGACCTTAGTGCAAGGGCCAAGCTTCCCATGAAGGAACTCACCCCTTTCGTTGGTTTGGGAGGATATGGAGGGGACTCAAAATCTTGCGAAGAAAAGAATGTTGATAGTCGCTTGGAAGAGCATTGTGAAAAAAAGTTTTTATTCGCTCTATATCTTGAAGCGGGAGTTCGCTTCAACAACTTTGCTTTATTCACTCGAAAGTACAGCATAGACGAAGCAGATATTTCTCTGCCAGTTAAATACCTCTGGGGAGTTAACATTTATTTTTAAAGTTAAAACCTTTCTAAACCGGAAGATAAACTGAATCTAATAAATTTGTAGTGGGCCATCCCCGAAGGGGTCTAACTAACGATCGTTTTCAGAAACTTAAATAGCTTTCAATGGTCATACTATTTCTTCTAGATTCAACTTAAAGTTTTTTAATCCAAAGCTTCTCTCGTAAATTAACGGGTATTCTCTTATTTAATAAAGACCTCGTTAACACCTCTGAGGATAACTTAGCCTTCTCGAACGAATTGTTATCGTAAAACTCCGTAAAGGCTCCATGGCCTCGTTCTTTTAAGTAGTAGGTGTTTCCACTTTTTATATAAGAATCAATTCTTTTTAATTCTTTTTCTGTGCCGTCAAACTCACCTAAAAAGATATCCACAGGAACACTTACTTTCATCTTTTTAATATCAAATGTATTTTGATCTCCTACCTCGCCTACTTTGCAATACTCCTTATGTTGATCGAACAAGAAGGAGCACTTAAAATCATTTTGCATTACAAACTCAGTATCCCCCTGGGTCTCCCAAGTGTAAGTTTCATCCCTAAGGGCGAACTTACCTAAGTTACCTTCAAACAAGCTCGATAAGAACTCATAACCTTCTTTCACTTCCATTAAACTTTTATCTTTAAGAAGGTCTGACTGCACCTTTTCAACTAACTTTTCTAGCCCCTCAATTCCCAGTGAATTCGCAAAATCGTAGGATAAATCGTGAACAAGTTTCAAACTGTCGCAAGTGTGTAATTCGTGGGTAATAAATGAATCTGTTTTAACTCGTAGATTCTTAATAAATTCGTCCTTCTCTTTCTGGTTCTCTGGAGTTATAAAAGCGGGCCCTATTAGGGTTACTTTCTTTACTTTCTCAGGAAATAGTTCAGCGTACTTTAAACCTATCGTTGCTCCAAAAGAGTGCCCAAGAATAATTATCCTCTCTATACCTAGCTCTTTTCTAATCTCTTCAATATCCCTAGCTGAATTTTCAACCGAGTAAAAATTCGGATCGTCTTGAATAGCTTTTGAATCGGGTCTAGAACAGACAAAACCTCGTTGATCGAAGAAGAGAATATTAAACTCTTTTGCCAAATCGTCATACAGTTTATGATAGTTGTGTGAGGTAGCACCAGGTCCGCCATCCACATAGACAACAGTTGGTTTCGTTACATCATACTTTCCGCCGAGGAATCTATAATATAATGGACTAGTTTCTAGTTTTGATTTTTTATAATTATTAGGAACTGTAACCCAAGCACCATTTTGCTTAACAGCAACACCCTGGCATAGCTTTTTTCCACTAATATATTTTTGTGCTTTCACATTTTGAGTAGAAAAAACAAATAATAAAAACGATAAGAAACTGTACATTTCACTCCAAAGTGTAAATTAGTTAGACACTTAATTCTATTTAATTACATATTTATAAAGATTTATGCTTAAGTAAGCAAAAAACATACCAATTTAGACAGGGATAATCGAATCGTTAAAGCAACTCCGGAATCTAAAAAAAACTAAACACTTCTACACATTATCATTAACACAACATCTTCGATCAATTGGTATAATCTTCTTATGATAGAGTTACTTTTGATTGTCTTTTTCGCTTTGGTCTTTATAGGCACTTGGCTTTACAGTGACTACGAAGAGAAAAAAAGAAAGAAGCAATAAGGATTTAAGGCATTAACATTATAATTAAAGCAATTTTTAGCTAATTGCAGTATAGTGTTTGTCTAAAAGATTTGCGTCTTCTAACTTCACTTCAATATAAAGTTTCTTCAACCCTCATCCTAAACATTCTCCACAATACTATGCTTTAATTTATTTTCTGCTTTTTAACTGGAGAATGGATATGCTTACTCTATCAAAACTATTTTTCCTAATTGTTTCAGTATCTCTAACTCCCCTTCATGCCTATATTCATTATGAATTTACCGGTAAGGGGAATGTAAATATTGTTTATACAAAGTACGGGGATCAAAAGGGACAATATGGAAGCATTGTTATTTCCCCAGGGAGAACAGAGTCCTCCTTAAAGCATGAGGAGTTATCAAACGAGCTTATCGAGAAAGGTTTTTCCCCAGTATTTATTATAAACCATCGAGGACAGGGCCTATCTGGAAGGGTCCTGGAAGACACCAATAAAGGCCATGTTGCGAAATTTTCATATTACTACAAAGACTTTGAAAAATTTGTGAAATCTGTACTGAGGGACAGTCAAACTGATAAGAACAATTTATTTCTACTGGCACATTCAATGGGAGGTGCCATTGCAACAGGTTATTTGCAAACCTATGGAACGGACTTATTCAAGGGGCTTGTTCTCTCTAGTCCCATGCTCGGAATAAACTTTAATGATAAAACCGAGTTTGAGGTCCTGATGGAGACATTGATCGCATGTAAAACTCCCTTAGGTCCAGATTGTAATGATTATGCCCAAGAGGGTAAATACTCTCCAGAGGCAGACTTATTTGAAGGCAACGACAATACCAGCAGTAGAGATCGTTTTGAGCGAAGAAAAAGGCTTTGGATGGATATACCGAAGTTACAATTGGGTGGGCCATCAATTCGCTGGGTTAAAGAAGCTATTAAGGCCAACCTCAAGATGAGAAGACACAAAGCAATTAAAAAAATAACTGATCTACCAGTTCTTTTACTTCAAGCTGAAAAAGACGTGACAGTCAGCAATGAAAAACAATCTAAGTTTTGTTCCACAGTTAATAAAGTGGATGGAAACTGCACTCTAAAAGTAATTAAGAATTCCAAGCATGAAATTCTAATGGAGGCGGATCACATAAGGGATATAGGTGTTAGGCACATTCTAGACTTTATAGAGCACTAGTCTTCATACCTTCCATAATAATTGGCACAGTGAAACGCCGGTTTTCCAATGACTCTTAACGAGCGGTACATAAATCTGGCCCACTTTTGACAGCGTATGATGTTCTGCGCTTTCTCATCACAGATTTTTAATAACTGGTTTAGCATTCTAACATCACAGTACTTCTGGCCTTTGCCATTTGTTGCTGGTTCGTGGTGATAGCAAAGGTCATGTTGCACGCAAGCAGGGAAGAAAAGCTTATCATGCCCACCGGTTGGACCTGAACAGCCATTAACAAATTCCAGCTCGCCATAACTATTATGATATTCACAGGTTTTAATTCTTAGTGGAAGCTTAGATTTTGGACACTGATACCATGTAAATAACTTTCCATTTTTATTGTCACAAAAGTCATCTAACAGATCTGCATGAGAACTTTGAAGGAATAAAACACATATAGTTACAATTAAAAATCGCATCTAATAACTCTCCACTTTAATTACAGATATTTTTAAATCCAGATTTATACTCTTCCATTGAGGGCATCCCCATGGACTTTCTTCGCTCATCCACATTTTCAGGTTCTTCAATCTTGTGAGGTTTCCATATTCCTTTTCCCACACACTGACCTTGAGTGCCGTACCTTTGTGGTCTTCCCTCTCCTATGGCCTTAACCCTATCGTAAAGATAGGCATAGTTTGTGCGGTTCGTTTCACCTATAGGATAAAGTTTAGCAAGAGTAGTTAACACCTCTTTCTGAAAGTCTAAGTCCAAGTCCGCATGTTGCACTAAAAGCCATGCACCTCTATCAGCCTGCTCTCCAAATTCAGAGATTTTAAACCATCCATATCGATTTAGAAGCTTTTTGAGTTCGGTAGTATTTTCTTTATCCAAGGAACTAAACCGAGGCATAAACTTTTTATGAAAGTATTCTTTTTCTTCTTCAGAGTATTTATTACGATTAGGCGTGTTCAGAAATTTGCGCGTGTATTGGTCTATCTCAACCATGTGAAAAAGTTTTTTCTTCACCCACTCCTTATCATTTAAATCTTTTGGCACTAGTAGAAATAGCGATTTCTTATCTTCAATGGTTTCATCATATTGTTTTAAATCCAACTTCACCTGGTCGAATTTCTTGCCCCCAACTTTAGAGGCGCTATCCGCATTAATTGGCGCATAAAAGAACATCAATAGTGGAAGAAGAAACTTCATGCCACAGTTCTACCATTCAGAACTCGCATTATCACCATGCGACGCCCCCATACTAACTGAGAATAAATAATGGCAGCTGTGATCTTTATTGCATCGTAAAATTAAGACCTTAGGCAACATACTTCATTCAAAAGCTGTAATACATAACAATCGTAAATGGAGGTTAGGCCAGATGAAAAAAGAAATTCAAAAGCAAAATTCACACAAGGTTGCAACTTTGGAGACAACGCAATTCATGAAGTATTTGGGCGGGGTGGAAACTAAAACTCTAAATACTCTGGGCAAGGCCTCCATTGTAGGAATTTACACTTTAGCAGTTGTTTTGAGCACGGCCTTTTATTTCAAATATAAAGCCCACGAACAGGTGAACAAAGACCTCCGAAGCGAAATACTTGCTTTAAAGACAGGTCAAAAAGAGCTTCATCAGGCCCTGGCAAATAGTAGCGACATCGCAAGCATGCACAGGTCTGCCACAAGGGTGCCAGTGGACATTGAAACAAGAATTCTCAATCAGATAAACAAGAAACTGGACGCCACAGACTCCTACACTTCAAAAAAGATTGAGGATCAAAAACAAGAAATTTACAATCTCAAACAAAAGATAAAGGACTTGTTGCTTTTAACTCAATCCTCACCAAAAACGTTTAAAGACCAAAAAACAATGAAATACTCTCGAGAGAACTATGACATTCTCTACTATGAGCACAGACAGGTTTTAAAAAGATTAAAAGAGAAGCATACAGATGTAGAGCAGGCCTACATGAACCTGTATGATATGAGCCAAGATGAACATCAAGCGGAGTTTGAAAAGCTTAAAGATCGAAATAAGCTAGAGTATTATTCAGAGAAAAGAAAATTGGAAAAAGTTAGATCTCAATTTAGAAAGAAGAAGTTTTTAGTTATCGCGGAAAACAATTAAGTTGCTAGGGAATACACATGCTATTTGGCGGGTTGTCGGAAGAAGAAGTCTTTAAAATTGAAAAGATACTAGAAGAGCAAGGAATTTCATATCAAACAGGCGTAGACCAGCAAATGCTTGATAGAAACCAACAAAACTTAAGCTCTTTCGCTCGTGTTCACACTAGAGTTGGAGACCCTATAAGCAACCACATTTTAAGTATCGAAATTCAGGAAGAGGACTTCGTATCAATGAATGAAGATACAAAAGAAAAGCTTCTTGTATTTGGAATAACAAACGAATACCCAAGCGATAAAGACTTCGCCTCCCCTCAAGAAATGATAGCTCCCAAACCTGTTAGTTTTGAGAGTGGGAGTATTTGGTTAAGAATCTTAGGCATCTTTGCTGGAGCAATACTTTTTTCTTATTTAGTTTTAAAATTCGGCAAGCTTTAAGACTCTAAGTTACTAGAATCCTATACATTCCTTAAGGTTAAGCAATTTGCCCAATGTACATTTTTCACACTGCCTCCCCTAGGCCACAGAATCAGTGGTAAATGCCAGCATGATGAAGTTTTCTATCTCTAAGATAATAACCGCCCTTCAGTTCATGGTAGCACTTCCCTGTGCTGCGGTATCACTATTTCCAGAAGATGGCTCCCAGGCCATAGGTAAGTGGTATTACTCAGAAAAAGAAATTCGCTACCTATACGAAGATGATAAAGAGTGGGAAGGAGTACTTAACGCCTTTGAATCAGAGGGGATTCAACCAATCAATTCTAGGATGGGGAGCTTCTTTCAAGACCTAGCTTTCTTCGATACAGAAGGTAGACTCATTCTACAACACTTTCCCAAAAGACAGTCCGGCGACGCTTACGAATACAGAGAATACTTCGGTGGTTTTACCCAGGAAGTCTACATGCCTTGGGATTGGGATCATGAAGAGGAAGTAAATCTTCTCACAAAAGAGTCTTCAAAAAAACTTGGACTAGAATCAATTCAGCTAAAATATGCATTCATAGAGGGTGGAGCTACCATAACTGGCAAGTTTAAAAATGGTGATGACTATCTACTGATAAACGAGAGCTCACTCATTAGCATTCATAAATACTACAAAGATAAAATTTCAGAAGACATAACGAAGGAAGAAGTTCTAAGACTTCTAGAGCAAGATTTCAGTCTAAGACCAGGAAACTTTATAGTACTAAACGGGACTTCCTCCCACCACTTGGATACTTTTATTAAGGCCCTACCAGGAGGCAGGATTCTCGTTGACTCTCCTGATATAAAGATTTCGCTTCTAAAAGATTTAATGTCTAAAACTAATAATCCTGAAATAGGAAAGTACCTTAAGGGCGAGCAAGAATTAATAAATCAAGATCACTACGACTATAAAGTTATTAGAAGAGCGAAAAAACAGCTTGATGAAAGATTCGAAGTTATAGATGTTGCCGGAGTCTTCAGCAGGGTAACACCTATCAATGGCCATGATCAAAGAGTAACTGATGTTAACTTCTTTAACGGTGTTTCAGGCTCCAATGAGTCTGGGGGTTATTTTATTACCAACAAAGCTAAGGTCGCTCCAGAGCTCGAAAAGGCATGGAAGGAGCAACTTAAAAGCAAGGGAGTACCTTTTGACAGGTACCACTTTGTGGGTAGGTACAAAGGAGCTGCTGGCCTAGATTGCATGGGAAGTCCCTCCCCTTAACTGATTAAAGGTTATTCACATTCTTTTCCAACTCTTGCTGAAACTGGCCAATATGCAGCCCATCCAACAAGGCATGGTGCGCGTGCACAGCAATGGGCATTCTCACACTGCTTCCATCTTTAACTATCTTGCCACAGGCGATTTTGGGAACTGAATCTTCAAATTCAAAATGTCTAGCGTGTGATATAGATGTGAAGTTTACCCAAGGTATCGCAGTAAAGTGGATGGTATCAAGCTTGTTATCAGAGGGGTTGAAATCCCTCGAGCTTTTGACTCTATCGATTTCGGCCAATGCTAGCTCTTTAAACTTTGAATAATCTTGATGATACTCAATATATGAAAAGCCGAAAGTCTTATCATCCCGAGCAATGGTCGCTGAAACGCCAACTTTTTGAAATACTAAAACGTCGTCTCCATCAATGCGATGACGAAACTCTTCAATTTCATTTATTGATTTTAAAATACAGTACAAATAGCTAAGAAAAAGAGATTCTCCCCTTTCTTTAGATCTATTATATAGCGCCGTGATATCAACATTGAATGTGAGACCAAAAAAAGGCTCAGAGAACTTTCTATAAAAGTCAAAGTGCTTCTTTCTGCTCCAGTTCAACTGATCAAGTTTGCAATAGTTCATTGGCAATTCTCTTCATGTAATATTGAATTTCCCCAACCATAAGCGATTTAGACTTAAAATTAAAGAGAGAAACTAACCTTTGAGGACGCGGTTGAGTCCCTTAATAATTTCCTCAATATTCTGCGCCTCACCACCCAGCTCCTTAGCAATTGAGCTTGCCTTGGAAGCGTTTTCTAAATTGGATTTTGCAATGCCATCAAGACTTCTTACTGCCTCATTAACTTCAGACACACCCAAAGACTGTTCTTGTGAGGCCTCGGATATGGATTTTACTCTGAGATTAACATTGCTTACATTGTCGTTGATCTTAGTAAGCGTCTCTTTGTTATTCGCCGCGACCTCCATTCCCGTTCTCACTTTAGACTCTGTAATGTTTAAAATTTCTTTGGTATCTGATTTTGCCTCTTTAACTATTGACTCAATATGAGAGATGCTAGACTCAAGTAGTTTCGATATTTCTTCAGCAGAGGTTCCGGACATTGTTGCCAAGTTTCCAACCTCTTCGGCAACAACCGCAAAACCTTTGCCTTGCTCCCCTGCTCTTGCGGCCTCCACAGAAGCGTTGAAAGAAAGAAGCTTGGTCTGAAACACAATATCATTTATAACTTTAGTTTTCTCTTCTATACTTTTAATATAGCCTAAAATTTCTTCAGTTCTGCGAGTATTGTTTTCCATTTTATGAGAAACCTCTTTATTTCCCTCTGAAATATCATTCACAGCATTTGTCATTTCCTCAACCACCCTCATACCTTTAGCCACAACTTCAGATGTGTTGGTGGTATACTCTTCACTCTCCTTTGAATGCTCAACATTACGCTCAATCATGGCATTAATCTCCTCCATGGATGCCGAAGTTTCATCCAAAGAAGCACTCAGCTCATTTGTGGATTTTGATAGAGTTTCAGAGGTTGCCACCATTCCATTTGAATAGTTGCTAAGGCTTTCCCCAGAAGCTCTCAACTCACTTTGAAGAGATACAAGAGGATTTACAATCATTTTTCTCACAAAGAAAACAGCTACAACTAGTGTTAAAAGTATGCCTAATCCCATAACTATCAAGTTGTTTTTAACAAACTTAGAGATAAGCGCGTCTATGTCATTGGTGTAAACTCCTGCTCCAATAAAGTAAGGTGAGGCACCAATTCTTTTTGCATAAGCAAGCTTAGTCACTAATTTGTTTTCATCTTCCTTAGACGGCCAGAGATAATCAAACACACCTTCACCTGCATCTGATTTGACGAGTTTAATAAACTCCTGAAGAATAAACTTGCCATTTTTATCTTTTAAATTGTAGAGATCTTTGCCTATTAGTGATTCCTTGATGTGGGATAGAGTGATCCCATTGAAGTCATAGATAAAGAAATAGTTGGTGCCATCCTCAAACCTGACATTGGCAAAGTCATCCCTTATCTTTCTTTTGAATTCAGAACTGTTTTCCGATAACTTGTAAGTCTTTAAGGCCTTCGTTGAGGCAAGGTTTACCAGCTCCCTCAATTGAGTTCTCTTTTGAGTAGTGAGCTCCTCTTTATAGCTTTTATATGTGTAATAGCCTATGCACAGACCAAGCAGTAAAACTGGAACCGCTGTAAGCAAACCAACCTTAGCTGTTAAATTTAACTTCATGATACAAACTCCCTTCTCTAAAAGCTATACTTTGCCGAAAACATATACCTAGAGCCTCTTGCTCCATCACTCTCGCCCAAAGCTTTAGTGGCCTCATATCTGGTAACGTCCGCCTGCGCCCATTCAAAGCCATATGAAATATTCTTGCTTCTTTGTTTAATAATATTCGCCCTTATGGTGGACACTTTTTTCACACTTGAAGCAACAAATGTTTCTTGCACTCCCACTCCGTAGTCAAAGTTGAATCTCCAAGTATTAGTCAGGAGCTGCCTAACCCCCAAGTGCCATTGATTTGTTTCCGTTGCCTCTAATGTATTTTCAGAGGTTGTAAACACAGCATCTTTTTGAGTGGTAAATGATCCATAACGTCCAAGGTTTCCGCCAGAGTAAGCAAATTTAAAACTACTCCCAACACCATATCTTAGCTCCCCTCCAAAAGTGTAAGCGACACCTGTATCTTTACTCTCAGTAGAGTCTTCTGCCGAATGCGTTCTGTGCATAATGGCCATAGCAACACTGCCATAATCACCGACATGAGAAACTTTTCCAATAAAGTCAGGGGTGGAATCTTGGTCGGCGGCTGCCGATGACAAACTCGCCCCCTCACCCTGGCCATAAGTTGTTTCCGCATTCTCTACAGACAGATCAAGTCGGTATTTATCAAAGTTTTTGGTAAACCTTATTCCAGGCTGTCTTACAAACACTTGTCCTGCGAACCCACCAAAGTCCAACTGTTCACTAAGAGAACTAAGAATCATAAAGTTCGACCAGGATTGTCCAAACAACCAATCGCCGTCTTTAAAGTAGGCGTGTCTTAATCTTGGGTTAAACGAGTTTGAGATGTTTTCATCGCCAGTTGCTGACAAATAAAAATCCATTTCAATATAAGAACTGGTGTTGCCTTTTTGAGTGCCAAATCCAAAACGAGATTCAAGAACTTGAAATCCACTCCTGGTGCCAGCATCATCATTTACAATGGCGACAGGTACAGTAAGCGAGCGATTTATGGCTGATGCGCTTCCATCACCTTGGACTTGAACGTAGTCCAATTTGACATAGCCTTTTAAAAACATGTCCACATCCGCGGCCTTCCAATTGGCCGCGCTGGCACTATTCACGCCAAGCACCGTGACCAGTAAGCTTTTTACTACTCTATTCATTACTACTCCTAAGTTAACTTGGAGTAGTTCGGCTTGAATTAATTTTTCTTAACATTATGTGAAGTGAAAATAATAAAGATACCTGATCGAGGTATTTAAAAATCGTTTGGTCTGATATTCCTTCAGACCAAACGAGTGGGATAATTAAATCTTCTTATAGTGATAAACGGGATAATCTCCCGCTCCATCGCAAGAATACTTTGTGATTGTGTCAGGGTTAAATATCTGGACTCTATTGCCGTTTACTCTGTAGTTAAACACACCATACTCTTCCACTCCAAAAAGCTTTCTCTTTAGGATGGCCGTCCACATGGCGTTATTGCACTTTGCACTGATATTTGGCAGCTCACCTTCGTATTTTCCTTCTTGAGTGTAAACATAGCTCCCTCTATTAACTTGAGAGCAGTTTAGTTTGAAAGGGGCCCAGCTTCCAGACTTGGCCACAGCTGTCATGACCATTTCTGAAGCTTTTACATCTAAGAAAATTCCATAGACCATAAATTTTCCACCAAGCTTCATTACCTTGCCGGTCTTGCATTGGATTTTTTCGGCCTTGTATTTACCCAATGGGATTTGCGCCATTGCTGAACTAATTACCAGGACTGCAGCTAAAAGTGTTTTCATACATCCTCCTAAAGAGTGTTTACCTTGTATTTGAAAGTAAGTTTATAATCCTCACGAGTTTCATTTAAAAATGAACCATGTCTTCTGTATTCTTTATTGCCTAAATTGTCTATTCTAAGACCGACTTCAAAGTTATCACCTATGTCTTTCTTGCCATAAATATTATGAATGAAGTAAGCAGGGGTTTTCTCTGTTCTTTGAAGAGTCTCGGGGTTAGTTCTATTTTGCTCTTGGGCCTGGATGCCAAAGTACCCGAACTGCGCTCGATACTTGTCTAAATAAACATTAAAGCTATATGTATATTGATCTGCAGGAAGATCCTCTAGAAAAAGATTTTCGGTTTCATTCTTGCCCCTCACCTGAGCATATGAAACCTTCCACTCATAAATATCGTAGTTCAAACCAAGCTCGGCCTCTCCACCGTAAAGAGTAACCTCAGGAATATTTATAAATTGGCTGGTGCCATCCTCATCATCCATGATTGAGCGGTCTATTCGTTCAAGCTTAATGTAGTTATCTATTTTGTTCTCATAAATGGATGCTTTGAAGTTCAAACTTCCTGTGTAATCAAACAGATACTTCTTAGTAGATACGCCAATTTCATTATTTGAAGAGACTTCATGCTCCAGGTCCAAATTAGGTATGAAGTTGTTTGCTCTTGCCAGCCACTCCGCTGGGCTGTGCTCTCCTGACGGGTAGACCTGTTCGACACGTGGAGAATTGAATCCTTCGGAGTAAGAGGCATAAAGATAAGATTCTTTGGAAAAGGAGTATTTAAGCTTTAGCTTTTTAGAAAGGTCCTGGGCCGATCTATAAGCATTATCCTCTCCACTGGTTTGTAGGTTGTAGTAATTTAGCCTTACTCCTGGGGTAGCTTTTAAACTTTTATAATTTATATCTCTTTCAATAAAGCTGCTAAGGTAGACGCTTTTTGCTTTTGGATAGGATGTGATCTCACTTCCCTCTTTTTCAGAGTCTAATGAATCTTGAAAGCCTTCAGCGCCAAAGCGGTAAAGTCCAAAGTTTTTATTGAAATTAACTCCAACAGTATCAATTTCTCTAATCTCTCGAGTTTTATTTTCTCGCTCAGTTTTATCTGTTTTAAATTGGTTAAAATATACGTTCGCTGTCTGCCCTTTAATCTGATGCTTTAAGATAGTGGTGTTTTTCTCCATTAAGCTATCGGCCATAAGGGACTGAATAGAGTCTGGGGGATTCAATGAAGGGTCCAAAGGGTTGTCATCTTCTCTTCTAAAAAACTCATGAGAAACGGTCCAATTGCCACTTTTTAACTTTATAAGACCAATAAAATCTTCATAGCTAGAATTATTAAGGGTTTCACCGTTATTCAATTCTATATCGCCGGTCTGCTGCGAAGTAAGGCTGATAAAGCCAGAGTATTTGGAGGTCTTAAACACATTTTTTGCGTTGTAAGTGCTTCCAGAGTTTGCGCTATTGCTTTGGAACTTGAACTCACCACCGACCTTTTTATTCTTCCTTAAAAAATCCTCAGGGTCCTTTGTTACAAATTGAATTCCTCCGCCCAAGGAATTGCCTTTTGAGAAATCAGCTGAGTTTTCATAGATTTGCACGGCCTTCAGGTTTTCTAGATCCACAGGGATCATTGAAGTGTGCTCTCCTCTAAAGTTTTGTCTTACTCCATCGACTGCGACAAAAATTTTAGAAGTGTCCAGGCCTCTTACTCGAATAGATTCACTTGAATTCCTAGGACCTCTGGCAGTAGTGGCGCTTGGGGCCTGTCTTAAAATATCATCCACACTGGAGGGAGCTGCATTATCAAGCTCGCTCTCCCCAATTGAAAAAACATGATCACCATCCAATTCAAGGACTTGAGCATCTTCCGAATTGGAGGTTTCAGAGTGAACCACCTTCTCTAAACGAAATTGTCCCCAGGCATCACTGAGGGTGAAAATAGCTGTAATTATTATAAAAAATCGCACGATTTTTCCCTATCATAATTATCGGGAAAAAATGTCATAAAAATGTAGCCAAGAGCTCATTCGAATACCATTTCCAGGGTCATTGTAATTTCTTCAAGCCCAAGTTTTGTAGGAATGGCCGGGACCTCTTTAATGCGTCGAATAGTCTCAATGGCAGACTCATCTAGAAGTTTCTTGCCGGAAGACTTTATTATTATAACCTCTTTGAGCCTGTTAGGGTACTTGACTTTAAAGCTAAGTATGGACGTCCCTTTAAGATTTAACCTGCTGGCAATTGGACTTTTAAACTTATTGTCCAGAATAAGCTCCCGAATATCACTTAAATACTTAGAAAGAATGGAATCATCCCCACTTTCTTTTGTCTTTTTGGAGTGGTCGTTTACCCGAGATTTCCCTTTTGTGCCCTTCGCTGGTTCATTGGCCCTCCTATTCCCAAGCTTGGAAACCCGTTTAACTTTTTGCTGAACGACCAATCTCGCCTTAATTGAACTCATGGCACTCTTTTTGGAATAATTAGCTGGGTTTAACCTTGTAAGGATACTCACACGGTCCATACCAAATAAAACCAACAAGTGAACTAGACAAGAAATGAGAAGAAAGAATAAAAATTTTAACACCCCTTCATAATACACTGGTAAGCCCACTACGTATAGTTCAGAGAAACTGAAGGGCCACCTGCTAAAATCGAAAATTTTTCCGAGGACTTAAAAATCTTTTTAAATTTTAAGCTCAAAAGGGGTTAAATTCGACAAGATAGATATGTCACGCTTTGTATCTATCCTACTATTATTACTATCCTTCCCCCTAAAGGCCGAGGTTCCCAAAGGTTGGAATTTGGTAAGAAGTGACTTAGGTGTTGAGGTTTGGCTTAAAGAATCAAATCACAATATCACTGCATCCATTGAAATTGAAAAGGCCAAAAATCAATTAACCTGGAGCTCTGTGAACAACACAGAGTATTTTAAGACTTTGACCAAATCTAAGAAAAAACAGCTTAGCCTAATAGGTATCCGAAATTGGAAATCGTCCGACTACAGATGGGTGGAGGGACCAAAATCAAAACAGCTTATAGTGAGAGGTAGCTATACAGATCCCTCCAATAGAAAAATTCATTTTCTAGAGGTTCATACCTTCTTCACCACATTCAATAAACGAGTCTTGCATACTTGGCCCACCGACTCCAAGGAGTCTGCGGAAATAGTGGAGTACCTTAATAAAAAAGAGTTGGACGATGACTAAATTCAATGTCTTCATTCTAAGTATTCAATTTTTCTTTTTCAGCTCATTTTCCCATGCTCAAAGCTCTTTTCTCACAGACCCAACAGTAAGGCCGACCGTAGACGCTTATCAAGCCATTTGTGGGCCTCAACTTCCTATGGACTACCAAGCACCAGAAGAGTTGAAGAACCTATGCAGGGTCGTAAGTAAAAGTGAGCTCTGCAAAGAGGTGGCAAAGGAAAACCTTATAAACTGCCACTCCTTTGGCGAGTGGAAGAAGTTGAATATATGGGACTTTTTTCAAGGTTGCGCTTCGGGAGTTTTTAACTCAATAGAAGAAATCTTAAGCTTCACATGGGAAGCAATGCAATGGGTATGGAGTCATTCCACCTCCAAAGAAACAAGACAAGAAAGCCTAGGTCAAGCGAAAGAATATTCAAAGATGGCCAAGCTCTACCTTCATACAGAATACGAAAAAGCTTACCAAACATCCTCTGATCCTTTTAAAAGTATCAAGGCCTTGAAGAAGATAGCCCAAAGCCTTGGAAGAATGCTGATGGACTCTATCATGGACATGGCCAGTAAAGAGTATCACCAACTAGGTTGTTTAAACTACAAGGCAAAATCAGAGACAATTTGCCAACTAGTGGGAAGTATCTTTCTTCCACCCGCAGGCGCTTTGATGTTGCTAAAGCATGGCCCTCAGGCAGTGAAAAAGATCAAGTCTGTTTCAGAAGAACTTATTTCCCTGAAAAAACTAAAACATCTTTCAGCAGAGGAAAAGAAAATTGCCAAGCTCCTGAATAAGAAACCAAAGAAACTTAAGGGGCTACAGGGAGCAAGCGGCAATGACTATGTCACAAAGGACATGAAGGTCGACTACCATGGCGAAGAAGATGGAAAAGTCTTTCACATGAAGGTCCAGTACTTTAGTGATGCTGAAAGAGAGAATGCAAAAGTTTTTGTTAAGGATGGAAAGTTGGTTACCAAAGATGGTGTGCCTCTCTCGCAAGAGATGATTGGCATATATGTGATGGATGAAATGGGAGGAATCTATGTCTTGCCAGAAAGTGTTATTGGAAGAATTCATCATTCTACTTTATTGGCCGGTCGTCCTGTTGCGGCAGCAGGCCACATGCGAATAGTTGACGGCAAGATCACTTACATTGACAATAGGTCGGGCCACTACCAACCAAGCCCCGATATGCTTCAACAGGTTATTAAGGAGTTGAAATTAAGAGGGGCAGACACTCAAGATGCTGACTTTAAACTAATGAACACAGGTGATTAAGTGGAAAAACGAATTCAATTTTTAAGGGTTTTTCTTTATCACTTTCTAAACCTTGATGAAGTGACACCTAATTTCCCCACCTTCTTTATTAATTACATGGAAAGCAACTACTCTCTTGAAGAACGAAAAGAAATTTTATCGTCATTGACCTGGGCCTTAAATCAGAAAGATTTAAACTTTCCCGACCTATTAAGAGGGATTACCATTTCGAATGTGCAAATAAAATTAGAGATTGAAAAAGTCTTACAGCTTGCACAGCCTTAACTAAATAAAGTTACATAAGTGCTCTTAAAAACTCAGAGTACGCCACAGGTGGCACACCGTCGCAAATAAAAGGTCAAAACGCCCACATTCCTATGCGACTTTTCCCAATATCACTTCCAGAAATGATTATAAAAAAACCAACTCACTGAAATAAGGGTATAACATACTCACTGTCCGCCTGGTGAGTTATAATTAAGTATGAACTTTTATAACTGTAACCAAGGGAGACTCCATGAAAACTAAAAGCAAAATAGTTCTTCTATGCTTTATGCTTTTTTTAACTATTGGTTGTGGACTGAATTTCGATATGGAAGAAGAACCTTTCACTGCAAAGTTAACGCCTAAAGCTGACACCTTTCTCAATGGGAATAGCGATATAAACGTAAGTAAAACCAAATTAAACTTATACACTTGGCCAGATTATACAAGAGCGAACACGATAGTCATGCAATTCGAGCTTCCTGAATTAAAGGGAAGAGTAGTGAAAAAGGCCAAGTTAAACTTGTACCTCACGGAGGCCACACACACCTGGTGCAGTGACCCTGCACCAGAAGCATACAGAGTCCAAGTCAACAAACTAATAAACTTTAAACCAGACCTCTCTGTCGCAAGCGGGGAAACTTATGATGGAGTGAATTCTTGGACAGCATGCACCTTTTGCAATAATACAACCTACTCTATTGCCGACAACGATGTTGATGGTCCTTATGACATTCAAATTTTGGATCAAAACCTTGGGTGGAAAGAGTGGGATGTCACAGATATGGTTCAAGAATGGGCAGATGCTCCTAGTTCAAACTTTGGCCTGGCACTTTTCTCGGATGAAACAAAAACAAAAAACTGTCAGAGAATTTTTGCAAGTTCGGAGCACGCAGACCAAGGAAAACGTCCATATTTAACAATCCAAGTTGAATAAAGTGAACAAGGCAATCTACCAATACCCTGAGGAGGTTGCCAATGATTTTTAGCCCTATATTGACTGAACCAGCATGCCACCAACACTCAAACTATAAATACCAAGCAATACCCCTAAAGATATTCTGTCTACCTTGATAATTTTATCACGAAGGTGCTCACCTTTTTCAAGCTTCCATGATCCCATCATTACAACAGCAAGCCCCAGTATTATGAACATGTACGTGGCAATGTAAATCTTGTCCATGAGAATGAGATAAGCAACCTCAGGAAGGTCATTGTTTAAGGTGATCTGAAGAGCGACAACAGTCAACAAGGCCGTAATCCCAACCCCTACTCTTGCATCAATATATTTAGGGTGAAATAAAAACATTAAACAAGCACAGAAGACAATGCAAAAGATCGGAAGAACAAGTTTAATTAGGTAGGCAAAGATAGGCCTTTCAATCGGAACTGAAATGACAACCTTTGAATAGTTTGTTCTGTCCTTAATGGTTCGAGTGTCCCCAAAATCAGTATTATATTCTTGATTCACAAGTTCGATCTTTGGACTTTTTATCTCAAAGCCTGGAAGCTTCACGTCTGAGTCCATGCCCACTTTTCCATCATCCAGAACATACTTTGAACCTTCAGAAATATCATTGGCGGAGTCCTCAAAACTCACAACCAACCTTTGTTTATCAAAAGGATAGTCTGCAAGATTGAATTTCTCTGAAAATCTACCTTGAATCCTTACCACCTGATATAAAGTTCCATCAGGCAGAACTTCAGGTTTATCATAAGTATTGGTAACCATATGCCCCCAAAGCTCTGAGGGGTTCATGAACTCAAAACTCTCAGCGGGGTTTAAGGACTTGTCCTTCCACTTAAACCATATATACAGATCCATGGCATAGCTATGAGACTCAAGCTCAAGCTCTTGAATATCATTAATATAGGCACCCACCCTTACATTGGAAAAAGCAAGACATGAGTAAAGAGCAAGAGCAGCTAATAAGATTTTTTTCATTAAGTTCTCATTTTTATAAAGTTAGGCCTTGCGATTGTATGTATCTTTCTGTGTTCAGAAAAGAGTTTTGCAATATTTACAAGGAGTTAAACCAACCCAAGAAGCCTCACAGTCCAACCTTGTGCGAATAAAATAGAGAGACTCTATTGACCGAGATTCATTGTGAGAGTATGTTCTTTCCCTTAAACTATAATGAGGCAGAACCATGGCAAACATTAGACAGAAATCCATTCAAGAACTTGAAAGCTGGAACTTGAAAGAGCTTCGAAAGCTTAGAATTTCCGTAAAGAACAGAATTCAAAGCCTTGAATTCTCAAAAAAGCCGAAAGAATTGCCAAGCTCCCACCCACTTTCACAAATGGGTGTTGAAGAATGCAAAAACCTTCTTCAGAAAGTACAAAAAGCCGAAAGAGACTTAGTTAAGTAAGCCCCTTTCAATTTAAGCAGATTCTAACATTACCCACTATCCAAGGCCTAACTATCGCTTAGGGCCGATGGATATAGTTCAACCTGATATTTAAAATATTTTTCTACGCGAAGGTGGAGGAAAATATGAAAAATATCTTTTTGCTTGGTTCAGATGACTTCAACCTTGAACTTTTAAAAGAGCTAGACCAAGAGGGCGAGCTTAAGTTTCACAAACTTTACGACTACGAATTTGCAAAAGAGCAAGAATTGATACCAATCCAAGAGCTGCACCTTGGTGGAGTAAAAAGACTTCGAGACTTTGAGGGTTCAGTAGACGCTATCGTTGGAATTTGGGACTTCCCTATAAGCACGATGTTACCTCTACTTAGGGCCCCTTTTAACCTTCCATCCCCAAGCCTTGACGCTGTATTGAAGTGTGAGCATAAATATTGGTCTAGGATTGAGCAAAAGAAGATAATTCCTCGACATATCCCCGAGTTTTGCGCAATTGATCCGTTCTCTGAAGATTACAAATCTCAAATAAAGGTTAAATACCCATACTGGTTAAAACCTGTAAAATCTGTTGCTTCTCATCTTGGATTTAAAATTTCCAACGAGCGGGATCTGGAACATGCAATTCAAGAAATAAGAGAAAAACTCCCCCGTTTCTCACGTCCTTTCAATTACCTCCTTCAATTTGCAAACATGCCAAAAGAAGTTGAGAAGATCGATGGCAACTACTGTCTTGTGGAAAGCATCATATCAGAAGGAGAGCAGTGCACCTTGGAAGGCTATGTATCAAAGGGAGAGGTTTTCACCTATGGTGTAATTGATTCCAAGAGGGAGGGCAAACACCGCTCCAGCCTCACAAGCTATAGGTATCCCTCAGTGCTTCCCACTGAAGTTCAAACTCGAATGAAAAAATTAACTCAAAAGTTTTTTAATCAAATCAAGTATGACCAGGGCGCATTTAATATTGAGTTTTTCTGGAACCGTAAAAGTGATGAGATATTCCTTTTAGAGGCAAACACTCGAATATCAAAATCTCATAGTCCTCTTTTTAAAGCTGTGGATGGAGAATACCACAATAGGATAATGGTGGACTTAAGTCTTGGCCGGCGAATTAGCTTTCCCCACAGAAAAGGCAAGCACAAGGTGGCGGCCAAGTTTATGTGGAGGGCATACGAGGATGCTTTTGTGGAAGAGCTTCCAACCCAGTCACAGATAGAGGAGTTGGAACTCGAGCATCATGCAAAAATTATTTTAACTGTTAAAAAAGGACTAAGCCTTTCTGATCTAGTCGAACAAGATAGCTACAGTTTCGAGCTTGCAAATATCTTTATTGGCGGTGATACCTTTGACCAGTTGGAGCAAAGCTATCAATCAATAATTAAAAAGCTGAGCGCTCATTTACGCTTTGTGAAGAAAAGGATTTCATCATGGAATACACAAACCACCTCCCCTTCACAGTCCGTCATATAGAAAATACATGGATAACTATGAATGACGGCGTTCGGTTGGCCGCTCGAATTTGGCTGCCGGAAAACGCGGAAAATCAACCGGTACCCGCTATATTGGAATACATCCCCTATAGAAAAAGGGATGGTGTCAGGCAAAGAGATGACATTATGAATCCTTATATCGCAGGCCATGGCTACGCGTGTGTCCGGGTCGATATAAGAGGCAGTGGCGATTCCGAAGGTATTCTCCATGACGAATATCTTCAGCAAGAACTTGATGATGGAGTTTCCATTATTGAGTGGCTTGCTGAGCAAGTTTGGTGCGACGGCAATGTGGGTATGATAGGAATTTCTTGGGGGGGATTCAATGGACTTCAAATTGCCCACATGCAACCACCAAACCTTAAGGCCGTAATCAGCGCATGTTCAACAGATGATCGCTATGCGGATGATGTTCACTATATGGGTGGCTGTCTTCTTGGAGACAATCTCTCATGGGCGTCCACGATGTTTTCTTACAACTCCCTTCCCCCTGACCCTGAAATTGTTGGCAGCAAGTGGAGAAAGATGTGGAAACACAGGCTAGAGGCCTGCGACTTGTGGCTAGAGAAGTGGCTTAAACACCAACATAGAGATGAATATTGGAAGCATGGATCTATTTGTGAAGATTTCACAAAAATAAATATTCCGGTCATGGCCGTAAGTGGTTGGGCCGACGGCTATTCCAACGCAGTGTTCAGATTATTGGAAAATCTGGATGTTCCTAGACTAGGTCTTATCGGCCCTTGGAGTCATATGTACCCTCACTTGGGAGTCCCGGGGCCAGCGATTGGTTTTTTACAAGAATGTTTGCGCTGGTGGGACAAGTGGCTCAAAGGAAGAGAGACCGGTATTATGGACGAGCCAATGCTCAGAGTTTGGATGCTTGAAAGCATGCCTCCCTCAACCTTCTACCATCAGCGTTTTGGACAATGGGCAAGTGAAGAAAAATGGCCGCCAGAGGAAAAAACACATTTGGAGTATCAACTTCAAGAGTTTCAACTTGTGCCTAAGGATCAAGCTGTGGGACAGCATGAAATAGCCTTGCAATCTCCACTCAGCAATGGCCTTTTGGCTGGAAAGTGGTGTTCATATAGTGCGACACCGGATTTACCCCACGATCAAAGAGAAGAAGATGGTGGAGCAATCGTTTTTAATGGTCCACCTCTTGAGGAATCAGTTCAAATACTTGGCGCACCCGAGGTTGAATTGGAACTTGCAGCAAATCGTCCAGTCGCCATGGTGGCCGTGAGGCTTTCAGATATGCGTCCTGACAATAAAGTCACCCGGGTGACATATGGAATACTCAATCTCACCCACAGAGAAGGACATGAGGAACCAAAAGAGCTGGAGCCCGGCAAGTTCTACAAAGTAAAAATTCAATTAAACGGGATCGCTCAGAACTTCCCTAAGGGGCACAGAATAAGGATTGCAATTTCATCCTCCTACTTCCCCCTCGCCTGGCCTGCTCCAGAGTCAACTCAACTAAGAATAAAGACCAAAGGCTGTGGTCTCACTCTTCCTGTTCATAAACCAAAAATTGAAAAGATTTACTTTGAACGTCCTGAGGGAGCGGCTCCGGGTAAAGTTATTCAAGAGAAAGAGGGACAACACAACTGGTTTGTCAAAAGAGACTTGGCCAAAGACCAGGCCATGCTGGAGGTGGTGGATGACCATGGTGTTTATCAGATCGAAGATATCAAAACAAAAGTTCTTAGAAAGTGCAGAGAGTATTACTCCTACAAGGGTGACAACTTTCAATCCGCTAAAGGCGAGACATGTTGGGAGCGGGGTTTTGAAAGAAAGGACTGGTGTGTAAGAACAGTAACCAAAACAGTGCTTACATGTGATAAAAATTATTTTTACATCAACGCTGAGCTTGATGCTTATGAAAAAGAGCGAAGAGTCTTTTCAAGAAATTTCACAAAAAAAATAAAAAGAAACCTCGTTTAAGAAGTAGAGTGCGCCTTCACAAATCTTAGACAAAAAAGACGTGTGAACCTCAAAGAGTTAAAATCTACTCATGAAGGTTTTAATTCCTCTTCCAAGAAAAGACTTTGACCCAAGCGAGGTTGTAATACCTTGGAGCATCCTTCGAACGGGGTGTCAGATTGTCTTTGCAACTCCAGACGGGGTTAGATCGGTGCCAGACAGACATACCTTAACAGGGGAAGGCCTAGGGATTCTTACTCCAGTGCTTAGAGCAGATAAAAGAATTCAACACGCTCTCAAAGAAATGATGGACACTCATTACTTTCACCATCCGATAACCTATGAAGAGGCGCTCAATTCAGAATTCGATGGAATCATTCTTCCCGGAGGACACGCTGGCGGCATTAAAGAGTACCTTGATTCCGAGATCTTACAAAAAATAATTTCCAATCATATGGAGAAGAGAAGGCCAATAGGAGCGATTTGCCAAGCGGTTCTTTTGCTTGCTCGAAGTAAGGGTTCAAAGTCTGTCTCTGTCATTCACAACAAGAAAGTCACTGCCCTGCCAAAGATTGCAGAAAAAATCACTAATAAACTAATCAATAAAAGCTTTGTAAAAGATTTCAAGTCCCCAATAAAATCTAGTATTGAGGATGAAGTTAAAAGTGTTTTAGAAAATGAAAAACAACAATTTAGCCCAGGCCCTCCCCTCTTGGTTAAGGACTCGCTTTCTAGACTGTGGGCCGGACATGTGGTGAGAGACGAGAACTTAGTTACAGCGAGATGGGCGGGTGATGCCCATCGCTTTGCAATGGAATTTAAAGAAATGCTTTTATAGAAGTCTAATCAATATCAGCTTGTGGATAAATGAACCCTCTTTTCTTCAATTCCCTTTTATTCAATCTTTCAACTGTAGCTAAATGAATGATTGCTTCACCCAGCGTTACAAGAGGCAGGTTGTTAACACCGATTACAATGCCATCCTCAGGCGTTGTAACTTCTATTTCGACATCTCCCAGCAGGTCTAAAATTAGAGCAACGGTCTGACCTTTCTTTACATAACTTCCAAGTTTGACAGACATTCGGACCGTGCCGCTATTAGGCGCTCTTAGCCAAAAGCTATCTTGCGCAACTATTGAGTCATACTTGGTAGTTTCAACTTTTTCTTCATCGATCATGCCGATATTGCTCATAGCGGCCAGCGTTCCCCGCACTCCCATGGAGATAACATCATTTTCAAAACGAAGGGCCTGACCACCTTCAAATAGAAGAATGTTTACCTTCTTCTTTCTTGCAGCTTCCCTTAAAGAGCCATCCCTCATATGAGAATCAATCATAATTGGAGCATTGAATGAAGTAGCAAAATCTTTTGTGGCCTGATTGTCTAGTGATGCTCTAATTTGCGGAAAGTTTGATCTATGGATTGCTCCTGTATGAAAATCAATCCCATGGGTGCACTTGCTGACTATTTCTTTCATAAATAAGTGCGCAATTCTCGCAGCAAGACTTCCATGTTTCGAACCAGGGAAGGAACGGTTTAAATCCCTTCTATCAGGGAGATATCGTGACTTATTATGAAAACCAAAGATATTGACCACAGGGATGGCAATAATTGTGCCCTTAATTTCACTTAAAAGCTCGGATTTCAAAATTTCACGGATAATTTCCACCCCATTTATCTCATCACCGTGGAGTGCGGCCGAAAGGAAGAGAACTGGCCCTTCTTTCTGTCCTCGAACAACATGAACCGGAATTTCGAGGGCCGTAAAATCATATAGCTCTGCGATTGGAAGCATAATGGTTTTTCGCTCGCCTGGAGCTACCTTCTCGCCATTTATTGAGAATTGTTTTCTTCTTGGCACGTTCTTACCCCTTAATGATTTCCCTGCTGCCAATTGGCTTTTTTAAGGATTTTTCAGTGAACTCAATAACAAGTCCTGCTATATCTTTGCCCGTTGCCTTCTCTATTCCCTCCAAACCTGGAGATGAGTTCACTTCCAATATCAAAGGACCTCGCTTGCTCCTCAATATATCAACCCCTGAGACATTCAGTCCCATCGCCTTGGAGGCCTTTACAGCCATGGCCCTTTCTTGTGGAGTGATTTTAACCTTTTCAGCTTGCCCGCCTTGGTGGAGATTGGATCTAAACTCGCCCTCAGCACCCTGTCTTCTCATGGAAGCGACGACCTTGTCTCCAATGACAAAGCATCTTATGTCCGAACCACCCGACTCCTCGATAAATTCTTGCACAAGAAAGTTTGAGTTCAGGTTTCTAAGCATCTCAATGACATTCTTTGCTGTTTTTTTATTTTCAACAAGAAGAACACCTTTGCCTTGTGTAGATTCAAGAATTTTAATTACACATGGTGGTCCCCCAACTAGGGAAATTAAGTCCTCAGTCATCTGAGCTGACTTTGCAAAACCAGTGACAGGCATTCCTATCCCTTTTCGTGACATGACTTGAAGACTTCTTAACTTATCCCTAGATCGAAGAATTGCCGCTGAACTGTTTACAGGGAGTACTCTAGCCATTTCAAACTGTCTCAATACTGCTGTTCCATAAAAAGTGATTGATGAGCCTATTCTAGGAATTACCGCCTGAAAATGGTCTAAGACTCTATCCTTCATATGAACTTTGGGCATCGTCGTGGCGATATTCATATAGCAATGCATAGGGTTTATGACCTCTACGGTGTGCCCTCTTTGTTGGGCTGCCTCGACTAATCTTCTAGTAGAATATAGCTTTGGTCCTTGAGAAAGTATGGCCAAGTTCACTTTTCACTCCTTTTCTTTAATTCTTTAGACATCACAAAAGATTTGCTGGGATCCACCATGAAATCACCTCTTAAGGCCTCTCTTCCAAGAAGCATTCTAAACCCCATCATGTCCCTATTAACCAATGTGACTTCAATAACTTTAACATGTTCTCCAATTTTTAGCTTGGTAAGAATAACTGGCCGCACACTTGAAATACCGTTGGAACTTTTTACTTTTCTATGTTCAATCACTTCGGCTTTTGCTTCCAACTCCGGCCTTGAGCTCTTTTGCTTTGGGTGAATCGTAAAGTGAGCAAATTCTTTGTTTTTTCTTTTATAAATTTTAATTTCCGACACATGTAGAGAAGAGGTTCTTGCCCCAGTATCGACTTTGACTTTTATTGCATCAACTCCAAGTTGCGGCAGCTGAGCAAATTCTCTCCACCCAATAATATCTAAAGTTTTTTTCCTCATTCAGCGCATCCACTTTGACACAGATACAAAAACCGTGCCTATTTTCTGTAAATTATCACTCAAAAGAATAACACAATGGAACACTTCTTGCTTGTAAAGAGTCTCAAAATAAGGAGAGATTTATGGAACAAGAAAAAAATATAGACCCGCAAGATCAAAAACATACCCAGAAGACAAATGAGTTTTACCACATGGCATCTCAGGCCCTGGGAGTTCCTAAGGATTCTGGAAAAAGGATATCTCAATGTATCCTAAGGAACATTGTTAAAAGAATTCATCCTAACGAGGCAAAACATCTAATATCCGAGTTGCCATACGAGCTAAAGCAAGAGTGCTCTGAGTGCGTGACAGGTCCTGACAAGTCAATTGACGCCGAGAAGTTTAAAAGCGATATCATAAAGGCCTCTCAGCAAGAGAATATCGATCCTGAAGAGGTGGCCAAAAACTTCTGGTCTTACTTGACCGGATGGCTAAATGAATATGAAGGGGAAAAGAAGGGCGAGACCTTTGACGTCTTGGACAACTTACCCAAGGACGTAAAGGCCTTATTTGGACACCCTATTCAATAAACTCAGTGCGCCACCCTTCGGCGTGGCGCTACTTCTCTTTCCAAGTTTCGCTTCAAAGGGGCCGTGATCCCCAGTCCAAATCCAAAGACTAAGTGGCAGCCAAACCACCAGCCTTCCATGCCTTCTCTTGCGACAATAACTTCTGGACTCACCACAGGCAGAAAAAGATAGGTCATAATGGCCCACACTGCGCCGCCAAAGATTATCCCAGCAACAACTTCTGATGAAGAACTGGTGACTCTTTTTGTTAAAAAAGCAAAGACTATGCCCCATACGATTGAAAATAAGAAATGAGTGGCTATACCAACGAGTATGACACCAATAGAGCCCTGCTGAGCTCCATCGCCTAAAAATATGGCAGAGACGTTTTTCATAGGCCCCCAAAAGTCAGATTCAAGATAGAAAGCGCCTAGATTGGCAACGATAGCCATGCATGCTCCTCCAAAGGCACCGGCCAATATTCCGGCCTCAACAAGAGATTTTGTTCTAAAATTTTGCATATCTAGCTCCTTTTCGGACCATAAGAAGCAAGAGATATGCCAACATTCTTTGCCTGAGTGATTTGAACTTGTTAAGCTTAGGCGATGGAACACTATCAAAAAATTAATACTGTATGTTTGTTTGCTTTAACCTTTATGGCCTGCGCTTTTGTGTTGGCGATTACAAAAACGGTTATGATTCCATTTACTCTGTCCGTCTTTCTTTACTTGATTCTTACCCCTGTTATGAAGTGGCTTCAAGCAAGGTTTAAATTAAAGAGATGGATGGCCCTTAGTATTACGCTTTTTATTTTTACTGCGTCTATTATTTGCTTAACATGGCTAGTATCTGGGTCAATAGATTCATTTATTCAAGGGATTGATCAATATAAAGACCGCTTAGACTCGTTAACCTCCACGATTGAAGTCAAGTTAAAAGATTTAGGGTTTGACCTTTCAACTTTTAGCCCAGGTGAGAGCGCTCAGATTACTCCACTGCTGCCCACCCTTAAGAAATTAACCACTGGCCTTCTTGGAGTATTAAGCAATTCTGTGTTAGTGATTATCTTCACCCTATTTCTTATCACCGGGGAAAGTGTTCACAATTCCAACAATGAAACAATCATTAAAGTTAAGAACAGCATCGCAAAATATGTTTTCACAAAGCTTGTAATCTCAGCCGCAACTGGAGGTCTGAGCTACATTGTGTTTTTGATCTTTGACGTTGAACTCGCTTCTATGTTCGCAATTCTTACAATTCTTTTGAACTTCATTCCAAACATAGGATCTATCATTGCCGTGTTAATGCCTCTTCCTGTGATCTTGTTGCAATACTTTTTGGGATGGCAATTTTTTGTAATTCTTATCTTGCTTACCCTTTTTCAGACGGTGATAGGAAACATTCTAGAGCCGAAAGTAATGGGTAAAAGCATGGGACTACACCCTGTGGCAATACTTTTATCTCTAACTTTTTGGGGATTCATTTGGGGTGTGCCGGGAATGTTCCTGTCGGTTCCAATTATGGCGGCAATGAAAATCATTTTTGAATCCTACGAATTCACAACTCCCATAGCCGCTGTAATGGAGGGCAAGCTCGACTAGGAGAGCTTGCCAAGAGAGTTTTTAATTCTTTTAGCGGCTTCTTTTAGCTGCTCTTCAGAGTTTGCATATGAAATCCTTATATTTTTAGGACATCCAAATGCGTCACCCGGAGTCGTGGCAACCATGCAATCCTCAAGGAGGAACTCACAAAGCTCGCCAACATTGTTAATTTTCTTTCCATTGGCGCTTTTCCCAAGCAGTCCAGAAACATCAGGGAATAAATAGAAAGCACCTTGAGGAACATTTAGTTTAAGGCCCTCTATAGGTGATAAAAGCTCAATCAAAAGATCTCTTCTCTGAAGGAAAACATCCCTCATTTTTTTGACCTCATCCTTCTTATCTCTTAGCGCAACTAGCGATGCCCTCTGGGCTATCGCGTTCGCTCCTGAGGTGAACTGTCCTTGAACCTTTGCGCACGCTTTTGCAACTTCAAGCGGAGCGCCGATAAAGCCAATTCTCCACCCTGTCATAGCAAACCCCTTAGAGACACCATTGACAGTTATTACTCTATCTTTAATTTCTTCAAAACATCCAAGGCTCGTGTTTGGCTCTACAAAATTTATATATTCATAGATTTCATCACTTACTATATAGCAGTCGTGCTCTTTGAAGACTTCAACTAGGGCCGAAAGCTCTTCCTTAGTATAGGACGAGCCTGAAGGATTACATGGGTTTGAAAACACGAAGGCTTTTGTCTTTGGAGAAAGCGCTCCTTTTAATTGCTCTGGCGTGATCTTAAAGTCAGTCTCAATGGATGTGTCGATGATTACTGGTTTTCCCTCAGCAAATTTAACCATTTCGATATAGCTAACCCAGTAAGGGGCAGGTAGAACAACTTCGTCACCAGGGTTGACCACTGCTAACATTATGTTCATAAGAGAGTGCTTTGCGCCAGTTGAAACAACTATCTGTTCAGGAGTGTAGTTGAGACCGTTCTCATTTTTAAATTTATTGCAAATGACCTCTCTAAAATCCTTATAGCCAGGCACTGGTGGATAGTGAGAGAAGTTATCATCAATAGCCTGCTTGGCGGCTGCTTTAATGTATTCAGGAACATTGAAGTCAGGCTCCCCCAAACTAAGACTGATAATGTCTTTTCCTTGTTCTTTTAATTCTCCAGCAAGTCTTGCCATTTTAAGTGTGGCGCTTTCGGCCATGTTCTTTGCGCGGTCAGAAATTTTTCCCATTGTTTAAGTCCTAATTCTTAATGTCTATATAGTAAATCGGTAAATAGTGTTGTTTCTTCATTAAAATGATGTTTGCTCTCCCAAATTCTACTAGAGATATTGGTGAATCCCTCTCCCACTACTTTTTTATAAAAGTTGGATGACCTTCTATAGGCATATTTGTCATCAAAGTCTAAATCTTCAATCTGTCTATCCAACTCTTTGTCAGTTGGAACAGCAAGGTAGAGATATTTCACTCTACGACTAAGAGTATTTACCACAAACTTAAGGTCCTTTTCGTCTAAATACTGAAAAACTGAACAGCAAAGTCCAAGGTCATAATTAAGTTTAGGCTTGTCAGGCATGGAACACCATTCTTGAAGCGTGCAGTTTTCAAGTTTAAGTTTAGTTGACTCCACAGGACGAAGTTTGCGCTTTTTGGCCTTATTGAAAGCATGATCGCTGGGCTCTATACCTAGCGCTTTGTAAGGGATAAATTGTTTCATTGTTTTCTGGAAAAGGTATCCATAGCCAAAGCCGAAATCGGCGATACTGGAAATATCGACCTGCTCCAACTCAAAGAAGGCCTTTATATACCTGGCATGCTCTTTAGCGTTGCCTATACCATCCATCGTGAAAGGTTGGGAGTAGTTTTCATCCCAATATTTTTTATCGAAACTCATTTAAATGTTGCACTCACAGGGCAATGATCGCTAACTGATTTATAGCTCTCTCCGAGGTCATAATAGTTGGCGTCTCTACAGTTCGCTTTTTTGCAGTGGGCCCCCACAGCTAGCTTTTGCGGTCTTCCAAAGGTGTCAGTATAAACAATATGGTCCAGTGTTGAGGCCTCTTCTATTCCGTCATTGTAATCTCTTCCTCTCCAATAGGATGTGCAAGAGACCTTGTGCGCACTTGTGGAAGATGCAGAAGCGTCGAGGAATTCAGTAAAGTTTCGGTAATCCCTATCTCTGTGGTCAAAGCCCGTGGTGTTAAAATCTCCAAGAGCGACAACTCTCTTCAAACCTTTCACCTTTAGCTCTTTAATTATCTTGGCCACAGTCTTATATTGATTTGCTCGTCTAGCGTAGTTCCTAGAGCCGGATCCGGCCTTTAGGTGAACAGCAACCGCTGCAAATTTTTGAGAATTGTTTTCTTCAAAAACTGCAACCATGGCAGGCCTCAATGAGCCGCATGAGTTTCGAAATGCCTGGGATAGTCTGCTGTCCTCAATCGTTTTAGTGAGTTTGAGTTTTGAGCGTTTATAAAGAAAGCCCAACTTTTGTCGTCCACTTCCGCCACATTTGGATAAGAGCAATCCATAGTCCCTTAGCGCGACCTTCACAAACTTTCTAAATGATCTCTCATTGTGAATTTCTTGAACTGCCAAGAGGTCCGCATCCAGGTTGGAAATGATCTTTTTTAATAATGGTTTATTTGTTTCGTATCCAGATTTGTCAAAATTTCTAATGTTGTAGGTTGATATCTTAAGGGCGTGAGCACTTAGCCCAAACAGGAGCAATAAACTCAGGTACTTCACAAATCACCATCCTTAGTAATTGTTTTTATTGATTAATATAAAACGGCCTGACCGGTTTATTTGCAACTAAAAACTTCTCACTTTGAAGCCGGTCTATGTTATTTTAAAATGAGTTATCTAATCTATTACGTTATTACTGAGAGAAGGCCCTATGAAAACTTTAATTCTATATACCGCTCTAACCACACTCCCTCTAGCATACGGTGACACCAAAGAGTGCTTAAGCGCGCGAGAATATATAACAACTGTCGAGTTTATGAAGTCTAATCCAGAGTTTCAGCTAAAACCTGACAAGATTCGTTGGTATGCAGATAAGGTTTCCACTGGATGTACGGGAGCATCTTCAAAATTTATTAAAGTAACCAGACTTCTTATGGGTGTCGGAGTGGACAGTGGATCTTCCCTTAAAGCAGCTCTTGAGTTTATAAATGTGGATAAAGATGTTGTAACAACTTTTATAAAGGTTTTCGAAAAAACATACGAGGAAAAGTTTCTTGATTTAGACGCTGCAACGGCCATGAAGAACAGTCTAAGGCTTACTGCAAACTTTAAAGGAAATCCTGAAAATGCGGCGGAAGATTTTGAATCGGTTGCCTTGTATTGCAAAAACAATGAGGGTCTTGGACTAAGTTATAAGGATTGTTCTGACCTTGCTATGAAAGTGGCATTGTCTGGGGAGGAATTTGAAGAAGAGAATGGGGACAAATTTATTAAACTTTATGAGTTTATTGCTCTTGAAAGCGAAGGTCCCAGACTTACTGTTTCAGAGTCTTTAAAGATAGCTTCAGATCTGATGGTTAATGGGCCTAGGACATTTAAAAATTTCAAAACATCCTACATATATGCAAAAAGTAAAGATGGTTTGGACCTGCCTCAGAAGCAGGCCCTGGAGTTAGCTATTAAGCTAGCGTCAAGATCTAGCTTAAAAGTTCCAAGCAAGAGCTAGCCCACTGGCATAGCCCTTATTGGTGTTAAAGATAGCTGGCGCTAGCGAAACAGGTGAGTAAATTTTCTTTTTATATTTCTCTTGTTCATCGGCCACTTCTTCCCAACGACTAGGGAAGAAAAACGATGCCAAAGAAACAGCAGCGGATACACTTGCAAGTGTTTTAGCCCTTTTTCCCTCGTCAGTTTCATCATCAATAGCACCTTGCAGATTCAGGGAGGCCGCCAAGTTTGTGATTGCTCCTGCCCATCTTATCTTTTTTCCTATAGAGCGCAGTGAGTTTATTTTCTCTTCTGCGATTCTCTCTTTTAGAAGTTTTTCTCTTTTTGTCTTATAAGGCATTTTTCTCATTTTTACATAAGCGCTTCTATAAGGTCTATAATTCATACTGGCCCATACAGTGGCTGCAAGCCAGCCGGCCCCAACCGCCATTGAAACTTCCGCTGCATAGTCGTCCTCTTTGTCTTTTTCGATGTTGGAGCTTCCCAGAAAACCAGTGGTAAGAGTCATAATTGAGGCAATCTGAAGGGCCATATTCGATTTCCAAGCGTGTCCCTCTTCTGAGCGAACTTCCATTTTTATTCTTTCAGTTGCTCGTGGAACCACGTTTAGTTCTGGATAAGAAAAGTCCTGCGACTGTGCAAGTGTTGAAAATGTCATAATCAATAGTGCAATAAGTTTCATGTTCCCTCTTTTTGGAAAATATTCTCGTATTTAATATAATCTTATAGAAGAATTTGATTTTTTAAAGGCGGCCAAAAATGTTTAAGCTATTCACATCTATCCTAACTTTTTCAATAACTCTCTCGGCCATGGCCAGTCCACACGTTGGAATCATAGTAAAAATGGAAGGCAAGGCCCAGCTTCTTACAGAGCCTAGCGACAAAGCACCCTCAGGTGGAAAAAGCGCCTTGTTTGAAGGTGTTTACTACAAGGTTTTAAACGCTCGACTTGGAAGCAAAGTTAAAAATGGAAACATCCTCAGAACGAATAAGGATTCAAAGGCGAAAATCGTATTCAAAAATGGTGACCAGTTTATGGTTGGGCAGGCAAGCGCCTTCAAAATCGACTGGAGTAGAAATTCGGTAAAAAAGAAGCCGGAAACAACTGTTGAATTAATGTATGGAGCTCTTAGGGGCGTTGTTGACAAGGAAGGGCCGAGAAAGAACTCCAAGTTTAAAACTCGCGACGCAGTAATGGGGATAAGAGGGACAGACTTTCACCTGCTGCAGAAAGGAACAAGTGGAAACTCAGTACTGTCAGTGCTTCGTGGAAATGTTGAAGTTCAAGCTAAAAAGACCAATAGAAATGTAAGAGTTTCCAAAGGCTTTAGTGCGGAGGTTTCAAAAACTGGAAATTCTCCTAAAGTTAGTTTAATAAAGACGACCAAAGCTGACCTAATAAAAGTTCACAAAGATAGTGAGATAAAAAAGCCAAGGGCTGTAAGTGACGCAAAGGTGAAGATGGAAATTGAACAGCTTGAAAAAAAGGCCACCGAAAATGTTTTAAGAGATATCAATAGATATGAGCCACAGCTATACAAAGCCTTGAAAAAGAACAATGTGGAAGATGCTGAGGAGATTAACAAAATTGTGGTTGGGAAGATCTTCAAAAAGGCTCCTAAGAAGCGACAAAAAGTTGGTATAGACACCTTAAACTTGGATGAGGACGCTTACGACGAGTATTTCAAAGACGGTGATTTTTAAAAGATCTTCTGAATGTTGGCCCTTACGGTGAAAGTATATATTGCCAAGGCCGTGGCCAACACAGTTAATGAACTCGCTAGTCCAATCCAAAGACCCATAACCCCCATGTCATTATAGAAGCTTAAGTATACACCCAAAGGAATACCAAAGAGCCAATACCCACAAAACACCATAATTGACGTGCTCATCGTCTTCTCTACCCCTCTTAGAATTCCGGCAAATGTTACTTGAAGTCCATCCACAATTTGAAACAATGCCACAACGAAGAGAAGTTGAATCCCAAGTTGAACAACTTTTTCATCCGCCGTTGTTAAAGACATTATTGCGGCGGGAAAGAGATAAAAAGTTGCTGCGGAAAAGCATGTAAACATGAGTGAAATGAAAAGGGCTGCTTTGGCGCTCAAATCAACAACAGAAAAGTTTTTAGCTCCATATCCACTGCCAACCTTAACTGCAACAGCACTCGAAATGGATAATGGAATCATGAAGGTTATAGATGAAAGAGTCATGATGATATTATTGGTTGCGGCTTCAAGAATACCAAGTTTTCCAGAAAGCACACTGACAGCGCAGAAGGCCAGGACCTCCATAAAAAACATGAATGCCACAGGTTGTCCAAAACGGTACATTTCTTTTATGAATGAAAAGGAGAGCTTCCCCCACTTTTCTCTAGATAGGTAGAGTAAAAGAGATGCGCAAAGAATAACTCGAATTAAGAAACTTGCAACTGCAAGACCTTTCTCCCCCATCCCCTCATAAGCACCTAGTCCAAAGACAAGAACATAATTTAAAACCAAGTTTAAGGCCACAGCGACCAAGGCCATGAGATTTGGAACAACAACTTCCTCAAAGGCCTGAAGATATTCTTTCCCAGCCTGAAATGCCAAGGCGAACGGAAAAGACCAGGCAACAACCGACATGTAAAAGGTCACCGGTTCAATAAGTTCAGGTTGTATACCTATTAGATTTACGATTTCTCTTCCAAACAAGGAAGTCACGAGTGAAAGAATTAGACCTGCAATAATAGAATAAACCATTATGGATTTGAGAGAGGATCTCATTTTCTCTCCTTTTCCAAGCTTAATAGCTAGAATTGGAGAAACTCCCATCATAAGACCAATACCGAAAAGAAATATTGGATTTATAAACCCGTTGGCAACTCCAATGGACGCTACCGCCTGGGTGGAATGCAATGAAGCGATATATACGTCCCCAGCTCCAATCAACATCTGGCCGAGCTGACCGATGATGATTGGAAAGGAGAGGACAAATAAGTCTTTTATTGTTTTAAATAAATTTGGGCTTGCTAGTCGTTGCACTTATCAATCTGTCGATATAGATAAAGATTGTTCTTTTTAAGATGCTCTTTAACCTGTTTATAAAGACTTTGATCTGAGTACAGAGTCCCTATGGTAGAGCAAAACATCGTTTTATTTAAAAGGCTTAAGGCCTGTGAAGAGGACTCAACTGTCGTTTTACCCTGACTTGCGGAGCTTTTAGTTTTATTCTTTTGGCTCCAATCAACAACGTTGTACTTGGTTTCCCAAGGCCAGCCAGCTAAGTATTCCTCATAGTAAATACTTACCGTTTTGCCTTCGTAATTATACATTTCATTGGCAAGTTCATTGTTTCTAACGGAAAAATCAAAAGTTAAAAGATCACCAGAACCTAAATCCATGGTGCCTTCCCAAGTCTTAAGAATTTTTCCTTTTTTGCTCAGTTTAACCAAGTTTCCGGATCTCTTTCCTGTGGAAATAGGAAAGTCCCAAAGAATTAACTTGCCTACAAACAGCAACGTCAAAACAACGATGGGTAAAATAATCTTAAATTTGATGCTCTTCATTTTAACTTCCCGCTATAGTCAACGCTTCAAACCTGATCATAGGAGCAAAAAAGCTCCGTCCAGAAGATGCTAAAGTCACATCCCCCAGGGCGTTGATGTTTTGTAGCATCTTATAAAAGTTTCCAGCAACAGTCACTCCATTTACCGATTGAACTCTTTTTCCATCTTCAACTAGATAGCCCGAAGCTCCAAAAGAAAAATCCCCAGACATGAAGTTGAGACCAGAATGCAAACCTTGCATATTGCAAATCTCAAAATATTTTCCAGAAACAACCTTTTCAGACTTGTCGCCACCCTTTTGAATCACTGTGGTGGTTCCTGACACACCGAGTGGTCCCCTTGCACCCCTTGCGGCCCTAAATGTGTTTTCCGTCTTAAAGAACTTAGATGTTGCAGAATTATGAAGCAGATTTTTAAACACGCCGTTTTCAATTAAACTCAAATCGGATCTAACATAACCCTCAGAATCGAATGGACTTTTAAAAAAGCTTTGACTGTACATGGGCATATCCATGACATTCAGCTTCTCATTGGCAATTTTTTTACCAAGTTGCTCTATCATAGGATTGCTTTTTTCTTGAGCTCTCTTTCCAGAAAACATTCCTCGAAAAGCTCCAAACAAGCTCTCGAATTGATCAATAGAGAAGATCACATCATATTTCCCAGTTTTTAAAGGGCTAGCATCCAGCCAATTTCTAGAGTGTTCGTAGGCCTGTTCCACACACTTTTTCCAGTCCAGATTTTTGTAGTGCTTGTCCACAGTTCCGTAATAAAACATTGAGTTCTTATCACCTTCTTTAAGAAGTGCGGAAGTGTAGCAGCTTACATAACTTTCATAGTCATAAGCGAAAGTCCCAAGGGAGTTCAAGTAGTGTCCCTCAGTTGATGATTCTGAGAGTCCATTATAGGGAACGCCTTTAACTCTTTCATCTTTGCTTTTAACCTCAGATTCAAGTTTTAAACAAAGGTCTATTTTGTCCTGAGCGGAAACTTCCCCCTCAACTGGCTCCAGGTCTCCTTTATGTACCAGATCTTCTTCAACCGCGTGTTCAATGGTTTCAAACTCATTGACCTCGCCAAACTTGGAGTTTTCGATGGCCTTTACGGCAGTGTCGGCCAAGGCCTCGTCGTCAAAGGCCTCGGTATATGAAATTCCAACTCTGGAGTCTTTAATGACTCTTATTCCCGCGATTTTAGAGCCGCTCACCTTATAAGAATCAAGTTCTCCCTCTTGAGCACTCATAGATAGAGACTTGCCTGTGTTAAAAATAACATCGCAGCTATCAGCGCCTTTTGCTGTGGCCATATCCACAAGTTTTTCCATTAATTTTTTATTATCTAAATTCATTAAGCGTTTCCTCCAACCAAAATTTCGTCAACCTTCACCGGTGGTTGGCCAACTGTAACTGGAATTGAACCACTCACAGAGCCACACATTCCTGCGGCATAATCAAGTGAGTCGCCAACCATGGACATCTTTTTCATAATATCCTCGCCTTTGCCGATCAAAGTGGCTCCTTTAACAGGTTTCTCAATTTTTCCATTTTTAACTAGATAGCCCTCTTCAACAGCAAAATTGAATTCCCCAGTTCCAGGATTAACAGAGCCACCACCCATTGATTTCGCATAAATCCCATCATCCATAGTGGCGATCAAGTCTTCCAACTTGTGCGGGCCTGGCTCAATAAAAGTGTTTCTCATTCTTGAGGCCGGAGCAAACTTATATGATTGGCGTCTAGCGGAGCCGGTTCTTTTATGACCAGATTTTAGCTCTCCCATTCTATCGCTTAGGAAGTTTTCAAGTTTTCCGTTTTTAATCAACTGGGTCTTTTGAGTTGGCATCCCTTCATCATCGATGGATAAACTTCCCCATAGATTGTCGATCGTTCCATCATCCACAGCGCTTAATGCTTCATGAGCGATCATTTCCTCTTTCTTATCCCAAAATACGGACGCTTTCTTTTGTACTGAAGTTGTCTCTAAAAGATGCCCACAGGCCTCATGAAATATTACTCCGCCAAACCCATTGTCGATAACCACCGGCTTTGTTCCAGCAGGACATGGATCGGCAAAAAGAATAGTGTGGGTTTTCTTACCGAGGTATTCAGCGATCCATTTCATGTCGAGGCCTTCAACAAACGAGTATCCACCTCTTGCGCCAGGGTTCCAAGAGCCACTCGTTTGGGCCTGTCCGTCACGGGCCACTGCATTTGCGGCCATTCTGCAGTAAGGCCTGCTCTCACTTGCATGAAGACCTTCGCTGTCAAAGATTTCCACTTGTTGATTGTATTGAATTAAAGAGATATTCACCTGAGCTATGTGCTCGCCCTGATTCCTTACTAATTTATCAAGCTCTTTAAGCTTGGCCACCTTTTGATCAAGAGTGGCCGTTTTATCTTCAAAAGAGCCAATCATTGGGTATTCGTTGCTTGAGAACTTGGAAGCAAACGTTTTATTAGCGCTATTTTTAATTTGCGCGGCCAAGTTTCTAGTCAACTCTATAAGATCTTCTTTCTTGGCAGAGTTGGTGTATCCGTACAGATATTGTTTTCCATATATAAGTCGCACACCTATTCCAAAATCAGTTCCAGATTGGATATCTTTAACTTTGGAACTATTAAATGAGAGGTTCTGAACATTTTTTCTTTCAACGAAAACGTCCGCAAAGTCAGCGCCAAGCGAGATGGCCTCATGCAATACGTCCGCGGCAATATTTTTATCAAGCACCTTGAACTCCTTTTCGATATGATCTACATAGTATAACGACTAGTTCTCTTGCTGCATAGGCGGCTAAATTTGAAGGATTTACTATGAAATATAAAAGAATAGGTGTTATGTGCGGCTCTAGTGAAGCCTGCGATCAACACTTCCTGGATCTTGCGACTAATGTTGGCAAGGCCCTCGGAAGCTTTGGCCATGAAATCGTTTATGGTGGAGGCGCAAAAGGATTAATGAGAAGAGTCGCTGATGGAGCTCTTGAGCAAGGTGCCAGAGTGGATGGCTACATACCGGACTTTATGATTCAAGTAGAATGGGAACATAAAGAATTAACTCACCTCCATGTGACCAAAGATATGGCCGACAGAAAAGATAAGATGAGAAGGTTCACCGACGCCACTATTTTTCTTCCGGGCGGTTGTGGAACAATGGAAGAGTTCTTTGAGTGGTTAAGCTGCAAGCGACTGGGTCAATATGTTGGTCCTTTAGTTATAATTAATCATAAAGGATATTATGACCCTCTTATTAAACTTCTAGAAAACATGCAGAAAGAAAAATTTCATGCCCCACATCACGAGAGTATGTGGTCTGTTGCAAATGGAGTTGAAGATTTGGTTAAGGTTTTAGACGATGCTCCAGCATGGAGTTCGGACGCTATAAAGAATGCAGCGGTAAAATAAATTGAAAAATTATATGACACCTCAGTGCCATCAAAAATTAAGTGATGAGTACGACAGACTTAGAAATATCGAGCGACCAGAGATCACTAAAGTAATACAGTGGGCCGCTGGCAATGGCGATCGCTCAGAGAACGCCGACTACATCTACGGAAAAAAGAGACTCCGGGAAATCGACTCCAGACTAAGGTTTCTTGGAAAGCGCCTTGGAGACGCTGTAGTTGTAAATCCTGAGACCATAGAGTCCGAGACAATTAAGTTTGGAGCAACAGTGACCGTAATAGAAAACGACTTAGAGAAGGTCTATTACATCGTAGGTCAAGACGAGATAGACTTATCTTTAAGCAAGATAAGCTGGAAGAGCCCCATCGGCAAATCCTTGCTTGGTAAAGAGGAAGGCGACCTTGTTGAGTTAAACACCCCCAATGGAAACAAAGAACTAGAGATTGTTTCAGTGAGCTATAAGGCCATACCCTAACCTATGCAAACTCAATCAGCTTTAAACCTTATAAAAACATTAAGCTTCGCTGATTCTGTTTTCATAGTTGGTGGGGCATTAAGAGATGAGCACTTGGGTATGGAAATTAAGGACATAGACCTAGTGTCTTTTGGAAAAAACTCAGGTCTGAACACAGCTAAAGCCCTTAAGACCCTATTTAAAGATAGCATAACAGGCCCTTTCTCAGTTGGTGATCCTCCCGTTATAAAGTTGCGTTTTAAAGAGGACATCGTTTACCGAAACAAAGTATTCAGCTGCAAAGATATTGAAATAGACATAACCCAAGCTCAAGGCAAACTGATTGAGGACATTAAAAGAAGAGATTTTACTATCAATATGTTGGCCTTTGATCTTAAAGAAAAAGAGTTATTAGACCCTTCTGGCCGAGCACTTCAAGACTTAGAAGCCAGAACCCTCAGAACTTTGCCGGAAACTTCTCCCAGTGTCACATTTAAGGACGACCCAGTCCGACTTATAAGATTAGCTCGGTTTGCCAGTGTTATGAACTTTTCAATTAGTGAAAATATCAAAAGCTCAACCAAAGAGCTCTCGGGCCTTTTAGAAGGAGCTCCTGGTGAGAGACTTCAATCAGAGATTGAAAAGGTGTGCATAAAAGGTAGGCTTTCTAAATTTGTGAAAATTTTGGACGAGCTAGGGCTGCTAAGAAAAGTCTTGCCGGAAGTTTCAGACCTCAAAGGAGTCGAACAAGATGTTTACTACCATAGCGAAGGAGATGTCTTTACCCACACATTGTTGGTGGTTAAAAACTCACCTAAGGGAGTTATCCCCCAACTCTCCGCACTCTTACACGACATCGGAAAGCCTTCAACTCAGGAGTTTTTTCCAGTTAAGAATTCCCCACCAAGGATAAAGTTCATTGGCCATGAAAAAGTGGGAGAAGAGATTGCAGGGTCAATCCTAAAAAGGCTTAGGTATGACAACAGGACAATTTCTAAAGTTAAGAAACTGGTTAAAAACCATCTTCGTCCTTTAAATGCGAATGATTGGAGTCCTAAGGCCTTACGTAAGTTTTCAAGAGAATTGGGAGAGGATGCAATGAACTGCTTAGACTTGGCCGAGGCGGATATACTAAGTAGCTACGATAAAGAAGGAAAAATAAGAGTCAATCCAATTCCCAGAATAAGAAAGGAGTTAAAAGACCTAACTCCTACTATCAACACCTCCCCCATACTTACTGGTAAAGAAATAATCGAAGCTCTTTCCATAGAGAAAGGTCCGCTTATTGGTGAAATAAAAAAGAAACTAATTGAATGGGAAGATGAGCAAGTTTTAGAAGGAAAAGAGATTACAAAATCTTCTGCAGTTGATTTTTTAAAGTCTTACTTAAAGATGTAATTTAAGTCTAAACGCCACAAACCTTAAAAGGAAATGTGGCGTTTAAGACTAGTCAGATTTAGAAATTTCGCAAAATCAATCACCCAGAACCCAGGGAATGGTTTTACCGATTATCCTACTCCTGAGATAGTTCAATAATCACGATAGCTGCTTCCAGGTCACTTTCGAATTCTTCTCCTGTCAGCATTGTTGCGGCAACCTTTGCTGAATCAAAAAGGTTTGATGGTTGCTCCCCACCAATTACATCAACTGCAGCCTCTCTACCGTTAAAAACGGCCTGTTTGTAGATAGCTGAAGTATCTGAAAGATTTGTTGGAGTTTCAGTAGCTAGCGGTGAACCAGTATTGCCAGTAGTTGATTCAACATTCGAGAAAGCGCTTAAAGATGTAGCTAGAGTCAAAATTGCGATCATTTGTTTCATGTATCCTCCTTACCTTTGGACATGAGTTAAATAATATCTAACATTACTTTTTATAGATTTGAGTTCAGTTGGAATATTTGGAAACAAGTCGATATAAAGATTATGAATATTTAAATAGGTTTCCTGAAAGTCCTCTTGCAGTTCTACTATTTCTTCATTGGATAAGACTTCGTTGTCAAAAGGGACTCCGTATCCTTCAGAAGAAATTAGATTCCAGGGCATTAGCTTCTCCCTGGTTTTGAACAATGACTTGGAGAGATTAGTAAGGGCGTTGTCATCACCTGTATTCTCATTCATCTCTTTGACAGCAACACTCATATTCTTTTTAAGCTTCTGATTTAAGTGCTCTTTATAGAGAGATTCGAGGCGTAAAAAGAATGACACAACTTGATTCCCATTTTTTGGAAGATTAAGCATAAATCTATCAAAAAGCCTTCTCCTATCCTCTGTGTCTAATTTAGTGAACAACTCTTCAAAATCCACATTGACGGAATCTCCATCAACGTTGCTCTTGAGTTTCTCGAATTGCTGTTGGGCAACGGATCTATACGAAGGAAAATATTGATTTCTGTTTTCGTAGCTTTCTTTAATATCATTAGATGTTATAAGCCCTGTTTTTTCCCAATCAAATTGAATCAAAGTGGGAACTGCGACTAAAGACTTTTTACTAAAGGTGTTTAAAGAATCTTCTTTAAGCGAAGCTAAAAGATGTTGTTGAGACTCGGTGGCACAGTTATTGTTAACAAAATAATATCTTCCTCTATAAGACCAGTATCGCTCCAGCACATTTTTCAAAAATAACTCTCGTTCAAAGCGCTCAAGTTGTAGAGGAATACTCACTAAGCTTCGATTATCTCCAACGTTATACTCCTTAATCATGTCGGCAAGGCTAAATATGAAAAGTTGGGATGGATCTTTACCTACAATCCCTGAGATATAATCAGTTAGGATTCCGGCCTGATTTGCACGGTAACTAACTATCACGTGATGCGAAAGATCTTCTACACAATCTTCGGAAACCTCTTCTCTTTCAGGTGCGCAGACAATGATCCTAAACATCGAATGACCAAACTTACTCTCAAGGGCCTCCCCTTTGTCGGCCAATAGATAGTGAATGGAGTGGACTCTTTCCGGATCAATGTTTACAGATCCAAGATTCAGACTTGTAAAAAGATTATAATTAATTTTACACCGTGAATGTCTTTTGAATGAAGGAAATTTAGACTCAAAAACCATACTCATCGCCGGTTTTCTGCACCTAAACTCCTCGTCTAAAATAAAATACTCAAAGTTTACCGCAAATGATTCTTGTAAATTTTCAAACTCGTACTCATCCACCGACCTAGAAGTCTCAGTATCAAGCCTGCCAAGCTTATTTTTCACCTTACCATTTGAAGAAAACCCTGCGATATAAATAAATGGGAAACGATCTGAAACTGTATGTTTATACTTTCTCAAGAATTTACATTTTAAAGGTTCGGTGTTTTTTACAACCGAGCCTCTGGTGCTTTCTCTTTTAAGTCTACGACACTTCTCTATAAGTTTTTTTTCTTCAAAGCTTTGAGTTGGCAAATTTAACTCATCGTAAATATGGGCAACTTCATGGATGAAGCTTCCAATAAATGTCTTTGTGATACTTTTATGTCGACAATTAAATTGAATGTCACCTTTATCACCTACTAAATAGGGAATAAAACCAGAATGAATCTTTATTTTATGAACTTTGCTATCCCCGAAAAAGGAAGGTGAGTACTGTGCGAGAATGCTTTCAGCCTGTTCACTCCCACCCTGCTCACACTTTGTCACAGTATTAATAGGAAACTTCCCACCAAAGTTTTCAAAATCAACTTCTATAGTATGGCCCTCGATGGCACTAAGAAGCTCAGTTGGGAGGTTTTCGATAGTAGTCTCAATAGTTTTCTTTACCGCCGGATCCAGGCCATCACCATACTCAATAGTTACCCCATAGGTGGAGCAAGAGAATATTAACATTGCCGTCAATAAAATTTTTCTGACTAGAATGTCGTGTTGTGTAGTTGCATAAAACATTGGCTAAATGATAACGCACCACAGAATACCCACAAGAATATTTAAAGCACCTGGAATTATTTACAAACACTCTCTAGAAAACGAAGCCCTCTCCTAAAGTGAACCTTGTATTTTCTACCTCTTTTCACTCCTTTAAAGAGTCGTCGCTTAAGACCATCAATGGGCACCCTTAAAAAGCACTTAATACTAGTCCAAATCGTCTAAAACTTTGACAGTAAAAACTTTTTACACACTTCTCCCTCTGTAAGTTACTAAAATAACTGCCCAGTTTTTGGCGCCAGTGTTGAATATATAAAGGCGTAACACTTAAAGGGGGTTATTATGAAAGAGAGAGAGACAGTTCAATTATTCTTAGGTTCACTGGCAACATTGTTTTTTGTTGCGTTTATGGGAAGCGCGCATGCAGCGGTTCAACCTATAGAGTGCAAAACAAACTTCGGGGAGAAAAGCTTCACCATTGAAGAAGAGTCTGTTGCATTTCACCAAGTTCAAGAAAAAGCTGGAAGAAGTATCTCTTCAATTTATGAAGCAAGAACTCAAAAGACTCACAAAGGAATAAGAAAGTCGTTGTACCTTAATGGAAACAAACATCTTATCCACATAGACAACTTCAAGCAATTTGACTCTTCCACAGACTACCTAGCGGTAACGTCTCCGAAGGGACATAAGATGACCTATCCTCTTAACTGTGGATACATGAAGTAAAAAAAATGGGCGTCATTCCCCCTGACGCCCAAGCTCTTGTTTAGAATCCAACACCACACTAATTCCAATAAACTTATGACTTGTTCTTTAGAGAGGCCACCTCGGACTCAGTGTAGTAGATCAAGGTATCGCCAGGCTGTGGACGCTTCAAGTCCTTATCAGTTATAAACTGCACTCTGCCAGTGTCTCTAATAACCAACATAACGAGAATGAGTCTTCCTTTTTGCTCTTCCTTAAAAACTGTATAGCTAAACTTCTCTGTGAGCTTCACAGATTTAAAAGTCCACCCAGAGTGATACTTCTCCATCATGTTTTCGTAGAGTGCCTCTTCTGAGTTTTCTAGCTTTGTAAGCTCATGAGCTTCGGTGTCAAAATCTCCACCCAAGGCCTCTTTGTGGGTAGGAAGTTGATAGACATGATCCGAGCCCAATTCATGTTCAAGGTTGTGAACTAGCAATGAATTGTAAGAGTCGTCTTCGGTTAAGGCCAAAAGATAATTGTAAATAGTGAGCTCAGGTTCGCCATACTCAATATCATGCAAGATTTTTCCAAAGTGGACTTTTATCCCTCTCTGTCTAGCGTCACTTAGTTTGTACCAAGAGTGATCGGATATCATAACTGGGATTTTTAGATCTTGAAGTTTTGTCGCAAGTTGCACACTCCAAGGAGAGGCGCCCACGATTAAAACCCCGTGCTGACCTTCGGTTCTTAAACCAAACAGCTTTGAAAAAGGCTTAAGCCAAAGGCTGTGAACAACCACTGTAAGAATGATAACAGAGAAAACCACAGGAAGAACAAACTTCCCCTCTTCATACCCAGCATCCACCAATCCAGCGCCAACAACCCCGGCAACGGAAGCTGCAACTATTCCTCTTGGTCCATACAATCCTATTAGCAGTCTCTCTTTAAAAGAAACATCGCTTTTAATTGTACTTACAAATATGGCTATCGGTCTTAAAACAAAAGAAAGAAGGAATATGTAAAGATAATGCCTAAAGCTTAACTCTTTCCAAACATCGATATCCAACGTTGAGGCCAAGATTATAAAGATTGTTGAGACCGCAAAGATGGCAAGGGACTCCTCAAATCTTCGAAGCTCCTTTGTAATTCTGACATCAGTATTTCCAACAATAAGCCCCATAATCGTTGCAGTCATAAGACCTGAGCCTTTTTGCAACAATTCACTCGCAATATACAAGACAAGGATTAAGGTTATAAAAAATGGAATCTTCAAAAACTGAGGAATCAATGCATGCTTAGCGGCCCACAAGATAAAGATACGAACACTGAATGCAATAGGAAATGACACAGCAATAACTTTTAAGATGTCTAGAAAGATATGATATGCGTCTGTATGTCCTTGGAGAATAAAGTTAAAGATCAAAACGGCAATCATCGCACCAATCGGATCGTTAATAATTCCTTCCCATTTCAAATACCTGGATGTCGACTTTACAAGCTTCGCCTCTCTCAATGCTGGAATAATTACCGTAGGCCCTGTCACGATTAATATAGAGCCAATAAGAAGACTCACCTTCCAATCGATTCCTGCAATAAATATCCCAGTCGCCGCTCCCAAGATTACATGCAAAATCACAGCTAGGGAGAATAAACGAATCAGTCCTCTTCCCACGTGGCGAAACTCATAGAACTTTAGGGACATCCCACCCTCAAAAAGTATAACGGCAACCGCCAACTCTATCAGAGGGTTTAAAAGCTCCCCAAACATTACTTTAGGGTGGATAAGTTCAAGCACCGGACCCGCTAAAATCCCCAATGCGAGCAGTAGAATGATCACAGGAAACCTAAGCTTCCAAGCAATCCACTGAGAGGCGATTCCAAGTCCAAATACAATACCAAGTTCTTTAAAAATTAATGCGTGATGATCCATTATTTCACCTTATCTTAAGAAACCATAGAAATACAAATTAACTCATAGCGGAATAAGGTTTGTCTAAATGAATTCACAAAGAGTCCCTATAATTGTATGGTAAGTAGCGTAAAAAAATATCCAATCATTAAGGGAACTATCATGGAATACAACTTCAAAGAGATTGAAAAGAAGTGGCAGAAGCACTGGGACGAGAACAAAACTTTTAAATCCGTAATGGATGAGTCAAAGCCTAAATACTACGTTTTAGACATGTTTCCCTACCCTTCAGGATCTGGCCTTCATGTTGGACATCCAGAAGGATATACTGCAACTGACATTGTTGCGCGTTATAAAAGAATGACAGGCCATAACGTTCTACACCCTATGGGCTGGGACAGCTTTGGACTTCCCGCTGAGAACTACGCCATTAAAACTGGCACTCACCCAGCAGTAACTACAGAAAAAAATATTGAAACTTTTAAACGCCAATTAAAAATGCTTGGCTTCAGCTATGATTGGGACAGAGAAGTTGCCACCTCCAAAGTGGACTTTTACAAGTGGACCCAGTGGATTTTCGTTCAGCTATATAATAAAGGCCTGGCGTACGAATCGGAAATGAACGTTAACTGGTGTCCAGAGCTAAAAACAGTTCTAGCGAACGAGGAAATTGTGGATGGGAAATCTGAAGTTGGAGGACATCCAGTTATCAGAAAACCAATGAAGCAGTGGATGCTTAAAATTACAGAATACGCTGATAGACTTCTTGAAGGCCTTGATGATCTTGACTGGCCAGAGTCCATTAAAGACATGCAAAGAAACTGGATTGGAAAATCAGAAGGCGCCCAAGTAGCTTTCGAAACCGAGACAGGTGAAAAGATCGAAGTTTTCACAACAAGACCAGATACTCTTTTTGGTGCCACTTACATGGTTTTGGCCCCAGAACATGATCTAGTTGAGAAACTCACAACTGATGATCAAAAAGACGCCGTTAAGGCCTACCAAGACGAAGCTGCAAAGAAATCTGATTTGGAGCGAACAGAACTTAACAAAGATAAAACCGGAGTTTTCATTGGCGCTTATGCTGTCAACCCAGCAAACAATAAGAAAGTGCCTGTTTACATTTCCGACTACATTCTCGCCACCTATGGCACCGGAGCAATCATGGCAGTTCCGGCACATGATGAGAGAGATTATGAGTTCGCCAAAAAGTTTGATTTAGAGATCGTTCCAGTGCTTGAAGGTGGAAACGTTGAAGAAGAGGCCTACACAGGAGATGGAGCTCACATCAATTCCGACTTCCTAGATGGGATGAACAAAGAGGACGCCATTAAGAAAATGATCTCTTGGCTTGAAGAAAAAAATCTTGGATCTAAGAAAATAAATTATAAAATCAGAGATTGGCTATTCAGTAGACAACGCTACTGGGGTGAACCATTCCCAATTTTAAAATTTGAAGATGGAACTGTTCGTTGTTTGGAAGAAGACGAACTTCCGGTAACTCTTCCAGAAGTTGAAAAGTACGAGCCTAGCGGCACTGGCGAGTCGCCTTTGGCAACAATAGACGAGTGGCTCTACATAACTGATCCAAAGACTGGAAAGAAAGCGAGAAGAGAAACTAACACAATGCCACAGTGGGCAGGATCTTGTTGGTACTATTTGCGCTACATCGATCCTAAGAACGCGGACAAACCTTGGGATGAAGATCTTGAGAAGTACTGGATGCCAGTAGACCTTTATGTAGGTGGAGCTGAGCACGCGGTAATGCACCTTTTATACGCTCGTTTTTGGCATAAGGTTTTATTTGACCTTGGATTGGTTTCCTCTGATGAGCCTTTTAAAAGACTTATTAATCAAGGTTTAATTCTTGGAGAGGACGGTGAAAAAATGTCCAAATCCAGAGGTAACGTAATCAACCCAGATGGGGTTGTTGCCGAGTACGGCGCGGACACACTAAGACTTTATGAAATGTTCATGGGTCCTCTTGAAAAGGTTAAGCCATGGAATATGAACGGTCTTAAAGGTGTTTACAACTTTATGGGCAAGGCCTTTAAAACATTTGGAAACACCGACCTTTGGTCAGAGGACAGCGAAGAAACTACAAAGCTATTGCATAAAACAATAAAGAAGATCACAGAAGATATTGATGGACTTAAATTTAACACAGCAATTTCTCAGATGATGATCTTTACCAATCATTGTTCAAAAACAAAGAAGTTCTCCAAGGAGACGGCTGCGACATTTGCTCTTTTAATTTCCCCATTTGCTCCTCACGTTGGCGAAGAGCTTTGGGAAATGGCAGGAAACAAAGATTCATTGGCCCAGGCGCCATGGCCAAAATATGATCCAGAGCTTGCGAAGGATGATTTAGTGACCATGGCCGTGCAGGTTAATGGAAAAACTAGAGCGACTTTGGATGTTCCAGCGGATATCTCAAAAGAAGATTTCTTTGCGAAGGCAAAAGCTGACGAGAGAATCTCCAAGCACTTGGAAGGAAAAAATCTTATCAAAGAAATTTTCGTTCCAGGAAAGATCTGCAACTTTGTTGCTAAGTAAAAAATATGATTCATTGGACGCCTTTTGGCGTCCAACTCCTTAATTTTTCCTCCACACCCCACTCATTTTTGCCAGGGCCAGTCTTTTTCCCCTAGAATAACTTGTTAGCTTATTTAGGAGGAAAAATGCACAATCGAATAGAGTCTGTAGAACAGTACAAAAGCTCGTACCACTCAAGCTTAAATGAAAGTGAGAGCTATTGGTCCAAAGTTGCAGAGACATTCACATGGAAAAAAGAGTGGAACTCAGTCACTAGCGGAAACTTTGAAGAGCTCAATGTTAAGTGGTTTGACGGCGCAAAGCTAAATATCACTGAAAACTGTCTTGACCGACACGTGCAAAATCATCCAGACAAAATTGCTATTTATTGGGAGCCAAATGACCCAAGTGATCTCGCAATAAGCTTTACCTACGCCGAAGTATTGGAACAAGTAAACAAATTCTCCAATGTTTTGGTTGAAAATGGAGTGAACAAAGGTGATCGAGTTTGTTTCTACATGTCCATGATTCCAGAACTTCTTTTTGGTGTTTTGGCCTGTGCAAGAGTTGGCGCTGTCCATAGTGTGGTTTTTGGTGGCTTCTCTGCCAAGGCCTTGGCCGGAAGAGTGAGTGACTGCAAGGCCAAACTTCTAATCACCAATGACCAAGCATATCGCGGGACCAAGATTATTCCTCTAAAAAAGATCGTTGATGAGGCCATTCAAGGGTGTGAAAGCGTGGAGAAAGTCCTAGTTTTCAATAGAACTGGAGCCGAAGTTCCTATGACTGAAGGTCGAGATATCTGGCTCAACGATCTCTTAGCACAAGCTTCTGATACTTTTAGGCCAGTAGAAATGAACGCTGAAGATCCATTGTTTATTCTCTACACTTCAGGCTCCACGGGAACTCCAAAAGGTCTTCAGCATACCACAGCTGGCTACATGGTCTGGGCAAGCGAAACATTTAAGAATGTGTTTCAGGCAGGTAAAAATGATGTTTACTGGTGCAGCGCTGATATTGGATGGATCACTGGACATAGTTACATTGCTTACGGCCCCATGTTAAATGGCGTGACTCAAGTTATGTTTGAGGGAGTTCCAACGTTTCCCGACCCTTCCAGGTTTTGGCAAGTATGCGACAAATATAAAGTAAGTCATTTCTATACCGCGCCAACGGCCATAAGAGCACTTGAAGCATGTGGACCAGAGCACGTGGAAAAGGCGGACTTATCATCCCTAAAAGTTTTGGGAACTGTTGGGGAGCCAATCAACGAGGATGCTTGGAATTGGTATAACGAGAAAGTTGGCAAAAAGAAGTGCCCGATTGTTGATACGTGGTGGCAGACAGAAACTGGAGGCATTATGATTTCTAGTCTTGCCGGAGTCACTCCTTCAATTCCGTGTCATGCGACTTTGCCACTCCCAGGCGTTGAGCCAGTCCTGGTTAATGATAAAGGTGAAAAGATTGAGGGAAATCCCGCTCAAGGAAATCTTTGCATAAACAGGCCCTGGCCAGGAATGGCCAGAACAATCTACGGAGACCATGAAAGATACAGACAGACATATTTCAGCACTTATCCAGGAAAGTACTTCACAGGAGATGGAGCTAGAAGAGACGATGATGGCAACTACAGGATCACTGGACGTGTTGACGATGTAATTAACGTTTCAGGGCATCGGATAGGCACCGCTGAGGTTGAGGATGTTATTGATGAACATCCAGAGGTTGTTGAAGCCGCGGTTGTTGGTTTTCCTCATGATATAAAAGGACAAGGAATCATGGCCTACATCATTCCTAAGAATACAAATGACTCTGACAATGAAGGGATTTTTGAACTTCTAAATGAAATGATTACCAAAGACATCGGTCCAATAGCCAAACTGGATCGAATCGTCCTGGCCAATGACCTGCCTAAAACACGATCAGGAAAGATAATGAGGCGTATTCTCAGAAAGGTTGCCGCAGGTGAATTTGATCAATTAGGAGACATTTCCACGCTTTTAAATCCAGAGGCAGTGGAATCCATTATAGAAAAAGTTAAAGCTCAATAGTTTTAGACTTTATATTGTCCAAAGAGACTGAGTGATGAGCGGTGTACAGCACCGCTCTTTTTCTAAACCAGTCCTCCATAACTCTCCACACATCTTTTTCGGTATCAGAATCCATAGAGGAAAAGACTTCATCTATCAAAACAAGTTTTGGGGACAGCGCCTCTAAAATACTTAGCGCCACCAACTGCTTCTCCCCCCCACTTAAGGTATTAACAGCTCTCTCCAAGAAATCCTGCTTGTGAAGCTCTTCCAACATCCATGGAGTGTAGCTTTTACTCTTGTTTTTTTTATAAGAGAAGATCGTTTGTATATACTCCTTCAATGTGTCGTCGGAGTTAATGTGAAATTGAGATATGAATGCCATATCATCTTTTTCAGGATTGAGATGGGACACGGGTCTGCCCTCAAAACTAAAGACTTCACACTCAAACTTTTTAAGTCCCATTAAAGCGAGCATCAGTGAGCTTTTTCCACTCCCAGAGGCGCCTTCAATTTTCACAACGTCAGAGCTTCCAACTTCAATTTTTTCAATTGAGACTTTAGGAGAATTTAATTTTAACTTTTCCACTCTAAGCATTGTCACCCACTAAGATTTCAGGATGTTTTTTTATTCTTAAACCTGCTAAAAAGGCCACAATTAGAATCCCTAGAAGTATCGTTGTCTGGATTGCCACTAAAATAAAATATTGATATTTGGCCGCAACAAAGGTGTCCTCACCAGCAATCAACTGACCAGTCATCATCCCAGGAATGCTCACGATTCCGACAACAAGCATTGTGTTTAGTATAGGGGTCAGGCCAGACTTTAGAGACTTTGCCACTAGGGGAAAAAGGGCCTCCTTCTTACTCGCGCCAAAACCTATTGATTGAATAAGTGAGAATCGTTTGTCTGAAAAGGACTCAAAGAAACTGTTTAGTCCAAGGGTAAGTCCATTTAAAGAGTTTCCTACGAGCATGCCAACAAAAGGAATGAAAAACAATGGGCGCAAGAATTGATCATTCCCAATCACCAGAAGGCCTAACACTATATTGGGAAACACCGACAAAGCTATGGAAATAAAAGCTTCAACATATCCAATCAACAATCCCTTGGTTCTTTTAACCAGAGTTCTCGTGGCAAAGGCAAGGATTATAGCTAAAACAATAACTAGCGACATTATTGAATCAAGTTGAGTTGCCTTGGCCAAAACAAGTGATAGCAGAGACAACTGAGCAAAAGAGCGCAAATTCGCCAAAGCCGCGACTTTTCTTTGCTCTTTGGAATACAGACCAAGAATCAGAGAATTAATAAATCCAATCAAGATTAAGATGAAAACTGACCAGAGAGAGATGTCTTTCATACATTTGATTTATCACATTAAAGAGCTAGAATTAAATTAATTATTCTCAAAGGATAAATATGAAAATGCTTTCTATGCGAGACTTTATAACCCTTATTACCCTCTCCACTCTTTTTTATGGAGCTCTAGAGTTTAAGAGTTATTTAGAAGTCAACTTTGTGGAAAATGACACGCCAATCAAAAAAGAATTCAATAGAGCGTTAAATGGCTACCCAGCTGCTAAAACACCTTAAAAAATAAATTAATGACGTAAATTCCCGCCCCACTAACGACAGGGATCGTCATATTGTCATCGATATTGAAAGCACTGAACATTTCGCTGATTGTCCCAAAAAGTGCCGCAAAAAAACAAAAAATCAAAACCATATGACTAGGAGCGCCAGAGTCTAAAGTAACAAAGGCCATGATTGCATAACAGGCCAAAAAGCATGCCACACTTCCCTGAAGTGTCTTGTTTGGCAGAATTTGGTCCTTGCCAAACTTCACACCCACAATGGAGGCAATTGGATCAGCAAAAACCAAAAAATAAATCGACACCAAAGCGACCTCTGGCGGGAAAAAGTAGATACTAAGAGCAGAGCCCATTGCATAGAAAGGCAAACCAGAAAAGCTCTGAATTTCTGACTTTCTAAGAATCAAACCAAAATACTTAACTGCAAATTGATTCATCTTTTCATTGTTTAGTCGAAGAAAATCAAGAATGAAGCCTGCCAACCCAATAGCAAAGGCAATCCATCCGAAGAAGTCCAATGAAGAATCTGATGCGTGATATAAAAATATGGCCAATGAGCCCATTGTGACGTGCCACACCTTTCTTGCCAAATGCATGTCTGAGCGACCCGCCAGGTCTTTTGTAATAAGTTTCAAAGTCATTTCGTTGTTCATATAACTGCTTACAGCAATAAATTATATTTAGCTCGTTACCCCTGTGATTTTAACGCTTTAAAAACTGTAAATTGTATCTATAATTAAAGCTGACGCTAATCAAGGTCACATAAGCTGGGTTAGCATACTTTAATTTTTTCAAAAATCAATAGATTCTATATGAGTATTATCAACGACTTAAACAATAACGAGCTTCTCTCCCATCACAGAAAGTGTAAAATCTGGGCCATTGGCGGCGGAAAAGGTGGAGTGGGAAAAAGCTTGGTCACGGCCAACACCTCCATTTGTCTGGCCCTTATGGGTTACAAGGTCGTTACAGTGGACTTGGACTTGGGCGGCGCAAACATGCACACATGCCTAGGGGTGCCCATTCCAGAAAAAACACTTTCGGACTATGTTTCAAAAAAGGTCACAGACATTAATGACCTTTTAGTAAGCACCCCTATCAAGAATCTTCAAATTATAAGCGGCGCGCAAGACGAGTTGGGAATTGCAAACCTGAAGCAAATGCATAAAAACAAGATCCTCTCAAAGCTTGGGGACCTTGATGCTGACTATGTTCTTTTAGATTTAGGAGCGGGCACAAGCTACAACACTTTGGACTTTTTCATCTCAGCGGATAAGGGAGCTCTCGTCATCCTGCCAGAGCCAACCTCAATTGAGAACACTTATAGATTTATAAAGTCTGTGTATCACAGAAGACTAAAAATGATCGAAGAGCTTTTGGATATTCAACCTTTGATCAATCAGGCGATGAATTCAAAGTTATCAACTCCTCAGAACACCCCTGTCGAGTTGATCAAGAAAGTTATTGAGATCAATCCTGAGATGGGCCAAAAGCTTCAACGTGAAATTTCAAAATTCAGACCTAAAATCATTATGAACCAAGTCAGAAGCCAGAACGACATTGATATTGGCTTCTCCATCCAAAACGTCTGCAGAAGGTACTTTGGGATCAACATTGATTATGTGGGATACCTAGATTACGATGCAAGCGTTTGGCAAAGTGTTAAAAAGAGAAGGCCACTCCTTATGGAGTTTCCAAACTCAAAACTTGTTAACAACTTTGATCGCATGGTTCAAAAAATGTTGGATATGAACGATTAATAAAAAGAGCTCTATATGATGAATGATAATAAAAACTATTACGATGTTTTAGAAGTGCCGGTCGACGCGACTCTTCAGGAAATTCACAACGCTTATATTCGAGCTAAAAATGCTTACTCAGGCGACAGCGTTGCCCTTTACTCGCTAATGAGCCAAGACGACTGCAAGGCAATTCTTGATCAAATAGAAGAGGCCTACTCTGTAATTGGAGTGGCGGAAAAAAGAAGAGAATACGACAAGGCCAGAGGTCTAAACCAAGAGCACACTGTGCAAGGCTTCAATGAAGAAATGCACAGCAAGCCTGACTACGCTCCTAAAAGAAAACAAGCTGATCTTACAACTCAAACTGAACAAGACGCTCAGGATTCTTCTTCATCAGAGGAATATGTTTACAGTGAGTCCGATCATTCTCAAAAAAACCATGCCTCGGTTACAAAGGTTCAAGCATTTCAAAAATTTGGACTGAACTACGACCAAGACTCCAATTTTGAACAAGAAATTGAGAACTGTTCAAACTACACAGGTGAATTCCTTAAAAAGATTAGGGAGTATAAAAACGTTACAGTTGAGCGCATGGCCGACATGACGAGGATATCCAAAACCTACATCAGAAACATAGAAGAAGAGGACTACTCCAAACTTCCAGCTGATGTTTACACTAGAGGATTTGTTTACCAATACGCAAAATGCCTTAAGCTTAATCCTGATCTTGTGGCCACATCTTATATTCACCATATAAGACAATTGAAAAACCCACCTCAAGCTTAATTATGTCAGAAGAGACAATTGTCTTCACTATCACTGAAGAAGATTTACAAGAACACAAACGCTTGGACAGCTTCCTTGCCAAGCGCTTTCCAGATTTAAGCAGATCTTTGATTAAGAAGCTTTTTCAAGATGACCACATCCAGGCCGATGTAAAACTTGAACTAAAAAAGATGCCACCCGCGCTTACCGAGATACGATTCAAGATGCCAGTGGCAAACCCTGTAGATATTCAGCCCCAGGATATTCCTCTTGAAGTTCTTTTTGAAGACGAACATTTGATTATCATCAACAAGGCCGCAGGCATGGTGGTGCACCCTGCTGCCGGCAATTTAGACGGCACACTTGTTAATGCCATTCTTCATCACTGCCCTGATCTAAAAGGTATCGGCAATGAAAAAAGGCCTGGTATTGTTCATAGATTGGACAAGGGCACAAGCGGCGTTATGGTGATTGCTAAAACTCAGAAGTGTCATGAGGGACTAGTTGAGCTCTTTAGCACCCATGATATTGATAGGCTTTATGAAGCAATAGCCCTAGGCGCAAGAATAGCTCCGTCAAAAACTTTAGAATCACAAATAGGAAGAAGTCCCCACAATAGACTCAAAATGTCGACGAAAGTAAAACAAGGCAAGAGAGCGCTTACCCATATGAAGGTTTTAAGCTTTTTTGACCACTTCTCTCATGTTGAGCTTAGACTTGAGACTGGAAGAACACATCAAATTAGGGTTCACCTGAGCGAGCTGATGAACTCCCCTATTTTGAATGACCCTTTGTATGGAAGAAAAAACGATGAGAAAAAGTTCTTCAATTCAACAATGAAGTCATTGTTAAAAGATTATGAACATCCATTTTTGCATGCCAAGTTTTTAGGTTTTATACATCCCATAACTAAAGAAAGGTTGGAGTTTGAAACCAAACCTCCTGAGATTTTTCAACAGATTTTGGAGAGCCTAAATGATGACCATAGATAGCCTAAAATATCACAAGATCCTTCCCACAGGACATTACAAAGTTTTCACTGAAAGACCAAAGATCGATATTGCCAGAGTAAAACAAATTCACTCAGCAGACTTGATATCACTTAAAGGTATGGAGGATCCATCAGAAAAAGAGTGCGATGGAATGATCTTTAACCTCCGAGGATTAAATAGGGCCATTGCGATCACAACGGCGGACTGTATGCCTATTCTTTTTCTTTCCAAAGAGAAGGGCGCCTTTCTTCATGCAGGATGGAGAGGGCTTGCAAAGGCCATACACTTGCAAGAGAAAATAAAGGAAATGACCCCTCACTATTGCTTGATTGGCCCTAGCATAAAGCACAGATCTTTCGAGGTTCAACCTGATTTTAAAGAGCACTTTGATGACGATGAATTTTTTCACAAACGCGATGACAAACTCTACTTTGATCTTGCAGGGAAGGCACAAAAAGACATTTTAGCAGCTTACCCAGGCATCTCGCTTGAGGTTGTGGAAGAGTGCACCTTTGAGGAAGCGAAATATCACAGTTATAGAAGAGATCACACCAAACAAAGAAATTGGAATATTTTCCACCTATAGTATAAAATAGGCGCAAACAATAATAAGGGGTATTTATCCATGGAAAAAAGAAGATTAAGCGACGATTTTAAAACCGCCCACATTGTCTACCTTGCCGTTTCGGTATTGATGATTATTGTAGGAATATACCTAACAAAACATTTCTATAACATTCACTTTCCCACAGGGTTTGGCGGGGAAGATGCCCTATGTAAAGGAACCGGATTTTGGGGGTGCAACAAAGCGACTCAATCAGCACTTGGACACTTCTTTTTTGTGCCAACGTCCCTATTTGGGATCATAATAGGACTTCTTGGGCCAATTGGAGCTTTCTGGAACAACTCAGATGTGGAAAGAACAAATAAGTTTTTTATCTACCTAAATGCACTGGGATGCCTAGGGCTTCTTCTTTACTCTATTATAGCACTGGGTGGATTATGCCAGTTCTGCACTCTTTATTATGTGCTGTCTTTTATTGCTGCGTTTATTTTCTTTAAGCACAGTTCGCTAAAACCTATTCCAGATTTAAAAGTTGCTGCCGTTTATGGAATCGTACTTATCGTCCCATCTCTGCTTGCAAGAAACTACTACATGGATCAGGCAAAAAAGAAGAACTCTTTATCTTCTCAATACATTCAACAATTTAAAAACCTTCCAAACAAAGGCGAGCCAGCCTACATATCTCCTTACAAAATAAATGAGGCCACAGAGAATTGGGACGACGCACCGGTAAGAATAGCCGTTTTCTCCGATTTTCAATGCCCGTTTTGTGAAAAGGTGGCAACTCAAATTCCACAAGTTATTCAAGGACTTGAAGATAAAGTAAACGTATCTTACTACTTCTACCCTTTGGATAACGCTTGTAATCCAAACATTAAAAGGACTTTTCACCAGTATGCCTGCAAGGCCGCATACCTTGCAGCTTGTGATGAAGAAAAGTTTTTGGAAGTCCATGACGCTATTTTTGAAAGACAACGCGAGCTTAACTTTGAAAATATTGAAAAGTGGACAAAAGAGTTCGAACTAAAAAACTGCTATGGCAATTCGAAAATACAAGATGTGGTTAAGCAAACAATAAACACTGGAGAACAGTTTAACCTGACTTCCACACCTACTATTGTAATCAATGGCAAAGTAATTAAAGGCTCTGTGCCAAGTGTTTACTTAAGAGCGATTATCAAATCCATTTTGGAGAAGAATGAATAAGATTATTGAGACACACTGTCATTTAGATTATTTAAAGTCCGAGCCTCTTGAAGACATACTTTCAAAGTCAAAAGAGGCCGGAGTTGAAAAGCTAGTCACAATAGCAGTGGAGCCTGACAATTTCGACGCAGCCTATGAGTTGGCAAAGTCACATGAGCAAGTCTACTTTACTCAAGGCATTCACCCTCATGACGCCAGACTTGCCACGGAAGAGGCCTTTGCTAAAATTAAGGATAGATCCAGTGAAGAAAAAATGGTGGCAGTTGGAGAGATTGGTCTAGATTATCACTATGACAACTCTCCTAGGGACATACAAAGAGACGTTTTCAGACGTCAAATGGAAATCGCCATAGAACTAGACAGGCCAGTTGTTATCCATTCTAGAGACGCTGATGAAGATATGATCCTTATGCTGCGGGAGCTTGCGCCAAGACTTAAGAAAAAGGGAGTAATTCACAGCTTCACTTCATCATTGGAGCTTGCCAAGACAGCTCTAGAGTTGGGTTTTTATCTTGGGTTCAATGGCATTATCACATTTAAAAAAGCGCAGGATGTAAGAGAGGCGGTTAAGCTTGCTCCCTTAGACAGAATACTGACTGAAACAGATTCTCCATTTTTAACTCCCGTCCCCCATAGAGGGAAAGAAAATGCTCCATACCGTCTTCCCCATATCGTGGAAAAAATAGCAGAAATAAAAGAACTCGATGTGGATAAGGTTTACGGGCAAACTTATGAAAACGCCCAAAGACTTTTTGCAATTTAAATTAAAAAAAGGCCTCAAAAGAGGCCTTAAAATTATCTACATTCAGAAACTTTTTCGTTTACGTGACGATCACCGTAATCATCGCGAATTTTTGCAACGACTCTAATAGTGCCATCCTTCTCTTTTACGAATCCCATATGCTCGACTGCAGTATGGCCTCCTCCATAATAAGAGAAACTTTCATTTTCAGCGAGCCCTTTGAAGATCATTGATACCTCATCAAGCTCACCTTTATAACAAAGCTCTTTTAGTCTTATAACGTCAGTTAATGTGGATTCGGTTGTTACCCTTAAGTAGCCAGAACCTTGCTGCGCTAGAGTGATGGACTGTGCGCCAGTGTAAACACAGGCCTTGTCTGTCGGACATACTTCGGCCTCTTCATATTTGTGGTAGCCATCGCTAGCAAATACACTCATTGATAGAAATAATAGTGCTGTAACTGCTTTCATTTATCCTCCGTTCATTTCTATTTTTTACAGCTTACAATGCGCTGCATTAAAAATCTAAGAGATTGCCCAGAAGATGTAACAATTACAGTCTATTTATCTACTTTAAAGTCCTTTAACAGGTTGCCAAGGTTTTGTTTTACCTCTTTTTCCTGATACTTAGAGCGTTTTTTATCGTGATTTTGAGCTTTTGCAGGTTTCTCTTGGGATTGTACATATTCCGTGTGAGAAGGAAGCTCATCTTTATAAATAATTCTATCTAGGTGTCTTACATAGCCAGACCATCTTCCTGTATTCTGATCAGTTCTTTTGATGGTTTCAAAAGAATGCATCTTACTGTCCATATGATCAATTAAATGAAGAAGCATGGCCTCTGATGTTTGAGGAATTTTTGGTGAGCCATATTCATACTCTCCATGATGGGAAAGAAGAATGTGTTTTAGATGCAATTTTGTGGGGTATGGGAAGTCTTTAATTTTATGTGAATACTTATCCACAATTTCAAGTCCCTTCACTAAGTGTCCCACAAGCTTGCCCTCTTCTGTGTATTCAACATTAAAACCATCGGTTAGCTCATAGATTTTGCAAAGATCGTGCAGGATTGCCCCGGCAACCACATAGGAAGTGTTCACATTGTAGTGCTTAGAAAGCTGCACAGATAAGTTGGAACAAGAAAGTATATGCTCTAAGAGACCGGATTCATAAGCATGGTGAATTGATTTGCCCGCCTGCCAGATTTTCAGTCTTCTTTCTATTTCTTTGTCCCCTAGGACATTTAGCAGAAGGTCTCTTATATAGACGTCCTCTAGATTCTTAACGATGTCCACCAGCTCACTGAACATTTGCTCAGGATCTCTACCTGCTTTGACAACAAAGTCATCCTTATTCACTTCGGTTTCGGAGATAGGCTCGCATGAAGATATGACAAATTGCTTTTTTCCCATGTAGAGGTTTGCTTTTCCTTTGACCTTAACAAAGCCTCCTTTATCAACTGAGCTTGCGATTTCTTCGGCTCCTTTCCAGATTCTGGCCTCTAAATCACCCGTGCTGTCCGCCAAAATAATGTTTAAGAACTTTTTGCCATCTTTTGCTTCGACAAGATTTAGAAACTTCACAAGGAAGGTAGATTCTATTTCTTCTTTAGGTTTTAAATCAGCGACATTAACTCTTTGCATAAAAGATGGCTCCTACAGGGTGTGGTTTGAAGTGTTGAATTATTCTGCCTGAAGATAGGCCATAAATCCAGTGCGTCGGAGGTAATTCCAAGTTAATTCTCTATTCATAGGGGCTTAAATATGCCATAATTACGCGCAGTTATAACTTAATTTTCAAAAGGGGTAATATGAGCCAGACAGTACGTATAGGGATCAACGGCCTAGGTCGAATTGGTAGAACAATTCTTAGAGAATTCGCAATTAGAAAAGCCGAAGGCAAGTATAAAAACATTGAAATCGTAGCGGCCAACAACCCTGGCGACCTAAGTCACCTATGCCGTCTTCTTAAATATGATTCTCTTCATGGAAGATTCCAAGGAAGAGTGGCCGTTGAAAACGGAAAACTTATTGCTGGAGACATGTCTCTTAGAATGTTCCAAACTTACGATCCAAAAGAGATCGACTGGGCATCTGAAAAAGTTGACATCGTTGTTGACGCCACAGGCGTTTTTAAAGACAAAGCAGGACTTGGACAACACTTGGGAGACACAGTTAAGAAAGTTATTATGTGCGCTCCAGGTAAAGACCTTGATGGAACATTTGTTGTTGGAATCAACCACGAAGAATATGATTCCAAGAATCACGATATTATCTCAAACGCTTCATGCACAACCAACTGTCTGGCACCTGTAGCGAAGGCCCTTCACGAAGCATTTGGAATTGAGCATGGACTAATGACCACTGTTCACTCTTACACTTCTGACCAGATGCTTTTAGATGGAAGCCACAAAGACCCAAGAAGAGCCAGAGCTGCTGCAATGAGCATGGTTCCGACAACTACTGGCGCAGCAAAGGCCGTTGGACTTGTTCTTCCAGAGCTTAAAGGAAAGCTAGATGGGTTCGCTATCAGAGTTCCAACACCAGATGTTTCTTTGGTTGACTTGACTGTAAAGCTAACTAAGAAAGCATCAAAAGAAGAAATCAACAACGCTCTTAAAGAAGCAAGCGAAGGCTCTCTAAAAGGTGTTCTTGGATATGAGACTGAGCCACTAGTATCTGTCGACTACATGGGCAACCCACTTTCTTCGATTGTGGACGCTGACATGACAAGTGTAATCGGTGATAGCGCGAAAGTTATTTCTTGGTATGACAATGAAGTTGGGTTCTCTAACAGAGTTCTAGACTTGGCAAACCACGTCGCAAGCAAACTATAGGAAAAAATAATGGCTTTAAATTTTATAGACCAGGCAGAGATTAAAGGTAAAAGAGTTCTAGCTCGTTTTGATTTCAATGTTCCATTGGATAAAAACGATAGAACTAAAATCTCAGACACAAGCAGAGTTGATCTTGCGATTCCAACCATCCAATACCTCATTGAAAATGGCGCATCCAAGATAACTCTTATGAGTCACCTTGGCCGTCCGAAGGGCAAGAAAGATGAGAAATACAGCCTAGAGCCGGTTGCAACCTACCTAGCTGAAAAGCTTGGCAAGGACGTAGTCTTGGCCGACTCACCTGTTGATGCCGGTGTAAAAGAGCTTCTAACCCTTAATGAGACAAAAATAGTTCTTCTTGAAAATTTGCGTTTTGATCCAGGTGAGGAAAGCGACGATGAAGAGTTCGCTTCAAAGCTTTCCCAATACGGTGATATCTACGTAAATGACGCCTTTGGAGCCGCACACAGAAAGCACGCTTCAGTTCACGCGATAAATAAGTTTTACAAAAACAACGCCTATGGCGGCTTTTTAATTAAGAAAGAGCTTGAGGCCTTAAACAAGGTGCTTGAAACTCCGGCCAAGCCTTTCGTTGCAATCATTGGCGGCGCCAAGGTAAGTGATAAGATTAAAACAATCGAGAAGCTTCTTGTTTCAGTTAACAACCTCATCATAGGTGGCGCCATGGCGTATCCTTTCCTAAAGGCTAAAGGCCATGATGTTGGCAAATCTCTTTGCTCCGATGAAGACGTTAAGCTGGCATCCAGCATTCTTAGAGCTGACAAAGGAAATAAGGTAGTTCTTCCTGAAGACCATATTGCTGCCCAAGACATTGATGGCGAATGCAAAACAGTTAATGCAAGAGGTATCGAGGAAGGCTGGATGGGACTTGATATTGGCCCCTCCACTATCAACCGCTACGAAAACGTTTTAAAAGACGCAAAAACTGTTCTTTGGAACGGACCGATGGGCCTTTTTGAAAATCCAAAGTATGCAAAGGGAACGATGGCACTTGCAAAAGCGCTTGCTGACTCCCAAGCATTCACTCTTGTGGGTGGTGGCGACTCTGTTTCTGCCGTTCAAAAATCGGGTCACGCAGACAAGTTCTCGCACATTTCTACAGGTGGCGGAGCTTCACTTGAGTACATCGAAAAAGGACAACTTCCTGGTATCCAGGCCCTAAAATACGGAGTTTAAAATGGCAAAATCATACATTGTTGGAAATTGGAAAATGAATCAAAATCGCCACGAGCTCAATGAGTTTTTCGGCCATCTTGAAAAAGAGGAACTTAATCCAGGCAATTTCTGGATTGCTCCTCAATTCATTCACATTCAAACATGTATTGAAAAGACCAATAAAGTTCCGCTAAAGATTGGAGCCCAGAACTGTTCCGATCAAACAAGCGGAGCCTTCACTGGTGAAATTAGCCCTTCATCCTTGGCCGACATTGAGGCACACTTTGTAATTCTTGGGCACTCTGAGAGAAGAGCTCTATTCAATGAAAGCAATGAGCTTATAAACTCCAAAGTCAAAGCGGTAATGGGCAACAAGCTCGTTCCAATTCTATGTGTTGGTGAAACCCTTGAACAGAGGGAGTCAAATGAGACCATGAATGTGGTTCTCGATCAGGTTACAAAAGGACTTCAGGGTGTAAAGCTTGGAGCCGAAGATGATATTATTATTGCCTATGAACCGGTTTGGGCCATTGGAACGGGGAAAACAGCAAGCCCTGAGCAGGCCGAAGAGGTTCATGCAGGAATAAGAGAAAAGCTTAAAGAGCTATACCCAGAGTGTGGAGAAAACATATCCATTCTTTACGGTGGAAGTGTAAAACCTAATAATATTGATGACTTAATCAAGCAGCCAAACATTAATGGCGGGCTTGTGGGTGGAGCGAGCCTTAAAGCTGAAGACTTTATGGCCCTTTGCAGAGCAATAAATTAGGGGTTTGCAAACGCGCATAACTTTGATAAAAATTTTCAACTAAATAAAATAAGGATTTTAAAATATGATCACTGGTCTTGTTATTCTTCACGTAGTTATCTGTATTCTTCTAACGATTGTTGTATTGCTTCAATTTGGAAAAGGTGCCGAAGCAGGTGCTATGATGGGACAGGGTGCTTCCCAGGCCGTATTTACTTCAGCTTCAAAAGGCAACTTCTTTACAAAGATGACAACCTTTTTAGCGATCGCATTTATGCTTAACTCAATTGCTCTTACAACAATTAAGTCCAAGTCAGCCAGCGAGTCTATCTTTGACGATGAAGCTCCAATCGCAGCTCCTCTTAACCCAGACGCTGGAAAAGAAGAAGCAGCTCCTACTACGGAAGCTCCTGCAGAAACTAAATAATTAAAAATTTGATTTGAAATACCTAAGGCCTGCAAATGCAGGCCTTTTTATTTGGTGCTCTTGTTAAAAAGAAAGCTTCTTTGGGCTGTTTTAAAGTGCTTTGATATCTCTTCTAGGATCAATTCTGCATGCTCTCTGCCTTTAGTCTCAAGAACCGCCTCTACAATTGACTCTTGCAACTCTAGATACGGAGCGTTTCTTTCATGCGTGACCTGAAGAATGTTTCCACCCATGTCCTTCACAAGCCTTGTAAATTCATAAAGCGAGCCTGGCCTGTCATCAAGAAGCAGATCAATTTTGATTCTTCTGTGGGATTCTAATAAACCTTTCTCAATGATTCTATCAACAAGGTTAATATCGATGTTTCCACCACAGATGATAAGGACGATGTTCTTATTCTTGAATTGTCTTGGATTTCTATTATAAAGCTCATTAAATGCCGCAAGAGCAATTGCTCCAGCGCCCTCAGTAACAATTCTTGCCTGTTCCATTAGCTCTAGGAGTGCTAGTGCCGTTTGGTCGTCAGGGATGTGAACTGCCTCATCAATGATATCATCCAGCAGTCCATACATCTCTTTGTTTGGCTCTTTAACTTTAATTCCATCAGCAAAAGTTGCAACACTTTCGCCGGGAACAAGTTTCCCTTGTTGAAGAGATTTGGCCATGGAGCTTGCGCCGCTAGCTTGAGTTCCTATGATCTTGGCGTTCGGAAATAGTTCTCGAGTCGTTTGGCCAACTCCGGCCATAAGACCACCACCACCAATAGCTCCGAATAAGTAATCAATATTGTCTATTTGGTTTTTAAGCTCGTGTCCTATTGTCCCCTGTCCAGCTATAACTAAGGGGTCATGAAATGGGTGCACCAAAACCTTATCGTTTTCTTCCAGGTAGTGTTTTAAAAATTGAAAGCTCTCATCCACGTTGTCGCCTTCAAGTATCACTTTTGCTCCAAGCGACTCTGTGTTTAATATTTTAATGATTGGAGAGGGTTTAGGCATGATGATGGTTGCCTCGACTCCCAGTTTTTGGGCGGCCCACGCAACACCTTGAGCGTGGTTGCCCGCACTTACAGCAACTACACCTTTTTTCTTTTCTTCGTCAGAAAGATTATAGATTTTATTAGCCGCTCCTCTTAATTTGAAGGAGCCCACAGGTTGAAGACTCTCCAGCTTAAGAAACACATTTGCTTCATACTTCCTGGATAGCCAGTCGTTTTTAATGAGAGGTGTAGCCGGGAGAAGTGATGATATAAGTTTATACGCTTTTTCAAATTCTTTGGAATCGATTTTCATTTTTTATGCTTAACCTTTTTCGATGTCTTTTTCTTTTTGTCTTCCTCTTCCATTATGACCCTAATTTTTCCAAAGTCTTCATTGTTGAACATCTCTTCAATTTCCTCAATTGGAAGCACTTCATAAGGGATGGAAGGGTCAAAGCTGTCGGCCATTTTTAGTTCTTTGGCGGTGCTTACTTTTGAGTGTTTAACATGCGCGGCAAAGACTTTAAAGATCTTAGGGTCAAGTTTTTTACCCGTCGTCTTGCTCATGATATCAATCGCCTCTGAGACGGTTAGAACATTGCTATAACTTCTTTTGGTGGTGACGGCGTCAAAGAAGTCTGCGATTGCGCACACTCTTGCGAGAAGGTGGATTTCCTGCTCTTTTAGATTGTTTGGATAGCCTGTTCCATCCCAATTTTCATGGTGTTCGTGAATGACTCTTCCAATTGTTTTTACATCAATCCCCTCTTCTATCTCTCCGGCGCCATTTAAAAGTAAATTGATGCCAAAGTCAGGGTGTTTTTTGATTTCATGGTATTCGGCGTCCGACAGTCCGCTAGGATTGTTTAAGATGTTGGTTGGAATCTTTATTTTACCAAGGTCGTGCAAAAGGCCGCCAAGTCCTGCGTGCATAAGCTCAGTTCGCGAGGCGTTCTTTTTTAGAGCTCTAACGATAGTAATACAATACATGGCCACGTTGATGGAGTGATCATATGTGTAAAAGTCATGGCCGCTCATTTTCCCAATGAGACCTCTCAGGGAGTCAATATTGTAGTCGTCCAACACATCGATCATGGACTCAACCGCGTCTCTACATCCATGAACCGTTTCAACTAACACTTCAGTGCTGAACTCTTTGTCTTCATCAAAGACCCTGTGCAAATACTCGATAGCGGTTTCTTTTATAAAGTCAGCGGCTTTTTCATCCGGCACTTCCACGTTTCCCACGAGACTTTGCATGTAGAACTTTCTCTGATCTTCGGGCACGTATAGTTGATGATATTTCTTTTTCAACTCGCTTAGGTCTTCATCCTCCAGGGTCTCTCCTTTAGGGAAAAGCTTTATAAACTTTTGCTTAGACTCTAGAGAGGATGAATTTACGTATAGATCATAGCCTAGAGGCACATCCTTCAAGATTAGATCGTAGCGAACTGAAAAATAGCTTTTTACACTCAAAGCCCATCTCCTAAAGGCACTCTTGCCTCATATTAAGCACTGTTTAAATCGTTTCGGATTATTTTAAAGAAAGATTTAACATTAAAAACTGGACTTTCTCTATCGGTGAAATATGGTCTATTTTATCCCGACAGACCTTCTCACAACAGTTTTCCAAGTTTCCAACATTACAAACTTTCGGCATTTATTCTCCGCTAGGCCGTAAAAATTTATTTACATGTTTTTACCCAATTTCTACGATCGCCTCACTGAAGTTAATTCAAATCTTCAAGGAAGGAGAACAAATATGAAAATTTCAATGTACTTAATATTGTCCGCATTTTTACTAACAGTTGGTTGTAAAAAAGGCGGCAATGGATCTTCTTCAGATCCAACAGACACAACTGATCCAAAAACAACAACTTCAACTGACGGCGACAAACCAGATCTATCAGGAGCTGATCCTAACTGTGTCGAAACAATCGGTCTCGACAAAGTTGGAGCAAGCCCAGAGGTTATTATCGGAACAAACACTTGGTACTCCTCTGGCTCAATTACAGACACCATGATGAAAGCAAACGCTCAAGCAACTGTGTATGTAAGAATGTCCAACAGTAGATGTACAGGATTCTTGGTAAATGATGACACAATCATGACCAATAACCACTGTATTGCAAATTCATCTCAGGCAAGAGGTGTGACTGTTAAGTTTGACTATGTTGCTGGCAAATCTAGCAAACAATACACTTGTGATCAGTTCATCGGAACCAACTCTGGTCTCGACTTCACTTTGATTAAGTGTAAGGGAAGTCCAGGAAAAGATTATCCTCAAGTGGTTTTAGCCGACTATCAAGGCAAAACCAATGATTCTATTTATGTGGTTCACCAAAACTGTGACTACAGAACTAGCTATGGCTGTTCTCCAACACAAAAGGTTTCTACAGGAAGACTTGTAGGTTACAACTCCACACAGGTTAAGCATAACGCTGACACTTTGCCAGGATCATCAGGAAGTCCGATCTTTGACAAGGAATCGCACAAAGTGGTGGCCATCCACAACGCAGGCCTAAACCACGGCCCAAACAATGGTGGAACAAACTATGGGATTCAGATGTACAAGATCATCGACAACATCAAAAGTAGATTCCCAAGCGTGAAGATCAATACATCTTCAACTAGATCGCCTGCTTACAATGTATGTGACTAAAAAAGTAAAGGATATAGAGTTTCAAGTTTGCCCACTAGGATGGTGAGCGATAAATTTGAAAACACAAGGCCTCGTTAATCCGAGGCCTTTTTATGTTGAGAGATTAGTTAAATTCTTTCATACTCGCATTAGAATTCTTCAATCCCCGCAGGTTGTTTAATCATAATCTCCATTAGAACTGGTTTAAGTGCGTTCAGTTAGTGCAACTGGCCACAGTTAGACGCGCAACACAAAAAACCTGATTGGGAGCAGAATGCTTTACGAAGAAATGCATATTGGCAAAAAAAAGACCCCGACTAAGCGGGGCCTCATATTAAGAAAATCTAAAATTTGATCTCTAGAATGGAATGTCATCTGAAGCAAAGTTTGCGTCAGTTGAAACATTGTAGTCTTTTTGAGACTGGTCGTTGTTGCTCTGAGGAGCTGATTGGTTGTAGCTAGAATCATAAGAAGATCCGCTGTTTGCTTGAGCTCCACCAATGAACTGTACAGTGCTTGCGTTGATTTCAGTCGTGTATCTCTTTTGACCGTTGTTGTCTTCCCAAGAACGAGTTTGAAGTCTTCCTTCAACGAATGCCTGACGGCCTTTAGAAAGGTATTGGTTGCAAAGCTCAGCAAGCTTTCCCCAAACAACGATTCTGTGCCATTCAGTTCTTTCTTGTTTTTGACCAGTGGCCTTGTCTGCCCATGACTCAGAAGTTGCCATTGAAAAGTTACAAACTGCAGCTCCAGATGGTGTGTATTTAAGTTCAGGATCCTGTCCCAAACGACCCAATAAGATTACTTTATTAACGCTCATTGTCTCTCCTTATGTGTTTGAATAAGCTCTTTCTATGATAAATAAAACCAAAATAAAAGCTGATTTCTCAGTTTTCATACTTATTACACATACAAATGGGCACTTAGGTCAAATGTTTCTAGATTAGCGCTAATAAAGGAGTTCGGGGCGCCACCCCATTATTGAATTTCTTGATTTTCGACAATCTTTTCAGGTTCTGACGGTGCTTCAAGATTCTGGACCATCTCCTCTTTTTTCTCGGTAAGCTCGGGGTAGTTGGTCTGCCAAAATGTTTCTACTTTTCGCTTAGCGACCTTTACGTCTCTTCTGTACCAAGTGGCATCGAATCCACAGTATGGACATGGGATTTCTTTTCTATAGAGAAGCTTGTTGGCCATCTCAACAATTGGCCAAAAGAACAATGAAACAAACACACCTTTAACACCCATAAACGGAAATAAAAGAGTGCTTACAAAAGCTGTGAGGATGGTTAGCTGGAGATAGTTTTTCCAGTTAAGGTTCTTAGAGTACTTCATTTGTCTCGGAGCTCTACATAAGGCACAAAGGAAGTGCTTTCTAGGATTTTTTACTTTATAAAACCTCGATGACTTCAATGGATTATCCTTTTTGATGCTCATTTTAATACTCTCCTCCTCTGCTTTAATTAAACCACATTCATGACTTTGCCTGGTAGACGGTAAAATAGGCCTCCGGGACATCTTCATGTCCCAGGGGTGAAATGAACAATAGGTGTGCATTAGATAGGATAGAGAAGGGTTTGCCGAATTTCGCGAACGTACAGCCTCCACAGATCGGCACCCTGTGGATGCCTATACTATATTCAAATGCTATACCAAGTATCTGACCAAAACAGGTGCCTACTATCAACCACTTATGGATGGGCTTTCCTGCAAATCTTTGCTAAAATGACCCCACTAGGTGACAAAGCGCTCCCAAAGTTCTTATGGACGAGGATTTTAAGATCAAAACGATACTTCGCAATGCCCGCGGGCAGATGACAATATTTTTTGCGACCACCATACTGGCGTTGATAACCTTCATCGCTTTTATCATCAATATTGGTATTTTCGTAAAGGCCAAGATCAATTTGCAAAACGCAGTGGACGCGGCTGCCTTTGCTGGTGCCAGTGTTCAAGCAAGACAACTAAGCAACATCTCTTACCTCAATTGGGAAATGAGAAATGTTTATAAAGAATGGATGTTTAAAAACTACGTTCTTGGAAACCTAAGTCTTGATGAAATTTCAGGTCCAGCGGGAAATCCCGTTAATTATAGAATGGAACCATGGGGAACTGGCGGTGGCACTGTTTATGATGGATACAATGTCCCTTCAGTCTGTCTCGACTTCAAATCCTCTGGTAGTGTTTCAGTTTGTAAAAAAGCATTAATTCCAGGTCTTCCAAGATTTGCTCGATCCGACGTTTTAGGAATGGAAGAGACAATGGACTCCTTCATTGATGCTCTTGCAGACCAAAAGGCAAGTGACTGCTCAAGAAGATCAAATATAAACTTTCTTACAAACTTTATTTGGGCGTACAACGTAACCGGAGTTCCCCAGCTAATGGACTCCACAATTGACGCCCCAGAAGTTGCTGCAGATAGAATGGGAGCTTTCCCAGATGCGTTCAACCTTGCATTAAGAATTAGAAATCTTGAAGCGCAAGTTAACAAAAGCCCATATCAGGGAGTCTGTGTCGGCAACGTGCCTGGCTGTCAAAGAGACATAAACACGATAGTTGGAAGTGAACAGTCTCCAGCAAATGAAAGGGTGTACAAGGCCTTCTATTCTGCCTTCAGAAATCTTGGGGGCCAGGATTGCGGAGAAGAAAACAGTGATGAGCTCAAGTGCAGGTTCAAGCTTAGCGAGCTTCCTCCCCGCCTGCCAAGTCTTGGCAACGAATTCTCTCTTTCAAATCAGCTTATCCCCAATAACACGTTGGCCAGAAGAAAGTATTACTTAGACTTAAAACTGATGCCTGTAAATTACGCCACCTTTTTCACTATGTTAGCACCAGTTACCCAAGCAAACGGGATTAGCGTGGCCGGGATAAACGCTGAATCCACAGCGCAATGTGTAGCAACCAAAGTCGGAATGCCTGTTCCCGGATATCCTCTGGGTTTTGTAAAAAATCCTGATGTATTAACTTACTACGCAGTCAAAGGAGAGAGCGACTTTGTAGGACTGTTCAATCCTTTTGCAAGTGAATCAATAAAACTTACTGCCTATGCCGCAGCTAAGCCATTTGGCGGAAGAGTTGGCCCTATGATTTTCAATGTAACCCATGGCGGTGGGAATCCATCCTACCTTTTGCCTAGAGCGCCACACTTTAAAACAAGTCCTTATGTTAGTGCAATGGACAATACTAACCCAGTCGATTGGGCCGGAAACGTCACTACAAGCACAGAGTATCAGGAGGGCATGCCTATCCCTGGGAATTATGGAGGAGTTGGCGGAGGTTTCTGGTTGAAGGACGAGACCACTCCTATTGGTGGTTGGATAGATTCTGGGTCTATCTTTTTTGCCGTGCCTAATATTCCCTATGATTACCCGAGCGGATCTCCTAATGACACTTCTCACTTTGCTGGAACATCCGTTGAAATTATAAAGCCAATTCCAGCTGGAGGCTCGATTGGAACCAGTGCAGGACTCTACAATGGGAATGTTTTCACAAAGCTGAAAAGCAATCTCGCAGGGCTCACAACAGGTGCAACGATTTCTATTGAAGCCATAAATGATGCAATTCTCTCTTCCAGGGCCCCAACACTTTACGACGCCGTGAACTACTTAATTCCCACTCCTGAAACCTTGAACGAAGAAGTTGGCGTAGACTCTTATGGAATAATCTTAAACGAGACAACTGAAGCGGTTGGCGACAATGTGGTTTATGATATGTCCCTCTACGCACCTTTAATTGACCCCGACGACCCAAATGCTCTTTACCAAGGCACTAGTGACCTCGTTAATATATTGCAGGAGTACTTAGCCAGACAGGAGCCCGCAATTTTGAAGTATAGAGGCTCAATGAATGTTGCAAGTCAGTTAATATACAAAAAGAACTTTTCCACAAGAACAAGTGCAAATTACGGCCTTGCTGCCGCTCAAACTATTTCCGATATCGGAGACTCATCAGTCTATGACTCAACGGACATAAGTACAATTTACGGTGCTCTACCAGGCTGCAGAAGCGTTAATGGAAAGTTCGTTTGGTTCTTCACTGGCAACTCTAGCCTTGTAAACAATAGTTCGGGAGACTGCCTCATAAGAAACACTCTAACCAATCTAATGGAAGCGCACTGGAATGAACTAAATTCAGTTCAAAGGGCCTATTACACAGGTAGATTTGCCCTTCCTAACAGTGATGTTAGAAACAAGCTCTTCAGTGCTTATCGACCAGGAGAAATGAGCGATGCCACTCCAAACGGAGAGCATACCAACTTTTTCACTGGCCTAAGAACCAATATGAACAGGAACTTCTACTCTTCGAAGTTTGTAACCATCAAATCTGTAAGTGCTGGCAGCTCCTCGGACACATACAATGGAAACTTTGCTCTATTCTCTGAGGGAGTTCCATTTAACCAAGGCTCAGGCAACACTGAAGGCACATTCAAAAATACATTGATTCCTCAAGAATTAAATATTGATCTCTCCCAAATACAGCATTAAAATTTGAATAGCTCTTGTAATTAAAATGCTCCAATATATACTATTTACATAAATATTATTTAAACCAATAACAAGGACTTGAAAGTGGCAAAGAAGAAAGCAACAAAGAAAAAAGCTACTAAAAAGGTAGCCAAGAAAACTGCTAAAAAGAAGGTGGCTAAAAAAGCTGCTAAGAAGAAAGTGGCAAAGAAGGCCACGAAGAAAAAAGCGACTAAAAAGAAAGTAGCAAAAAAAGCTACGAAGAAAAAAGCCGCTAAAAAGAAAGTAGCCAAAAAGGCCACAAAGAAAAAAGCCGCTAAAAAGAAAGTAGCCAAAAAGGCCACAAAGAAAAAAGCTGCTAAAAAGAAAGTAGCGAAAAAAGCTACAAAGAAAAAAGCCGCTAAAAAGAAAGTAGCGAAAAAAGCTACGAAGAAAAAAGCCGCTAAAAAGAAAGTAGCAAAAAAAGCCACAAAGAAAAAAGCAGCTAAAAAGAAAGTGGCAAAGAAAGCCACTAAGAAAAAAGCGACTAAAAAGAAAGTAGCAAAGAAGGCTACAAAGAAAAAAGCAACTAAGAAGAAAGCTGCCAAAAAAGCTACTAAAAAGAAAGTAGCTAAGAAGGCCACAAAGAAAGCTGCTCCAAAGAAGGTAGCTAAGAAAGCGACCAAAAAGAAGGCCGCTCCTAAAAAGGCTGCAAAGAAAACTACAGCAAAAAAGAAAACAGCAACCTCTAAGCCTAAAAAAGAAGAAGTGAAGGTTGAGGACGAAAAGCTTGAAACGAAGCCTTTGGCACCAGTGGTTCCCAAACCAGCTCTTCCACCAGAAGAGACTGAAGAGAAAGAGTTCGACGCTGTTGAAACAAATGGGAAATTGGCCGACGAGTACAATCCAGACGACGAGATCGATGAAAGCTCTTTTGGATACGGATGGAGCTATGACGAAAATCTTGATGCGAAACTCGACTCACCAGAAGAGGTGGAGAAAGAAGAAGAGCTTTTCGACGAAGATGCTGAGTACGCCCAGGGAAAACCTGTAGGTTATGACTTAGACGATAGTGGAAACGACTAAGATTTCTAACTTCATAAGTGGCCGAAAGGCCACTTTTAGTTTTTACTGGGGTTAAAAAAGGAGAATCTATGAAGTTGGAACTTTATTATTACGAACAATGCCCTTTCTGCCGTATTGTGCTTGAAAAAATAAAATCACTAGGCCTTCAGGATTCCATTGAATTCAAGAACACAATGGAAAGTCCCCAGTTTAGAACTGATCACCTGAATATAACCGGCAGAACAACTGTTCCATGTTTGTACGTGGACGGTGAGCCAATGTTCGAGTCTAGCGACATTGCAAATTGGCTTGAAGAGAATCAAAACGCTATTTAAGGAACTAGAATGGAAATTCGCGACCCGGTCCACGGATCAATCAAAATTCAAAAGGAAGAAGTTCAAATTCTTGAGCATCCCTTCTTTCAACGCTTGAGAAACATCAAGCAACTTGGTTTTTCCGAATACGTCTTCCCGGGAGCGACCCATACAAGATACCTGCACTCTATAGGTGTCATGCATGTCGTCACCAAGGTTTTTGACACTGTCTTTAAGGACATAACATATGATAGCGATTGGCTTAGACTTAGAGAAACTGTGCGCTTGGCGTGTCTTCTTCATGACATTGGCCATGCTCCGTTAAGTCACACGACAGAATTTGTTATGCCACAGGTAAGCGAGCTTAAGCTTCCAAAAGCTTTCGCTCCAAAGAACGACAGACAGGCAAGCCACGAGGACTACACCATAAAGTCAATTGTAGATTCAAGCTTCACTGAGTCTTTTAAAGGAGTTAGTGAAAAGTTTGGAGTAAAACCCACAATGATAGCGGGACTTATTATTGGTGAGTGTCTCGATGATGACTATTTCACAATAAATGGGACTAACTACTTCCCTATTCTTCACCAACTAGTTTCCAGTGAAATGGACTGTGACCGCATGGACTATCTCCTGCGTGACTCCTATTTTTGTGGAGTAAGCTACGGAAAATTCGACCTGGACTGGATTATCGACAACCTAAGAAAGGCTGAAGTCGACAACAAGTGCTACCTTGGAATCTCAGAGAGAGCGGTGTCAACTTTTGATGACTTTCTTCTTTGTCGTTTTCATATGTTCTTGATGGTTTACTTCCATTATAAAGCAGTTTGTCTTGAAAAAATGCTAGAGAGGTATTTCGCCTCTTCAAACAACGAGTATTCAATTCCTGCGGACATAGAAGAGTATCTTCATCATGATGACCATTTCTTAATGAAGGTTTTAAGAGGCTCTAAAAACGAGTGGGCATCCAAGATAATCTTGAACAACATCCCTCCAAAGATTTTTGAAACCTTCGGCACAGATCAATTGAAAACTCTTGATGAAATAGAAAGTTATCTAAAAGAGAACAATATAGACTTTATTAAGTGCTCCTCCTCAGGACGACTCTCCAAGTATTATATGGATGGGGATAATAGTTCAAATAAATACCCAATCAAGGTTGTTAGAGAGCAGCCCATTCTTAAAGGTCGAAACTTCATTCAAAACATCAATGAGGCCACAGACCTTTTTGAAAAATTCAGCAAGTCCCACAGAGTTAACAGACTCCACTGTGACTTTAAGGAATTAAGCGACAAGCAGATACAGGAAATTAGGAATCTGGCCGACTCTCTATGAACTTAAACAAGATCATCATCTACAGCCTTCTTCTCCTAACCTACTTGGGACTATCCAAAAGTCTCTCGCCTTCAGAGTTTGGAATTAGCTATGTGTTTAATGAAGAAAGCCTATCTTCACTTATAAAGGGAGCCCCTGTGTCCGTGATCTTGGTGGACACCCACAGCACAGGATTTATCATTAAAACCTACTATCAAAAGTATAAAGTGGTTTATGGCTTCCAAACCTATGAAGAGCTGATAGTGAGAACATCAAGAGCGTTTACTCAAAAAAATAAAGACTACATAGGCATGTCTATTTTTAGAAGATCAGAAGATTTAAATGAGTCCTTCACCCCTCTCCCTCCTGGGAGCGTGTTCATAGGCAACCGCGACTTTGGACGCTGGAGAAACACGAGCAAAGGCAAGGTTTGGAGCTTCTACCGCGCATACCGATACATTCCGCAATACACAGGCCTTAAAAGCTACACTGCAACTTACAATGTTTTCCAACAGATTCAAAAAAGTGTTCGGGACAATACCCCATTTTTTGGCTTTAATGATGAGTTTGGGACCAAAGGAAGCATCACAAAAAGAGAGTTTCCAGCATACTTTAAAAAAGACAGAAATGATCAGTTCGATTTAAAAGACTACTTTTCTGACATCGTAAAAAGAAACTTCAGGGCCAGCAGAGGGGCGCAATGAACGAGATTTTTGACAAGCTGCTAATTCGTTTTTTATTCACAGTCTTTATTTGTCTAGGACTGCTTTTCTATAAGTACGCACACGTTCTTTTCTACCCATCTCAAAAGAAGCAGATTCTTAAAAAGATCTACCCTTCAGAGAACTATGTGGACACACTTCATGTTTTTTCAAGACTAATTGGTATAGCCATAATTTTCTCAACCCTAGAGTTCAATGAGTACATTGGCTTTGTGAGAAGTGTTTTGGACTTTTTCATTCTTGGAACCAGTGGCATCGTTCTTTACCTATTCTCTCTATACATTATGGACAATATTGTTTTCTACAATTTTGAATATAAAGATGAGGTGTTAAAGAAAAGAAACGCATCTTATGGAATCGTCTCCTTCTCTCAATCAATCTGTATGGCCTTTTTGGTAAGGAGCATATTTCAGGAGTCTGAACATTCACTAATCATTTTATTTATTTTATGGCTTTTTGCGCTTGTGCTGTTTGGCTTTTCCACAAAGCTATATGGATACGTCTCCAAGCTTTCCTTTAATAGCTTAATGATTCAAAAGAACTTAGGCCTTGCCTTCTCTTACTCTGGCTTTCTATTTGGGAACGCCTTGATCATTATGGCGGCCTTTCACCATGAGCATCACGATATAGTTTCCTACTGCATTCAGGTAGTGCTTAAAACACTTCTTGGGGCCTTAATTTTTCCTATATTTAGAGCTGGCGTGACTCAAGTGTTTCAAATCCAAGAAGGCCCGACAGAGGGACAGACAACTGAGATTCCACACCTAGGCTATGGAATTTACGAGGGTTCTGTATTTTTAATGGTTGGACTGCTTACATCTATCATTATCGGACAAATTCACTTTGGAACTATTTACCCGTTCTTCTAGGCGCTAACCAATTTGTTTACAATGGTATTTGAAGACTAGTTTGAAGGAGTGCCATGAAGGACAAGTTGGAAAACAATATTTTCTCCAAATTGGAAAAGATAGAACAGCGCCTGGATAAAATGGAGCGCAGACTCGAGCGCATGGACCAACAAACAAAAACGGCCTTCCAAACAATCCAAGCCCAAATGGTTAGAGTGAAGAATGGTGAAAAACTTCCAGACGACTACCTACTAAATAGACGTGGCTACAACGATCTCTCTCCTGAAAAGGCACAGAGAATCTTTGGTGAAAAAAATAGAGACTTTATACTGTTAGATGTATCCGAGAAGGCCTTCCACAGGCCACAAGGCTTTCCTGAGGCCATCCACTTACCATTGGAAGAATTGGGTATAAGACACAAAGAGCTTCCAAATAAAACATCAAGCATGATGATTATATCCGAAGACGGAACCCGCTCAATATTGGCATGCGAGCTTTTAAACAAGCATGGTTTTTACAATTTAAACAATGTTTCCGGTGGATATAAGTATTGGCCACAAGAAAGAAAAGAGACCAAGCTAAGGATCGCATAAACTAGAACAAGGTTTGCTGTTTATCGTCTGACTTTATCTTTTGGTGAAAGGTTTCCAAAGTAAGGGTGATTCGATCGAGCTCCACTTCCCCTATTCTTTTCAAATATTCGTTTTCAAGCTCTTCTATAACTTCCAACATGTTTATCTTGAACTTTTCTCCGTACTCAGTCAGGAAAACACGCTGCTCTCTTTTGTCCTGCTCACCCTTTCTACGAACGATATAGCCTCTTTTTTCAAGTTCGTTCAGATGACTTGTCATAGTCTGCTTTTTAAGACCACAGGCATTTCCCACCTCTTTAATCGAGGGAGTCTCCATTTCACAAACATTTGTCAGGATCTCTAAAAAACTAGGTCTAAGATCAATGAAGCCTTTTTGCTGAAGGGCCTCAAGAAGGTCATTTGAGTAGTGCCGATAAATTTTCTTTAGTAGGCTTCCTACCTTGGCTATTCGATGCATAATACTATTTTAGTACAAAATAGTATTATTTCCATACCTTTTTGCTAAATACTTAGATTTTCTAAAGCAATCGTAAGCTCTTCACTTAATTCAGGGGTTTGACTACCTTCATCTCCTGCCTCTGCCAATAATTCCATTGCAGCTCCTGGACGAAATGCGGAGTTTTCAAACTCACTGGTGCCTTCATACCACAAGGACATCTTAACGAGCTTTTTCATTTGTCCATGATCCAGATGCATAGTGCTTGCTTTGGCGATTGAAGTGGTGGCCGATAGTGCGATGATGGCGATAAAGAGACGTTTAAGCATTTAAAATTTCCTTAATCTTTAAGTTTCAGACAAGAACATTTTCCCAAAAACTAAGAAATTTCTCCACATCAGTGGAGGCATTTACAACCCCCTGTTAGAAAACTAACACCCCTTAAACTAAGAATATTTACCTATTTAGAGTAGGTTAAAACAAGTTTCTGGAGTTACTTATTGAGGTAACCAACCCAATGCAGATTCCAAAGGTCAGAATACTGGAGCCACCATACGACATAAGAGGCAGCGGAAGGCCTACAATTGGCATAAGTCCCATGACCATCGACATGTTTATGAAGGTGTGCCAAAAGAAAATTGCCATAAGCCCTATGGCCAATATGGAGTCAAAGAATCGAAGGGACGACCCCGCAAGCCATATAAACCGCATCAATAGAATAATGTACAAACTTATCAAAACCACAGATCCAAAGAAGCCGTGCTCTTCATTATAAATAGAGAAAACAAAGTCGGTGTGATTCTCCGGCAGATAGTTAAGTGACGCCTGAGATGACTTTTTAAAGCCTTTTCCAAACCACCTTCCGGATCCGATCGCAATTTCCGATTGAATCGCATTGTAGCCAGACCCTTTCGCGTCGGCATAGGGATCAATAAAGGTCAGAATTCTTTTCTTTTGATATTCTTTCAGTCCAAATTTATACATGACTGAGCCACTGATAAGGCCTAGAAGAACAATCACTCCTATGGATTTCCATCTGAGTCTTTTATAAAAGCTCACCACCAAGAAAATTAAAAGAAGCAATAAACCTGTTCCCAAGTCTGGCTGAACGACAATCAATACGGTTGGAATGATCGTAATTATAAAAGGCACGATAAGATCTTTTAGATAAAGCTCTTTCTCAGGACTGTTCTTTGTGTAATATCTCGCAAGGGCCAGGGCCAAGGATATTTTCATAAGCTCCGATGGCTGAAGTCTAAAACCTCCAAAGACAAGCCACCTTTGAGCGCCCATGCCCTCTTTACCCATAATTAAAACAAGTATAAGAAGCAGCACATTAAAAGCGTAGGCCCAATAAGCGAGTCTGAACATGGACTTTGGTGGAAACATGCTGATGCCAAAAGCAATAACGTTTGCCAGAGAAAACCAAAGGATTTGAGATTTAAACAGATTCTGCATGTGAGCAGATGAGTGGGAGTGAGTTGCCGAGTACAAATTTAAAACACCCACAATAAAGATAGCGAGCATAGTCACCATGAAGGTGTAATCGTATTTTTTAAAAAACTCTAATATGGCTCTGTTCACTTTTATCCTCTAGTCTTCTTGAGCAGAATCGTCCTCTGCACCTGATGCGCTCTCTTGCGCTTCATTCTCTTTTTTGGCCTTCTCACGCGCAGCATTTCTCTTTCTTAAAAAACTCAAATACTGTGCCTTCTCTTTCTTGGCGAACTCTTTGTGCTTTTCTGGCAGGTATTTTTGCATATATTGGCTGACAACTTTTTCAACAACAGGCGCGGCCGCAGTTGATCCACCACAACCGTGCTCAACCAATGCGGCAACAGCAATTTTAGGATCGTCATATGGCGCGAAGGCCACAAACACCCCATGGTGTCTAAATTCATATGGCATCTCAGAACATTTCGAATAAAGATTCTCTGCACTCTGGGCTCTAATAACCTGACTAGTTCCAGTCTTCCCGGCCATATTGTTGCCAAAGCCTCTTCTCCACCAAGCAGTGCCTTTTGGTTGATTCACAACTCTATGAAGGCCTTCTCTAACAGCGTTCCAAGTCGAGTCTTTAAGTTCGATCTCTCTAATAAGCTCTGGTTCGTACTTTTTAATTAACTTTCCGTTGTAATCGAAAACCTCGTCCACAACGTATGGTTTAAAAAGCTTCCCTTTTGTGGCCAGCGCCGCATAGGCGTTTGCTAGCTGAAGAGTTGAAGTCAAAACATAGGATTGTCCAATTGAACAAGAAAGAGTTTCACCTTGCTGCCATGGGATTCCATTTCTTTTAAGCTTCCACTCTTTGGTTGGAATAAGGCCAGAAACTTCTCTTGGAAGGGAAATTCCCGATCTTTGGCCAAAGCCAAACATCTTTGCGTATTTTGCAAGGGAATCTATATCCATGTCAGTTGCGGCCTTGTAAAAGAAGATATTGCAAGACTGCATCAGGGCGTCTCTAACATTGACCTTCTCGGTCCCCCAACGCTTCCAGCTGTGATAAACACGCCTTCCAAGTCGGTAAGTTCCATGACATCTTATTTTAGTGTTTGGATTTATAATCCCCTCTTCCAAAGCTGCAATAGCGGTGAAAGGTTTGAAAGTTGATCCAGGAGAAAAGTGCTCCTGAATGCTTCTATCCCTTAGAGGGTTTTCTTCGTTGGTAATTAATGAATTCCAATATTCAGTAGTAAGACCGCGGCTAAACTGGGAAGGATCGAATGCCGGAGTCGACACCATGGTTAAAATCTTTCCAGTTTTCACATCCAAGGCCACGAGACTTCCAGACTTACCTTTTAACGCTTCATAGGCGGCAACTTGCATGTCGCGATCAATTGTGAGCTTTAAGTTCTTTCCAGGTCTTGGCATCTTATCTTGAATGCCCTGAAAGAGGTTGTCGGTGTTGATGTATTTCTTCTTTCTTCCAAGAGCGTCCACCTCAACATATTCAAATCCGTTTTCACCACGAAGGGTTTTATCCATCTCCTCTTCGATGCCAAATTGACCAATGAAGTCACCTAGATGGTAATCCAGTTTGTCTCTGCTTCTATATTTTGGAAGTTGTTGTTGGGAGATCTCTGAAATGTATCCAAGAAGGTGCGCGCCAACTTCGCCGTCCACATACTCACGGCTAATAAAGGTGTCCACACTGACCCCAGGAAGAGATGCGTTTTCAGTTTCTATTTGGGCGACTTCCTTCAAGGAAATGTTCTTCTTTATAATGATAGGACGATACCTTGCTTGAGAAGAGTGTTTTTTGATTGTGGATTTTACGTCCTTGATATCCATATCCAATATGGATGCCAGTCTATTAAGAGTTTCATCCTTGTTCTTTAAATATTGCCTAGTCAGTACAGCGTCAAAACGAGGAATATTGTCCACAAGAAGCTGATCATTTGTTGAATAGATCATCCCTCGAGGAGCTCTTGCAATCTCTTTTCTCAATCGGTTTTGAATTGAGAACTTGTGGTACTGATCACCCTTGTAGACCTGAAGGTACCAAAGCCTTAAAAGGATAATCCCAAAACAGACGAGGATAATATTGGCCACTTGCGTGGCCCTTTTTCTATGGAGTTTTATCAGTTCTTCATCGCCAAACATTAAATAGCAACTCCAACAGCTTTAGACTTTACTCTCCAAACTCGGTCTAAAACAAAGAAAAAGAATGGTGAAAGGATTGATAAGGCCAAACTTTCTGGAATGTCTTGCCAGAAAAGGTGAAAAAAGTTTCCAAAGTCTCCAAGTTTCAGGGACAGCAAAAAACTTGTCGCAACAAACCAGGCAACCTGAAAGATTTGAACAACGATAATTGTGGAAATAGCCGTGCTAAAGTCAAGCATGTCTTTAAGGTATCTAACCGACATGGAAACCAACACACCGGTAAACGCTCCAATCGCCCATCCCTCAATAGAGAAAAGGGAGTGAACGTATTGAACGATCATAATAAGCCACGCCAATACAGGTGTTTCCAGTTTAAAAGCGAGAAAGAGCACAATAAGCACGTTAAACTCTGGCCTAAAGTTGATTATCCCCATGGCCGGAAGAAAAGCTGTTGTGAAAATTTCAAGGACAATCAAAAGCAAACAAGTCTTTATAGTTCCCAGCAAAATCTCTTTTGGTCCATATTTATTCATTGGTTTCTTCCTTGGCAACGTCTCTGTTCTCGGTCTTCTCTTCCTTCTCAATCAGGACAACAACTTCTTCAAGCTTATGAAAGTTTACTGACGGGGTTACAACAATGGATTGTGTGATCCCGTAGTTCTCTTTATCTATTTGGGTGATCTTTCCAACCTTGATACCTTTTGGATAAATGTTTCCAAGGCCAGCAGTGATGATTTCATCTCCAACTTCGACTTTTTCTGTTCTGTTCACATACTTCAAACGACATTTGAATTCTGAGATACCTTCAACAATCCCATGAGTCCTAGTTCTGGCGACAATCGAATCAACTCTGTTGTTTTGATCTAAAATGGTAAGGATGTCGGCGTAATTTGGAGTAAGTCTATATACATAGCCAACAAGGCCATTCATTGTGATGACTGGAGACATTTTTTTAAGCCCGTCTGCTGAGCCTTTGTTGATTCTTAAAACTTTAAACTCGTTAGAGGCGTCCCAACTAACAATTTGAGCAAGGACCTTCTCTCTAGGAATTTCTTTTCCAAACTGTAGAAGCTGCTTAAGTCTTTCGTTTTCTTTTTTAACTTCTTGAAACTCAAAGATCTGATTGTTTAATGCCTTAACCTCTTTTCTAAGCTCAGCGTTGTCTTTTGAGGTGTTAACGATCATAACGTAATGATCCAGCATGTTCGCAAGTTTTTCTCTGGTGGACAAAGCACCTCTTTGAATAGGCGCAAAGGCCTCTATTAGAAATGCCTCGAAAGTGGAAACATCTTTAAGAGAATAATTCTGCACGGCAATGCCCCACAGCGCCAACACTACAACAATAATATTATTGGCCAGTTTCCACCTGGAAGAGTCCACAGTAAAATTCTTCAAAACCTAACATCCTGCGCAATTTGTTTATAATTTGTACAACTTAAGTTATCTAAACGAGAACACCATGCCAAGAGTTTAACAACGGATGACACCTGGCGCAAATTGACTTTAACAAAAAAAATTATAGAATTTTACTTTTGTAATGTCACAACAAACTGCCACACCAAAAGGGAAGCAAAATGATCAATAAATTCACTGGCAAATTCTCCTACTTTATTCTGACTTTTTTCATCGCGGCCATCATTATTAGTTTCGCGCTTACAGGCTTTCAAGGCTTCGGCTCAAGCGCTGGCTCGGTTGCCAAAGTCGATGGAGAACCAATCACTATCAGAGAGTACAACAATATAGTTAATCAAGAATTGCAAAGATACGCCAAGATCTTTGGAAAAGATCTTACAAGTCAACAAATCAAACAATTCAGACTAAAAGAGAACGCTCTAAGAAACTTGGTTCAGCAACAACTTCTTGCCAACTTTGCTCAAGACTTAGGTTTCGCTTCTGGAAAAGAAGAAATTAAAGAAAGAATCAAAGGACTCGACTACTTTCAAACTAATGGAAAGTTTGATGTTAACAAGTACAAAGGTCTTCTAGCCGCAAACCAATTAACTCCGGCGACTTTTGAGGAGATGATTAAGGAAGAAGTGGCGCTTGAGAAGCTTCAAAGAACACTTACAGCTCCAGGTGTTTCCGAGGCACTGGCCAAAGACATCGTAAGATTTAAGAATGCTGGCGCGAAAGTCCATGCGGTAAGATTTGAAAAAGAGGAAATGACTAAGTACTTAGACATCTCCAAAAAAGAGATCAACGAGTTCCTTGCTGAAGAAAAAAATCAAAAACTTGCAAAGTCCCTATATGAGAGCATGTCTTCTGAGTTTAACAAGCCTGCGCAAGTAAAGGCCCGTCACATTCTTCTTCCAGTGAAAGAAGGTGAAGGAGACAAAGAGCAAAAAACAAAAATCGAAGCTCTTAGAAAAAGAGTTAGCCCTAAGAACTTTGCTTCAATAGCAAAGAAAGAAAGCAAAGGGCCATCAGCTTCAAAAGGTGGAGATCTTGGGTGGTTCTCTAAAGGTTCAATGGTCCCAGAGTTTGAATCTGTTGCCTTTGGTCTTAAGCCCGGTCAAATCTCTAAACCAGTTAAAACAAACTTTGGATGGCACATCATCTATGTTGAAGACAAGAAGAAAGCTGTTAACAAATCATTTGATTCAGTTAAAGACGTTGTTGCAAAGAGACACCTTCAAAAGTCAAAAAGAAAAGAACTTAAAGAGTTTAATGACAAGCTTATCTCTGACATTGAGAAAGCATTTGAAGCTGGAAAGCTTTCAAGGGTAAAGTCGCTTTCGAAAAAATATGATCTTTCACTTGTGACTGACGCAGACTTAAGCTTCTATGACCAAACTGCAGGCACAATCAAGTTCAATGATGAAACACTTGCTCCTATCCTTTCTGACGATATGAAAAAGAGCGTTTTCGTTGAAAATAACCCAATTGATGTGAAGGTTTTAAAAGTGCTCTCTAAAAAGAGTGAGGCCGACCTTGCAAAACTTGCTGATAAGGAAATCGAGCAACAAAAGAGTGCTCTTGCAAATCAAGTAGCTCAAGAGACGCGTTTTCAACTACTTAAAAAGCTTGAGGAAGATGCCAGTATTGTCACTTATCCGAATTTGTTATAAGAGATACCTAACAAATAGCTAAATAAAACTGGGGCCGCTAAGCGGTCCCTTTTTTTTATCAGGATATATCACTATGGCAGACAAAGAGGCCAAATGGAGCCAGAACGAAGCTGGCAAATATTACGTGGACGATCAGTGCATTGCTTGTGACGCTTGTTGCGTTGAAGCTCCAGGTTTTTTCGAAATGAATGATGACGATGGACACGCTTACGTGGCCAAGCAACCTACAAACGAATCAGAAACAGAAGATTGTGAAAACGCACTGGCCTGTTGCCCAGTAGGTGCCATTGGAGATGACGGGGAATAATCAGTTGATTTGGTCTCGTCTTATTAACAAGGCCATTCCGTGAAAGTTAAGCTTTCTTCCTTCCTCCAAGACAGTAAGAGTATAATTATCTTTGGAGCAGTTCAACACTTCAACGACATCTGGACGATCAAGTCTTAAAAAATCAAGGTAGATACCCTCTACTTGCCTTGAGCATTCAAACTCCATGCCCTTTATAACGACATAAGAGTAATCATTGGCGAGTTCAAACTCTTCACCAACTTCAAAAACATCTGAGATTCTTGAAAAGGCGACTTTATAAACTGTGGCACCTCTCTCTGAAGCGCCTGCAGCGAAAGAAAGCACTGCAATTAACAGAAGAATGGTTCTAATAAGGTTTCTTTTTAAGCACGTCATTAAAACCACTCCCTATTTACTAAATTATTTACTTTCGACTCTTTCCAGTATGGCAGCACCATGAAAATCAGCTTTGCGCCCCTCATCGATGAATGAAATAGCGAATTCATCTGAATAATCCTCAACATCAATGGTGCAGCTTAATAATTCGAAAAGCTCTGGACTTTCCTTTTTTAGCTCTTCAAATATTTCATCGCTGACTGCTCGTTTACATTTAGTCTCAACCCCTTGAAAGATAACCTTTTGAAAATCCTTCGAAACCTTAATCGTTTCATCAACTTCAAACATGTCGTATTTGTCCTCTACAACCTTATAAGTGAAGTATTCAGAGGCAAAAATAGTTGGTGCAATAGTCATTAAGATCACAAGCAGTTTCATAGTTTTTCTCCTTATTTCAAGGTCATATACCACAGGGAGCTCCTAAAAACCTTAAACGCTGTAATTCTTTCAGAATAGTCCCAAAGCATTAAATGTTTTGGTAAAAGCTCTCTAGAATCAAATAAGGACATGGCAATGACTAAAATCATCATTTCTCTCTTGGCACTTGGCCAACTTTTTTCAAATGCTCAGGCAACAAACTACTGTATGGCAATACGTGGAAATGGCGAACTTATGCCAGCTCATTGGGGAGCAATTTCTCAAGTCGTTCAACAAAAGGGCATTCCAAATAAACTTTCAGGCGGAAGCTCCGCAAGCATCACTATTTTTCTACTTGAAAGCCTTGCGATGAATCCTAGAGAGTTAAACAACACCCAGAAAGCGCTGCTTGTTAAATCTTTTCAAGGTTACTTTGAGGCACTCACTCAAACAGAAGAAGGCAAGGCGCTAAAAACAATTATTGGAGATGAGAGATTAATCCGAAAGCTTAAAGAAATGGCTGCCAATATTGAAAAGATTGATCTAGGCCCTGAGACAATCGCTATTTTTAGAAGACAGCTCGCTCCTCTTCAAGTTCTTCTAAATTCCAAAGACCTGAAGGACTTTATCAATCCTGAGTTTGTAAAATATGTAAAAGAAACTGCGGCAATGTCCAGTGAGAATAGAACTGAGCTTCAAGCAGCAATCTTATTCAGAAAAAATGAAATAACTAAGGCCATTCAGCAGTTTGGCAAATTCAACGCTGTGACGGACAACACTCTATTCTTCCGCCCAGGCCTTGTGAACTTTAAAAGCATTGCAAGAATCATAGGCCAGATGGGAGACTTCTACGCAGATGTAAAACTTCCAAATAAAAAGATCCAAAGAAACATCGACCAAGATATGAGCGCATTTTTAGCGAAGTGTGCCCCAGGAAGTGAGAAACTCACTTGGCAACAAATACATAAGCAAAGACCATTCTGTCGCCAATTGCTAGGCCGTGCGGTTCTTACAAGAAGATCCGCGGCACATAAAATGGATGTTAAAAGCAAAAGGATATCTCAGAGAGTAAGTCAAAACCTTAAGACGTATCCCACGACCGCCATTCTTTCTGGAAAGGCAGCTCGAAGCTTTAGAGACAGCCAGAAGGCCTACAGATTCAACGCCAATCCAAACTTTGGTAGTGATTTTAAAATAGCCCAAAGCAACCTAAAGTTTGGTTATTGGGGCAATGGCGGAGAACTTAAAAGAATTAGCAGCAACCTTAAAAAAGATCCTCTTACCAAAAATGATGAGAAGTCTAAGAAGTTCATCTCCCTTGGGGATGCGACTTGGGCGGATGTGATCTCTATTTCGCCAGCGGAGCCGGGATTATCAAACTTTATTGATGTTAGCGAACAGTATGTATCTGCAGGTGGCTGGAGTGATCTGCACCCTACTCTAGTGCTTAGAGCTAGTGGGTGTGAGGATATCGTCTACATTACTCGTAAAGGTGGAGAATCAAAATTTGCTCAAGATGTGATGGAGAGACTCACTGACATCGATGGCTATGACTGGAGTGATTGGACAGGTCTTAGTGGAAGGCAAAGTGTTATGAAGCGCTCAAGAGGCAATGCTCGAGATGTAGGTCCTTACGCGTCTTTATGGAGTAAGCTCTACAACATGGCCAATCCTGAAAGCTCTATCCAAACTTCAATGAAGGCTGCAACTAGCACGGTTTGCACAAACTGGGACAGCTTTAACGCCAAAAAACAAATTAATGAGCTAGTGGAAGAGGCCTTTAGAGCACCATTGATGAAGTCAACAGACCCTGTTTGCAATTACTAAAAACCGAGGGGGTGGATTACTTTTGTTGATAGCGTTTATCGATGAAGCTTATTTTGCATAAATACAAGATAAGCTACCTTCCATCGTATCTAAGAAGCTCATCAAGAAGTACATTCCATGCCTCTTTAAAGTTTATGTCTGTATTGAGCTGAACTTTCTTCCAAACATTCTCAAGAATTGTCGTATCATAAGCAGAGACTTCACCATGTAAAGAGTTTGGTATTTCTGTTTTTAGAATATTAAAAATATATACTATGGCGTCAGTTAACTTATCGAGGTCAGATATTCCTGGCATTAAGATTGAAAGATCATAGATATCCTTTGCTCTAGTGCTATCACCTTCACGAGAGATTAAAGCATGGAGCTTATCAGCAATAATATATTCATGAGGGTAAACACTCCATGAAATTGGCTCATACAAATCGACTTCAGAACTTAATTGTAGTTGCTTCGGAGGAGCTCCAATTGAAAAGTCCACAGAGACATCAAGGTGGATACGTGGGTAACGGTCCGACTTATTCAAATTCCCTAATCGTTCCCCAGTTTTGTAGTGAAAGGAATATCTAATGCCATTGTATCCACTATTCATGTCCATTATTTCTTTACTCAGCCCCCAAAAATGAAAGCCGTCCCCAAGATCAACATTCAAGGCCGCACTCACCTCACTATAAAGTTTCTCTCTAGAAGTTCTACGTATAATTGCATCTAAATCTCGAGTAAACCTATTTGAATCAGTGGTTTTTACCATCACAAAACCACCATTAAATACAATATTTTCCCTAAGATAAGACCGAGTCATTAATCGAGCAATCAACCTCTCAAGTGCAACAACAATCCTTACCCTATTTACATCTCCTACACCTAGTTTTCTTGCGACATTAATAACCTTTGCATTTATTGATTTTTCGCTAACTTTTTTCATGATGCAATTTCCAGAAATGGCAAAACCTTATCTTCTGAATTCAACTTTCTTGCCATTAACAACACTTTACTCACTGTAGTCTTCTTTGTTTTTATGGCTTTTTTTAAGGCCTTAAATGATTCTGACACAGGAACATAATTGGGACTTGAAAAGCAATCAATAAGAGTTCTCTCAACACTGGTAATTTCAAATCCACGATGTTTATCGATCCCAACATCCCATTTGGGATCTTTTAACCTAATCGACTTCACCGAAGTCACTCCATATGGATAAGGGAGGATACACCAAACTTCACTAGGTATTTCATCTGTTAAGTCATAGAAGGCCAACGCCGACCATAGACAAATAGCTGAACGCTCTTTTAACTTAACTGTAGCAGCCTTAAAGGAAATAAAGTGCTCGTCATTTAAAGCCGCTTCTTTTTGGAAGACCCCTTTTTTAATCTCTTGCAAGATCCCTTTTTCAAGCATTTTTTTTACGTAGTAGCGAGTAACGCCATAGGTACTGGCATCAGCATAGGTAAACACATTATCAGGAATACTCTTAAGTAGTTCTTCAATTGATTTCATATTTTAATTTTAACACAAAATATAATTGTTTGCACTTTTTTACAAATCATGCAAAAACTCAAATCTTGCACAAAAAATACAAAAACCGCCAACCAGCTGAAAACACGTACCCAAGGAAGTGCAAATTTTTTTCACTCCAGTTAGGGTACTTAAAGAGTCAACTGGCCCATTCAAATCCCCTAAAACCAACGCAACCCAAGAGGGCAGCATTTGATCTAAAAATTGGAAAGCTGATGGCAGTTAGGATTAGATACGATTTGTTTGTGCACACAGCGCTATCAAGCACTTAAGGCCTTTCGCGTTAAAAAAGCATGACAAAGCTTAGACACTATTTTAGTGTGTGCCACGCACAGAGAGAAGGAGACTTAATGGAAACGATGAAGCTCGATCAGATCAAGGTTAAAAGTTCTTACCTACGCACTAACACAGACATTGAGAAGCTTAAAAAAAGTATTGAAACCGTTGGCGTTATTCAGCCACTAGTTATCAATGGGAACAACGAACTCATCGCAGGTGGACGTCGCTACTCCGCTCTTAAAGAGCTTGGAATTGAAGAGGCCCCTGTTCATAAAATACATAAATCAAACAGTGAACAAGAATTGATGTCTATTGATGAAAACCTTGTTCGTATGGATCTAAATAAAGTCGAATTTGAAAAGTGCCTGGCACGTGGAAGAGAGATCTACGAAGAGCTAAATCCAATGGCCACAAAGTTTGAAGAAGAAGATCTTGAAAATAATAAAGAAGACAATGAAATCAAGTTTGATCAGCCAAATGACAAAAGAAGCTTCATTGACCTTACCGCTGAAAAAACAGGTCTAAGCAAAAAAGTCATAAAGAGTGCGATTGACCGCGATATGAAGTCCTCTCCAAAAGTTAAAGAACTTAGAGCACACGGAGAACTTAACGCTAGTCAAACTAACGAGCTAATAAAGCTTGATGCTGAAGAGCAAGAGCAAATTATTGATGTGGTTAAAAACAAGTCCGCCAAAGAAATTAAGGACATGGTTAAATACATCAAGACAAACGGTGTTGAAAAAGCAGTTGAGAAAACTCTAAGCGAGCCTCAGCTTCCAAACGAATACAAAAGCCTTAGAACTCTTACCAAGAGAATGAATAAGATTTCAGCAAAAGTTCTACTTGAAGAATTTGTATACACAGATGAAGACAAAGAAAAGTTCTTAAAGGAACTTGCCACTCTTCAAAACAATCTTAATCAAATTTTAACTATTAATAGCGAAAGAAGTTCGAATTACACTGATGAACTTGAAGATGATTCAGAAGCGAGCTTCAGCAGTGAAGTGACAAGCAATGAGGAGAGCGTGGAAGAGGCCACGTTTTAATTAGAGATGATCGAGAACAACCCAAATTACTTTGAAGTAAAGTCCCAGCTATCTTGGGACGAATACTTCATACTTCAAGCAATGATGGCGTCATTTAAGTCTAAAGATCCTGCGACCAAAGTTGGATGTGTGTTCGTTGACCAAAACAACCACCAGATCACTATGGGCTATAACGGTTTTGTTGCAGGAATCGACGAGTCAAAGCTTCCATGGGGTAAAGACAAAAGCCAACCACTTGAGCATCAAAAATACGGATATGTTGTTCACTCTGAGGCAAATGCAATCTTGCACGCTCCGAGAAGTCTTAGAGATTCAAAATGCTACGTTACCCTATTTCCTTGCAACGAATGCGCTAAGCTTCTAGCAAGTGTAGGTGTTAAAAAGGTTGTTTATTTAAGCGACAAGCACCAAGGATTAGAAAGCAATCGCATGGCCAAGAAACTCTTTGAGCTTGCAAATATTGAACATGAGCGTCTGGTTCCAGGGCCAAACCTTCTAGATTCTCTTAACCAGCACTTTCTCGATCTCACAGAGATGCTTTAATCCATATTTTTAACCTTTTTCAAAAATACTCAGCGCGGCATTAGACTTGGCAACTTGCTAAAGAAAAATGCCTGCGCCTATAATTTTAGTAAATAAACTAGAAGGAATATTAGATGAAAAAGTTATTTGCATTTCTTATTATTTGCTCAGGCCTATCCTATGCCCATGTGGACTTGGAAAAGCTCAACAAAAACCACTGTGATCACACAATTAATAAAGAGGGCACAATCGTGACCCCACCCCTTTTCTTTGAAAAGAGTGCTCTTCAAAGAAAGAACAATCAGTACGAGTTTAGACTAAACTCAGAAGCTCACATACTTAAGGGAACAACTGGAACTATAAAAGACTTCATTATTGCTCACAATCACCTATGGACTGTAGGCAATGCAGGGCTTAGACAGTTTGATCTTGAAGGAAATCTAGTAAAGGTCTTTGCTCACACGAGCTGGCAGCAAAGTCGCCACAACCTTCCAAGAAGCGTTTACTTCAATAAAAGAAACGACACTCTTTATATGGCCAGTGGCAAAGTAGGATTGGTAGCGTTTAACCTCACCGATCAAAGATTTATGGATACCAATTCTTTAAATGTTGTAAATGAGAATGGCCATCTTTCTGCGGCAGTTGCAGTAGTAGGTGATGGCGAAGACACCCTTTACATTGCAATGACTGGAAACTCTGAGAAAGGCTTTAACGGAGTACTTACTTACTCAATTAGCAAGAAACAGATCACAAACAAGGCCGAATACAATAAAAGAAGGGCCGGAGTTATTTTTCCTTATGCCAGCATCTATTTAAACAGTGATAAAGTGATCCTAAACAATGGCGGCTGGATTCACTCTCTAAAGCTGAATCAAGTTCAAAACAGAACCAAAGTGAAGCCTAGATGGCACGCTATTGAATATCGTTTGGATGACGTAAGAAAATTTGTAATGATGGCCGGTGATTTAATCTTTCACGATGACCAAGTTCTTGGCTGCGGACGTTACTTCCAAAACAATGGTAAAGTGAATTACAAAGCATTTAAAACAAGAATTTAAATCTAAAATATTCTTTTCAAACCATAGACTGAAAGAGAAAATGGGCCCTTCAGATTGAAGGGCTTTTTAATTAGCAAGCCGGACCTAGTACCTTCATTAAATCGAATCTATAATACTTACCACTGGAGCCTATGCGCTGTATAGGGACTACATAAGCTCGTCTACCGCAGTAGAAATAGCCTATGTTAGGTCTAGAACTTCTTGACCCGACATTATCCCCTGAACTTAATTTACCAGTATTGGTATGGGTCTCACCGTCTGATATCCATGCCTCGTGATAAAACTTACCAGATCGTCCATAAACCTCTCCCCCTTGGAAAATTGCCTCTACTTCGTAGAAATTCCTTTCCTCATGTACCTCCTTAACTTCCAGCTTTATATCAAAGTCAATTGGAGGCACCTCTAAAGGTACGGTAAGTTCACTTCCATTAGTAAGAGATAATTTAAAGCTCCCTGGGAATGAAACCGACTCTTTAATTCCCCAATCACAGTCTTTATATTCACTAAAATACGTACAAAAACTTGTATCATCCTCCTCTTTCCCCATCTGTTTACCATTATAGGTGATATTTACGACCTCATCCGCAGTCTTAACATCTAAAACACCTCTAAATGGGCCTTGAGGTAAATATGCATAGTTTGGGTCGTACTCATTATCCACGCGATGGCTGATGAGTGACTTTACGTAGGTATAGTGTTGAATACCGCACTCCATTGGCTTATTATTCTTAAGTTTTTCATAATCAGAGTGGTGAATCAAGGCTAAGTCTTTGCCTTTGAGATTCTCGGCATGTTCTTGACCAGACACATAACTTACCTGGTTAAAACCTAGAAAATCACCATTTAGATCTAAGACTGGCTTTACTTCATCCGGTTCGTATTTTGTGCTATGGGGTGGTGGAACAGAATATAGCCCATAAAGTGAAGTATCACCAGAGAAAGCACTTCCATCACTGTTGTAAAGGCCCATATACAAATACTTTGATTCATTATCGCTAATTTGATGAAAGTCGCTTGCCCCTAAAACTTTCAATTTCAAGTTATCAATAGGTTCACAGTACCTACCTGTTATTTTTTCAGCTAAGGCACTTAGTTTATCCATGAATATTTCACTCATAGGTCTAAATACTTCTTCACCATCCATCCTTCCTTTCACATCGCTATTGGTATAAGTTCCAATAAAGAAATGACCAAATGGATCGGTTGTAATATTGCCCAAATAGTCTGCATCAACATTAGGAGGAAGGATGCTTCCCAACTGTCCCAATCCTGCAATAACTTTATCTTGCTTACTAGTATAATAATCTCCATAACTTTCTTGTTTTGCAGCGATGTGACTTGCAGCAGAGCCGACCTGAAGGTTTGCATAATGCTTTAACCTTTCAATGTTAGGACCGTTTTTCAATTCCTCATAAAGAAGGTTTGCAAACAAGTTCCCTTGAGAGTGGCTCACCACAAGAACTGATCTCTTTTGAAGGTCAGTGCTCACCACTGCGGCTACATCAGAATGAAGTGTTGAGTATTCTGTACTTTGAACTCGCTGTATTTCTGCTTCCTTTAACTTCTCAGGGAAGTCTCCAGGCATGTTAGCAAGCCAGCCTCGGTCACTGAACCAGTACTCAGCTACTTTTTTATACACTTCCTTCTCATTTAGATTAGAGTCAGCTTCTCTAATCTTTTGTGCAAGAACCTCTACAAAGTCATATATTCCGCGATTTTGGTTGTAGATGTATTTATAGCAAATATCCTCTACACCATTGGGAGAAATCCTTGTTTTATCATGGTCATTCTTTACCAAGGTATGAATATTGTTTCTTGATTTTATTGCCCCACTCCATTTGGTCAGAACCCCATTTAAATATAGGACTTCCAGACTAGTGTCACCACACTCTGTAGGGTCAATGCTCTGGGCAAAATTAGACCATGAAAACAAAATCAGTATACAAGTAGAAAAAACTTTCATTTAAAATCCTTTTCTGGGCTTAATTTCAAATTCACATTTCTTTCGACGCATCTCTTGACGGGGTGGCAATGCATGGCTCTTTCCTGCAAAGTTTCTGTCTGCAACCATCCACGCCTTTACTCTTTCTTTAGTATTGTTACTTTTTTCTAAAATTTTATCCCCTTGCTTTACCTGTTTTCCATATGGATCCTTAATTAAATCTGTATAGACATATAAAACGCAAACATCTGCATCAATCCAAAGAAATGAATGCTTATTTAGCATCTCTTCATCATCTATATGAATCTGTATATTTCTTACTTCTTTGGCATATTGTTTCCATGCCATTCTCTTGTTGTAATTTTCTTCACCTGGAAACTCTCTGTTAATCCATCTTTCAATGTCATCTCTAACACCGTCATTGTTGGAGTCAATGCCACCAATGGTTTTGTCATTTTCAAAAAATCCAGGTTCAGGAGGTTCAAGCTTTCCATCGACCATGTTTCTGGAGTAATCAAGGCACGAGGTATTCAAGACCAATAACTGAAGGATTACAAATACCTTTAAAGTCTTAATTGCAATATTTCGCATAATTAGCCTCATCTGTATCTAAAACCACCGCTTGTCCGGCAAAGTTAATTTGGGTTTGTGCCCAAGTGAGTAGTCTCTCTTTGGTATTAAAGTAATTTATTCTCATTTGAGCTAGTTGTTCACTTGCTATTTCTCGGCCTAACTTGCTTTCTAAGCAATAGGTGTAAGCAATTTCTCTAAAAGTTGAATTAATAGAATCTTCTTTAACGTTTGCATTCTTCAGAGATGCATCAAAAAGTTTTGACATCTCCTTCATGAAAGTCTTTGTTTCATTGGGAATTGAAGAATTGTTATTTACCCAAATCTCGATATCATCGCGAACCCCATCATTGTCTGAGTCAATCCCGAGTAAAGTCTCGTCCGCTGCTTCGCCTGGATCTTCAGGAATAACATCTCCGCCAATATTTGGATGGGTTATGTTTAAGTTTTTGATTTGAACAGGGGTTGTGAAGGTATCGTTTGATGCACTAACTGATATTTCATAGCTTCCATTTTGATAAAAAATTTCTAATGGGAAAAGTGTTTCATTGGTTGTCTGGTTGAAAATACTTACATCATCTTTGACAACTTCAATTAAAAATTGAACATCTCCTTCTGCAACAGTTTCTGACATATCAAGTATATACTTGTATGGCGAAGAGCTGGATTCGAGTTTGTAACTCAACATGATCTCTGGAATGATGACTTCTATACTGAAAACATATGGATCTGAATCCGCTCCGACATTATCAACTGCGATTAGTTCAAACTCCCACATACCTTCCAGTAAATTAAGACTAAATTGTCCAGTTTGGAATTCCTCTTCCACAGAAATCCCTGTTTCGTGCACACCTCTAAGTTTCAAAGCGACTACATCTCCATCTGTATCATAGGAATTTGACGTAAAATTAACTAGTCCAGATAAAGCACCATGCTCATATTCAACATTTGCAACTGGTTTGATATTCGGATCATAGATATAAATATGTTTAATGATCGGTTCAGACTCTTTTCCAAAGTTGTCTGTCACAACTAAGGAGATACTCCACTCTCCCTCTTCAGGAAAGTTTATCTCAGAAGTCTGAGTTGAGCTGGATAGCTCCAATTTTGTTCCAGAGATGTGATTAAAGGTATAAAAATAGTTAGTTATATGCCCGTCGAGGTCATAAGAGTTCATAGCGTTTAAGTAGTAATGATTCCAAGAGTTCCCCTCTATGGCGATAAAATTAGCAATAGGTCTTGGATTGTTTAAAGTTATACTTCCCTGGATTTCGCTTGTGCCATTATCATTATCATAAACTTTAAGCGTATATGACCAAACTCCCTCATTCATAGGTAGCTCAAGTGTACTGTTAGGAACGTCCACTATATGGCTAATGCTATGCCCTTCATCGTGATAAAAAGTATACTCATATTTTACGATGCTTCCATCAGTATCCGAGGAGCTGCTTGCATCCAAAGACAGCTTATTCCATGTCTCGGCAACAGAGACATTGACGGCGGCCAATGGTAATTCATTTACAATTGCAACAGTTTCAACTCTAGAACCAGAGATTAATCCCCACTGGTCAATTCCATTTATTTTTAAAGTCCAATTTCCTAGTAAAGTTAACTCTTGGGCAAAATTTTGAGAGTAGTGATTGCTAAATATTTTAAATCCAGATCCATGCTCAGCTTCCACATAAAAAGAATTTATGGTTTCATTCACTAACGGATCAAAGCTTCCTGTGGTGTTAATATTAAAAGTCCTAGGTTCTGATGACTTTGTCACACTTGTCTGAATATCTGACCCTATAATGATCAGTTGCTGAGAGTGAGTTGTTGACTTTATTCCAAAAACATCAATAAAGTGATATTCAAGAGTCCAAACTCCCCTGCTCGGAAGGTCAAAGCCAAAGTAGTCTTCGTTATAAGTTTTTTCCACGATTTGACCAGTATCTTGGTTTGTTGCTTTAATGAAGCTTGTTGTGATGGTCGCAGGATAACTTTTATTTTCTTTTACATAGAAACCATATGGATATGATTCATCCTGAGCTACAGATATCTCAGCTATTGGAGAATCGAAATCCCAAGATATGTATTGTGTAAAATTGAATGGAGTAGATTCATTTCCATCATTATCGATCGCTATAATTTCAAATTCCCAATCACCTTTTAGCGGAAATCTCATTTCTCTACCGCCATAGACATCTAAAATTGGCTTTATAACTAAGCCATCGGGATGCGTAGCTTTAATTTGATGTTCAACAACTTCCCCCAAAGGGTCAAAGAATTCGGCGTTTATATAATAGATTCTCGGGTCATGGTCTGACATATCTAAAGAGTGCCACTGATAGGTTGGAACTAAATCCTCTTTAGTCCATTCAGCTAGGATTTCTCTAGTGTGGACATCACTTTTAAGCCCACTTTTATCCACTCCATAATACTCTATGTTCCACAGCCCAGGCTGATTAAAAATGATTCGGTTATCTTTAACTGTAGATGGCTCTGTAGGGAACACTACCGTTCCGTCCTCATGGGTCGCCTTATAATGAAATGTATCCATATTCTCATTATTTATGAAACTGGAACCAATCCACCACTCTGTTGGATTGTCGGGATTTTGCTCACTATAGACCCACTCTATTTTTGGTGCAATTTCAGTGGTGTGGGAGAAGCTTAGCTCTTTTTGGCCATAGTTATTTAAAGAGTCATAAACCCTTAACCTTAGAGTATAGTTTTCAACCTGATAATTTAAAGCAAAATATATTTCAGGGTCTTCACTATATATTCTTATCGGATTGTCGTAAGAATCTTCGTCCTCCTTATAGAGGGATAAAAAGTATAAAAGATCTTTATCACCATCAGCATCGAAGCTATCACTAAAATTAACCATATAATGGCCAGGCAGCTCCGAGACCTCTTTTATGGAGTGAACTACTGTTGGTAAGCTATTTGTCACGCTTATAGTCGAACGTTCACTCACATCAGTGTTCCCAAACTCATCTGTTACGGTAAGTTCAAGTTCATAGCTACCTAACTCTTCAAAAGTCACATAAATATAGCTTCTAGGACTGGTTATGTGAGTTATGAGCTTGCTATCTTTGTAGACCTTATAGATATACTCCTTAATCTCTCCAGCATCTGAGTAAGATGATTCACCAGACATGAAAGCAAATCCCTGGTCAGTTTTATGTTCAACATACAGTTCAGCGAATGCCCTTTGAATTTTAACTTTTTCGAATTTACCAAAGGAGAAAAAGGCCTTGAGCTTTCGGTGCCCCTTCTTTTTTCCTCTACCTTTTTTCTTTTTAACCTTTGACGCCATGATCCTAAAAAAGACTTTGTACTCTCCGTAAAGAATTTTTGAAATATTTAAGTCTGCGAAGACTTCACCGCCCTCTTCATAGGTGGAAGCTGATCTCTTAGAGGTAATACTTCCCTCCAGTCGGTAGTAGATTTTTTTTGCTTTATATTTGTTTCTTTTGTGTTTAAGACTAATTTTTAAGATATCCTCTTTATCATTGTCTATTTCCTCAATAATGAAAGGACCATTTAGTTTTTTAAGAAATTTTACAAATAACCTTTTCTTGTCCTTGAATGGCTGTTCACTTTTCAAAGCTTTGAGCTTTGGTCTTTCCTTACCCTTGTACCATTTTAATTTGTTATCACTCTTCAACTCAATTCCAAGGCTAGTATTAAAGTCCCTATCTTTATGTTGCGATTGATAGACGTTAATTTTTTTTTAACCTGAATTTGTTTTTAATAAAGTCACCCTCTGGTAGAGCATAGACTGAGTTGATAAAACATAAGAGAGTTAAAAATAGAGAGTGAAAGCTCATGTAGTCTCCAAGCTGGTCAAATAAACGAATTATTCCAATAAAACTATCTCGGGTATAAAACTAAAGATCTTAAGATTAATGTTTTTTCACTCCTTCAGATAAATGAGACAATCTTTAAACGCTGTTTTTTTTAAAAGCTCTTTGAAGTTATTCGAAACGAGTGGATCTCTCTTTTTCCTGCTCCCTACCAGATCAGAAATTTCGGTCTCATACGCTCCGAGATTCAAAATGTAATTCCAACAAGTTACACACTAATCGTTTTAATTAAACCACAACACAAAGCTGTTATTATTTTACTACACATAGTAAGTGTGGTAAAATAACAACAGACGTTTTATAGGAGTAGATTTGGACAAGTGCTTAAGATGTAAATTACATATTAATTATAGAGAAGCTAAACATGGTTTTCATAATCGCTGTTTTCAAGAAGAATTCAACCTGGCCAGTGACGATGACTTTGTTGACCTTGTTCCTAGAAAGAGTAACTCCTCCCCTGTTCTTAAAAGTGACTTTCAAAGTCGAATCGCTAGTAGCTTTTTCCATGGTGCATTTAAGAAGTATTCTTCAAGAATGGGTCAAAAAAAATATATCTTAAAAGTCCAAGAGGAAAAGTATCCTGAACTCCCGCATGTAGAGTTTTTATCAAACAAGCTCGCAGAGTTTATGGGCGTCAAAGTCGCTGACTATCACTTTATAATGTTCAATAATGAAGTACCGACATTTGTCACAAGAAACTTCTTAGACGACTATCCCGCTGGAAACTTGGTGCACATTTGGCATTACCTAAAACAAGAAAGCATAGATGAGTTCAATTGTGAAAATCTCTTAAATATCATTTTTAACGAAACTCAAAGACCATTGGATCAGAGACGTTTTATAGAGATTTGTTTATTTGATATGATCGTTGGCAATCATGATCGCCACGGAAGAAACTTAGCTATAATAGAGATGAAGGGTAAGAAAATTCTTGCTCCATGCTATGACAATCCATCATACATTGGGATTGAAGATGACTTTATTTTAGGTGCAAACCTTTGTCCTAAAGGAAAAATTTTCACCTCAAACTCACAGGAACCTGACATCTCGGACTACATAAGAGAGTTCACTTCTCTTGGCCACGGGGAAGTTGTAACCAGTTTCTTTGACCGAATTCAAGTTGAAAAAATAGAGAAGCTTGTTCTCTCGTCTTCTATGACAGAAAAAAGAAAAGCTGCAATTTTAAAACTAATTAAAGAAAATATGGAAAAGGCCAAAAATGAATTTAAATAAGCTGTACATTTACCTTGAAACAAAAAGGGGCAGAACTTTTGTTGGGACACTGAAGAGAGAGGCAAACAACTTTTCATTTACTTACGATGAAAAGTACTTTTATTCTGAAAATCCAATACAGGTAGGGCCAGAGCTTTCACTAAAAAAGCGAAAACATCATTCAAAAAATTTATTTGGTATTTTTCTGGATAGGATCCCCAGTCGCCAAAACCCGGCTTATACAGATTACTGCAAAAAGATGGGTATAAAAGAAGATGAAGATGACGTGATGATTTTATTATCCACTCTAGGGGCCAGAGGGCCATCTTCATTTGTAGTTGAGAGAGACGTAGTTTTTGACTTCTCTGGTGACTTATTAAAGGAGTTTAGAAAAGATTTAAGGCTTTCAATGAGAGAATTTTCTAAGCTTTTTGATATTTCCCTATCCTCTGTACAAAAGATTGAAAGTGGGAAAATTTCTGGAAAAGAAGTCCTTAAACGTATTGAGATATATTTTAAGTTTCCAGAAGTTGCAGCTTTTGAAGTAAAAAGAAACAAAAGAGAAGTGCATTCTGATTGCTATATCAAAGTAATGGAGGAGTTAAATAAAAGGACAACTACAGCTGTTTTATAAACTTCTAGGTTTCGTTTCAGATATACTTATAACAAGTACCCTCTACATCATAAGGGTTAACTCCAACAACCATGTTTCTGGAGTAATCGAGGCATGAGCTACTCAAGACCAATAACTGAAGGATTACAAATATCTTTAAACTCTTAATTGCAATATTTTGCATAGTTATCCTCCTCTGTATTTAAACCTACCTCGGGTAATAATTTCAAGATCTTAAGGTTAATGTTTCTTCACATCTTTACGCATAAAAAAGAAGATATGTATGACCGCCCCTTGATCAAAATCTGGGGC